>Ga0209918_1000023_pt1 | contig 146301 bp, 131 predicted proteins | sample SalPonD_shore_MG_FD_185712 | JGI IMG/M metagenome (GOLD analysis project Ga0209918, IMG submission 185712) | Salt pond soil microbial communities from South San Francisco under conditions of wetland restoration - Salt Pond MetaG... | ecosystem: Environmental > Aquatic > Marine > Intertidal...
TCCAGCGATCTCGGGGGTGCGCTGGGCCCGGCCGCGGGCCTCGAACTGGGTCACGTATTCGGGTTCGGGGTGACCTGCGCCGCGGTCGGGCTGGTCCTGCTGGGCATGCTGGCGCCGCTGTGCGTACTCATCGTCCGGAACCGTCGATAGGCCGAATCGATCGCCGGTGGCCGGTGCCGGCGCACCTGCACACCCGCCGGTGAACATGCCGATCACCCCGGGCGCACGGGGTCTCCGATCGCCCGCGCCAAGCCACCGATCGAGCAGTGAGGCCGGATGCAGACATCGCTGTGTGCCATTCTCGTCCTCCCGGGTGCCGTCATTCCCGTGCGCGTCGTCTGGCGTCTCGGCTCCCGGCGCGCGTCGTTGCCGTGCCCCGCATCGCTGCGCGGGCGGTCGGGCTCGACCACCCGTTCGCGCGCATCGCCCGCGCCTCGCTCGTCGCCGACCACCTCGATCTGCGGCCGCGCCCGGCCGTGGGCTGCGGGCCGGGGCGGGTCGCGTGACTGCGGGCGCGTCCGGCGCCAGACTGTCACCATGGAGATCGCGCCGTTCGATCCGGGTCGTGACGTGCCGCACGCCGTCGTGCGCGAAGAGGACGTCCAGCTCGTGCTCGCGGCCGACCCCGTGGTGCCGCCGCCGCACCAGAGCCTCCGGACCCTCGAGGCCGCCGCCATGGCTGCGCCGGCGCATCGGCCGGGCACCGTCGTGGTGCGTCCGGGCCGCCCACTCCGGCTGCTGGCCGTGATCCACGACCTCGACCGCGAGCCGAGCTGGTCCGAGGCGTGGATCGCCGACGCGCTGGACGGCGTGTTCCGCGAGAGCCGCTGGCGCGGCCTGACGGGGATCGCGATGCCACTGCTCGGCACGGTACACGGGCGGCTGCCCGTCCCGCGCGCCACCGAGTTGCTTGCCGCCGCGCTCCAACGCGCGGCGGATACATGCCCCGACACGCTCTGGCTGGAAGACGCGCCGGGCGACGTGCTCGCGTGCCTGCGCCGACGGTTCGCGCGCGCGACTGACCGGTGAACGGTTTGCGGATCAGCGTGAATGTCGTGCTGGTGGCCACGCTGCTGGCCGCGGGTCTCTATCTACTGTCGGTCAATGCGTTCACCGTGAGCGACCGCGCGCATCCCGGCCTGGGCCTGCGGTTCACGGGCGGTGTCCCGTGGCTGCTCGCGGGTGGCTGTTTCGGGCTGGCCGCGTTCGCTGCAGCGGTCTTGCGGGCCTGGGTACGCGGCGATGTGCCCATGCCGCCATCCCGCGCGGTGCGGCCCCATCCCGCGTACAAGGGTCAGCTCATCGTGCGGTACTGGTACTTCGTCGCGGCCGCCGTCGCCTGTTTCGTGGCGGCCTATGGCCAGGCCGAACGCGTGGCGCACCGGCCCGTCCCGGAACCCGGCGCCGGACGCGCGTCCGCGCTGGTGCGGTCCGTTTCCCGATCGTGAACCCGGCCGCGGAGGCGGCCGTCAACCTGCGGAGGAGCTCGACATGGCCAAGGGGTACTGGATCGCCTGCGTGCGCGCGGTGCACGACGAGGACGCCGTGGCGGAATATGCGCGGCTGGCCCGGCCGGTGCTGGAAAGCTTCGGCGGACGCTACCTGGTGCGGGGCATGCCGACGCGCGTGTTCGAGGGCGGGGTTGCGCAACGCACCGTGATCATCGAGTTCGACAGCCCCGAGCAGGCGATCGCGGCGTACGAGAGCCCGGGCTACCAGGCGGCGCTCGAGGTGCTCGGTGACGGCATCGAGCGGGATCTCCGCATCGTCGCGGGCGTCTCGTGAGCCGGTTTACAGTGTCCGCCGTAGCAGGCCGTCGCATTCCGACGGCAACCTGCCGATAACGACACGGCAACAAACCGATCGACGATGGAAATCTGCCGGATACCGTGAGCCAGGACGCTTGCACCCACGGCCGGAGCCGGACGCGCCCGCCCGGCGATGGCCCCCGCGCCGTGGAGTGCCCGTACCACGCTGGCCGCGGCGTTCCAGGCAATCGGTGCAGGCGTCGCCTTCGAACGGATGAAGGCGTTCCATCCCAATAGCGGCGCGGACTGGACCGGGATCCTCGCCTGAGTCGTCGGTCGAGCGGAGGTCCCACGCCGTCGCGGGGCCTCCGCGCCGATGACCGGCAGGTCCATCCTCACGAGCCTTCCTTCAGCGTCGCCATGTCGATGACGAAGCGATAGCGCACATCGCCGCGCTGCACGCGCTCGTAGGCCTCGTTCACGTCGCGGATGTCGAGCATCTCGACATCGCAGGCAATGCCGTGCTCCGCGCAGAAGTCGAGCACCTCCTGCGTCTCCGGCATGCCGCCGATCAGGGAGCCGGCCAGAACGCGCCGCTTGCCGACGAGTGCACGCGCCTGCAGCGGCGGCTCGATCGGCTCGAGCAGGCCGACCAGGATGTGCGTGCCGTCGTGCCTGAGCGTGTCGAGGTACGGGTTGAGGTCGTGCTGCACCGGCACCGTATCGAGGATGTAGTCGAGCTGTCCGGCCATGGCCTGCATCTGGCCCGGGTCGGACGAGACGACCACCCGGTGCGCGCCCTGGCGCTTCGCCTCGTCGACCTTCGCGTTCGAGCGCGTGAACACGGTCACCTCCGCGCCAAGCGCTTTCGCGAACTTGATCCCCATGTGGCCGAGGCCTCCCATGCCGACGACCCCGACACGGTGGCCGGCTTGCACGCCGTAGTGGCGCAGCGGCGAGTAGGTGGTGATTCCGGCGCACAGCAGTGGCGCCGCCGCGGCCGGATCGAGCGCATCGGGTACGCGCACGACGAAACGCTCGCTGACCACGACGGCCTCGGAATATCCGCCGTAGGTGATGCTGCCGTCGTGGCGGTCCTTGCCGTTGTAGGTGACGGCCGGGCCCTCGACGCAGTACTGCTCGAGTCCGTCGCGACAGGCCTCGCAATCGCGGCAGGAATCGACCATGCAGCCGACGCCCACGAGGTCGCCGACGGCGTATTGCGTGACCTCGCGGCCGACCGCCGTGACGCGGCCGATGATCTCGTGACCGGGGACGATGGGGTACTGCGTCACGCCCCAGTCGTTGTGCACGAAATGGATATCCGTGTGGCAGATCCCGCAGTAGAGGATCTCGATCGAGACGTCGTCGGCCCGTGGCTGGCGACGCTCGATCGAGAGCGGGGCGAGTGCGGACGACGACGATTCCGCACCATAGGCGCGCGCTTGCGACATGAGTGCATTCCCTGGATTTGGATGGAACGATCAGGCGGAGTCGGCGCGTGCGGGGCTTGCGACCGCTGGTGCGGTCCGCTGCGCGGGTGCCCGATCGGGCGCGCATGATACCGCGTGCGGTTGACTCCGGGAACCGCCGCCGGTCGGATCGACCCCTGCGGCTGACGCGTCAGGGGCGCGTACCTTCATGCACCGGACGGGTGCAGCGCGCGACGCGACCGTTGATACGCGGTGAGCCGCGGGTGCAGGATCGCGGAATCGGGTATCACGGATACGCCCGCCCGATGGCGCCGGGCAGCCCGGGTACGGGGGAACACGCAAGATGGCGGTCGATCGACAGGAACTGGTTGGACGCGTGGCCCTGGTGACCGGCGCCAGCCGGGGCATTGGCCGTGCAGTGGCGCTCGCGGGCGCCGGCGCGGACGTCGCCGTCGATTACCGCGAACGCGGACAGGATGCCGAAGCGGTGCGCGTGGCGGTGGAGCGCCTCGGGCGGCGGTGCGTGACCGTCGGCGCGGATGTGGCCGTGGGAAGCGACGTGACGCGCATGGTCGATCTCGTCCACCGCGAGCTCGGCCCCATCGGGATCCTGGTGAACAACGCCGGCATCGCGCGTTCCCAGGCCGCCGAGGACATCACCGAGGCCGACTGGGACGAGATCCTCGACACGAACCTGAAATCGGCGTTCCTCGTCACCCGGGGCGTTGTGCCGGGGATGCGCGCCGCGCACTGGGGCCGCATCGTCAACCTGTCGTCGGTCGCGGCGCACGTCGGGGGCATCATCGGCCCGCATTACAGCGCGTCCAAGGCGGGGATGCTGGGGCTGACGCATTCGTATGCGTCGATCCTGGCCGGCGCGGGCATCACGGTGAACGCGGTGGCGCCCGCGCTGATCGACACGGCGATGATCGCCGGCAACCCGCAGGCGCGCCCGGAGCGAATACCCGTCGGTCGCCTGGGCACGAGCGAAGAGGTGGCCGAGGTCGTGCTCATGCTCGCGCGCAACGGGTACATCAACGGTCAGACCATCAACGTGGATGGTGGACTGTACATGCACTGACGGCCGCTCGTGCGGGGAGCGAAGCAATGACGGATCGACGCCTGGTGGACCGGGTCGCCATCGTGACCGGTGGCGGGCGGGGGCTCGGCCGGGCGATGGTGCTGGGCCTCGCCCGGGCCGGGGCCCGCGTCGTCGCGACCGCGGCGCGCGAGCGCGACGAGGTGGAATCGGTCGCGCGCGAAGCGGCGGGCGGCCGCGTGCGGCCGCTGCTGGCCGATGTCACGAACCCCCGGGATTGCGAGCGCCTGGTCGAGATCGCGCGAGCGGAGCTCGGTGGCGTGGACATCCTCGTGAACAACGCCGGGCGGGGCATGAAGTACGTCAGCGAGCGCTTCCTGGACCAGCCGTTGCCCTTCTGGGAGACGGACCTCGACACCTGGCGGCTGATCATCGATACCAACGTGAACGGGCCGTTTCACATGGCCCGCGCGGTCGTGCCGCTGATGCTCGACCAGCGCTGGGGGCGCATCGTCAACGTCTCGATGAACCATGCGACCATGCGCCGGCGCGGCTTCTCTCCCTACGGCCCGTCCAAGGCCGCCCTGGAGTCCGAGACGATCATCTGGGCCCAGGATCTCGAGGGCACGGGCATCACCGTCAACGCCCTGCTCCCGGGCGGGCCCACGGACACGGGCATGATCCCGGCGGGCGTATCGGCGGGAATCCGCGGCCACCTGCTCGCACCCGACGTGATCGTGCCACCGTTGCTGTGGCTTGCATCGAGCGCCTCCGACGGCGTCACCGGGAAACGCTTCGATGCATCGCGGTGGCAGGCGGGCGGCGACGCGGATACCAACGCGGCCAATGCGGTCGACCCGGCCGGGTGGACCTGATCGATGGCGGTATTCCGGTCGACGCGGCGTTCGGCGCGATCAAGCCGGTCTGAGGGGCGAGCGTGTCGCCCACGCGCCGTTCCGGCCCCCGTTGTCGCCGCTCGCGCCTCGGGAAATGCGTGTTGTGCGCGGGTGCCCGATAGCTGCCCCCGGCGACCCGGCGTAGACTCGCCTGCAGGGCCATCGATCGGGCGTCGGCACCCGGGTACGGCGGGACCGGTCCGGTCATTCGGGGGCAGTGCGTGAACGGGAACGCAGGGAAGGGCGGCGAGGCACATCACGTCGCCGGGATCACGAAAAGGGAGTATCGGCAGGCCCTGCACGGGTTGCAGATCGAGCTCGTCAAGCTGCAGCGGCATTTCATTGACTGCGACGACAAGATCCTCGTCCTGCTGGAGGGCCGTGATGCCGCCGGCAAGGACGGCGTCATCAAGCGGATCGTGCAGCATCTCAGTCCGCGCGAGACCCGGGTGGTGGCCCTGGGGCGGCCGTCCGACCGGGAAACCACCACCTGGTATTTCCAGCGCTTCGTGCCGCACCTTCCGGCGGCGCAGGAGTTCGTGCTGTTCAACCGCAGCTGGTACAACCGGGCGGGCGTCGAGCGCGTCATGGGCTTCTGCGGCGACGCGCAGTACGAGGAGTTCCTGGAGAGCGTGCCGGAGTTCGAGCACATGCTCGTGCGTTCCGGAACGAAGCTGCTGAAGTACTACCTCGACATCAGTCGCGAGGAGCAGAAGAAGCGGCTTCGGGAGCGTCGCTCCGATCCGCTGAAGCAGTGGAAGGTCAGCCCCATCGACGACGAGGCGCTGCGGCACTGGGATGACTACACCGTTGCGCGCAACGCCATGCTGGCGCGCACGCACAACCCCGTCACGCCCTGGACCGTCGTGCGCGCGGACGACAAGCGCGTCGCGCGCCTGAACCTCATCCGTGATCTGCTGTCGCGCCTGGAGTACGCCGGGCGCGACGCGGCCCTGCTGCGCACGGATCCGGACGTGGTGTTCCCGTACGAGGAAACGTACGTGCGCAATGGCATGATCGCCGCGTAAGGGCGCTTGCGGCCGATGCCGACCCCGGGGACGGCATCGGCAATGAAAAGGCCGCGACCGTCACCGGCCGCGGCCTCCATGGTCTTCGCGCGTCGCCGGGGGTTACTGCCCGCCCTTCTCCGGCTCCGACTGCTGGTCCATGCTCTTGTGCTGCGCCTTCACCTCGAAGGCACTGAACTCGGTTTGAACGCGATTCTTCGGTACGCCGAGCATTACGCTATCGCCCTGCGCGCCGACACTCACGCGGTTCCAGGGAATCCGGTACTCCGTGGCGCCGATTCCGAGTGTGCCGCCGATGGACACGACGACCTCGCGGACGTCGCCGGAGGGCGAGATCGTCACGTTCGACACGCGTCCGATCTTCTGTCCCTCTCGATCCGTGACCGGACTGCCCACGAGACCCATGTGGCGGGCGGCCATGCCCTCGGATGACATCGACTTCGTCGGTGTCCCGTAGGACATCGACTGGCCGGTTTCGGTCGTACCCTTTTCCTCGTCGGCCGCAACCGGCGCGACCAGGGCCACGCCGAGAGCGACAGCCGAAATCACCGGTACCCAATGTTTGCGTTCCATCAGAATGACCTCGTATACAGCCATATTGCCGCCCGCCAACGACGGGCGGCGCAACATTCGCCGACCCATCTCGCGTCGGCCGTCCGGCGGCCGCGGGCGCAACACGATCCCAGGGTCGCGAACCGCGGTCTCATTGCCGGTGGGGAGGGCCGTGTGCACGGGGAGTGCGTCACGCCATGATCCGGTGTCGAGAATCCGCGGTTCAGTCCGATTGACGTGCCGGCCCGTCAGGAGTTCCCGCCGCGCGAACCTATATTGCGAAAACATGACGGGCCGACGGTCGCGGCCCCGCGTTCAGGGCGAGGGGGTCCTGGCGGCGACCTCGTCGGGGCCGCAATGGCTCAGTTGCAGGGTGGGCGGATCGATCGATACCACGAACGGCGCCGCGCGGCGGAGCGTGCTGACGCCGAGGATTGCGCGGGAGCGACCCGGCAGCACGGCCACCTCGACATCGGCGAGCGGGCAATGGCCGCCGATGTCCACCGCGGCGATCGAGTAGATGGGAACGTAGTGACGGCTGCCGTCCGCCAGCCTGCCGCCGACGCGCCGGCGGAACGAGGCGAGACCGCGTTTCTCGAGCGCGGCCAGCGTCGTTTCGTCAATGGTGCTGTAGGTGGAACCCGTGTCGACGAGAAAGTCGAGCGTACCCGCCCCCTGGACGTCGACTGCCACGTAATACGTCGCCGTTCCCTTGTCGAACAGGGGGATGGGGCCGTCCGCGTCGGCGGCGAACGGCAGGCACAGCATGGTGGCAAGGAACGCTACGACAGTATGGCGCAAGTACACCCCCCGGCCGGAGGCTGCCGTGCGCCAGTGCCACCTCCCGGCAGCGGTGTGCCGGGTTCCCTTTGCGGCGTGAGCCGATGTCCACGGGTCGCGGTGGCGCGTCGACATGAACGGGATAATGCGCATGAGATTGCGCCGCCCCGGGTGTAAATGCAACTGCGGGCCGCGAGCGCGGCCGGACGGCGGTCAGCGGTCAGAGCACGTACACCATCAGCACGAAGTGCAGCACCCGGAGCCCGGCGGTCGCGCCCGCGGTGACGCCGAGGCGCCCGAACCACCAGCCGATGCCGGCGCCGACCAGGCCGATCAGGCCGGACCACAGCAGGAAGCCGGCGAGGTTGAACACCCCGAGGCCGACCCAGAACAGGACCGACAGCCCGAACGAGGTGGCGAGTCCGAGCGCGATGTGGGCCGTGGGCGGGCGCCTGGATCGGAAGTTCATTGCTGGGCTCCCGAGGGCGGGGGATTGCGCCCAGCCTAGGGCCGCACCCCGGGCTCCACAAGCGCCGCGCGGCACCCGATGAACATTATTGCGGCCCGGGAGTAGACTTCCCCGCATGGCACTGGATGGTTTTCACCCGACCGTCGGCGCGTGGTTCGACTCCGCGCTCGGCACGCCGACCGACGTGCAGGTCCGGGCGTGGCCGGTGATCCGCGCGGGCGGCCACGCGCTGATCGCGGCGCCCACGGGCTCCGGCAAGACGCTGGCCGCGTTCCTGTCCGCGATCGACGGCCTGGTGCGCACCGGACTGGCGCAGGGCCTGCCGGACGCGACCACGGTGCTGTACGTCTCTCCCCTGCGTGCGCTCTCCAACGACATCCAGCGGAACCTGCAGGTGCCGATCGAGGGCATTCGCGAGGCCCTGTCCGGCGTCGGCCTGGGCGACGTGAACATCCGCGCCTGGGTGCGGACCGGCGACACGCCCCCCGGCGACCGCGAGCGCATGAAGAAGCGGCCGCCGCACATCGTGGTCACCACCCCGGAGTCGCTGTACATCCTGCTGACCTCGGGATCCGGACGCCGAATCCTCTCGACCGTGTGCACGGTCATCATCGACGAGATTCACGCGGTCGCGGCCAGCAAGCGGGGCGCGCACCTCGCGCTGTCGCTGGAGCGGCTGGCCGGGCTCACCGCGCGGCCGCCACAGCGCATCGGCCTGTCGGCCACCCAGAAGCCCATCGAGGACATCGCCGCATTCCTCACCGGCGAGCGCGGTTGCTGCCACGTGATCGACACCGGACATGCCCGCGAGCGCGAACTCGCCGTGGAGGTGCCCGCGTCGCCGCTCGCCGCGGTCATGTCCAACGAGGTCTGGGAGGAGGTTTACGACCGGCTTGCGGAGCTCGTGCGCGAGCATCGCACCACGCTGATCTTCACCAATACCCGGCGCCTGGCAGAACGGGCGGCACGCCATCTCGGGGAGCGTCTCGGCGACGAGGCGGTCACGGCACACCACGGCAGCCTGGCGCGCGAGCACCGGCTGGACGCCGAGCAGCGGCTCAAGTCCGGCCAGCTCCGCGCGCTGGTGGCGACCGCCTCGCTCGAGCTCGGCATCGACATCGGTGACGTCGACCTGGTATGCCAGCTCGGCTCACCACGCTCGATGAGCGCCCTCCTGCAGCGGGTCGGGCGCTCGGGCCATGGCGTGGGGCGATTGCCCAGGGGCCGGCTGTTTCCGCTCAGCCGAGATGACCTGCTCGAGTGCACTGCACTGGTCGCGGCGATTCGGCGTGGCGAGCTGGACCGGATCCGCATTCCCGTGGCGCCGCTGGACGTGCTCGCCCAGCAGGTGGTCGCCGAGGTCGCCGGTGCGGGCGAGTGGGACGAGCAGGCCCTGTTCGATCGATTCGCCGCCGCGTGGTCGTACCGCGGGCTCCGTCGCGAGGTCTACGGCGAGGTCGTTGCGATGCTCGCTGACGGCTTCACGACGCGCCGCGGCCGGCGTGGGGCCTGGATTCATCGCGACGCGGTGCACGGGCGGCTGCGTCCGCGGCGCGGCGCCCGCCTGGCAGCGTTGCTGAACGGTGGTGCCATTCCCGACCAGTTCGACTACGACGTAGTGCTCCAGCCCGAGGGCCTGCGCGTGGGTTCGGTGAACGAGGACTTCGCCTTCGAGAGCATGCCCGGCGATGTATTCCAGCTTGGCAACACCGCGTACCGGATCCTGAAGGTCGAGTCCGGCCGGGTCTTCGTCGAGGACGCGCGGGGGGCGTCGCCGACGCTGCCGTTCTGGTTCGGCGAAGCGCCGGGCCGTACCGACGAACTCTCGGCTGCCGTCTCGGCGCTGCGCGCCGGTGCGAATGCGCGCCTGGCGGATGGGGGCGTGGACGCGCTGCGCGAGTGGCTGATGGACGACTACGGCCTGGCCGCAGCAGCCGCCGAGCAGCTCGCGACCTACCTCGCTGTGGCCCGGGCCGCGCTCGGGGCGTTGCCGACACAGGATCAGCTGGTGCTCGAGCGCTTCTTCGACGAGGCCGGCGACATGCACCTGGTGGTGCACTCGCCGCGTGGCTCGCGGCTGAACCGCGCCTGGGGACTGGCATTGCGCAAGCGCTTCTGCCGGCGCTTCAACTTCGAGCTGCAGGCTGCGGCGCTGGAGGACAGCATCGTGCTGTCGCTGGGGCCGACGCACAGCTTCCCGCTCGACGAGGTCACGCGCTACCTGAACAGCGCCACCGCGCGCGAGATTCTGACCGAGGCCCTGCTCGACGCGCCCATGTTCGGCACGCGCTGGCGCTGGGTCGCCTCGGTGGCGCTGGCGATCCAGCGCAACCGCAACGGGCGGCGCCGGCCGGCGCAGCTCCAGCGCCAGGACGCCGAGGACCTCGTCTCGGTCGTGTTCCCGGACCAACTCGCCTGCCCGGAGAACCTGAACGGGCCACCGGAGGTTCCCCACCACCCGCTGGTCGACCAGGCGTTGCACGACTGCCTGACCGACACCATGGACGTCGACGGCCTGGAGGCGTTCTTGCAACGGCTCGAAGCCGGCGCGATGGGGCTCACGGTGTGCGACCTGGCGGCTCCGTCGCCGCTGGCCGAGGAAGTGATCAATGCGCGGCCCCATGCCTTCCTCGACGATGGCGAGGCCGAGGAACGGCGCACCCGCAGCGTGGTCCCCGGGGGTCCGCTCGACCTGGCGCAGGCGGCGACCCTGGCGCGGCCCGATCCGGCCGCCGTCGCACGCGTCCACGCCGAGGTCTGGCCGGTACCGCGCAATGCCGACGAGTTGCACGATGCGCTGGTCGTGCTCGGATTCCTCACCGAGTCCGAGGGGGCGGCGTGGCGGACGCTGTTCGATGCGCTGGCGGCCGATGGCCGCGCCGCAGAGGTCGGCGCGCCCGGGGGAGAGACGCTGTGGGTTGCGGCCGAACGCCTCGCCGAGCTGCGCGTGCTGCACCCCGATGCGGAGCCGCAGCCGGCGATCGACGGGACTGGCGAGGCTCCGGACGACGCGGGTATCGCGCTGACGGAACTGTTGCGCTCGCGCCTGGAAGGCCTCGGTCCGGTGACCGCCGCGCACCTGGCGGCGCCGCTGGGACTGGCCGCAACGCGGGCAGACGCCGCGCTTGCGAATCTCGAGACCGAGGGATTCGCAGTGCGCGGCCACTTCACCGGGGACGCCCCCCAGTGGTGCGAGCGCGGGCTGCTGGCCCGCATCCATCGCTACAGCATTCGCAGCCGGCGCGCCGAGAGCCGACCGGTCAGTCCGCAGGACTACCAGCGCTTCCTGTTCGGGTGGCATGGCCTCGACGAGCCGCCGGAGGGGCCGGAGGCCCTCGCCGCGGCGCTGGAGCAGCTGGAAGGCTTCCCGCTGCCGGCCAGCAGCTGGGAAGCGGACGTGCTGCCGCTGCGCGTGGCGGAATATGCACCGCAGCTGCTGGACCAGCTGCTTGCGAGCGGCCGCTTCACCTGGCTGCGCCTGACGCCGCCCCGGCGGAACGACGATCGACGGCGCCGAACGGGGCCGGTGCGCAACACGCCGATTGCCCTGATGGAGCGCGCGAGCCTGGGCCACTGGCGCACCGTGACCCCGGCACCCGAGCCGCCCCCGGGCCGGCTGTCCGGCGGTGCGGCGCGCGTGCTCGCGGCCCTGGACGAGCACGGCGCGTCGTTCTTCTCCGATCTGGTGACGGCGACCGGCCTATTGCGTACACAGGTCGAGGAATCCCTGGGCGAACTGGTCGCGCGCGGGCTGGCCAACGCGGACACGTTCAATGGCGTCCGCGCGCTGGTCGCCCCGGCGCACAAGCGGCCGGGGCATGCGCCGCGCGGCCGGCGCCGTCGCGGCAGCGGTCCGGGCGTGGATGCCGCGGGCCGCTGGGTGCGGCTCGCGCCGGAGGTGCGCAATGTCCGGGTCGGGCAGGGCACCGGCGCCGGCCGCATGACCGACCTGGAAACGCTGGAACACATCGCCTGGGTGCTTCTGCTGCGCTATGGGGTCGTGTTCCGCCGCGTTCTGGAGCGCGAGCCGGCACTCCCGCCCTGGCGCGATCTGCTGTACGCGTACCGCCGCCTGGAGGCCCGCGGGGAAATCCGGGGCGGTCGTTTCGTGGAGCAGTTCTCCGGCGAGCAGTTCGCGCACCCCGAGGCGGTCGGTGACCTGGCGAAGGTCCGGCACGCGCCGAAATCGGACGTGCTGGTCGCGGTGTCGGCGTCCGATCCCCTGAACCTCGTCGGCATCGTGACGCCCGGCGCGCGGCTGCCCGCGGTACCCGGCAATCGTGTGCTCTACCGTGATGGCGTGCCGGTAGCACTGCACCAGGGCGGCGAGCTGCGCTTCCTGCAGGAGATGCCGCCCGAGGCGCAATGGCACGCGCGCGAACGCCTGCTGCGGCGCGCCGGGCTGATCGCCGCAAGCCGGTCGGCAGCGGCGCACTGACGACTGCGGCGCCATCGCGACCGCGTGTTGCCACGGCTGCGTCGAGCGCCGGGCTGGTGGTCGGGCCGGAGTGTCGTGTCATGCGGTGTGAGTCGTGCGGGGCGTGAACCCGGGCGGCACCGGGGGCGGGCCGCCCGCAGGGAACGACGTCCCGGCGTGAGCGGCCACGCGCCGTGTGCGCGGGCGGGCCTGGAGGAAGGCAGGGATGGGATATCGTATGCGCCGGCGCGAGTCGGTGGCGGCAGGAGTGCGGCGCATCGCGCGCGAGCAGGTGGACGCCGCGTTCGTCGAGATTCGCGAACCCGTGCCGGAGCCTGAGGTCACGGTTCACCAGTTGCGCAAGCGCTGCAAGAAGATCCGCGCCGTACTCCGACTGGTGCGCACCGCGTGCCCGGATACCTACCGGCGCGAGAACGCCTGGTACCGCGATACAGCGCGCGGACTCGCGGGCACCCGCGAGGCGCAGGTGATGGTCGCCACGTTCGATCGCGTCGTCGCCGGCGACCGCGATCTCCTGCGCAGGCACGCCGCCGTACGCGCTGCGCTCGTGGCCGAGCGCGACGCGGGCGGCTTCGACGCGGAGACCGTGAGGCAACGGCTTGTCGTGCTCGAGGTGCCGCTCGGCCTGGCGCGCGCCCGGGTTCGCGACTGGACGCTCGACGCCCGCGGCTTCGACGCCATCGCCGGCGGACTGGCCCTGACGTACCGCAGGGGTCGGCAGGCGCTCGAGGCGGTGCGGCGGCAACCGACGCCGGAGCGCCTGCACGAGTGGCGCAAGCGGGTCGGCTATCACTGGTACCACCTGCGCCTGCTCGCGGATACCTGGCCCGTGGTGACGCGGGCATACCGGCGCGAGCTCCATCGCCTGTCGGAGCTGCTTGGCGACGATCATGATCGCGTACTGCTGCGGACGGCGCTGCTGGGCCGCCCCGAGCGATTCGGTACTGGCGCGGCGCTGGTGCCGCTGCTCGACCGGATGGACGCGCAACGGGCCGCGCTTCGGGCCGACGCGCATCTCCTGGGCGGGCGGGTCTACGCCGAGCGACCCGCTCGACTGGTCGCGCGCCACCGGCGGTGGTGGTCGGTGTGGCGCGGCCACGGGGACAGGCGCGACGCCCGCGCGGCGGCGCACGGGCGGCGACGGGCATGAGCACCACCTGGGAGGGACGTTGTCATTGCGGGGCGATCGGGTATTCCTACACCACCGGCGTCGCGCCGCGAGACTGGTCCGTGCGTGCCTGCCAGTGCCCGTTCTGCCGGGCGCATGGCGCCCGCTGTACATCCGATCCCCGCGGCTCCGCGCGCTTCCATGCGGGCACGCCGGACGCGCTGGTGCGCTACCGGTTCGGCCTGCATACGGCCGACTTCCTGTTGTGTCGTCACTGCGGGGTCTATATCGGCGCGGTCGTCGAGACGGACGCCGGCCGCTTTGCGACGCTCAACGTGAACGCGCTCGCCGACGTGCCGCCCGGGCTGCCACCGGCGACCGCCGCGAGCTACGAGGGCGAATCGACGGTCGAGCGCCTGGCCCGGCGTGCGCGGCGCTGGACGCCGGTCGACGCCGGCGACCCGCCTGCATGAGCGCCGGCCCGCGTGCGGCGCTGACTGCGGCGGCGCGGATCCGCCCGGCTGATGCGCCGGGGCGTGACCCTCGTGGCCACCGGGGCACGGCGGCGCTGCACCGCAAGTGACCCTGGCGGGGGCGAGCAGCGCAGCCGCTCGACCGCCACGTCTTCCAGTGGCCACGGCGGCGCCACGTAGTGGTAGCCCCGCAGCTGTACCGCGTGCGGAACGAATCCCGCGCTGCCGGCGTGAGCCAGGCGCCATCGATCGATACGATCACATTCGACACGGGACACCTCGTCGCCTGCGAAGCCCCCGCACTGGCGGAGTACAGCCCGGCGGTGCAGCCGCGATTCGGCGCCATCGGGGCGCCCGGTTCGCGGCGCCGGACAGGGTGCCGGATCGGGCGATGTGCATGGCGTATCCATCGTGCGGCCGCCCGGCGGCCGTTCGATCGCACGGGGTGCCCGGATGAGCGCGTTCTACACCGCGGCCTACTGGCTGGGACTCACGCCCTGGGAGCAGGCGGCCACGCGCCCGGCGCGGGAGCGGGTCCGCCGGGCCGGTGTTCCGGTCGAGTTCATCCGGGCCGACGTCACCGCCTTGCGCCATGCCGGCGTGGGCCCGGGCGTGCGCCTGTTCCGGCACTTCGGCACGATCCACGGGTTCGATCGCGCACAGCGGCAGGGCGTGGCGCGGGAAATCGCCGCGCCGGCTGCCGATGATGCCGCCTTGCTGATCCTTGCCTGGGCACCCGCTCGCCGCGGACCGCTTCCGCGCGGGGCCAGCCGGAGCGATCTCGAGGAGGGGTTCGCCGGCTGGCGCGTGACGGACGAAGCACCCGTCGACGTCACCGGGCTGCCGCCCCCGCGGCGCCGGGTGGCTTCGCACGTCGATCGGTTCCGCCGGACGTGACCGGGACGTGGCCCCGACCGGACGGCCGCCGCGTTTCGACCGCTCCGACGGTTCGGCATCGTGACGCCCGTCACGCGAGCCGGATTCGCCCACTTGACCCCTTCGCCCGGCGCGCAATAATGCCTCTATAAAGGGACTTCACGGATCGCCGGCTGCCGATGGATGGTATGAGGGAGGTGCGCGCGCGTTTTGGGAGGGCGCGCGCCGCGTTCGTGTTGCTGCTCGCAGTCACGTGGTGGGTGCTGAGCGGTGGCGGCCCGGGGTCCTGGATCGTCGGCGTGCCCGCGATCGCAGTGGCGACGGCGTGGAGCGTGCGTCACGCCGCGGGGCCGGGACGCCTGCCGCAGCCGTTCGCGTTCATCCGCTTTGCCGCCTATTTCCTGCGCGAGAGCCTGCGCAGTGGCATCTACGTCGCCGGGCTCGCCGTGCGCCCGGGCGCACGGCCGGAGCCCCACTTCGTCCTCTACGATCTCCGCCTGCCGCCGGGACCGGCGCGCTGGACGTTCCTGAACACGGTCAGCCTGCTGCCGGGCACGCTCAGCGTCGCAATCGCGGACGAGGCCCTGTCCGTCCACCGCATCAGCGCGGGACCGGACCACGATGCGGACCTGCACGAGTGCGAGCGGCGGGTCGCCGGTCTGTTCGGGATCGACGCCGTTGCGGAACACACCGGGAGCGCACCCGATGCGTGAGTATCTGCTGGCGGTGATCGGTGCCCTGATGATCGCGCTGCTGCTCGGGATGGCACGCGTGATTCTCGGTCCGGCGCCCGCGGACCGGATGCTGTCCGGGCAGCTCTTCGGAACCACCGGCACGGCCATGCTCCTCGTGGCGGCGGTGGCCATGGATCGGCCCGCGCTGGTGGACGTGGCCCTGGTCCTGGCCGTCCTGGCGCCGATCACCGTCGTGGCATTCGTGCATCTGGCGGGGAGGTGGCAGTGACGCCGGGCGACGTGGTGACACTGGCGCTCGTCACCGCGGGCGCGGCGTTCTTCGTCGCGGGCGCCGTCGGGCTGCTCCGGTTTCCCGACACGTTCAGTCGCCTCCACGCGCTCACCAAGGTGGACAACCTGGGCCTTGGCCTGGTGTCCGCGGGCATCGCGCTGCAGATGACGTCGCCGCTTCAGTGGCTGAAGGTGCTCTTCGTCTGGCTGCTGGTGATGCTCACCGGTGCGGTCGCGAGCCAGCTGATCGCGCAGCATGCGCGGCGCGAGCAGGATCGATGAGGCGGACGCCACCGGCATGTTGAGCCTGATCGACATCCTGCTGGCGGGCGCCCTGGTAATGGTCGCGCTGCTCACGCTCGGCGTCCGCGACCTGTTCGCCGCCGCCGTGCTGTTCATCAGCAACGGCCTTCTTCTCGCGCTCGCCTGGGCCCGGCTCGGCGCCCCCGACGTGGCGATGGCGGAAGCGGCGATCGGGGCGGGAATCACGGGCGCGCTCGTGCTCGCGGCGCTGCGTCGTATGCAGACGTTCGGGGAACGGGCCGACGGGACGGGGACGGCCGGAACGGAACGCGAGGGGGATCGAGATGGACCTTGTTGAAGCAGGCGCCGTTCGACCGGGGCGCCCCGTGCGCCTCGTGCTCGCCGTTGCCTGCGGTGCGGTCGCTGCGGTCGTGGCGTGGGTCCTGGCAAGCGGCGGCGCGGGGCAGGGGCGGCTCACGGCCGACGTGCATGCGGCGCTGCCCCGCAGCGGGGTGGAGCACCCGGTCACCGCCGTGCTGCTGAACTTCCGCGCCTTCGACACGATGCTCGAGCTGGCCGTACTGCTCGTCGTGGCGATCGCCACCGGCGCTGCCGGCGGCATCGGGCACCCCGGCGTGCGTCGCGCGAACCTGTGCCCGGCGCCGTCCTCTCCTTTGCTGGACAGCCTGGTGCACGATCTCGTGCCGTTCGCTCTTCTCGTGGGCGCGTACCTGCTCTGGGTCGGCGCCCATGCGCCCGGCGGCGCCTTCCAGGCGGGGTCCGTCATCGCGGCGGCCGGGGTGCTCGCCCATTTCTCTCCGCGCCTTCGACCGCGCGTGCCGGATCGCTGGCCGACGCGGGCAGTCCTGGCCTTGGGCACCGCGGCCTTCGCCTGCGCGGCGCTGGCGGCGCTGGCCTGGACCGGTGTGTACCTGGGGTATCCGCCGGCACAGGCGGGGTGGTGGATCCTGGCCATCGAGTCCGGGGCGACGGTGTCCGTGGCCGCGGCACTCTACGTGACGTTCCGGGCCGTGATGCCGGCCGACCGGCTCGGGCACGGGGAGGATTGAACGCCGCCATGCCGTTCACCACCTGCGGGGTCCTGCTGTTCGCGATCGGCCTGTACGGGGTGCTCGCGGCCCGCCCGTTGCTGCGCCGCATCCTGGCGGCCAACATCATGGGCAATGGCGTGTTCATGGTCCTGGTCGCAGGGGCATTCCGGCCGGCTCAGGCGGGCGGGGCGATCCCGGATCCCGTCGCCCATGCGCTCGTGCTGACCGGCATCGTCGTGGCGGTGAGCGCGACTGCCCTGGGGCTCCATCTCGTCTGCCGGCTGCACGAACTCGCCCCCCCGGCCGAGGATTCGCGCACGTGATTCCCGCCGGCGGCGCGTCGGCGATGCTGCCGCTGCTCGTGAGCGTGCCGCTGCTCGGTGGCCTGGCGAGCTTCGTGCTCGGCGATCGCGGGCGCTGGGCGGCGCTCGGGGCCCTGGCGCTCAACGCGGTCCTCGCGGCGCTGCTGCTGGCAGCGACACGCGCCGGCCCGCTCGACTACGCACTTGGCGGCTGGTCGGCGCCGCTGGGGATCGCCCTCGGCGCCGACGGTCTCTCCGCGCTGTTCGTCGCCGTCAGCGCGCTGGTGACCCTGGTGGCGGGTGTGTACAGCCTGGCGTACTTCGCGGGTGGATCGGCCACCGGGCGCGTGTTCTGGCCACTGTGGTGCCTGCTGCTCGCGGCGCTGAACACGCTGTTCGTCACGCGTGACCTGTTCAACACGTACGTCGCCATCGAGGTCCTCGGGCTGTCGGCCGTTGCGCTCGTGACGCTCGCCGGGGACGTCACCGCGGTCCGGGCCGCGCTGCGTTATCTGCTGGTGAGCCTGGTCGGGTCTCTCTGCTACCTGATGGGCGTGGCCCTGGTCTACCGCGTGCACGGCGTGCTCGACGCCGGGGCGCTCGCGAGGATCAGCGGATCGAGTCCGCTCGAGTGCACCGCCCTGGCGCTGATGAGCGCGGGTCTGCTGCTCAAGACGGCGCTGTTCCCTTTGCATTTCTGGCTGCCGGAGGCACACGCCAGCGCGCCGGCGCCGGTGAGCGCCGCGCTGTCCGCGCTGGTGCTCAAGGGCACCTTCTACGTGCTGCTGCGTCTCTGGTTCGAGATACTGCCCGGTGCCGCTGGCCCCGGTGCCGGCACCACGCTGGCCGTGCTGGGGGCCGCGGCCATCGCCTGGGGATCGCTGATGGCGGCCCGGACCCCGAGGCTGAAACGCCTGGTCGCGTATTCGACCGTGGCCCAGATCGGCTACCTGTTTCTTCTCTTCCCGCTCCTCGGTCGCGGCCCGGGCCGGGCTGCCGCGCTCGACGCCGTCGTGTACTTCGTCCTGGCGCATGCATGCGCCAAGGCCGCGATGTTCCTCGCCGCCGGAAACGTGCAGTCGGTCGCGGGCCACGACCGGATCGACGAGCTCCGCGGTGACGCACTGCCCGGAGCGGGCACGCAGTTCGCGTTCGCGCTCGCGGGCATCAGCCTGGTCGGCCTGCCGCCGACCGGCGGCTTTGCCGCCAAGTGGATGCTGCTCCAGGGCGCGGCGCAGGCGGGGGCGTGGTGGCTGTTCGCGGTGGCGCTGGGCGGGGCGTTGCTGGCGGCGATCTACGTGTTCCGGGTGCTGGCGCGCTGCTTCGACCTCACGTCCGTGCTGGCGGGTCGCGAGGCGCCGCGGCTCGTGCACGTGGCCGCCTGCCGCGAATGGAGCGCACTGGTGCTCGCACTCGCAGCACTGGTGCTGGGCCTGGTGGCGGGACCGCTGCTCTCCGGCATCCACGTCCCGGGCGTTCCCCGGTAGGCGGTCCGGATCGAGATGCCTGATCCTCGCGCATCTGTCGTCCCGGCCCCGGCGGCTCGCCGCGCGGGCCGGCGCGCGCGCCCCCGGGAGACGCGCACGTGAGCGCATCCGGGCTCCTGCCGGCGACGATTCTCGTCACCCCGTGGCTCACGGGCGTGCTCACGCTGTTCGTGCCGGAAGCCCGCGCGCGCGAACGCAACGTGCTGAATCTCGGCGCAGCCCTGCTGAAGTCCATCCTGGTCGTCGTGTTGCTGGCGGAGGTGTACCGGGGTACCAGCTTCGAGCTCCGCTACCCGGTCCTGCCCGGGGTAGACCTGGTACTCGCGGCGGACGCCTGGTCGCTGCTGTTCCTGGGCCTGTCGACACTGCTGTGGCTGCTGACCACGATCTACGCGATCGGCTATCTCGCGCACTCGCATCACCGCAGCCGGTTCTTCGCGTTCTTCAGCATGTGCGTCGGATGCACGGCCGGCATCGCGCTCGCGGGCAACCTGCTCACTTTCCTCGTCTTCTACGAGCTGCTGACGCTGGCGACGTACCCGCTCGTGGTGCACAAGGGCAACGTGGAGTCCCTGCGCGCAGGTCGCCGGTACCTCGCCTACACGCTCGTCGGCGGCACGCTGTTCCTGGCGGGCGTGGTCTGGCTCCGGGCGGTCGCCGGGCCGGTGGACTTCGGGGCCACCGGTGTCCTGGCGGGACAGGGGGGCATCGACCCCGCGACGCTGAGGGCGATCTTCCTCCTGCTCATCGTGGGTCTCGGGGTCAAGGCGGCGCTGGTGCCGCTGCACGGCTGGCTGCCCGTCGCGATGGTGGCGCCGGCGCCGGTCAGCGCGCTGCTGCACGCCGTGGCCGTCGTCAAGGCCGGGGCATTCGGCATCGCTCGCGTCGTCTACGACGTGTTCGGTGTCGAGTTCGCGGCGCGGCTCGGCGTCACGACGCCGCTCGCGGTGCTCGCCGCCACGAGTATCGTCTACGGCTCGGTACGGGCACTGTCGCAGGACGGACTCAAGCGCCGCCTGGCGTACTCGACGGTGAGCCAGGTGGCGTACATCGCGCTCGGCACCGCGATCGCCGGACCGGTCGCCACCGTCGGCGGCATCATCCACCTGGTGCACCAGGGCCTGATGAAGATCACCCTGTTTTTCTGCGCGGGCAATCTCGCCGAGGTGCTCGACGTGCACCGCGTGAGCCAGGTCGATGGCGCCGGGCGGTCCATGCCGTGGACGATGGGGGCGTTCACAGTGGCCGCCCTCGGCATGATCGGGGTGCCACCGGTGGCCGGCTTCGTGTCGAAGTGGTACCTCGGTCTCGGCGCCGCGGAGGCGGGGTCGGGCTGGGTGATCGCCGTGATGGTCGCCAGCAGCCTCCTCAACGCCGCGTACTTCCTGCCGATCGTGTACCGGGCGTGGTTCCGGTCACCGACGCGCGAGCCGGTGCCCCCGGCGCGTGCCGGCCCTGAGGCCCCCTGGACGCTGCTCGCACCGCCCCTGGTGACCGCCGGCCTGGCCCTCGTGGTGGGGGTGCTGGCCAAGTCGCCCTACAGCCCGCTCGGGTGGGCCAGGCTGATCGTCGCGCGCGAGTATGGCATCGAGCCGCTCGCCGAGCTCTCGTTCACGCATCTGGACTGGAGCCTGGTCGCGACCTTCGGCATTCCCCTGCTGTGCGCTGCATGCGCATGGGCGGAGCGGCTGCGGCCTCTGGCGGTGCGACTGCTGCCGTGGGCCGCGTTGCCCGCGCTGGCGCTGGCACTGCTGCCCGGCGGCACGCCGCAGGCCACCTTGCCGTGGCTGTTCCTCGGCACGGTGCTGAAGCTGGACGCGACGGCCCGGATCTTCCTGCTGTTCACGTCGTTGCTGTGGACCACCGCCGGTATCTTCAGCATCGGCTATCTGCGCGATGACCCGGCACGCGGTCGCTTCGCCGGTTTCTTCCTGCTCGCCATGGCGGGGAATCTCGGACTCGTCGTGGCCGCGGACGTCGTCAGCTTCATCGTGTTCTTCACGCTCATGAGCTTCGCGAGCTACGGCCTGATCGTGCACACGGGCACGGCCGATGCCCGACGCGCGGGGCGCGTCTACATCACGTTGGTCGTCGTCGGCGAGGTCTGCCTGTATGCCGCGCTGGTCGCGACGCTCCACATCGCCGCTACCGGCACGCCCTGGCCGTGGCCCGGGGGCGGCTACGGCGGCTGGGCCGTCGCGCTGCTGCTCGTCGGGTTCGGGATCAAGGCAGGGCTGCTGCCGCTGCACGTCTGGCTGCCGCTCGCGCACCCCGTTGCGCCGGCACCGGCGAGCGCCGTGCTGAGCGGTGCGATGGTCGCCGCCGGCGTGCTGGGGTGGCTGCGGTTTCTGCCGCTCGGCGTGCCCGGCTGGGAACCCTGGGGCGCCGGGCTCGCCGCGCTCGGCATGGCCGGGGCCTTCTACGCCGCGATCGTGGGCACCGTGCAGACCGACGCCAAGACCGTGCTGGCGTATTCGACCGTCAGCCAGATGGGTCTGGTCATCGCGGGTGTCGGTGCCGCGCTGTGGCAGCCGGTCCTGGCGCCCGGCCTCGTGCCGGCCGTGGCCGTGTACGTGCTGCATCACGGCCTGGCCAAGGGCGCCCTGTTCCTCGCCGCCCCGCTCTTGCCGACTGTCTCCCGTTCCGGGGGCCGCCGCTGGTGGGCATGGATCGCCGTGGGGGCGCCCGCGCTGGCGATTGCGGGGGCGCCGCTGACGAGCGGGGCCGTGGCCAAGGCTCTGCTCAAGACGTCTCTCGATGGGCAGGCGCTGGCTGTGCTCCTGCCGCTGCTGTCGCTCGCCGCCGTCGGCAGCACCACGCTGATGGCGCGCTTCGTCTGGCTTGCCCGGCCCGTGCGCGACGGCCATCGGCGGACCGTGCCAACCATGTGGCTGGGCTGGCTCGCGAGCGCCGCGCTGGCGCTGACGGTCACCTGGCAACTGCCCGCGGTGGTGCCCGTGGCCGGCAAGGCGCTCGGGTTTGGCGCAAGCGTCGGGCAGTCCTGGCCGATCGTGGTCGGGGGCATCCTCTATCTGTTGCTTTCGCGGCGCGCGCCGGCGCGGGTCTGGGGCGCGGTCCCGAGCGGTGACCTGCTGGTGCCGCTGGAAATGATGGCCGCCCGCGCGGGCGGGGCCGCGCGGCGACTCGCGGGTGCGCTCGCCCCGCGCTTCGTCGCATGGCGCCGACGGTTGCGCGAAGCTGCCGGCTACCGACCCGCGCTCGCCCGCTTCCACCCGGCGCCCATCCTCGCCGGCGCGGGTGCCGGCCTCGCGTTCATGGGCGTCCTCCTCGTGCTGTTCCTCGCGCTCAACCGGTAGCCGGCCGTTCACGCGCGCTCCGTTACACGGTCGACGAGGACGGCAATCCCGTCGATGGCGAGAAGCAGGGAACGGCGGTCGGCGCCGGATCGGCCGGCGAACGACGCGACCCCGCCGTTTGGTCGGATCGACCCTGGCCCAGTGGATGGGGATGGATCGCACCTTCCCTCGTGTCCCTTAACACAAGTTCGTCGCATGTCAGAGCCCGGCCCATGGTCCCGGGCAAGGTGCGGATCGCCGGGAAGGGTGGTTTCCCTTTCCAGGAGCCGCAACGCGGCCCGGGGCGATGGACCGGGCTCCCGCACAGCCGTGCTGACACGTGACGAACTTGCGGGACAGGGCACTAGGAGGGCGGTGGCTCCAACTCCAGCCCGCTGGTGTCGATCCGGGGCGCTTCCGGCTTCGCCGCCTGGCTGAGCGAGCCGCCGTCCGGGGCGAGGTCGAGCTCGCTGGTATCGATCCGGGGAGGCTCGACGGCTGCCGGTGGCTGCAACGGCTGGCCCGAGTCGTCGATGGCAAGGTCGCCGAGGTCGGTGGGAACAGCCACGTCGACAATCGTGCCGTGCGGGTCGCCCGCGGCGGCGATCGAGCTGCGGGTTGCGGCACCGCGGCCCGCGGGCGCAGAGGCCTGCCGCCCGCCCGTGTCCGTGTTCGCCGGCTCGCGGGCGGCTGCCGCCGTCGACTCGCTCGAGCGCTCGACCGGGCGGAGCTCGCAGACGGCGCCCGCATTGCGGAACGCGCTCTCGAACTTCCGTGCCGTCGCCTCGTCGACATTGCGCTTGATGACGACCGGCTTGCCGCTGAACAGGTCCGCCACGCGGTCCGCCGACATCCGGAAAACCCGCGCGAGGTTCTGCCGGACCGTTTCCTCCGGCAGCGTGCCGGTGAGCTCGCCGCGGAACACCAGGTGGAATTCACCGTCTGCCATCGCCTGCATCCTCTCGCTCGTCCGCACGTTCAGGCTACGACTTTCCCGCGCGGGCGCCAACTGGCCGGATCCGCATGGCTCACGGGCGGGCTTGACCATCGTCAACAAGGTCGGGGGCGGGGCGGGTCATCCTCGCTGCCGTACCGATCACGATTGACGGGCGCGATGCCGCGTCACGGGTGGGCCGGGATCCCGGCACCCGGCGCGGCGCGGAGGGAATGGCCCATGGCCTACCGGAACCTGCTGCTGCACCTCGACCATACCCGGGCCTGTGCGGGGCGCATCGATGCCGCGCTCGCGCTGGCGGTGACACATGGGGCGCACATCGCCGCACTCTATTGCGTCGGGGAGATCCGCGTGCCGGCGTGGGCAGACGTTCGCCCCGAACTGCTCGAGAAGCGGTCCGCCCGGGAGAACGAACAGGTGCAGGCGGTGATCGACCGGTTCATCGAGAAGGCGCAACGTGCCGGTGTCAGCTACGAAACCCGCCGCACGCCGGTGCCGGTTGACGACATTGCCGACGAGGTCGCGGTGCACGCCCGTTACGTCGACCTGGCCATCCTGGGGCAGGCCGATCCCGCGGATCCATCGGCCGGCGGGCGATCCTTCCCCGAATCGGTGTTGCTGGCGTGCGGTCGCCCGGTCATGGTCGTGCCGTTCATCGGCGCGAGTACGCAGGGTGGCGAGGTCGTGATGGGCCGGAGGGTGTTGGTGGCATGGGACGCCGGGCGCGAGGCGACCCGCGCGGTGAACGATGCGTTGCCCCTGCTGGAGCGCGCCGAACACGTCGACCTGGTCGCGGTGAATCCCCTCGGGAGCGGACGGCGCCAGGGTGCGGACCCGGGCAGCGACATCGCGTTGCATCTCGCCCGGCACGACGTGCGCGTGCAGGTGGAGCACCTCGAGATGCGTGGCGCGGATCCGGGCGACACGATCCTTGCGCTCCTGTCGGACCGGGGTAGTGACCTGCTGGTGATGGGGGCCTACGCGCACAGCCGCGTGCGCGAGATCGTTCTGGGCGGCGTCACCCGGAACGTGCTCGAGCACATGACCGTGCCGGTCCTGATGAGCCACTGAGCGGGATGGACGGGCACGGGCCGTGGCGCTACGGTCGCAGCCGGTCGAATGTCGACGTCCCCGATCGGGCCGACGCGCCGGGTGCGCTTCAGCGCCGCGCCGCCGGGGATCGGGTCTCGATCTGCTCCGTGTGTCCGAAGCCCTTGCGGTAGTCGAGCAGCGAGATGACTTCCGGATCGATTCGCACGGCCATGATCTCTTCGCGTTCGCCGGCGTTCGCGAACTCCGCGACCTGCGGGAACTTCGCGACCATGGCGTCGAAGACGTGCTGGAGCTCGCCGGGGTCCGTGACCGGGTGCGCGCGCCCACCCAGCGAGAGGCCACGGATTTCCCGCCAGTCGGCATACGGAAGATCGACGGTGACGGAGACCTTGTTCGACCCTGCGATGTTCCGCGCCTTCTGGGAATGGGCTCCGCAACCGAAGTACAGGACAGGACCGTCGTGCACGAAGCTCACGGTGGTCGCCTGCGGATAGCCGTCCTCGCGCACGGTGGCGATCGTCATGTCCGCGGCGCGGTCCAGTATCTCGTCGATCGCTTCCTGCTGCTCCGGGTTCATGGTTCGCATTCCGTGACGGGATTGCGTACAGGCTGGCGGTCCACGCGGGGATGTCGTTCAACCTCTACGGCGCTGTACGCATTCGCCGCAAGGTGGCATGGAACGAGTGTAGCGCGTTCCGCATGAGCGACGAGCAACGCCGCGGCGACCCTTCGCAGCGTCGCCCGCCGGGAATGGGGCGTCGCGGCCGCGCCGGTTCCGTGCCGCCCGTGGCCACTGCCTGGCGCATCCACTACAGTGACCGGCGTGGCAGCCCGCGAACGGGTGACTGCTTCAGCTCCCGGGTATCTTCCTGCCGCTTCCCGGGTTTGCCGCGGGTTTCGAGGCCGCGTTCGTTGTCAGGCAGCGGCGCTGGCGGACCTGCGCCCGGGTTCTCGGGCCGGCACTCACCGTGGCGGTCTGCCTGTGGTTCGCCGATGCAATCGCGAAAGACCGGGCGCGGTCGCGCCCGGTCATGACTCGAGGCCTGGTGGCGCGTACACCGGTCGGTATGGCGAAGCGATGGACGAGCAATTCGAGACGTTCGATCGGGCGGGGCGGCTGACGGGGTGCGCGACGCGCGCGCGGGTGCACCGCGAGGGGCTCTGGCACCGGGCGGCGAACGTACTGCTGTTCGATCCGGATGGCCGGCTGCTGGTGCAGCAGCGTTCGAGCACCAGGGACGTGTGTCCCGGCGCGTGGGACCTGAGCGTGGCGGAGCACCTGAAGCCCGGCGAGACGTACGAGGCGGGCGCGGCCCGCGGCATCCGCGAGGAGCTGGGCGTCGAAACCGGGCCACTGCTGGCCCTCGGCGGCGTGCGGGAGTCGCGTGTGGAACTGGACGATCCGCCCGTGCGCGATTTCGAGCTGCAGCAGTCGTTCCGGGGTGTCCTGCATGGCCGCGTGACTGTGGATCGCCGCGAGGTGTCGGACGTTCACCTGATCGACCTGGATGATCTGGCCGCGGCGATGGCCGAGCGCCCCGGCCGTTTCACTCCCTGGTTCCGCAATTGCGCAGTGGAGCTGGGAATCGTCGGGGGCGCCTCGCGGTACGCGTCGTAGGGATGGAAGCTGCCATGCCCGTGACCGTCCGGGCACTGCGGACGGACGCCTGCAGCGCGACGGCGGCCGGGGGCGGGCCCGGGCCCCGCCGATCGGACCCGGTCACGTGGAGGTCGGAACGCCCTGCAGCCGCTTCAGTCCGGATCGACGGGCGGCAGCAGTGCGCGCCACGCCGCGGTGAGCGCACGTGCGTGCCAGGCGGAGACGTCGACCGCCGGCGGCAGCCCGCCGGTCAGCCAGCGGTCAAGCCGCTCGAGCAGCGCTTCGCCGTCGCGCGGCGGGTACCGGTAGGCATCAGCGTACTGCTCCGGGTAGCACATGGCGTCGGGCGCGAGCGGGCGCGCGCCAGCGCTGGCCGCCTCGAGCATGGCCAGGCCCTGGAACTCGTGGTGCGCAGTACTGACCGCGATGCCCGCGCGCGCGAGCAGCGCACGATACTGCGCGGTGTCGAGGCGGCCGTCCGCCACGATGCGGTCAGGCAGGGTGTCGCGCAGCCGCAGGAGGGCGAACGGGGCGTCCCGCGGACGCGGGCCGAGGAGGGCGAGCCGGAAGTCCAGGCCGCGCTCGGCGAGCCGGATCATCGTCGCGGCGAACAGGTCCGGGTCCTTGTCGTATTCCCACCGGTGGTTCCACACGATGAGCCGTTCGTCACGCGCGGGGTCGGGCTCGACCGGGTCGACGGGAACGGGACACACGACCGACCTGGCGTGCAATCGCCGCGGCACCCCGGCGGGGACCTGGTCGGGCATCCCGCGCAGCAACCGTTCGACGCCGTGGAGAAACGAATCGCGGTTGTACGCGGAGTTGAATGCGAGCCGGTCCGCGGCCAGCGCGCCATAGAGCTGCACCATCTGCGGATCGACGGAATCGACCTGGCGCTCGCTCACCGGATACGCGAACTGGTTCTCGTGGAAATAGTAGACCGCCGGCACACGCGCGAGCGACGTTTGCAAGCCGCGCAGCGTGGCGAGATCGACCATCGAGGTCGCGATCATGGCGTCGGGCGCCGCGACCGGCAGGCGGTCGAGCCACGACAGCGGATTCCCGCGGATGCGCCAGCGAAAATGCCGCCCAGGCAGCTCCAGGCGGATCCAGTCGACATCCGGGTGATCGCGAACCAGCCGGTCGGCCCAGGCGGCATGGCTGTCGGCACGATAGGCCGAGAGCAGCAGCACTTTCGGGTTCGTCATCGGATGGTGGGTCCCCGCTGGACGCGCGCGTCCATGTTACGGTAGATGCATACTCCCGTGGCGTGGCCAACGGGGGCCCGCCGCCCGCTGGTACCGCGCCGCATCCATACCCGACCCAGCAGGAGGAATGTCCGATGGGATTCGCTCTCTCCGACATGCAACTGACCACCCGTGCGTTCGAGTCTCGCGGTGTGATCCCGCGCAAGTACACGGGCGAGGGTGACGACGTCTCGCCGGCGCTGTCGTGGTCCGGCGCTCCCGACGGCACCAAGGCCTTTGCCGTGATCTGTCACGACCCCGACGCGCCGCTCGTGACCCCCGGCACCTACGGTTTCGTGCACTGGGTGCTCTACGACCTGCCGGCGTCGACCACGTCGCTCGACGAGGGCACGGGCGAGGGTACCGCGGGCGTGAACGATTTTGGCAACGCCGGCTACGGCGGGCCCATGCCCCCGGAGGGCCACGGCGTCCATCACTACTTCTTCTGGGTCCTCGCGCTCGATCGGGAGCTGGATCTCGAGGCGGGCCTGACGCTCTGGAAGTTCCTCGAGAAGGTCGAGCCGCACATCCTGGGCATGAACCGGCTCGTGGGCACGTACGAGCGCGGCTGAACAGGTGACGACTGCCGCCGCGGGCTCCCGGCACCCTGCAATGCCGCGGTTCCCGGGCTCCGGTCAGGCGCGCTGTGACGCCGGGGCCGATCGCGAGGGTTGTCGCTCACAACGGCGCGCACAATCGTCCATGCGACGCTGACTGTCGCGCGAGAGCGTGGGTCCAGGTCGTTGACCGCGGTCGTCCGTGATGTCGGTGCGTATCCATGTTGGCGTTGAGCCCGTAGACGGCGCGCGCTCGGTGTCGGCACCGCCAGTGGTGCCTTCGGCGCGGCCATCGCGGACCGGCCGATCCTCCTCGACAGCGTTGCTGCCGCTTCAGGTTCGCTGGCCCGTTGTCACACCATCGCCGCATTACCTCAATCCCCATACCCATCCATGGGCCAGGCCCCGTCCTGTCCTGCCGGCCGGTCCGTCAGTCGCCCGAAATACCGCTTCACGATCGTCACGTCCAGGCCTTGAGGGCCTGCGCCCGTCCTGATACCTGGCGAGATCGATAATCCGACTCGGAATTGACAGGAATTCTCATATATGAGAATGATGTCCCGCATAAGAAACGAATTGCGGGGTCCGTCATTGGACAACGACAGCAGGATCGGAAGCCGAATCAAGCGCACCCGGAATGCGCTCGGGCTCACGCTGCGCCAGGTCAGCGAACGCTCGGGCGTTCCGTTGTCGACGATCTCGAAGGTGGAGAAGGGACAGAAGACGTCGGTCGACACCCTCGTCAAGGTCGCGCGTGGACTGGGCGTCCTGTTCGACGTCCTGCTCCACGACGCATCGCCCAGCGAGGTGCCGGGTGGCCGGCGCACGGTCGATTCTGCGGACACCGTGTCCGTCTACGAGACCGAACTGTATCGCTACGACGTGCATGCCTCCGCGTTGATGCAGAAGGCGATGTTCCCGCTGATCATCACGGTGAAGACGCCCGACGTCCCCCCTCGCGGTGACTGGAGCACTCACGCGGGGGAGGAATTCGTATACGTGCTGTCCGGCGCGATCGACCTGCACACGGAGTTCTATGCCCCGAAGCGGTTGAATACAGGCGAAAGTGCGTACTTCGACAGCAAGATGCGGCACGCCTACGTGTCGGTGAGCGATGAGAACGCGGTCGTGATTTCGGTCAGCACGCAGGGCTTATTGACGAGCGCGGGCTCCGAGCAGTACCAGCCCGCGCGCAGCAGCCCGCTCTCCGATGAGGTGTCCGGGCAGGACAAGTGAACCGGTACGACGCCGGTTCACGGCGGCGGGCCGGGGCGGCAGCCGGAGGAGCCCGGTGTCGCGACCGGCGCGCAGGGCCCTGCATGGATGCAGGTGCCGGGGTGTAACGGGGAAGACTTCCGCGGAGGAAGAGACCAATGTTCAACAACAAGTTGCACGACATCATGCCAGGGGCCACGGGTCGCAAGCTGTTGACCTTCTTGGCGGGCACGCTGGTGGCATTCGCGATCACGCTTCCGGCGTGGGCCGACGACAATCCGATCCTGATCGGTGGGGCATTGTGCTCAACCGGCATCCAGGCGCCGCTGGACACTCCGGGGCTCAAGGGTGCGGAGCTCGCGGTTGACGTGCTCAATGAACAGGGAGGACTGCTCGGGCGGCCGGTCAAGTTCGTGAACCTCGACGGCAAGAGCGATCCGGTGATCGTTGGCAACAATGCGCGGCAGCTGATCAACCAGGGCGCGAAGCTCATGGTTGCGCCGTGCGATTTCGACATGGGTGGTCCAGCAAACCGTGCGGCACAAGCGGCGGGGATCGTGGGCATTTCCACATGCGGATCGTCTCCGCTCCACGGATCGGCAACTCTGGGCGACAAGCAGTTCACCCTTTCAATGTGGAACACGACGATGGGTAGCGCGGCGGCCCTCTACGCCTACAACCAGGGTTATCGCAACGCCTACGTGATCACCGACACGTTCATCAGCTACACGAAGACGCTCAGTCAGTACTTCATTGAGTATTTCAAGCAGCTCGGCGGCAACGTCATATACGAAGACAAGTACACGCAGGGCGCACAGGACTTCTCGGCCCAGCTCGCCCGCATGAAGCGCAAGATCGAGGCGGGGCAGAAGCCCGACCTGCTGTTCATCTCGTCCTACATGCCCGATCTCTCGCTGATCATTCGCACCGTCCGTTCGGCCGGAATCGACGTGCCGATCGCGGGAGGTGATTCGTATGATGACTCGGGTCTGTTCGACGCCCTCGGGAAGAAATTCGGCAGCAATATCTTCTTTGTCACGCATAGCTGGCTTGCGCCGGGCGTGCGCCCGGGGATGGAGTCGTTCCTCGAAAAGTACAAGGCCAAGTATGGCGAGGCGCCGGATACGTCGTTCGTTGCGACAGGCTGGGACACGATCATGGCCATGGCCCAGGCCGTGAAGTATGCCGGATCCACCGACGGCGACCAGGTTGCGAAGGCGCTGGAAACACATACTTATCACTTGCTCACGGGCGATCTGGACTGGAGCAAGGCCTGTACGGGTCACGAACCGATGATCTCGGCGCCGATCGTCAGGCTCGAGAAGGGGAAGCCGCAATTCGTGGGCTGGGTCAACCCGGATAATGTTCCGAAACCGCCGTACCTGATCAAATACATGAAGAGCCATCCCTGTCCGGAGTCGTCGTGAGAGCAGACCTCTGACAGCCGGCGGCCCGGCGCCTCCGCGCGGAGGCGCCGGGCCGTCGGATCCGGGAGACCGGCAGTCGCGTCGAGGCGGCTGATCAGGTGTGGCGCGCAAGAAGCCCGTCGGTGCCGGGCAGCAGCGCGGGCGCGAGGCAATGCGGGAGTAACGGTATGAGTCAGGCGAGCGCGGTCGCGACGGCCGACGGGCAGTCGGCTGCGGCACGGCATCCTTCTCTCACGGTCCGGGGGCTTACCAAGCATTTCCAGTCCCTGCGCGCACTCCAGGACGTGGACCTGGAGGTCGGCGGCGGCGAGATCCTCGGGTTGATCGGTCCGAATGGCTCGGGCAAGACGACATTCATCAATGTGGTTACCGGACACCTGGAACCGACGGCCGGACGGGTCAACCTGGATGGCCGCGAGATCACCGGCCTGGCCGCACACCGGCTGGCCCGCTTCCGCCTGGCACGTACGTACCAGAACGTGCGCCTGTTCAGCACGCTCAGCGTTGCCGAGAACGTCAGCGTCGGCGCCCTGAGCGTCGGGACCCGACGTCGAGAAGCCGAGCGTTTAGCCGGGGAATGCCTGCGGACACTGGGTATCGAGCAGTATGCCGACACGCCCGCGGCTGCACTCTCGTACGGTCACAAGCGACTGGTCGAAATTGCTCGTGCGCTGGCGATGAAACCCCGCTACCTGCTCCTCGATGAACCTGCAGCGGGCATGAATGACGAGGAGACCCGCGACCTGCTGCGGCGCCTGCGACCACTTCCCGCCCAATATGAGCTGGGAATACTCATCGTCGACCATGACATGCACTTGATCATGGAATTGTGCGATCGGCTTCATGTGTTGAACTTCGGGCAGACGATCGCGGAAGGTACGGCCGAGGACGTACGGCGCGTCCCCGCCGTGATCGATGCCTATCTGGGATCCAGCGTGAGTGCGGACGATGCTTAAGGTACAAAACCTCGAGGTCTATTACGGGCAAAGCCGTGCCTTGCGCGATATTTCGCTGGAGGTGGGCGACGGCGAGCTGGTCGCACTGCTCGGTGTCAATGGGGCCGGCAAGACCACGACGCTCGCCGCGATTGCCGGCATTGTCGGCGTGACCTCGGGCTCCGTCGAGTTCGAGGGACGATCGATCATGGGCATGGCGCCCGAGACGGTGTTGCGTTGTGGGATTGCGTTGGTGCCCGAGGGACGCGAGATCTTTGCTGGCCTTACGGTGCGCGACAACCTCAGACTGGGCGGCTACATTCATCGCCGCAATTCACGGCTCTTCGCCCAGGACGTGGAACAGATGGTGGCATTGTTCCCGATTCTCGGGGAGCGCATGGACCAGTCCGCGGGAACGATGTCCGGGGGGGAGCAGCAGCAACTGGCGATTGCGCGTGCGCTAATGTCGCATCCGAAGCTTTTGATGCTGGATGAGCCTTCGCTGGGACTGGCGCCACGGCTCGTCCAGGACGTCTTTTCGCTGATTGCGACCCTGCACTCCCAGGGAACCACGGTTCTGCTGGTGGAACAGAATGTCACCCAGACACTGAACATCGCCGACCGGGCCTACTTGGTGAACATGGGGCGCATCGAGGCCGAAGGTACCCCGGACGAACTGCATAGCCGCGTGGACGTGGAGCAGGTCTACTTCGGGACTCACGCGGCCCAATCGAAGCAATCAGGATAAAAGGGGGGCACGCCGCATGTTCAGCTGGAGCGACTGGTTTGGCTTCGTGATCAGCTTCCTCAGTCTGGGTAGCCTGTATGCGGTAATGGCGCTGGGCCTCGTCATCGTGTACGGAATCCTGCGATTGGTCAACTTCGCGTACGGCGAGTACATCATGATCGTCGGATATACCCTTTATCTTCTGCATGGTGGCCCCCTGCCATGGCTCGTGATGGCCGTGCTGGCGGTCCTCGTGGCGGCACTGGCAAGCTACCTGACCGAGCGCATTGCATTTCGTCCTGTGCGCAGCAATTCCGTTACTGCGATGCTGATCACGTCGTTTGCAGTCAGCACACTGTTCCGTAACGCGGCGCTTTTGTTCATCTCGCCGCGTTCGCGGGTAGTGCCCCTTCCCGATCTGTTCTCCGAGGGCGTCAACGTCGCGGGAACGATTATTCAGATTCGTGACGTGTTGGCCATTGTCGTCAGCATCGTGCTGCTTCTCGTTCTGACATTGCTGATGAAAAGGACCGTGCTGGGAATTGCTCTGCGCGCAGCCGCAGACAAGTTCACGATGACACGACTCCTCGGCGTTCCAGCGAATCTGATGATCGGGGCAGCCTTTGCGATCAGCGGGACACTCGCGGGAGTGGTGGGCCTGTTCTGGCTTGGTCGGATCGGATCGGTAACTCCCCTGATCGGCCTCGAGCCGCTGATCATCGCGTTTGTTGCGTCGGTCCTCGGAGGTGTGGAAAGCCTGGTGGGTGCGGTGCTGGGTGGATACGTCCTCGCCCTCATCACGGTGACCATCAACAATTTCCTGCCGCAGTCCTTTGTCGACTATCGGCAGGCCTTCATCTTTGCGATCGTGATTCTCGTGCTGCTTGTCCGACCACAGGGGCTCGTCGGCCAGAAAGCGGAGGTGAAATCATGACGGAAGTCGCCCGCAGTGGGCATTTCGTGCGGCTGTGGCGCCTGCTGGCACTGCTGGGTGGGGGCCTTATCGTGATCGCGTTGATCACGCAGTGGATCGGGTCGCCGATTCTTACCCGGTTCGTTACGGTCATGTACATCGATCTGATCCTCGTGCTGGGTCTGCAAATGTACATGGGCAACAGCGGAATTGTCGCATTCGCCCACATCGGCTTCATGGGCGTGGGCGCGTATGCCTCCGCGTTGTTCTCGATGTCGCCGGTCATGAAGAGCATGGCGTTGCCGGATCTGTACCCGATTCTGGCGGACGTGCAGATCCCGTACTTCTGGGCGGTCCTTGTGGGCGGCGGAGTGAGTGCCGCCGTGGCTGCTGTAGTCGGATGGCCGCTCATGCGCCTGTCGGACTTCGCTGCAGTCATTACGCAGTTCGCATTGCTGGTGATCATGCATACGATCTTCGTTCACTGGAGCGCGATCACCAACGGCCCTCGGACACTGTTCGGACTGGACAGGCACACGTACCTTTTCGGCGCACTTGCGTGGGCCTTGGCAATGCTGGCGGTCGCCTACTGGTTCAAGGAGAGCAAGATCGGGCTGCAACTCCGGGCCTCCCGGGACGAGCGGGTGGCAGCCGCGGGCGTAGGTATCAATATCGTGCTGGTACGGTGGACCGGATTTGTCGTCAGCGCGTTTCTGGCGGGAGTGGCCGGTGCCCTGTGGGCGCATTTCATCCTGTCGTTCCAGCCGTCGGCGTTCTATCTACGGGAGACGTTCCTGATCATGGGAATGCTCGTGATCGGGGGGCCCGGCACGATCACGGGGGCGTTGGTGGGCACGATCTCGGTTACCGTTGCGTTTGAGGGGCTCCGTGCATTCGAGAACTGGATCAACATTCACCAGGTGTTTCCGTTTCCCATCTCGGGTCTCACCGACGTGACACTGTCGATCGCGCTCATCCTGATGCTGATATACCGGCCGGGCGGTATCGTGGAACGTCTCGAGTTGACCGGCTGGCGAGGGCCGTGGTTGCGCAGAACGAGCGAGGAGGCGCCCGCAGAGGGTAATCCCTGACATCCGCGAGATACGCGCTCGAGGTCCATCGAGAATCAACGGCGGAGGGTACGCGACGGCTGGCACGGTGCATGGCCGGCGCCGTTCCGGATATCCTCAACTCCACTGGGAGAATTCGCAGATGAACGACAAGGTGAACATGCCCGCCTGGATGAAGGATTCACACATGCAGAGAAGGGGCGAGGGTGTGGGTCGAAAGCCCGATACGCACCAGCTCGACCAGTCCGTTCAGGGGCAATATCACTATACGATCGGCCCGTACTCGGATCCGGTGCTGCACATCAAGCCGGGCGACCGTGTCGTCGTTGAAACGCAGGACTGCTTCGAGGGAGTGATCAAGACCGAGCGGGATCTTCCGTCGAAGAAGCTGCGTATGCCTTTTCTCAATCCGCAGTGCGGCCCGATTGTCATCGAGGGGGCGGAGAAAGGTGACGTGGTCGCCGTGCACATCGAGTCGATGACGCCGCGCGGGGACAATCCCCGGGGTACCTGTTGTCTGATAGAAGAATTTGGCGGCCTTACGGGTACCTACTACACGGCGACGCTGAACGAGCCACTGCCGGAGATCGTGCGGAAAATCAATCTCGACGAGGACAAGGTGTACTGGAGTGATCGCCTGACGCTGCCATACAACCCCCACATTGGCACGATCGGCCTAGCACCGGAGATCGACTCGATTAATTCGCTCACGCCGGATAACCATGGCGGCAACATGGACGTGCCGGACATGGGACCGGGCAGCATTACATATTTTCCGGTCAGGTCCGAAGGCGGTCGATTGTTTCTCGGGGATGCGCACGCGTGCCAGGGCGATGGCGAGGTGTGTGGAGTCGCTGTCGAGCATGCCTCAATCACGACGATTCGCGTCGATCTGATCAAGAACTGGGCAATCGAGTGGCCACGCATGGAGAAGGAAGGCTACATCATGACGCTTGGCAGCGCGCGTCCGCTTGAGGATGCGACACGCATAGCCTTCCGCGAGCTCGTCCGCTGGATGACACAGGATTACGGATTTGATCAGTGGGACGCATACATGACGCTTAGCGTCTGTGGGAAGTCAAAGCTGGGTAACTTCGTGGACCCGAAGTACACCGTGGGCGCAATGATGCCGAAGAGTTATCTCGAGGATTGAACTCTGTAGCGGGCGTGCCGGCCCCGGGCCGGGTGGTCGCCGTGACGCGCGCTCAGGCTTGGCCGGAGCCTTTCGCGTTGGCTGACGACTCGACGCCGGTCCCTTTCCGGACGGCGGCCGGGCCCAGCGCCCCCAGTTGCTGCCGGCCACCGCAGAAGTCGACGGACGGCCACGGCGGCATTCACTCCGAAGCGCGATGTGCGTGCCGCCGCCGATCCGCCCGTCCGCGGTTGCGCCTCCAGACGGGCCATGCGCAAGGTTCACGGACCTCTGGGCGGGCCTGGCGGTCCGGCGAAACGCACGCCGGCTCCTTTGCGGCACCGACGCACGGTGCCGCAAAGGATGAGCGCCATTCCCGCATGGCCCCCTAGCGCACCACCTTGAACTTCGGCGTCGATGCGACGGACTGGTAGTTGTCGTCGAGCATCATCCGGATCTCGTAGGTACCCGGTTGCAACGGCCACGTGCCCCAGCCGACCCGGGAGTCGGCGTCGAAGGTTGTCTGGCCCTCGATCTGGGCGTGGGTGTACTCGTAGATGATGTAGCGCTGGTTGGCACACGGGTAGGTGCTGCACGTGCTGCCGTGGGTTGCATCGCTGTTGCCCGGGCTCGCCACGCTCAGCCAGTCGAGGCGCATGCCGTACGCGTCCTTCCAGTGCACCTCGATGGGCTCGCCCACCTGGTAAGTGGACTTCGACGTCCACAGCCGCGGCGTGGCGCCTGGAGCGACCGTCCAGAACGGCGTGCGCTCCAGGACGTCGCCGCCGGCCGAGATCAGCACGGCCTCGTACGCGCCGGGCGCGAGCGAGGCCGTGTCGAACGCGAGCGTGCCGTCGGCCGCGCCGCCCGTGGACTGCGCGGCAATGACGCTCGCGCCCGGATCGTCTCCGGCCGGTGCGAGGGCCACACGGTCGGCCGCGCCGTGGAAGCGCACGTGCAGCGTGTCCCCGACCTCGACTCGGCGTGAATCAACGGCCACGAGCCGGGGCATGTCGCCGGGCTCGATATGGAACGTCGACACCACGGAGCGGTGATCGCTCGGGTAAGGGTCGACCACAATGTCATCGGCCGTCGCGCCGTCCTTCTCCCGGACGACATGGCTCTCGGTCGCGCTGGCCGGACCCATGGCGAGGACCCAATCGATCCGGTCGTACACCTCACCCTTTTTCAGGCTCTCGGGGCCACCGGCCGTCCAGGTGAACCCGGGATCCTTCACGGGATCCGGGTGTACCACGCGATAGGAGTCGCGGAAGCCCGCCGCGGCAAGCGCGGACGACACCGGCCATTCGAATCCCTGCTCGGGGACAACGTCGCGCACCGCGCCCGTGGCCTCGGTCCAGTCGAGGTGTGACGGCGAATTGAAGTCCGCGGTCATGAACACCGGGATGCCGGCGGCGGCGAGCGGTGGCAGACGCGTCACGTGATTCTGGACCTCGGGCAGGCGCACGTTCTCTTCGACGGCGCGCACCTCGTCGGACGTCGCCCCGTCCCGGAACATGTAGGGGCCGTACGGGGTCGCGGTCAGGTGCGTATTCGCGATTGCGGCCACCTTGCCGGGCTCGACCTCGACGAACGTGTACAGCGTGCCGCCGTCCGGCGGGGCAACCAGCGGGTAGCGGGAGATCACGTGCATGCGCTCGTCGTAGTGCCAACCGAGCATGCTGGCCAGCGTGCGCGTGTGCGTGGCCGCCTCCTGAAGGCCCACCACATCCGCGTCTGCCGCGACAATCGCGTTCTTCACCTGCACGAGGGTTTCGGTACAGCCGTGCGGGCGATAGCACCAGTTGCGGTTCTGCAGGTTGATCTCGTCACCGCCATAGAAGAGGTTGAACGTCATTACGCGCAACGTGTCCGGCCCGCTGGCGGCCGCGACAGGACTGAGCGACAGGGCGCCCAGTAACAGTGCGATGGCCGCCACGAACCGAGAGAAGAGGGGTCGAGCGACGGGGAGCCATGCCCACGGCCACTTGCGCGGACGGTGTGCGCCGCGCGGGGCGGACGTGAACGCAGACGGGTCTGTGCGGTGTGCCCGGGTGTCAGCCATCGTTCTGTTCTCCTTCGATCCTGCGATTGCCGGACCGGGTTGTGGCAAGCATTGGTGCGGGATCGCCGCGCCAGCCCTGGCCGGCAGATGCCGGCGCGAGGGCCGCATAGACGGGATTTCGGTGCATGGCGGCCGCAGCGGGTCGTTCGGACCTCGAATATTTGATTGATTGATCAGTTTTTATTGATTGATCAGTCAATAGATAGGCCACGGCGAACGAAAAGTCAAACGGGCCACCGCCCGCGGGCGAGAGGAAGCTCGACGGATCGGGCGCTGCCGCTGGATAGCCGGCGGTGCGGCCGGCTCGGGTACGCCGTGAACGCGCGACGACCGGATCCGGCCGGTGATCCGGGGCAGGGGCCGCGGTATAGTCGATTCAAGGACTACCTGAATCACTACCTGCATCGAGGTTCGAGTCGTGTCGCTGAATGTCGGCGTCGTGGCCGCCGTCGTGGTCGCCGGCGCGCTTCACGCAACCTGGAACACGCTGGTCAAGGCCGGCGACGATCGCACGGCCATGCTCGTCCTGGTGATGGTCGGCGGCGGCGTGGCCTGGTCGCCCGTCGCCGCGCTGCTGCCGTTGCCCGAAGCCGCGAGCTGGCCCTTCCTGTGCGCCTCGGCGTTGATCCACCTGGTCTACGCGGCGTCGCTGCTTGCGGCATACCGGCACGGCGACCTGAGCCAGGTCTATCCGATCGCGCGCGGGAGTGCGCCGGCGCTCGTCGCGATCGGCGCCTGGCTGCTGGCGGGCGAGGTGCTGACTTCCATCGAAGGGGTGGCCGTCGGCGTCGTCAGCGTCGGCATCCTCAGCCTCGCCTGGCGACAGGGGGGGCTCCAGGCCGACTCCAGGAGCGTTCGGTTCGCCCTGCTCACCGGGATCACGATCGCCTCGTACATCGTCGTCGACGGAATGGGGGTCCGGCGCGCGGGCACGCCCCTCGCCTACGTCGCCTGGCTGTTCCTGGCGGAGGGTGCTTCGCTGGCGTGCATCGGGATCTGGCTGCGACGCTCCCGGCTGCGGCCGACGCTGCGCGCGAACTGGCTTCCGGGTCTGTGCGGCGGCGTCATCGCGTCCGCTTCCTACGGCATCGCGGTCTGGGCCATGAGCCGCGGTGCCATGGCGCACGTGACAGCGTTGCGCGAGACGTCGGTGCTGGTCGCCGCCGTGATCGGAACGCGCATCCTCGGTGAGCCGTTCGGCGCGCGTCGCATCGCGGCCGCGGCGATGGTCGCTGCCGGCGCGGTCGCGCTGCAGCTTGCCGCGCCGGGTTGAGCGAAGGGATGCTCAGATTCCGCGGTCGCGGAACTCGTCGCCGCGTTTTGCGAGCAGGCGGTCGAGCCAGTCCGGATCCATCTCGGGAACGGACGAGAGCAGCAGCTCGGTGTATTCGTGGTGCGGGGGCTGGAATATCTCGTTCTTGGCGCCCGACTCGACGATCTCGCCGTCCTTCATGACCACCACTTCGTCGGCGATTGCCCTGACCGTGGCGAGGTCGTGGGTGATGAACATGTAACTCAGGCCGAACTCGTCCTGCAGGCGGATCAGGAGCCGAAGAATACCCTCGCCGACAAGTTGGTCCAGGGCGCTGGTGACCTCGTCGCAGATGATCAGGTCGGGATCGGCCGCGAGCGCGCGCGCGATGCAGATGCGCTGCTTCTGGCCACCCGACAGCTCGGTGGTCAGGCGGTCGATGTACTGGTCGGGCTCCAGCTCGATGAGCGCGAGCAGCTCGCGGATGCGCTCTTCCTTCTCCGTGCCCTGCTGGCCCAGGTAGAACGACAGTGGGCGTCCGATGACGTCGCGCACGTGGTGCTTCGGGTTGAGCGCAGTGTCGGGCATCTGATTGATCATCTGGATCCGGCGCAGCTGGTCGCGGGACCGCTTGCGGTAGTTCGCGGGCAGCTCCGTTCCGTCGTAGCAGATGCGTCCCGACACCGGGGGCAGCAGGCCGGTAATGACGCGCGCGGCCGTGCTCTTGCCGGAGCCGGATTCGCCCACGATCGCCACGGTGCGCTTTCTGGGTACCTCGAAGGATATGTCGTGCAGCACCGGCACGTCGCCGTATGCGGCCGTGACATGCTCGACCTGCAGGATCGGCGTCTGACCGGCGATCGGCGCCTCGGCCTCCTTGCGCAGCTGGCGCACGGCGATCAGTGCGCGCGTGTATTCCTCGTCCGGATGATCGAGCAACGCGCGCGTCAGTCCTTCCTCGACGAGGTTGCCATCGCGCATCACCATGATGCGGTCGGCCATCTGGGCGACGACCGCCAGGTCGTGGGTGACATAGATGGCCGCGGTGTCGAACTGCTCGACGATCTCCTTGATCGCCGCCATGACCTCGATCTGCGTCGTGACGTCGAGTGCGGTAGTGGGTTCGTCGAAGATGATGAGGTCCGGCTTTGCGGCCATCGCCATGGCCACCATGGCGCGTTGCAGCTGCCCGCCCGATACCTGGTGCGGGTAACGGAATCCGATGGTCCGCGGTTCCGGCAGGTGCAGCCGGCCGTAGAGGTCCTGTGCCGCGTCGGCGGCCTCGCGATAGGACATGAGGCCGTGCCGCACCGGGGCCTCCGTGCACTGGTCGATGAGCCGGTGTGCCGGATTGAACGCCGCGGCGGCCGATTGCGCGACGTACGCGATGCGACTGCCGCGCAGGCGGCGGCGCACGGATTCCGGCGCGGCGGCCAGGTCGATGCCGTCGAAGAAGATCTGGCCGCCAGTGATGCGGCAGCCATCCCGCGCATAGCCGAGTGCCGCCAGGCCGATCGTGGACTTGCCGGCGCCGGACTCGCCGATCAGGCCGAGCACCTCGCCGCGGTGGAGCGTCAGGTCGACGCCGTGAACGATCTCCGTCCATGCCTCGTCGACACGCCCCTCGAGTCGCAATCCCTTCATTTCCAGAAGGACGTCGCCCCTGGCGGTCTCGCCGGATCCGTTGTCGCCGGGTGTGCTCATGGGCCGTATGCTCCGGTCAGTCCTTCAGGCCGCTTGTCTGGTACAGGAACCAGTCCACCACGAAGTTGACGGACACCGTCAGCAGGGCGATCGCGGCCGCGGGGACCAGCGGCGTCGGCAGGCCGAAGGAGATCAGCGTGGCGTTCTCGCGGACCATGGAGCCCCAGTCGGCGGTGGGTGGCTGGATGCCCAGCCCCAGGAAACTGAGCGCGCTGATGAACAGGAACACGAAGCAGAACCGCAGCCCGAATTCCGCGGCCAGCGGCGTGGCGATGTTGGGCAGCATCTCGTGACGGATGATCCACCAGAGCCCCTCGCCACGCAGCTTCGCGACCTCGACGAAGTCCAGCACGCCGACGTTCATCCCGACCGCGCGTGTCAGCCGGTACACCCGCGTGGACTCCAGCACGGCGATCACCAGCACCATGTTGACGATCGAGGTACCGGTCATGGTCAGGATCAGCAGCGCGAAGATCAGCGACGGTATGGCCATCAGAATGTCGACGATCCGGGAAAGCAGCTGATCGGCCCAGCGTCCCAGCACGGCGGCCAGAAGCCCCGTCACCAGGCCCAGGGAAAAGGCGAGAATGGTCGTGATGAACGCGATGCCGACCGTGTTGCGTGCACCGAAGATCACGCGCGAGAGGATGTCGCGACCGATCTGGTCGGTGCCGAAAAGGAAATGCCCGCCGATGGTCAGCCCGGGCGCCCCGACGATCTCGGTCTCGCCGTAGGGGGCCACGATGGGCGCGAACAGGCCGGCGATCAGGACGATCAGGATCACGGTCATCCCGAACCACGCCGTTGGCGGCGCCGTGCGGAACACCTTCCGGGTCTTGCGCAAGGTCTGGATCGGCTTCATTGGACGGTCACTTCGGGTGCCGGAGGCGCGGGTTGCTGAGGATGGAGCCGATGTCCGCCAGCAGGTTGAGCAGTATGTACGTCACGGCGAATATCAGGCAGGCAATCTGGACGACCGGCATGTCTCGTTTCGACACGGAGTCGACGAGCAGCTGTCCCAGGCCCGGGTACGCGAACACGACCTCGACCACGACGACGCCGACGATCAGGTAGGCGAGGTTGATCGCAACCACGTTGATGATCGGGGCCAGGGCATTGGGGAGCGCGTGCCGCAGAATGATTCGTCCGCGCCGCAGTCCCTTGAGGCGGGCCATCTCGATGTACGGGCTCGCCATCAGATTGATGATCGCCGCACGGGTCATGCGCATCATGTGGGCCATCGTGACCAGTGTCAGTGTGACGGCGGGCAGGAACAGAATCTCGAGCCGGTCCATGAAACTGGTGTGTTCGGTGATTCGCGCGATCGGCGGGAACCAGCCGAGATGCACCGCGAAGATGAAGATCAGGATGTACGCCGCCAGGAATTCGGGAGACGACACTGCGGTCAGGGCGGCAATGTTGACCAGGCGATCGAATACGCTGTTGCGATAGAGTGCCGCGAGGATGCCGAAAGTGAGTGCAGTCGGAACGGCGATGATGGCGGCATAGGCGGCCAGGAACAGCGTGTTGTACACGCGCCCGGCGATGAGCGTGTCGATCGGACGCTGGCTGGCGAACGAACGGCCGAGGTCACCATGGAGGATATCGCCCAGCCAGGTGAAGTACCGGATGTAGGCGGGCTGGTCGAGCCCGAGCTCGTGGCGGAACGCCGCGACGTTCTGCGGCGTTGCCGACTGGCCCAGGACCGCCTGGGCGAAGTCGCCCGGCAGGAACTCGACCGCCAGGAAGATGATCAGCGAGATGACGAACAGGGTAAAGAGGCCCAGCGCCATGCGCTGGGCCACCATCTTCGCTATTTGTGCCATCGCTATTGGTTTTCTTTGTCCGCGAAGGCCGTGAGGCTTACGCGAACCACCAACGCTCGGTGAATTTCATTCCGTCGAGGTTCCAGTTCCCGGCGAGGGTATCGTGCCGGATCTTGTCGCTGGTGGCGAATACGTAATTGGCGAACATCGGCACGACTGTGCCGCCGTCGTCGCGGACGAGGCTCTGCATTTCGGCGTACATCTCGGCCCGCTTGTCCGGATCCAGCACGCCACGGGCTTCCTTGAGAAGCTTGTTGAAGCGCTCGTTCTTCCAGTACGTGTCGTTCCAGTCCGCGTCGGCGGCGTAGGCCGTGGTAAACATCCAGTCGGCCGTGACGCGACCACTCCAGTAGCAGGCGCACCAGCCCTTCTTCATCCACACGTCGGACCAGTAGCCGTCGTTGGGCTCGCGGACGACGTTGATGTTGACGCCGGCCTTGGCCGCGTTCTCCTTGTAGATGACGGCGGCATCGACGGCGCCCGGGAATGCCGCATCCGCTGCGCTGAGGTTGACCTTGAGCCCCTCGGCACCGGCCTTCTTCAGGTAGTGTTTCGCCTTGTCGGGGTCGTACGTGCGCTGCTCCAGATCCTTGGCAAAGAAGCGGTTGCTGGGCGAGATGGGTGTGTCGTTGCCGATGCGCCCATGGCCGCGCAGGACGGTATTGAGCACCTGCTTGCGGTCGATGAGCAGCTTCAGTGCCATGCGCACGTTGTTGTCGTCGAACGGCGGTGTATCCGTACGCATCGGGAAGGTGTAATGCCGGAAGCCGACCACCTCCTCGACCTTCGCGTGCGGCCGCTGCTTAAGGAGATCGACGGTCTTCGGATCCACGCGATCCATGACATCGACCTCCTGGGTCATCAGGGAGTTCGTGCGCGCCGAGGTGTCGATGATGGACAGGATGTCGACGGCATCGAAGTGACCACGGTCGGTCTTCCAGTAGTTCTCGAACTTCTTCAGCGCGAAGCGCTCGCCGGGCTCGAACGATTCGAGCTTGTAAGGTCCGGCGCCGATGCCATCCGTCGGATTGATCTTGCCGTTCTTGGATGGCTTGATGGCCAGGTGATAATCGGAGGCGATGTACATGAAGTCGGCATTGGCTGCCTTGAGTTTGAAAATGACCTTGTACTTGCCGTCCGTCTCGAGGCTGTCGATCTGCTCGAGCAGAGAGCGTGCCGCGGATTTCGTGTCGCCGCGGTGATGATTGAAGGAGGCAACGACGTCGTCGGCGGTGACCTCCTTGCCATTGTGGAATTCGACGCCCTTGCGGACCGTGACGACCCACGTCTTGGCATCGTCCGTGTCCCATCGCTCGGCCAGTTCCGGGATGATCTCGCCGGAGGCGAGCACCTCCCCGATATGGTTGTTCATCGCGTAGTCGGCGGAGATCGTGTGGTCGTTTTCGAACGTCGCCGGATCGAGCGAGTCGGTCGTCGAGCCGTGTCCGATGGCAACGCGCAGGTGGCCGCCCTGCGTGGGCGCGGCGTAGGCGGGCTGGCTCAGTACGCCGGAGGCGAGCGACACCGCGCCGAGTGCCGTGGCACCCGCGAGAAACTGGCGCCGCGTGATCCGCCTGTCCATGAACAGGCGTTCGAGTTCTTTGTAGTTCATCGCGTGCTTCCTTCCGTTCGGAGCCCAGTCATGAACGACGCAGACCGCGTTGCGAGTAGTGACTGCCTGTCACTACATGGGCATGGCCGGCCTGTCGATTTTGTCGTCCGCGAGAATGTGAGCGTGCTCTTCGGTGACGGGTGTTCGAGCATCGGGCGTGACGGGGTCTATCCGCACGGATCCCCCTGGGCGCGGTGTCGCCGATCGATCGGCGATTCCCGCGGACGGCGGACCGACAGATGGATTCCCGGCACTCGCAGCCGTGTCAATTGATGTGCCCCGCACCGCACGCTGACCATGGCCGCGCTCGACCGATTCATGGACGATGCGACCATAGCGTAGAATAGATTATGCGCGATTGATTGCAAGTGACGGTACGCGAGGGGAGCGGTAGCGATGGCGGCGAGGTGCGAACGTGCGCATGTTTCCAGTGTGCTGTGCGCATGCGGATTCGGGAGACGCGGGGCGCGTGCATGGCTGGCGGCGCACCGTGTCGGGCTGCAGGCGAACCATGAGTGGTGACGGCCCGATCGCCGTCGCGCCCGACGAGTGGCTGGTGGCCCACAGGGGATACCCGGCGCGTTTTCCGGAAAATTCGCTGGAGGGAATGAAGGCGGTTCTCGATGCCGGCGCGCGCCTGGTCGAACTCGACGTGCAACTGAGCCGGGACATGAATCCCGTGGTTTCGCACGACGACAGCCTGCAGCGCGTCGCGGGGCGCGGGTCCCGTGTCACCGCGAGCAGCCTGGCGCGGCTCGGGGCGATTTCGAGCGGCGAGCGCGAGCGGTTCGGCGGTCGGTTCGACCACGCCCGCATCCCCACGGTGGCGCGCATGCTCCGTCTCATCGGGCAATATCCGCGTGTCTTGAAGGTCTTCGTCGACGTGAAGGATGAGAGCCTCGGGGTGTTCGGCCGCACCAATACCATCGGCGCCGTCATGCGGGTGATGGCCGACGTGTCCGTTCCATGGGCCATGCTGTGTGCCGACGACGAGGCACTGTCGCTGGCCCGCGGTCGTGGTGCGCCGGAGATTGGCTGGGTCTTCGACGAATGGACGCCGGCAGCGCGTGCGCGCGCCGACGCCCTGGGCCCCGACTTTCTCTTCACCCCGGCGCGGCAGGTTCCCGCGACGAAGGCGCCGTTCTGGCCGCAGGCCGGGTGTCGCTGGTGCGTGTACGATGTGAACGACGCGGAATCGGCCCTGGATCTGCGGCACCGCGGTGCCGAGCTGATCGAGACCGATTGTCTCCCGGACCTGGCGCGCACGTGCCGGGAACGCGCCGCTGACGCGTTGTCCGCGAGACGGGGCTAGTCGAAGCTGGGCACAGCCGTGCGGTCGGCACGGCACGAACCTGTGAGTCTTGCATGTCGCTGTATCACGCGTCGGTGTACGACGAGACACGGACTGCGCCGAGTTACTGGGAGGCCACGGCGGGCGCGCTGCGGGACGACTGGGCGCCGCTGGACGGGGACGCTGCCTGTGAGGTCGCGATCATCGGCGGCGGATTCACCGGCCTGTCCGCCGCGTTGCACCTGGCTCGTGATCACGGTATCGATGCCCGCGTGCTCGAGGCCGGACCCATCGCGTGGGGGGCGTCGGGCCGCAACGGCGGGTTCTGCCTGGTCGGTGCCACGAAGCTGTCCATCCAGGCGATGGTCAAGCGGTATGGTCTTGAAGAGACGCGGCGGTTCCATGCGTCGCAGGTCGAAGGCGTGGAGCTGGTGCGCCAACTGTGCGAGACGGAGTCGATCGACTGCGACCGCCGGGGCCAGGGCGTGCTGACGGTTGCCCACGCGCCCGGGCGCCTGGAGGAACTGCGGGAGGAGGCGGCCAGCCTCTCGGGGCTCTTCGGCATCCCCGCGCGCATCCTGTCGCCCGACGAATTCCGGGAACTCGGCCACGGGGGCACGGAACAATTCGGCGGGCTGCACACCGCGACGGGATTCGCGTTGCATCCGCTCAAATTCGCGCTCGGACTGGCGCGGGCCGCCGCGCGCCACGGCGCGGTGCTGCATGGACGGAGCCGCGTCGTCGAATGGACGCGTGATGGCGCGAGACACGTGCTGCGGACGGCAGGCGGGCGCCTGCGGGCGAAGCACGTGATCCTCGCGACGAACGGCTATTGTCCGGAAGGCCTGCGCCCGGCCTTCGATGCCCGCGTGCTGCCGGCGATGTCCAATATCATTGTCACGCGGCCGCTGTCGGACGAGGAACTGGCGTCGGAGTCCTATCGCGCGGCAGAGCCGGTGTGCAACACGCGCACGCTCCTCTTCTACTACCGGCTGCTGCCGGATCGCCGCTTTCTTTTCGGGGCGCGCGGCGATACGACCGGGCGGCCCGCGGACGGCGAGCGCATGCGCACCTGGATGACACGGCGGCTCGGACAGGTCTTCCCCGGCTGGCGCGATGTCCCGGTCACGCACTTCTGGCGCGGCCTCGTGTGCGTGACCCGCAGGCTCGTCCCGTCGATCGGTCGCCTGGATGACGATCCCACCACGTGGTACGGCTTCGGATATCACGGGAACGGGGTGAACACGGCCCCGTGGATCGGCATGCGTCTGGCACGCGCCGTCGCGGGCGGGATCGAGCCCGGCGCGATGGCGCCGGCCATGATGCAGGGGCTCCCTGCGCGCTTTCCGCTGCCGGCATTTCGCCTGTGGGCACTGCGGGCCGCGTACGTCGCGTACGCCCTGCAGGATCGCCGATAGCGCCATGGGCCGCGGCTCGCGCACTGCAAAGCCGCAGCGCGTGCGTTACCCTGCCGGGACTGTTCGCGCCACCTCCGGATGGGTGCAGATGCGTGCCATCGTCCTGCTTCTGATCCCGCTTTCGCTGGCGACGGTCCTGGCGGCCGGGTGCGGCAGCCGTGATGCGGAGCCCGTCCAGCTGCAGCTCCCGGATCTCGTTCGCTTCGCCAACCGATACGACGGGGATCTCGTGGCGACTACCGGGGTGGTGCACATGTTTCCCGACCCGAAGCACTACTGGATCGAGGACGACGACGTCAATCGTGTCGAGATTCATCCGCAGTCTGCCGTTTCGGACCTCGTGGGCCAGCATGTCCGCGTGGTCGGTCGTTTTCATTACGACCCGCAGAAGGGCCGACGCATCGATGCACGGGAAACGACGAAGCTGGAGTGACGGCCAGGGTTCGTCGATGCACGTTTGACGCACTCACCGGACTGGACTAGGGTTTCGTACCGTATCCGTGAGCAGACTGTTGCGGGCGGCATGTGCCGCACAGCGCGGTGATTCGTGTCTGCCATCCCGCCGCGTGCGTCCGGGCGCTCGCACGGTCGAGCGAGCAACGACACACTTCGATGCGGATTCCCGTCGCTGGATGGGACGTCATTGCACGGTTTCCCGAAACCGTGTCCGCGCAGTAAAACCAGAAACACGCCACAGGGATGGAAGGCAGAGGAGGCGCATCATGCGAACGTCGAATACTGTCCGACTGGCCGTGCTCACCGCGGTCATCCTTTTCTCCGGCAGCACCCTCGCAGCACAGATCACACCACCGAAGCCGGGCGCGAGCCCGACGGCGGACCGGATCCGTGATCGCGGCACTCTGAAGGCCGGGGCGACGATCCTGGCTCCCTGGCTCCTGCAGAATCCCGAGAACGGCAAGTACATAGGCCCGGCGGCCGTTGTGGCCGAAAAACTGGCCAGCGCGCTCGACGTCAAGCTCGAGTACGTCGATGCCACCTGGGATACCATCGTCGGTGGCCTGGTCGCGAACAAGTACGACATCGCGGATGCGGCGCTGTTCGAGACGCCGCAGCGCGAAAAGGTCATCAGCTTCGTAACGTTCGACAAGTCCGGCACCTGCTACGTCGTGCGCCCGGACAGCAAGCTGCAATCGCTGGACGATCTCAATGATCCGGATCTCGTGTATCTCGGCTACACGGGATACGCCACGGACCCGCTGTTCCACGGCAAATACCCGAAGACGCAGATTCAGCAGGTCAGCCCGCCCCCGGGCTCGGGCCCGCGTGTGCCCGCACTGCTGGATGGGCGCGGAGACATCGCGCCGATCGACTCGCCGCTCGTCTACTGGGTCCACCAGAAGTGGCCGAAGACCCGCATCATCCCGTCGGTGGACCAGTGCTTCAGCCATCCGGACCTCGTCAAGCCGATCGGTGTCGGCTACCCGAAGGGTGACGAGGCGTTCGGCAAGTTCCTGAAGCAGATCGTCCAGGCCAACTGGGATCAGATCCAGGCCGCGAAGAAGCGTTTCAGTCAGCCCAAGTGGCTGAACAAGCACTGATCCGGCGGTTCGCGGCGTTCTCACGCCCTGGAACGTCAGGACTGGCAACGGGCCGGGCGACCGCGTGAACGCGCGGCGTCCGGCCCGTGGTCGGTCCGCGGTGCGACCGGTCGCGGCTGCCCGGCCGCAATCCGGTTACGCGAGCGGCGCGCGGGCATCGAGCGCACGTGTTGCCGTGGCATGGGGCGGCTTCGTGATCGAGGATAGTGCCTGATGGAGGGTTTCCTCACCGTACTCGGCTACACCGAGTTCCTCCTGAAGGGGCTGAAGTTCACGGTCGAGCTGAGCCTCATCGGCATGGCGGCCGGCACGGTGGTCGGCATCCTGTCGGCGCTGGCATTGCTGTCGCCGGTCCGGGTGGTGCGGTGGCTCGGCATCATCTACCTCGACATCTTCCGCAGCACCCCGGTTCTCGTGCAGTTCATCTGGGTGTACTACGCGCTGCCGGTGATTTCCGGCATCTCGCTGTCGCCGATGGTGGCGGGCTCGCTGGTGCTGACGCTGTATTCCGGCTCCTTCCATACGGAAACGTTCCGCGCCGGCATCCTGTCGATCGAGCGCGGCCAGCGCGAAGCCGCGATGGCGCTGGGCATGCGTCCACGGCAGATCATGCTGCGCATCATCCTGCCGCAAGCGACGGTGCGCATGCTGCCGGCATACGCCAGTACGCTCGTCACGCTGGTCAAGGATTCCGCCCTGGCATCCGCCATTTCGGTGCCGGAGCTCCTGCGCCAGGGGGCGACGATCGCCTCGTACACGATGCTGCCGGTCCAGTCGCTGCTGGTCGTGGCCGTGATCTACTTCCTGCTCACGTACCCCATGTCGCGCTTCGTGAACTACCTTCACGAACGCCTGCGCGTGTAGGAGCCGGCTGCGATGTATCAGTGGGACTGGTCAGTCGTCACCAACAACTGGGACCTCCTGGCCTACGGTGCGGTAACGACAGTGGAGCTGGTGGTCATCACGATGGCGACGGCGCTGGTGACGGGCCTGGCGGTGGCCGTGGCCCGCATGTCGCCGTCACGTTTGCTGCGCCACGTGGCGGGCTGGTACACGGAGATCTTCCGCGACACGCCGCTGCTGGTGCAGTTGTACATCGTCTACCGCGCCACGACCTGGTCGTCGTTCATGGCCGGCTACGTGGGCCTCACCCTGAACCTGACGGCCTTCCTCGCCGAGGTGTACCGCTCGGGCCTGAACTCGATCGGCCGGGGGCAGTGGGAGGCGGCGCTGACGCTGGGCATGAGGCCGCGGCAAGTGCTGCTGCGGATCATCATCCCGCAGGCAGTCATGCGGGTCGTGCCACCGCTCGGCACCTTCTGGGTGAGCCTGTTTCGCGATTCCGCGCTCGTATCCATCATCGGGGTCGCAGAGCTGACACACGCGGCGCAGAAGATCTCCACGGAAACGTACCGACCGTTCGAGGCGTTCACGGCGCTCGCGATTCTCTACATCGTTCTCACGCTTCCGCAGGCGCGACTCGTGTCGTGGCTGCATGAAAAGTTCCGCGTGCGCGAGTAGCGCGCCCGGGATTTCAGGGTAACCGTCGACCATGCTGCTCGAGATCAAGGGCCTTTCGAAGGACTTCGACGACACGCGCATCCTCTTCGACATCGATCTGTCGGTGGATGAGGGCGAGGTGACGTGCCTGGTGGGCCCGAGCGGCTCCGGCAAGAGCACGCTGCTGCGCTGCATCAACCTCCTCGAACAGCCCACCGAGGGCAGTATCGTGTTCGACGGCGAGGACATCGTGCAGAAGCGCAACGAGATCTACCGCGTTCGCCGCCACATCGGCATGGTGTTCCAGCACTTCAACCTGTTCCCGCACATGAGCGTCGTCCGCAACGTCATGGAAGGGCCGCGCGCGGTGCTCCGCATGAGCAAGGATCAGGCGGAGGCGGTCGCCCGCGAGCAGCTCGAGAAGGTCGGGCTCAGCGAGAAGGCCCTGCAGCGACCGGGGAACCTGTCGGGTGGACAGCAGCAGCGCGTGGCGATCGCCCGTGCGCTAGCGATGAAGCCGCGCCTGATGCTGTTCGACGAGCCGACTTCGGCCCTCGACCCCGAGCTCGTCGGCGAAGTGCTGAGCGTCATGAAGGCCCTCGCGGACGAGGGCATGACCATGATCGTCGTGACGCACGAGATGGGGTTCGCCGCCCGCGCGGCGAGCAAGCTGGTGATGCTCGAGGCGGGTCGCATCATCGAGCAGGAGACCCCGCGGGAATTCCTGCGCAATCCGAAGACGGACCGCGGCAAGGCGTTCCTGCATCAGTTGGAGTGGCTGGCGACCAGCGAGTAGGTGCTGCGCCCTCGCAGTGCCGGATTCCAGCAGACGGTCGCCCCGTGTCGGATCCGGCCCGGGCCGTGCCGCACCGGTTGTGGGATCATGGCGCCCGCGGTCGCGGGCCGCAGCGCGCCACCGCCCGCGTGAACGATCGGGAGTCGGTCGATGAGTGAACCAGTCGCCCGCCCCAAGCGCGGATCGAGGCCCGCGCGGGCGGCCTACGTGCCGGACCCGTGGCCCGGCGCACGCCTGCGTTTCGGCGTGATCGTGCTCACGCTCGATCACGCCACCGAGCAGGAACTGCCGTTGATGGTGCCGCGCGAACGCGCCGAGTTCTTCGTGAGCCGGGTCGAGATTCGCAACCCGGTCACCATCGACAACCTGCGACGCACCGGCGACGATCTCGGCCGTGCCGCCACGCGACTGCTGCCCGGCACGCCCCTGCAGGGCATCGCGTACGCCTGCACCTCGGGCGCCATCGCGGTAGGCGAGGCACAGGTGCGCGAGTGCATCCGGTCGGCGCGACCGGACTTCGCGGAGGTGCCGATCAGCACGCCCGTGGTCGCCGCCGAGGCGGCCCTGGAGCGGCTCGGCACGCGACGCGTCGCGGTGCTCACACCGTACATGGACGAGGTCAACGATGTGGTGCGCGACCATCTGGAGGCGCACGGCTGCGAGGTGGTCGGGCTCGACAGCTTTCACCTCGACACGGACCTGGCCATGACCTCGGTGCCGCCGCCGGCGATCGGCGAGGCCGGACGGGCCCTGATGTCCGATCGGCCCGATGCGGACGCCCTCTTCATCTGCTGCACGGCGCTGCGTCCGTCGGGGGTGATCGCGGAGGTCGAGGCCGCCACGGGGCGACCCGTGGTCACGAGCCACCAGGCAATGCTCTGGGACATGCTCCGGCGCGCCGGCTACGACGGTCCGCCGCTGCGCGGCTACGGACGGCTGCTCGAGTCGTTGTGAGCAGCGGCCGCCGGCCCGCGCGACCCTGCGTCAGTGGTCGCGCAGGATGCCCAGCGCGGTCGGGCGCGCGTCGGCCCCCATGAGGCGCAGGCCACTCCACAGGCTGACCTGGTTCGCCGTGAGCACCGGTCGGGCGGCGGCCACGGCCAGCTCGTCGCACAGGGCCAGCGTGTTCACGGCTGTATCGGGCACCAGCAGCGGGACGTGCGACGCAGGGTATTCCGCCGCGAAGCGCCGCACTTCGGCGCGGATGTCCAGGCGGTGCGAGTCTTCCGCGTAGGGGCAATCCAGTGCCTTGATCCGCCGGGTTTCCACACCGCCTTCGCGCAGGAAGCGGACCAGGCGCCGGGTGACGATGTCCGGGTACGGGCTGAGGAGGTCCGCCTCGTCGTGGCCCAGTGCCGCGAGCGCATCGCGGAACGCCAGCGCGGTGCTGGTGGCCGGAATTCCCAGCGCGCGCGAGAGACCCCCCGACTGTGCCCGCGCCCAGTCGAGCCCGCCGATGAAGCTCGCGCTGGTGCAGGCCCAGACGATCGCCGCGGGACCATGGTCCCGGAGCAGCGCCTCGCCGACGGGTCGCAGGCGTTCCACCGCCCCGAGCGCGCGCAACGCGCCGGGCTCGTGGTGGCCGTCGCTCGTCACCTGTCCGACCGCCACCTGCGGCAGGCCCGCATCGCGGCAACCGGGCACCGATGCCAGGTCGTACCATTCGTAGTCGGACGGTCCGTCCTCGGGCAGCAGAATCCCGAGGCAGGCGGCATTGGTTCCCATCGACTCCCTCCGTGCGTGCGTGGTCGGCGTTCAGGGGCGACAGGACACTAGTGCAGCGCTTGTCCGGAGTCCGCGGCCGAACCGACGGGCAGCTCCACCTGGCCGGCCAGGTCGCTCGGCAGCAGCGGTCGTTCCGGCAGCTCGTAGCTCACGCTTGTTCGTTCCCCGCGCCGGAAGATCTGCAGCGTGACGCGGTCGCCGACGGTCAACGGTCGCAGGCTCTGTGTCAGCGCCCCGATGCTGTCGATCCGGTGGCCGTTGATGTGGGTGATGATGTCACCGCCCACCAGGATCGAATCGCCGTCGATGGTGATTTCCATGCGCCCGCCCTGCAGGCCCCTGGCCTCGGCCGGCCCGCCGGGCTCGACCGCCTCCACGAGCAGGCCCGTCGTCATGGGAATGCGAAGGATGCCGGCCAGGTCCTCGTCCACGAACTGTCCCTGGAAACCCAGCCAGGGCCGCACGATGCGCCCGTCGCGGACCAGGCGGGGGATCACCTCGCGGGCCAGGTCCGAGGGGATCGCGAATCCGATGTTCTGCGCGCCCTCGATGACCGCCGTGTTGATGCCGATCACGTGACCGCAGCGGTCGAGCAGCGGCCCGCCGGAGTTGCCCGGATTGATCGCGGCGTCGGTCTGGATGTACGGCTGCGACATGGCGAAAGGTGCCACCGGCAGGACGCGGTCCACCGCCGACACGACGCCGGTGGACAGGCTTCGCGTCAGCCCCAGCGGATTGCCGACGGCGATCACGTCCTGCCCGACCCGGACTGCCGACGACTGGCCGAGTGTCGCGGCCTTGAGATCGAGCCCCGGGCTGTCGTCGAGCCGCAGCACGGCGAGGTCGAACACCGGGTCCAGCCCGACGACGTCCGCGTGCACGGTGTCCGAGTCGCGTACCGTGACCGTGACGTACTGGGCCCCGAGTACGACGTGGGCGTTGGTCAGCACGAGTCTGCGGGCACGGTCGATCACGATCCCCGATCCCGTGTCCCGGCTGACGCGATCCGTGGTGCTGTACGGATTGATCGAGGTCGCACTGATCGACACGACACTCTCCCCGACGCGGTCGAAGACCTGGGCGGTTGACATGTCGCAGGTCCCGCCGGCATTCGCGGGGAGGGTGGAGCAGGCGCTCGCGCCGAGGCTGAGGACGAGCGCCGTGCTGCGCAGGATTCGCATGCACATGGAAGGTTCCGGTCGAGGACGTGCGAGAGTGCAAAACCAGTCGCCAATGTCGCCCCCGCCCCGATCGCTGTCAACGGCCGCGGAGGCCGGCTGCATCGAATCCGCGCCGAGGGCGCTGTACCATGGGGCAACGCAGCGGCCCGGGTCCCGGGCGTCCGCCCGCCGGCGGGGCCCGGCATGATGGCGAGGAGAGCGAGGACATGAGCGACACCGTGCGCATGACACTCGACGAGGTGCACCGGCTGGCGTTCGATGCCTGTCGCGCGAACGGATGCTCCGAGGCGCAGGCGCGCGCGATCGCGGACACGCTCACGTCCGCCGAGCGTGACGAGGCGAAGTCGCACGGCCTGTTCCGGGTGCCGTTCTACGTGAAGGCCATTGCGGGCAGCGGCGCGGTGCCCGACGCGGAACCGCGCGTGGCCGGGCTGGCCCCCGGGATCGTGCGCGTGGACGGCGGCATGGGCTTCGCGCCGCTCGCCCTGCAGGTTGGTGCGGAACCGTTGGCCGAACGGGCGCGCAGCCAGGGCATCGCTGCCCTGTGCCTGACGAACATGTTCCACGTCTCGGCGCTGTGGCCCGAGGTCGAGCGCCTGGCGGCGCAGGGGTTGGTGGTATTCGCCTTCACCGGGGCAATCAGCTACGTGGCACCGGCGGGCGGGAGCCAGCCCCTGTACGGTACTAACCCGATGGCCTTCGGCTGGCCGCGCGCCGGCAAGGCGCCGTTGGTTTTCGATCAGGCCTCCAGTGCCAGCGCGCGCGGCGAGATCCAGCTCCACCTGCGCGCGGGCAAGCGGCTGCCCGAAGGCTGGGCCGTGGGTCCCGATGGCCAGCCGACGACCGATCCGGAGACGGCGCTCGCGGGTGCGCAACTGCCCTTCGGCGGCCACAAGGGCGCGGCGATCGCGCTGATGGTCGAGCTGCTCGCTGGCGCGCTCATCGGCGACCTGTTCAGTTACGAGGCCGCCGAGGCGGACACCAACGGGGTCGGGGCCCCGCAGGGTGGCGAGTTCATGATCGCCATCGACCCGGCGCGGTGCGTGCCCGACGGCAACCGCGAGGCACAGCTCGCGCACGCGGAACGGCTGTTCGCGAAGATCCTCGAGCAGGACGGTACCCGGCTTCCCGCCCAGCGCCGCTACGACGCTCGCGCCCGTACGGAGGCCGAGGGCGTGAGCGTACCGCGATCGCTGTACGACGAGGTGCGCGCGCTGGTCGACGCACCGCGCTGAGGCACGGCTTCCGGTCGTGGGCCCGCGACATGGCCTGCGTCCTCCTTCGTCCCTTGACCCGGCCTGCCCGCACGAGCGGGCGCGAGTTGTTGTCGCGTCGTGCGCGCGCGTACGGAAGTCGCGCGCATCGGTCAGCCCCGGCCGGGGGCGGCGAGGGGATGGCGGCCCGTGTATCCTGTGCGCCCGTAACCCGTCGGGAGCCCGATGAACGTGAGTGAGCACCTGCCCGCGCGGATGACCGCGATCGAGATCCGGGCCCCGGGAGGGCCCGAGGTGCTGGTGCCGTCGAAGCGGCCGTTGCCCGTGCCGCGGGCGCACGAGGTACTGGTCGAGGTCGCGTTCGCCGGCGTGAACCGCCCGGACTGCATGCAGCGCGCCGGGCACTATGCTCCGCCGCCGGATGCCTCGGACCTGCCGGGGCTGGAGATCGCCGGCCGCATCGTCGCACTCGGCCCGGACGCGGGCCCGTGGCAGCGCGGCGATCGGGTCTGCGCGCTCGCTCATGGTGGCGGCTACGCGGAGTACTGTGCCGTGCCTGCCGGGCAGTGCCTGCCGGTGCCCGCCGGGTTCGACCTGGCGCAAGCCGCGGCGTTGCCCGAGAACTGTTTCACCGTGTGGAGCAATGTCTTCGACCGCGGGCGGCTGGCGTCGGGCGAGACGCTGCTGGTCCACGGTGGCGCCAGCGGGATCGGAACCACGGCCATACAGATCGCCCGCGCACGCGGCGCCCGCGTGATCGCGACGGCGGGGTCCGACCGCAAGGTCGCGGTCTGCCGTGACCTGGGTGCGGACACCGCAATCAACTACCGTGAAGACGACTTCGTCACGGCCGTGAAGGCCGTGACCGGCGACCGCGGTGCGGACGTCATCCTCGACATGGTCGGCGGGGACTACGTGCCGCGAAACCTGCAGGCGCTGGCGGTGGATGGTCGGCTGGTCATGATCGCCTTCCTGCGCGGCTCCACGGTCGATCTGGACCTGGCGCCGCTGATGGTTCGGCGCCAGACGCTGACGGGCTCGACGCTGCGACCACAGTCGCGGGAGGCCAAGGCCGCGATTGCGCACGCGCTGCGCGAGCATGTCTGGCCGTTGCTGGAGGCCGGCACCGTGCGCCCGGTGATCGACCGCACGTTCGCCCTGGCCGAAGCCGCACAGGCGCACGCGGTAATGGAAGCGGGCGAAAACATCGGCAAGCTCCTGCTGCGCGCGCGCGACACCGATTGACTCGCGGTCCGCGCGGACCGCGTCGACCCTCACCCCCGGGAAACGGGAGCCCGAACGCGCAATGAAGACGGTCTACAGTGAGGATCACCGCCTGCACCACGCCCGGGGCGAGCTCAACGACGGTCGCCTCGACCCCCCGTTCGAGATGCCGGAGCGGGCCGAGATCATCCTGCGACGTGTGCACGAAGTGAATCTCGGTCCGGTCGTGGCGCCGACGCCATTCGATCGGGCCGCGGTGGAGCGTGTGCACGCGCCGGACTACGTCGCATTCCTCGAGACCGCATGGGATGCGTGGGTGGCGGACCACGGCGACCAGACCGATGCGCTCCCGCTGATCTGGCCGGTGCGCACCCTGCGCCAGGTCTGCCCGCGCAACATCGACGGGCGGATTTCCTATTATGCGATGGACGCGGGCACGCCCATCACCGCCGGCACCTGGACCGCCGTCACCGCGAGTGCGAGCGTCGCGCTGACGGGCGCGCGGATGCTTGCCGAAGAGGGCCGGCCGGTGTTCTCCCTGTGCCGTCCGCCCGGCCATCACGCGGCGCGCGACCTCCTGGGTGGCTACTGCTTTCTCAACAATGCCGCCATCGCGGCCCACTGGTTCCTGGACCACGGCGCGGGGCGCGTGGCGCTACTGGACATCGATTACCACCACGGCAACGGCACGCAGGCGATCTTCTACGATCGTTCCGACGTGCTGTTCCAGTCCATCCACGCCGACCCCGCCGACGAGTTCCCGTATTTTCTCGGTCACGCGGACGAGACGGGAAGCGGCGCGGGCGAGGGTGCGAACGTGAACTACCCGCTGCCCTGGGGAACGGGCTGGGACGGATGGTCGGAGGCGCTCGAGCGTGCCTGTGCACGCATCGCGGACTATGGGCCGGACGTGCTCGTGATATCGCTCGGGGTGGATACGTTCGAGCGGGACCCGATCTCGCAGTTCCGCCTGTCGTCGGACGAATTCCCCGGGATCGGCGCGCGCCTCGCGCGACTGGGCCTGCCGACACACTTCGTGATGGAAGGCGGCTATGCCGTGGCGGAAATCGGCGTGAATGCCATCGGTGTTCTCACGGGATTCGAAGATGCGTGAGCGGCGCGCAGCGCCCCTGCCGAAAACCTGACGGATCCCACGACTACCCAACGACGGGAGCCTGCAAGTGCACACCGAGCAAGCCACACTGGCGCATCTCGAGGCCGTCTCCATTCTCTTCGATGGATACCGGCAGTTCTACAAGCAGAACCCGGATCTCGAGGGGGCGCGTCGCTTCATGCGCGAGCGGTTGCGCGCCGGCGATTCGCACATCGTGTGCGCCGTGGACGAGGGGGAGGTCGCGGGCTTCGCGCAGTTGTATCCGATGCTCGACTCGATCGCGATGGCCCCGGGGTGGATCCTGCACGACCTGTTCGTCTCGCCCGCTTTCCGCCGTCGCGGTGTCGCGCGCACCCTGGTCCGGGCGTCGCGCGAGCTCGGCGAGTGTAGTGGCGCGTCGCTGCTCATGCTGTCGACGGGGATCGACAACCATGCGGCGCAGGCACTGTACGAGTCGGAAGGCTGGGTACGTGACGACGAATACTACTACTACGAGCTGTTCCTGCCGCGTGGTTGATCCGCCCGCGAGGGCAGCGGCCTCCCTGTGCGCGACTACGGGCAGAGCGTACGGTGAGTGCGGTTTCCGTATGTGATCCCCGGAGATCCGGGGCCTTGCGAGGTACAGCGATGATGAAGTTGCCGTCACGTCCGCAACACCCGACCTTCACGGCATTGGTTGCCGTGCTTGCGCTGTCGAGTGCGAGCCTGGCGCCCACCGTCGCGCGGGCGGACAACCGTGTGTCGACGCCCGCCGCCACCGACCAGGCATTGCGCGATGCGATATCGGGGCCCCAGCGGACGCCGGATCATGTCAGCCGTGACCGCTACCGGCATCCGCGCCAGACGCTGGAGTTCTTCGGTATCCGGCCGGACATGCGCGTCGAGGAATTCCTGCCGGAAGGCGGCTGGTACACCGAGATTCTTGCACCATTCCTGCACGACGAAGGACAGCTTGTCGATGCCGCATTCCCGACCACGAGCGACAATGCCTTCATTCGCCGGATGGCGACCGACTTTCGCCAGAAGCTGTCGGCCAACGACGGCGTGTACGGCCGTGTTGCCGTCCTCTCCATCGCGCCGCCAGACTACATCCCGCTGGGACCGCCCCATTCGCAGGACATGATCCTGACGTTCCGGAATCTGCACGACCTGGTCTACGTGAACGCTCACGGCGAAGTATCGAGTGACGCGATCCGGCGGTTCTTCCGCTCGGCGTATCGGGCCCTCGAGCCGGGCGGTGTCCTCGGCGTGGTCGCCCATCGCGCCAATCCCGGTGCGGACATCGGGGCCGCATCGAAGAACGGTCGCTTGCCGCAGGCCTACGTGGACGGGCTGGCGCGGCATGCCGGATTCCGCCTGGCCGCGTCGTCCGACGTGAACGCCAACCCGAAAGACGACCGCACGAAGCCCGTCTGGTACTTTCTGCCGAGCCTGAATGCGCCCGCGGGCAAAAAGGACGCATACCGGGCCATGGGCGCGGCGGACAACATGACGTTGCGTTTCGTGAAACCCGGGCGCGCAGGGGCCGGGTCGGGCTGACCGGGCGGCGGTCTGCCGTGGGCGGTGCCCGCCCCGCCGCCTTGCGATCGGCGGCATCCGCTACCAGAGTCATGATGATTGCCTCGCATCGAGGGGAGGTGTGTCATGACCATCCGGATCGAGCACAACCGCGCGGCCCTGATCCTCGTGGACATCCAGCCGGATTTCATGCCCGGCGGCGCCCTGGCCACCGTGGACGGCCACGACGTCGTCGAGCCGGTGCAGCGCCTGCTGGCCGCCGACCGCTTCGGCGTCGTCGCCGCGACCCAGGACTGGCATCCCCCGGACCACGTCTCTTTCGCCAGCCAGCACGAGGGGCGGTCGCCCATGGACACGATCGAGCTCTACGGCGACCCACAGGTACTCTGGCCGGATCACTGCGTGCAGGGGTCTCATGGAGCGGCGCTGCACCCCGAGATCGACTGGGATCGGGCGGATGTGATTGTGCGCAAGGGCGCGAACCGGGCCGTCGACTCCTACAGCGGCTTCCGTGACAACGTCGGCCCGGATGGGCGCCGTCCACCGACCGGACTGGGTGGTTACCTGCACGAGCGCAGCGTCCGGGACGTGTTCGTCTGTGGTCTCGCGCGCGACATTTGCGTGAAGTGGACCGCCGAGGATGCGGCCGACGCCGGCTTCGACACGTGGTTCATCTGGGACCTGACACGGCCGGTGACCTACGACAGCGACGACGAGACGCGCCACGATCTCGAGCGGGCCGGCATCCGCATCGTCGAGCCGGACGATCTGCTCGGGTAGCCGCCGGCCCGGGGGCGGCAACTCCGGGCGGACCCCGCTGCGGGTGACTGCTGGCAGCCTGTCGGACCTGGGGCTGATCGATTGCGCCGGTGGGATAGCGGTCCATTTTCGCGATCCTTCTCGTCATATGGTTCACACCATGCTTCTCCAACGATCGCAAAACTGTCCTCGCTCTCCCACGCGGCTCGCTACGATCGCCCAGGCCCGGCAGACTGCTAGACTCGGTGCGGCCACGCGACCGGTCGCAGCGAGTGTTTCGAATTGCTCGAATCCCTGCCCGCCATACTCAAGGCCTTCTCGAACGGCGCCGCGGCCCTGGCCGCGCTCGCGGACTGGCGGGCGAAGACCCGTGGCAATGCCCGCGCGCTCGTCGAGGAGCTGAAGGAGAATGCGCGCTGCTGCCTGCTCGTACTGGAGGACGACGTCCCGATCGAACAGGTCATCGAACGCTTCGCGACATCGGAATACGACCGCCTCGGGCGCGCCGGATTCGACTTCAATTCCCTGCGACGAAGCCGGATCGAGCGGTACGCGTCGCTCGAGGGGACCGAACTGGCCTCGTGGCGCGGCAAGCCGACCGAGCAGCTCGTCGTGAGCATCTACGACAAGATCAAGGATCTGCGTGCGCACTACCCGCACGCGAAGGAAAGCGAGCGACGGCGCTGGCGTGTGCGGGTCGCCAACATCCACAAGCGCATCCTGCTGCTGCTCCTGCACGCACACGCCTGACGTGCAGGCGGTCCGGCGGCCGTGGCCACCGGACCGCCACCGCGCCGGGCGGGAAGGCCCGAATCGACTCGATCGCGGTGTCCCTAGCGGACACCCCAGTCGCTCCACACGAAGGTCACACCGTCCACCGTGAATCCGATGCCCTGGGTGTAGCCGCGAACGGCACGGTGTCGATACGACCGCCGGACCCGCCACGGGCGGTCATGGTCGTGGTCCCGGCGATACTCCGGACGTCCCTCGTACTGGCGCCGGTCGCGGCGACGCGCATCGTGGCGCCAGCGGTCGTGGCGCTCGTAACGCCCGTGCCCGAGCACGCGCCGGCCGTGGTCGTGGCCGTACGCGTGCCCCGGCGCCGCGTGCTCGACGCGGTGGCCGGGGATGCCACGACGATGCCCGTCGCGCCCGTGGTCGCCGGCCTGGGCGCTGGCGGACAGGCCCAGCCCGGTCAGGGCAGCAAGGGTCAGCGCAATGCCGAAACGATTCATGGCAGTTCTCCTCGTGTTGCGTGTGCGGGCCCACCCCGGGGCCCATGGCGCCAACCTACGCGCGCTTCGCTGAACGCTGACTGAACGGGTCGTTCAGCTTCCGTTCAGTCGCCCGGAAATAGATTCGGGCCCGAGGCCGCGGAGAGCGTTCGCGGCGGGACGGAGATCGAGACCATGAACATGCGCAAGCTGATGACCACGGCTGGACTGGCGGGCGTGCTCGCGGTCGGGGCCGCAACGGCGCGGGCCGGGGACCGCAGCGGCGACGCGTTCTACGTGAACGCTCGCGTGGTGGACGTGCAGCCCGATGTCCGCGTCGTGCGGGTTTCCACACCGGATCGGGTCTGCTGGGACGAGGACGTGGAACACGTCGTGCACGACCGCCGCCGCGGCTCCAACGCGCCCACCGTGCTCGGCACGCTGGTCGGCGGGGCCATTGGACACAATGCGGCGCGCGGGCACGACCGCGGTGCCGCCACCTTCGCCGGTGCCGCGCTCGGGGCGTTGATCGGCAGTGACATCGGACGCCAGGGGCGAGTGGAGCCGCGGCGCGTGGTGACCACCGAGCGTCACTGCGAGGTCGAGAATCATGTGCACGAGGAGGAACGCATCACGGGCTACCGTGTCGTGTACCGGTACGCGGGGCGGACCTACGTGACGCATACCGACGAGGATCCCGGCGACACGATCCGCCTGCGGGTCCACGTGGCGCCGATCCACTACAATGACGCGGACTGACGCGGTGGCAGAAAGGGGCGCGGCGCATGCCAGGCCGGATCGGCAGTTGTCTCGCGGTGGCGATGGCCATACTCGTGCTCGGCGGACCGGCCGTGCGGGATGCCGACGCGGCATCCCGCACGGCCCCCCGGCTCGTGCAGAACGATACCGGCAGGGTCGCGATCTCGCGCGACGAGGCGGCCGACATCGCGCGCTCGGCCACCGGTGGACGCGTGCTGAGCATCGAGCTGCAGCGCGGCGGGCGTCCCTGGTACCGGGTGAAGGTGCTCGTGGACGGTACGCGCGTGCGCATCGTGCGGATCGACGCACGCAACGGTCGCGTCCTGAATTGAGTGGAACACGCGGGAGCTCGCGGCCGTGAGAATCCTGGTGGTCGAGGACGAGGCGGAGCTGCGTGCGCAGATCGCGAGTTCGTTGCGGGACCACGGCTTTGCCGTGGACGAGAGCGGCGACGGCGAGGAGGGGCTGTTCCTGGGCAACGAGTACCCGGTGGACGTCGCAGTCCTCGACCTCGGGCTGCCCGGGCGCTCCGGCCTGGATGTGCTGCGCGGCTGGCGCGAGGCGGGGCGGACGTTTCCCGTGCTCATCCTCACGGCCCGCAGTCGCTGGCAGGAGAAGGTGGCCGGGCTGGAGGCCGGCGCCGACGACTACCTCGTCAAGCCGTTCCACATCGAGGAGGTGATCGCGCGCCTGCGTGCGCTCGTGCGCCGCGCCGCCGGGTGGTCCAGCGCCCTGATCGATGCAGGCCCGATCGTGGTCGACACGGCCGGCCAGTCCGTGTCCGTGGAGGGCCGGAACGTGGTGCTGACCGCCTACGAATACCGTCTGCTCGAGTACCTCGCGATGCACGCCGGGGAGGTCGTTTCCAAGACCCGCCTGTCCGAGCACATCTACGAGGAGGAGGCGGACCGCGACAGCAACGTGCTCGAGGTGCTGGTGACGCGGCTGCGTCGCAAGCTGGACCCTGACCGCGCGCTCGACCCGATCGAGACCCTGCGCGGGCGCGGTTATCGGTTGCGGCGTCCGGCGCCGGCTTCCTGAGGAGACGTGTGCGTGGATTCGCTCAGCGGGCGCCTGACCCTCGCCGTCGCCGTCGTGCTCGCCGGTTTCCTCGGTCTCGCCGGGACCGCACTCGATCGTGCGTTCCAGGAAAGCGTCGAGGCGGGCGTGCAGCAGCATCTGCAGGCCCAGGTCTACCTGCTGCTCGGGGCCGCGGAGCTCGACGCGCAGGGCCGGCTGAACATGCCCGCCGCGGTGGCGGAGCCGCGCCTCGGCGCGCCGGATTCCGGCCTGTACGCCGCCATCCGCGACGCCGACGGGCACATCCTCTGGCGCTCCGCCTCCAGCGTCGGGCGCGACATTCCGTATCCCGCCGCCGGTCCCCCCGGACAGCCGGTGCACCGGCGCATCACGGCCGGCGACGGAACCGCGCTCCATGCACTGGCCTACCCGGTGAGCTGGGAAGTCGACGGCGGCGGCCGCCGTCTCGATTTCCTCGTCGCCGAGTCCGTGGCCGGCGCACAGGCGCAGGTCGCCGGTTTCCGGCGCACGTTATGGACCTGGTTCGCCGGGATCGCCGTCGTGCTGCTGGCAGTGCAGGCCGCGGTGCTGCGCTGGGGGCTCAGCCCCCTGCGGCGGGCGGCGCGGGAAATCGCGCACATCGAAGCCGGGCAGCAGGACCGGCTCGGCCGCGACTATCCGCGCGAGCTGCGTCCGCTGACCCGCAACCTCAACGACCTGATCGCGACCGGCAGGCAGCGCCTGCAGCGCTACCGGGATGGCCTGTCGGACCTGGCGCACAGCCTCAAGACGCCGCTGGCGGTGCTGCGCTCGATCGGCCGGGACCCGGCGCTCGGTGAGACGGGCGCGGCGATACGCGAACAGGCCGAGCGCATGGACCGAGCCGTGGCCTGGCACCTGCAACGTGCCGCCGCGGCCGGGCGTGGCGGCCTGGCGCGCGCCGTACCGCTTGCGGACGTGGCACGTCGGGTCGCCGCCTCGCTGGCCAAGATCTACGCCGAACGCGCGCTGCGGATCGAGGTCGACGTGCCCGCGGACACGGTGTTCACCGGGGATCCCGAGGACCTCATGGAGATCCTCGGCAACCTGCTGGACAACGCCTGCAAGTGGAGCCGTGGACGAGTTCGGGCGCGAGCGCACACGGGCCCCGCCGGCGAGCTGGTGCTGGTCGTGGAGGACGACGGCCCCGGTATCCCCGAGGATCAGCGCGAGGCGGTGCTCGAGCGCGGCGTGCGCATCGACGAGATGGTGCCGGGCGAGGGGATCGGCCTGGCCATCGTGCGGCAGATGGTCCAGGAGGCGTACGGGGGACAGCTCACGCTGGCCCGGTCCGGGCTCGGCGGGCTGCAGGTGGTCGTGTCGCTCGCAGGCGACGCTTTGACAGCCAGGGGTCAGCGCGGATCATGATGCGCGCGCGGACCGGCGCCAACAGACCGACGCCAACAGTCAGGCCGGAGCGCACGTGCCCGGTCGGCATCACGCTGGGGCCGAAGGTCGCACGCCACGCAACCGGGTTTCCATCATGCGATCGAGCAGCGATCGGAGGAACGAGTGAATCGATACCTGCGAGTGGCAGTGGCCATCGTGCTGGCGTTGGCGGCCACGGCCGCACCGGCCGCCACGAGTTACGTGACCGACCAGTTGCGCATCAGCGTGCGTACCGGCGCGGGCAACCAGTATCGCATCATCGAGGTCATCCCGACGGGTACGCGCGTGGATACGCTCGAGACTTCCGGCGAATGGGCGCGGGTGCGCGTCCCGAGCGGCAAGACCGGCTGGGTCCGTACCCAGTATCTCGACGACGAACCGGTGGCGGCCCAGGAGCTCAAGTCGGCGCGTGCAGAGCTCGAGGATGCCAAGTCCCGTGCCGCCGAGCTCGAGAGTTCACTCGCCGACACGCGCGATCAGCTCGGCACCGCGCGGCAGCGGGTGCAGGCGCTGACCGACGCCAACGAGGCGTTGAAGCAGAAGCTGGCCGGGGCCCGCCAGGGCCTGGAAATGCACGAAGACAACGTGCGACTGAAGAAGACGACGGTCTCGCTGCAGCACCGTATCGAGACCCTCGAGGGCGAGGTGAGCCGCCTCACGGATCGCAGCCGGCAGCGCTGGTTCATGATCGGGGGCGGCGTACTGCTCGCGGGCATCCTGTTCGGGATCGTGGTGACACGCATCCCCTGGCGCTCGCGCAAGGACCGCCTGTTCTGATACCCGGATACCCGCCGGGGGGCGCGTGCGGGGCGCCGCCACGCGGGCGACGGTGCGCCCGTACGCGCTACCCGACGTTCTTGACGATCTCGGCCAGGCTGTGCGCCGGCGGAATCTCTTCCAGGTCGTCCCGGTGCATCTGCTTCTGGATCTGGCTGGTCGAGAACATCCCCCGGATACACTGGCGGCCCGTCGCCTCGTCCACCTCCACCACCAGCGTGTGCTGACGCTCCAGTTGCTGCAGCGTGGCGACGATGTGTCCGACCTGGGCGTCCTGGACACTGATCATGTTGAGCACGGACATCTGTGCCTGCGGCGTCATGATGTCGCGCACGACCAGCGATGACCGTTCGACGCGCGTGTTCTGGATCATCTTGATCGGCTTCTCGCCCTGGATGTCCTTTGCGGTGGCCACGCCGATGACCTCCTCCTGCTCATCGACGACGAGCAGCAGGCGCACCTTCTGTCGTTTCATTTGGCTCAGCGCGCGGTCGATGGGAACGTGGGGGTCTACGGTTCTGGGCGGGACGACGAGAAAATCGGTGAACACCGAGAGGGCGGGATCATCCATCCTGACCCAGCCGTGTGGATCGGAAGGCCGCCTGATCGTCACGCCGGACTGCAGCGGGATGGAGTATCGGGGCTTGTAGTTGCGCAGCATGTACGAATCCTTCTGGATCATGGAGACCGCTTGCGATTGCAATTATATGACAATCGTGTGAGGCGCGTCGTTCCGTCCATCGGGCGCGCATGGCCGGCGTGGCGCGGATCTTCGTCGACGCACCGCGATCGGTGCGGAGGCCGCGTGCTCAATCGGGCCTGCGCGCCGCGCGCAGCAGGTCACTGCCGTGCTCGGCGATCATGATGGTCGGGGAGCTCGTGTTGCCCGACGTGATGGTGGGCATGACCGAGGCGTCAATGACGCGCAGGCCGCCGATCCCCCGAACGCGCAGCTCGCTGTCGACCACGGCCCGAGGCTCGTCGGCGCGACCCATCCGGCACGTCCCGACTGGATGGAAGATGGTCGTGCCGACGTCGCCCGCGGCATGGGCGAGCTCCGCGTCGCTCTGATACTGCTCGCCCGGCAGGTATTCCTCGGGATGGAAACGCGCCAGCGCCGGCTGGCCGACGATGCGGCGCGTGAGCCGCAGGCCGCATGCGGCCACGCGTCGATCCTCGTCGTGGGTGAGATAGCGCGGGGCAATCTCGGGCGCCTCTGCCGGATCCTTGCCGCGAACGTGAACCCACCCGCGCGATCGCGGCCGCAGGTGGCAGACACTGGCCGTAAAGGCCGGGAACCTGTGCAGCGGGTCGCCGAACTTGTCGAGCGACAGCGGTTGCACGTGATACTCGAGATCGGGTGTCTCCACGGAATCGTCGGATTTCGCGAACATGCCCAGCTGGCTCGGCGCCATCGTCAGCGGGCCGCGGCGGAAGAGCGCGTACTGCAGGCCCATCATGGCCTTGCCCCAGAGGCTGTTGTACTGCTGGTTGAGCGTACGGATGCCCTGCACCCGGTAGATCGAACGCAGCTGGAGATGGTCCTGGAGGTTGGCGCCGACGCCCGGCAGATCGGCGACGACGGGAATGCCGAGCGCCTGCAGGCGGGACGCTTCGCCGATGCCGGAGCGTTCCAGAATTGCCGGCGAGCCGAGCGAGCCGGCGGCGAGAACCGTCTCGATCCGGCTGTGCGCCACGCAGCGCTCGCCGTCGTGCAGGAACTCGATACCGCGCGCGTCGCGCCCGTCCGTCACGACGCGGTCGATCATTGCACCGGTCATGACCGTGAGATTGGGACGCTCCATGGCGGGACGCAGGAACGCCTTGGACGCGCTCACGCGAATGCCGCGCCGCTGGTTGACCTCGAAACTCGCCGCGCCGGCATTGTCGCCGCGGTTGAAGTCGTCGATGGTGACAACTCCGGCCTCGTCGGCCGCGTCGCGCACCCGGTCGAGAATCTCCCAGTGCAGCCGCTGGCGCTCGACGCGCCACTCGCCGTCCGCGCCGTGCGCCTCGTCGGCGCCGCGCCAGTAGCTCTCGCTGCGCCGAAAGATCGGCAGCACATTCTCCCAGCGCCAGCGGTCGTCACCGGTGAGCGCCGCCCACCCGTCGTAGTCGCGCGCCTGCCCGCGGACGTACAGCATGGCGTTGATGGACGTCGAGCCGCCGAGCACGCGCCCCCGTGCGTAGAGTATGGAGCGGCCGTTCAGGCCCGGCTCGGCCTCGGTGCGGTAGCACCAGTCGGTGCGTGGATTGCCGATACAGAACAGGTAGCCGACCGGGATGTGGATCCAGATCCAGTTGTCCCTGCCACCCGCTTCGAGCAGCAGCACCGAGATGTCCGGATCGGCGGTGAGACGATTGGCCAGCACGCAGCCGGCCGCGCCGGCACCGGCGATCACATAGTCGAAGTCTCCGAGCGCGCGCATCGTCGACTCTCCCCGTTGTCTCTGCTGCCTGCCCGCGGCCGCGACGTCAGCGCGCGAGTCCCGCAAGGAGCAGTCCCAGCCCCGCGATCGCGGCGAATGCGTGCATGAAGATCATGAACCGCGGAGGCTTGCCGTCGTCCAGCCGGAAGACCAGCAGGAATATTCCGCCGATGAATGCCAGGGAGAACAACAGCAGCGCCGCGTTCACCGCGACCGGCTGCTCCTGGCTGAACACGCCCGTTGCGAGCAGCGCGAGACCGGTCACCGCGACGCCGGCGTGCGCCAGCCCGACGCCGAGGGGCACCGGCAATTCACGAATGCGACGGCCGGCCATCACGGCGCCCGCCAGTATGGCGCAGGCGAGGATGACGGCGGAAAGGACAATCAGCATCGGATCTCCGGCTCGCGGCGGGCAGCATGGTGCCGCCCCATGATAAAGGAGGCGGGCGCCGCGGTCTTTGCCCGCGGCCGACCGCCCCCGATTCAGCCCGGCAGGCCCGCGAGTTCGTCGCGGGCCGCCGCCAGCAGATCGCAGGAGCGCAACGCGGCCTCGGGATCGAATGTCTGGCCCGTGACGATAACCTCGTCGGCGGCGGTCTCCGCGATGAAGGCGGCAAGGCGGTCGCGCACGGTGTCGACCGAGCCGACGGCCGAGGCCCGCAGCATGGCACCGATCCGCGCCCGTTCCTCGCGGCTCCAGCGGCGGTCCATGTCATCGACGGGCGGAGGCAGGGGGCCGGGCGCACGCCCGCGCATCAGCGTGAGGAACTGCTGCTGTTTCGAGGTGAACAGGCGCTCGGCCTCGGCGTCCGAATCGGCCGCGACCACGTTGAGCCCGACCATGGCGTACGGTTGTTCGAGCTGCGCCGAGGGCTGGAAGCGGTCGCGGTACAGCGCGAGGGCGTCGTCGAGCTGAAACGGTGCAAAGTGCGACGCGAATGCATACGGCAGGCCCATGCGCGCGGCCAGCTCGGCGCTGGCCGTGCTCGAACCCAGGATCCAGACAGGCACCTCGAGACCGCTGCCGGGCACGGCCCGCACGGCCTGCCCGGCGTCGGCTGGCCGGAAGTACGCCTGGAGCTCGCGCACGTCCTGGGGAAAGCGCTCGGCGGCGTCGATGCGCTCGCGGCGGAGCGCGCGCACGGTGTTCGGATCCGTGCCGGGTGCGCGTCCCAGCCCCAGGTCGATTCGACCCGGATACAGCGACGCCAGCGTGCCGAACTGCTCGGCGACCACGAGCGGTGAATGGTTGGGCAGCATCACGCCACCCGAGCCGACGCGGATCGTCGCGGTCGCGCCGGCGACGTGTCCGATGAGCACGGCCGTGGCCGCGCTGCCGATGCCCGGCATGTTGTGGTGCTCGGCCAGCCAGTATCGCCGGTAACGGCGGGACTCGGCGCGCCGGGCCAGGTCGCGGGTTGCCCGGAATGCGCCCGCGGCGTCATCGCCCTGGCGGATCGGGGCAAGGTCGAGAATGGAGATGGGGGTCATGACGGTTCCGGCGTATTGCGCTCGATCGGGGCGGCGACGGCCCCGGCCCGGCCCCGGCCAGAGCAGCAGGGCCGTACAGGCTTCCGGGACACGATACCACCGGGCGCAATGCCCCGGCCGCACGAGAGTTCGTCGGCCCGTAGGCAGACGCCTTCGCGCTCGGCCGCGCGAAGATCGTGCGCGGCGCCGGACGGCTCGCCGACGCTCTGCGCGCGCTCGCTGGTCAGTGTGTGTACAATCCCGCGTCGTCGTTCTGCAACTCGGCCCCGGTACCGGGTCAAGGGAGAAGAAGAAATCGTGCCGGTCGAGCGCCCCTCCATGCGCGGTCTCGCGCTCGTGCTCTGCGTCGCGGCCAGCGGTTGCGCGAGCCTGAAGGGTCCCGGCGGCGATTCCGCCGATGCCGCACCGGATGTCACGCCCCGGGCGGGCGCCGGATCCGCCGCCGTCGATGGCGCTGGTCCGCACCCGGAGCCGCTGGCATTCGACGAAACCCCGACGATGCGCGACGTGCCGACCGATGATCCGCAGGCGGACGACGCCCGGCATGAGCCGGCTCCCGTCGGCCTGTGGGCGAACATGCGGGCCGATTTTCGCCTGCCCCATTCCGCCCACCAGCGCATCCAGGCCGAGATCCGCCGATACAGCGGGCGCCAGCAGTATTTCGCGGCCCTCGCCCAGCGCGGGCAGCCCTATCTCGACTACATCATGTCGCGGATCGAGGCGCGTGACCTGCCGGCGGAGCTCGCGCTGGTGCCGATCGTGGAGAGCGGGTTCCGTCCGTTCGCGTACTCGCATTCCCAGGCCGGCGGAATCTGGCAGTTCAAGCCGGCGACCGCGCGGCACTTCGGGCTCGAGCTCAACTGGTGGTACGACGGACGCCGCGACGTGATCGCCAGCACGAATGCGGCGCTGGACTATCTGGAATACCTGCACGACTTCTTCGACGGCGATTGGCTGCTCGCCCTGGCCGCCTACAACGCGGGCGAGGGGCGCGTGCAGCAGGCGGTGATCCACAACGCGTCGCGTGGCCTCCCGACCGACTTCTGGCACCTCGACCTGCCCCGCCAGACGGAGCATTACGTGCCCCGCATCCTCGCGCTGCGCGACATCCTGTCGGCGCCGGAAGAGCATGGGATCCAGCTGCCGGCCATGGACGACGACGGGGCCGGCCTGTCGATCGTCAAGCTCGACGGCCAGGTGGATCTTGCGCTGGCGGCCCGCCTGGCGGGGATATCGGTCAAGACCGTGTATCGGTACAACCCGGGATTCAATCGCTGGGCCACACCGCCGGACGGCCCCAACCGCCTGGCGGTCCCCGCGGCATGCGCGGACCGGCTGCGTTCGGCGCTCGCCGGGCGCGACGCGGACGACATGGTGCGCTGGCGCCGCCACAAGGTGGCACGTGGCGAGACGCTGAGCGGGATCGCCAGTCACTACCACACGACGATATCGGCCCTCGAGGACCTCAACGATCTGCATGGCACCCTGATCCGGGCCGGCGATCACCTGCTCGTTCCCGTGGCGAGCCGTCCCGACCACGCCTATACGCTGAGCGCGGAGAACCGCAGGCGCGCGCGCCAGTCGCAGGGGCCTGCGGGCCGGCAGCGGGTGGATTACCAGGTGCGGCACGGGGATACGCTGTGGGGCGTTGCCCGGGCTCACGACGTCAAGGTGAGCCGTCTGGCCCGGTGGAACGGCATGGCGCCGCAGGACACGCTGCACCCCGGCCAGCACCTCGTGATCTGGGTCGACGCCGATACGGTGGCCCGCAGCGGCCCCAGCCAGCGTGTGCAGCGGGTCAGCTACACCGTGCGTGCCGGCGATTCGCTGTACCGCATTGCGCGGCAGTTCAACCTCAGCGTGTCCGACATCCGGCGCTGGAACGCGCTCGATGCCGGCGAATACCTCCAACCGGGGCAGCGGCTCAAGCTGCGCGTGGACGTGACCGAGCAGGCCGAGGCCGGCTGAGCCCACCGGCAATCGCCGCGATCCCCCTTGCGGCCCCGTGCGTTCAGGTGGTGCCGGCCAGTCGGCGGGCGACCCGGCCGACGGTCAGGCCCTGCACGACGAGGCTGAACAGCACGATGGCGTAAGTGGTGGGCAGCAGGATGTCGCGCACCGGGCCGGCGGGCAGGGCGAGCACCAGCGCGACGGAGATTCCGCCCCGCAGCCCACCCCACGTCAGAATCGTGACGACGCCAGGGCTGAAGTCCCGGAACGGCCGCAGGAGTGCAACGGGGACAGCGACGCTCGCGAACCGCGCGAGCAGGACGGCCGGGATCATCAGCAGCGCGGCCACGATTTCCTTCCATCCGAAACTCAGCACCACCACCTCGAGCCCGAGCAGCACGAACAGCACGGCGTTGAGGATTTCGTCGACGAGCTCCCAGAAGTGATCGAGGTGCTGCTGCGTGCGCTGCGACATCGCGCGCTCGCGCTCGTGGTGACCGAGCAGCAGGCCGGCGAGCACCATCGCAATCGGCGCCGAGAGGTGCAGCGCGTGCGCCAGGGCCGAGCCGCCCGTCACGACGGCGAGCGTGATCAGGACCTCCACCTGGTACTGGTCGATCGCACGCAGCATGTGGTGCGCGAGCCAGCCGATCGCGAGGCCGAGCAGCGCGCCGCCCACGGCTTCCTGCAGGAACAGCGTGGCGATCCCGACGGCGCTGGTGTGCCCGGTGGTGGCGATCTCGAGCATCACGAGGAACACGACGACGGCGATGCCGTCGTTGAACAGCGATTCGCCAACGATCTTGGCCTCGAGCGACCTGGGTACACCCGCGGACTTCAGGATTCCCAGGACGGCAATCGGGTCGGTTGGTGCGATGAGCGCACCGAACACCAGACACCAGGAGAACGGAACCGCGAATCCGAGCGCGTTGAAGCACCACCAGGCGGCGCTTGCCACGAGTCCCGTGGAGATCATGACTCCCAGGGTGGCGAGCGTCCCCACGACGTACCGGCGCCCGGCGAGTTCGTTGAAGTTCACGAACAGGGCGCCAGCGAACAACAGGAAGGACAACATGCCGTCGAGCAGCGTGCGCGAGAAATCGACGCGCAGCAGCAGTGTCCGCGACCAGTCGATCACGCTGGGGAAGCCGGTGCTTCCGATCACGAGGATCGTCGCCGACACGGCGATCGCGAGCAGCATCACGCCGACGGTGTTCGGCAGGCCAATGAATCGATGGTTGATCCACGCGAAGCCCGCGGCGAGCGTGATGACCAGCGCGGCGAGATCGATGATGCTCACGCGCGCTCCCGATGCCGCACGTGCTTCATGACGGGGCCGCGCCCGTTGCGTGCGCCAGCCTTGGGCGGACATCCCGCCAGGCCGCGAGCAAGTCCTCGAAACGCGCCACGGCGTCGTCCGTGCGGGTCCCGTTGGCATCGTCCTCGAGCCGGCGCGCGCTGTCGGAGAGGCGTTCCGCGGGGAAGTGCCGGCTGGCGCTCTTGATGGCGTGGGCGTGCCGCGCCAGGGCCTCGAAGTCGGGGCCCCGCGCAAGGGCGGCACGCATCTCCTCGATCCGGTGATCCGTCTCGCGGAGGAAGATGCGCGCAAGCTCGGGCTGGATCCCGGGGTCGGGCGTGGCGGATGACCGGTCGTCCGCGGCGGCCTCGCAACCCGTGGGGGGCACCGGGACTTGCAGCGCCAGGTAGCGTGATAGCGCCACTTGCAACTTCTCCGGTTCCGCAGGCTTGGTCAGGATATCGTTCGCGCCCGCTGCCTGACAGCGGCGCGCCTGCTCGTCGGTTGCGCCCGCGGTGAGGACCAGGATGGGGACCGTCGCGCAGGCCTCGTCCAGCGCGCGGATGCGCTCGATGACCCGGTCGCCCGACAGGTCCGGGAGGTTCAGGTCCAGGAGGACGGCCGCATAGCGCCCGCCGCGTACGGCGTGGATGGCCGATTCGCCGTCGGCCACGCCGTCCGACCGGATGCCGAGCCGGGCGGCTCGGTCCATCGTGATGACGCGATTGATCTCGCTGTCGTCGACCACCAGGATCGAATGGGCCTCGCGCGCATGGTCGCGCACGTAGTACCGCGTGATCAGTCCCTGGCGGCGGCGCTCCGTCTCGGAGAGCCCGCGGGTCGCCAGGATGGCCTTGAAGAGTTCCTGCAGGTGTTCGGGTGGAATGGGGCGTGTCAGGTACCCCGCGAATCCGGCGTCGTTGAGGCGTTTCGCGTCGCCGCGCGCGCCCGCCGTGGTCATGATCGCCAGGCAGGTATCGCGGGTCTGCGCGCGCGCCTTGAGGCGGCGACCGAGCTCCTCGCCCGACAGGTGCGGCGCGAACATGTCCGCCAGCACGATATCGAATGCGGCGCCGTCGGCGGCCGCACGCAGCGCGCGCTGCATGGCGTCGACACCGTCGCCGCTCTCCGAGATCTGCATGCCGAGTGCGCGCAGCTGGCCGGCCAGCGTTTCGCGGGCGCCATCGTCGGCATCGACCAGCAGCAACCGCCGCCCGCGCAACGCCACATCGGTGGTCGCAGCCGTGCTTTTTGCGGTTGCGGCGGCACCGAACTCGACGGTGAACCAGAACATGCTGCCCTGGCCCGGCTCGCTGTCGACCCCGATCTCGCCGTTCATTGCGTGGACGAGCTCGCGCGTGATCGACAGGCCGAGGCCCGTCCCGCCCTGGCGCGTGTTGCGCACGCGATGGTAGGGCTCGAACAACGTCGCCTGGTCCGTCGGCGCGATGCCCGTGCCCGTGTCGGCGACCTCGATGCGGACGTCGTAGCCGCCCTCGTCGCGTGTCTCCCAGGCCTTGAGGTTGAGCACGACCTCGCCCTGGCGGGTGAATTTGATCGCGTTGCCGACGAGATTGATCACGATCTGCCGCAGGCGGCCCGGATCGCCGACCACGAGGCGGGGTGCGTCGCGTGGCACCAGGCTGATCAGGCGCAGTCCCTTGGCCCGTGCCTGCTGACTCATGAGCGTGGCGGCGCCGTTGAGATGCTCGTGCAGGTCGAACGCGACCTCGTCGAGCTCCATGCGGCCGGCTTCGATGCGCGAGAAGTCCAGGACGTCGTTGATCAGTGTGAGCAGCCCATGGGCGGAGTCGCGGATGACCCGGGCGTGCCGGCGCCGCTGCCCGGCGTCCGTCGTGTCCATCAGGAGCTCGCTCATGCCGAGGATGGCGTCGAGCGGCGTGCGGAGCTCGTGGCTCATGCGCGCGAAGAAATCGGTCTTGGTGCGCGCGGTGTACCTGGCATCCTCGAGTTCGCGACGCAGGTCGTCCGTGTGCGTGTCGACGATCGAGCCCGCCTGGTGTGCCATGCGCATGCTCGCGTACTGGCCCCACCACGCGAACAGCAGGGGCATGGCATCCAGCGCCCAGATCGCGATGTTCTCGCGGTGAGCCCGGATGACGTTGGTGATCGTGATGCCGTCGTAGATCTGCTGGCAGACGAGCAGCGTGCCCAGGATGACCGCGACCGCGGCGATCGCGGTGCCGGCGAATGCGTACGCGCTTGCCTTCGCCCGCAGGACCCGGAATGCGGCGATTGCCGAGTCGTGGTCGAATGGCGTGTGCTGCGCCGATGCCGTGGGGGAAATGGGTCGCGCTCCATGTCGTTGCGACGGCTTCCATGGGGGGCGCCGTCCGGCGACCGGCCGCGCGGCACCCTCTCTCATCGTCCATCGTGCCGGCACGGCGCGTCAGGCTACCCGCCCCGCCGGGGTCCGGCAATGGGGATAATCCCCAGGGACGCGACGGACCGCGATGGGCGCGGCCGTGCGCGATTACATGCCGGGCGGCAGCAGGATCGTACCGTTCCCGTAGACGTTCACCAGGCAGTGCACGAACGGGATCAGGGCAGAATCCACCATGTTGCAGACGTAGGCGGGCATGTCCACGGACGTCTTGCCCGTCACGAACTGGTCGATGAGGTTCGCGCAGGCGGGGTGCAGTGACTCCGGCACGCGGCAGAGGAGGGGCTCGCTGGGGGAGAAGATGATTGGCTGCATGGGTTACAACCCCATGGGGCGATCGCCCGCGCGTGGCCGCCGCCGCGGCCGGATTGCGCGGGAACGGGGATCGGTTGATCCAATCATAGCAGCGCCCGCGCGGCGCGCACGCGGCGTTACCCGCCCCAGACGATGACCTTCACGACGCGCAGGGTCTCGGGCAGACCGTAGATGTCCATCGCCGTGATCAGGACGACGCAGCCCCAGCCCGCGGTGCGCAGGAACGCGCCATTGGCATAGGAGCCCATGACCCGGCGGGAGCTGGTCAGGTGCATCAGCGGGATCATCGCGAACGGGAGCTGCAGTGCCAGCACGACCTGGCTGAGCGTGAGCAGCTCGGTGACGCTGCCCTGCCCGCGCAGGGTGATCATCACGACGGCGGGGATGATCGCGAGCAGCCGCGTCGCGAGTCGGCGGATCCACGGCGCCAGGCGCCAGCGCATGAATCCCTCCATGACGACCTGGCCGGCCAGCGTTCCCGTAATGGTGCTGCTCTGCCCACTGGCCAGCAGTGCCACCGCGAACAGCACGCTGGCCAGGGCGGTGCCGAGCAGCGGGGCCAGGGTCAGGTAGGCGACGCGAATCCAGTCGCTGTCCGCGGAGAAGGCGACGAAGCTGCCGTCCACGACGGCACCGTCCTTGCCGAAGAAAACGACCGCGGCCATCACCAGGATGGCTGCGTTGATCAGGAAGGCAATGGAAAGTGCGAACACCGAGTCGATGGTATTGAAGCGCAGGGCGCGGCGGAGCGAGGGCCCGTCCGGCCGGATTCCGCGCGACTGCACGAGGGCCGAGTGCAGGTACAGGTTGTGCGGCATCACGGTCGCGCCGATGATCCCGATCGCGATGTACACCATGGCGCTGTCGCGCAGACCGGGCACGGCGAGGGCATGGCCCATGGCGGCGAAGTCCGGTCCGATTTGCGGCAGGATGAACATCTCGATGTAGAAGCACGTCGCGATGGTCACGATCAGGACCAGCACCACCGCCTCGATCACGCGCATGCCGAAGCTCTGCAGCGAAAGCAGCAGCAGCACGTCGAACGCCGTGATGATCACGGCCCAGCCGAGCGGGATGTCGAACAGCAGATTGATCGCGACCGCGCTGCCCAGCACCTCCGCGAGGTCCGTGGCGATGATCGCGAGCTCCGTGGCGATCCAGTTCGGGAGACGCGTCCACTCCGGGTAGTGGTCGCGGCAGGCCTGCGCGAGGTCGCGACCGGTCACGATGCCGAGGCGGGCCGAGCAGACCTGGAGCACGATCGCCATCATGCTCGACGCGAGGACTACCCAGAGCAGATCGTACTGGTACGAGGCGCCGGCCTGGAGGTCCGTGCCCCAGTTGCCGGGGTCCATGTAGCCCACCGACACGAGCAGGGCGGGGCCGACGAACGCGCGCCACTGGCGCCAGAAACCCGCCTCCGCCGGCGGCACCCGGATCGACCCGCGGACTTCCGACAATGCCAGCCCGGCGCGTGCCCGCCAGGGCGGTTCTCCACTTCCGGAACGGGTTTCCGTGGGTTCGGACACGGCAGGGTTTTCCCGGCTCGAGTGCAGTGAGCAGACAGGCCCGCGGCGCGCGGGAGCGATCTGGACGGAATCCAGATGTTAGCCTAGGCTAAATCTAGTCCTGAACCCGGGCGATTTCAAATGGGTGCGCAGGGAGCGGGGAAATGTCGCCGAGATCGAATCCACGAAAACCGGACCGCGCGCGCATGCCGGCGCCCGCCGAGCAGGCGCGCCAGCACGAGGGTGTCCGCCAGGCGCACGAGACCGAGCTCGTCGAAGACTACGTCGAGCTCATCGCCGACCTGATCGACCGGGACGGCGAGGCCCGCGCCGTCCACCTGGCGCGGCGGCTGGGTGTCGCCCAGGCCACGGTCGCGAAGATGCTGCGACGGCTCGAGGACCGTGGCCTCGTCGTGCGCGAGCCCTACCGCGCGATCCTGCTCACCGACGCCGGGCGGGGGCTCGCGGAAGCGTCGCGTGCGCGGCACGCGCTCGTGCTCGAGTTCCTGCTCGCACTGGGCGTCGCGGACGCACAGGCGCGCCGCGATGCCGAGGGCATCGAGCATCACGTGAGCGAGGAAACCCTCGCCGGCATGCGGCGCTTCCTGCAGTCGGGCGCGTGACGTCCGCGGAGGCGCCGGCGTTCCGAGGGACGTGCGTCCCGGCGTACTCCTAGGGGAGGTCTGATCAGCCCATTGCAGGCGTAACCTCTTGGGGCTCGGCCGATTCCGGCCCCTGGCGGTGTTGCGGCGCCGGCCCGGCAGCTCGGGCTACCGGGCTGCTGCCGCGCCTGCCCGGGACGCCGGGATCGACTCGAGCGCGGCCACATGGGATTGATCAGACCATCCCTGGTCCGCGAACCCCGGCTGCACGAACGCGTGTGGTCCGCAACGATGCGAGGCGACGACCGATGAACGTCATCCAGGTCCTCAGGAAACTGTCCGTCGGCAGCCGCGTTGCGCTCGCGGCGCTCGTTCTGCTGTTGCCACTGAGCGTGCTGATACCGGCGAGCGTCGTCGTTCTGCAGCGCCAGGAAGCGGAGCTGGAGCGCTCGATCGACGACGGGATCGAGGCGCTGGTCCCGCTCGGCACGCTGGAGTACGACCTGCAGCGGGCGTTGAGCGACGAACTGATCGCGCAGTCGGGCGAATCGGTGCCCGATTTCGGTGGCCTGACACAGTCGGTCGATCGAGTCTTTGCCGCTCTCGATGGCCGCGACGCGGATGACGCCGAGCTGCGCGCGGATCTCCGCGCCGCGCGCTCCGCCTGGCACGAGGCACGTCCCGCCGTCGAGTCGCTGGTGGAGCAGGTACGCCCGCTGGCCATTCGCCCCGGGGACCGGTCGCCCGCGACCGTGCGCGCCGAGCTGACCGGCGCCATCGAGGACGTCGAGGCCGCCCGGCGGCACCTCTCCAGTGCGATCAGGAGCCGCTACGTCCGTACCGAGATGGCGCAGCGCCGGCAACTGCAGCTCCTGGTCCGCGTCTGGGGTGGCACCATCGCCGCCGCCATGGTCATGGTCATCCTGGTGGCGTGGTCCATCGTACGCCCGGTGCGCGAGCTGGGCCGGGCCACCCGGCGGCTCCGCGATGGCGAGTCCGGCGTCCGGGTCGACGTCCAGGGCCGGGACGAGCTGAGCAGGGTCGCGGCGCAGTTCAACGATATGGCGGCCCGGCTCGAAGTGGGCCGACGACAGCTCGAATCGGACGCCAGCCAGGACGCCCTGACGGGCCTGCCGAACCGGCGGGCGATCCTCGGTGCGCTGGATGCGGTCACACGGGACGCGCGATTGCAGGAACGCCCGTTTGCGGTCGTCATGATCGACGTGGATCACTTCAAGGAGATCAACGATCGCTTCGGCCACGCGGCCGGGGACGAGGCGCTGCGCTGGCTCGCGACCCGCCTGCGCGATGCCCTCCGCCAGGACGATATCGTTGGCCGCCTGGCCGGGGACGAATACCTCGTCGTGCTGCCCGATGCCTCGATGGAAGAGGCGCGCGAGATCACGGCGCGGCTCTGCGCGGGGATCGCCGAGGCCCGGCAGGGCGATGCGCGCCGCCCGGGAATCAGCGCCGGGTTCGCCGTGGCTCCCGGGGATGGCCAGACGTCGGCTGCGCTCGTCGAGGCGGCGGATGCCGCGCTCTACGAGGCGAAGACCAGCGGACGGGGCCGCGTGGCTGCCGCCTCAGCCCGCGCGTGATGACATGAGCCGGCGGGCGATGCGTGCGTGCCGGCGGGGCATGGCCGCGACTCGTTCGTAGAGGGCCGTGTAGGCGGCGACGACCGCGTCGGGTGCATGGTGGCGCAGGATCTCGAGCGTCCCGGCGTCGACCAGGCGGCGCCAGCTGTCATCGTCGGCATTGAGTAGCGCCTGGATGCGGAATGCCAGCGCCTCCGGGTCACCCACCGGGACCAGCAGCCCGTTGCCCTCGTCCGTGATGAGCTCGCAGGCGCCCGGTGTCATGGTGGCGACGACGGGCAGCGCGTGGCTCCACCCCTCCAGGATGACATTGCCCAGGGTTTCGTGCCGCGACGGGCAGACGAGCACATCGGCGATCGCGAAGAACGGCTCGGGGTCGTCGTGCCACCCCGGCCAGTGAACCCGGCCGGCCACGCCGGTCTCGCCCGCCAGCGCCTGCAGCGGCTCCCGCAGGCGGCCGTCGCCGACGAGCACCAGGTGCACCGGCCGACCGTGGCTCTCCGTCCGCATCGCCGCGAGCGCGAGGATCAGCGTGTCGAAGCCCTTGACCCCGATGAAGCGTCCGAGCGCCAGCAGCACGATCGCGTCCTCTGGCAGTGCGAGCATCTGGCGCAGCCCGTCGCGCTCTTCCTCGGCGAACGCGCGCGGACCGGTCACGAAGTTCCCGATATGGAACACGCGTGCCGCGGGCATGCCCTCGCGCACCAGGTAGTCGCACACGCCGCGGGTGTTGCCGACCCAGGCATCGCAGTGCTCGTAGTAGCCGCGCAGCTTGTAATACCCCCCGAGCCGCGCGATGTGGCGCGCCGGGCTCGCGCGCGGCACACGGGTGAGGCGGGTGGCCCGCCCCATGTACGTCTGCACCACCGCAGGCCGTTCGCGCGCGATCAGCCGGCGCAGCCGCAGCACACTGACGAAGTCCCACTGGTTGGCGAGCGGCAGGCGATGTTGCGCGACGCCGGTCCGGTCGAGCGCCCGGGCGACCGGGCTGCCCGGTCGATTCACGGCGACGATGTGGTGGCCGGCTTCGTGCAGCGCGTTGACGAGCCGGACGTAGAACTGGTCTGCACCGCCGTACTGGCGGCTGCCGAGCACATGGATGAGGTTCACGAGTGACTCAAGTCCTGTCCTTGCGGCGGTGCTTCATGTGCAGCTTCCATGCGTAGCCGACCAGGGAATCGCCCCAGGAAATGGCCTTGCGCGGGATCTCCCATGGATTGTCCGCATGATTGGCGGCACCGCGTATGCAGGTCAGCGCGCTCTCGTAGCCGGCCCTGCGCGCCAGGTCGCGCGTGGCCGCGTCGTAGTCGCCATATGGATAGCAGAAGTGCCGCACCGGGGCCTGCAGCAGGGACTCCAGGCGTTCGCGGCTTTCGCTGAGCTCGCGCCATTGCGCCTCGGGTGACAGCCGCGTCAGGCGCGGGTGGTCGAGCGTGTGGGAACCGAAGGTGACGCCGCGGGCGTGCAGCTCGCGGATGGTGTCGGCATCCATGAGGGGCGCCTGGACCTGGCCGTCGCGCAGCCAGTCGGCGTGCTGCCCGATCCGGTCCGCCACCAGGAACACCGTGGCCGGGAACCCGTGGTGCTCGAGCACCGGGAACGCGTACTCGCTGAAGTTGCGATAGCCGTCGTCGAACGTCAGTACCACGGACCGGGGCGGGATCCGCTGTCCGCCGAACAAGCCGCGCAATGCGTCGTCGAGGCTGATCACGCGGTAGCCCAGGGCGGCGAGCCAGCGCATCTGGCGCCGGAAGCGTTCCACTCGGCAATAACCGGCCCGGTGGCGGCGTGGCGCCGCATCGAAGCGTCCGATCTGGTGATACATCAGGATTGACAGGGGCGGCGCGTTGCGTGGCGCTTGCGTATCCGGCATTGACCCGTGATTTCCCTGGGCAGTGCGGGGGGCGGGACGAACATTCGGCCCTCTTCTTGGACCATTCGGTGGCGGACGTCAACTTCGTGCCCCACCGGCTTCGCGGGCATGCCCCCGCCTGATTGCGGGTTCGGGTCGACGCGGTCCGTGTTGTACCATTGCCGGCGACCTGCGCAGCCACCGCCCGCACCGGGCGACCGGCCCCCGGACACCGCCTCGCCGAATCCGAGTCCGCCGCTGCGCGGTACTCGGGGTTGCCCGGTTTCCCAGGGACGGCAGCATGCTTTCCGTCATTGCTCCCACCTACAACGAGTGCGACAACGTCGCCGAGCTCATCGCACGTGTGCTGGCCGCGTTCGAGCGCATCGCCGAACCCGCCGAACTGCTCGTCGTCGACGACGCCTCGCCCGATGGAACCGCTGCGGCGGTCCGGCGCTGCGCCGTCGAGCACGGAGCAGTGGCGCGAGTCCGGGTCATCGAGCGTGGCGGAGCGCGTGGCCTGGCGCGCGCGGTGCTCGCGGGTTTCGCCCAGGCGCGCGGCGATGTCCTGGTCGTGATCGACGCCGACCTGTCGCACCCGCCCGAACTTCTTCCGGACTTGCTGGCGGCCGTGCGGGGCGGCGCCGACATGGCCCTGGGCAGCCGTTACGTGCGTGGCGGTGGAACCCGCGGCTGGCCGGCGTCGCGGCGCTGGCTGTCGCGCGCCGCGTGCCTGCTGGCGCGCGGGATCACGCCCGTGCGCGATGCCACCTCGGGATACTTCGCGGTGCGTCGGTCGGCGCTGGACGACCTCGAGGTGCGCCCGCGCGGCTACAAGATCGCGCTGGAGCTGCTGGCATTGCTCCGGGGCCGCCGGATCGTCGAGATCCCGTTCACGTTCACGGACCGCAGGCGAGGTCACAGCAAGCTGGGCGGCGCGGTGATGACCGCCTACCTCGTGCAGCTGGCCACGCTCTACCGCCAACGGTTTCCCGTGTTGCTGGGCTACCTCCAGTTCGGCACGGTCGGTCTCGGGGGCATGCTGGTCGATGCGATCGTCTTCGTCATCGCGTTCCGGGCGCTGGCCGTCGAGGGTCTCGGCGTCGCCGCGCGCGGCTTCCTGGCGCAGACGGCGTCGTTCGTCGTCGCCGCGGGCTTCAACTTCGCGTTGAACGCCGCATGGACCTTCCGCGAGCAGTCCGTCGGCGCGCGTTTTCACCGCTTTCTTGCGGTCAGCGCGGTGGGATTCGCGGTCCGGACCGCCGTCTTCGAGACCGTGCTGTCCCTGCCCGTCGTCACCTTGTCGGGTGGACGCTGGCCGGCGCAGGAGATGGTCGCGCTGGCGTGCGGCATCATCGTCGCCAGCGTGTGGAACTACTACGGCAGCCGCCGCTGGGCGTTCCGCGGCGCACCGCGCGCGGCGCTGGAATTGCCGCAGCCCGTGCCCCTGCGCAGCAACGCCGGCGCGATGGCCGTGCTCGTCGGCGTCGCGGTCCTGCTCGTCTTCTTCGCGGCGCGCACGCAACTGGCGTTCGACGAGGCCTACTACTGGCAGTGGTCCCGCCACCTGGCCTGGGGCTATTTCGATCACCCACCGATGATCGCCTATCTCATCGCGGCGGGGACCCGCCTGATGGGGAACAACGAGCTGGGCGTGCGCCTCGTGCCGCTGCTGGTCGCCGTCACCGTGCCGTGGTCCACGTGGTTGCTGGCGTGGCGGTACTGGCAGGACGGGGTCGCGGCGGCGTGGTCGCTGGTCGCGATGATCTGCATGCCGCTGCTGGCGGTGGGCATGATCGTCGCCACGCCCGATTCGCCCCTGCTGGCCTGCTGGGCGGCGTCGCTGCTGCTGGCAATTCGCGCCCTGGAGCGCGACGGCACGGGCGCGTGGGTGCTGGCCGGCGCGGCCGCCGGGCTCGGGATTCTCAGCAAATACCCGATGGTGCTGATCTACCCCGTGATCTTCTGTGCCCTGCTGGCGAGCGCGCGCGGTCGCCGGGCGCTGACCGGTCCCGGTCCCTGGCTCGCGCTGGCCGCGTCCCTCGTGGTGGCGTCCCCATTGCTTGCCTGGCAGTACGTCCACGCGGGCGAAGGGCTCGTGTTCCAGCTCCAGCACGGCCTCGGTGCGGCCGCCGGTGCCGCCAGCGGCGCGGGCATGCCGGGCCTGGCCGGCCTCTGGCGCTTTCTGGCAGGGCAACTGCTGGTGGCCAGCCCGATCCTGTTCGTCATCACGCTGATCGCGCTGGCTCGAGGTGCGTGGCAGATGGTGTGCGCGGACGCGCCGTCCGCGGTCCGGGGCGCACTCTCCGCGGGGGAGCTGCGGCCGTTTCTCGTATTCGGGGCCGCGATCCCGCTCATCGTGTTCGGGGGCGCGAGCATGCTCGCACGAACCCAGCCCAACTGGCTGGCACCGGCCTACGTGACCGCCGGCGCGTTGCTCGGTGGCGAACTGCGCCGCGTCGCGTGGTCGACCGCCAGACTGCGTCTGCGCTGGGCATCCTGGGGCGGAATCGCGGTGGCCGCCGCCATCTCGCTCTATGTGCACGTGGAGATGATCGTTCCGCTCGTACCCTATCGCGGCGGTGTGTTCACGCAGACCTGGGGGCACCGTGATGTCGCGCAGTGGGTGCGCCGCGTGCAGGACGAGTTCGGCGGGGGGCGTGGCCTCCCGATCCTGGCTTCGGACTACAAGCTGGCGAGCGTGCTTGCCTTTTACCTGCCGGATCACCCGGAAACCTGCACGCCGAACGAGCAGGCGTCGGGTAGCGCCTATTACGCATGGCAGCCCCGGCCGCGGCCCGGCAGCCGCGCGCTGATTGTCAGCAATTCGCCGGCGCACGGTCTCCTCGCGTTGTTCGACCATGTCACGACGCTCGGCCGACACACCACGCTGCGCGATGGTCAGCCGGTTCGTCACACATGGGCCTACGTTGGGACCGCGCGCGCCGGCATTTGCGACCAGCAGGCAACGCGGGTGGCGGCATCGCGTGAAGACGGACGGGCAGATCCGTGACGTTCGCTCTGGCGGTCCGGTCGTGCACCGGGCGTTGGCGAGGTGCGGGTGGCGCTATGCCGGCAAGCGCGCATACGCGAGGGGATCGGTGACAGGCGTCTCACCCGCCAGCGCAGCCAGGCGCGGGCGGTCGATGATCCGCACGGACCGGTGGTTCGCATCGATGATGCCGTCGTCCGCAAGCCCGCGCATCTGCCGGCTTGCGGTCTCCACCGCCAGCCCGAGGTAGCTGGCGATATCGGCCCGCGACATCGGCAGTTGGATTTCGTCCGGCGGCATCCCGGCCCGCGCGTACCGCGTCGCCAGCTCGTACAGGAAGCGGGCCAGCTTGCCGCGGGCGGTACGCACGGTCATCTGGCGCATGTGTGCGTGATCGAGTGCGATCTCGCGGCTGAGCAGGCGATGCAACTGCACCTGCAGTTCCGGCATTCGCGTGGTCAGCCGCTCGAGCGCGGCCAGCGGTATGGCGCACACGCTCGTGCGCTCGAGCGCATCGGCCATTGCGCTGTGCCGTTCCCCGGCCAGCGCGTCCAGTCCGGCGAGCTCGCCGCGCAGGTGAAATCCGGTGACCTGCATACCGGCTTCCCCGTCGGGAACCATCGTGCGCACGGCACCGCTGCGCACCACGTACAGGCTGCGGGCGGGCTGGTTGATCCGGTACAGGGATTGGCCGCGCCGCAATGGTGCAGGACGCTGGATGACGGCGTCGAGGAGCAGGGTTGCCGCGGCATCAAGCCGCCCGGGCAGGCACTGGCCGCGCAGCGAGCAGGTCGGGCACGAGGTGCGCCGCCCGGGGATTGCCAGCGGTGATGCGGCGGTCATGTCCATTGTTCCATCACTCCGGGTGCACCGGCTTTTCGACGTGGACGAACGAGAGGACTGGCGATTCGACCGGGAGCCGCGTCCCTGCGGCGGTTGCAACGAGTACGGCGCATGCCATCCCTCTGGTCCCCGGGGACCTACCGGTCCGATTGGCACGATACGTGGCATCGCGTGCGCAGCGGCATCCGGCAGGTCCGTATTGTGCGTATCGGGGAACGCCCCAGGGTCGGCTCGACGTACCTGATCCGGCGATTGGACCGGTACGCGCGGAGCGATCAGAATCGACGAATAATCCGGCCGATCACGAGCTGGGGAGTTTCGGGCGCACATGGCAAACGGCGATGGAGCGAAGGCGACGGGCACGTCCGGGGATCGGTTTCCGATCGTCGCCCTGGGTGGATCGGCCGGGGCGCTGGAGGCGCTCCAGGCGTTTCTCGACACGTTGCCCGGGACGTGCGGCATGGCCTTCGTCGTGGTGACGCATCAGCACCCGGGGCGCACGAGCCTGCTGCCGGAACTTCTGGCCAAACACTGCGCCCTGCCAGTGCTCGCGGCCGCTGCCGGGCAGCGGATCGAGCCGGACCACGTGTACGTGTCCGTCCCGGATGGGCAACTGACCATCCGCCACGGTGTGCTGCAACGCATCAAGGCCGCCAGACAAGGTCGCAAGGCCGGGCAAGCCGGGGCCGCGGCCACGGCGCACCATCCGATAGACGCGTTCTTCCGCGCCCTGGCGACCGACCAGGGCGGCAGGGCCGTGGCGATCGTGCTCTCGGGAACCGGCACCGACGGTGCGGTCGGCATCAAGGCGGTGAAAGCTCAGTCGGGCATGGTCATGGCGCAGCAGCCGGAGGGCGCGCGGTTCGACGGGATGCCCACGAGCGCGATCGCGACCGGTCTGGTCGATCATGTCCTGCCGCCGGGTGAAATGCCGGCGACCCTCGCGGCCTACGCCGACATGCGCGAGCGCCGGGTCGTGGAGCCCGGGGCCGCGGCGCACACCCTGGACGAGGAAACGCTCGCGGAGATCTTCGCGCTCCTGCGAACACGCACGAACCACGATTTCTCCGGTTACAAGCGCACGACGCTACGACGGCGGATCGAACGCCGGATGAATATCCATCGCCTGGTCGGTGGCGCCGACTATGTGCGCTTCCTGCGCACGAGGCCGCACGAGATCGATCTCCTCTTCCGCGAGATCGTGATCAGCGTGACCAGCTTCTTCCGCGACCGCGAGGCCTGGGATTCGCTCGCGAGCGGGCCGCTCGTGGAGGCGGTGCGAGAGCACCCGAAAGACCGCGAGTTCCGCGCCTGGGTGGCAGGCTGTGCAACCGGAGAGGAGGCGTACACGCTGGCGATTGTCCTGTGTGAATGCATGTTGCAATGCGGGCGCGGAATCAACGTTCAGATATTCGCCACCGACGTCGACAGCGAGGGCATCGAGGTGGCTCGGGTCGGCCGTTATCCATCCGGCATTGAGAGCGACGTGCCGGCACAACTCCTCGAGAAGTACTTCGTGAAGGAGCAGGACCACTACCGGGTGAGCAAGGACATTCGCGAGAAGGTCGTGTTTGCGCTGCAGAACGTTGTGCAGGATCCACCATTCACGCGCCTCGATCTCGTCTCGTGCCGCAATCTGCTGATATACATGCAGAGCGGTCTGCAAAGGAAGCTGCTGCCGATCTTCCACTATGCGCTCAGGCCGGGCGCACTGCTGTTCCTTGGCACCTCCGAGTCGCTGGGCGAGTTTGCCGGCGAATTCGACACCGTGGATGGCCGCGCGAAGGTATTCCGCCGCAAGAAAGGCCCTGCGATCAATGGTCTCCCGGACATCACGGGATACAGGACTGCCGTGATGCGATACGAGACAACCTCCGATGGCAATCTGCCCGGACCCGAGGCGACGCGTGAGCTCGCGCGCTCCGTCGAGCGCTTGCTCGCGGCACGTTACGTGCCCCCCAGCGTGATTGTGAATGATCCCGGGCGGGTCATTTACGTGCACGGACGTACTGGCCAGTACCTGGAACCGGCCGCCGGCGTGGTGCAGAACGACCTGCTGGACATGGCTCGCGAGGGGCTGCGTGCCCCTCTGGGGGACGTACTCCGCAGGCTGTCCGGCGGGGAGGCCGAGGAAATCCGCTCGCAGGCCCGCGTACGCACCAACGGGGGGTTCGACAGCGTGCTGATCGAGGCCCGCAGGATCGAGCGTCCGGAGTCCCTGCGCGGTTTGCGGCTCGTGAGCTTCCGCCCGCCGCCCGATGTCCATGACACGGGTACGAGACACGAGGCTGGCGGCGAGCGGGCCGGCAAAGCGGCACCGATCGAATCGGGCTCCGCGGGACCCCGGATCGCGCAGTTGGAGCTTGAGCTCGAGGCAATGCGGGCCGACCAGCAGGCCGTCGTCGAGCAGCTGGAGACCTCGAACGAAGAGCTCCAGTCGACCAACGAGGAATTGCAGTCGACGAACGAGGAATTGCAGTCGACCAACGAGGAGTTGGAAACCTCGAAGGAGGAGATGGAGTCGCTCAACGAAGAGCTCACGACCGTCAATGCCGAGCTGGAAGCCAAGGTGCACGAATTCGTGCAGGCGAACGACGACATGCAGAATCTGCTCAACAGCACCGACATCGCGACGCTTTTCCTCGATGAGCAGCTGCACATCAAGCGCTTCACGAAGGAAGCGCGCAAACTTGTCGCGTTGCGCGAGTCGGATGTGGGGCGCCCGCTCAGCGAGCTGTCTTCCACGCTCCGCTACGACTCTCTGCTCGATGACGCGCGCGCGGTCCTCGACACGCTCCAGCCGAGCGAGGCGCACGTGCAGACGACGGCCGGTGACTGGTATCTCATGCGCCTCGTGCCGTACCGGACGACGGAGAACATGATCGACGGGCTGGTGATCACGTTCATCGATATCGCGGGCGTGAAGAAGGCCGAGTACTGGCAGGACTTCTTCCGACGTGTTCTGGACACGTTGCCGGAGCCGATCATCGTCGTCGATGACGCGCTGCACGTAGTATCGTCGAACACGCACTTCTCGCGGCTGGTGCACGTGGATGCGAACCAGGTGAATGGTCGGTCGCTGGTGGAGCTCGGTGACGGCGAGCAGGGTGGCGCGACGCTCGAGGAGCGTCTCAGGGCGATCCTCGAGCGCGGTCATATCGCCGATGAGCCCGCGATCGAAGTGACCTTCAGACACTCCGGGCGACGGATGTCGCTGGAGCCGCGCATGCTCGATGCCGAGCCGGGTGGCCCCGCGATGCTGCTCCTGGTGGTGCGCGAAAATTCGTAGGGATCTGCTCGCCGAGGGGGCGAGAACGCATGTCGAATGGACGGGGGAAGCGTTCGGATACGCCCGGAGGTGATTTGCGGGCGCGTGCACGTCAGCGGCTGTCTGCGACTCGTACGGATGTCGCCGGGATGAGTCGGGAAGGTGTCCAGGAGCTGGTCGAGGAATTGCAGGTCCACCAGGTGGAGCTGGAGATACAGAACGAGGAGCTCCGCGAGATTCAGCAGCAGCTGGTGGCGGCACGGGATCGCTACCACGAGCTGTACGAGTTCGCGCCGGTCGGGTACCTGACGCTGGATGCGAATGGGGTGATTGTCGAGGCCAATCTGGCAACGGCCGAGATCGTGGGCGCGGACCGCGGCCACGTGATCAATGCCCGCCTGGCAGAGTTCATCGCGCGGGATTCGCAGGACGCATTCCATGTGCACTGGCGCGCCCTGTTGGACGGTCATGGGCGCGATTCGTGCGAGTTCGCGCTCCGTTTCCCGGAGGGTGAGCGGCGGGTGGCGCAGTGCTGGTGCCGGGCCGGCGATTCGGGCGAAGCCGGTGAGCCGCGTTTCCGTGGCGCACTTCTGGACATCTCCGAGCGCCGTCGGGCGGAGGCGGACCTGTCTCGCATGAACGAACAACTCGAGCGCACGGTGGAGGAACGCAGCGCGGCGGTCAGGCACCGGGAGCAGCAGCTTGGCGCCGTCCTGGATGCGGCACCGGAGTGCATACTGACGGTCGATCGGGCGGGCCGGATCGTCAGCGCCAATCGCGCCGCCGGAATCATGTTCGGGTACGCGGAAGAGCAACTGACCCGTTGCGCGTTTTCGGATCTGTTCGTCGACCCCGAAAGCAGTCCAGCGAGCTGGCTGCTGCAGCAGTCGCAGGCGGATTTCGACGGTACGCGCACGATCGAGCGTGACGAGTTCACCGCCGCACGCCGCGACGGCACGCGATTCCCCGCCCGGTTGTCGCTGGCGCGCATCGATCGTCAGGACCTGTTGGTCGCCATCATCGCCGACATTTCGGAGGCCCGGCGTCTGGAGCGCGATGTACTCCATGTCGCTGAGGAAGAGCGACGCCGGATCAGCCGGGAGTTGCACGACAGCGTCGGCCAGCGCCTGGCCGGGCTGATGATGATCGCGCGTACGCACGAAAAGCGCTTCCGGGACAGCGGTCCGGACGTGGAGGACGCCTTCGCGGAATTTCGCGACGAACTGGCCCAGGCGGTGCGCGACACGCGCAATGTCATCCACGACCTGGCGCCCGTGGGTCTGATCCATGGCGACCTGACGCTGGCGCTGGAGCGGATTGCGGAGAACACGACGGCACTCAGCGGTGTCGCGTGCATCTGTGAGTGCACTGACCCCGAACCGCACATCGACAGCCGGGCCAAGGTTCAGCTTCTGCGGATCGCTGGCGAGGCAGTGCACAATGCCGTGAAGCACGCGTCCGCCGAGTCCATCCGAATCGGACTGGAATCATCGAGTGACGGTGTCGTGCTCTCGATCGTCGATGATGGGGTTGGAATGCCCGACCGTGACGTGCGGATGGGCGAAAGCATGGGACTCGGCATCATGCGGTACCGTGCGCGCGTGGCGGGCGCGCGCCTGGAGATCCGGATCCCGCCGGGGGGCGGTACCGCGGTAGTCTGCACGATACCCGTATGAGATCCTGCGTACGATGGGGTGTCGGCACGCACGTCGGGACGGAGAGAGAGGTCGGCTGGTGTGGCAAGGGAAGCGTACAACGCGGGTGACGGTGCGATTCGTGTGCTCGTCGTCGACGACCATCCGGTTTCGCGCAGGGGACTGATCGGGCTGATCGAGTCCGAGCCGGGTTTTGTCGTGTGCGGCGAGACCGACGACCCCGCGGAGACGCGTCGGCTGATCCGCTCTGAAAGCCCGGCTCTCGTCCTGGTGGACCTGTCGCTGGGGCGCGGCAGCGGTCTGGACCTGGTCAAGCAGATCCGCCAGCTTGCGCCGTCGGTCAGCATCCTCGTGGTGTCCATGCACGAGGAGCGCCTGTATGCCGAGCGAGCGCTGCGTGCCGGGGCGTCGGGATACGTCAGCAAGTCCGAATCGCCGGATCGCGTGATGGAGGCGGTGCGCACAGTCCTGTCCGGCGATGTCTACCTGAGCCCCGAGTGGTCACGCCGTCTGCTCAATCGGGCGCTGCGTGGCACCGGCGGCGACATGGACGATCTGTCGAGCCTCCTGTCGGATCGGGAACTGGAAGTGTTCTCGCTGATCGGACAAGGCTGCTCGACCCGCCAGATTGCCGAGCGTCTCGAGCGCAGCATCAAGACAATCGAGACCCACCGCGACAATATCCGCCACAAGCTCGGCGACATTGACGGCTCGGCCATGGTTCAGCAGGCGGTCGTCTGGCAGTTGAAGCTGCGCGGGGAGTGATTCGCCGCACGATGCATTGCGCGACGTCGCGCCGCGGCCGCAATTCGACGGGCGGCGGTGGATGGGGGGCGTCGCCCCGTGCGACGCAGAATGTGCTGTCGCCCGATGCCGCATTGCTGTCGATTTCCGTCGAATCCGGAGACCGGACCTGTCCAAAATCTGCTGGCAACGCACTCCCACGAGCACCGTCCGGGGAGCCTCTCACGATGGCCCGTACGATCATCCAGCCCGGCGATGAGGCACCGGCGTTCGAAGCGGAAGCGGTCGACGGTACGCAAGTGCGCCTGTGCGACTACCGGGGTGCCCCGCTGCTGCCGAGCTTCTACCGTTACGTGACGTGCCCCGTGTGCAATGATCGAATCGGTCCCGGACGCCCGCACCACTCGCCGCCGGTACCGCGGGCCGTCGCTGGAGGGAACGCAGGACGGCAGGAGGTGACGACCGATGGTGACGGTGGACCGGCACGCGCGGCTCGCGTGACCGCGCTGCGGCACCCGATCGACAAGGCCGGCCGGACGTTGCGTGACCTTGCCTCTCATCTTCGGTGACGCATGCCTGCAGCATGTCGTCCGCGCGATCGCGGACGAGACGCGCTCGGGCGACTGGCTCGGGCGCTGGGGCGGCGACGCGGTGCGGACGCGGGCCCCGGCGGCCGACCTGTCCTGCGCGATCACCCTCAGTGTCGGTGACGTGCGCCGCGACCGCGATCGCGACCCCGACGAAGCGCTGGCGACGGCGGATGCCGCGCTCTCGGCGGTCAAGCGAGACAGCGGCGATGCCGTGCGCATCGACGCCCTGACCGGGTCGGATGCGCACACCTGATCGAACGGTCCCTTGTACGTGCGGCGCGCTTCGCGCACCCTCGTCCGACACCATGGCCGCCAGGGGAAGAACACCATGCTCGACGCGGTGCTCGAACGCATCGACAGGGGACTCGAAGAGTCCATCGGCCGCTGGTCGGCGTTGCTGAGCATCCCGAGCGTCAGCACCGATCCGGCGTACGCGGATGACGCGCGGCGCGCGGCCCAGTGGCTGGTTACGAGCCTGCAGGAGATCGGGTTCGAGATCGGAATCCGCGAGACCGCGGGTCACCCCGTCGTGCTGGGGCATCACCCGGGGCCGGGTGGGGATGCCCCGCACCTGCTGTACTACGGGCACTACGACGTGCAGCCCGCGGATCCGCTCGATCTCTGGGACTCGGGCCCGTTCGAGCCCACGCTGCTCGATGGCCCGCACGGGCGCCGAATGGTCGCGCGCGGTGCCGTGGACGACAAGGGCCAGCTCATGATGTGGGTCGAGGCCCTGCGCGCATGGCACGCCGAGCACGGCACGCTGCCGGTCGCGGTGACCGTGCTCGTCGAAGGCGAGGAAGAGGTCGGCAGCCGCAACCTGCACCCGTTCCTGGAGGCGCACCGCGAGGAACTGGGCGCGGACGTGTGCGTTGTCAGCGACACCACCATGTGGGACATCGACACGCCCGGGCTCACCTACATGCTGCGCGGACTGCTGTACACGGAGATCACCTGCCACGGCCCCGGCCGCGACCTGCACTCGGGTTTCTACGGCGGCGCCGTGGCCAATCCGCTCAACGCGCTCGCGCACATACTCGGGCAGCTGCACGACGATCACGGTCGGGTGAGGATTCCCGGTTTCTACGACGATGTACGCGAGCCCAGCGCCGAGGAGCTCGCCGCCTGGCGCGGGCTGGACTTCGACGAGCGGCGTTTCCTCGAGTCGGCGGGCGTGACCCGGGCCGGCGGGGGCGAAGTCGACCGAACGCTCCTGGAGCGGACCTGGTCACGGCCGACCTGCGACGTGAACGGTCTCATCGGCGGCTACACGGGCGAGGGCGCCAAGACCGTGATCCCGACGCACGGCAGCGCCAAGGTCAGCTTCCGGCTGGTCCCGGATCAGGATCCGGACCGCATCGTGGGCGCGTTCGGCCGATTCCTCGACGCGCGCACGCCCGCTGGCTGCCGCTGCGAGCTGACCGTGCACTCCGCGGCGCCGGCCATACGGATTCCCACCGACTCCCCGTACCTGCAGGCGGCGCTCGATGCACTGAACGTCGTGTACGACCGGGAGCCAGTGCTCATGGGCTGCGGCGGCTCGATCCCGATCGCGGCCTGGATGAAGGAACTGGTGGGGATCGATACCCTCCTGATGGGCTTCAGCCTCGAGGACGATGGCATGCACAGCCCGAACGAGAAGTTCGAGGTCACCTGCTTCGAGCGGGGCATGAAGTCGCACGCCGCGCTGCTCGACCGGCTGCGCACGCGCAACGGAGACTGATGCCGGTGGAGGCGCGGCCGGGCGCACCGGCGGGTGCGGCGATGCGCGCCGGTCGCGGTCGGGGCGCCGGCGTGGACTGATCCGGCCGCCCCTACCAGTAGCGTCCGCTCGCGGCCACCGCCACGACAATCGCGCCGAGGACCAGGTTGATCCCGACGAGGCGCCTGATCCGCGCCAGGGCCGTGGCGCCGGCGGTGTGGTCGCCGGTTTCCACTGCGCGCCGGAACCGCCGCCAGGGCGCGAAATACACGTGCGCGAAGACCAGCATCATCACGATGCCGAGCATCTGCATCACGTCCACATGGATGCGCAACGCGGAGAAGCCACCCATGGCGCCGAGCACCATCCAGTATCCGGTTGCCAGCAGCACGGCAATGGCGATCCACACGGCGGGGAAGAATCGAGCGAATACCTCGAGCCACAGGCGTTGACGCGCGGGGCCTTCCAGAGCGGTCCCGGAAGCCGGGCGCAGGAAAACGTGGGCGAATGCCATGCCGCCCACCCAGAAGACAGCGGCCAGGGCATGCAGGGCGAGGGCGATGCTGATGGTGTTCATGGAACAACTCCCGGCTGGGGATTCGTGGATGGCGGCGCGAGACCGGCCCTACGGGGGATCCGAATCCCCGGCGGGTAAGCCCGTTGTTGCCAGCAGGTGCATCGGCGACAGGCGGGTGAGCCGCGCGAAGCCGGCCTCGTCACGCACAAGCATGGCGCCGGCGAATCCGAGCGCGTTGACCGCGAGTCCGTCTGCACTATCGCAACGCCGTGGCACCAGCCACATCCATTGCCGCGTGACGAGCAGGTTGTAGGGCACGGGCTGGTGGATGCCACCGGATTCGTACCCGAGTCGCCGCCACAGTGCGTGGTACACGGACTGCGCCTCGCCGGCGCAGTCCGCCGGTCGCCGGATCCAGCGCGGCGGAACGGGCGCGACCGCGTGAGCGAATGGCACGCGGGGCATGCGGCCCGCCTCTCCCTCCATGACCGTCTCGCGCAGCAGCGGTTCAATCGGCAGGTCGGGACTCCCGGGTCCGAGTGGCAGCGGCACGATCTGCAGGTGCTTGTGTGCCTGGCTGGCCCCCGCGTCGTGGCCGCCGTTGTAGAAGGCGAGGCCGTCGATGCCGGCGAGGCCCAGCAGCAGTGCCTCGAAGTCAGCGTGTCCGAGCAGATCCTCCTGGTCCTCGTGCGCGCGCGTGACGAGCAGCAGGTGATCGTCGAGCACGTTGAACTTGTTCAGCAGTGCGACATGCGTGTCGGACAGGTCGCCGACGAGCAGGTCCGGCTCGTAGGGCGGAGTGAACGGATCCTCGGGTGCTGTACCGCGTCGTTGGCGATACGCCGCCTCGGCCTTGCGCGTGACGGTCGACGAGACCCGCACGACGAAGCGCATCCCGCCGTCATCGATGGCGCGGGTCTCGGTCTCGAACGGTATCAGCGCACCCCGCGCCCGCGCCCGCTCGCTGCATTCGTGCACGTGGCGGCGCAGGTTCGCCGGGGTGAGCCTGCGGCATTCGCGGTATTGTGCAGCCATCCCGGATCCGTTGCAGGCACTGTCTTCCCGTCGCCATGATACCGGCTCTCCAGGCCATTCGGCATCGCGGTGGTCGGGTGTCGCTGGCGGCACCGGGTCGCCTGTGCGTTACGCGGGGATGTGCCGATTCAGGCGCGCCGCGCAGTGGCGCCCCACGCGGCCGTGCGGGCGTGTCTCGACAGCGGCGTGACCCGCGGAGGGGGGGGCAGCGGCGGAGCCGCAGTCTGGGATACAGTGAGCGATAAGCACGTGCACCGTCCAGGCCGACCGCAAAGGAGACGAGGGCGCCCCATGACCGATCCATCGTTCGACCGCTTCCACTGGGACGACCCCTTCCTGCTCGAGGGGCAGCTCACGCCCGAGGCGCGCATGGTGCGCGACAGTGCCCGCGACTACTGCAGCGATCGGCTGATGCCGCGGGTGCTGGAGGCGCATCGCCACGAGCGCTTCGACCGGGCCATCTTCCAGGAGATGGGCGAGCTCGGGCTGCTGGGCTGCACGCTGCCGGAGCCGTACGGCGGCGCCGGCCTGGACTACGTCTGCTACGGCCTGGTGGCGCGCGAGGTCGAACGCGTGGACTCGGGTTACCGCTCGGCGCTCAGCGTGCAGTCGAGCCTGGTGATGCACCCGATCCATGCCTACGGCAGCGAGGAGCAACGCCAGCGGTACCTGCCGCGCCTGGCATCGGGCGAGTGGGTCGGCTGCTTCGGTCTCACGGAACCCGACCACGGTTCGGACCCGGGCGGCATGAGCGCGCGTGCCCGGTCCGTCGAGGGCGGCTATCGCCTGAGTGGCACCAAGAGCTGGATCACGAACGCCCCGATCGCCGACGTGCTGGTCGTGTGGGCGAAGGACGACGACGACGTCATCCGCGGGTTCGTCCTCGAGCGAGACATGGACGGTCTCGCGACGCCCGCGATCGAGGGCAAGTTCTCGCTGCGTGCGTCGACGACGGGCCAGATCGTGATGGACGACGTGTTCGTGCCCGAGGAGAACCGGCTGCCGGACACGAAGGGTCTCGGTTCGCCCTTCGGCTGCCTCAATCGCGCGCGCTACGGAATCGCCTGGGGTGCCCTGGGTGCCGCCGAGTTCTGCTGGCACGCCGCCCGCCAGTACACCCTGGATCGCAGGCAGTTCGGGCGTCCGCTGGCGGCGAATCAGTTGATCCAGCGCAAGCTGGCGGACATGCAGACCGAAATCGCGCTCGGGCTGCAGGGTTGCCTGCGCGCCGGGCAGATGATGGACGAGGGCCGCGCCGCGCCCGAGATCATCTCGCTGCTCAAGCGCAACAACGCCGGCAAGGCCCTGGACATCGCGCGCGCGGCGCGCGACATGCACGGGGCGAACGGCGTGTCGGACGAATACCACGTGATCCGCCACGTGCTGAATCTCGAGGCGGTCAACACGTACGAGGGCACGCACGACGTCCACGCACTGATCCTCGGGCGCGCGCAGACCGGCCTGCAGGCATTCACCGGCTGAGCGGGCGATGAGCGGAGCCCTGTCGCATGTGCGCGTTCTCGACCTGTCGCGGGTACTCGCCGGCCCGACCGCGGGCCAGGTAATGGCGGATCTCGGTGCCGACGTCATCAAGGTCGAGCGGCCCGGCCGCGGCGACGACACGCGGGCGTGGGGACCGCCCTGGCTGCGCGATTCCGAGGGTCGGGACACCGCGGAATCCGCGTACTACCTCTCCGCGAACCGCGGCAAGAGATCGGTCGCGATCGATTTCTCGCAGCCGGAGGGGCAGCAGCTCGTGCGTGGCCTTGCGGCCCGGTCGGACATCGTGCTCGAGAATTTCCGCGTTGGCGGACTCGCGCGCCACGGGCTCGACTACGGTTCGCTTGCGCCGGAGATTCCCGGGCTCATCTACTGCTCGATCACCGGCTTCGGGCAGGACGGCCCGTACGCCGAACGCCCGGGCTACGACTTCCTCATCCAGGCACTCGGCGGCCTCATGAGCGTGACCGGCGAGCCGGACGAAGTCCGGGGGGGTGGCCCGGAGAAGGTCGGCGTGGCACTGGCGGACATCATGAGCGGCCTGTACGCGGTCATCGCCGTGCTCGCGGCGCTGGCCCATCGCGAGCGGACGGGCGAGGGCCAGTACATCGACCTGGCACTGCTGGACGTGCAGGTGGCTTCGCTCGCCAACCAGGCGATGAACTACCTGGTATCCGGCGAGGCGCCGCACCGCCTGGGCAACGCGCATCCGAACATCGTGCCGTACCAGGCATTCGCCGCAGCCGATGGCCATTTCATCGTGGCGGTGGGCAACGACGCCCAGTTTCGGCGCCTGTGCGACGCGATCGGCATGTCACAGCTGGCGGACGACGCGCGTTTCGCGACGAATGGGGGCCGGGTGGAGCACCGCGATGCCCTCGTCCCCACGCTCGCTGCGACATTCCTCACGCGCGGCAGCGACGAGTGGCTCGAGCGCCTCGAGGCGGCGGGCGTCCCCTGTGGGCCGATCAACACCATCGACCGCGTATTCGCCGACCCGCAGGTGCGCCACCGTGGCCTGCGCATCGAGGCGGCGCATCCGCTGGCCGGCGCCGTGCCGCTGGTGGCGAGCCCGATCCGCATGTCGGCGACCCCGCCGCGTGCCGGCACGGCGCCGCCGACGCTGGGTCAGCACACCGACGAGGTCCTGGAGCGCCTGCTGGGCCTCGAAGCGGATGCCCGGTCCGGATTGCGCAGCCGGGGTGTGATCGGCTGAGTACGCCTTCGGCACCGCTGGCCGCTACGCCCCGTCACGGGTGACAATGATCGGGCATGACGGACTCTCCCCCCGAACCCGGGCGCCTGGCGGGCGGCATCACGCGCAACGCGTTGCAGCGCGACGCCGTGCGCGAAGCCATGCGCGCACGTCACCCGGATGTGCCCCTGCTGGAGGACGACGAACTGCGGGCCTCGATGCAGGGGCTGCTGGCTCACCCGCCCGTCGCGGCCGACGACGTAGACGGGGTCTGGCTGTTCGGCTATGGCTCGCTGCTCTGGAATCCCTGCGTCGAGGTCGTCGAGCGGCGGGCCGCGCACCTGCACGGCTACCATCGCGACTTCCGGCTGCGGCTCACCTACGGGCGCGGATCGCCCGACGCGCCGGGTCTCATGCTCGGGCTCGTCCCGGGCGGCTCGTGCAAGGGCGTGGCGCTGCGCGTGCCGGGCCGCCACCTGCAACGGGAACTCCTGCTCGTGTGGCGCCGCGAGATGCTCACCGGCGTCTACGAGCCCCGCTGGATACGGCTGCGGACGCCTACGGGCCCGGTGCCCGCGATCGCGTTCGTGGTGAATCCGCGGCATCGCTGCTACTGCGGCAGCCTCGACGAGCGAACGACCGTGGAACTGCTCGCGACCGGCCACGGCCTGATCGGGTCCGCCGCGGATTACCTCGAGAAGACGGTCGCGCACCTCGACGAGCAGGGCATACACGATCGCCGGCTGCGGCGCCTGCGCGCCAGGGTCGCGGCCCGCCGCGGCATCCGCCCGTGAAGCACGGCGGCCCCGCCGGTCGCTGAAATCCTGCGCCATCCTGATACGATGGGCGGAATACCACATCGGCCCGGCCCACCGCCGGGCGCCAATAAGAAAACGCTTCCAGCCGGAGCGCTCATCGATGCGACGCGCCGTCTCCGTCCTCCTGATCCTGTTGTGCCTGGTGCTCGTGGCGGCCAGCGCGCTCTATCTGCTGCGCATCCCGATCGCCGAGCGCCTGCTCGCCGACCGCCTGGCGGACGCCGGCTATCCGCGGGCCGGGTTCCACCTGACCGAGCTTGGCTGGAGCCACGCGCGGGTGGAGGACCTGGTACTCGATCCGGACCACGGGCCCCGTGCGCGCGACGTGGCCGCGACCTACAGCCCGTTCCGGCTGCTTGCCGGTGAAACACGCCACGCGACCGTGACGGTCGACGGCCTCGAGGCGCACCTGCGGCTCGGTGCGGGCGGCGGTGCGACCGCGGAAGGCGGCGCGACGCCGTCCGGGGCGGGGCCGGTGGCGCGCGCGCTGGCCGTGCTTCCCGCGCTGCCGAACCTGCGCGTGCAGGCGGCCCGGATCCGCGTGGACGCCCCCTACGGGCCCTGGTTCGTGGATCTGGACGCCTCGTTGCACCAACCGGAGGCCGGCCCGCCCACCGGCGAACTGGACGGCCGTGTCCGCAACGAGCGCCTGCGCGTGGACGGGAAGATCGGCGGTCACCTGGAGGGCCATGCGCTGGACGCAAGCCTGGTGGCCCGCGAGAACGATGGTTTCAGCCTGAAGATCTCGGGCAGGGCGGAAGACCTGGCCCGCCAGCCGCGCGTGTCGCTCGAGCTCGCCTCCGATCTCCCGGCGCAATCCGATCTCCCCTGGGCGCTGTTGCCCGGCCCGCAACCCAGGGCAGGGTCGATCCGCGTCAACGGCAAGGCCGCGGGGCGGCTGGATGCCCTGGTGCCCCCGACCTCGCTGGCCGATGCGCTGCAACGCCTGGCCGCCGGCGACTGGGCCGGCACCTACCGGGTCGAGGCACGGGGTGTGGACGTGTACAAGCGCTTCTCGGCCCTCGACCTGGACGCCGCGGGCACGTTCTCGGTCGAGCCGAACGCCGTCGTCGTCTCGTCCGGCGGGACGGGCACGCTCGCGCTCGGATCGGTGGACGAGGCGCTCTGGGGCCGCCTCTCGCCTCCGGCGCCCATAGCCCCCTACCTGGCGGGGCCGGTCCGGGCGACCTGGGCCAGCGGGGAAGTCGCGCGCCTGCAACCCGCCCCCCGGGTGCCGGCCGTGTCGCTGCAGCTGTCGCCACGCCTCGACATCCGTTGGCCGAACCGGTCGGCGCAGGTGTCGTTGGCGGGCACCGCACGCGCGTTGCTCGGCGGCGAGGCCGGCGTCGCAGACTGGTCCGTGCACGACCTCGATCTCGCCGTGCGCGATCTGCCATTGCCCGTGGGCCGCGTCGCTCGGGCGGAGCTCACCGGCGAGGTCGAAACCACCGAAGGTAGCCCGTCGGGCGACCTGTCGCTGGCGCTCGACGTACCGGCGTTGCACCTGGGCCGTGTCCGCGTCGAGGATTTCCAGGCCCGCATCCCTGCCGCGGTGTCCGACCCCGGCGGTGGCATGCGCCTGGCGCTCAAGCCCGGTGGTGCGCTCAGCGCGGGGGCGGCGAGCATCGGCGGGACGCTGCAGTCGCGTACGGGTGTATCGGCGTCGATCGATCGCGGACGGCTCGATTTCACGCCGGGCCGGCCGTATTCCGTGGGGCTGACGCTGCGCTCGGGAGACTTCGGCCTGCGCGGCGGATCCCCCGACCTGCACGTGCGGGTGCTGGGTGGCCGGATCACGACCCGCGGTGACCTGGCGGCGGCGGCACCGGACCGGATCGAGATCCGCGACGCGTCGTTCGCCGTGCCGGAACGACAGGTCCGTATCGAGGGTCTGGCCGCAACGGTGCACCCCGCGGCGGGCACGGACTTCGCCGACTTCTCCATGGCCCGGGCCTACCAGGACACGCAGCCCTCCTACCTCGCGCCGGTGACCATGCACGGCCATGTGGCGCGCTCGGCGCGCGGCCTCGAGATCACCGGCAAGGGCAGCGTCGCCGACGGTCGTGCCCCCTTCGGCCTGTCGGGACACGCCTCCGGCGACGGTGCGCAGGGCACGCTGCAGGTGACCGTGCCGACGCTGAATTTCCGCGGCGGCGGGCTGCAACCGGGCGACCTCGTGCCGGCACTGGGCATGATCCGCGACGCCACCGGCAGCACGCAGGCCGACGCGGCGCTGCGCTGGGGCGCGCGCGGCGTGGACGGGACGGCCCGGCTGGACGTCGACGCGCTCTCGTTCCGCACGCCCAGGTTCCGCGTGTCGGACCTGGGCGGCCGGCTGCAACTGTCGCACCTGGTCCCGGTGCGGTCCGAGCCGGGCCAGGAGTTCCGGGCCGGGACGATCGACGCGGGCGTACCGGTCACGGATGCGCGCGTGCGCTTTGCCGTGGTTGCCGATCCGGGCGGCGGTACGGCGTTGCGGATCGCCGAGGCACGGGGTTCGGTGTTCGGCGGCCTGCTGCGGGTGCGCGACTGGAGTTTCGATCCCGGCTCGCAGGTGCACAATTTCGCCGTGCGGGTCGACGACGTGGATCTCCGGCAGATGCTGGACAAGCTCTCCATCCAGGGCCTGCGCGGGCGGGGCAGGCTCTCCGGCGGGCTTCCCGTGACCATCGCCAACGGCCGGATCGGCATCCGCTCCGGGGAGTTGCGCGGCACCGACGGCCACGTGGAGTTCCAGTCCCGGGCGGCCGACCAGTCGCTCGGGGGCAGCAGCGGTTCCGTCGACACGATGCTGCGCGCGTTGCGCAACTTCAACTACGATTCCATGGAGGTCGACGTGGACCGGGCACTCGAGGGCGATACCGCGCTCGGCATCCATATGCGCGGCCGCAATCCGGAAGTGATGGACGGCCAGTTGTTCAACTTCAACATCGCGGTGACGGGGGATGTCGATCCGCTGATCGACGCCCTGGCCGCGGGCCGAAAGCTGACCGACGAGTTGATCCAGCGCAGCCTGAAACTGCGGCGCTCGCGAACCGACGATCCGTAGGCGCGTCGCTTGCGCGAGACGAACCGCACGCGCACGATCGCGGCACAGGCCCGGAGGGTGAACCCCTTGACGCATGCAACCCCCATGTCCGGTATCGTCGCCGTGCTGCTCGCCGCAGCGTTGGCAGGCGGCGGCTGTACCCCCACCGTCAAGATGCAGGCACCCGACAAGCCGATCACCATCAACCTGAACATCAAGCTGGATGCCGAGGTGCGCGTGAAGCTCGAAGAGCAGGCGCAGCAGGATATCCGGAAGAACCCGGACATCTTCTAGTGTTAAGGGACACTAGCAGTCTGTCGGGCTTGGGCGATCGTAGCGAGCCGCGTGGGAGAGCGAGGACAGTTTTGCGATCGTTGGAGGAGCATGGTGGGAACCATGTGACGAGAAGGATCGCGAAAATGGACCGCTGTCCCACCGGCGCAGTAGATCAGCCCCAAGTCCGACAGGCTGCCAGGGCCCCCCGGAGCCGCATGTCGATGGAGAGAACCGTCATGTTTCGTCGCACGTTCCTGGGCTGCGCGCTGGCCGTGATCGCCGGGTCCGCAATTCCGTTCACGGCGTCCGCTGCCAATCTTGACCGGCTCCGCGCGGAGGGAATCGTCGCCGAGCGGTACGATGGATTTGCCGAGATGCGCGAGAGCGGTCATCCCGACGCGAAGCGGGTGGTGGACAAGGTCAACGAGGAGCGCCGTCGGATCTACCGCGAACGCGCGCAGGAAAAGGGCGTGTCCGTCGAACAGGTCGGACGCGTCTACGCGCAGCAGATCTTCGACAAGCTTCCCCCCGGCGCGTACTTCCTCCGGCAGGATGGCAGCTACGTGCGCAAGTGACGCGCGTCTGCGGAACCCCGGGGCTCATCGCGGGCACTCCGGCGACCGCGACGGCGTCCTCAGACCAGCAGCACGACCAGCAGGATGATCAGGATCAGCTCCAGGTTGGATACGGCCCCGCCAGCGGGCAGACTCGACACCCGATCGTGCAGCCGCGCCACCTCGGTGTCGGTCAGGCGTGCCACCCGCTCGCGCGCGTGGCCCGGCTCGACCCCCAGCGCCTGGAGCTCGTCGCGCACGTCGTCGCGCTGAAGGAACCGGACGAGCTCCTTGCGCTGGTCCTGCGTTCGTGCCTGGTGCAGGACCTGGTCCGTCCCGACCAGGGAAGCGTGCGCGGGCAACACCGCGCCCGGCAGCAGTACGGTCGTGAGCGCCGCCAGGAAAATCGCGGCCGGTATCCTACGTGACATGGCGGGAACCCCCTCGATATTGCGACGGAACCAGGCCCGCGGAGCCCGGAATGTGCGCTCGGTCTGCACATCCTGCAGAAAATTCGGGCAGGTTCGCGTGAAGCACGTCATACTTTTGTGCATCCGCAGGACGACAGGATGATCAGGGCAAGGGAGCCGCCATGTGTGGACGCTACACGCTACGTGATCCCCGCGGGCACCGCTGGCTCGCCGAAGTGCCGCAGGACCTGGGGGCACCGCGCTACAACATTGCACCGAGCCAGCGTGTGCTGGTCGTGGGCCGGGATGTCGACGGGCGACGGGCGGTGCGCGTCGCGACCTGGGGGCTTCGACCGCGGTGGCTGCCCACCGGCCGGCGCGCGCCGATCAACGCGCGCGCCGAATCCGCTGCCGAAAAGCCCATGTTCCGCAATGCCTACCGCTCGGGACGCTGCCTGGTGCCCGCGGACGGTTGGTACGAATGGCAGGCTCGCGAGGCGGGGCCCAAGCAGCCGTACTTCTTCCACCGCCCCGACGATCACGTCTTCTGGTTCGCCGGACTGGCCGCCAGGGATCCGCAGGGCCGGGCGACGGTGGCCATACTGACGACAGACGCGAATGCGCCGTCCGCCCGCGTGCACGATCGCATGCCGGTGGTCATTCCCGACGACGAGACCGCCAAAGCGTGGATCGATCCCGATGCGACGGACAGCACCCTCCGCGAGCTGCTCGTGCCGGTCGACGACGGGTACATCGCCCTGTATCCGGTCAGCCGCGCGGTCAACCGTCCGGAAAACGACAACCCGCGCATCATTCAGCGCCTGACTGAGGCCTAGACGTCCGGGCCGATCGGGCGGGGCCGACTACAACGCCAGCAGCCAGACCACCAGCGGTACCAGCAACGCGGTCAGGGCGCCGTTCAGTCCCATGCCCAGGCCGGCGAACGCGCCGGCTTCGTCGCTGTGCTGGAAGGCGCGCGCGGTGCCGATCCCGTGGGCCGCGACCCCGATTGCGAAACCCTTGGCCGCCGCGTTGCGCTGGCCGAAGGCGCGCAGCAGGGGAACGCCCAGCACCGCGCCCGTAATGCCGGTGAGGATGACGAGGACGGCCGTCAGTGAGGGTAAGCCGCCAATCTCGCGGGATATGCCCATGGCGATCGGCGTGGTGACCGACTTGGGAAGCAGCGAAAGCAGCATCTCGGGCGACAGGCCGAGGAGCCATCCGAAGGCGAGTGCGCTCGTTACCGCGGTCACGGATCCCGCGACGAGGGCGACCGTCAGGGGAAACCAGAGGCGGCGCAGGCGATGGGCCTGGCGATACAGCGGCACGGCCAGCGCCACGGTGGCCGGGCCCAGCAGGAAATGGACGAACTGGGCCCCGTCGAAGTACGTCTCGTAGCGCGTCCCCGTCCCCAGGAGCAGCCCGACCAGGGCCGTGACCGCCACGAGCACCGGGTTCAGCAAGGGAAACTCCCCGCTCAGCGTGAACAGCCGGTGGGCGAGCCAGTAGGCGATCACCGTGACGGTGAGCCACAGCAGGGGACGCTCGGCGAGGTAGACCCAGAGCTGGAAGAGATCGGTCATGGCGACTCCCTCCGCCCGGTGAGGCGTTGCATGCCCAGCAGCGTGAACGCCGTCACGAGGATCGTGAGCGCCGTGCTCGCGATCACGGTCACCAGCAGCGGCAGCCACGCCTGTGCGACGCGATCGAGGTGCACGACGATCCCGACGCCGGCCGGAACGAACAGCAACGACAGGTGCCGGAGCAGTCCGTTCGCCGCGTCTTCGAGCGTGCGGGGTGCCGTGCCGCGCAGCGCGAGCACCGCGAAAAGGAGGATCATGCCGAGCACGGGGCCGGGCAGGGGAAGCGCGAGCAGCCGCACGAGTATCTCCCCGGCGAGCTGCAGCGACAGCAGCGTGGCGAGCGCACCGATCATGTGGCGGTCTCCGGTCCGGTCATCGCCCGCGGGCATGTCGGCACCACCCGGCGCCGATCCAATGGATGCGCGCTACAGCCTACCCGCGGTGGCACCGCGCCGGCCAGATGCGCCGGCCGTTGGCGTGGCCGGTGCCGCTGGCACGTGCGAGTCGCGCGTGCTATGTATCGCAGGTTGCGCGCGCCCCGGGACGGGACGCCATCGAGAGCACGGAACTGTCCACCGCATGATGCCGCTTCGCCCGGTCCGGGATTCCCTTGGCGTGTCGGCCCGCGCCCGCGCAGCGTCGTGCTTGCCGGGCTGCGCGAGCAGGATCGGGTGCGTGTTTGCGGGGCTGCTGCTCGTGCTGCTGGTGGGCGTGCCACTGGCGCGCGCCGGCGATCCGGACGACGAGCCGGATTTTGCCACGCGGCTGCGCGAGCGCGTGGAAGCGCTCACGGATCCCGGCGCCGCCGCGGCCAGCGGCGAGTCGCTGGCTCGCACCGAGGAGTTGCGTGCGTTCTACACGGGGCGCGCGTTCCAGCCGGTCTGGGTCCGAGCCGCCGGGCGACGGCGGCTCGACGGCCTGATCGATTCCATCCACGGCGCGGCCGACGATGGCCTGGTCCCGGACGACTACCATCTCGACGGACTCGAGCGCCTGCGCGGCACGCTGGCGCCCTCCGGCCGGCGCGATGCCGGCGCCCGTGTCGATCTCGAGCTGCTGGCGAGCGACGCGGCCCTGCTGCTCGCCTCGCATCTCGCCGCGGGCAAGGTCGATCCCGTCGCGCTGGATCCGGAGTGGCAGTCGCCCGGGCGCCGGGCGCAACCCGTGGATGCACTGAACCGGATGGCAGCCGGCGAGCCCGTGGGCTCGGTGCTGTATGCGCTGCGTCCGGCCGACGCTTCCTACGGCGGGCTCCGCGCGCGCCTGGCAGAGCTGCGCCGAATCCGGGACGCGGAGCCGCCGCCCGTGGGTCCGGGGCCGACGCTCACGGCGGGCGATCGCGATCCCCGCGTCGCGAGAATCCGGGCACGCCTGGTGTGGCTGGGGGACCTCGCGCCGGCGGAACGCGAGGCCGGGGAGCCCGATCTCTACGATAACGGCCTCCGCACGGCCGTCGTCGCATTCCAGTCGCGCCACGGCCTGGCCGCGGATGGCGCGGTGGGCGCCGCCACGATCCGCGTCCTGGATCTCACGGCGGCTCTCCGGATCGTGGCGGTTCGCGTCAATCTCGAGCGGCGGCGCTGGCTCCCGGACACGCTGGGGCCCCGGTACATCGGCGTGAACATCGCGGATTTCTCGCTCCTGCATCTGGACCCCGACCTCGGCGCGCTGCGCATGCGCGCGGTGGTGGGGCGACCCTACCGGCGCACGCCGGTGTTCGCCTCGCGGGTCACCTACCTCGTGTTCAACCCGGCCTGGAGTGTGCCGCGCACGATTGCGGTCGAGGACCTGTTGCCGCGGCTGCGCGAGGACCCGGGCGCCTACGAGCGGCGCGGATTCTCCGTGCTCGAAGGTTGGGGCGCGGAGGAGCGGGCCCATGCGCCGACCGAGATCGACTGGACGCAGTACTCGAAGAACCGGTTCCCCTTCCACCTGCGCCAGGCGCCCGGCCCGGAGAACGCGCTCGGACGCGTGAAATTCATGTTTCCGAACCCGTTCAGCGTCTATCTGCACGACACCCCCGCTCACACACTGTTCCGGAAGAGCAGCCGCGCGTTCAGTTCGGGCTGCATCCGCCTGGAAGAGGCGATGACCCTGGCCCGGCGCCTGCTCCACGACCAGGTGCCGGATCCCGAAGACACCATCGTGCACCTGCTGGATGACGGGGCCGAGCATGTCGTGCAGCTCAAGCGCCCCATCCCGCTGTACCTGCTGTACAGGACGGCCTGGGTCGACGACGCGGGTGTGCTGCAGTGGCGCGACGATGTCTACGGGCGCGATCCGCCCGTCCTGGAGGCGCTCGATCGGCCGGTCGGCGGTACCGCCCGGTGATCCGCGCCCGGTGGGGCGCCTGCCTCCTCGCGCTGGCGCTCGCGGGGTCGGCGGCGGCGTCCCCGGATTCCGGGGACGCGCTCATGCTGCGTTTCAAGGGCGTGAGCGCACGCCTCGTGCTGGTCAGTCACGCGATGATGCCCGGGGAAGTGCTCGATGTGTCGGTCACGACCCCCGGACGGGGACGCGTTGCCCTGGTTGCCGGCGATGCGGTTCGGCGCGGTGGCCACGCGTGGCGATATCGTGCCCCCGATCGTCCCGGCGCGATGACACGGCTTACGTGGCGCGAAGGCCGTCGAACGGCGACACTGCAGATCTTCGTCATGCGCCCGTTCGACGCTGTCGCGGATACATCGCTCAACGGCTATGACATCGGCCGCTATGTGTCCCGCCCCTACAAGGGGCTCGAGCTGTACACGCCGCCGCGTGGCCTGATCGAGGTCACGCCGGATCTGCTCGACCTGCACGTATCGCCCAACTTCCGCTTGAAGGAATTCCTGTGCAAGCAGCCGGGTGGCTATCCGCGGTACCTGCTGTTGCGCACGCGCCTGCTGCTCAAGCTGGAGTACCTCCTCGCGCGTGCCCGTGAGGCGGGGCTCACCCGCCGGCCCTTCACGATCATGAGCGGGTACCGAACGCCGCGCTACAACAGCGCCATCGGAAACCGCACGATCTACAGCCGCCACCTCTATGGCGGCGCCGCGGACATCTTCATCGACGACGCCCCGCGCGACGGTGTGATGGACGATCTCAATGGCGATGGGCGGATCGATCTCGCGGACGCGACCGTGCTCTACGATCTCGTCGTCGGCCAGGTCGGTAGTCCCGCCTACCGCCCGTACCTGGGCGGCCTGGCCCGGTATCCCGCCCGCGGCGGGCATGGACCCTTCCTGCACGTTGACGTGCGCGGCGTGCTCACCCGCTGGGGCGAGTAATCGGACGTTGGCGCGGATCGTGAGAGAATTCCGACCGGCATGAAGATTCTTCACCTGGAGTCGTGCATGCGCTGGTTCACGCTGCCCCTGTTCGTCCTGAGCCTGCTGCTGCCGATGGCCGTCGCTGCCGGCGACGAGCCACTGACCCGCGACCGGGTTGCGGATTACATCCGCACCCGGATCGCGACCGAGAACCTGCAGGATCGCATGCGCGCGCGCGCCGACCAGTACGACGACGTGGCGCACGCGTTCTTCGAGCACCGTCGCGCGCTGTTGCGCAGGCGTGGCTGGACCGTCGACGGCTTCGACGCCACCGAGCGCCGCATCGTCGCCGCCGAGAGCGCCATCACCGAGACGAACGCGTTGAAGCAACAGAAGCGCCAGGATCATGCCGCGATCGAGTCGATGCGCAAGGCCGGCTACGTGCCGGACGCACAGCTCGACGAGATGGAGCGCCGGATGGCAGAGGCGCGCGCGCGGCAGACGCAGTGGATCGGACGCACGCGTCCGGACTGGCCCGCGGTCCGGCCGTATCTCGATACACTGGATCGGCTCACGGAGTGGGTCGCCGGGAACGTGCCCGACCCGCCGACACTGGAACCCTGACGCCGGGGCTGCCGGACATGTCCGACGAAGCCAACGCGGCCGAGCTTCACGCCCGATTCCTGGAGAGCGCGGCGGATCTTTCGACGCCGCTGCACGAGGCACTCGAGCGGGCCGGACCGGCGCACATGCCCGAGCGGCGCAAGGTGCCCCTTGCGCATTTCCTTGCCCGGGCCGTGGTCGGTCAGCAACTCTCCACCCAAGCGGCCCGCTCCATCTGGGGCCGCGTCGAGGCGGCGGCCGCTGCGAGCGACGCCCGCATCCCCTCGTTCTTCGAGGATTCCCGCGCCGACACGTTGCGTGCCTGCGGTATCTCGCGCAACAAGATCCGCACGCTGGCGAACCTGCGCGAGGCCGAGCAGGAGGGTCGGCTCGACGGCGCGGTGCTGGGTGCCCTGACGCACGAGGAGCGCTCCGCCGAATTGTGCCGGATCTGGGGCGTGGGCCAGTGGACGGTGGACATGGCCTCGATCTTCTGGTGCCGCAGTCCGGACGTGTGGCCGGAGACGGACCTCGCCGTGCGCAACACGTTCATCGGACTGATCGGCCGACGCCGCAAGCCGTCGAAGGCCGCGGCCCGGTTCGCCCCGTATCGATCCTACCTCGCGCTGTACATGTGGAAGGTCGCCGACGCACGACCGGACTGATACCGGTCCGAATTTCGCGCGCACCGTACCCGCTCCGAAATGCCGGGCCCGGTCATGGCACAGGGCCTCGCGGCCGGTCTTCCTCGATGCCTGAAACCGTGAGTCCAGGAAGCTCATGGGCGCACTCGCTTGCGTGTCGTCGACGAGCCCGGCGCGTGTTACGAAATGGTAAGTAGCATGTCGTCCGTCATGCACTTACCTTCCAGTCCGCGGATCGATCCCGCCGATGCCTGGCCACCGTCACGGTGTCGCATGAGCCATCCGGCGGATCCTGCCAGTACGCCACTGCTCCCTTCGATACGAGATCAGGAGGACGGCATTGAAGGTTCTCATCGTGTTTCACGATCGCGGATTCGGGGGGATCCAGGTCCATTGCCTGACGCTCATGGAAGGATTGGTCAGACACGGCGACGACGTCACGTTCTGCGGTCCGTTCGACGGCTGGCTGGCGGAGCAGTGCCGACAGCGCGGCATACCGGTGGAGGCCTGCGCGTTCCGGGGCCTGTACGACGTTCGCGCGCACCTGTCCCTGGCCCGCGCGGTGCGGCGACTCGACGTCGACATCGTCCACGGCCACGGCCGGCGCAGCTCATTTTACGGAGCCATCGCGGCGCGGCTTGCGGGTATCCCGAGCGTATCGACCGCGCACTCCACCCATGCCTGGAAGCAGCTCCACTGGAATACCCGGGTCATCGCGGTGTCCGGCGCGGTGCACGACTCCCTGGTCGCCAGGGGCGTGCCGGCGGAACGCATCGCCACCGTGCGCCACGGCATTCCGGGGCCCGATGGGGACGCCACCGCGCTGCGCGCGACCTGGCGCAGGTATCTCGGACTTTCCGGCAAGGATGTGGCGGTGGTCATGGCGGCGCGCTTCGTACGAGACAAGGGACAGGATGTCGCCGTCGAGGCTCTTGCCCGGCTCGGCCGGTCGTTGCGAAACGTGCGTCTGCTGCTGCTCGGGCATGCGTCCGGTCCCTGGTTCGGGCACGTCTCCCGCCTCGCCGAGGCGCGGGGCCTTGGGGATCACGTGCGTTTCATGGGCTACCGCGATGACGTGGCCCGGCTGTTGCCGGCCATGGATATCTGCATCATGCCCTCGCGCCGCGAGGCCCTGTCCATCAGCATCCTCGAGGCCAGTGCCGCCAGCGTACCGACAATCGGTTCACGGGTTGGCGGCATCCCGGAGGTCGTCAGCGACGGGGAAACCGGCCTGCTGTTCTCCTGCGCCGATGCCGACGAACTCGCGGCATGCATGCGCCTGTTGATCGAGGATCGCACCCAGCGCCGGCGGCTGGGACGCAATGCAAGGGTCCGGTTCGCGGAGCACTTCACGTTGGCGCGCATGGTGTCCGAAACGCGGGCGGCGTACATGCAGGCGGCGTCCCGGATGCGTGCGGGTGGCGTGGGCGTGGCGACGGTCCCGGATTCTCGTGGGGAGGCGGATGCCATTCCTGCCGCGAACGGGTACCGATCGGCACGCAGCGGCGGGCGTCGTCTGCCGTGATCCTCGGGCGCACGCGCATTGCTCCGGCGGACCGCCCGGACCGCGATCATGTGCGGCGATCGGAGGCTCGCGCAATCGGCGTATGATCGTCGATGGCCGCCCGCGGGCCCGCGGGGCAGCCGCGCAGTGCAACATCGGTACGGAACCGACGCATCATGCGAGTACTGGCGATCGAGGATGACAGCGAGACGGCCGCGTTCATTGCCAACGGCCTGCAACGTCTCGGTCATGCCGTCGAAATCGCGAACAACGGGCACGATGGACTCCGCCAGGCGTCGGGTCGCTCGCATGATCTGCTGATCGTGGATCGAATGCTGCCCGGCATGAGCGGAATCGCGCTCGTCCAGCGCCTGCGCGATGATGGGATCCTCACGCCGGTCCTGTTCCTCACCGCACTGGGTGGCGTCGACGACCGGGTCGAGGGGCTTGATTCCGGTGGCGACGATTACATGGCCAAGCCGTTCGCCATGGCGGAGCTCGCCGCACGCGCGAACGCCCTCGATCGGCGCGTATCGCGGCGCGACGAGGCAACCCGGCTCCGCGTGGCGAACCTCGAGCTGGACGTGGTGGAACGGACCGTGCGCCGGGGCGGGCATCCGCTGGCCCTGCAGCCCCGCGAGTTCCGTCTCCTCGAGTACCTGATGCGCCATGCGGGCGAGACCGTGACACGGACGATGCTGCTGGAAAATGTCTGGCAGTTCCGTTTCGATCCCAGGACGAGCGTGGTGGAAACCCACGTGAGCCGTCTTCGCATGAAGATCGATCGGGACTTCAAACCCGAGCTGATTCATACCGTCCGTGGTGCGGGATACTGCCTGCGTGCGCCTGAATAGGCTGCTCCGAAGCACCGGCTTCCGCATGGGCCTCGGGTTTGCCGGGCTTTTCGCCGCTTCGGCGCTGGTCCTCTTTGCGGTCATCTACTGGCAGACGATCGGCTACATGGACCGCCAGCTGCGCAGCGTGATCGATGACAATGTCGAATCCCTCATGTCCGCGTACCAGGACGGCGGCATGAGCGGATTGCGGTACGCGGTCGAACGGCAACTGGGGCGGGCCGGACCGCAATCCGGCTGGTACCTGGCAATCCTCTCGCACGGCCGCTCTGTCGTCGGCAATGTGTCGCTGTCCGCCAGCTTCCCGGGATGGAAGGAGATTCACGTTCCGGCAGCGGATCCGGACGATGACGACACCCGGGACGATGGCGATGCCGTCCTGGGACGCGGCGTCCAGTTCGGCGATGGCACCTTCCTGTTCGTCGGTCACGATGCGCACCAGGTCGAGGAACTGCGTGAACTGATCGTGGAGGGCCTGACCTGGTGTTTCGGAGCGGCCCTTCTGCTCGCTGCATTGGGCGGTACGGCGGTGGGCGCCGGCGCCCTGCGCCGCGTAGAGGTCATCAACGAGGTCGCCGGCAGAATCGTGCAGGGGGACCTGGAGCGGCGAATACCCATCCGCGGTACCGGAGATGAATTCGACACCCTGGCGGACTACCTGAACCACATGCTGGAACGCATCCAGGTGCTGATGGAAAGCATGCGGCAGGTCACGACGGACATTGCACACGACCTGCGCACGCCCATCGGCCGCATGCGGCAACGCCTGGATTCGGTGCGTCAGCACGCGAGCACGGTTCCGGAGTACCGCGCGGCCGTCGACTACGCGATCGAGGAGACCGACCGCGTGATCGAGACCTTCTCTGCGCTCCTGAGGATCGCCGAAATCGAGTCGGGCAGTCGCCGGGCGCGATTCGCGGAGGTCGATCTGACCTCGGTCATGGAGGCCCTCGTCGAGGCCTACGCGCCGGTCGCGAACGAGATGGGGCACGAGTGGGTCGCCCGGATATCCCCGGGCGTTCATGTCTACGGCGATCGCGACCTGTTACTGCAGGCGCTTGCCAACCTGGTGGAAAATTCAATCCGGCATACGCCCGCGGGAAGTGTCGTCCAGATGTGCCTCTCCTCGACGCCTCGCGATGCGGTCGCCGCCGTGGCCGACAACGGTCCGGGCATCCCTGCACCCCTGAGGGCGAAGGTGACGCAGCGGTTCTATCGTCTCGAGTCGAGTCGTTCCACGCCCGGTAGCGGGCTGGGCCTGGGACTGGTTGCGGCGATCGCCGAGCTGCACGGCACCCGCCTGGAGCTGAGCGACAATGCACCAGGACTGCGTGCGTCGCTCAAGTTCTCCCGAACATAGGGGACCGCGGATTTTCGCCGAACCGGTCGGGCGTCCGTGTCCGGAGAGCGAGACCGCGGAGTCTCACCGAGCCCCTCGAGGAACTGGCCGGGACCCGGCACGCAATGGATTCGGCGGGGCGCCGGGGCCGCGTCTCCCGAGGAGCGGCGCCGGATTGCCACCGCGTTCAACGGCCACCCTTGCGTCGCTTGGACGCGCTCGTCGAGCGTGAACGGGCGTCTTCCCGGATGGTGAGTCACGAGCGGCGCACGCCGCGTGCGAAGATCCGCCTGTCGAGCGACAGCCCGCGCATCCGCGGTGCCCGCGACGGGGCGATCCGGGGTCCGCTGGACCGCGTCTGGCGGGCCACGCGCCGAGGGGGCGTGGCGAAGGAGGAGAGCCGTGCGCCATCGCCGAGATCGTGAAGGAGGTGATCGAGAGCCACCGGTACCTGCTCGAGGGGTGGTCGATCACGCTGGAGGCCGGTGTGACCAGGCCCGTGACGATCCACGCGCCGCGCCGGCCACTCGTGATCGCCGTCAGCAATCTCTTGCGCAACGCGGTCCAGAATACCCCCAACGGCGCGGTCACGGTCCGCTTCACGGACGGCCGACTGATCGTCGACGACAGTGGGTTCGGTATCCAGGGGGATCGCGCGCGTGAAGTTTTCCGGCTCGGCGTCAGCGGTGATGACGGCAAGGAGACCGGATATGGACTGGGGCTCCATATCGTGCACCGCATCGGCCAGTCGCACGGCCGGGAGGTCACCCCGGAGATCGGGTCGACGGGGGGCACGCAGTGCCATCGCGTTCCCTCGCATCATCGGGAGAATGGTTTGATTGACTCCATGGATACGGTCGCGGCCACGCCGGCATGTGCGGGATAGCGGGCGTCCTGAGCAGATCAGACGCGGTCGAGCGGGAAACGCTCGAGCGCATGGCCGCCCGGCTTCGGCACCGGGGGCCGGAGGACGCGGGATACCACGTGCGCGGCGGCGTCGGGCTGGCGCACACGCGCCTGTCGATCATCGACCTGGCAGGCGGCCACCAGCCGTTCCGGTCGGATGACGGCGAACTCGCGCTGGTCGCCAATGGCGAGATCTACAACTTCGTCGAGTTGCGCACCGAACTCGAATTGCGCGGCCACCGTTTCCGTTCGCGTTCCGATTGCGAGGTGATCCTGCACGCGTACGCCGAGTACGGACCGGAGGCGGTCTCGCGGCTGCATGGCATGTTCGCATTCGCGCTCCATGATGCCCGAACGAAGCGGCTGGTGCTCGCGCGCGACCGCCTCGGGATCAAGCCGTTGTTCTACGTACGCTCGGGCCACCAGTTCGTATTCGCATCCGAGCTGAAGGCCTTGCTCCCCGCGCTCCACCGATCGCCGGAGGTCGACCCAACCGCCGTGGTGCAATGGTTGCACGCCGGCGTGTCCGATGGCGGCCTGCTGGAGGACGTGCAGCAGGTGCGTCCCGGCTGCGTCGTCACGGTCGACGAGCAGCTTGAGGTCGACGAGCGCCGCTACTGGGACCTTGCGCACGTCGAGACTTTCCAGGGGACGGAGGACGAGGCGCTCGAGGCATTCGAGGCGCTGTTCACGGACGTCATGCGCGAGCACGTTCGTTCCGACGTGCCGTACGGCCTGTTCCTGTCGGGCGGCGTGGATTCGGGGTCGCTGGCGCACATGCTCTCGGAGAAGCAGGGCACCTCCCTGCACAGTTTCTCGATTGGCTTTCGCGGATCAACGCGACGCAACGAGCTGAATGCCGCCGAGCGGATCAGTCGGCATTTCGGCACGCATCATCACCGGCTGGAAGTGAGTCCCGGCGAACTCGAGCGACGCGTCGTGGAGGCGGTGTGGGCCACCGATGGCCTGGTCCAGGATCCGGCCATGCTGCCTACACTCATGCTGGCCGAGGAGGCGTCCCGTTACCTCAAGGTCGTGTTCACCGGCGAGGGCGGCGACGAGGCGTTTGCGGGCTATGGTCGTTATCGCGTTACATCGCCCGGCAGGCGGCTCGTGGCGCTCCTGGACCGTGCCGGTGGCGGACTCTCCCGGCACTCGCCGTGGACCCGGGAGGCGCGGCGGTCGTGCCTCGGAGCTGCCTTGCGTGAGAGATGGCCGTTGCGCCGGGAGCCCGTCCGGGACGCCTGGTCGGAAACCCACCCGAGTTGGGGGCATCTTCGTCGACGGCAATTCGTGGACGTCCGCACGGCGCTCGCCGACGGGCTGCTGGTGAAAGTGGATCGTGCGCTGATGGCCCATGGAATCGAAGGGCGTGTGCCATTCCTGGATCACCGGGTCGTGGAGTTCGGATTCTCCCTGCCGGACGGACTGAAGATCCGGGGCCGGCAGCGAAAGTACTTGCTGCGAAAGTGGGCCGGGCGATCGTCTCTTCCCGCTGACCATGTCCAGGCCAGCAAGCGCGGATTCCACGCCCCTACCGGCGATGTCCTGGCCGGTGGGGTCTTTGACGATCTCGCGCGTCACCTGCCGGAGTCGCGCGCGATCCGGGAGTGGTTTCGCCCGGAAGGCGTGCGCGTGCTGCTGCGGCGCCATGCGGAGCGCGGCGACGCGAGAGAACAGCTGTGGTCGCTGCTGCTCTTTGCCCTGTGGCATCGCCTGTTCATCGACGGCGTGGGCCATCCGGAGCAAGGTGCCCGGATCGTCGACGTGCTGGCCAACTCCTGAGAGTCCAGCCGATTACCCGGACGCGTTCGCGACACGGTCACGAATCGCCAGGGCCTCGTCGCGCGACAACCGCGCGCCGTAGGCCGTGATCAGCTTCGCGGCGGCGGCCGCGGCCAGGCGGCCCGAGGCGGCATGATCCCAGCCCTGACTGCGGCCATACAGGAACGCGCCAGCGAACATGTCGCCCGCCCCGACGGTGTCGATGGGGTCGACCGGCTGGGCGGGGATTTCGACCAGGTCCGAACCGTTCCAGGCGAGCGCGCCCTGCGCGCCCCGGGTGATGACGAACTCTCGCGTGCGGTGCTTCAGCCAGTCGATCGCGTCGTCGAGATCGCCGGATCCGGCGATGCCCTTCGCCTCGTTCTCGTTCGCGAACACCAGGTCGATGCCGGGCCCGATCATCTCCAGCAGGCCCTCGCGGAAGTGCGCGACGATGTTGGGGTCGGACAGCGACACGGCGGTACGCACGCCCGCCGCCCCCGCCAGCTCACGGGCATGTACCGCGGCATCGCGGGCGGTGTCCGACGTCGCCAGGTACCCCTCGATGTACACGTATTCGGAATCGCGCAGCGCATCAGGCACGATCTCGTACCGGGCCAAGCCGCCCGTGATCCCCAGGTAGGTGCACATCGTGCGATCGGCGTCGGGGGTCACCAGCACCAGGCAGCGGCCGGTGTGGCCGTCCTCGCTGCGCTCGCGCGCATTGGTCTCGACGCCATTGGCCTGCAGGTCGTCTGTGTACAGGTCGCCCAGTTCGTCGGAGGCCACCTTGCAGGTGTAGAAGCCGCGCCCGCCGAACTGGCTGAGCGCGATGACCGTGTTCGCCGCCGAGCCGCCGGCGCTGCGGTGCACGTGGTGCTCGCTGAGATACACCATGAGCTCGGACTGGTGGTCCACGTCCACCAGCGTCATCACGCCCTTGTCGATGCCCATGCGGGAGAGATCCTCGGGCGTGACGCTGTACTCCATGTCGACGAGCGCGTTGCCGAGGCCGTATACGTGGTAGCGGCTCATGTGATCTCCGGGGCAAGCGGGTGGGCCTGCGATTGTACCGGACCGACCCCGCGCTTCGGTCTTGCCGCGCCGGGCGGGCAGCGGGCAACATGGCGGCGCCGGGCTGGAGGACGAGCATGCCCGCTTCATGCATCTCCGCGGCGTTTCCGTTCGAGTCGCGTTTCGTGGACGTGCTCGGCAGCCGCATGCACTACGTCGAGGCGGGCGAGGGCGAGCCGGTCCTCTTTCTGCATGGCAATCCCACCTCGTGCTACCTGTGGCGCAACATCATCCCGCACGTCGCGCCGCTGGGGCGCTGCATCGCGCCGGATCTCATCGGCATGGGGCGTTCCGCCCGCCCCGACATCGCCTACCGTTTCGCGGACCATTTCCGCTACGTGGAGGCATTCATCGAGGCACTGGGACTGGCCGACGTAACCCTGGTGCTGCACGACTGGGGCTCCGCGCTCGGGTTCCACTGGTTCGCCCGACACCCGGAGCGCGTCCGCGCGCTCGCGTTCATGGAAGCGATCCTGACCCCGCTGCGCTGGTCGGACTTCCCGCCGGCGTTCCGGATCGGTTTTCGCCTCATGCGCGCGCCCGGCGTCGGCTGGCTGATCGTCAGCGGAATGAACGCCTTCGTCGAGCAGGTGCTGCCACGAGCCGTCGTCCGGCGCCTGCGGCCGGAGGAGATGGCGCATTACCGGGCCCCGTTTCCGACGATGGCCAGCCGTCGGCCGGTACGCCAGTGGCCCCGGGAGATCCCGATCGACGGCCGGCCGGCCGATGTGGACGCGATCGTGCGGAACTACGGCACGGCGCTGAAGACATCGCCCGTGCCCAAGCTCCTCGTCCACGGCCGTCCGGGCGGGATCGTGCGCGCGCCGATGGTGGACTGGTGCCGGCGCCGACTGCCGAACCTGGTCGCGATCGATGTCGGTCCCGGGATCCATTACCTGCAGGAAGACGCCCCCGATGCGATCGGGCGCGCGCTGGCCCGCTGGTACCGCGACCAGTGTTCCTGACGGGGTTTCGGCCGGGGGGAGCCGGTCAGTCGTTGCCGCCGGGATACTCGTCGGTTTCCGGGGCGCTGCCCGCGGCTTCCCGCGTCAGCAGCATGCGCTTGCGCTCGGTGCCCCAGTGGTATCCGCCCAGGCCCCCGTCGGCCCGGACCGCGCGGTGACAGGGCACCGCCACGGCCAGCGGGTTCGAGGCCACCGCCCGCCCGACCGCCCGCGCCGAGCCGGGCGCACCGAGTCGGCGCGCGATCTCCCCGTACGTGGCGGTCGTACCGGCGGGAATGGCACGGAGCTCCGCCCAGACGCGCTGCTGGAATGCCGTGCCGCGGATGTCGAGCGGGAGATCCCGTCCACGGCCCGGACGGTCGACCCGATGCGCGACCCTGGAGACGAGGTCCGCGAGCGCCTCGTCGTCTGCCTCGATCGCGGCGCGAGGAAAGCGCCGGCGCATGCGTTGCGTGGCTTCTCCGGCCGAGTCGGCCAGCTCGATCGCCGCGATGCCGCGATCGGTGACCGCGATGCCGACCCACCCGAGCGTGCAGGGCGCGCAGGCCGTGCGGATGCGTTCGCCGCGGCCACCGTCGCGGTAGGCGGACGGCGTCATCCCGAGGCGCGCGCCGGTGTCCTCGTAGGCGCGCCCAAGAGATCCATAGCCGGCATCCAGGATCGCCTCGGTCACCGGCTGGCCTGCTCCGAGCGCGGTCTGCAGGCGCCCGCTGCGCACCGCGCCGGCATACTGCTTCGGAGTGATCCCGACCGTGCGCCGGAACACGCGCTGGAAATGCCAGCGACTGAGGCCGGCGTCGGCCGCGAGACTGGCCAGATCCGGCGCGGGGTCCTCGTTCTCGAGGCGTCGGCAGGCGGCCGCGATCATGGCGGCGTGCCGCTCGTCGGTGGGCTCGCGCGGCCGGCAGCGTCGACAGGGGCGGTAGCCGGCCCGCTCCGCCGCGCACCAGTCATCGAAAAACTCGACGTTGTCCCGGCGTGGTCGGCGCGACGGGCAGCCGGGGCGACAGTAGATGCCGGTCGTGCACACGCCGTAGCGAAAGTCCGCCTCTGCCCCGCGGGCCCGCGCGGTGACCGCGGTCCAGCGCTCCTCGTCCTGCGCCCGGGTGTTCGTGTTCATGCGTCCGTCTCGCGTGATTCGCGTCGTCGGGTGAGAGTGTCCTCCGGCACGCCGGACGATGCACCCCGATTCTTGCGCCGAAACCCGCATCGCGGGCGCAGGGCCCGGACCGCGTGTAGACTCGGGCGCCGCGTGAATCGACCTGGCTGATACGGAGGATGCGATGGCGGAGGCAGGCGGACCGCATGGCAATGCGGCGGCGACCCGGCGCAGTACCGGCGGCACGGTCCTGTGCGTGCTCGGGCTCTGGTTGCTGTGCTTCGCCGGCAGTTACGGCGCCCTGCGTGTGCTGGACGAGTCCGTGACCGTCCCGGGCGCCCATCCAGGGATCGACGCCGTCCTCGCGTTCTTCGTGAGCCTGCCCATCGCGGTCCTGACCGGGACATCGCTGACGGTCTTCCGGCAACTCGCCGGCGCGGGGCTGGCGCAGCGCCGACTCGTGGGCGGGCGCGCGGTGGGGCTGGCCGTGGCGGGGCTCGCGGTCGAGGGCGGCGCGCTGGTCGAGATCGGTCTGCTCGGGAGTGGCGTTGGCGAGTGGGTCGTGCTCGTCGGCTGGCTCGCGGTCATGGTCGGAGGGGGCAGTTGCCTGCACCAGGTGCTGTTCGGGCTCGAGTGAGGGCGCTGCGGGGGCCTGCGGCGAGTCATCGCGTCCCGGGGGCCGGGTCGGGCGGCGTGTCGTCCGCAATCGTGTCACGTCCGGCGGCCCTGGCGCGCCAGAGCGCTTCGTTGGCGCGGGCGAACATCGTTGCCGGGTCGTCTACGGACCGGCAGGCCGTCACCCCGAAGCTGGCCGTGCGGAAGCCCGCAGGATCAAGGTGCGTGGCGCCGTGGTCGGGCCCTCTATGCCTGCGCGATCTCCAGTAGCCGCTCGCCGGCGTCGGGACGGCGGTTGAGGATCACGTCCTCGATGCGCGTGCGGAGCTCCGCGGGAATGTCGTCGCGGACGGTGAGCCGTGCCGGATCGAGGATCGCCATGTGCAGGCCTGCCTCGGTCGCGTGGTACAGAAATTCCGCGTGCATCGCCGCGCGGACGGCCTCGTTCCCGCGGAACGCGAGCGACACGTTGGACAGGGCGCCGGTGGTCGATACGCCGGGCAGCGCCTCGTGGATGCGGCGCACCGCCTCGAGGAAGGCACGTGCGTAATCGTTGTGAGTCTCGTCGCCCGTCGCAACCGGAAAGACGCCGGTATCGACGGCGATGTCTTCGCGCCCGAATCCCGCCTGTTCCGTCAGCAGTCGTACGGCCCGCCGGGCGATGTCCAGTCGGCGCTCGACGCTCTCGGCCCGGCCCTGCTCGTCGAGGGCCATCACGACGACCGCCGCACCGTGGCGACGCACGCGCCGCGCCTGCTCGAGGAATGTCTCTTCGCCTTCCTCGAGGCTCAGGGAATTGACGATGGACCGGCCCTGGGCGGACTGCAGGCCCGCCTCCAGCACCTCCCAGCGGGACGAATCGATCATCACGGGCACCCGCGCGACCTCGGGCTCGGTCTGAATCCGCTCCAGGAACCGGCGCATGCACGTGGCCCCGTCGAGCCGAGGGTCATCCATGTTCACATCGATCACCTGCGCCCCGCCGGTGACCACCTGCTCGCGCGCGATCTCGAGCGCACCCGCCAGGTCGTCGTCGGCGATGAGCTGGCGGAATCGGGCCGAGCCGGCAACGCTTGTTCGCTGACCGACGCTCACGAAGCCCGTCTCCGGGTCGAACGTCAGCGGCTCGCGGCCGGAGAGCCGCAGCCGCGCCGGGCGCTGTGGCACACCGCGCGGCGGGTAGTCGCGCACGGCCCCCGCGACGGCGGCGATGTGCTCGGGCGTCGTCCCGGGTCCGCCGCCGGCGACGTTGACCAGGCCCGCCTCGGCCCAGCCCCGGACTGCGTAGGCCATGTTGCCCGGTGTCTGCCCGGATTCGCCCGCTTCGTTCGGTGGACTGGCGCTCGGGTGCACGCTGATCGGCGCGTCGGTGACGCTGGCGAGCTCCTCGATGTACGTGCGCAGCCGTTCGCCGCCGAGCGCGCAGTCCAGGCCGACACTGAAAGGGTGCGCATGGCACACGCTGTTCCAGAAAGCCTCGACCGTCTGTCCCGAGCGTGTGCACCCGTTGTCATTCGCGATGTTTGCCGAAAGCATGACCGGCGTGCGCGCGCCGCGACCCTCGAACGCCTCCTCGAGCGCGAACAGCGCCGCCTTCGCGACGAGCGTGTCGGCGATGGCCCCCACCATGACCAGGTCGGCGCCGCCGTCGAGCAGGCCGTCGACCGCCTCGCGGTAAACCTCGACCAGGCGCGGGAAGCGCAGGTTCCGCCTTGCGGAATCATCGACGTCCGGGGATCGGGACGCGGCCGGGTTCGGCGGCCCCAGCGTGCCCGCCACCCAGCGCGGGCGCCCACTGCGCTCGGCCACCGCGTCGGCCGCGCGCCGTGCAATGCGCGCGCCCTCGCGATTCATCTCCGCCACGTGCGCGTCCGTGCCGTAGTCGGCCTGGGCGATGGCGTTGGCATTGAGCGTATTGGTGGTGACGAGGTCGGCTCCGGCCTCGAGGTAGGCCGTGTGAAGGCGCTCGACCACTTCGGGGCACGACAGGTTCAGCACGTCGTTGTTCCCCGCGAGGGCATCCGGGTGCTCGCGGAACCGGGGCCCGCGGAAGTCGTCCTCGCCGAGTTCCTCGGCCGGGATCATCGCGCCCATGTCGCCGTCCAGCACGACGATGCGGTGCGCGAGAAGTTCATTCAGGGCATCGTTCATCGTCAGGCTCCCTCGTTCAGGCCACCCGTGTCACGGATTCGCGGTCTGCATCGCTCCGCTGCAGGGGCGGGACGCCGAGCAGGCGGCAGACGGCACGCGCGGGTTCGGGGCGGTTCATGGTGTAGAAGTGGAACTCGTCGACGCCTTCGGCGTGCAGACCGCGGCACTGCTCCGCCGCCACGCTCGCGCCGATCATGCCGTTGGTGGCCGGCTCGTCGTCGAGTCCGGCAAACAGGCGCTCCAGGCGGGCCGGGACGGTGGCGCCACAGGCGCGGCAGAAGCGCGCCACCTTGCGGAAGTCCGCAATCGGCAGAATTCCCGGCACGAGGGGCACGTCGATGCCGGCCCGGGTCGCCCGGTCCCGGAAGCGCAGGAACAGGTCGTTGTCGAAGAATACCTGGGTGATCACGCGCGTTGCCCCGGCGTCCACCTTGCGCCCGAGATAGGCAATCTCGGCCTCGGGCGAGGGCGCTTCCGGGTGCGTCTCCGGATAGCCCGCGACGCTGATTTCGAAGTCCGCGATCTCGCGCAGGCCGGCTACCAGTGCCTCGCCCGAGTCGTAGCCGTCGAGCGTGGGCCGGAAGTACGGTTCCCCGGCCGGCGGGTCGCCGCGCAGCGCGACCAGGTGACGCACGCCCAGGTTCCAGTATTCCCGTGCGATGGCATCGATCTCGTCGCGCGAAGCATTCACACAGGTGAGGTGGGCGGCCGGCGGAACGTGCGTGCGCTCGAGCATCCGGCGCACCGTGGCATGCGTGCGCTCGCGCGTCGAGCCGCCCGCACCACAGGTGACCGAGAAGAATGCGGGGCCGAGCGGTGCGAGCGCATCGATGCAGTCCCGAAGTCTGCGCTCGAGCGTTTCGCTGCGTGGTGGAAAGAACTCGAATGAAACCTGCACGTGCGCGTTCGTGCCTCCATCTGGATGAGCGGATGACGCGTGCATGCCGCCGTGCCTCCCGTTCCGCGGGTACGACAGGGCGCCGACCTGGATCGTGCGGGGCTCGGTAGACCGGGAACTGCCGGCCGTTTCGTGGAGGCCGGTCAGTGGGCGGCGAAACGCTTAGCTGCACTTGATGCACGCGCCCGCAAGCGAGTCGGAAATCGGCGCATGTTCTTTTTTACCCTATCGCTCTGGCGACGGAAGTCAAGTTGCAACGGGACGTTCATGCGATGTTCCACGCATGCATAACTTCATGTAATTGAAGGAATAACAGAGGGATAGGGTCTTGTCGGAGCGGGTTCCACGGGCGGGGCTCGGGCCGGGGCTCTCGCCCCGGCCGGCGGGTTCACGCGCTCGGGGTCGCGAGGTAGGAGCCGATGGGGTGGGGTACCCCCATGTGGTGGCCCTGCACGTAATCGACGCCGATGTCCCGGAGCAGGGCGAGCGTCGCCTCATCCTCGACGAATTCGGCGACGGTGCTCAGTCCGAGGACACGGCCGATGTCGTTGATCGACTTGACCAGGGCATGGTCGACCTGGTCGCGGCGGATATCCCGGACGAACTGGCCGTCGATCTTGAGCGTGTCGACGGGCAACGATCTCAGGTAGCCGAACGACGACAGGCCGCTGCCGAAATCGTCGAGCGCGAAGCGACAGCCGAGGGCCTGGACACGGCGCATGAATCGGCGTGCATGCGTGAGGTGACCGATCGCCGTCGTCTCCGTGACCTCGAAGCGAAGTTGCGCGGGATCGAGTGGCGAGCCACGCACGGCGCCCACGAGGTGATCGGCGAACTCCTGGTCGCCCAGCGACGAGCCCGACAGGTTGATCGCGCACGAATCGACGTCGGCCGCGGCGTCCGGATGCTCGGTGAACCAGCGGATTACCGCGTCCACCACCCAGCGATCGAGGCGCGTCGCGAGCCCGTACCGCTCGGCTGCGGGGAGAAATGCGCTGGGCATCAGGATCTCGTCGCCGCTTCCGTTCATGCGGAGCAGGATCTCGAAGTACCGGCGCGCCCGCCGCTGCCCCGGTGCCGCGGGGATGATGGGCTGGGCGTAGAGCTCGAAGCCATCGTGGTCGAGGGCCTGGGTGATCCGGCTGACCCATTCGATCTGCCCGTGCCGACGCTGCATGTCCGCGTCATTCGCGCGAAACGTGTGGAACCGCGCCCCCCCGGCCTCCTTGGCCGCCGCACAGGCGGTGTCGGCCTCGCGCAGCACGTCGGAGATGGCCCGGTGATGCGGCTGGATGGCCGTGATGCCCACGCTCAGATCGAGCTGGAACAACCGTGCATTCCACTGGAAGCGAAATTCGGATACGGCTCGCACCAGGCCGGCGGCGACGTGCTCCGCACTGGCGATATCGCAATGCTCGATCAGCACCGCAAACTCGTCACCGCCGACACGGGCGATCATGTCGCCGGTCCGGAGCCGCTCGTGCAGTACCCCCGACACCTGCCGCAGCACTTCGTCGCCCGCCACGTGTCCTTCGCTGTCGTTGATCAGCTTGAATCGATCGAGGTCGAGATAGCAGATCGTGTGGGTGACCTCCCCGCTGCGCGCGGACGCCATCAGCTGCGTCAGTCGCCGCTCGAATTCCCTGCGGTTGGTGAGCCCGGTGAGCGCGTCGTGCGTAGCCTCGTACTGCAGGCGTGCGGACAACCGGACCGATTCGGTGATGTCCTGCACTTCGATGATGAAATGAGCGGCCGCCTCGTCGCCGGGGTCGACGAATGCCACACCGACCGCCGCCCAGAGCATGTCCCCGTCACTGCGCACGAAGCGCACATCCATGTGCGCGCGCGATTCCGGGCCGTGCATCATCGCGTCCATGCTGGCCGTGAATCCGGCCGCATCCTCGTCGAGCACGAGCTCGGCGAGCCTCAGGCGTGACAGTGTCGCGTGATCGTATCCGAGGAGCTCGGCCAGCATTGGATTGGCCTTCAGCAGGCGTCCGTCGGGATCGGCGAGCGCCATCCCGATGGGCGCATGGTCGAACGCGGTCTGGAACTGCGTCTGGCTGGAACTGAGCGCCGCCTGGATGCGCAGCGATTCCGCCACCTCCGCGCGCAACTGGCGATTTGCGTCCTCGGTATGGCTGTTCGCCCGGTGGAGGGCCGCCGCGAGCCTCTGCGAGCGAACGAACTGGGTCGCATGATTGTGTCCGGCCGAGGCGAGCGCAATGCCGAACAGGGCGGTCATCGCGCCGAGTGCGAGGTCGGGGGTGGTTGCCTGGAACAGGAACCAGGACGCGATCGGCACGAGCGCGAACGCCAGGTACGCGTAATACACGCGGCGAATGCAGGCCAGCAAGGGCATCGCGCCGGCCGCAAGTCCCGCAATCGCAATAACGATGACGAAGTCGTGCGGAGGCGACGCCACCGGCAGGAACACCGGCGCGCTCGCGCCCCAGATCGCGCCGCTCGCAATGGTCGCGACGCTGAAGCGTCCCGGGACCCGCGCGTACGCACCTGGTCTCTCCCGGTCGCAGCTGCGGGCCGCCCGCCACCGGAACAGCGTGATGGCGAGCAGGAGCAAGGTCCAGGCGGTCAGCCACGGGGTCGGGACGTCGCCCAGGAGCACGCCCGCCACGAGCGCGAGCAGTGCCAGGTTCGCGGCGATGGAAATCGGGGCCTGGCGAAACAATTGGAGCAGCTGGGCCTCGAGGACGGGATCCCGGATTGACGCCCCGGTGCCGCACGCGTGCGGGTCCCGCCCGGGGGGCGGGGCGGCGCGTTCCGTGCGGCCGGGGCTTCCTGCGGCAGCAGGCGAAGGCGTCATCGGTGGGGCGTATGGGTCGGGGCGGGGCGCGACGCAGACCGCCGGGCGGGTTGCCGGTCTCCGGTCGGGCCCTTGGGTCCATTCTAGCCGGTGGCAGCGATGCCGTCGCGCGCGCTATATGTAGCGCCTGTGGCCGGCCCGTCGCTGGCCGGCTGCGCGCGGCGGGGTTGCTCTGCCGGGCCGCTGCTACATCGCCATGGACGCGAAGTCGTAGTTGCGTTCCTTGCTGGCTTCCTGCAGGAACTGGCCCTGGATCATGTCCACACCCAGGCCCCACAGCACCGACAGGGTGCCGGCGTTCTCGACCGCGGGGCAGATCGTCTGCATGTCGGCTTCCCGCGCCTGGGCCGTGATCTGCCGGATGGCGTCCTGGCTCTGCTCGTTGTCGCCCAGGTCCTGCATGAACTCGTCCGTGATCTTGAGATAGTCGACCGTCACGTGGCGCGTGACCTGGAAGGGTTCGGCTCCGTGGCCGAACCCGGACAGGCCCATGCGACACCCGACCTTGTGCATCGCGGTCGCGAAGGCACTGGCCTGCTTGATCCGCGTGGCGGCGGCGGTGGCATCCACCTCGAACACGAGCGCGCCGTTGGGCAGATTGAGGGACTTGATCCGGTCGTGGATCCACCGGAACAGGCCGGGATCATCGAATGCGTGCCCGGACAGCGGCACGAAAAACACCGTGTTGCGATCCTGCTTGAGCTGCTCGACCAGGCCCTTGAGCGCGTGCAGGACGACCCATCGATCGAGTCCCTTGGACATTCCCGTGCGCTCGGCGGCCGCCAGAAGCTCGGGGTCCTCGAACTCGTTGCCGTCTTCGTCGCGGATGCGAAGCAGCACTTCGTACCGTGCCGTGCCGTCCCCGGCGAGGCTGACGATGGGCTGGTACAGCAGCGCAAGGCGGTCCGACTTGAGGATATCCTTGATGCGATCGACCCACTCCTGGTCGATCTGCTTCTGCGAGAGCTCACCCTGCTTGGGCTGGTAGATGCGGTGTGCGTTCGGGCCGTGATCCATGGCCTCCGACAGGGCGCGCTCAGCCCGCGACAGGATATCGTTCGGATCGGTCGTGCTGCCGTCGATTCGCGCGATGCCGATGCTGCACGTCACGCCGATCGATGTGCCGTCGACGTCGCAGATGTGATCCTTGATGGCACGCCGGATCTTCGTGGCGAGGGTGTCCAGGGCGTCGGCGTTCGCGGTTGGCGTCAGGAGGGCGAACGTGGCGCCGTCCAGGCGAGCGAGGGCATCGTCCTCGCCCGCGACGTCCTGCAGCACGGTGGCTACATCGGCGATCACCTGGTCGGCCCCGATCACGCCCACGCGCTGTCGCACCGATGCGAAGTCGTCCAGCACGAGTTGGAGCAGTGCGGAGCGGCGTTCCTCCTTCTCCGCCGTGCCGAGCGCTTCCTGCAGGAGGTGCATGAAGTGCTGGCGGTTGTACAGGCCGGTCACGTTGTCGCGCTGGCTGAGCAGGTTCAGCTGCTTTTCGAGCTCCTCGAGCTCCTCGGAGCCGCCCTGGTCGCGGATGACGATCTGGCTGCAGGACTCGCCGCCGATCGAGGCGCGGGAGAACTCCATCTCGGCCTGGAACTTGCCACCGGCGCCATGCTGCAGCTCGAGCTCGATTGTGCCGACCGCCTCCTCGCTGGCCGAGAAGCTGCGCAGGAAATCCTTGAGCTTCTTCTGGTCGGCCGTGGCGACCATGTCGATCATCGGCATGCCTTCGATGTCCTCGAAGGCATCGAAGCCGAAGCGGCCGAGGTAGGCATCGTTCGCGAATACGTGCATGCCGTCGTGGATGTAGGCGATGGCGTCGCGCGACGATTCCATCAGCGCGCGTGCCCGCTGCTCGCTCTCTGCGTACGCCTCGCTGAGGTAGTGGGCCCGGCGACGCGTCAGCACATGCTGGAACTCGCGCACGAGGACGTGGCGCAGGTGCTCGTCGTCGTCCTCCTGCACCCGATCGGCGGCGCCGGAGGCGAGCGCCTGTCCCGACGCGAGGTCGCCCTGGCCCCAGGCGATCACGGGCACGAAAAGGTTGTGTTCGCGGATGGCGGCGATCGTGTCATCGAGACCGAGATCCCCGGTCGACAGCACGTGCAGGGCGACATCGAGCCGACCGTCCGCCAGTGCACCGCCCAGCGTATCGGCATCGTCCACGCGGACCGGTTTGACGGCGTAGCCGGCGGCCCGCATGACGGACGCGACGTGCTCGGCATCGTCCGGTGCCTCGCCGACGAACAGGAGTCGGATGGTGGATTCGCTGTTCAAGGCGTCCGACTGCCTCCTTGGACTTGGTCGCGCCGCGCGGGCAGGCTTTCCCAGCGGTGCGCGATCGGCGTCTTCCCGGGTCGGCCCGGCTCTTCGCGCACGAGGCGCGGCACGAGGTAGCCGGGCAGGCGACCCGCCATTTCCGAGAGCAAAGAGCGTGCCGCCTCGACGGGCACGTCGAATCGGGCGGCCCCCCGCACGGGATCAAGCAGGTGCAGATAATACGGGAGTACGCCGCACGCGAACAGGCGTCGCGACAGGGTCGCGAGATCGTTGGCGGTGTCGTTGACCGCGCGCAACAGCACGGACTGGTTCAGCAGGGTCGCGCCCGCGCCGGCCAGACGCCGGCAGGCGGCGGCGACGTTGTTGTCCAGCTCCGCCGCATGGTTCGCGTGCAGGACGACGACCTTCTCGAGCGGCGTGTCGGCCAGCCAGGCGCAGAGCCTGCAGTCGACCCGCGCCGGGAGCACGACGGGCATCCGGGTATGGAGGCGAATCGTGCGCACGTGCCCGATCGCGGCGATGCGTCCGGCCAGGTCGGCCAGCGTGGCGTCGGCCAGGGAGAGGGGATCCCCGCCGCTGAGGATGACTTCTTCCACCTCGGGGCGCGCCGCGACGTATTCCAGCGCTTCGTGCCACGCCGCCGGGCGCGGATTGGCGTCGCGGTAGGGAAACTCCCGCCGGAAGCAATAGCGGCAGTGGATGCCGCAGGCGCCGGTGGTCACGAGCAGCACGCGCCCGTGGTATTTGTGCAGCACGCCGGGGCGTGCCATCGCGTCCCGGTCGGCCACGGGATCGGACACGAAGCCGTCGATGTCGTGCCGCTCGGCGCCGACCGGCAGGACCTGGGCCAGCAGCGGATCGTGGCGATCGCCCGGGCGCATCCGTGCCACGTAGCCGCGCGGGACCCGCAGCGGGAAGCCGCCGCCGGTATCCTGCAGATCCGCCGGGTCGAGGCCGAGGAGTGCGAGCAGTTCCCGGGGGTCGCGGACCGCCTCGGCGAGCTCGCGCTGCCATTCGGGAGCGTTTTTTTGCGCGGTGGATGCCGGTATCATGACCGCCCGATTTTTCCCGGCAGGGCCACGAGGGTCAAATGGCGAGCTACAGCACGAACGAGTTCAAGGCAGGACTGAAGATCATGCTGGACGGAGATCCGTTCGCGATCGTCGAGAACGAGTTCGTCAAACCCGGCAAGGGGCAGGCCTTCAGCCGGGTCAAGGTGCGCAACCTCAAGACCGGCCGGGTCGTGGAGCGGACGTTCAAGTCCGGCGAGTCGGTGGAAGCCGCCGATGTGATCGACACGGAGATGACCTACCTGTACTCGGACGGCGAGTACTGGCACTTCATGGATCCGAACACCTTCGAGCAGCTCGCGGCGGGTGCGCCTGCGGTGGGTGACGCCGCCCGGTGGCTGCGCGAGCAGGACACCTGCGAGGTCACGCTCTACAATGGCGATCCGCTGTCCGTCACGCCTCCGAATTTCGTCGAGCTGCGGATCGTGAACACCGATCCTGGAATCCGCGGGGACACGGCACAGGGTGGAACCAAGCCGGCCGAGCTCGAGACCGGCGCTTCGGTCAAGGTGCCGCTGTTCATCGAGGAGGGCGAGGTGATCCGCATCGACACGCGCAAGGGCGAATACGTCTCGCGCGTCAAGGACTGAGCGCCGCCACGGCGCTCGGGACCAGCGAACGTGACCACGGAATCCGCGCCGGACGCCTGGCGTCCTGTCGCGAGCGCCGAGGTACTGCGCCTGCGCGCCAGCCTCAAGGCGCGCGCCCGGGCGTTCTTCGAGGCCACGGGCGCGCTCGAGGTCGATACGCCCATCCTGTCGTCGGCCGCGCCGACCGATCCCGATCTCGAGCCGCTGCGCACGACGGTCGCATCGCGGCCGGGCACGCAGTGTTTCCTGCAGACGTCGCCCGAGTTCGCGATGAAGCGATTGCTGGCCGCCGGTGTCGGTGACTGCTGGCAATTCGCGCGCGTGTTCCGCGATGCCGAGCGCGGGCGCTGGCACAACCCGGAGTTCGAGCTGCTCGAGTGGTATCGCGTCGACTGCGACCACCATGAGCTGATGGACGAAGTCGAGGCGCTCGTCGCGGCTCTGCTGCAGTCGGAGTCACGGATCGCGCCGGCAGAGCGCCGATCCTACGCCGATGCCTTTCGCGAGTACGCCGGGGTCGATCCGCTCGAGGACGACACCGAGGCGTTGCAGGATGCGGCCGCGCGCGCCCGGCTGGAGCCCGTCGCTGGGCTCGCGGACGACGATCGCGACGGCTGGCTCGACCGCCTGCTTACGGGGGTCGTCGCGCCCGCGTTCCCGACCGACCGGCCGACATTCCTTTATGACTGGCCCGAGTCGCAGGCGGCGCTTGCGCGCATCGACGAGCGCGACCCCAGGGTGGCGCACCGCTTCGAGCTCTACTGGGGTCCGCTCGAGCTGGCCAACGGCTTCCACGAGCTCGGGATGGCCATGGAGCAGCGCGCCCGCTTCGTCGAGGACAACGCCCGCCGGCGCTCGCGGGGACAGGACGAACTGCCACTGGACGAGCGCCTGCTGGCCGCGCTGGAGGCGGGCTTCCCGGACTGCGCGGGCGTGGCCCTGGGATTCGACCGTGTCGTGATGGTCGCGGCCGGGGCCGGGCGAATCGACGATGTCCTTGCATTCCCGTTCGAGCGCTCATGACAGGGCGTCCCGTCCTGACCTGCGGGGGGCTCCCGCCGGATGCGCTGAAGCGCCTGTTTCGCCCCTACGGGCTGAACGTTCGCTGGTGCGCTGACGGCGCGCCCATCCCGGGCACTTACTGGGGCGAGCCCGAGGCGGGGCTGCAGGGCACGCACCTGAGCGTACGCGCGGACACACCGGTGCACTCGGCCCTGCACGAGGGCAGCCATTTCCTGTGCATGGACGCCGCGCGGCGCAGTCGCCTGGACACGGATGCGGGCGGTACCCTCGTGGAGGAATGCGCCGTCTGCTACCTGCAGATCCTGCTGGCCGGCCGGCTGCCCGGCGTGACACGGGCGCGCATCCAGCGCGACATGGATGCCTGGGGATACACGTTCCGGCTCGGGTCCGCCCGCGCCTGGTTCGAGTCCGACGCCGAGGACGCCCTGGCCTTTCTCGAGGAGCGTGGCCTGGCCGACCCCGCGGGGCGGCTCGTCCCCTGAACGGGTTCGACCGGCGGCGCGCGGGTCGGGATCAGTCAGGCGGCCGCGCCCGCCCGGTGCCGTCGCGCAAGCCGCGGAACCGGCCCACCATGAGCTTTTCGCCCTCGACGAGGACAAATACCGTGGAGGCGACCACGGTGGCGCGCGCCCACTGGACCGCGGACAGCGCCCGGGTGTCGAAGAGCGCCTGCAGTGGCGGGGCATAGGTCAGCAGCAACTGCAGCAGCACGACGAGGGCGATCGCCACCACGGCGGGCCGGGCACCCCGGTGCGTATCCCGGCCGAACACGGTCTCGCGCAAGACGCGGCAGTTGAGCAGGTAGAACGCCTCGAACAGCACGAGGGTGTTGACCGCGACGGTCCGTGCCGCCGCCACCTCCGTGCCGGTCTTGCGTTCGTACAGGAACAGGGCAAAGGCCCCGCACACCATGACCAGCGCGACGAGGCCGATTCGCCACAACAGGAATCCGGAGATCAGCGGTTCGTTCGGCGGCCGCGGACGACGCTGCATGACATCGCGCTCGCCGGGTTCGAACGCCAGGGCCAGGCCGAGCGTCACGGCCGTGACCATGTTCACCCACAGGATCTGCAGCGGCGTGATCGGCAGCGCCTGGCCGAGCGCGACCGCGGCGAGAATGATCAGCGCCTCGCCGCCGCTGGTCGGCAGCAGGAAGGCGATCGCCTTCTGCAGGTTGTCGTATACCGTGCGGCCTTCCTCGATCGCGTGCGCGATCGAGGCGAAGTTGTCGTCGGCGAGCACGACCTCCGCGGCCTCGCGTGCGGCCTCGGTCCCCTTGCTGCCCATGGCGATTCCGACGTCGGCCCTGCGCAGGGCCGGGGCGTCGTTGACGCCGTCGCCCGTCATCGCCACGACGCGTCCGTTGCGCTGCAGGGCCTCGACCAGGCGCAGCTTGTGCTCCGGGCTGGTGCGTGCGAACACATCGGTGTCCTCCACGCGCCGGGCCAGGGCCGCATCGTCGAGGGCCTCCAGGTCGCGTCCGGCCAGCGCCTGCTGCTCGCCCGACAGGCCCACGATCCTGCCGATGGCGCGAGCCGTCTGGACGTGGTCACCCGTGACCATCTTCACGCGGATCCCGGCCTGCTGGCAGAGCGCGACAGCCTGGATCGCCTCGGGACGTGGCGGATCGGCGAGCCCGAACAGGCCGATGAAGCTCATGCCGTCTGCCATGTCGTCGATGGCGAGGAGACGCTGGCCCGCCTGGCCCTCGCGCGCGGCCAGCGCGATGATGCGCTCGCCATGGGCGGCGATTTCTTCCATGCGGCGTTGCCAGTACGTCGTGTCGATCGGTTCGTTCCCGTCCGGCGTGCGCTGGTGCGCGCACATCGACAGCAGCCGTTCCGGCGCGCCCTTGACGAAGATCTCGGACGCGCCGTCGGCATCGCGGTGCAGGGTGGCCATGAAGCGGTGCTCCGCCTCGAACGGGATCACGTCCGCGCGGGGGCGCTGGCGCACCTCGTCCTCCGGGTTCAGGCCGGCCTTCATCGCCAGCGCCACCAGTGCACCCTCGGTAGGATCACCCGCGATCCGCCAGTCGCCGTCGACCATCCGCAGCCGGGCATCCGAGCAGAGCAGGCCGCCCCGCACGATCGTTGCCAGGAGCGGGTCGTCGGCGAGCGTGACGGCGTGGTCCTCGCGAAGGATGTCGCCGCGGGGCACGTAGCCCGTGCCGGTGACCTCGTAGCGCGCCCGGGTCGTGGCCAGGCTCTCGACCATCATTTCGTTGCGCGTGAGCGTGCCGGTCTTGTCGGAGCAGATCACCGTCACCGAACCCAGCGTCTCGACCGCCGGCAGGCGACGGATGATTGCGTTGCGGCGTGCCATCCGCTGCACGCCGATCGCGAGCGTGATGGTCATGACCGGTGGCAGCCCCTCGGGTACCGCCGCCACGGCCAGGCTCACGGCGGCGAGGAACATGTCCACCGCGGCGTATCCGCGTACCAGCACGCCGAACGCGAACGTGGCCGCGGCGACTGCCAGGATGCCGCCCGTGATCCATTGTCCAAGGCGGCGCAGTTGGCGGATCAGTGGGGTGGTGAGGGGCTCCACCTCGGCCACGAGGCGCCCGATTCGGCCGAGCTCCGTGGCGCTCGCCGTCGCCACGACGACGCCGGCGCCGCGGCCGCGGGTGACGAGGGTTCCCGAATACGCCATGCCGGTGCGGTCGCCGATCGCGGCATCGGACGTTGCCGTTGCGGTGTCCTTGTCGACAGGTGTCGATTCGCCGGTCAGGGCCGACTCGTCGATGCGCAGGCCCTTCGTGTCCACCAGCCGCAGGTCGGCCGGCACGCGATCGCCGGACTCGAGCAGCACGACATCACCCGGGACCAGGTTCTCGGCGGGCACGTGCTGGCGGACCGCTTCGCGCACGACCGTGGCGTGGCGCGACAGCATGGCGCGAATGGCTTCCAGCGCGTGCTCGGCCTTGCCCTCCTGCAGGTAGCCGATCACGGCGTTGATGACGACCACGCCGGCGATGACGCCGGCATCGAGCCAGTGGCCGAGGAACGCCGTCACCGTCCCGGCCCCGATGAGGACGTAGATCAGGAGGTCGTGGAACTGGCCGGCGAGGCGCGCGAGCGGGCCGCGGCGGCGTGGGGGCGGAAGCCGGTTCTCGCCGTAGCGGACCAGGCGGGCGGCCACCTCCCCCGCGGTCAACCCGTTCGCAGTGGTCTGGAGCCGGTCGCGTACGACATCGGCGGACAGTGTGTGCCAGGCGCATTCCTCGCCAGGCGGCGGGGCGTGATTGTGCATTGGCGTCCGGATCTCTCCGCCGTCCCGGGCGATCGGGTACCCGCCGACGCGTGCGCGCACCGGGCCCGGGTTCCCACCCTGTCTATCACACGACAGGCGGATACGCGAAAGCCGGCCCGCTCGCGCCGAATCGCGGCGGGCGATCCGGTCGAAGAAGGTTCTTCATCGGGCTGCCCGGGGACACGAGATATGAAAAGGCCGGCACGAGGCCGGCCTTTTCATGTCTGGCGCCCCGGGCAGGACTCGAACCTGCGACCACTCCCTTAGGAGGGGAGTGCTCTATCCAGCTGAGCTACCGGGGCGGGTGGGGTCCCGCGGGACGCGGCTCGTTGTACCGGGGGTGTCATTCGGGGTCAAGCGAGCCGGGGCGGCGATCGTCGGGTCGGGACCGTACTTGGGGTAAGATGACCGTGCGCGATCGCCGGGTGTCCGGCGTTCGTACCGTGTCCCGGGGGAACGGCACCCGCATGCTCGAGAGCGCGCTCGTCGCCTTCACGACCTATTTCGCCACGATCGGTCCGCCGGACGTGGCGATGATCTTTGCGGCCCTGACCTCGGGCGATACGCCGGCGGAGCGGCTCCGCTACGCGTGGCGTGCGATTGCGATCTCGGCCGGCATCCTGCTGTTCTTCGCCCTGTTCGGGCACAGCCTGCTCGACGCCTTCGGCATCACGCTGCCGGCCCTGCGCACGGCGGGTGGCCTGCTGCTCTTCCTGATCTCGATCGACCTCGTGTTCGCGCGCACGTCAGGCGGCGTGTCGACCACGTCGGAGGAGACCGCGGAAGCGGCGACACGCCAGGATATTTCCGTGTTCCCGCTGGCGACGCCGCTGATCGCGGGCCCCGGGGCGATTGCAGCCACGATCGTGCTGATGGCGGATGCCCGCCACGGCGCGACCGGGCATGCGATCGTGATCGGAGCCATGCTGCTCGTGCTGGCGATCACGTGGGTGCTGATGCTGGTGGCGAACACCGTGCGGCGCGTGCTCGGGATCACCGGCATCCACGTGATCTCGCGCGTGCTGGGCCTGCTGCTGGCGGCGCTCGCCGTGCAATTCGTGTTCGACGGGATCGCGGCGAGCCCGATCGTGCATCCGGCCCCCAGCGTGCTGTAGGCAGCCGTCCGGGCCCGGTTGCCCGGCGTGGTCCCGCGCGGTATGTCAGTCGGCGAACTCGACGCGGTCGCGGCCGGCGTCCTTGGCGGCGTACAGGGCCTCGTCGAGACGCTTGAGCATGCGCTGGATCTGCTCGCCGCGGCGGTACTGTGCAACGCTGAAGCTGGCGGTCACATTGCCGCCCTCGGGCGGCTCGACCGTGCGTACGGCAGCACGCAGCTTGTCGCCGAGGCGCTCGCCGCCTGCGCGATCGATGCCGGGCGCCAGTACCATGAACTCCTCACCACCCCAGCGGGCGAACACGTCCGTATCCCGCAGCTTCTCGCGGACCCGGGTCACGACGCGGCGCAGCACGTCGTCGCCGCCGTCGTGGCCCAGCGCGTCGTTGATCTCCTTGAAACGATCGAGATCGAACATGATCACGCACAGGCTGCCATCATAGCGATCCACCTCGCGGATCGCCTGCTGCAGGTGGTCCTCGAAATAGGGACGGTTGTAGATCCCGGTGAGCTGGTCGGTCGTCGCCATCCGCCGCAGTTCGGTCTCGAGCTCCTTGCGGCGCGTGATGTCGCGCATGACCACCTGCCAGGCCTTTTGCTCGGCGTAGGAGATCGACAGGGCCGACAGCTCCACCACGATCTCGCGTTGGTCGAGACGCAGGAGCCGTTCCTCCCGCGGAGCGGAGCCGGTCTCGCGCTCCAGGAACGCGGCGCGCTCTTCCGCGGGCAGATCGTGTGTCTCGACCAGGAAGTCGGCAATGCAGCGGCCCATCACGTTGCCCGGGGCCTCGGCCCCGAGCAGCCGTGCACCGGCGGGATTGATGAACAGGATGCGCTGGTTCCGGTGCACCGCGATGGCGTCGGGCGACAGTTCCACCAGCGCGCGGTAGCGCTCGGCGCTCGTGCGCAGCGCGTCGTCACGCTGTTCCAGCGCGAGCTCGAGCTCATCGACGAACCCGCGGTCGATCGTGCCGAGGATCTGGCGCGTTCCGATCAGTCCGACGAGCGTGCCCGTGGCATCGGTGACGCCGAGATGGTTGACCCCGTGCTGTACCAGCAGGTTGCGCGCGCGGAACAGGCTGTCGTCCTGGTTGATCGTGGGCAGCGGGCTGCGGGCGAGGCGGTAGGCCGGCAGATCGTTCACGCCGGCCCCGAGGTACGCCATGATGTCGCGCACGGTGAGCACGCCCGTGGTGCCGTCGGGAGCGCGCACGATGACGGCATCGGCGCCGTCCGCGTGCATCTTGCGCATCGCCTCCGACGCGCGCAGCCCCGGCCCGCCGATGATCGGCTGGTCATGCAGGGAGTCGCGCACGGTGTGCAGGCGCATGAACCACTCGACGCCGTGGTTCACCACCAGGTCGCGGCGTGACAGGAAGCCGCATGGGCGCTCGCGCTCGTCCAGCACCACGTAGTGCTGTACCCCCTCGCGCTTGAAGCGGGTCGTGGCCTCGGCGATGCTGACCTGGGAGTCGATGGTGGCGACGGGGGAGCTCATGACACGCTCGATGGGCGTCTCGGCGGCACTCTTGCCGAGCACCTGCGCCAGCGCGTCCTGATCCGTCCAGATGCCGACGATGCGCTCGCCGGTGCGCACGAGGATCGACGAGTTGCCCGCGGCGTACATGCGGCGTGCCGCCTCTGCGATCGGGGTCTCGGGTGCGCAGGCGAGCAGGCTCGTCGACATCACGTGGGCGACGGAATGCCCCTCCGCACGGACCTTTCGCAGCGAATCCATACCTTCCTTGCGGGACATCGGTCGTCCTTATTCCGTCGGGCGGGCCACGACGGGACCGCCATGGTAGCAGGCCGGTCGCGCGGCGCTGCCGGTGACGCTACCGGCGCAACTGGCCACTGGCGTGGACGAGCAACGCAGGACGGGCCCGGTCCAGCAGGTCACGCAGTCGCGCCAGCTCGTAGCGCAGCGTGCCGGTCGCCATGTCCGTGCCGTCCGCATAGCGCAGGCCGGCGGCGACGTCGGCGAGCGCACGCACGCCGAGGTTCGCGGCGCTGCCGTGCAATGCATGCGCGTGGTACTGGAGCTCTTCCAGGTGACCGTCCGCCTCCGCGGCTTCCATGTCCTCGATCAGGGCCTCGGCATCGCGCAGGAAATTATTGATCAGTTCGGCCATGAACGCCGGATCGCGCGCCATGCCGGACAGCCGCTGGAGGGTCTTCTCGGAAACCAGTTCGGGAGCGGCATCGGGCACGGGCTGTACGCCTGTTGCCGGTGCCGCGGCGGTCTCGCCGTCGGCCGGCACCGATGTCGCCGCATCGTTCTCGAGCACGCGGCGGATGGTATCCAGCAGGTGATGCGCCCCGACCGGCTTGGTCAGGTACGTGCTCGCACCGGCCTCCCGGGCCTGCTGCAGCCCCTCGCCGGTGACGTTGGCGGTGAGCAGAACGATCGGCACGGCGGGCCCCACCGTGTGCATGAAGCGGTAGGTCTTGATGACGTCGATGCCGCTGCATTTCGGCATGTGCATATCGATCAGCGCGAGATCGAAGGCCTCGGCCTCCAGTGCGTCCAGCGCCTGCTCGCCGTCATGTACGACGTGCACCTCGTAGCCGCCACTCTCCAGGATCAGGCGCAGCACCTCCTGGTTCGTCAGGTTGTCGTCGGCCACCAGGATGCGGGCCGGCGGCGGGCTCGGGTGAGTGGCCTGGCGGTGCTTGGCCAGCTCGACGACGCGGTCGTCCGCGGGCAGCTCGGTCTGGACGGCGTACAGGGCGTTGAACGCGAGTGGCTTCTCCGGTGGCAGCTCGAGGATGGAGGGGAAGCGCCCGATCGCGGCCTCGTCGTGGTCCGCGGCGGGGCTCCGCAGCATCAGCACCAGGCCCGAGGCACTGCCGCCCGCGGTCGCCTGGAACGCCTCGAGAAACGCCTCCGGGTCGGGCACCTGGGCCTCGTCGACGAGCACGGCGCGTACGCCGTGGCGATCCGAGTCCAGTCGTCGCAGGCACTCCTGGACGTCGTCGAGGGCGTACGACTCGAAGCCCCAGACGTGCAGCCACTCGCCCAGCGTGCGCACGAGCGTGCGGTCCCGCGTCAGCAGCAGCACGCGGCCGCCCGGTGCCAGCGAGGCCGCGTCGGGAGCCGTGCGCAGAACGCGGAACGGAAGTGTGACGCGGAACGTCGTACCCACGGCGGGCATGCTGTCGACGCCGATCGTGCCCCCGAGCAGCTCGACCAATTGCTTGGCGATCGCGGTGCCCAGGCCGGTACCGCCGTAGCGGCGCGTGATCGAGCCATCGGCCTGGCGGAACAGCTCGAATACGCGGCTGCGCACCTCTTCCGACATGCCGATGCCCGTGTCGATCACTTCGAGGAGCACTTCGGCCGTGGGTTCGTTGTCTGTATCCACGCGGCTGACACGGATCTCGACCTTGCCCGTATCAGTGAACTTGACGGCGTTGTTCGTGAGGTTGATCAGGATCTGGCGCACGCGCATCTCGTCTCCCTCGACAAGGTAGGGCGTACGCGGATCGATGTGGATATCCAGGCGCAGGCCCTTGCGCTCGGCCTCGTGGCGGAGCATGTCCGCCGTGTCCTTCACCAGCGCGTAGAGGTCGAAGCGGGAGGACTGGACCTCGACCTTGCCGGCCTCGATCTTGGACAGATCGAGCACGTTTTCCAGCAGTTCCGTCAGCGCCTGCGCGGACCGATGCATCGTCTCCGCGAAGCGTCGCTGCATCGGTGTCAGCGGCGTCTCCTTGAGCATCTCCACCATGCCGATCACCCCGTTCATCGGGGTACGGATCTCGTGGCTCATGTTCGCGAGGAACTGGCTCTTCGAGCGGTTGGCGGCTTCCGCTTCGGCACGCGCCCGCGTCACCTTGGAGAGCAGGGCCGAGAAGTACGCGGGCAGAACGATCAGCCCGACCATCAGGCCCCAGGCCATGGTCTGGTTGGCCTGCCAGTACGGGTTCGCGAGGATGACCGCCGTGAATCCGACGATCGACAGGGCCATCGAGAAATAGAGATAACGCTGCCCGAAGCGCAAGCCGTTCCCGATCGTGACCCAGAGGTACACGATGTACAGGGGGGTCGTATGGACACCGAAGAGGAGCATCACGACGGAGGTGGTGCCGATGTCCGCGGTGTTCGCGAGCAGGCGCCGGGTCGGGGACTCACCCGGGAAGGCGATGATGCAGCCGAGCAGCGCGATCGATATCACCAGGAACGTACCGGTGATTGCGATCGGATCCCAGAGCATGTCCAGGCTGCCGGAGATCCAGAGCGAGTAGACCTCGAGATAGACGAGGATCACGCTCAGGACGGCCACGCGCACCGTGGCCTGTTCCGGTTCCGAATCGGATTGCCGGTCCAGGCGCTTCAGCAGGTTGCGTGGGTTGTGCCAGTTCACCATGTTCCACCATGGCTGCGCGCAAGCGCGAGCCGATGCCCCCGCAAGACCCGTGCCGGATCGGGTCCGGGTGCCCGGTGGGGTGCGTGCCCGGTGCGCGGCAGGACCGTCACGTGGCCTGCCCCCCGGAGGCCTGCCCGTCACCCTGCGTGCCGGCGCCCCCGAGCCACGCGGTCAGTTCCGCGGCGGGCAGCGGATGGCTGAAATAGAAGCCCTGGCCGAATCCGCAGCCCATGCCGGTGAGCACGTGTGCGTGATCGATCGTCTCGACGCCCTCGGCAACGGCCCGCACGCGCAGGTTCGCGGCAAGCTGCACGATGCTGCGCACGATGGTGTGTTCCGCCGGGTCGCTCGGCAGCCCGAGCAGAAAGTCCTTGTCGATCTTGAGCGTGGTGATCGGCAGGTGCTTGAGGCGGCTGAGCGAGGAATAGCCGATGCCGAAGTCGTCCAGGGCGATGCCCATGCCGTGCTCGTGGAGTGCACGCACGATCCGTTCGGTACGTGCCGGGTCGGTCATCATTGCGCTTTCGGTCACCTCGAGCTCGAAGCTTTGCGGCGCCGCGCCGTGTTCCTCCATGACCGCCGCCAGGTTCGCCGCCAGGTTGGGACGGAGCAGCTGGTGCACCGACAGGTTCACCGACATCTGGAGTGCGAGCCCCATGCGGTCCCACGCGCAGGCCTGCTCGCAGGCGGCGCGGAACACCCACTGGCCCAGGCGTTCCATGAGGCCCGTTTCCTCGGCCACCGGAATGAACGCGTCCGGGGCCAGGATCGAGCCGTCGTCCTGCGGCCAGCGCACGAGGGCCTCGACCCCGACCGTGCGCCGGGATGCGAGCTCGACAATGGGCTGGAAGTGCAGGATGAAGCTCTCGCGTTCGATCGCCCGGTGCAGCCGGCTCTCGAGCGACAGCCGCCGAGTGTGCCGCTCGGTCAGCTCGCCGGTGTAGAAGGCGTAGGTGTTGCCGCCGGCCTCCTTGGCGTGGCGCATCGCCGTGTCCGCCTGGCGCACGGCTGCCTGCAGGTCGGTGTGCGCATCGTCCACCCGGCTGATGCCGATGCTCGCGCCGATGTAGTAATCGTAGCCGGCAACGCGGATGGGACGACGGATGACGTCGATCACGCGTTGGGCGGTACGGGCGGCGTCGTCCGCGATGCGGTCCGTGTCCGCGTGCGGTGCGGTTGCTGGTTCGCCGGTGACCAGCAGCACGAACTCGTCGCCGGCATGGCGCGCGAGGACGTCGCGTGTCCGCACGATCGCCTGCAGCCGGCGCACGACCTGCAGCAGCAATTCGTCGCCGGCCTCGTGGCCCGTGGTGTCGTTGACCAGCTTGAACCGGTCGAGGTTGATCACGAGCATGGCCGCTTCGGCCACCGCGTCGTCGTCCACCTCCACCATCTCGCGCAGTCGCTCGAGCAGTCGATTGCGGTTCGGCAGGCCCGTCAGCCGGTCGAAATGCGTCAGGTAGCGGGCGTCGCGCTCGGCGCGGGCGCGGGCCCGGTGAGCGCGGCGGGCCGCAAGCCCGTAGCCGAGATTGTTGGCCGTACGGACCAGGAGCTCGATCTCGTCGGGATCGAACACATCCGGTTCGGGCGCCAGTACCGCCAGGACTCCGTCGACGAGCCCTTCGATCGGGACGGGCAGCAGTGCGACCGAGGCGAATCCGGCATCGCGGAGCTGGCGAGCCCAGGTTGTGTCGATGGCCATGCCGGTCAGGTCATTGAGGACATGAACCTGGCCGTCCTCGCGGACGTTCTCGGCAATCGGGCATTCCTCGAGCCGGGGCAGGGCGCGCCCGGCGGGATCCGTGGGGGTGGGCGCTCGCGCGACCTCGTGCAATCGATCCTCGTCGTCCCACAGACCGACCCGAACCATGGGGTAGCCGGCCTGTTCGGCGATGATCGCGCAGATTCCCTGCAGCAGGTCGTGGTCCGAACCCGTGCCGACCAGGAGTTCGTTGCCCAGGCTCAGGGTCCGCAGGGCACGCCCGGTGCGGCGCCGCGCCTCGGCCAGGTGCTCCGCGTGCCGGGAGATGGTGAGCTGCTGGCGGCGCAGTGTCAGCAGGTTGCGACATCGCGCTTCGCATTCCTGCAGGTCGAGCGGCTTGGTGAGAAAGTCGGTGGCGCCTGCCTCCAGGGCCCGGTAGCGCAGGTCGGAATCGTCGACCACGGTGATCACGATCACCGGGATACCGACGCACGCCGGGATGTCCGCCAGCGCCTCGACGAAGGCGACGCCGTCCATCTCGGGCATGCGGTAGTCGACGAGAATGAGGTCCGGCTGGTGCTCGCGCAGCCACGCGAGCGCTTCGCGCGGACGCGCGAACGCGCGCACCTCGATGTCCGCGGCGAGGTTGCGGGTCAGGCGATCGAGTATCTGGCGATCGGTCGCCTGATCATCGATGATAACGACGTTCGGCATGCTGTCGTCAGCCCGTTGTGCGGCGACTGCGGGCGCCGGTGCCCTGTCCGTTCATCCACGGCTCCTCATCCGCGACAGATTACCCCCTGTGCGCGCGCGGGAACAAAACGAGCGTACCGCGGGATCGCGCTTGCGCCGGGCCGGCGCTGCACACCGGGCGCGCAAGCCGATGATGCTCGTCACGTGTCCCCGCAGTCGTCGGCCCTGCGTGCGGCGCCTCCTCAGTTGGCGCGGCGCTGTTCCTCGCCAATGCGGCGGTCCTGGGCGCGCACCAGCCGTTCCATCGTGCGCAACTCGCGCTCGCCGAGGCGCAGCGCCGACTCCACCCACAGTTCCGTGATGTCCTTGAGTTCCTGGAAGGGCACCCGGTTGTGCGTCGTGCGGATTCGTTGCATCAGCCCGTACACGTTCTGGTGCTTGTCGGCCCCCTTCATGTATTCGCGCAACCGCTCCTCGCCGCGCCCGGGCTCGGCCAGCACGTCGACGACGCCCATCTCGTAGAGCTCCTCGGCCTGGTAGAGGCGACCGCTCAGGATCAGGCGCTCGGCGATGGACGCGGACACCTTGCGCGACAGGAAACTGTAGGCCCCCATGCCCGGGAACAGGTTGAACAGGACCTCGGGGAAGCCCATCTGGGTGCCTTTTTCGGCGATGAGGACATTGCAGGCCAGCGCGGCCTCGAAGCCGCCGCCCTGCGCGCGCCCCTGCACCAGCGCAATCGTGGTCACCGGCAGGTCGAATCCGATCGAGAAGGTATGCGTGCAGCGGATGCAGGCATGGGCATACGCGAGCAATCCGTCCCGGTCGCCGGCGCGAATCAGCCGCACGAAACGGTCGAGGTCACCGCCGAAGTTGAAGATGTCGGGCAGATCGGAGGAAACGACCGCATAGCGCAGGCCATTGCCCGAGGCGTCGTCCCCTGTCGAGTCTTCCCCCACCTGGCGCGCCACGTTGCGGCCGAAGGCTTCGATATCGGCGAGCAACTCGGGCGTGAAGCTGGGCCTGGGCGTGGGGTGCATGGCGATGATGGCGGCGCCTGCCTCGTGGTCGATGCGGACGCTGGAATGGCCGGACGTGTGGCCCGTGTTGGGAAAACTCACAAGGTTGCTCATGGCAAACCTCCCTCGGTCTGTTGGCTACTCTTGGCACGGAAGACAAGGCGGAAGCCGGTGGCCTGGACTTCGCAAATGGTCGGGGCGGGATCTCGCGATGACCCGGTCGCGCTGGCGATGGTGACCGCCGGGATCGCGTGGGTGTGCAGCCGCAGGGCCTGTGTCGGCGCCGGTCGTCCGGGACCGGATCGACTGCTGATGGCGAACCCACGAAACCCCCGAAGATCGGCACCAGAACGCCGGGACGCACCAGATATCGTCCCGCAATCGGACGGCTTCTGTCGGCAAGCTTAGCGCACGGGGGCTGTCGGTGAAGAAATATTCACTCCCCACTATTGACTGTGCAATATCTCTGTGAGCGGACAAACGGACGGGTCCCCGCGCGATCCGCCGCGCGGCGCCTGCCCCGGAGGGGCCTGTGCGGGCCCGTTCGCCCGGCCGGTCAGGCGGGGGTCGAACGGCTCTGCACGGCGCCTTTGCGGCGGAGCACGCGGTGGACACCGGTCCCCGCGTCGGGGCCGAGCATGTACAGATAGGGTCCGACGACGACATCGGGTCCGGGATGCGTGCCCGGGCGTTCGCCCGGGTAGTGGCGTCTGCGCTGCGAGGTCATGACCGGGCCGGGATCGATGCCGGCGACGCGCAGGGGGCAGGGGCTGTCCGAGTGATATTCGTCGGCGAGCATGTCGACCAGGCCCTCGAGGCCCGCCTTGGCGATCCCGTACCCGCCCCGATGTGCGCGCCGCGCGTCGTCGAGTGAAAAGACGACGGCGGGATCCGGCGATCGCCGCAGCAGGGGCATGCACCACTGGGTCAGGAAGTAGGGCGCCGCGAGGCCGATACTGATCGCGCGTCCCCAGGTTGACGGGTCGGTATGCTCGAACGGGGCCAGGGCGCCGATCCAGCCTGCGTGGTTGACCAGGCCGTCGAGATGTCCGTACCGCTCGCCGACATGAAAGGCCACCGTGCGGAAATCCTCGATCCCGCACCGGGCGAGGTCCATCGGGCAGAGGGCAGGGGCGGGCCATCCCTGCCGTACGAAGGCCTCGTGCGCCTCGTCGAGACCCTTTTCGTTGCAGTCGACCAGGATGGTGTGCGCCCCGTGGCGGGCGCAGGCGGCGGCGACCGCGCGCCCGATCCCGTCCGCTGCGCCGGTGATGACGATGGCGCGTCGTGCCAGCTGTCCGTCGACAGGCGCGTAGCGCAGGAGCGCGTCGAAGTCCGGGGAAGCGTGTCCGGTCGCTGAATCGGTGTCGGTGCCTGGCGGGTTCACGTCGATGCCCCGTCCACGGCCGTCGGACGTGGCGTCTCGGTGCGATTCGCGTGGCGGGCGATCCCGATCGCGTGACCCCGCGCGTAGCAGAGCGCGCCCCGGATCACGCGAGAGGCGTACCAGAGGTACGCGGGAATCACGAGCGCCCAGCCGATGCCGAACGGGATCGCAAGCCCCCCCAGGATGGTCCAGACAAGGAACACCAGCGCGCTCCGCAGGCGCCAATACCGATGGCTCTCGGTGAACCGGTCGTGGGCGACCTCGTGCATGCGACGGGTATCCACGTAGACCTGGATCCACAGCGTGAGAACGTACAGCACGAGGCCCGCCGCCTGGCCGGCGTAGGAGATCCAGCCGAGTCGCCGCGCGTGCCGCTCGTGCGTGTCGTCGATTTCGGCGGAGGCGGTCATCATCGTTTCCGGTAGCGCCACCAGCGCGGGCCCCCGGGGCCGATCACGCGGCGCCAGTACATGCGGTAGAGCAGGTAGGTGAGCAGCGTGAGCACGGCCACGGCGGAAAGCACCCACGTCCCGATCTCGCGCCGCTCCAGCTGGTGCGGATGCGCGGAATAGTACAGAAAGCTCACGAGATCGCGGGTCATCGCGTCGAACTGTGCGGGCGACATCGAGCCCTTCCGGATCAGTTTCGTGTCGACGGCGACCTGCTGCTTGCTGCCGTTGCGGTAGCCGGTCTCCCGGATCGGCTTCTGGAGGCCCTGCATGCCGGCGAAGACGTCGGGCATCGCGACGTTGTGAAACACCACGTTGTTGGTCCCGGTGGGGCGCGACGGATCGAGATAGAATGACTTGAGGTAGGTGTACAGCCAGTCGACCGAGCGGCGCTTGGCAATGACCGTGAGATCCGGCGGCTGCTTGTGGAGAAAGCTCGAGGCGACCTCATCGGGCATGGGTGACTTCATCGTATCGAGGTAGTCACGGCCGGTGGTGTTGAGGTACTGCTGGATCGCCTTGCGATCGAGCCCGAGCGGCTGTGCGAGTTCGGCAAACCGCTGTCCCTTCATGCTGTGACAGGCCATGCACTGGTGCATGAACGCCGCGGCGCCATTGCGCAGTGACTGGCGGTCGTGGAGATCCACCGACATGTGGTCGAGCGTGGGCTCGGTGTTCTGCGTCTGCGCCACGGCCGCGGGCATCAGCAGCCACGCGGCGAGCATCATCGCGAGGAGCCGGCCGCTTCGGGCGATGGCCTGCCTGCCGGATCCGACCATGGTTCGCGAGCCTGCGGGGCGCCTCGCCTGGCGACGGTCAGCACCCGTGCGGGGCTCCGGGGTCCGGACGCTCAATGAAATACGCCTCCCGGCGTGAGGCGCTCGGGCAACGCGAGGGCATCGTGCGTGCACCGGGGCCATGCAAGCGCCGATCCGAGCACGACGAGCACGTACAACGCCGGGATCCAGTCCGTACGCAGCATCAGGTCCCAGCCGTGCGCGTTGTTCGTGTACATCCAGAAGTCGATGAGCCAGACGATGGCCTCGAACGCCACCAGCCATGCGATCGTCACCTCCCGCGATCGTGGTCGGTTGAAAAAGGGCAGCAGCAGGAATGTCGCGTAGAACACCTCGGTCACGTGCAGGCCGAACACCATGTTCGCCTGGGTCGCCTGTCCGTTGGCGATGAGGCCCAGGCAGATGAAGCTGACCGGCAGCGCCAGGATGTTCAGCTTGTAGAGCGCCGAACGGTAACGCATCGAACGGATCGGATTCCGGTCCAGCGCGGGCAGAATCGTCAGCAGGACGAATACACCCGCGAACGCAGCGACCCCGTCCGCCTTGTTCGGAATGCCGCGGAGCACGGCGTAGAACGGCAGGAAAAACCACAGCGGATGGATGTCCTCGGGCGTGTGAATCACGTTTGCCGGGGTGAAGTTGAGCTTGTCGATCAGGTAACCCCAGCCGTCGGGATTGAAGAACACGAATGCGCACAGCACCAACAGAAAGGCGCTGACACCGAACGCATCCTTGGCCGTGTAGTACGGATGGAACGGGATGCCGTCCCGCGGCCACCCGTCCTCGTTCCGGTCATCGCGAATCTCGATGCCGTCGGGGTTGTTCGATCCGACCTGGTGCAACGCGATGATATGGACGAGCACCAGTCCGAGCAGCAGGAAAGGCACGAGGAACACGTGAAACACGAAGAACCGGTTGAGCGTGGGTAGACCCGTGACAAAGCTCCCACGCAGCCAGGTGGCGATGGGCTGGCCGATATGCGGAATGGCCGTGAAGAAATTGACGACGACGCTGGAGCCCCAGTATGACATCTGGCCCCACGGCAACAGGTAGCCGAGGAAGGCCTCGGCGGCGAGCATCAGGTAGGTCGCGACCCCGATCAGCCAGAGCAGTTCCCGCGGCTTCTTGTACGATCCGTACAGGATCGCCCGGTACATGTGCAGGTACACGAGCAGGAAGAACGCCGACGCGCCGACGATGTGGATGTAGCGGATCAGCCAGCCCCACTGCGAGTCGCGCATGATGCCGCGCAGGACGGACCAGTACGCGAGATCGGGGTTCGGCTGGTAGTGGATCGCCAGGAACAGGCCGGTCGCGAACTGCAGCGCCAGTACCACGAGCAGCAGCGACCCGAAGAAGTACCAGATGTTGAAGTTCTTGGGTGCAGCGTAACGGGCGACGTGGTCCTGCCAGAAGGCCCGGACGGGCAGGCGGGCATCGAACCAGTCGGCCACGTTCCGGGCGCGCGTGCTGGTTTGCTCGGACATTCTGTTTCAGGGCCTCCCGGTGGTCGGATTTCGTGTGGCGGCGCTCAGCATGTCGATGTGCCCGCCATCAGCCGCCGTCGCGGCTGTTGCCCCGTATTGCGGCCGGCGGTATCCCGGGGACGGGATCGCGTTGCGCCTGCCGGACGAGTGCGGCGTAGGTGGACGGGCCCGCGCCCGGCATGCGGGGCGGCCGCAGGTCCTGGAGATATGCCGAGACGGCGTGGATCTCGTCCGCGCCCAGGCGCCCGGCGATCAGGTGCATCACCCTGTGCGGGCTGTTCGAGCGTTTGCCTGATGCGAACTGATCGAGCTGTTGTGCCAGGTACTTCGCGTTCTGTCCGGCGAGTCGCGGCACGGCCATGGGCGCAATGCCGGTCCCGTTCTGCATGTGACAGGCGGCGCAGGCCGGGACATTTTCCTTGCGGACGCCCTGTTCGAAGATGCGATGGCCGTGCGCGAGCAGGCTCTTGTCGAGCTTGCTGCCGCCGCCACTGGTACGGTCGGGTGTCTGCGCCGAAAAGTAGGCTGCGAGATTCTTCAGGTTCTGGTCATTCTTCGCCCGCGGCACGGTCTTGACCATGCCGCTCATGGGGGAGGCATGCCACGCGCCGCTGCGGAAGTCCTCCAGCTGCTTCAGCAGGTAGTTGTAGTTCTGCCCCGCAAGGTTCGGAAACGCGGGGCTGACCGCATGGCCGTGCATGCCGTGGCAGCCGGAGCAGGTGTTCCGGACCACTGACTTCGCGGCGTCCGCCTGGCCTTGCGGCGCGACACCGATGTACGGGGCGGCGGCCGCAGCGGATCCGCTGATGGCGAGCAGCGCAATCAGAACGGCGGACGGCATGGACATTCGTGGCATCAGGTCGTCCCGTGTCGCTTACCAGATCGCGGGTGTCCAGTTCTTGTGTGTTCCCTGCGCATCCCCTTCGCCGATGCGCACCACGGTGTCGGAAGTCCAGTAGTGTGGGGGCACGGGGATGTTCATCGGGGCGGGCGAACCCTGGAACACGCGCGCGGAAAAGTCGTAGGTCGATCCGTGGCAGGGGCAGTGGAAACCGCCGTACCACCAGTCTGTGACGCTTCCCTGCGCGGGTCGGAAGTCCGGGACGCACTGCATGTGCGTGCACAGCGCGACCGCGACGAAGATATGCGGCTTCAGCGCCCGGTAGTTGCCATTGACGTAGTGCCGGGCCGGCTGCTGGGGATCGGTGCTGTGCGGATCCCGGAGACGCTTGAGCAGACCCGGTTTCGACAGGGTGTCGAGCATCCATTGCTTGCGGTGCAGGATCCACACCGGCTTCTTTTTCCACTGCGCGACGATGAGCTGCCCCGGTTCGACCTTGCTCACGTCGACGTCAACCGGGGCGCCCATTGCCGCGACTTCCAGGCCCGGGCTCATGTTGCTGACCAGGATGTCGGCAAACAGGCCGGCCGTGGTGGCGCCGATCAGGCCGGCCGCGCCGAGCAGGAAGCGGCGGCGCCGGACATCGTCCGGCGCGTCGGCCTCGACGGAGTCCATGTGCGGTTCGGTGGCGGGTCGGTCGCTCATCGGGTCGCTCGCGCGTTGCGGATCGGGGGTCGGATCGCCGGGGGTGGCTCGATGGCCCCCGGGGACAGCGCCGACGACGCACTGCGCGCGCGGGGCGTGGCGCCACCGGTGGAGACACGTGCCCCGCGGGTCGGATCCGGGCCCGGAGAGCACGGTTTGCGCAAGGGCGGTGGGTGATTGCATGCACCCGGCCAGGCCGGACGCGGGCGCCGCGCGGTGGCGGAGGCACGAGACCGCGGGGAATTGCCGCGATTGGTGATCCGGGCGAATCGCCCGCGCATAGGAGGGCTCCGTTGCGCAACGGGGTTCCGTCGCGTGCCCGGGACGGGCAGGTCTGCCGTCGGGACCACGCTACGATGAGTGCGTCACTGGCCAGGTGCGACAGCCCGATCGAAAACGAGTTCCCCGGCGGCCGCGATCGATTCGGCCGGGCGTTTCGTGCCGGGAGAGACGCCGGGGCGACCGGGCCAGGGCGCACACACAGGCGGGTTGTACCGGGCGCCTTCGCGGGCCGGGCGCGGCGGTGTCGCGATCGGCGTGGTAGCGAATCACGCATCGCGATTGGAATCGGATGGAAAAGGGCCCGCCGAGGAGTGCGCGGGCGGGCCAACAGGGGGCGTTACATGCTGGCGCTGACGTCGCCAGCCGAATGGCCCTGCTCCGCCAGGAACCGGCCATCCTCGGCCGGAATCCAGTGGCACGGTGACGATAGCATCCGGCCCGGGCCGGCCGCGCCTGTAAGAACTGACAGGGAAACAGGTGCGGTCGCAGCGATCCGCGGCGCGGCGCAGTAGATCAGCCCCAAGTCCGACAGGCTGCCAGGCGCTTGATTTCGAAGGGGATTTGGTGGAGCCGAGGTCCCCCTCCACCATAGCCAACCCCCGTGCGCATCCGTGCACATAATTC
>Ga0209918_1000024_pt1 | contig 141091 bp, 122 predicted proteins | sample SalPonD_shore_MG_FD_185712 | JGI IMG/M metagenome (GOLD analysis project Ga0209918, IMG submission 185712) | Salt pond soil microbial communities from South San Francisco under conditions of wetland restoration - Salt Pond MetaG... | ecosystem: Environmental > Aquatic > Marine > Intertidal...
CCGGCGTTCCGCATCGGCCGGCGTCTCGAGTGCCTGCTCGGCGTGTTCGACCACGTCCAGCCGCACCCGATGACCGAGGTGCGCCGCCAGCGCCTCCTCGAGGCGGGCGCGATAACGCTCCCCCCCGAGATGGGCATATTCCGGCGCGAGACCAAGGCGCACCCGCGATCCGTCCATGTCCAGCAGCACGGTGTTCATCGCCAGCTCACCGGCCAGCCCGCGCAGCCCGAGCGTTGCCGCCGTCGCAGCCCAGTTCGCCATGGGACCGTCCGCGGTCGTGCCGCGCGGCCCGGCATTCTCGGGCTCCGCCCGCTCGCTGCCGGCGTCTTCGCCAACCGTCGCCGTGGACGTCTCGACCGCATCCGTCGTCGCCGCCGTCTCGGCCGCTTGCCCCGTGGCGGCCGCAGCATCGCCGGCCGCACGGCGCGCTGCGTCGATTCCACCACCCGCGGACGCGTTCCGGTCCGCGCGGGCGCCCGATTCGGCCGGTGCGGTCCCGCCCTGGCCATCGTCCTCGCCGCCGGTGACAGGTCGGAACGCCAGCATGCGCAGCAGGGTCATTTCCAGGCCGGTTCTCGGGTCCGGTGCCCATTCCAGGTCGCGCCTGCCGAGGACGCCAATCTGGTAATACAGTTGCAGATCGGCCGGATCCAGGCACTGCGCGAGCGCGCGCACGCGCTCGGCCTCCGCGACCGACTCGTCCACGGCGTCAGGCACGCTCTGCGCCACCACGATCTGGTGCAGCAGTGACAGCAGCTCGGACAGCACGGGTTCCAGGTCTGCCGACTGTTGCGCCAGCCCGTCGACTTCCGCGATCAGGGCTGCCGCATCGCCGGCGACCAGCGCCTCGACGAGGCGGAACAGCCGTTCGCGGGACAGGGTGCCCAGCATCGATTCCACCTCGGTCGCGCGCACGCAGCCCTCGCCGAAGGAAATCGCCTGGTCGAGCAGCGACAGCGCATCGCGCATGCTGCCGGTCGCGGCCCGTGCGATCTGGGCGATCGCCGCCGTCTCGAACTCGACGCCCTCGGCACCGAGGATGTGCTCCAGGTGTCCCGTGATCGCCGGCACCGGCATGAGCTTCAGGTTGAATTGCAGGCAACGCGAGAGAATCGTCACCGGAACCTTCTGCGGATCGGTCGTCGCCAGCAGGAACTTCACGTGCGGCGGCGGCTCTTCCAGCGTCTTGAGCAGCGCGTTGAAGCTGTGCTGGGAAAACATGTGCACCTCGTCGATGAGGTACACCTTGAACCTGCCGCGAGTCGGCGCGTACGGGACGTTCTCCAGCAGTTCGCGGGTCTCGTCGACGCGCGTGCGCGAGGCGGCGTCCACCTCGATCAGGTCGACGAACCGGCCCTCGTCGATCTCCCGGCAGGCGCTGCAGGTGCCGCAGGGCGCGCTGGTAACGCCGTCGGTTTCGCAGTTCAGGCTCTTGGCCAGGATCCGTGCGATCGTGGTCTTGCCAACGCCACGCGTCCCGGTGAACAGGTAGGCATGGTGAAGGCGGCCGTGGTCGAGCGCGTTCACCAGTGCGCGCCGGACATGATCCTGTCCGACCAGCTCGGGAAAGCTGCGCGGGCGCCACTTGCGCGCCAGAACTTCGTAACTCATGCGTGGACTCCCGGGACCGCCCGGCCGACCCGGCGCGATGACCACCGCGGCCCGCGACCGAACGGGATCGCGCCAGGCGCGTGCAGCCAGCAGTATACGCGGCCGGCTCCTGCCATTGGGCGGGAGGTGTCCCGCGCCCGCCACACCCCGGCGCCCGAACATCGCCGCTGCCGCTGCTCCCTTCCGGGCCTGACGGGGTTCACGGCGTTTCGTCGCGGGGGGACGGACGCGGGCCACCATTGCGCCCCGCCGGCCTGGGCCGATCGGGGCGCGAGAGTGTAAACCGGGCGGGCGCCGCGCCGCAAAGCGGGGCCTGCCATCGGACCAATGCGTCCGTCTCGCGGACGACTCCATCGAATCGGGGTGTTGACGTGCATCAATGCCGGTTCGCCCCCGTCAGCCTAAGTTCTGCACGGGAAGGGGGCGCCGACGCGGGCGGCCCCGCCTGCATCCGCCACGAGGGAGTATCTGTCATGGCCACGACGGCCACCACCGGGAAACGCTCCGACCGCCTCCAGCTGCTGCCGCTCACCGGCATCGTCATCGGCTCCATGATCGGCGCCGGCGTATTTGCGCTGCCGCAGAACATGGCGACCGCGGCCTCCCCGGGGGCGACGCTGATTGGCTGGATCATCACGGGCATCGGCATGCTGGCACTGGCCTTCGTGTACCAGGACCTGGCCACCCGTCGCCCGGAGCTCGATTCCGGACCCTATGCCTACGCCAAGGCGGGCTTCGGCGACTTCGTCGGGTTCAACAGCGCCTGGGGTTACTGGCTGAGCGCCTGGCTGGGCAACGTCTCGTACGCCGTCCTGATCTTCAGCGCACTCGGGTACTTCTTCCCCGCGTTCGGCGAGGGCAACACCTGGCAGGCCGTACTGGGTGCCTCGATCGCGCTCTGGTGCATCCACGCCCTCGTGCTGCGCGGCGTCCGCGATGCCGCCATCGTGAACGTCGTCACGACCGCTGCGAAGGTGCTGCCTCTGCTGGCATTCGCACTGCTGATCCTGCTGGCCTTCCGAATCGATCACTTCAGCCTCGATTTCTGGGGAACCGCCCGCACCGGCATCGGCAGCGTCTTCGACCAGGTGCGCAATACGATGCTGGTCACCCTCTGGGTGTTCATCGGGATCGAGGGCGCCAGCGTCGTGTCGGCCCGCGCCGAGAACCGATCGGATATCGGGCGCGCCACCGTCCTCGGGTTCCTCGCGACGCTGGTGCTGTACCTCCTGATCTCCATGCTTGCCTATGGCGTCATGGACCAGGGCGAGATCGCGCAACTCCAGAATCCGTCGACCGCAGGCGTCCTCGAGCATGTCGTCGGTCCCTGGGGCGCCGTGCTGATGAACATCGGCCTCGTGATCTCGGTTGCTGGCGCATTCCTGAGCTGGACCGTACTCGCGGCCGAGATCCCCTTCATTGCCTCGAACGACCACACGATGCCGCGCTTCTTCGGCGGCGAGAACGGCCGGGGCTCACCCGCCACCTCCCTGTGGATCACAAACATCCTCGTACAGGCATTCCTCATCGTCACGCTGTTCGCGCAGAGCACGTACGAGGCGCTGTTCTACACCGCATCGACCGCGATCCTGGTCCCGTACGTATTCTCCGGCGCCTACGCCCTGAAACTCGCCCTGACGGGCACGCACGACCCCGATGACCGCACGCGCGGGCGGCGCATCTCCGGGGGACTGATCGCAACCGTGTATGGCGTATGGCTCGTGTACGCCGCCGGCCCCGCGTACCTGCTGATGTGCGCGCTGCTGTATGCACCCGGCATCGTCTTCTACATGAAGGCACGCAGCGAAAACCGGAAACGGATGTTCACGCCGCTCGAGGCTGCTCTCGCCGCCGGCCTGGTCGTGGCCGCAGTCGTCGCGGCAATACTCATGATCCAGGGTGTCATCAGCCCGCTGTAAGGGCGAATTGCCAGGAGAACCCGAATGTCCGCACTGGGCGTCCATTCCGAGATCGGCCGCCTCCGGCGCGTGCTGGTCCACCGCCCGGATCTCAGCCTGCGCCGGCTGACGCCGGAGAACTGCCACGAGCTGCTGTTCGACGATGTGCTCTGGGTCAAGCGCGCACGCGAGGAGCACGACGTGTTCGTGGACACGCTCCGGGACCGCGGCGTCGAGGTGCTGTATCTGCGCGACCTGCTGGCGGAGACCCTCAGCGGCGACGCTGCCCGCGACTGGCTCCTCGAGCGTGTGGTATCGCCGGTGCGTGTCGGCGGCACCCTGCTCGCGGAGATGCGGGAATGGCTGGCCGAGATGCCCGCGGCCGCCCTCGCCCGCTGCCTGATCGGGGGTGTCGCGAAAGCCGAGAGCCCCTTCGGGGACCACGGTCTGACGGCCGCGGTCATGGAGGCACACGAGTTCATCCTGCCCCCCTTGCCCAACCACCTGTTCACGCGGGACACGTCCTGCTGGATCTACGGCGGCGTGTCCCTGAACCCGATGGCGAAGCCGGCCCGGCGTCGCGAGACGTTGAACTACCAGGCGATCTATCGCTTTCACCCGCTGTTCGCCGACGCCGGCTTTGACACGTGGTTCGGCGCGGAGGAGATCGATTACGGCAACGCGACGATCGAGGGCGGCGACGTCATGCCGATCGGGTGTGGCACGGTCCTGGTGGGCATGGGCGAGCGCACCACGCCACAGGCCGTGGAAGCGCTGGCGCGCAGCCTGTTCCGCGCGGGGGCGGCACAACGCGTCATTGCGGCCGCCTTCCCGCGGGTGCGCTCTGCCATGCACCTGGACACCGTGTTCACCATGCTCGACCACGACACCGTAACGCTGTATCCGCAGGCGGTCGGGAGCTTCCGCACCTGGAGCCTGAGACCGGCCAATCACGCGAGCGGGATCGAGCTGCACCCGGAGGACGATTTCCTCGAGGCCGTGGCCGATGCACTCGGCGTCAAGCGCCTGACGATCATCCCCACGGGCGGCGACGACTACGAGGCCGAACGGGAACAATGGGACGACGGCAACAACACCCTGGCCGTCGCCCCCGGTGTCGTGATCGGTTACGACCGCAACGTCTATACCAACACGCAGCTCCGCAAGGCCGGCATCGAGGTCATCACCATCCCGGGCTACGAGCTTTCGCGCGGACGCGGGGGCGCCCACTGCATGAGCTGTCCGCTCGAGCGTGACCCGCTCTGACCATCCGGAGCGTCATTCCATGGCACATCGACTGCGCAATCGGCACTTCCTGAAGCTGGGCGACTTCAGCCCCGACGAGATCGTGTACCTGCTGGATCTCGCCGCCGAGCTCAAGCGGGCACGCTACGCCGGCACGGAGCAGCCTCGCCTGCGCGGGAAGAACGTGGCCCTCATCTTCGAGAAGGACTCGACGCGTACCCGCTGCGCGTTCGAGGTCGCGATCCACGACCAGGGAGCACACGTGACCTGGATCGGGCCGACCGGATCCCACATCGGCGTCAAGGAGTCGGTGAAGGATACCGCGCGGGTGCTCGGACGCATGTTCGATGCAATCGAGTACCGGGGGTTCGGGCAGTCCGTCGCCGAGGACCTCGCGGCCCACGCCGGCGTGCCCGTGTGGAACGGCCTGACCGACGAATTCCACCCCACGCAGACCCTCGCCGACTTCCTCACGATGCGCGAGCATGTGAGCAAGCCGCTCAACGAGATCTCGTTCTGCTTCCTCGGGGACTCGCACAACAATGTCGCCGACTCCCTCATGGTCGGGGCCGCCAAGCTGGGGCTCGACTTCCGGATGGGTTCCCCCGGAGAGTGCCAGCCGCGCCCCGAGGTTCTCGACTACGCGCGGAAGGTGGCACACGGCACAGGGGCCCGCATCACGCTCACCGAGAGCGTCGACGAAGCGGTCCATGGCGTCGATTTCATCTATACCGACGTGTGGGTCTCGATGGGTGAGCCCGATGACGTGTGGGACCAGCGCGTTCGGCTGCTCGAGCCCTACCAGGTCACGATGGACGTGCTCCACCGCAGCGGCAACGAGGATGTGATGTTTCTCCACTGCCTGCCGGCGTTCCACAACCGCGACACCAAGAAGGGCGAAGCGATTTTTGCGCGCTACGGGCTGGACGGCATGGAGGTCACCGAGGAGGTGTTCGAGTCGGAGCACTCCATCGTCTTCGACCAGGCCGAGAACCGCCTGCACACGATCAAGGCGGTGATGGTCGCCACCCTCGGAGACTGAACCATGCTCGTCGTGACCGCCCTCGGGGGTAACGCCCTGCTCCGGCGCGACCAGCCAATGACGGCCGAGAACCAGCGGTCCAACGTGGCGACGGCCGCACGCGCGCTCGCCGATCTCATTGCCGCGGGCTCGCGCCTCGTGATCTCCCACGGCAACGGGCCGCAGGTGGGGCTGCTGGCCCTCCAGGGTGCGGCGTACCGCGCCGAGGAGGTTTACCCGCTGGACGTGCTGGGCGCCGAAACGGAGGGCATGATCGGCTACCTGATCGAGCAGGAGCTCGGCAACCTGCTGGGTGCCGGTCACATGGTCGCCACCTTGCTGACCCAGGTCGAAGTCGATCCCGCCGACCCGGCATTCGGGCAGCCGACCAAGCCGATCGGTCCCGGGTACGCGGCCGACGAGGCCCGCAGGCTGGCCGACGCGCGCGGCTGGTCGATCGCGCGGGACGGCGAGCGCTTCCGCCGTGTCGTCGCCTCGCCGGAGCCGCGGCGCGTGCTGGAAATCGGCGTCATCGAGCTGCTCATGGGGCAGGGTGTCACCGTCATCTGCGCCGGCGGAGGCGGGATACCGGTGGTCCATCGCCCTGACGGGAGCTACCTCGGCGTCGAGGCCGTCATCGACAAGGACCGCGCCAGCGCGCTGCTGGCCGAGCAGCTGCGGGCAGATGGCCTGCTGCTGCTGACCGACGTCGATGCGGTGTACCTCGACTGGGGAACCCCGAAGGCGCGCGCGATCCGCCGGGCGGGGCCCGCCGCGCTGCGCGCGCAAGTCTTCCCCGCCGGTTCGATGGGACCCAAGGTGGAGGCCGTCTGCCGCTTCGCCGAGCGGACGGGCGGCTTCGGCGCGATCGGCCGTCTGGAGGATGCCGCGGCGATTCTCGCCGGCCGGGCCGGGACGCGCGTCGAAACCGCCGCAGGTGCGCTGGAGTTCGACGAAGCCCGTTGACTGCACCGTCCGGACGGTCTAGCCTTGACGGGATGTCAGCGAGCGATACCAAGTCGCGCCTCCTCGAGGCCGCCGGACGCGTCGTGCTGTCCCGCGGCGCCGCCGGCCTCACCCTCGACGCAGTCGCGGAGGAAGCGGGCCTGAGCAAGGGCGGTCTGCTCTATCACTACGGATCCAAGGAAGCGCTCCTGGCGGCGATGGTCCAGCACCTGGTCGATGTCACCGAGGACCGCATCAGTGCCCATCGCGCGGCCGACGACGACCCGGGAAGCTGGACGCGCGGATACCTGCAGGCCTGCGTCGTCGAGGAACTGGCCGAGAACGACCCCGCGGGACGCCTGGCCATCGCCCTGCTCGCGGCCGGGGCCAGCGCACCCGAGCTGATCGCCTCGATCCGCGAGCGCCAGGGAGAATGGCGCCGGCGCCTCGCCGACGACGGCATTGACCCCGTGACCGCGATGATCGTGCGCCTCGCGGCCGATGGCCTCTGGATGAGCGACCTGTTCGGACTCCCGGTCCTGTCGTCCGCGGAGCGGCGCGCAGTGCTGGAACGTCTCGATTCCCTCACGCGCGCCGCCCGCTAGGGACGGTCTGATCAATCCCTTCTTGGGGCATCGGCGCGCCATGCACCGGCCTGCCCCCGGGCAGCGCCTTCCCGGTTTTCCCCCTCTGCGGGACACTCCGCATCGACCGCGCGAGTTGACTGTACCGTCTAGACGGTGTAGTTTCAGCGGGAAGCCGGGCGACTGTCCCGCCCGCCGGCAACGCGAGGGCATGCCATGCTGTCGTTGAGCTCCTACCTCCTGCTCGGCCTCGCCATCGTGAGCGAGATTGCGGCCACCTCCGCGCTGAAGGCCTCGCACGGCATGTCGCGCGCGCTCCCCGCCATCATCGTCGTGTGCGGCTACGGCGTCGCGTTCTACCTGCTGGCGCTCACGCTCCGCACCCTGCCGGTCGGGTACGTGTACGCCCTGTGGTCCGGCCTCGGGGTCATCGGCGTGGCGCTCGCGGGCGTGCTGCTCTACGGCGAAGCATTCTCCCTGATGAAGGCCGGCGGCATGGCACTGATCATGGCCGGCGTCATCGTACTGAACTTCCACCACGGGTGAGCGGCATGCCACGGTGCAGCGGACGCAGCGTCCCGGGGCGGGTGCCAGTCCGGACGCTCGTCCGATGCCCGTGATCGCCGACGCCCTCGGGCCGGTATTCGCACTCATCCTGTTCGGTGCGGTTCTGCGGCGCGCGCGGTTCACGAGCGATGCCTTCTGGCCGGGCGTGGAACGCCTGACCTATTTCGTGCTGTTCCCCGCCCTGCTGGTGCACAAGCTTGCGCTCGCGGACTTCGGCCAGGCGCGGCTCGCCCCCCTGGTCCTCGCCGTGACCGCGGTGGTCGTCGCCACCGCGCTGCTGCTGTTTACCATCCGCCGGATCACGACCACCAGCGGGCCCGCATTCACCTCCGTGTTCCAGGGCGGCATCCGGCTGAACACCTACATCGGGCTCGCCTGCGCGAACGCCCTGTACGGCCGTCCCGGACTGGTGATGGCGGCGATCGTGGTGGCCATCCTGATTCCCGTCGTGAACGTCCTCTGCGTGCTGTGCTTCACGCTCGCCGCCGACGACGAACCCTTCCGCTGGCGCACGATGGCGGACACTCTCGCCCGCAACCCGCTGGTACTGGCCTGTGCCCTGGGCATCGCACTCAATGCCGCCCGCATCGGGCTGCCCGGCTGGATCGGACCGATCCTCGACCTGCTGGGGGCAGCGGCGCTGCCGCTCGGGCTGATCGCCGTGGGCGCCGCGATCCGATTCCGTGCCCGTCAAGGGGCAATGCGGGAGATCGGGGCCGCCAGCGTCGTCAAGTTCGTGATTCACCCGGGACTGATGCTGGCCGCCGCGTCCACGCTTCCGCTCGACCCGCTGGCGCGAAGCGTGCTGCTGCTGTTCGCCACCCTGCCGACCGCCTCGTCGGCCTACATCCTCGCGCGCCAGCTCGGCGGCGATACCGAGCTCATGGCCAACATGATCACGGCGCAGACCCTGCTGGCGTTCGTCACGATTCCGGCATGGCTCGGGATCGCCGCATGGCTGTGGTGACGGCCCCGGGCGGGCGGCCTGGCGGGCGCCCGCCGACCGGGCACACGACTGCGGGGACGCAACGGCCGAACGGACTCAACCGCCGAGGAACAACCGTCCGACGTCGGGATCGTCGAGCAGCCGATCGCCCGATCCTGCCAGGGCGAGTTCGCCCGAGACCAGCACATAACCGACGTCCGCGAATTCGAGCCCTTTCTTGGCGTTCTGCTCGACCATGACGATCGTCTTGCCCTCGGCATGCTGCAGGTCCTCGAGAATCTCGAACACCATGTCGATGAACCGCGGCTCCAGCCCGATCGAGGGTTCGTCCACGAGCAGCACGGCGGGCTCCATCACGAGCGCTCGCGAGATCTCCAGGAGCCGCCGCTCGCCGCCCGACAGCACCCGCGCCGGCTGCCTGCGACGCTCGGCAAGCCGCTCGTATTTCTCGAATATCCGTTCGGCCGCTTCCTTCGCCTGCGCATGCCGCGGCATCAGGAAGCCGCCCATGCACAGGTTTTCCTCCACCGTCATGTCGGGAAACACGGAGTTGTCCTGCAGGACATAGGCGATTCCGGCCTTGCTGAGCCGGTCCTCGGGGCTGAGTCTCGTGACGTCGCGCCCGTCGAAGGTCACGGTTCCGGCGTAGATGTTCGTGAAACCGAACAGCGAATGCAGCACCGTGGACTTGCCAGCCCCGTTCGGACCAACGAGGCACAGCGACTGCCCGCGACCGACACGCAGCGAGAAGTCGTGGAGGATCTCCATGCGGCCGTAGCCGGCGTGCAGGCCGTCCACGGCCAGGAGGACCTCCCCGGCCAGCGCGTCCAGTTCCGGGAGCGGTGGCCGCTCGCCGGCCATCGCGCGGGCGCGCCGGGAGACCTCGTCGACCGAAAGCACGGTGTCGTCGGTGCCGCCGCGGCGCGGTTGTTCGCCGCCGGGCCTTTCCGAATCGCCCATCAGTGCGCTCCCAGGTAAGCATCGAGCACGCGCGGATCGTTCTGGACTTCCCCGGGCGTGCCGTCGGCGAGCATCTCGCCGTGGGCCAGGCAGTAGACGTGATCGACCAGGTCCATGATCACCCGCATGTTGTGCTCGATCACGAACAGCGTCACGCCATACTCCGCGTTGGCGCGCTTGAGTCGATCAATCAGGCCGTTGATCAGCGTCGGGTTGATCCCGGCCGTGGGCTCGTCGAGCATGAGCATCTTCGGCTCGTTCATCAGCGCCATGGCAAACTCGAGCAGCTTCTGCTGACCGAACGACAGCGACCCTGCCTGCAATCGGCGCTTCTCGTAGAGGCCGACGAATTCCAGCAGCTCGTGGGCACGGTCCCGCATTGACCGCGTGTACGGGCGAAAGAGATCGAGCACCCCGCTGCGGCGCAGGTCGGCGCTGATGATCATGTTCTCCGTGCACGTCATCTCGCCATAGATCCGCGTCTGCTGGAATGTGCGCAACAATCCTTCGCGCGCAATCTGCGGCACCCGCAGGCGAGACAGTTCCCTGCCCTCGAACCGGATCGACCCCGAGTCGATCGGATGATACCCGACGATGGACGAGAACAGCGTCGTCTTGCCCGACCCGTTGGGGCCGATCAGCCCGACGATGCCACCTTGCGGTACCGACAGGCTCACGTCACGGTTCGCCCGCACGCCCCCGAAGGACTTGCTCACGTTCCGGACCTCGAGCATCACGCTCACGCCCTGCCCTCCGTGGTCGGCTCCACGCCGTTCGGTGGCGACGGCTCGTCGGCCCCCCGACCGAAGCGCTCGGGGAAATGCTCGCGCAGCCAGCCGAGGATGCCGGTCGGGAAGAACACGACGATAAGGACGATCAGGAGCCCCAGCGCGACGCGCTGCCAGCCGAGCAGATAGGTCCAGAACAATTCCTTCGTGAACTGGAATACCACGGCGCCAATCACCGGCCCCCACAGGGTTCCCTTTCCGCCCAGCATTGCCATCAGGATCATCCAGACGCCGAACGTGGCGCCGGAAAAGGCAACGTCGATGGGGTCGATGAACGCCTTGAAATTGCCGAGGATGCCTCCGGCGAACCCGAGGAACACAGCCCCGATCGCCCAGGCCGTGACCTTGATTCGCGTCGTGCGCAGCCCCATCGCTTCCGCTTTCTCCTCATCGTCGCGAATCGCGTTGATGGCAAGACCGAAGCGGGTCGTGTACAGCCAGCGGAAGATCGCGAAGTTGATCGCCGCCAGACCGAATGCCAGGTAATACAGCAGGACGTTCGTATCGCCGAGGCTGTCGGGCGGCAACGGGGTCGTCATGCCCGAACCGGCCCCGATCCATTGCCACCCGGACGCCAGTTCGCCCGCCGCGATGCCCAACCCGAGGGTACAGATCGCGAAGTAGTGGCCGCGCATCGCGAGGATCAGGGCGCCGAACACCACGGCACCGACGAGCGCAACGAGCGCGCCCACGGGCAGGCCGACCAGGAGCCCGGTCAGCCACTGCAATGCATTGAACTCGAACTCGGCGCTGCCGCCGCGTGCAGCGGTATACTGCGACACGGAGTGGAACAGCCCGACCTGCGTGACGACACAGCCGTACATCCCGAGTCCAAGGAAGAACACGTTGCCAAACGAGTTGTATCCCATCTGGCCGCCACACAGGTCCCAGGTCAGGGCGAACACGATGAACAACCACAAGTCACCCATCTGTCCGATGTACGACGGAAACAGCCACGGGCCGGCAACGCCCAGCAGCAGCAGGGCGGCGTAGAGCAGGACACGCATATGGACACGGTTCATCGAATACCCTCGCGCAGTGACTGCATCGCCGGGCTCCCCGCGATCCGCGGACACAGGATGGGCACTGCCCCGCACACGTTGCTCATCGACGTTCACTCCAGTGTCTGACGCTTGCGCGCGAGTCGCTGGCTGCGCCAGACCAGCACGACCACGAGCAGACCGAACACAAACGCGAGCTGGTACTGTGTACCCAGTATGAAGCCGGCGTACAGTTCCAGCACGCCGAGCACGACACCCGCGACGATCACGGCACCCAGGTTCCCGACGCCCGCGATCACCACGATCATGAACGAGCGCACGGTGTACGGCAGCCCAATGTAGGGTTGCACCGTGTAGGCCATCGCAACGAGTGCGCCGGCGGCCCCGCACACCGCCGCGCTCAGGGCAAAGGTCTGCGCGTAGACGCGATCCGTGTCGATCCCGAGCACGCGCGCGGCGCGCGGGTTCTGTGCGGTCGCCCGGATCGCCTGGCCCAGGCGCGACGACTTCATGAACCACGCGAGTCCCACTCCGACCGCGATCGCGATCAGGCAGGCCAGGATCTTGACATCGGCCACGGTGATCTGCCCGCCGAACAGGTAGCTCGTGTCCATTCCCGCGTCCGCGGTGCGAACGTTGGCACCGAAGACCTGATTCATCATCTGTTGCAGCAGGATCGACAGGCCAAACGTGGCCAGGAGCGATATGAACAGGTCACGCCCGACCACGCGGAAGATGACGAGCCGGTACAGCCCCCAGCCGAGCAGATAGAGGGCGATCGCCGCCACGGGCACCGCGTACAGCGGATGGATGCCGGCCTGGTAGAAATACACCGCCACGAAGCCGCCGAGCATGACGAACTCGCCCAGGGCGATGTTGATGATGTTCATCACGCCCCATACCAGCGCCATTCCGTATGCCGCAAGCGCGAAGATGGCACCGAGCAGAACGCCCTCGATGATCAGTTGCAGGTTGAAGATCGGTGCCTGGATGAGGATGTCGAGGCTGCTCATGGCGGACTGGTCTCCCGGGCGAGACGGCGATCCGCGATCACCGCGTGACAATCAGCAGGGCACACCCGCGCCGCAGCCACCGCGCGGGGCCGCGCGACGCCGCGTTCCGGCCGGCCCGGAACGCCGGCACTCCGTGCGTGCCGACGCAACCGGATACGGTAGACGGAAAGCCGGCCCGGCGGGCGGGCCGGGCCGGCTTTCCTCACCGCCGTCTCCTATCGATCCGACCACCTGGGCATTGGATGGATCAGCTTCGCAGAGGCCCAGCGAGTCGGAGCGACCACCTTGTACTTGCCGTCCTGCACCTGGTACAGAACCATCGGCTTCGCGATATTCTTGCCGGTGTCGTCGAACTTGATGTTGCCGTAGAACGTCTGCATGTCGGTCGACGCCAGCGCATCCCGCACCTTGTCGGGATCAAGCGAATTCGCACGCTCGAATGCGTTGACGTACACCTCTACCGCGGCCGCCGACTCGGCCGCCTGGTACGGCGGCTCGTAGCCATAGGTCTTCTTGAACAGGTCCGCAAAGTCCTGCGCCGATCCGAACAGGTCGTCGGAGTAGCTCAGCGACGGGGCCCACTGCGACGCGCAGAGCGTGTACTCGGCGGCCTCGCCAAACTTCTTGATGATCTGCGCCGAATCGCAGTGCGTCATGGCGAGCATCGGCACGTAGACCTTCATGTCGTGAATCTGGCGGATCGCCGTGGCCGCGCCCTTGGCGTGACCCGACACCACGAGCACGTCGGGCTTGAGCGCCTTGACCTTGGTGAGCGTCGCCGACATGTCATTCAACTCACGTGGCAGCTCGTCGTCGATCACGATGTTCATGCCCTGTTTCTTGGCGTCCGCCATCACGCCGGCGCGGATATCCTGCGAGAACGGGTCGTTCTGCATTGCCATCGCGACGTTGATGTCGGACGGCTTCTTGCCGAGGTCCCCGGCGGTCTCACCCGCCAGCGCGACCGCGCTCGCCAGGTACTTCTCCGAGGTGGAGAGCACGGCGAACAGGTACTTGTAGCCCTGCGTGAACAGCGACCGTGACGCACCGTTGGCTTCCACCATCGGGATGCCGTGCTTCTCGGTCACCGGGGCGATTGCCTTGGTCATCCCGGATGAATACGGGCCGAGCATGTACTTGATGCCGTCCTGGCTGATCAGTCGTTCGGCCAGTTCGGTCCCGCGCGCCGGCGTCGACTCGTCGTCGTAGTACTCGATTGCCAGTTTGTAATTCTTGCCACCGACGTTCACCCCGCCATTGTCGTTGATCATCTTGACTGCGAGGTCATATCCCTTCTGCGTGTGCGCGCCGTTGGTCGAGTATTTTCCGGTCAGCGAAATTGCGGAACCGATCGTGATGGTGTCCTGCGCCAGCACGGACGTGCTGGCGCCGAGTGCCAGGACAGCGACACAGAACGTTCGTACGACACTTCGGAAAGACATGAAGGACATTGTTCCCTCCCCCGTGGCGCCTGCACACCGATTGGTGAACGCGGCGCGGGATTGATCCGCATTGCCTGAATCGCGGAGTGTTGCGTATCGCCGATCGGCGCCCTGGTGCCCGTGAATGCCAACCGCGCCAGCTGCGGCCCCGACCGGTCCATGCCCAAGCTTAGTTCTCCGTCTTGATTCGTACAAATCTGCCTCTCATCCGGCGTCCCCGATGCCGTCAGTGCCGTGCGTGCGTCAGGCGGCGGCCGCGCGTACCGCGAGCACGAGCACCGCGGCCGTGAGACCGCAACCGGCCAGCAGGCTCCATCCGGCGCTGTACCCGGTGGTGTCGGCGAGATATCCGAATGCCGGTGGCACCAGCATGCCCCCCAGGTTGATCGCGGTCTGTCCGCCCGCGGTTGCCGCACCGACCTCGCCTGCCCCGACCATGGCCGTCAGGCAGGAGTAGTAGACGCCGGTGCATCCGAGAATCGTGAGCCCGATGCCGAGCAGGAGCGGCACGACGAGAGCCGGCGGCGGCGTGGCCACCGCCAGCAGGCCGAACAGCACGGTGGCCGCACCGACCAGGCAGGCCGTAACGCTTGCCGCTGCCCGCCCTCCGCCGAGACGATCCGCGAGCGCGCCCGCGCCGAGACGGCCCAGGCTGCCCGTGGCCTGCACGCCGGCGAGCACGATGCCGGCGAGGACTACCGGTATTCGGGCCGCCTCGTTGGCATAGAGCAGCGTGTAGCCGACGGTGGTGAAGACCGCCGCGCCAATGAACAGGCCGGCAACCAGCAGGAGCAGGTACGGTCGATTGCCCCGCAGCCGGGAGAAGTTCGGCAGCGCCCAGCGGCCATACCCGACGCTGCCCAGGTAGGTGGCGCGAAAGAGCAGGGCATACGCACCCGCGACCATGGCAATGACGGCAAAGCCCCAGCGCCAGGTCGCGCATGTGGCCACCCCGGCCACGATCAGTGCGGCGGCGCCCGAACCGGCGGTCACGCCGACCTGCTTCAGACCCATGGCGAAACCGGCGCGGCCGGCGGGCGCGCTCGTCACGATCCCGCGATTGGAGGCCGGCATGGCCGTCGCGTAGAAGGCCCCGAGCAGGAATGCGGCACCCAGCAGCACGGCGAACGACGGCGCCGCGGCCACGAGCCCGGCCATCGCGGCCAGGCCCAGCAGGCCGCCGAGCATCACGCGGCGTTCGCCGAAGCCGTCCACGGCGGCGCCGCTCGGGAACAGGTTGAGCGTATATCCGAGCATGGCGACCGTCGCCAGGACACCGATCAGCGTGCGCGAAATTCCGAACGTGTCGCGGAAATAGGCCGTGGCGGCGAACAGACTGTAGTAGCAGAGCGACGCTGCTGTCTGCCATCCCGTCACGGCCAGCACCGGTCTCCAGCTCCGAATGGTCACGGGCGTCGCGGGACCGCAGTGGCCAGGCCCGGGGGCGGCCGGAACAACGGAGTGCGACGGGAGTGCCGGTGCGGCTCGCGAGCCGCACCCGCAGGGGCGACTGCAGGGATCATCGGGGCCAATCTAGCGAGTGTTCCACGCCGACGTCAACGTGACCCCGCGCCGATATCGGGTCTTGTTCGTACCGTCCGGACGGTTTAGTCTCCAGCAGCCAGCGGCCGTGCGACGGCCGCCTGGCGAAGGCGCATCATCGTCCACGTATCGAGGGCGTCCATGAATCCCCGCCGGCCAGCCGTCGAACCCGCATGAGCGCGTCGCGCCCGCATCGCGAGCGTCGCGATGCGCCGCTGCGGCCACTGCGGCGCATCGTACTGCCGAAGCCACCGCGGCCGACGTTCCCGCGCGTGCAGGACAGCCCCGTCCTCTCGGCGGCCGGCAGCGTGTGGGCGCTGTTGCTGGGCATGGGACTGCTCCTGCTCGGCAATGGCCTGCAGGGATCTCTGCTCGGCATCCGCGCCAGCATCGAGGGCTTCGGTTCGACGGTGACAGGCCTCGTCATGTCGGGGTATTTCGTCGGTTTCCTCGTCGGTTCCGTGCTGACACCCGGGACCGTCCGCCGGGTCGGCCACCTGCGCGTGTTCGCGGCCATTGCGTCGCTCGCGTCGATCGCCATCCTCATCCAGAGCATCGTGGTCACGCCCGTCGTCTGGGGCCTGATGCGAGTCGTCACCGGGTACTGCCTGGCCAGTGCCTACATCGTCACCGAGAGCTGGCTCAACGACCGTGTCACGAACCAGCACCGCGGCGGTCTGCTCGCCGTGTACATGATCGTCAGCTACATGGGCATGGGTGGCGGCCAGTTGCTGCTCGGTGCCGCGGACCCCAACGACTACGCGCTGTTCATCCTCGTGTCGGTACTGATCTCCGCGGCGGCCATCCCGATCCTGCTGACGCTCACGCCGCAGCCGATCCAGGAGAACCCGGAGCGCCTCTCGGTGCTCCAGCTCTACCGCATCTCGCCGCTCGGCATGGTAGGCAGCTTCGCGACCGGGATCCTGCAGGGTGCGGTGTTCGGCATGGGCGCCGTCTACGCGAACAAGGCCGGCCTCTCGATCTCCGCGGTGTCGGTGTTCATGTTCGTGCTCATTGCCGGCGCCGCGGTGCTCCAGTGGCCCATCGGCAAGCTCTCGGATCGGATCGACCGGCGCTGGATGATCACGGGTCTCGCCATCTTCGGCGCGACGGCGTCGCTCGTGGCCATCGTGGCCACGCGGGCGTGGCCGCGTGCACTGATGGGGCTCGCGGCGCCGATTGGCGCCGGTCCCATGCTGCTGTACTCGCTGTTCATCGCCTACACCAATGATCACCTGCGGCCGGAACAGATGGTCGCGGCGAGCAGCTCGCTGATCCTGATCTTCGGCGTCGGCGCCATCCTCGGGCCGACGGGGGCGGGCTGGCTCATGGGCATGATGGGTCCGACCGGGTTTCTCTGGCTCCTCGGCATTGCCCAGTCCGGGATCGCGGCGTTCGCGGCCTACCGCATGTGCGTGCGACCGTCGGGTTCCATCGAGGCACAGTCCCCGTACTCCGCCAACCCCGCGCGTACCGCCGCGCTCTCGCCGGCACTCGCGGAGCAGGTCACCGAGGCATGGGAGACCCCCGACGCGGCTGTGCACGGCGACGAGATCGCGGCTCGTACCGAGCCGACCGATCGGGATTGACGTTCATGCGCAATGCGTGCAGCGTTCGCGACTGAAGCGGCCCGCAGAGAAGCCCAGCCACACCGCGCCTACCATGGAGCAGGCCGCCACTCCCACACGCAACCCGGTATTCGCAGCCGCCGGCAGCGTCTGGCCGCTGTTGCTCGGCATGGGCCTGCTCATGCTCGGCAACGGCCTCCAGAGCACGCTGCTCGGCGTGCGCGCGACCAGTGCGGGCTTCGGTACCGCGATCACCGGGCTCATCATGTCGGGCTATTTCGCCGGTTTCCTCGCCGGCTCGGTGCTCACGCCCGGCGCCGTCTGGCGGGTCGGGCACCTGCGCGTGTTCGCGGCCCTGGCGTCGCTGGCCTCGGTGTCCATCCTGGTCCACAGCGTATGGATCGATCCCGTGATCTGGACGCTCATGCGCGTGCTCACCGGATTCGCGTATGCGGGGATCTACATCGTCACCGAGAGCTGGCTCAACGACCGCGTCACGAACGAGCACCGCGCCGGATTGCTGTCCGTGTACATGATCGTGAGCTACGCCGGACTCGGCGGTGGCCAGCTGCTGCTGAACGTTGCCGATCCGGGCGGCTTCCGCCTGTTCGTGCTGGTATCCGTGGTCGTGTCGCTCGCATCCGTCCCGATTCTGCTCACGGCCACGCAACAGCCCGAGCGGCACGCCCCGGAACGGCTCGGCTGGGCAAGCCTGTTCCGCCTGTCACGCCTGGGCACGGTCGGCGTACTGGCGACCGGCATCGCGCAGGGCGCGCTGTTCGGTATGGGCCCGGTCTACGGGAGCCGAATCGGCCTCTCCGTGCCCGAGGTGTCGATCTTCATGGCGCTGCTCATCGTCGGCGGCTCCGTCGCGCAGTGGCCGGTCGGCAAGCTGTCCGATCGTGTCGACCGGCGCCGGGTCATCGCGGGCATGGCGTTCGCGGGCGCTGCCGCGGCCCTGCTCGCCCTGATCGTGCAGCAGACGTCGCGGCCCGCGCTCTTCGTCGCCGCGGTCCTGCTGGGCGCCTCGGCGCTCACCCTGTATTCGCTGTTCCAGGCGCACACCAACGACCGCCTGCAGACCGGCCAGCGCGTGGCCGCGAGTAGCGGCCTCGTGCTCATGTTCGGCCTCGGTGCCATTGCCGGGCCGCTCACGGCGGGCTGGCTCATGGATCGCACGGGGCCGTCCGGCCTGCTCTGGTTCGTCGGCGGGGTGGAGCTGCTGATCGGCGCGTTCGCCGTGTACCGGCGTCTGCGGGGCGAGCCCCTGCCCGTGTACGAACAGACGCACTACGTGGCCGTGCCCGCCACCACGGGGGCCCTGGCGCCCGCGCTCGCCGAGCAGGTCGAGGAAGTGGACGGAGCCCCGGGCGACGATTCGGCCGCTCCCCCGACGCCGACGAGCCAGGGAGGGGCTGATTGATCCATTGCAGTCGCATTCCACCTGCCAGGACGCCATGGCGAGACGAGGCGATTGATTCGATCGTGCAACACGCGTGGCGGCAATGATGGGATTCGGACGATCGGGAAAGGCGGGCGTCCGGGTGTGGGTGCGGCACATTCCGGGGCTGCCTCGCCGCCTCGCCGGCATCGCGTCTCGCGAAACCCCTGCATTCGCTCCGCAGGCACCGCGGCTGCCGGCCCCGGGCGCAACAGCCACGGAGACGGCGACCCCGCGACCCGTGTGCCACCGGGGACCGACAAACCCGCGACCGCGGCGATCGCCTACTCCCGCGCCTGCGCATCGGCGGCACGCAGGATGGCGATCACGTCGTCGTCTTCCACCGGGGAGAAATCCCGATAGAATTGACCGACCGCGAAGAAGCTGCGAGGCGTCTCCACGCACACGACCTCGTCGGCCGCCGCCTCGAGCGTGCTCGCCGTGTCGCGCGGGGCGACCCCGACGGCCGCCACCAGGTGGCTCGGCCCGCGGGCTCGTACCGCGCGCAATGCCGCGAGCAGCGTCGAACCCGTCGCGACACCGTCGTCCACCACGATGACGGTCCGCCCGGCCGGATCCAGCGGCGGCCGGACGGGCGAGTACAGCCGGCGCCGGCGCCGCAGCGTGTCCAGCTGCGCCGCGGCTTCCCGCTCGAGGTATCCCGGCGGCAGGTCGTCGGGATCCACGTCCTCGTTGAGCTGGATCTCGCCGTCTTCCCCGACGGCGCCCACGGCATACTCGGGATTGCCGGGCGCGCCGAGCTTGCGCACCAGCACCACGTCCAGGTCCCCGTCGAGCGCCTCTGCCACCAGGGCGCCCATGGGCACGCCCCCGCGCGGCACGGCCAGCACGAGGGGTCGCGTGCCGCGCAGGTGCGCGAGCCGCACCGCGATCCGGGACGCCGCATCGGCCCGATCGCGGAACATGGACAGCCTCCTGCCGAACGTGGCGGCATTGCATTCCTTCCCGGAGCGTAGACCGGAGCGCCGGGGACTGCACCCCCACGGTCATCGGCGGCACGACAGCCTCGGGGGCCTTTGCCATAGTCCACACATCGGGATCGAAAACCGCGGTGCGTTGGCTGCCTCGCACCATTGCGGAGCGCACGTCGTCATGACCATGGAGAGTTTCAGCCTCGCGGCCCGGGTTGCGTTCCTGTGCCGTCCGCAGAACTATCCGGACGCCCCGGAGACGGTCGAGGCGATCGAGACCCGGTTGTCCTGGGTGTTCCTGACGCCCACGCATGCCTGGAAGCTCAAGAAGCCGCTCCGCTACGACCACATCGATTTCAGCCTGCCGAAAGCGCGCCGGGCGGACTGCGAAGCCGAAGTCCACCTGAATGCCGAGCTCGCGCCCGGCGTGTACCACGACGTCGTGCCGCTCACGGTCGGTGCCGGCGGTCGCATGCGACTCGGGGGCCCGGGGCCGCCCATCGACTGGCTCGTGCGCATGCGACGCCTGCCGCGCAGGCTCTGCCTGGAGGATCAGGCGCGCGCCGGCCGCATCGACGCCAGCGGCGTGGAGCGCGCCGCCACATCCCTCGCGCGCTTCTACGCCCGGGCCGAGCGCTTCCCGGCGACGGGCGCCGACGAGCTCGGCGCGGCGATCATCGCGACCGCGGCCGAGTTGCACGACCTCCCGCTGCCGCGCGGTGCCGGTATCGACACCCTGACGAATCGGCTGGTCCGCTGGCTGCACCATCACGCGGACCTCGTGACCACGCGCGAACGCGTCGACGCCCATGGCGACTTGCGGCCGCAACACGTCTATCTTGGCGATCCCGCGGTCATCATCGACCGCCTGACCTGCTCGCGGGCGCTGCGGATACTGGACCCGGCCGAAGAGCTGGCCTTCCTCGAGCTGGACTGCGAACGGCTGGGCGCCGGCTGGGTGGGACCGCGATTCCGGGCCGCCTGCGAGGCGGCCGCGGGCAGCGAGGCGCCGGCGCCACTGCGCGCGTTCTACCAGGCCCGGCGGGCACAACTCTGGGCCCTGCTCAGCGGACGCCACCTCCTGCGTGGCGGCACCGACCAGCCCTGGCGAGCGCTGGCGACCACCTACCTCGCGCTGGGCCTGGCAGCCCTGCCGCGCTGATCAGTCCGCGACCTGGCCGGGGAGCGCCTCCCCGTGGTGCAGCGCCCGCAGCACCCCCGCGAGCAACGGCTGAACCGACACCACGTCCACCCGCCCGTCCCACGCCTCGCGCATCCGGGGGCCGACGCTGTCGGTGATGAACAGGCGGTCCAGTACCGGCTCGCGGAACAGTTGCTGCGCGCCCGCCGCGAAGACGCCATGGGTCGCGACCGCCACCACGCCGGCGGCCCCCCTCTCGCGGCAAGCCTGTGCCGCACGCACCAGGGTCGTGCCACTCGCCACGAGGTCGTCGACGATTACCGCGACCCGCCCTGCCACGTCGCCGGCAAAGCGCCCACCCGTCACCAGGCCCTCGCTGCGGTGCTTCTCGACGAACGCCAGCCCCGGCAGATCGTCGCGACTGCACGCAAGCAGGCGCCGGAACGCTTCGGCCCGCTTTGCTCCCCCGGCATCCGGCGAGACGACGACCATCTCCGCATGGCCGACATGGGCCAGCACGGCCGCGGCCAGCGGCTCGCGCGCGTGCACGTGCACGGCGGGCACGCGAAAGGCGTTCTCGTAGGCCGCCGGGTTGTGCACGTCGAGCGCCACGAATCGGTCAACACCCATGGACTCGACCAGCTGCGCAACATAGCGCATCGTGACGGGATCGCCGGGCTTCGTGCGCCGATCCTTGCGCGCATAGGCGAGATACGGGCATACGACGGTCACGCGGGCGGCGCCGTGATCGCGCAGCGTGGCCGCAAGGAACAGCAGCCGGCACAGCTTGTCGTTCACGCTCTGCTGCGCGTCGCCGTGCAGGGCATGGAGCAGGTACACGTCCGCGTCACGCACGCCGACCAGCGGCCGGAGCTTGTGCTCTCCGTCCTCGAACGTACGCTCCTCGACCGGTGCGAGGGCGATGCCAAGGGCCTCGCCCACCCCGCGTGCGAAAGGCTCCGATGCCCCGATCGCGAACAGCAGCGGTTGCTCGTGCGCCACTGCATCCTCCCGGCCCGTACGCGCGTAGATGGAACTATGACACCAAGTTCGTGTCTCGTGCGAATACCGTCCGAAACGTCGTTCGCGCGTGCCCGCGGCCCCGCGTGACGCGTTTCCCGCCGCGGTCGCCGTCTCTACTCTCACGGTACCGACCCACACCACGAACGGAGGCTTTCGATGGCCGATTACACGCTCTACGGCTTCAATGCCAGCACCTACGTCCGCACGATCCGCATGCTGCTCCTCGAGAAGGGCATCGACTACGAGCAGGTACCGGTCAACATCCTGGCCGGCGAGGGACAGAGCCCCGAGCACAAGCAGCGACACCCGTTCGGCAAGATACCTGCATTCGACGCCAACGGCGTGCGGCTGTTCGAGACCGACGCGATCGCCGAGCTCATCGAGGGCGAGCACAGGGGGAAACCTTCCTTCATCCCCGCGGACACGGTCGCACGCGCCCGCATGCGCCAATGGATGGGCACGATCGACGACTACACGTACCCGCAGGTGGTCGGCACCCTCGTGTGGCAACGCGTGGTCAACCCGGTGCTCGGCGAGGCCACGGACGAAAAGGCCGTCAAGGAGGCGATGCCCCAGGTGGAGTACCACTTCGGCCTGTTCGAGGAAGCCCTGGGGGCGTCGAAGTACCTCGCGGGGGACGAAATCTCGCTGGCGGACCTGTACCTGGCGCCGATCATGGCGTACGTGTCGATGACGACCGAGGGCGAGAAGCTCATCGCCGATCATCCGAACGTCCGGCGCTGGTGGACCGAGATGGAGGCACGCCCCAGTTTCCAGGCCACGCCCTTCCGTTGAATGCGACCTGACCCATTCACGGCAGCCGAATGCCGCGCGAGCGACCGGACCTGCGATGAAGCGGCCGCGATCCCGGGCCGGGCATCCGTCCCGGCCCGGGATCGCGGTGTCGTTCCCTTGCAGCCTGCGCGGTCCGATCCATACTCCGGGTCAGGATCCTGCCCGGCCCACCCGCGGTGACACGCAGAACGCAACACGGACCATCATCCGGAGGCCTGCTCGCGCGCGCCGTCCTGGTCGAGCCCGGCGAGCTGCCGGGACTCCTCGGCGGATTCCTGTATTTCTTCTGCCTGTTGTGCAGCTACTACATGCTGCGCCCCGTGCGCGACGAGATGGGGATCCGCGGGGGCGTCGGGAACCTGCAGTGGCTGTTCACGGCGACCTTCGTCGCGATGCTTGCGGCCGTACCCCTGTTCGCGGCCGTTGCCGCCCGGTATCCCCGGCGGCGCCTGCTGCCGGCGGTCTACCTGTTCTTCATCGCCTGCATCGGCGCCTTCTGGCTGTGGCTCGATACGGGGCGCCAGCTCGACTGGGCGGCCCGGTGCTTCTTCGTCTGGCTGTCGGTTTTCAACCTGTTCGTCGTATCCGTGTTCTGGAGCTTCATGGCGGACCTGTTCGACGATGGTCAGGCGACTCGGCTGTTCGGCACCATCGCGGCCGGCGGCAGCGCCGGCGCCATCGTCGGCCCGGGGCTGACCGCCACCCTTGCACAGGCGCTCGGCACGGCCAGCATGCTGCCCATCGCGGCCGGCGTGCTGGCGCTGACGTTGCCATGCATCGCCGCGCTGGACCGCTGGGCGCAAGGGCGGCGTGATGGCCGGCACCGCCGGGGACCGGAAGGCGCCCTTGGAGGAACCCTCGCCGAAGGCGTGCGCGCGGTCGCACAATCACGTTACCTGCTCGGCATCTGTGCGTTCATCTGGCTCTATACCGGCCTCGCCACGTTCCTGTACTTCGAGCAGGCACACATCATCGCCCGCACGATCCCCGACAGCGCGACCCGAACCTCGATCTTCGCCACCATCGACCTGGCCACGAACACCCTCACCATTGGGGCACAGCTGTTCGTCACGGCACGCCTGGTCCGCGGTCTGGGGCTCGGGCGCGCGCTCGGGCTCGTACCCGCGCTCGTGGCCATCGGTTTCGCGGTGCTCGCCGCAGCACCCGCCCTGGTGGTCGTCGCCGCATTCCAGGTACTGCGGCGGGCCGGGAACTACGCGCTGGCGAAGCCCGGCCGCGAGATGCTCTTCACGGTGGTTTCGCGCATGGAAAAGTACAAGGCGAAGAACTTCATCGATACCGTCGTATACCGTGGCGGCGACGCCGTCGCAGGCTGGCTCTTCGCCGGCCTTTCGGCGGCCGGCCTGGGTCTGCGGGGCATCGCCGTCTCCGCGGTTCCGATTGCCCTGGGCTGGATGCTGACGGGATACCGGCTCGGCCAGGCGCGCGAGGCACGCGCCCGGCTCCGGCAAGAGGAGACCGATCATGAACGCGCAACGCTTCCCGAAACGCCCTGAGCGCGGGCGAATCTCCCGCCGCGAGTTCTTCCGCCTGGCGGCCGCAGCCGCAGTCACTGCATGCACAGCACGCCCCGACCGGGTGCGCGCGGCAGACGACGGCATGGTCTACCGGCCCATCCCATCGTCCGGGCAGGTGATTCCGATCGTGGGGCTCGGATCGGCGCGGACCTTCAATGTCGATCCTTCGGATGGCGATGCAATGAAGCCCCTCCTGGGCGTCATGCACGCATTTCACGCGGGCGGCGGTCGCGTGGTGGACAGCTCGCCCATGTACGGTCATGCCGAGGCGGTCGTCGGGACACTGGCCCGGCGCCTGGGGATCACGCACGAGCTGTTCATGGCGACCAAGGTGTGGACGAACGGCCGGGACGCCGGCGCTGCCCAGATGGAGCGCTCGGCGCGGCGCATGGGCGTGCGCCGCCTGGACCTGATCCAGGTGCACAATCTCGTCGATCTCCACACCCAGCTCGACACGCTCAAGCGCTGGCGCGACGAGGGCCGCGTCCGTTACATCGGCGTGACGCACTCGAGCGTCCGGGCGCACGACGACCTGGTGCGCATCGTGGAATCCGAGCCGATCGACTTCGTGCAGCTCAACTACAACATCGCGGTACGTGACGCCGAGCAGCGCCTGCTGCCCGCGGCAGCGGACCGCGGCGTCGCAACCTTGATCAACGAACCGTTCGAGAAGGGCTCGCTGTTCCGGCGCACCCGGGGTCGCCCGCTGCCCGACTGGGCCGCGGCGCTTGGCTGCAAAAGCTGGGCCCAGTACTTCCTGAAGTTCATCCTCGGTCACCCGGCAGTGACCTGCGCGATCCCGGCCACGAGCGATCCCGCCCACGCGGCCGACAACGTGCGCGCCGGCCGCGGCACCCTCCCCGACGCGAGCGAGCGCGAGCGGATGGTCCGCTACTTCGCGTCGCTCCAGGTGTGATCAATCCCATGCGGTCGCCGGTCAGCCGAGCTGGACCACACCCGACGGATAGCGCAGCCGGGAGCGGCTCGGTGTGGCGAGCATGAATCCCAGCGCCAGGGGCCCGAGGCGCCCGACGAACATGAGGATCATGATGACCAGACGCCCGAACGGATCGAGTGCCGTCGTCACACCGCGCGAGAGGCCCACGGTGCCGAATGCGGAGGTCGCCTCGAACGCGAGATCCAGGAACGGCAGGGGCTGGGTCAGGACCAGCAGGAACGTGCCGATCATGAGCAGCAGCAAACCGATGAACACGAGCGCGAGCACGCGCAGGATGTCTTCCTGGCGCACCGAGCGACCGAACACGATTACCTCGCGCCGTCGACGCAGGAAGGACCACGTTGCGGCCAGCAGGATCACGAGGCTGGTGACCTTGATGCCGCCCGCAGTCGAGGTGCTGCCGCCACCGATGAACATCAGCGACATGTAGGTCAGCACCGTGTCCGGCTCCAGGCGGCTGATATCGACGCTGCTGAATCCCGCTGTGCGCGTGGTCACGCCCTGGAACCAGGCCGCCTGGAGCCGGGGCCACCAGCCGTGCAGCGCCCCCAGTGTCCCCGGGTTGTTCCATTCCAGCGCGGCCGTCACGGCCACGGACCATGCGATGAGCACGAGCGTGCCGAGCAGCATGAGGCGCGTATGGATCGTGCGCCGCCGCCACGGCTCGCGGTGCCGCAGGTCGCCGATCACGCTGAACCCGATGCCGCCGACGATGAACAGCGCCGGGACGACGACGTTGATCGCGGGGTCGCCCGCCCACCGGGCCAGCGAATCGGACCACAGCGAGAACCCGGCATTGTTGAACGCGGACACGGCGTGGAACAGGGCCACCCAGAGGCCGTGCGCCAGGCCCATGTCCGGCACCCAGCGCACGGCGAGCAGGACCGTGCCGGCGAGTTCGGCCACCACAACCACGACGACAATGACCCGCACGAGCCGCATGACGTCACCGAGCGACGTGCTGTTCAGGTCCTGATACAGCATGACCTGCTGCCGGAGACCCACGCGCTCGCCCAGCAGCAGATACACCATCACCGCGAAGGTCACGATCCCGAGACCGCCGAACTGGATCAGCAGGAGGATGACGACCTGCCCGAAGGTCGTGAACGCCGTGCCGGTGTCGACCACCGTCAGGCCGGTCACGGTCACGGCCGAGGTCGCGGTGAACACGGCATCGAGCCAGCCGATCGCATGCGTCGCGGCGAACGGCAGCTTCAGCAGCAGCGTGCCCACCACAATCAGGGCGAGGAACAGCACCGCCAGCGTGACCGGCGGCGACAGTCCCACGGTGCCGTAGCTGCGATCCAGCGGGATGCGCGGCCGGTGACGGGCGAGCCAGCGTTTCACAGCGTGCCACCGAAGCGCTCCAGGCCATCGAGCGGACCGATGAGCACCAGCCGCTGCCCGGTCTCCAGGCGCGTGTCGGGATCGTACGTCGGCTCGCGACCCTGTTTGAGCGCAACGAAACGAACCCCGAAATCCTCCTCGAGGCCGAGCTCGCTCACCCGGTCGCCGGCGACGGTGTCGGTCACCTCCAGCTCGACCACGAAGTAGTCGCTGCCGAGCGCGATGTAATCGACCACGTACGGATAGTTGAGCGCCTGCGCCACGTGCCGGCCGATCTCGTGCTCGGGATGGATGATGCGGTCGGCGCCGACCTTCTCCAGGACCCGGTGGTGACCCGGCGTGAGTGCCTTCACCCACACCCGCGACACGCCGATCTGCTTGAGCGCGAGGGTACACAGCACGTTGGCCTCGAGATCCTCGCCGATCGCCACGACGGCGGCGTCGTAGTCAGCCAGCCCGAGCGCCTCGATGTTGCGCTCGTCGCGCACGTCGGCGATTACCGCGTGCGATACCCGGTCCTTCATTGCTTCCACGCGCTCCTCGTCGTCGTCCACGCCGAGCACCTCGTTGCCGAGGCGCTCGAGCTCGAGCGCAACGGCCTCGCCGAACGTACCCAGGCCGATCACCGCGTACTTGCCGCGTCGCCGTGCCGCCATCGATCCATCTCCGCCATCCGGTCCCAAGCGCAGGATACGTGCGAACGCTGCGACCCGCACCGTTGCGCGCACGGCAGGCCGACGTGAACACCGGTGACGGGGTCGCCTACACTGTTCGAGTATCCGGATCGTGGAGCGAACGCGTGCCCGCCACCCACACCCCACGGCCGCGCTGGGTCCTGCCGGCGATCGTGACCGGCCAGCTGCTGGTCACCTCCATCTGGTTTGCCGCCAATGCGGTGATCGGCGTCCTCCAGCACGCCTGGGGAATCGCGGGCGGTGAGGGCACCGTGACGACAGCCGTGCAGCTCGGGTTCATCTGCGGCACGCTGGTCTACGCGGTTCTCGGCCTGTCCGACCGGTACCATCCGGGCAACGTGTTCCTCGTCTCGGCCGTGATCGGCGGTGGCGCCAATGCCGCCCTGCTCGCCCTGCCCGGCGAGTTCTCGTTCGTGCTCGCGGCCCGGTTCGTGGCGGGCTTCTGCCTCGCCGGCGTCTACCCGGTCGGCATGAAGATCGCGGCGAGCTGGTACGCCGGCGGCCTCGGTCGCGCGCTGGGCTTCCTGGTCGGCGCGCTCGTGCTGGGCACCGCATCGTCACACCTGCTCCGGGGCCTCGGCGGCGCCGCCGACTGGCGCCTGGTCATCGCCGCCACCTCGCTGGCGGCCCTGGCGGGCGGACTGCTGGTGCGCATGGTCCCCGAGGGGCCGTACCTGGCCCGCGGCGGTCCGGTCCGCTTCCGGGGCGTGCTCGCGTCCTTCCGGCACGCCGACTTCCGCGCCTCGGCGCTCGGCTACTTCGGCCACATGTGGGAGCTCTACGCATTCTGGGCATTTGTGCCGGTGTGGGCGGCCGCACACGGAATGCGCGCCACCACGGTGCCGTTCATGGCCGCGGCGACCATCGGGATCGGCGCGCTCGGCTGCGTGGGCGGCGGCTACCTCGTCCGGCGTTTCGGCGGTGGACGCGTAGCCCTGGCGCAGTTGTCCGTGTCCTGCGCATGCGGCCTGGCATCGCCTCTGCTCCTCCACGCCCCCACCGCGGTCTTCACCATTTTCCTGCTCGCCTGGGGAACAACGGTGGTCGGCGATTCGCCCCAGTTCTCGGCGCTCAATGCACGCTACGCCCCGCCGGGCGTCGTCGGCTCGGCGCTCACGCTGGTCAACTGCATCGGGTTCGCCCTGACGATTCCGGCACTGTCCTTGCTTGAGCGCCTGCAGTTCGTGCTGCCGCCGGCGTGGTTGCTCATGGCGCTCGCGCCCGGGCCGATGATCGGTCTCTGGTGCGCGCGCCGACTCCTCGCCCGTGAGCCGCACGCGGACACGGTGCCGGTCGCGAGCACCTGACGCGCCACGGCTGCACCCGTACGCGAGAGATTGCGCGCATGTGCCGCCCGGATCGGATAGCATTCGGAACCGTGTCGGTCCTGGCCCGCCCCGCCCGCAGGGCTCCCGCTTGCCGGGGCCGGTCCGAAATCCCTCCCGCGGGGCTCCGCGGTCGGATGGTTGCCTGGAATCGATGGACGACACCCTCTACCGGCAAATATTCGCACGCCATCCCGGGATGCTCCTGCTCGTGGACCGGCAGGACGGGCGCATCGTGGAGGCGAACCACGCGGCCGCCATTTTCCTCGGCCGGGAACCCTGCCAGCTGCGTGGCATGGCGCTCGAGGACGTGATCGGCACCGAGGACGCGCACGCGACCACGGCGCCCGGGCAGCTCGATCGAACGGACGGCAGTCCGGCGTGGTTTCACTGGCGTGACGCCGCGGGCAACGCCCGCCTGCTGGAAACCGATTCCGCCCCGATCGCCGCCGGAAGCGGCCGCTATCGCCTGCTGACACTGCATGACGTGACCGACCGCGCGGGCTACCAGGCCGTGCTCGAGGACTACCGCACGTTCTTCGACCAGGTGCCCGTCGCCTTCTACCGCGCGACCCCCGGTCCCGCCGGCCGATTCCTGCGAATCAATCCCGCGATGGCGCGCCTCTTCGGGGCGGAATCCCCGGCGGAGCTCATGGAACGGACGATCGCCTCGCTCTATATCCGACCCGAGGATCGTTCCGGATTTTCCGATGCCATGCTCCGCAACGGCCGGGTGGTCCGGCACGAGATGGACATGCGCACGCTGAACGACCGGCGCATCCGCGTGGCCGATACGGCCTATGTGCACCACGACGAGGACGGCCACCCCGTGTTCGACGGCGTGCTGGAGGACATCACGCGTCAGTGCGAGCTGGAGGCGGAACTCGCACGCCAGGCGAGTCACGACGACCTCACCGGGCTGTACAACCGGCGCGGGCTCGATGCCCTGCTCCACCGCGAAATCGGCCGGGCAGAGCGCCACGGGCAACCATGCTCGGGCCTCATGCTCGACCTGGACCGGTTCAAGGCGATCAATGACCGCCAGGGGCACGCGATCGGCGACGCGGTGCTGGCCCAGATTGGTGCCATGGTGCGCCAGATCCTGCGGGAAGGCGATGTCGCGGGGCGCTGGGGCGGCGAGGAGTTCATCGTCGTCCTCCCCGACACCGATCACGCGGGCGTGCTCCAGCTTGCCGAGCGACTGCGCGCCGCGATGGGGGAAGCAACCTGGATGGCCAGCGGACCCGTCACCGTCAGCATCGGCTGCGGCACGTACATCCCCGGCGAAGGCGAGACCCGCTTCGTTGCACGCCTGGACGGTGCGCTCTACGCGGCAAAGCACGCGGGCCGCAACCGGGTGCTGGCGGCACCCGGGGACGGATCCGCGCGGAAGCCCGCCGCCGAATGATTCACGGCCACCACGGCGCGAAATGCCAGAGCGTCCAGCTGCCCAGGCCGATGAGCACCACGCCGGTCACGCGCGCGATCAGGGGCCGTCGACGCCGAAGACGATCCGCCCGCCGACCCGACAGCCAGGTCGCCACGATTGCGTACCATGCGCCATCGATGGTCATGGCGGTGAGCCCGAGGATCGCCGTATCCCTCCCCCCCGCCCCGGGGTCGACGAACTGGCTGAACACGGCGAGGAAGAACACCGCGATCTTCGGATTCACCAGGGCGATCGTGAATCCGTCGCGCACCGCACCGAAAAGGTCGGCGGGCACGCGCGCGCGCGCCTCCGCGGGAGCGCCGCCCGGGTCCGTGCGCAGGGCCCCCACGCCCAGCCAGAGGAGGTAGACGGCACCGGCGAGGGTGAGCGCGTCGTACAGGACCGGTCGCGACAGCATCAGGGCGGACAGGCCGAGGACGGTCAGCAACGCATACAGGCCCACGCCCACCGCGTGCGCGAGCGCACACGCGATTCCCTGCGCCCGCGACCCGGAGAGCGCATGACGGGCGACGACCGCCAGGCTCGGCCCGGGCGACATGGCACCGAGCACGCAGATCGTTGCCACCGAGATCCAGGCACCCGGGGTCATCGCCTCCTCGCCGTCGCGGCAGTGCGGCCGTGGGCCGGCGCATACGATACCCGCCGCCCCGCGGATGCTCCACCCGCTCGCCGTGCGATTGCCGGTACTGGCGCCGCGCTGGTGGCCGGCTATATTCTCAAATGTGTCCAGGGAAAGGATTCCGTCTCGCCCGCGCGGATCGCTCGCGAGCGATGTTCCCGACGACATGGCCCGTCCATCGCCCGAAACGGGCGATCGGCGGTCGTTCGGACAGCGGGGCGCGCCCGTGCGCCCCGGCTCGCATGCCGGGAGGGCACCATGCTCAGGGAATTCCGTGAGTTCGCAATGCGCGGCAATGTCGTCGACATGGCCGTCGGCATCATCATCGGCGGCGCCTTCGGCCTGATCGTCCAGAGCCTCGTGAAGGACGTCCTGATGCCGCCGCTCGGCCTGCTGCTCGGCGGCGTGGACTTCTCCGATCTGTTCCTCACGCTCAAGGACGGGATCCCGATCGGGCCATACGCGTCGCTCGCTGCCGCACAGTCGGCCGGAGCCGTCACCGTCGGCTACGGCTTGTTCATGAACGCGCTCGTGAGCTTCGTCATCGTGGCCTTCGCCGTATTCGTGCTGATTCGTGCGGTCAACCGGCTGCAGCGCCAGGAGGAAATGCCCGAGGCCACGCCGAGCACGAAGCAGTGCCCGTACTGCTATTCCACGATCGCGATCCAGGCGACCCGCTGCCCGGCCTGTACGTCGGACCTGGAACAACGCTGACGTGCGGGTGGCGTACCTGGTGCTATAAAGCAGGATGGGCCGGTCGCCGATCCACGTCCGCACATCCGCGGGCGTCGTAACGATCGGGTGTGCAAGGAGGCTCTGCGATGAAATGCGTTGCCGCACTGGGTTCGCGGTCCACGGCCGCCCGCTGGCGATATCCTGTACGCGCTGCTGCCTCCCCCGCCGGCGGGGAAGACGCGGGCAGCGGTGCGGTGGCCCCGGATACCGAGCTCCATACACGCGTTATACCGGGGAGCGGCGAGCACATCCCCGTGATCGGCCTCGGCACCTATCGCACCTTCGACGTCCGCCCGGGGCAGTCCGTCGACGACCAGCGCGAGGTGCTGCGGCGCTTTCACGCGGGGGGCGGACGGGTCGTGGATACCTCTCCGATGTACGGCGAAGCCGAACGGGTCGTCGGTCTCGTCGCCGACGACCTCGGAATCACCGATTCCCTGTTCCTCGCGACCAAGATCTGGACCCGTGGTGGAGCCGCCGGGCGCGAACAGGCCCAGGAGTCGGCGCGCCTGCTCGGTCGCGCGACGATCGACCTGATGCAGGTGCACAACCTCGTGGATCTGCGCACCCAGCTGGCGACCCTGACCGAGCTTCGGCGTGACGGCCATTGCCGCCACGTGGGCGTCACGCACTATCTCTCTTCCCGCCACGACGACCTGGCCGCACTCGTCACGTCCGCGCCCATCGACTTCGTACAGGTGAACTACAGCCTGCTCGAACGCAATGCGGAGCACCGGCTGCTGCCGGCGGCCGCCGACCATGGCGTCGCGGTACTGGTGAACCAGCCTTTCGAGACGAGCAGCCTGTTCGGCTGGGTTCGCGATGCGGCTCTGCCCGACTGGGCCGCGGAACTGGGGATCCGGAGCTGGGCCCAGTACTTCCTCAAGTTCGTGCTCGGACATCCGGCCGTCACCTGCGTGTTGCCGGCGACCCGCGTCCCCGTACACATGGACGAGAACCTGGAAGCGGGGCGCGGCCCCGTGCCTGACGAGGCGATGCGGCGGCGGATGGTGGAGTATTTCCACGAGCTGTAGCCGGGAAGCCGGAGCCCGGCCGGTGTGTCAGGTATCCGCGGTGCCAGGCCCCGTGTGCAGGCTGCGCAACGCCTCGGACACCATGCGTTCGACGATGGCACCCGCGGGCTCGACCCGCGAAATCGTGTCGACGGCCTCGCCGGCCCAGACCACTGCGGCCGTCACGTCCCCTTGCCCCGCGGCCTCGTGATAGCGCTCACGCTCGGCGGGCAATGCCTGCTCGAGCGCGTCTTCGTGTCCATGCCACCGCCGCACGAATGCGTTCTCCAGGGCCCGCCCGGTATATCCCTCCGGCCAGTCGTAGCCCCGCACGATGTCGAACACCCGCGTGCGCACGGTATCGTCGCCGCTCGCCGCAACCAGCGCACGCTTGGCGTCCTGGTTCCCGAGCGCCTCCTCGGAGGCATACAGGCGCGTGCCGATCAGCACGCCGGACGCACCGAGCATGAGTGCCGCGGCCAGGCCCCGGCCGTCGGCGACGCCGCCGGCCGCCACGACCGGTGTGTCCCCGGCAACGTCGGCCACGGCCGGTACCAGAGCAAACGTGCCGCGACTGCGCCCGTGGCCACCACCATCGGCACCCTGGGCGACGATCGCATCGGCGCCAAGCGCGAGGGCTCGCCTGGCCTCGGCGAGCGTCTGCACCTGCATCAGCAGCCTGGCGCCCGCCGAGCGGATGGCCTCCACGTGCGGCGCGGCATCCCCGAACGAGAGCACGACGGCCGCCGGCGCGTGCTCGAGCGCGGCCCACAGCTGGTCCGGGTGCCGTTCCAGGTACCAGGTGATGAACCCGATACCGACCGGCGCCCCGCCGGCGTCGTCGAACGCACCGTGAATCCATTGCGCATCTCCGTAGCCCGCTCCGATCAGCCCGAGCCCGCCGGCCGCGCTCACGGCAGCCGCCAGACGCCCGCCGGACACTCCGCCCATCGGCGCGCCGAGCACGGGGAGATCGATCCCGAGGACTCGGGTCAGGGACGTCGACAGTGCGCTCACCTCAGGCCCCGTCCGCGACGCCGGCGCGTTCATCCGCCGGATCGAGTTGCGCGTGCCCGGACACGCGGTTGCGTCCCGAGTCCTTGCTCGCGTACAGCGCCCGGTCGGCGTGCGCCAGCAACTCCTGGATGTCCGTCGCGTCGTCCGGATAGATGGCGTATCCGACACTCACGGTGGTCGTCACCTGCTCGCCCTCGAAATCGAAGGCCGTGTTCTCGATGGAGCGGCGCACGCGTTCGGCCGCCTCGTGGGCGACTCTCTCGCGCGTGTCGGGGAGAATGGCGACGAACTCGTCGCCGCCGTAGCGCGCGATGACATCCGTGCTGCGCAGGCCGCGCCGCATACCCTCCACGACGCTGCGAATCAGCTGGTTGCCGGTCTGGTGGCCGAGGCGGTCGTTCACCCGCTTGAGATAGTCGGCGTCGACCATCATCACCGCGAATGAGGTGCCGTCGCGTTCCGCGACCCGGTGCTGCTCCGCGAGAGCCGACTGGAACGCGCGCATGTTCAGCGCCCCGGTCATTTCGTCGGTTTCAGACTGGCGCTGCGCGAACGACCGCGCGAAGTCCATGTCGGCCGCCAGCAGCGAGGTGAGATAGGCCACGAGCAGAAATGGAGCGAAGTTCACCATGACTTCGCTGAACGTGCGGTAGACGAACAGGTGATCGCCCACGGCCCCGTATCCGGCTTGCAGGTAGAAACTCGCGATCAGGCCGACCTCGAGCAGGGTGATCACCTTGCCGAGCGTCAGGGCGCTGAAAATGATGACCAGCAGGTAGAGGTTGATCAGGGGGCTGTCGACCTTGCCGGTATGCCAGACGACGAAGGCAGTGAGGAGTATCATGGCCCAGGTCTCGATCGTGAGCTTCCAGCGGGTTTCCGTGCGAAACAGATTCAGGTAGCGGAACACGATCACGAACAGGGCGAAGCCGCCGCAGGCGGCCACGACCGCGAGCGGCTCGACGACCGTCGCATCCGGCACGACGAGATAGACGAGGATCAGGATCAGCAACAGCCACTCGATCTCGGCGAGCGTGCGATTGAAGCCCTTGAGCTCGATCTGGTCCGGAGTCAGTGCGCCGAGTTGCTTGTGCTCCATTGATCCCCCGCTCTTGCAAGTACCCGGTTCATTCGGCGCGAGGGATTCCCGGCAACGGCCGGCCCCGGAACACACGGCCCCGATGCCCTCGGCGCTGCAGCATCCGTCCGGTGGACCGCCGCGATCAATGCGTGACCATTCTACCAGCGCACCGGCAGCGGCAAGGTTTCCCTGTACTCATGTCAGCCATGCAAATCGATCATGATGCCATCTTTCCGCCCCGGACCGGCGCGTGGACGGTGGTGCGCACGATGCACGGTGCCGCCCCGTCATGCCCTGCCCCTGCCCGAGATCACGGCGCTCGGCGACACCATGCGGCGCGGTGACGACGGCGGGTACTGGATCGATGGCGTCTGCGAGGGCCGGGTCCGTGACCGCCACCTCGAGGAGCTTGCCCCGGACTGGCGCCGCGTGCCACGTCACGGCCTCGCCCGGGCGGAAGTTCCGACGCAGTGGCGGCTCCAGGTGCGCGATCCCGAGCTCGTGCGGGCACTCACCGAACTCGTGCGCGACTATGCCACGATCGGATCGATTCACGACGAAGGCGCCACGGCGGCCGTGGGCGCGCGCGGCCACTTCCGATCGGAATATCGTGTCCCGATCCGGGCATGGCAACTCATCATGGAACCGCCCTGCGGGGCGACGTGGCATCCCCCGACGACGCCGACATCCGGAGCCGCGCCGCCCGCCCGGGCGGCACGTGACGGGTATCCACCGTCGGGGGAACGCGCCCGTCAGATCACCAGGTCCGTCGCCACGCTCACGCGGTCGCGCCCGAGGGACTTCGCGCGGTACATGGCCCGATCGGCGAGATGCAGCAGCTCGTCGCGCGTACGGCTGTCGCGCGGATAGCACGACACGCCGATACTGATCGTCAGCGGAACCTCGGTCCCTCCGCCGATCGTGAATGGACTCTGCGCTATCGCCTCGCGTATGCGTTCAGCGACTTCCTGGCCCTTCTCCGGGGCGGTATCCGACAGCAGGATCGTGAACTCGTCGCCACCGTAGCGGGCGAGCGTATCGACCTGCCGGATATGGCGCGCCATCACCTGCGATACGTGGCGCAGTGTCTGCGTGCCGACGAGGTGTCCGTGTCGATCGTTCACGATCTTGAAGCGGTCGATATCCAGGAACAGGATGCAGACGTCGTGACCGTAGCGGTCGGCGCGCTGGAATTCCTGGTCGATCGCATCGAGCAGGTAGCGCGCGTTATGGGTCCCGGTGACGTCATCGATGAACGCGCGTTCCTTCGCCCCGTAATAGCGCTCCGCGTTGCACAGGGCCAACTCGGCGTATCCGGCGATGCGTTGCGCCCGTTCCAGCGCCGTCGCGTCGAACGGCGCGCCGTCCTCCAGCACGTAGATCACGCCGCATTCCCGCTCGCGCCCGCGCAGCGGTATCGCGAGTGCCGGACCGACCCGGATCCCGGAATTATCGAGGAGGTCGTGCAACGCGCTCGCGGTTACGGTGCCAATGCCGTCCACGTCGTCCAGGGGGAGTCGTTCGTCCTCGATCAGCACGTCGCGCAGCCTGCGCCCCTCGCGCCGGGAGAAGCCCCGCAGGGCGAGGCCGTCGGAGACGGGCATGGACGTGCGCCGGAACTGCGCAAGGCCGCGGCTGCGGCCGAGGCCGGACAGCAGCAGTTCCACTGCGAGATCGTAGATGTCGTCGGGCTCGAGACAGCGCACGAGCCGCGCGCAGGATTCCAGCGTGTCGAGGGTCCCGCGCAGGCGTGCGTTCTCCTGCTCGAGGCGGGCCTCGGTGAGCAGCCGATCCGCGGCCCGATACAGGGCGTCCGGCCGCAACGGCAGTGTCAGCGACGTACCCGCCCCGGCCCGCACGGCCTCCGCGCCGCCGCATTCCCCGTCCTGCGTGGACATCACGATGACCCGCGTGGCGGGCGCGGCCCGGCGGATGTGCGCGACCAGCTCGGCGTCGGCCGCCACGAGGACCAGGTCCACCGCAGTCGATTCCAGCGCCGCCAGCAGCGCCTCGCGGCCCGGACAGACATCCACCGTTGCCAGCGAAGCCAGCGCCTGCCGTGCCGTCTCTCCGGCGCGGGAATTCTCGTCGAGAATCAGGACACGTGCCGTACTCATCGGGCCGCTCCAGGCCATGACCGGGACGACCGCGGCCCGGCACGCGGCCGGACCGGATATCGTCCACGCGATTCCCTCACGGATACCGCTTAGGCGAATCATGGCAGAAAATGCACGGCTTTGACGCATCGGCACGCCGCCACCCGTCCACGTTACACTGCCACCAGGCCCGATCGGGAAACCTGAATTGACACACCGCACCCAGAATGCCCAGCCCGTGGGCGTGATCTACACCGGCGGCACATTCGGCATGGTGCAGTCTGCGCGCGGGTACACCCCGTCGACGGACCTGCCGGCGCGCGCCGAAGCGGAGCTGCAGTCCGGATCCCCGAACGGGTCGCCGCGGATTGCCTGGATCCCGTTCGCCGACGGCCAGCCCATCACGAGTTCGGACGCCACCCCCCGCCTGTGGTTCGACCTGGCGCAGACCATTGCCGCGCACGCCGACCAGTGCGCGGGATTCGTGATCATCCACGGCACCGACACGCTGGCATTCACCGGGGCGGCCCTGTCGTTCCTGCTCGCCGGCCTGGGCAAACCGGTCATCGTCACGGGCGCGTCTGCGCCTCTGGGGGAGCCGGACAGCGATGCCGCGGCCAATCTGCACCACGCCCTGCAGGTGGCTGCCGGCGGCCGGTCCGCCGAGGTCACGATCGCGTTCGGCCGGTTCCTGCTCCGCGCCAATCGCACGACGAAACGTCACGAAAACGCGGACGACCTGTTCACGTCGCCCGGTCTCGAGCCACTGGCGACGCTGGGCGACCCGATCGAGTACCACGGGGTCGAGGCGCCGCCCGGGCCGTACGAACGCCCGACGCTGCCCCTGGCCGGCTGGCGGGACACGCGCGTCGCCATGCTGCCCGCGTATCCGGGGCTGGGCGGTGAGCTCGTGCGCGCGGCCTGCGGGACGGGCATCGGCGCGCTCCTGCTCGAAGCCTACCCCTCCGGCGTCGCGCCGGGCGGGGACGCCGACTTCGTCGCGGCCGTTGCCGAGGCGGTGGCCGCCGGCATCGTCGTGGGCGCCGTATCGCAAAGCCGCCACGGATGGATCCGCATGGGCAAGTACGCGATCAGCACCCCGCTGGCCGAAGCCGGCATGATCGGCGGCGAGGACATGACCCGCGAGGCAGCCCTGGCCAAGCTGCACTTCCTGCTCTCCAGCCGGCCGGACCCGGCGGCCCGGGCGCGGGATTTCGCGCGTGATCTCGCCGGCGAACTGACCCCGCTCGATACCGCCTGACGTCCCACCAGACCCGGCCCGCCACCGGCCGGGCGCAGGATCGGCCCAGCCCCAAGGGGTTACGCCTGGAACGGATTGATCAGGCCGTCCCCGGGGCTCAGCGCAGAACCGGCACACCAATCAGCCAGCGATGCAGTCCGAGGACGAAGGCCGCGTACAGCACCACGCCGCCGATCACGGCGATCCAGTCGTTCACCGGTCGCGCGGGGGCGCCCGGCGAGGGCCGGGCCGGCCGGTGCTGCAGTGAAATGCGGTCCGCGACCGCCCAGGCGAGGAAACCGCCGAACAGCAGCACGTCGGCCACGGTTCCGTTGACGAGCAGGTGCGCGAGCGCCCAGGTCTTCACCGCGGCCAGTAGCGGATGCTTCAGGCGATCACTGATGCGCCCGCGGAAACAGGCTGCGAGCGCCAGGGGAAACACGAACACCAGGAGACCGAGCGCGACGTGGCGCATCCAGGTGGGCGGGAAATAGAGCCAGATCGGGTGCTCGCGCGCCAGCCCGTAGCCGATGACGATCAGCACCAGCCCACCGAGAGAGACGATGCCCAGCAGTCCTTTCCACGGACCCTCGCCGATGCGCGCCACCGCGCGGTCGCGCCGGCCGGGAGCGAGGATCGAGACCGAGTGCGTGGCGAAGAACACGACCAGGCCGAGTACCAGCCAGAACATCCCTCATTCCCTCGCAGGCGGCGTGTTCAGTCGATTATGAGCGTATCCGGGCCGCGCGGGCCAGCGGAGGTTGGACGTCACCGCGGACCGGACGTAGGCTGCACGGGGTCCCGGCACCGGGAAGCCCCGGGAACCCCCCGCGAGCGCGCGCAATGCCATGCGTCCGATCCCGCTCGTGTTGTCGGCCGCGACACTACCGTGCGTCCCGAACCGGAGCTGAACTGCCCGACATGGCCGTCGACCCCGATCGGCTCGCGATCGACCCGGATCCGACCCGCATGCGCAAACGCAGACCGCGACGTTCCCGCCGAAGGCGCCTGCTGGCCCGCTCGATCGCGGTCGTGCTGGTCGCCTGCGTCGTGGCCATCGTCGGGCGTCAACTCTGGTATCTGGGCTGGGTCTGGTACTACGTGGACCACAATCCGACGACGACCGCCTTCATGGATCAGCGGCGCGCCGAGCTCCGGGCTTCCGAGCCGGATGCCCGCCTCGACTACCGCTGGGTTCCGTATGACCGCATCTCCCCCTGGCTCAAGCGGGCGGTGATCGCCAGCGAGGACCAGCGTTTCGTGTCGCACAACGGCTTCGACTGGGAGGCACTGCGCAAGGCCTTCGAGCGCAACATGAAAGCCGACGAGGTCGTGCGCGGCGGCTCGACGATCACGCAGCAACTGGCGAAGAACCTGTTCCTCTCGCCGCGCCAGACCTATGTCCGGAAGATCCAGGAAGCAGTGATCACCGTGATGCTCGAGTCGACCATGACCAAGCGCCGGATCCTGGAGCTGTACCTGAATCTGATCGAGTGGGGCGATCACGAATTCGGCGCCGAGGCCGCCGCCGAGCATTACTTCGGGCGCCCTGCTTCCAGTCTCGGCCCGTGGAGCGCCTCGCTGCTCGCCGCGCGCATCCCGAACCCGCGCTACTACGACGGCCAGGGCGTCACGAACTACCTCTACGAACGGGCCGCATGGATCAACGGCTGGGCGAACCAGGTCCGTATCCCGACCGGGGAGCGCGACCGGTGATTCCCGCCCGGGCGGCCCGATGGCCGTCTCACGGCGTGAAACGCCGGAACACGAGCGATGCGTTCGTGCCCCCGAACCCGAAGCTGTTCGACATCACGGTATCGAGCACGACGTCGTCGCGGCGCGTGGTCACGATCGGCATGCCGCTGGCCTCGGGATCGCAGTGCGTCACGTTGATCGAGGGCGCGATGAATCCGGCCGCCATCATGAACAGCGAGTAGATCGCCTCGTGCACACCGGCTGCCCCGAGAGAGTGCCCGGACATCGACTTGGTGGATCCGATCGGGGGCACGGCGTCACCGAACACCTCACGGATTGCTCGTAGCTCGGTCGTGTCCCCCGCGGGCGTGCTGGTGCCGTGCGCGTTCACGTAATCGACCGGCGCCGTGACGTCGGCCAGCGCCTGCCGCATGCACCGTACGGCGCCCTCGCCGCTCGGAGCCACCATGTCGTCGCCGTCGGATGTTGCGCCGTAACCGACGATCTCGGCGAGCAACGGGGCACCGCGCGCGCGTGCGTGCTCCAGCTCCTCCAGGACCAGCATGCCGCCACCGCCCGCGATCACGAACCCGTCGCGATCGGCGTCGTAGGGCCGCGAGGCCTGCGCCGGTGTATCGTTGTAGCGGGTCGACAGCGCGCCCATCGCATCGAACAGCATTGCCAGCGACCAGTGCTGCTCCTCGCCGCCGCCGGCGAACACGATATCCTGCCTCCCGAGCTGGATCTGCTCCATCGCGTTGCCGATGCAGTGCGCACTCGTCGCGCAGGCGGAGGAGATCGAGTAGTTCACGCCCTGGATGCCGAAGGTCGTTGCCAGGCAGGCGGATGTCGTGCTGCCCATGGTCTTGGGCACGGCGAACGCGCCGATGCGCCGGACGCCCCGTTCACGGAGCGTGTCCGCGGCGTGCACGAGCGCCGAAGTGGACGCACCACCGGATCCGGCGATCACCCCGACGCGCGGGTCGGACAGGTGATCCGGGTCGAGTCCCGCATCGCGCGCCGCGTCCTCCATGGCCACGCAGGCGTACGCGGCGGCATCGGCCATGAATCGGCCCGGCTTGCGCGGAACCCGTTGCGCCAGGTCGATGTCGGGCCATCCGGCCACGGTACTGCGCAATCCCATGCCGGCGTAGTCCTCGCTGAACCGGATGCCGGAACGACCCGAACGCAGGGAGTCGGTCACGCTGGCCCGGCCATTGCCCAGGCAGGAGACGATCCCGATGCCGGTCACCACGACACGACGCATGCTCCTGCCCTCCTGGTCTGCCGCCGCCACGTCAGAGCTGGGCCGCGGGGTCGAGGAACAAACCGACCTTGAGGTCCGAGGCGCGGTAGATGGTCTTTCCGTCGACATCGACCGTGCCGTCCGCGACGGCCATCGTGAGGCTGCGCCGGATCAACCGCCTGATGTCCAGGCGGTAGCGGACTTCCCGATTCTCGGGCAGTACCTGCCCGGTGAACTTGACCTCGCCGCATCCGAGTGCGCGCCCCTTTCCTGGCGCACCGATCCATCCGAGGAAGAACCCGAGCAGTTGCCACAGGGCATCGAGTCCCAGGCATCCCGGCATGACGGGGTCACCGGGGAAGTGACAGTCGAAGAACCAGAGATCCGGGCTCAGCGCCAGCGCCGCCTCCACATCGCCCTTGCCATACTTCCCGCCATCGTCCCGAATCCGATCGATGCGGTCGAACATCAGCATCCGATCGACCGGGAGACGGGGGTTGCCGGGGCCGAACAGCGCCCCGTGTCCGCATGCGATCAACTCGTCACGCGAGAAACTGCCGAGCCGCGGATCGTCCGCCGGTCCCCGGCCTGCGGCCGGCCCTGTCGATACCGTCATTGCATTCACCATGCGTTCGGTGGGTGGCAGGCGTTCCGTGCGCCGGGATCCTGTCGACCACGTGCGGCGGCCGTCCAGGCGCGACACCCTAGCAGCCTGTCGGCCTTGGGGCTGATCTACTGCGCCGGCGGGGCAGTGGTCCATTTTCGCGATCCTTCTCGTCACATGGTTCACACCATGCTCCTCCAACGATCGCAAAACTGGCCTCGCTCTCCCAGGCGGCTCGCCACAATCGCCCAAGCCCGACAGACTGCTGGCGGGTATTGCGCCTGCATGCACGCGACAAGAATACCCTACGGGACCGTACGGCGCGCGCACTTGACCCGGGTCAACCGCCCTGCCGGGGCAGTCTGCACGGGGCTGCTTACCGAAACATGACGGTACATGCGCCCAGCTTGCCGGGAACCCGACGGAATCCGGATCCCCGACAACCACGCGGCTCGGGGACGGGCCTGTACGGATACCGGAACCATCGAACGGCGACAAGGCACGATGAGTGTCGGCGATCTCTGCACCCGCGAGGTGATCGTGGCCTGCGGCGACGGGAACGCGACGCGTACAGCCATCCGCGGCGGGCCGCCTGAGTCCGTCCGATCGCCCGTCAGTCGTGCGCCAGCAGGCGGTCACCCTGCTCGTCGACGAGCTGCCGCGCCTTGAGGAAGCACATGCGGGTCGCTTCGTCACGGTCGGCCATGGTGTCCGCGCGCACAAAGTCGAAACCGGCGCCTTCCTCGTCGTCCGCGCGGCGGATGGTTCCGGCCACCCGCCACTGCCCCCCGTCGCGCACGGGCCGGGCCAGCAGCAGGAACCCCTCGTAGGTCTCGCGGGCCGTTTCCTCGCCCGGCCCCGACGTGGGTTGGCCGGCTTTCCGGTCGCGGCGCAGGAATCCGAACATGGTTGCTCCCCAGGCAGACAGTCCCCGGCAGTATGAGGGGCTTGTGCCGGTGGCGCGAGGGGCAGCATGCCCCGCCGGTCAACGACCCGTGGGCCGGTCGCCCTCGGCGGTGTCCGTCGCGATGGTCGACTTCCGGGCGAGATCGCCGCCGCGCCAGAGGTACAGCGCCAGCAGCGGAACCGCCTCGGCGCGCATCGCGTGCGTCATTCCCGAGGCATGGTGGATCGGCTCGTCCGGCGGCCGGGCCGCCCAGGGCCGCTCCTCGCCGGCCATCCAGGACGCCGGGCCCGTGAGCGGGATGTAGATTTCCTCGGCGTCATGGCTGTGCGCCGGGTATTCGGTCCCCTGCGCAAGCAGCAGGAACCCGCAGGCGAGCGCCTCGCTCGGCAGTGGACCGCGCGTGCCGACGAGCTCGGTCCAGCCGTAGCGCTCGAGGAACGAGACCCCGAAATCCTCCGGCGCGTACGTCTGTCCCCACTGCAGCCGCGGTGCGGCGGCGGCCAGCGCCCGCACCAGGTGGAGCCCCCGCCCGCCTGCTGCCGCAACCGCGTCGGGAAGGCAATGCACCACCGGCAGGAAACGGGGGGCGACCGCGCGGGTCTCGACGGATGCGGCGGGCCACGCAGCCAGGAATCGCCCCAGCGCGGGATGGTCCAGCCCGTCGAGATATCGCCGGGCCCGAATGGCCAGAGCCGCGGCGGTTGCCTCGGATCGCGGCATGGCCGTCGCGCCGGCGCTCATCGCGTTACGCCAACGTGCCGCGGCAGGTTCCGGCGGCCGGCGCCACCGTCGGCCCCGCCTCAGGACGACGAGTCATCGTCGGATCGACGTCCCGCGGAGCGACCGCGGCGGCCACGGCTCGCTGCGCCGAACACCAGGCCCACCACGAGTGCCCCCAGTGCCGCCTCGACGGGACCCACGCTCGCGCCCGCGAGCGCGTCACCGGCTGCCGCACCCAGGCGCCCGGCCGGCGTCGCGGACGTCTCTTCCGGCGATTCGGCCGCGGCTGCGCGGCGCCGGCCCCCACCGCGCGCAAGGCACAGCGCAACGACGAGCAGCACGAGCGCGAGCAGGATCGCGGCCCCGCCCACGATCGCCCCGGCCTGCCAGGGCTGCATGAGCGCGTCCAGCGAATGGAAGGCCCCCAGGAGGACGAAGACCAGCCCCACCACGGCCGCCACGGCCGCAAGCAGCAAGAGCGCCAGCGCGCCCGCGACCCGCCCGGCGCGCCTGCGCACACGCGCGCGCTCCGCCGCTGCAATGTCCGCCACCAGGCGCGTGAACATCAGTGGCGGCGATCGAGCAGCAGGCTCACCAGGAAACCGAGGCCGAAGGCCACCAGCACGCTCGCGAGCGGCCGTTCCTCGATGTAGCTCTCGACACTCTCTTCCGCGGACTCCACACCCTCGCGAGCACGCTCGCCGGCCGCCCGTGCCCGCGCGCCCGCCTCGTGGCCCCTCTCTTCGGCGGATGCACGAACGCTTCCGAGCAGCGAGCTCACGTCCGAGCGCAGGCCCGCGATGTCTTCCTTGAGCTTCGCGAGTTCCGCATCGAAATCCCGTTCCTTGTCTTCGGCCATCGTGCCATCTCCGTTCGTTTGGCGGCGATCGAAATCCTCGGCCGCGGTGGGCCCGGTGCACACGCGTGCGCCGGCTGTCCGGCGCCACCGGCTCCCGTTCATCCTATGTGCAGACGCGACCGCATTGAATCAATCCCCCCGGGCGCGGCGATAATGATGCACCCCGTGCCCATGAAGATCACGCCGCGCGGTACGGCGCCGGCATCGCGGACATGGCCCGGCGGCGGGATCTCCACCGGAGTCCGAATGAACGAAACGCACGGCAGCCCACCCGCTCACGGGCGAGTCGCCTGGATCACGGCCGCGACGATCGCCCTCGCCCTGGTGCTGCTGGTGGCAATCCCGTACCTGTCGCGCGTGTTCCTGATCGTGTTCGGCGGCGTGCTGCTGGCAATCATGCTCGACGCCCCCGCCCGCCTCCTCCACCGGCTGGCGCCGATCCCGCGGCCCGCCGCCGTTGTGCTGGTTGCGACCGCTCTGGCTGCGGGCGCGGGCGTGCTCCTGTGGCTCGCCGGGCCTTCCTTCGGGGCCCAGACCGAGCAGCTCGCCCAGCGGCTCCCGGCGGACCTGTCGTACGTCGAGTCGGGGCTGCGGCAGCACGCGTGGGGACGGCTGCTGATGCAATACCTGCCGGCCGGCGGCGCTCTCGTACCCACCCCCTCGCAGCTCGTCGGGCACCTCACCGGCGCCTTCTCGACCACGCTCGGGGTGCTGGCGAACGTGGCGCTGATGCTCGTGGTGGGCGTGTACCTGGCCCTGGAACCGGGGCTCTACCTCGACGGCGCCGTGCGCATGCTCCCCCCCGCGACGCGCCGGCGCGGATCGGAAGTGCTCGGGATGCTCGGACGCGCGCTGCGCTGGTGGCTGGTCGGCCGCCTCGCGGCAATGACCGTGGTCGGTGCCCTGACGGTGATCGGCCTGATGGTCGTCGGGATGCCGCTGCCGCTGGCCCTCGGCCTGGTCGCGGGCACCCTGTCGTTCGTGCCCTTCCTGGGACCAATCGTGTCCGCGCTGCCCGCCCTGCTGATCGCACTCGGCCAGGGACCGATGGAGCCGGCATACGTCATCGCCGTCTACGTCGTGGTGCAGTTCCTCGAAAGCAACTTCATCACGCCCATCATCCAGGAACGCGTCATCGCGTTGCCGGCCGCCCTGCTGCTGGTGGCGCAGATCACGATGGGGGCGATGTTTGGCCTGTTCGGGCTGCTGCTCGCGACACCGCTCACCGTCGCGGCGCTCGTGCTCGTGCAGATGCTCTACATCGAGGACGTGCTCGGCGAGCGCATCCACGTGGCGGGCGAACACGGCGAATCCGCGCAGGCGCCCAGCGACGGTCACGGCTGACGGCGGACGGGCGGCGCCCCGTACCCGCGGGCGACGTTCAGCTGCCGTCGCGTGCCGGGCTCGCCTCCTCCGCGGTCGAGGCGCGCGCGTCGAGCGCCTCCCACCGGCGGTAGGCCTCGTCGACGTCCACCTGCGCACGCGCCAGCTGATCGTTGATCTCCCGCAGCCGGGCACCGTCCCCCGCGTGCAACTGCGGGTCTTCCAGTTCACGCGCCAGACCGGCGACGCGCGATTCCAGGACCTCGATGCGGTCCGGCAACTGCTCCAGCTCGCGTCGCTCCGCGGAGCCGAGACCGCGCGGGCCGGCACGCCGGTTCGTGCGGACCGGTTTCGCGTGGGCCGCCTTCGTGGTCCGGCTCGCGCCGCCGACGTCGGTCCCCGGACGGCGCGCGAGCCAGTCGCAGTAGCCACCCACGTACTCGGCGACGCGGCCACCGCCCTCGAGCACCAGCACGCTCGTGACGACGCGATCGAGGAACTCGCGATCGTGCGACACGAGCAGGACGGTACCCGCGTAGTCCGCGACCAGCTCCTCGAGCAGCTCGAGCGTCTCGATGTCGAGGTCGTTCGTGGGTTCGTCGAGCACGAGCAGGTTCGAGGGCTGGCTGAACAGTCGCGCCAGCAGCAGGCGATTGCGCTCCCCGCCGGACAGCGCCGTGATCGGTGCACGGGCGCGCGCAGGCGTGAACAGGAAATCCTGCAGGTAGCTGATGGCGTGGCGCTGGCGACCGTTGATCTCGACGAATTCGCGTCCGCCGGCCACGTTGTCGAGCGCGGTGGCCGTCTCGTCCAGCACCGCGCGATGCTGGTCGAAGTACGCGACGCGCAGGCTCGTACCCGTGCGCACGGTACCGCTGCGCGGCGCGAGCTCGCCGAGCAGCAGGCGGATCAGCGTGGTCTTGCCGGAGCCGTTGGGTCCGACGATTCCGATGCGGTCGCCGCGCAGCACGGTGACGTTCAGACCCGCCACGATGGGCTGGTCGTTGTATGCAAACCCGGCGCCCTCGGCCTCGATCACGCGCCGGCCCGATGAGCGCGCAGCGGCCGCCTCCATGCGCACGGTGCCATCGGCCTCGCGCCTGCGGGCCCGCTCGCGTCGCATGTCCTGCAGTGCCCGCACCCGGCCCTCGTTGCGGGTGCGTCGCGCCTTGATCCCCTGGCGGATCCAGGCTTCCTCCCGCGCGAGCCGGCGATCGAAGCGCTCCTGCTCGCGCGCTTCGGCATTGAGGCGCTCCTCGCGGCGGCGCAGGTAGTTTTCGTAATCGCCCGGCCAGCTGCTGACCGTGCCGCGATCGATCTCCACGATGCGGGTCGCAAGCGCGCGCAGGAAGCGGCGATCGTGCGTGACGAAGACGAGGCTCCCGGCGAATCCCTCGAGGAACGATTCCAGCCACTCGATGTTGGCGAGGTCGAGATGGTTCGTCGGCTCGTCGAGCAGGAGCACGTCCGGTGAGCCGGCCAGTGCCCGGGCCAGCAGCACGCGCCGCTTCATGCCGCCGGAGAGCGTGGCGAACTCGATGTCCGGATCGAGATCCAGACGACTCACGACCTCGTTCACGCGTCGGTCGACGTCCCAGCCACCCTCGGCGTCGATGCGCGCCTGCACGCGTCCGAGGGCCTCCACGTCGCCGGTGACTCCGGCCGACTGCGCGAGGCGGTGGAACTCGGCCAGGAGGTCGCCGAGATGTCCGACCGCGCCGGCCACCACGTCGAACACCGTGCCGGCGGTTCCGGCGGGCACCTCCTGGGTGAGCCGGGCGATGCGCGTCCCCCGCTGTACGCGCACGGTGCCGTCGTCCGGCTCGATCTCGCCGGCCAGCAGCCGCAGCAGGGTGGACTTGCCCGCGCCGTTGCGCCCGATCAGGCAGACGCGCTCGCGCGCGTCAACGGCGAGGTCGACGTGCTCCAGCAGCGCTCGGGAGCCGCCGATGGACACGTCCACGTTCGAGAGGGTAATCAATGCCATGGATCGACTGCCGGGTCCGGACGCGTGAGCCCGGACCGGTGCGGACCGGGGAAGCGTACATGGTGCCACGCCTTTCGGCTCGCCGGGCGTGCATGTGTCGCCGATCCCGCGCCGCCGCGTCGACGGCGACGCTCGGCGCGGGCCCGTTCCGGCGCCGTCACGCGCGAGCACCGCCTCCAGGTGGTCCAGGAATGCCCGCACGCGCGGCGGAGAGACTGCCGCGATGGGCGCAGACCGCGCGGACCTGTGGGGAAGGCCTGATTCATCCATTGCGCTCGCGTTACGCTTGGGCTCGGACGATTCTGGCCCCTGGCGGTGTTGCGGCGCCGGCCCACCCGGGCGGCACGTCCCCGTTGTTGGCCATATGGCGGCCGGGCGGCCGGATCTCGACCGCGGTGTCTTCGCATTGCGGGCGCCACGCGGTACCCGCGCCCCGCCATAGGACCAGGCACTCCCGGCGTCGCCGATCCCGCGGCCGCCGGACAGGCTGGTGCCGCGCACAGCACCAGGCGCACAGCCCGGCCCGTGCACGGCGAACGAGACGGGTACGCTGACCCGCAGGCGGCCCCGCGGCTCGACGGCCTCGCTGGATGCCAGCGCGTCCGCCGCGGCCCGCTCGTCCACGACCCGCGCGCAGCGTTCGTAGCGGCCGAGGCCGGTCTCGGTCGCACGCACGCGCCGGGTTCAACGACTACGGAGGAAGCGTACGACGAGGCAGTCACCTCGCTGTCAGAGGCCCTGGATGCGCTCGAGGCACGACTGGACGCCGGAGGGCCGTACCTGTTCGGAAGACGGATCACGGAGACGGACGTCCGGCTGTTCGTGACGCTGATCCGCTTCGACGTCGCCGATCACGGCGTCGTCACGGCGAACCTGCGGCGCGTGTCGGACTACCCGCTACTGTCGCAGTCCATGCGCCGGCGGCACGAACGCGACGACATCGTCCCGACCGTCAATCCCGGCCCCATCAAACGCGGTTACGATGCGATCGAGGCCCCGAACCCGACACGGATCGTGCCGAAAGGCCCGGCAGTCATCCTTGGCGGCGTGCGGCCCGGCGACTGAGCGGGCCCGCAGCCCGCCCAACCACACGCCGCGACGATCGACGGGCAGCGCTCCGCAACGGGCGGGAGCGCCGCGGGCTCACCCGTAATCGACGGCCAGCGCGTACCTCGGGTCCTCGTGCAAGGCCCAGTACGCGTCGCGTATGGCCTGCGTCACCGGACCCGGACGTCCGTTCCCCACCGGCCGGCCGTCGATGCGCGTCACCGGCATCACGCCGCCCGCCGTGCTCGTCACGAACAGCTCGTCGGCGTCGCGGGCCTCGGATGCCGGAAGGTGCGTTTCGATGACGTCGCGGCCCTGCCCGCGTGCAATCTCGATGACCGTACGCCGCGTGATCCCTTCGAGCACGCCCGACGCCGGCGTGACCAGACGTGAGCCGAATACCGCGAACACGTTGAAGCCGGGGCCCTCGACCAGGTGGTCATCGGCATCCACGGTCACGGCGGTCTCCCCGCCACGGTCGTACGCCTCGAACAGGCCCATCACCACGTCGAGCCAGTGGTAGTTCTTGACAGTGGGATCCACGGAGGCGGGCGGAATGCGCTGACGGTGCGCCACGACGAGGTCCAGTCCGCGGACCTGCTGCTCCGGGTCCGCAATCCAGATGAACGGCACCGCGAAGGCGTGGAAGCGATTCGTGCAGCTCCGCGGGTCGCGCGAGCCCGGCGCCGGCTGACCGCGCGTGCAGATCATTTCGACATAGGCATCGCGCAGGCCGGTCGCGCGCACGAGCCGCGTGAGAATCGCGCGCACGGCATCGCGGTCGAACGGAATCTCCATGCGGAGCGCCGCCATACCGGCGAAGAAACGCTCGACGTGGTCGTCCAGACGGAAGAAGCGACCCTGCCAGACATGGGCGACGTCGTAGGTGGCGTCGGAATGCAGGAATCCCCAGTCGAGGAGCGACAGCTTTGCCTCGGCGATCGGCACGATCGCATCATCGACGTACGCAACGCCCTCGGCGAACGTGCTCACGCGTGCGGTTGCGCCGCATGCGAGTGACCATGATCGCACCCGCAATGTGCATGGTCGCCGAGGACCTCGAGCACGCGACAGCACTGCACCGGCCCGCCGTCGCACTGGTCAACCATGCGTTCCAGTTCCTGCTCTAGGGCCTGCAGACGGCGGATCCGGGCGCGCACGGCATCGAGCTGCTCGGCCGCAAGGGCGTCGATCCCGGCGCACCGGTCCGCCGACTCCGCCAGCCCCAGGACCGCGCGAATCCGCTCGAGCGAGAAGCCGAACTCGCGCGCGTGTCGAATGAACAGGACCCGGCGCCGGTCATCCGGCGAGTAGCGGCGCTGGCCGCCCTCGGTACGGGCGCTGGGGGTAATCAGGCCGAGCGACTCGTAGTGGCGCAGCGTCTGGACGTGTACGCCGGCCTCGCGGGCGAGGCGGCCGATCGAGAGCGTTTGCGGAGGCATCGCTGCGGCCCTCTTGAAGCTACAGTGATTGTAGATTCTACCGTACCGCACGCGGGCAGGCCCATATCCGTCCACCCGGGAGGAGCCCAGTGAGCGCGACATCGCACGGCCACGACCATCAACACGACCACGGGCACGGCCATGCCCATGGTGCCGATCGTCGCCGCGTCCTGCTGGCGATGTGGCTGACGGGCGGCTTCATGATCGTGGAGGCCGTGGGCGGCGCCTTCGCCGGTTCGCTGGCCCTGATCGCCGATGCAGCGCACATGCTCACCGACGCGGCCTCGCTCGGCCTGGCGTGGTTCGCCTTCCGCCTGACCGACCGGCCGGCGGACCGCCAGCGCACCTTCGGCTACCACCGCTTTCCCGTGCTCGCCGCTTTCATCAACGGCCTCGCGCTGTTCGCGATCGTCGCCTGGATCGCGTACGAAGCGGTACTGCGCCTGCTCGAACCGACCCCGGTCATGGGGGCCACCATGGCCGTCATCGCGGCGATCGGCCTCGGGGTGAACGTGCTGGTGTTCGCCGTGCTGCACGGGGGTGACCATGACAACCTGAACCTCCGCGGCGCCGTGCTGCACGTGCTCGGCGATCTCCTCGGATCGGTCGCGGCTCTCACGGCGGGAGGCGTGATCCTGCTCACCGGATGGACACCGATCGACCCGATCCTCTCGCTCCTCGTGGCTGTCCTCGTCCTGCGCAGCGCCTGGTATCTCGTGCGCCAGGCCGGGCACGTCCTCCTGGAGGGAACGCCGGAAGCGGTGGATCCGCGCGAAGTGGAGCGAGAGGTACCGGTCGCCGTTGTGGGCGTGGAGGAGGTGCATCACGTTCATGCATGGTCGCTCTCGCCCGAACGGCCAATGATGAGCCTGCACGCGCGAGCCACCGGAGCCGTCGATCACGACACGCTCGTGGCACGCATCAAGGCATTCCTGCGCAACCGCTTCGGTGTCGAGCACGCCACGCTGCAGATTGAGTACGGGGAGCATTGCATCGATCACGAGGCGGGGCCGAAGCAGGACGAAGCCGGCGACGACCGGGACCCGAGCGCAGCGAAACGATAGAATGAGGCGCACGGCATCCCCCGTGACGCGGACGGCCCGGCGCCATGATCTACCCGATCCTGCTGGTCATTGCGGCCATCGTGCTCGCCATGTTCCTGTGGAGCTGGCTGAGCACGGAGCTGCGCAACGGCGCGGCATGGCTCCGCGATCGGGTGCGCCTCGCGCGCGGTGGCAAGACGCAGCAGCGCCTGCTCGACGAAACCCGGCGCGCATTCGAGGCACGCGGCCTGGAGGCCGACTGTATCCTGGTGTCCAGCCAGGTGGCCCCGGTCTACGATAATCTGCGGCGGCAGTACATCGGCCGGCGGCCCGTGGTTCCCCTCCCCGTGGCCGTTGCGCTTGCCCTGGGCACCGATGTCGATGCCGGCTACCTCTTTCTGCGGGCGGTCACGGCCGGTGTCGGCGAGGTCGGACGGGACGCGTCGGAATTCTTCCCGTTCGCCGACGTGTCCCGTATCGAGCAGGTCGCTCAGGACCTCCCCGAAGGGATCGCCCCGACCGCCCCCCGCGCCCTCGAGATCGTTACCGGTGATTCCGAGTGCCCTCGCCGATACCGGCTCGCCCTGGAGGACGAGTGGGGCGTACGGGGGTCGGACCTCGTGGAACGCGTCCGCGCGATGATCGAGGATCGGCGCAAGCCCGATCCGGCACCACTCATCGTGCGCTGAAGCCAGCCCGGGTCGTGACACCACCCGCCCCGCCCCCGGCGACGGAGCTGCACACGGCGCCGCCCCGATCTGCGGCGACGCCGCGCCCGATGCGGCAACAAAAAAAGGCCCCGATCACGGGGCCTGAAACGCTCCTTTCACCCCGGAGGGGGGCATGGAGACGTACCGCAGTCGATGGCGCGGACGCGCTCAGCAATCCAGCGTGTTGTGGCGCTCCCACTCGGTCAGGTGACGGCTGTACTCGTTCCACTCGGCGGTCTTCAGCTTGATGTAGGCATTGCTGAAGTCATCGCCCAGCGCCCGACGCAGGGTCTTGTCCCGTTCGAAGGCCCGTACGGCGTCGATGAGGTACAGCGGCAGTTTCTTCGCCCCGCGCGCCTTGTGCCCTTCGGAGTACATGTCGATGTCCAGTCGCTTGCCCGGCTGCTGCTGGCTCGCGATGCCCTCGAGGCCCGAAGCGAGCTTCACCGCCTGCAGGAGATACGGGTTCGCGGCGCCATCGGCCTGGCGAAATTCGAAACGGCCCTCGTCCGGTACCCGCACCATGTGCGTGCGGTTGTTGCCCGCCCAGGTCACCGAGTTCGGCGACCAGGTCGCACCGGACGCGGTCACGGGGGCATTGATGCGCTTGTAGCTGTTGACCGTCGGGTTCGTGATGGCGCAGGCCGCCTCCGCGTGGCGCAGCACGCCGCCGAGGAAATGATACGCCTTTTCCGACAGGCCCAGCTCATCCGCGCTGTCGTGCATGATGTTCTTGCCACCCGCCTTGTCCCAGAGCGACATGTGCACGTGGCAGCCGTTGCCGGTGAGGTGCATGAACGGTTTCGGCATGAAGGTGGCACGCAGGCCGTGCTTTTCCGCGATCGATCGCACCATGAACTTGAAGAACGCGTGGCGATCGGCCGTGACGAGGCAGTCCGCGAAATCCCAGTTCATCTCGAACTGACCGTTCGCATCCTCGTGATCGTTCTGATACGGGCCCCAGCCCATCTCCACCATGGCGTCGCAGATCTCGGCAATGACGTCATAGCGCCGCATGATGGCCGACTGGTCGTAGCACGGCTTCTCCGAAGTATCGAGCTCGTCGGAGATGTCACTGCCATCGGCATTGATGAGGTGATACTCCGGCTCGACGCCGGACATGGGATGAAACCCCTGCGCCTTCGCCGCCTCGATGGCGCGCTTGAGCACGCGGCGCGGCGCCTGCTCGATCGGCTCGCCGTCCATCCAGAGATCGCCGGGCACCCAGGCAACCTCGCGCCGCCAGGGAAGCTGTACGACGGCATCGGGATCGGGAATCGCGAACATGTCCGGATGGGCCGGCGTGAGATCGAGGTAGGTCGCAAAACCGGCGAACCCGGCCCCCTCCTCCTCCATCTTGCCCGCCGCACCCGCGGGCACGAGCTTGGATCGCTGGGTACCCCGCAGATCGGTGAAATTGAACAGGAAATACTTGATGCCGTTTTCTTTGGCGAACGCCTCGAGCTTGCTCGTCATTTTTTCGGTCTCCCCGGTGGCGTTTCTCGGGTGTAAGCGGCGAACGAACGGGCTCAGGTCACGCCCGGGATCCAGTCCGTTCCGGCCAGTGGAACGCGGGCCATCGCGGCTGCTTCCATTGTCAGGGCCGCCATGTCCTCGGGTTCGAGATTGTGCACGTGGGACTTGCCACAGGCGCGTGCGAGTGTCTGGCACTCGAGTGTCAGTGTCGTGAGGTAGTTGCGCACGCGCTGTGCGGCGAGGTCCGGGTCGAGGCGTTTCTCGAGTTCCGGATCCTGGGTCGTGATGCCGACCGGGCACTTGCCCGTATGGCAGTGATGGCAGAAACCAGGGCGTGTGCCCAGTGCCTCGTAGTCTTCCTCGTAAATCGGCGCATTGCAGTTCAGCGCCATCAGGGCGGCCATGCCGATCGACACGGCGTCCGCGCCGAGCGCCAGTGCCTTGGCCACGTCACCGCCGGTGCGGATGCCACCCGACACGATCAGTTGCACCTTGCGGTGCATGCCAAGCTCCTGCAGTGCCTCGACGGCCTGACGCACGGCCGGCAGGGTGGGAATGCCGACATCCTCGATGAAGCAGGTCTGCGTTGCCGCCGTACCGCCCTGCATGCCGTCCAGCACGATCGCGTCGGCCCCGGCCTTCACCGCGAGCATCGTGTCGTACCGGGCACGCGTGGCACCGACCTTGACGTAGATCGGCTTTTCCCAGTCGGTGATCTCGCGCAGCTCGTGGATCTTGATCTCGAGGTCATCCGGCCCCGTCCAGTCCGGATGCCGGCATGCGCTGCGCTGATCGATGCCCTGCGGCAGCGTGCGCATCTGCGCGACGCGCTCGGTGATCTTCTGTCCGAGCAGCATGCCCCCGCCGCCGGGCTTGGCGCCCTGTCCCGCCACCACCTCGATCGCGTCGGCACGACGCAACTGGTCCGGCTGCATGCCGTAGCGGGACGGCAGGTACTGGTACACCAGCGTCTTCGACGCCTCCCGCTCCTCGTCGGTCATGCCGCCGTCGCCGGTGGTCGTGCTGGTGCCCATCTCCGATGCCGCGTGGCCGAGCGCCTGCTTGGCATTGGCGCCCAGGGCGCCGAAGCTCATGCCGGCGATCGTGATCGGGATCTTGAGCTCGATCGGTTTCTTCGCGAATCGAGCGCCGATCACGACGTTCGTGTCGCACTTCTCCCGGTAGCCCTCGAGGGGATAGCGCGAGATCGACGCACCGAGGAACACCAGATCGTCGAACGTGGGCACCTTGCGCTTGGCGCCGGAGCCCCGGATGTAGTACATGCCCTCCGATGCGGACCGCTGGATCTCCGCGATCACGTGCGGGGGGAACGTAGCGGATTCGCGCAGCTTTCTCGGATCCATGGTCTGTCCCCCTCAGTAGTAGGAGATGTTGCCGATCTTGAAATGGTAGAGATTGCGCGCGGAGCCGTAGCGGCGGAATTCTCCGGGATCGGCATCGATACCGGCCTGCTGCAGCAGGGCGCGCACGGTCTCGCGGTGCTCCGCCGTCATCTCCTTCTCGACACAGTCGGCGCCGAGACTCTCGACGCTCCCACGGACATAAAGCTTCGCCTCGTACAGTGAATCGCCGAAGTGCGCACCGGCATCGCCGCACACGACGAGATGTCCGGCCTGCGCCATGAATGCGGACATGTGACCCACCGAACCGCCGACCACGATATCGACGCCCTTCATGGAGATGCCGCAGCGCGCGCTCGCATCCCCCTCGATCACGACCAGACCGCCGTGGCCGGTCGCGCCGGCGGACTGGCTGGCGTAACCCTTCACGTGCACGCGACCCGACATGATGTTCTCGGCGACGCCGACACCCGCGTTGCCCTCGATCGTGACATCCGCCTGCTTGTTCATGCCCGCGCAGTAGTAGCCCGCGTGGCCGCGGATGTGGACCTTGAGGGGGGCGTCGAGACCCGCCGCAACGGCATGGCGACCCATGGGATTGAGTATTTCGTATTCCGTGTCGGCGGAACCGCCTTCACGGTTGTGGAGCTGGTGGTTGACGGTACGTACGTCGAGTTCGTTGAGGTCGAGTGTCTGCATGTTCAGGCCCTGCCCCAGCTGTATACCGTCGCCGGCTTCGGCTCCCATACCGATGCCTTCTCGACACCCGGCAGGCGCGCGATCGCGCGGTACTCGGTGGACATGGCTACCCAGTCGTCCGTCTCTGCCATGATTGCGTGCTTGCACGCGATCGGATCGCGCACCACCGAGAAACCATCGCGCGTGCCCACGGCGAACGTGAAGAATCCGTCGAGGTCCTTGAGGCACGCTTCCAGCGCCTCGGAGACCGACGCACCCTGGCGGAGATGCCATGTGAGGTAGGCGGCCGCGACCTCGCTGTCGTTCTCGGTCTGGAACGTGATGCCCGCATTGCGCTCAAGCCAGTCGCGCCAGAGATGGTGATTCGACAGGGAGCCGTTGTGAACCAGGCAGAGGTCCTCGCCGGTATTGAACGGGTGCGCGCCCTCGGTCGTCACGGCGCTCTCCGTCGCCATCCGCGTGTGGCCGACGGCGTGGGATCCTGTCATGCCGGCGATCCCGAACCGCTCGAGCACGTTCGCGGGCAGACCGACTTCCTTGTAGATCTCGAGGGTATGGCCGGAGCTCATGATGCGGACGTCCGCACGGTTGCGCTCGACCCAGCCCCGCAGATCCGTACTGGAGTCGCGCGCGGCGAGGATGGCGTGCGTGGCGATTCGCTTGACGGAAACCTTGACACCGAGGTCCCGCTCCGCTTCCTCGACGACTTCGTCCCAGTCGAAGTGCGGATCGTGGTGATAGAGCGTTACCTTGCTGCCGACGCCCTGTTCCTCGTGATACATCGCGATGCCGGCACTGTCCGGCCCGCGCTCGGTCATCTCGACGAGCATCGGGCAGAAGAGCCGACCGAGTTGGTCGTGCAGTTCCGGGTTCTTCAGATACAGACCCACGATTCCACACATGGCCCGATTGCCCCCCCCACTGCGTTCGCCGGCCGGCCCCAGGCCGCCCAGCCGATGGAATCGAGTTTACCTCAGGGAATATAATTTTCCTAGTGGTGACAGGCGGCGTGGGCGGGCCGCCGCGGGAAGCGCCCCGGAACCCTTCAACCTGACCGACCGCCGGTCCGGCCGGGAGACCCCCGGCGTCTCAACTTCCGGGCTCGTCGCGTGGATAGGTGATGATCGACAGATAGCGGCACGGGAAACTGACCAGCTCGATCGGCCCGTGCGGCGCGATCGCATCGAAGAACAGCGAGTCGCCGGGGCCCATCGGGAACCGGCGCTGACCATGCCGATAGACGAGTTCCCCCTCGAGCATGTAGATGAACTCGACCCCCTCGTGCTGGAAGTCGCCGAACGGCTCCGAGTCTTCCCCTAGCGTGATCATGTACGGCTCCACGCCCACGGGGCCGCGCACGCCGTGGCCAAGCAGCTCGTAGAGGTGCCCCGCGCGCGTTCCACGCCGATCGATCTCGAGACCACCACCAGCGGGCACGAACGAGACATCCCGGCTCGAGTCGAGGCGGGAGAACAGTGCCGATACGGGGATGCTGAGGGCCTCGGCGAGGGCAACCAGGGTACTCAGCGAGGGCGATGTCTGTCCGTTTTCGATCTTGGACATCATGCCCTGGGACAGGCCCGCCCGCTGGGCCAGCGCCAGCACGGTCATGTTGGCATTGCGTCGGTGCTTGCGGATTTCGGACCCGATGTACTTCTCCAGGTCCCGCGTGGACGGCCCGGCGGTGGTGTCGGGAATGAGCCCGAGCGCCTCCGCGTCCTCCGACTTGTTACGTCCCACGTCCGTCTCCCTGTCGAGCGACGCCGTACCGCGCCGACAGGACCATTCTGCTTGAATCCCGGAACCGGGTCATCGGCCCGGCCGTCCGCCCCGAAGGCCCGTTGGGCGTCCGGGCTGCGTCACGACGGACCCCGCCCCGTCAGCCACCGTCCGATGCCGGCGCGGTGCGCCCGAACCTCCGGTAGCGCTCCCACCGGTAGCGTGCCGCGCGATAGGCATCGATCACTGACACCGCGTAGACGAACCAGCCCCCCGCGTACCGGGCCAGGATGCTCTGGTCCGCGGCAGCGAAGTGCGCGGTGACAATGCCCAGCAGGACAATGTAGAAAAGCATGATCAGGCCCCGGGTGGGATTCCCGTTCAGGACGTGTCCCGAGCCGGGAAGAACCAGGGCCGCCGCGAGCACGACGTACGGGTGCCGCGGCCGCGCTTCGCCCGGCCCGCCGGCCTGTGCCGGCTCCTCAGGCCGAGAGCCTGGCATGACCGGCTTCTCCCGCGAGGTCATCGCCGATCGCGATTGCACGATCGAGCAGATGGCACACCAGCCCGGGCTCGACACGCAGATCCTCGAACAGCGTCGAGCGCAGGATGCGATAGCGGCGCCGGTCGGCCTGGCGCGCCTGGTACACGAAGCGCACGCCGCGGGCGCTGACCACGAGTTCCTTCATCCGCGGATCCTCGAACTCCGCAATGTAGGGAGCCATGCGTTCCACGGACGGCATCCGGTCCGGATGATCGGTACGCAACCAGGCATGCTGCGGCCAGCCCGGCGGCACCGTCACGGCATGCGGCAGGCGTCCCGAAGGCGAATAGTATTCGAGATTCTCCGGCCGGACGATGAAGTCGAACACGCCGCCCACGGGCAGTTCCCGCTGCACGGTGGCCACGAGCCAGAGCGAAGGCAGCTTGCGATAGCCCAGGTGGTCGTCCAGCGGACGCAGGCGGACGCGGAACCCGTGGTAGTACCCCTCCAGGGAGGGATAGTCGAGTCCCTGCTGCTCCAGCTCGGGGCCATCGAGCAACGGCACGATGTCGTCGAACATGGCGCCACGCTCATGGCGCACACGACGCAGGTGATTGCGCTGGAACCGCCACATCATGATGGCGGCCACGACTCCGATGACGATCACGATCGCAAGGCGCATGCAGTCGGGCCCCGAATCCCGGGAACGTGGCGTGAACGTCCCCGCGCCAACCGGGGACACCGGTCGGCGCGGGGATCACGACGTCCGTCAGTGGACGATTGTAACGGGACAGTGCGCCTTCTCGGCAATCCCGTAGGCCACGGATCCGATCCGCGAAGTCGCCGTGCGCCCCGTATGACCCGCAACGATGTGGTCGAAACCATGCTCGCTCGCGTAGTCCACGATCGCGCCATCGACATCGCGGGCATGCACGATCACGCAGCTGGCGTCCTTGACGCCCGCCGCATCGGCCTTGGCCCGCGCCTGGGCGAGCTCCTTCCGGTCCTGGTCCTCGGCCGCGGTCAGGATACGGGAATCCCAGAATCGGCCCTTGGACGCCCGGTCCTCGGTGACCGGCTCGACGGCGAGAAAGCACAGGGGGACGCCGAGCTGCTGCGCGAGCTCGGCGGCGAACCCTACCGCGCCCTCCGATGCGTGCGACCCATCCACTGCACAAAGTATTTTCGACACCATGTCGGTTCCCCCCTAGAAGCCCTGCGGCCGTGGCCACGGCATCGTGAACTGAGAGCCGCGTTCGACGAACTGGTACCGCCGGAAGTGGAACCAGACTGAAATCACGATGTAGAACGCCATGACCGACAGCAGCGTCTTGCCATAACCGAGGAAGGTCGCGAAGTACGTCGCCACGCACAGGATGAATAGCGTGATCACCGGCAGCGGATGGAATGGATGGACATAACCGCGATCGATGCTGCCGATCGGCCACTGACGACGGAACTTGACCATGTTGAACGTCATGAACGTGTAGCCGAGCAGTCCGGACAGGATCGAGAACGTGATGACCTGGTCGAGCAGACCCGTGAATCCGAAGGAAATCGCAACGGGGATCAGGAACACGATCGACCGGAACGGGGTGCGATACCGTGGATGCACCGCACCGAACACGCGCGGCAGGTAGCGATCACGCCCGAGCGAGAACCAGGCACGCGAGGCATCGTTGATCGTGCCATTGGCCGAGGCGAGTGCCGAGAACGCGGTACCGATGAACAGGAAGCCCGTGATCCACGGAATGCCGAGGACCCGCGCCGTATCGAACAGCGGAACGCCGGCCTGGCCGAGATACTGCCACGGGAGCAGTCCGCTCGCGACATACCACGTCAGTGTCGCCGCGATCAGCAGCGTGATCATGCCGGTCATCGTGCCGAGCGGCAGCGACCGCCGCGTGGAACGGGTTTCCTCCGCCGCCTGCGTCGTACCCTCGATTCCGAGGTAGTACCACATGCCGAACTGCAGCGCCGCCACGACACCGATCCAGCCGTACGGCAACCCGACCATCAGCTCCTCGTGGTGCATCACGGCGCCCAGGTCCCACGGCTGGGCCGCGAAGAAGAGAACCACGATGGACACGAAGGCGATGAACGTGATCACGAAGTTGACGTTCAACGTGATCGCCACACCACGATAGTTGAGCCACGCCAGTGCCGCGATCGACAGCACCACGTAGGGCTTCGGATCGAGGCCGGTGTGACCGAACTCCGCGGCAGTCTGCGACATCAGGTCGCCGACCACCAGCGCATCCGCCGCCTCGAGCATGGTGTAGGCCAGCACGAGGTAGAGCGCGACGTTGAATGCCATCAACGGTCCGATGATGTGCTTGGCCTGTGCGTACTGGCCACCCGCTGCGGCAACGGTCGACGTCACCTCCGAGTCGACCATGGCCACGCATGTGTACAGCAGACCGATGAACCAGCACGCGATCAGGGAGGCCTCGGGCCCACCCTTGCCGACCGTGAAGTTCCAGCCCATGAACTCGCCGACGAGAACGATCCCGACGCCGAGCGCCCATACATGCACCGGCCCAAGGACCTTCAGCAGCTGCAGGCGCTGCTCGCCGCCTCCCGCGGAGGCTGCAGTCTCACCATTAGCCATTGTCATCGTCCTCCGGAATGATGTCCTCGCCCTCCCGCGAGCTCAGCAGGTAGTCCTCCGAATATTCCGCGCTGACCTTGAACGTATCGATCACCATCCAAGCGAGCAGGATGGCCGATACGATCCAGGCCAGGTAATTCAGGATGTCCCAGAAGTCCATCGTTTTTCCCCGTCGTATTGCCTGGGTGTAATCGTCCGGTGGCCCGGGACTATTTCCCGTCGCCAAATGCCTCGTTGATCACGTCCCTGTACTCCTTCTTGGACATGATCAGGAGGATGACGAAATAGCCGATGATCACGGCCGCGGTAACGATCAGCGCAAGCCAGTTGAAGTCGTAGTCGAAGCGGGTATTGATCAACTCGCCCGCCTCCTTCGGCCCCATGTCCAGCTTGTTCCACTGCTGCACCATGGTTGGGTTCTGATGCAGCGACTCCCAGGTCGGATTGTCCTGCGCTCCCGGAACCGTGTATGTGCTTGCGCCGCCGCCCATGAGCAGCGGCAGCAGGAGGCATACGTATACGAGCGCCAGAACGAAGATGCAGTCCAGGGCCTGTCCCCAGCCGCTCTGTTTCGGTGGTACATACTTCGAGGCCATTAGTTTTCCTCCCCCTTGCCAAGGTGTTGCAAGGTCACCCGACGGTTGACGCGATCAGCGCTTGGCATCCATGGCGCGTTTCTCATCGAGGTGGCGGATATCGGGTTCGTATACGCTTCGCTTGTGCTCGAGGTACTGCTTGAGCATCGCCGTGATGGAACCGGTGTTGTAAAGCAGGACCAGTCCTCCGCCGATCAGCAGCGCCATCGAGGCTTCCGAGTCGATGAGCTCGGTCATGGTGAAGAAAGTGAAGAGATAGACGACCCAGAGCACCACAACGAACGCGATGCCCCATACACGGTCCCGTGCATACATGGCGTCCATGCGCTCTTCCAGATTGGCCATGTTCGACCCCCTTATCGGTCTCGCCCCCGCCCCGCGGGGCACGATTCAGTCCGCCCGTTCAGTCGCCGAGGTCGTGGGCCGGTCCGAAGACGGTCCACGGCGTTCGACGGCGGCTGCGCTCCAGGTTTTCCGGGGCCGATGTCGAGAATTCGACGCCCGTTTACTGAAGTGCATATTAATTTCCTACAGTGAGTTGGGGCGCTCGTCAAGAAAATCCGGAGGATTTCACCTCGGGGTCGGGTGCCGCCGCCCAATTCCGAGCCTGCCGGTGGGAGATCCGTTTATCCCACGGATTCCGGATAGTTACGATCGCGCCCGACCGCAGATCGAGCACGCCCCGAGCGCCGCGGGCGGGCATTGATCCGTTGCGGACGAATGCCGCGGGCAAGCGCGCACGACCACGAGGGGGCGGCGGCCCGGTCGGCGGGTCGCCGGGCAGAATCGTGCGACGCGCGCTCAGTCGCGCCAGTCCGGGAACGCGGGCAAGGCGTCGAAGAAGACGAAATCGTGATTCGGCCACAGGTCCGCCCGCTCTTCCCGCCCCAGCCGATTCAGTTTCCGGATGCTGTCCACCGCCCGCGCATGACCGTCCTGCCAGCAGTAGCCGGGGGCGACTTCGTCCTCCAGGTTCTCGCGCAGGTCGGCGGCATCGCCGCACAGGACCACCGGACGTCCCCGGGGCAGCTCGATCCAGAGGGACATGTGACCGGCGGTGTGTCCCGGGGTGGCGATCGCTTCCACCCCCGGCGCGACCGCGTACTCCCCGCGCATGGACCGCCACTGGTCAGCGGCCGCAATCTCGCTCGAGAAGACCCCGGCATCCAGGCCCTGGCGCGCGGCATCGAGCTCATCGGCCTGGACGTGCACTTCGCAGCCGGGCAGATCGGGCAATCCACCGGCGTGATCGAAGTGGAGGTGGCCCAGGAAGACCACGTCGATGTCGGCGACATGCAATCCGAGTCGGCGCAGGTAGGCCGGGATCCGCTGCTGCTCGCTCATGCAGGGCGGCTCGAACACCGGTTTCATTGAATCGAAAAATCGCGCGCGGAGCTCCGGGCTGGCGATCTTGGTGTAGTCACAGCCGACGTCGTAGAGGATGCGTCCGTTCGGGGTCTCCACCAGGTACGCCAGAATCGGGGCCTCGATATACTCGCCGTGCCCCCGGTCGCGCGTCGATACGGTCTTCTCGTAGCGCTGGGTCCCCGTGAGCAGCGTCCAGAGGCGGTTTTCGCGGGCCATATCGGTTTCCCTGCTACACCGAAACCGGCCAGGTCGGCGTCATCGGTCGCACCCGGCAAGCCCGCCGGTTCACCGGAAATGCCGGTGCGAGTGGTGCACGCCGCCGACGTGCGCGTGCTCCTGGACACGCGGCACGCGCGCGGGATCGTGACGTTCCTCGAGTCCGGACAGCTTCCACGCAATGAACGAGATCGCCCATGCAAGGAGAAGCAATCCCACGACGAGATACCCGAGACCGCCCAGGTACAGGTCGTCGAGCAGCCGAAAGAGGCCGCCGTCCAGGTGCAGCAGCCGCCCCAGCACCTGCAGCAGCTCGACGGTGCCGATGACGAGCGCGACGGCGACCGACAGGCTCGTCGTCGTCAGGTTGTACAGGATCCGGCGCGCTGGATTGAGGAACGACCACTCGTACGCCTTGCACATCAGTACCCCGTCGGTGGTATCCATCAACGCCATGCCTGCGGTGAACAGGATCGGCAGCGAGAGCACGGCCGGCACGGGTACGTTGCCCATCGACGCCGTCGCCGACAGCGCCAGCAGGCCCACTTCGGACGCCGTGTCGAAACCGAGACCGAACAGCAAGCCCAGTGGATACATCTGCCAGCTGTGGCCGATCGCCGCCTGTACGCGGCGTCCCAGCAGGCGGTTGAGGAACCCCCGCCGCTGGAGCAACTCCTCGACGTGGGTGTGGTCATGATGATTCGACCGCGCCACCCCGTATGCGCGCAGGATGTCCCGGAGCACAACGAGGTTGAGAAGACCGATCAGCCAAAGGAACGTGCCCGACACACCGGCGCCGATCACGCCTCCGAACTGCTCCAGGACGGGCAATGCCCGGCTCACGCTGGCGGTCGACAGAACGATCGCCACGGCCAGTCCGACCACGATGCTCGAGTGCCCGAGAGAGAAGAAGAAGCCGACCCCGAGCGGCCGCCTGCCTCGCTGCATCATGACTCGCACCGTATCGTCGACCGCCGCGATATGGTCCGCGTCGAACGCGTGGCGAAGGCCGAACAGGTAGGCTGCGAGACCGAGGCCCGTCAGTGCCGGACGGTCGCCTGCATACCAGGCGAACAGCCCCCAACCTCCGACGTGCAGGCCGGCGATGCAACCGTAGAAGCCTGCCAGCCGGAACCACTCGCCGCGCGCGAAACCCAGCCACCCTCGCCCGCGGGATCCGGGCCCGAGCGGCGCGCGCGCCGCGATCGCGCTCTCGCCCATGCGCCTGTCTCCACCACGGCGGCCGGCACGCGGCCCCGCGGTCCTCGTCCCCGGGGAAAGGGCGGGCGCTCCCCGTCGGTTCATGGAGTGCCCGCCTGACTGCCTCGCAGGACTGGTGAATCCGCCCGGGCACCCGCACGGGTGCCGCGTCGGCCTCAGCCATCCTGCGCCTGCCAGAGCTCCTCCTTGTCGTACTTGGCCGGCAACGGAAGGCGCCCGATCCATTCGTTCGAGCGATACTGGTCCAGGTAGCCCGCGTCCTTGAGGCCACGCACGACGTCCGGATTCAGTCCATCCGCGGCGGGGACGTCCGAGCCGGCTACACCCACTGCCTTGTAGACCCGGTTGAACAGATCCCACGTCGGTCCGGCGTAGCCGTTGACGCAGTCCTTGCCATTGAAGAGCGCGCCCCAGCCCTTCGAGTCAGGCGGCGCCTTGGGCACACCGTTCGGCAGACTCTTGCAGACCGCCTGTCCACCCTCGATTCCAAAAGCGCCGAGGTTCTGGCTCAGGTTCAATTCGATCGCGCCATGCATGTTGAGACGAACATCGTCCTCGTCCCAGCCCAGTCCGTCGGCCACGATCCGGTTGCCTTCCTTCGGATGCTCCTTCCACCAGTCCACCGCCTGAAACCAGGCCCGCAGCAACTTTCGAGCAGTATCCGGATTCCTCTCGAGCCACTTCGAATTGCAGGCAATCGAGTCCCCGATCAGACCGCGCTCCCAGGTTCGGTCGGAGAGACTGCTCTTGAGGATATGCGCGCCATGGCGCTGCAGGTCCTGCGCAACGAACGGCAGGTAGTTGACATCGATGTCGATCGAGCCGGCCACGAACGCGGCCGTACTCTGCTGCGGCAGAAGTACGACCAGGCTCGCGTCATCGTGAGACAGCCCCGCCCGCTCCAGTGTCAGCAGCATCCACATGTGATTCAGGAAGCCAAGATCGGCGCCGTACGACTTGCCCTTGAAATCCTTCGCGCTGTGGATGTCCTTCGTGACGACCATCTTGTCCAGCCCGTAGGACATGTCCGAGTATGCAACGATCTGCATCGGCACCCCGTTCGAGCGCGCTGACACGATGGAGTCGGCCGTGTTGTTCATGCATTGGATATTGCCAGCCGTCATCGCGGAGTTCTTCGCCTGAATTCCTTCGATGATGCGGATATTCAGGTCGATGTCCCTGGCCATGTGCCTTTGTTGCACGATGTACCATGGTGCGTACGGAGCAAACGAGATGATGGCAACATCCACTTGTTCCGCGGCACGCGCCGTCGTCACGAGCGTGGACATGGCCACGACGGCCACGGCCGTAGCTGCCGTTTTCGTTATTGTCTCTGTCAATCGCTTGTACATGAGGCACCCCCACTTGCGCCCTGGCGTCTTGTCATTCACCACTTCGGATCTTGTCGATCTCTTCGCGCATCATTCCGTAGAGCTTGGCTTCCGTGTCGGCGTAGCCCGGATGCTTGATGAGATCCTCCTTTTTCGTGAATCTTCGACCATCCTTGAACTCGAGCACCATGTCCTCCTTGACCTTGCCCGGATTTCGCGTCATGAAGATGATCCGGTCGGCGACGTAGATCGCTTCCTGGATGTCATGCGTGACGAGGATGATCGTCTTGCGCGTACGCTCCTCGACCTCCACCGTCAGTTCTTCCATTTCCCAGCGTACCTGTGCATCGAGTGAGCCGAACGGCTCGTCCATCAGGAGGACCCTGGGATCCTGTCCCAGCGCCCGTGCGATCGCGACGCGTTGCCGCATGCCACCCGACAGGTTGTTCGGGTAGTAGTCCTGGAAACTCTCCAGGTGCACGAGCTTCAGATGCTCGATCGCCTTCTCGCGACGTTCCGCGGGCGGCACACCCGCGATGCGCATCGGGTATTCCGCATTCTGAAGCGCGGTGAGCCATGGGAAGGCCGTGTAGCTCTGGAAGACCATTCCGCGTTGGCGGGCGGGACCCGTGATCACCGTTCCATCCATCAGGATGCGGCCGTACGACGGGTATTCGAGACCTGCGATCTGCCGCAGGAGTGTGGTCTTGCCACAGCCGGACGGGCCGATGATCGCCGTGATTTCGTTCTCTGCCATGCGCACGGATACATTATCGACCGCGGTGAAGGCACCGTTCTTGTACTGCTTGGTCACCCGATCAACCTCGATCGGATAATGCACCGCTTCGCCGCCCGGGATTTCGCGCCCGCCCGGATCCGGAAATGCTTCGCGTGCCATCATGTCTGGTTCCCCTCGCGTTCTCGTCGACGTCATCGTGCCCATGGAAAGCACAGCCGATGGGCCACGCGAAACACGGCGTCCGTAAGCACGCCGAGAATGCCGATCATGAGGATGCCCGCGATAATGGCATCGACATGCATGAACCGACCGGCGCGCATCATCACCGCGCCGATTCCGGACTGCGCCCCGATCACTTCCGCGATCACGAGATACGTCCAGGCAACGGCCGTCAGATCACGCCCGGATGTCATCAGATGTGGACCGGCCGCAGGCAGGATCACGTTGAGGACGACGGTTTTTCGCGATGCCCCCATGGTCAGTGCGGCCTCGATGAGCTCGCCGGATACCGCCATGACGTTCGACAGCATGCCGGCGACGAGAAACCAGACCACACCCAGGAAGAGGAGGAGCACCTTGGCCGCGTCAGTCGGCCCGAACCACACGAGCAGCAGGGGAATGAACGATGCGGCCGGCAGATAGCGAAGCGCCGAGAGTGTCGGGTTCAGCGTGGCGCGCACGTTCTGGAACGCCCCCATCAGGATTGCCAGTGGCAGTGACACGAGAATCGCGAGGAGGTACGCCGAGTAGATCCTTGCACAGCTTGCCAGTACGTCGTAGATGAACCCCTTCATTGCGAAGAGGTTGTACAGCGCCCCGAGCACGTTCTCGACGGGCGGGAAGAAACGTGCCTTCTCGGCGGACACGCTGTGTGCCCCGATCTCCCAGACGAGAAACAGCGCCACCGCCCCCGCGATCGCGAGCCCGGTTCGAAAATGCGGCGAGTAGCCCGACCTCAGTGCCAGGAACCCCTGCCGCGGCGGGATGAAGGGCTCGCCGCGTCCGCCGTTCCCGGCATCCCCATGTGCCGCGTCACGCACACCCGCGGCGGCCTGTACCGTTGCTTGAGCCATCGTCACCCTCCTGGAGAGTCCGCCCCTGTCGACCCCGGGGCGCATCCCCCCATTGATCCGTTGTTCCCTTCAGGTGACGGCCACCGGCCGTCGGTATGCGGGCATCAGTCGTTGACGCCCGCCGCGCGATGACCCAGGTGGCCCGCGGCCACCATGGCCCCGAGCGCATCGAGGATCACGCGGCATGCGAGCTGCGCCGTGTTGTCGTTGACGTCGTACGGAGGCGCCACCTCGACGACTTCCATCGCGCACAGGCCCTCTGCCGCGATCAGCCGCACCATCTCCAGCGCCTCCCGCGGCAGCAGGCCGCCGGGCTCGGGCGTACCGGTCCCCGGCGCGAAGCCCGGATCGATCGAATCGATGTCAAATGACAGGTACACCGCCTTGCAGCCTTCCCACGCAAGTTCGAGCGCAATCTCCGCCGCTTTCTGCGGACCGCATTCCTCGACGTCGGCCATCGTGACCACGCTGGTTCCACGCCGGCGCGCGACCACTGCGCCGGGCCTGGATCCGTACCAGCCACCGATGCCCATCTGGACCAGGTTCTCCGGCCGGCAGTTGGGCAGGCCGACGTCATGCATGTGACTGTGGTCGCGATGCGTGGACGGCCCCGGCTCATGCGTGGTCCAGTACCAGGGCGTCGTGTGCATGCGCTCGTCCATGTCTTTCTCCTGGATGTCCAGGTGGCGGTCGATGTGGATGATTCCCACATTGCCGTCGACGTGGGGCGCAACGCCGCGCACATTCGGATAGCCGAGACTGTGGTCGCCACCGCAAATGATCGGGAAGACGCCCGATGTGTAGATGTGTGAGACCGCGCGCGACACCTGGTCGAAGGTCTTCTCGATGTTTCCGGGGATCGTGAACACGTCGCCCGCGTCACAGAGATCCAGTTCCTCGATCAGGTCCACGCCCTGATCGACGGAGTAGCCATCGTAGATTGCCGATATCCTGCGCACGCCCTGTGGACCCCAGCGCGCACCGGCCCGGAAGGTCGTGCCGGTATCGAACGGCACGCCAACGAATGCGGCCTCGTAGTTGCCGACCCGATTGATGTCCTCGCAGTACGGCATCTTCAGGAACGTGTTGATGCCGGCGAACGCGGGTTGGGCGCCACGCGCGAACAGCGATATCGAACGGTCCTCGACGGAGTCGGCTGCTTCAAGTCCGTAATCCAGTCCCTTGCGAACCTCTTCCTCCTGCTTCGTGCGGGGCACGCGCGAGAGCTTCTCCAGGTTGCGATTACCGCTGAAATCACCGGCCTTTCTGCGTCCCATATCGGTCCCCCCTGCCACATGATCCGCGGACGTGTACTGCATGCAGACGGGGACGCATGCATCCGTCCATTCATCGTCGGCACGCACACGTGCACGACGACGAAATCAGTATTCGCCGAGGATTCACGGCCGCACAATACCCCGTGACGAATCGCATCCATTGACTGGATCAATGATTCGTCACGTCCGTGCACGGACATCCGCATTCGACCCGGCGGGCCGTGGCAAGAGCGACCTGATGATGCGCGACGCGTGGTGCCGCGCCGCGACGCCGGCACGACCGGAATCCGGACGTACACCACGTCGGGCGTGCTGAAACCGGTACAGAACAGCTCTTCAGTCGACGACCTGTCACGGAACCATCGATGCCGATGGTGACCGCAGCAGCCACGCATCAGGCACCCGGATCGACGCGGCGCGCCTTCGTGCCTTCGGTACCCGCGGCATGGGCGATCACCCCCGCGGCGTCAGGTCACCACGACGCTCCTGGCTGGTACGGACGATGTATTCCAGGAAGCGCTTGCATACGTCAGCCGCATCCTGCGCGGCGATCGCATAGATCGGTATGGCCGGCTCATTGAGGTTGGGAAGCAGGGGCCACAGGGCCCCGTCCGCGCGCTCCGCTGCTGCGAAACCATCCGGCAGAAAGCAGATTCCGACACCCAGCTTCGTCAGCCGCTTGGCCTCCTCCAGGCGCTCTGAACGCCCCGCGACGCGAACGCCCAGGCCATGTGCAAACCGGAAATCATGCAGCTCCTCGGGTTCGTCGGACTCCGTCAATACGAACGCATGACTGGCCAGTTCGCCGGGCGCTTCGAAGTGTCGGCCGTACAGTGGGTGACCGCGACCACAGAACGGACGGTTGATCTCGTTGAAGAGCAGGTGATACTCGAGATCCTCGTGGAACGCGCGCGTGGGCGCGATCCCGACGTCACCGTCTCCGCGGAGGATCATGTCCTGAATCTGGCGCCATGGTGCGACGTCGACATCGATCTCAGCGTTTGCCTGCCGACGCGCAAACGCCCCGATCGCCGCATCGATCGGCGGGTACACGAGATTGCTGATCAGCAGCAGCCGGATATGCGTGGATGTCATCGAGCTGGCGTCGGCCAGCCGGGCCGGGATGTCCTCGAGCGAGGACACCATGCCGGCGCAAAGCTCCAGGACGATCTCGCCTTCCTTGGTCAATTCCATCCGGCGCGACGTACGACGGCACAGCTGGACACCGAGGGTGCACTCCAGCCGTCGCAGTGCCTGGCTGACACTGGGCTGCTTGCGGCCGAGATTCAGGGCGGCATCCGTGAGCGTGCCTGCCCGTGCGATTTCACTGAAGGTCTTGAGGAGGTTCCAGTCGAGCTCGCGCGAGAAGCTGTAATCCTTGTCCCTGACAGGATGACTCATGGAATTGCCCCGTACCCGGCCACGGTCCTCGCGACATGGCAGATCCCCTCATCCCTGAATGCCCCTCCCGGTCCGATCCGGTGCGGTCGCGCTCTCGGTCTTTCGTAACGTGACCGACCGATCGCGTCAATAGCGGACCGGCCTCGGGCGCGCGCCACAGGTGGACTTCACACGTGATCGCGTGCGATCTCCTCGTCCCAGTCCTGCGAGAACACACGTGTGCTTCCCTCCCAGGCATCCACGGTCGCACGGATCCGGAAATGCGTCGCGTTCGAGGTGAGGAGCGTGCGGGTGACGATCTCGATCTGCCAGTCGCCGCGCGCAAGCGTACGGCGATTGACCACGTCGCCGCTGACGGTCGCGTAGTCGTCGTTGAGGCTCGAGTAGCGTTCGGTCACCTCGTACCCGAGGACCGTGTCGATGGAGTCCAGCCTGTACGGCGCGTCATTGTCGATGACCTGCAGGACCGCCTCGTTCGTGGCCAGGTTGAACATGACGCTCCATTCCCGGTGCGCCCCGCCGAGCACGGTCATCGGCGGCGCCGGGCCCATGCGCGGCTCGCCAAGGCCTCGCAACGCGGCATCCGTGGCCCGCGCCGGCCGCTCGGGCAGGCGCAGGCGGCTGTCAACCGGATAGACGGTCAGCCGCGCCGGTTCCGGCGACGGCCAGGCCAGCGGCCAGTAGGACGAGGACACGGCCAGGCGGACGCGATTGCCCGCCGGAAAGCGCTGGCCGACGTGATTCATGCGAACGCGCACCCGGTAGCGGCGCCCGGGCTCGAGCGCCGTGGGCTCCGCGTGGCTGTCGCGGTGCGCGAGGTTGAGCAGGCCGTACGTGACCAGCGTGACCTTGCCATCGGGTGCGACATCCGACAGGCGTACCGCGACCATGGCGTCCGGTCGGTCGGCCGCGAGCTCGAGAACCACCTCCGGCGCACCGAGGATTTCCACGTCGTCCGCGAGCACGGGGCTGTCGAACACCAGTGAGCCGCCGTCCTCCAGGCGCTGATCCGTAGGGAGGTCCGTGCTCTCCGCGTAGCTGCACCACTTCCCGGCAAACAGTCCGACCGTGAGCGGGCTCTGGATCGTCAGTGCCGTCGCCGCATCGGGCCGGACGGCGTCGCCGAGCCCGATGCGCCCCTCGGCGAGCCCGTATTCGCGACCCCGGATCGCCGCGCTCGGCCAGGAATCCTCGGCCACCCACCGGCCCGGGCGGTCGTCGCTGTGCGGCGAGACGCTGTCCTGCATCCACGCCCGCATCATCGGGTCGGCGTCGACTCCGTTGTCGACGTCCCCGAGCCACCGGTCCCACCAGCGCACGCACTCGCCGAGAAAATCGATCGCGGGCCCGGGCCCCCCGAGGTGCGGGTACTTGTGATTCCACGGCCCGACCAGGCCGCGGCACGGACCCGCGAGGTTCTCGACCAGGCGGAACACGGTGTTGCAGTAGCCATCCGCCCAGCCGCTGACCGCGAGCACCGGGCAGGTGATGGCCGCGTAATCCTCGCAGATCGAGGCGTGACGCCAGTAGGCGTCGCGCCTCTGGTGATCGAGCCATTGACGCAGCCACAGGCCGCTCCCGTCGAGCCGCTCGTGCCAGATCTCGCGCCAACGCTCGCCCACGACGGCCGGGTCCGGCGGCGCGGCGTTGTAGGACAGCATCACGGAAGCCCACGACAGGTTATCCGTGAGCAGGCAGCCACCCATGTAGTGAACATCGTCCGCGTAGCGATCGTCGGACGAGCAGACGGTGATCACCGCATCCAGTCCGGGCGGCCGGAGGGCCGCGATCTGGAGTGCGTTGAAGCCGCCCCAGGACAGGCCCATCATCCCCACCCGGCCGTTGCACCACGACTGCGCGCGTAGCCAGGCGATCACCTCGAGCCCGTCGTCGAGCTCCTGTTGCAGATACTCGTCAGCCAGCACGCCCTCGGAATCGCCGCTGCCCCGGAGGTCCACGCGCACGCCGGCGTAGCCATGACGAGCGAAGAATCCCTGGTTCGCTGCATCCCGTGCCGCGCGGAAATCCCGCTTGCGATAGGGAATGTACTCGAGGATCGCGGGCACGGGGCTGGCGTCCGCGTCGTCGGGCAACCAGATGCTTGCAGCCAGCCGGCAACCGTCCGACATCGGGATCCAGACGTTCTCGACGACGCGTATCGGCCGATCCGGCATCGAATCCATGATGCGGCTCCCCCCACTCGTGATCGCGGCCAATGTAACACCCCGCCGGGCGCCCTCGGGACGGCGCCCGGCGCGCCCGGACCGCACCTGCCCGCGCAGCGCACTTGGCTAGTACACTGGACGCCGGCCGCGCGATCCGGGGCCGCGGCGCGCCCAGGGAGGGAAGATGCGAATCGTCGAGGACTTTCCGCACCGGGTGCGGTCCATCGAGAACGTGTCGATCCCCATGTCCGACGGGATCCGCCTCGCCGCGCGCATCTGGCTGCCCGACGACGCGGACGCCAGCCCCGTGCCCGCGATCCTCGAATGCATGCCGTACCGCAAGCGGGATTTCACGCGGCTGCGGGACGAGCCCCTGCACCACTATTTCGCGGGGCACGGCTACGCCTCGATCCGTCTCGACCTGCGCGGCGCGGGTGATTCCGAGGGCCTGCTGGCCGACGAGTACCTGTCCCAGGAGCAGGACGACGCGCTCGAGGTGATCGACTGGATCGCGGCCCAGCCCTGGTGCTCGGGCGAGGTCGGCATGATCGGGATCTCCTGGGGCGGCTTCAATGCGCTGCAGGTGGCCGCCCGCCGCCCGCCCGCGCTGAAGGCGATCATCACGATGTGCTCCACGGACGATCGCTACGCGGACGACGCCCACTACAAGGGCGGTTGCCTGCTCAACGAGAACCTTACCTGGGGCTCCGTGTTCTTCGCCTCGGCCACCTGCCCGCCGGATCCCGCGATCTTCGGCGAACGCTGGCGCGAGCAATGGCGCTACCGGCTGGAGAATGCCGTCCTCTACCCCGCCGTCTGGATGCGCCACCCGCACCGTGACGCGTACTGGAAGCACGGCTCGGTCTGCGAGAACTTCGGTGCCATCGAGTGCGCGGTGTATGCCGTGGGCGGCTGGGCGGACGGCTATCCCAATGCCATCCCGCGCCTCATGGAGGGTCTCTCGGCGCCCCGCAAGGCCCTGATCGGTCCCTGGTCGCACGCGTTCCCGCACAACGCCCTGCCGGGTCCGGCGATCGGCTTCTTCCAGGAGGCCCTGCGCTGGTGGGACTACTGGCTCAAGGGCCTCGACACCGGGATCATGGACGAGCCGCCCTTGCGCTGCTGGATGGAGGAGTACGTACCGCCGGCTCCACTGTACGAGCTTCGTCCCGGGCGCTGGGTCGCCGAGGACGAGTGGCCCTCCCCGCGGATCGCGTCCAGGCGCTGGTACCTCAACGTGCTTTCGCTCGGCGAGCACGCGGACGCCGAGGACAGCCTGCGGGTGGAATGCCCGCAGACGACCGGGCTCGCCGCCGGCGACTGGTACGGTTTCGGCTCCGAGGGGGAGGCCCCGGTGGACCAGCGCGAGGACGACGGCAAGTCGCAGACCTTCGACTCGGATCCGGTGACGGAACGATTCGAGATCCTCGGGGCGCCCGTCGTGACGCTCGAGCTCGCGGTCGACCGCCCGGTCGCCTACGTGATCGTGCGTCTGAACGACGTCGCCCCCGACGGGGCCTCGACGCGGGTCAGCTACGGCATCCTGAATCTGGCCCAGCGCGACAGCCGCGAGCACCCCGCGCCCCTGGAGCCCGGGCGCCGATACCGCGTGGCGGTCCGCCTGAACGACATCGCCTACGCCTTCGATCCGGGGCACACGATCCGCGTCGCCGTGTCCACCAGCTACTGGCCCGTGATCTGGCCGGCACCGCAGCCCGTGCGCATGACCCTCTTCACGGGAACGAGCGAGCTCGAGCTGCCCGTGCGTCCACAACGCGAGGCCGACGCCCGGCTGCGGCCGTTCGATCCCCCGGAGCGCGGGCCCCGTTCAGAGCACACGGCACTGCGCACCGCCCCGTTGCGGCGCACCGTGGAGCGCGACCTCACGAGCGGGGAGACCCTCTATCGCGTGGCCAGCGACGGCGGCGATTTCGGGGGGGCCACCCTGGCCTACCTCGAGGACATCGACCTGCGTGTCGGCTACACGATTCGCAAGACCTACCGAATCCACGAGTATGACCCGTCGAGCGCAGAGGCAAGGATCGAGCAGCAGACGGAGCACGGGCGCGACGACTGGTCCACGCGCCTCGAGTGCGAAACGGTACTCACCGCCGATGCCGACCGCTTTCGCCTGCGCGCGACCCTGCGGGCCTGGGAAGGCGAGGAGATCCTGGCGGAGCGCGAATGGGACGAGACCATCGACCGGCACCTGCTGTAGCGGGGTGCATGTGGCCCAGCCCACGGCCACGGATCGCGGGCCCGCCGGGCAATCGGCCCCGAGGGAAGGTCTGATCGATCCAGTGCGCCCGCGCCCGGGGCGATTCTGCCGGCCCGGCCGGCACTGCGACGCCGCCCGCGGCCGGAATCGGCCGGGCCGCAGGGGGTTGCGCCTGGAATGGATGGATCAGGCCTTCCTTCACGGGATCGACACGGGCGTGTCATATTGGCGTCATCTCCCCTGCTTACTGTACGCCCTGCCGCACACGGGCCGGAGTTCCCGCACCTCCGACCTGCGGCAGCCGTCCGGGGGACCCGGGACAGAACGGCTGCCGACGGCGACCGCGGGCACACGCGACGTGTCGTTCCTCCAAATTTTCTCGGAGCATGTCATGCGAAAAGCCCTTACCGTCACGCTGGCAGCCGCGCTGATCGCACTGGGGGCCGCCGGTAACGCCGCGGCCGCCGGCGCGGACCGCATCACCGGTGCCGGCTCCAGCTTCGTCTACCCCATCCTGAGCAAGTGGGCCACGGCCTACCACAAGAAGACCGGCGTACAGCTCAACTACCAGTCGATCGGTTCCGGCGGTGGCATCAAGCAGATCAAGGCCGAGACGGTCGACTTCGGTGCCTCGGACGCGCCCCTCACCGAGCAGGAGCTCGAGAAGTCCGGCCTGATGCAGTTCCCGGTCATCGTCGGCGGCGTGGTGCCGGTCGTGAACGTGCCGGGGATCAAGCCCGGTCAGCTTCACCTGACGAACGGCGAGCTCGCAGACATCTTCCTCGGCAGGATCGATCACTGGAATGACCCCCAACTGAAGAAGACCAACCCGGATCTGGACCTGCCGAATCTGCCGATCCAGGTCGTGCACCGCTCGGACGGCTCCGGCACCACCTGGATCTTCACGAATTACCTGAGCAAGGTCAGCGACGCGTGGAAGAGTCAGGTCGGCAACGACAAGGCCGTGGACTGGCCCACCGGCATCGGGGGCAAGGGCAACGAGGGCGTGGCCTCGTACGTCAACCGCGTCAAGGGCGGCATCGGCTACGTCGAGTTCGCCTACGCGTTGCAGAACCACATGAGCTACGCGACGCTGCGCAATCGGGACGGCAAGTTGGTGGAACCGAAGATCTCCACGTTCCAGGCGGCCGCGGCCGGCGCGGACTGGAAGAACGCGCCCGGCTTCTACATGGTGCTGACGAACCAGCCCGGCGCGCGGAGCTGGCCGATCACCGGCGGCACGTTCATCCTGATGCACACGCAGCAGCCGAGCGTGGATACCCCGCGCGCCGTGCTCCAGTTCCTGGACTGGGGCTACCGTCACGGCCAGAAGATGGCCCGGGAGCTCGACTACGTGCCGCTGCCCGACAGCGTCGTGCAGCTGATCGAGCAGAACTGGGCGAACAAGCTGACGGCCAACGGCAAGCAGGTCTGGAACGGCAGCCTCGCGTCGGACTGACGCGCCCGGATCCCGTTTCCAGCGGGCAATGACCCGGCCGGGGGCCGCCACCAGGCGGTCCCCGGCCTTTCCCGTGCGGGGGGACCTTCGTACAATGTCGAGCGCCGCCGAGATCGCTGAAGCCGGGAGTACCGCCATGGACCCTGCCGAGGTGCGGGCCGGTGTCGCCCGCCGCCTGCGGCGCGGCCGCGTCATCGACCGCTGGTTCGCCCGCGTCACGTGGCTCAGCGGCGTGGCCGTGCTCGCCATCGTGCTGGCGATCGCGGGTTCGCTCCTGGTCGGCGCGCTGCCGATCATCGACAAGTTCGGCCTGGGCTTCCTCCTCAGCAGGCAATGGAACCCGGTCAACGACGAGTTCGGGGCCTTCACGTCGATCGTCGGGACGCTGGTCACCTCCACGATCGCGATCGTGGTCGCGGTTCCCGTGAGCGTGGGCGTCTCCCTGTTCATCACCGAGTTGGCGCCCACGTGGCTCAAGCGTCCCGTGGGCACAGCCGTCGAACTGCTCGCGGCCATTCCCAGCATCATCTACGGCATGTGGGGCGTGTTCGTGTTCGCGCCCTATTTCGCCGACCACGTACAGCCGTGGATGAACGACCATCTCGCGGGCGTCCCCGGCCTGGGCAACCTGCTGACCGGCCCGCCCTTCGGCATCGGGGTGCTCACCGCCGGCCTCATCCTGGCCATCATGATCATCCCGTTCATCGCGGCCGTGATGCGCGACGTGTTCGAGGTCGTGCCCCCCGTGCTGAAGGAATCCGCCTACGGCCTGGGCGCCACCACGTGGGAAGTGTTCAAGACGGTGACCCTGCGCTACACGAAGGCCGGCATCGTCGGCGGCATCATGCTGGGCCTCGGGCGCGCGCTCGGCGAAACGATGGCCGTCACGTTCGTGATCGGCAACTCGCACAAGCTGCACGCATCGCTGTTCATGCCCGGCAACACCATCTCCTCGACGCTCGCGAACGAGTTCACGGAAGCCACCGGGGAGATGTACACCTCCGCACTGATCGCCCTCGGACTCATCCTGTTCTTCATCACGTTCCTCGTGCTCGCCGCAGCTCGCCTCATGCTGCTCAGGATGCGGGCCGGGGAAGGCAAGATCGCCTAGGAGAGCGCCGGTATGCCGTACCGCCCCAACGCCGCGACGCCTGCCGGGCCACGACGCCCGGTGGCGGGACCGGGATCATGAAGCTCTACACCCGTCGACGCATCGTGAACGGCATCGCGCTGACGCTCTCGGTCGCGGCTACGATATTCGCCCTGTTCTGGCTCGGCTGGCTGCTGTGGACGCTGACGAGCCGCGGCATCCAGTGGATCGACCTCGCGATGTTCACCGAGCGCACGCCGGGGCCGGGCGACTCCGGCGGGCTCGCCAACGCGATCGTCGGCTCGCTGATGCTGACCGGTATCGGCGTGGCCGTCGATACCCCGATCGGCATCATGGCGGGCACGTACCTGGCCGAGTACTCGGCTGGTTCACGGCTGGCCACGAGCGTACGTTTCGTCAACGATATCCTGCTGAGCGCGCCATCCATCGTGCTGGGCGTATTCATCTATGAGCTGGTCGTGCTGCGCAGCGGTCACTTCTCCGGGTGGGCCGGCGGTCTCGCGCTCGCGCTGATCGTCGTCCCCATCGTGGTCCGCACCACGGAGGACATCCTGCGCCTCGTGCCCGCCAGCCTGCGCGAAGCCGCGGCGGCGCTCGGGGCGCCCTACTGGCGCGTCATCGTCTCGGTGGTGTACCGTTCCGCGCGCGTGGGCATGCTTACCGGTGTGCTGCTCGCGATCGCGCGCATCAGTGGCGAGACGGCTCCATTGCTGTTCACCGCGCTGAACAACCAGTTCTGGTCGCTGAACATGGGCCAACCCATGGCCAACCTGCCGGTGGTGATCTTCCAGTACGCGATGGGGCCGTACGAGGACTGGCACCACCTTGCGTGGGGTGGCGCGCTCCTGATCACGTTCAGCATTCTCCTGCTCAGCATCATCGTCCGCGTACTGGGGCGATCATCCAACCCGGGGACCTGAAATGGCTTACGCATACGGCGCCGACGACGCAAAGCGGGGCAAGGGAGCCGACGCGAGCCAGTCCGGCACTGCGGAAGCACCGGAGACGGCCCGCACGCACGCAGTGACGTTGCCCGAGAGGGGCGAGCGCAAGGAGCCCGCGGAATCGCGCAAGCCGGGCATCTCCGTGCGCGACCTCAACTTCTACTACGGCAAGTACCAGGCGCTGTTCAACATCAGCTTCGATATTCCGGAGCGTCGCGTGACGGCCTTCATCGGGCCCTCGGGCTGCGGCAAGTCGACGCTGCTGCGTACCTTCAACCGCATGTACGACCTGTATCCACGCCAGCAGGCCACTGGCGAGGTCATGATCGACGACCGCAACGTGCTCGCGCGCGGGCAGGACCTCAACCTGTTGCGCTCGCAGGTGGGCATGGTCTTTCAGAAGCCCACGCCCTTTCCCATGTCGATCTACGACAACATCGCGTTCGGGGTGCGTCTGTACGAGAAGATCCGGCGCGCGGACCTCGACGACCGCATCGAATGGGCGCTGCGCAAGGCGGCGCTGTGGGACGAGGTGAAGGACAAGCTCAACCAGAGCGGGACACAGCTTTCCGGCGGTCAGCAGCAGCGCCTGTGCATCGCGCGTGCCGTGGCCGTGAAACCACGCGTGCTGCTGCTCGACGAACCCGCCTCCGCGCTCGATCCGATCTCCACGTACAAGATCGAGACGCTCGTGCACGAGCTGCGCGAGGACTACACGGTCGTGGTCGTGACGCACAACATGCAGCAGGCGGCGCGCCTGTCCGACCATACCGCGTTCATGTACCTCGGGGAGCTCATCGAGTTCGCCGACACGGCGAGCATATTCACGAATCCCGCCAAGCAGCAGACCGAGGACTACATCACGGGCCGCTACGGCTGACGGGCCGTCAGGCCGTGCGCAACCCGTAGCGGGTAACGGCGGCGTCGAGGATGAGCCGCATCATGTCGTGGTACTCATGGCCGCCCCACCCGGCCATCATCGCGAGCTTGCCGTCCCAGTACCATGTCGGGTTCGTGTTGGCGTCGAGCAGCCGCGGCTCGCCATCGGCGCCGGCGCGGAAATCCAGGCGCGCATAGTCGCGGAACCCGAGTCGCCGGAAGATCTTCGCGCAATCGTCGACGAGCGCGCTCCACGTGACGTCGTCGATCTCGGCCGGGCGAAAGGACAGCTTCTTCCAGTACCGCGAATCCGGATCGGCCTTGGAGCCGTAGGTCAGGATCGGGGGCAGGTCCGGCCCCAGCGCGCTGTAGTCGATCACCAGGGGTGGCAGCACCGTGAAGCCGGAGCCCGGGTTGCCGATCAGCCCGACGGTGTATTCCGGGCCCGTCAGGAAGTCCTGGATCAGTGCCTCCGGCGGATTCAGCTCACCGGCGAGCCAGCGCATGTAGGCCTCGGCCTCGGCCGCGTCATTGACGACGCAGTTCTCCGTGATGCCGAAGCTCCCGCCGCTGTTGTTCGGCTTGACGAGCGCCGGATAGGTGCTCGGCAGCGTCAGCGGATCCGCGGTCAGATCGACGTAGACCTCGTTCGGCACGGGAATTCCGAGACCGAAGGCAAGTGCCCGCACCAGCGCCTTGTCGGTGCTGACGCTGATCGCCATCGGGTCGGCCCCCGTGTACGGGATGCCCAGCATCTCGAGAAAGGCCGGGATGTTGCGCTCGAGCTCCCACTCGTTGCGGAAGCCCGTATCGCAAAGATTCAGCATGAGGTCCGGCTTGCGCTCCGGCAGATCCCGGAGCAGGTGCTCGTGATCGTCCCAGTAGGTGAACCGATAGCCCTCCACGCGGGCGAGTGCTGCCTGCAGTCGCGTGACGGCCTCGGTCTCCTCCACGCCGAAGCGCCCGTCGACGGCGTACGGATACGGCAGGCGCGGATCGCCGAGCAGCACGCCGACCTCGAGGTCGGATCCTGTCGGGGCACGGCTCATGGCATCACCAGGGACATGTCGCACTGCGGTCGTTCACACGACGACGATGACGGACGAGGCCTTGGCCAGGGCCCCGCAGTCGCGACCCCGGGCTTCGGGCCGAGCACATCGACCCTGGCGTTCGTCACCGTGGCGGTGACGCCGCGCCCGCCGGGCGATTCCGGCACGACCATGCCGTCCACGACGCCACGGTCGGTGCTGCGGACGGTATCGGGCGGAAAACTGCGTGCGCTCGTCCGGTTTTCGGATTCCGTGGTCAGGACGACGTGGGACGCCTTGACGAGGGCCGTCACGACGCTGCCCGTTTCGAGCGCCAGCCGCCGTACGCTGTCCGGCGTGATGCTGGCCGCCAGGGCGTCTACATGCCCGATGTCGATCAGCACCACGGCGTGGACGGCATCATCCCGGATGTCTGCCACCGTGCCCTGCATCTCGTTCCGCGCGCTGGTCCTCATGTCGATTTCCCTCGGTCCTCCATGCTCCTGCGCCCCGAGTGTAGTTCACCGCAGCGCTCGCCCCCGGCGCGGCGTCCAGTCGGCCGGCCTCAGCGCGCCGCCCGGCCCAGCCGCTCCATGCGCGCCAGCCAGCGCGCACGCGCACGCGGGCTGCCCTCGACCAGCCCCACCAGGCTCTCGCGGCTTGGACGGATTCCGCAGAACGAGAGCACGTTGCGCTCGAGGCTCCGCAGACTGTGGGCACGGAATATCCAGCGGTACACGACCGCGGGCATTCCCATGGTTACCACGATCCGGGCCGACCGACCCTCGAGGCGCTTCTCCCTGCGCTGGGGGGAGTTGCCGAATGCGAACGGCGCGCGGAATACCTGCTCGAGAAAGCCCTTGAGCAACGCGGGCATGGTGCCAAGCCAGAGGGGATACAGCAGGACGAGGTGCTCTCCCCAGGCCACGTCTTCCTGCGCACGGCGAATCGCCTCGGGCGGCTCGCCCGTCTCGAAGTCATCCTTGGTGCGCAGCAGCGGAAACTCCAGGCGCGCGACCTCGATCCGGCGCACCTCGTGACCCGCGGCCTCCGCCCCGGTGGCATACCGGTCCGCGAGCGCGTGCCCGAAGTGCCCCCCGGCCGGATCCGGGTGTCCCTGGATGATGACGATGCGCCTTGCCACCCCGCTGCCTCCTGCGCGTCGGTGCCCAGCCGTCGCGAGCCCGTATCGCGGGCCGCATACACGCCTATAATGCATGGATTCGCCCGGTACCGCTCCCGCCGCATCCGGGATCTCCCAGAGTCATGCTGCACGGAAGCCCGATGGTCGCATCGCACTATCTCGCCCGCACCCTCCCCGGCCCACTCGAGGGCCTGGAGACGCTCGCACTGAACCTGCGCTGGAGCTGGAACCACGGGGGCGATCGCCTGTGGGAACGCCTCGATCCCGACCTGTGGGAGGCCACGGCCAACCCGTGGCTCCTGCTGGAGTCGGTGTCGGAGGGCCGGCTGGACGAGCTGGCACGCGATCCGGAGTTCCTCGGCGAGTTGCGGGCACGCCTGGATGCGCGCGAGCTGCACATGGAGGCGCAGACCTGGTTCGACAAGCTTCCCGCGGCCCATCTGCTGGACCGGCCCGTCGCGTACTTCAGCATGGAGTTCGGCCTGAGCGAGTCGCTGCCGATCTACTCCGGCGGCCTGGGCGTGCTGGCCGGCGATCATCTCAAGACCGCCTGCGACCTCGGCGTGCCCCTGGTCGGCATCGGCCTCCTGTACCAGCAGGGCTATTTCCGCCAGGCGCTCGATGCAGACGGGCGCCAGCTCGAGTTCTACCCGTACAACGACCCGACGATGATGCCGGTCGTCCCGCTGCGGGACGACGACGGCGCCTGGATCCGCATCGGCGTGGAGATGCCCGGGCGGGTCGTGCAGCTGCGCGCGTGGCAGGTCGAGGTCGGCCGGCGCTGGCTGTACCTGCTCGACAGCAACGATTCGCTGAACCGCCGCGGTGACCGGGGCATTACCAGTGCCCTGTACGGCGGCACGGACGAGCTCCGCCTGCAGCAGGAACTGGTCCTGGGGATCGGCGGCTGGCGCCTCCTCGCGCGGCTCGGCCTCGACTGCCCGGTCGTCCATCTGAACGAGGGCCACGCGGCCATGGCCGTGCTCGAACGCGCCCGGACGTTCATGGCGCGCACCGGCCTCGGATTCGAGGAGGCCCTCGCAGTAACCCGCGCCGGCACCCTGTTCACCACGCACACGCCCGTACCTGCCGGGTTCGACCGGTTCCCGGCCGCCCTGGCCCGACGCTACCTGGCACCCTGCGCCGAGCAGCTGCGCGTCCCGGTCGAGCGGCTGCTGGACCTCGGACGGGACGAGAACGCCGGGCCCCCGCAGGACGAGCCGTTCAACATGGCCTGGCTCGCGGTGCGCGGGAGCGGCGCCGTCAACGGCGTGAGCCGGCTCCACGGCGAAGTGAGCCGCGGCATCCTGCAGCCCCTGTTTCCCCGCTGGCCACGCACCGAAGTGCCGGTCGAGCACGTGACCAACGGTATCCACGTACCCGGGTGGGACTCGGCCGCGGCCGATTCCCTGTGGACGCAGGCCTGCGGAAGTGCGCGCTGGCGCGGCACGCTCGAGTCCATCGAGTCGGAACTTCGCATTGTCGACGACGAGACGCTGTGGGCCCACCGGGCACGGGCCCGTGGTCAGCTGGTCACCGAAATCCGCAGGCGCGTGCGGCGCCAGGACCAGTGGGCGGGCCCGCCCACCGCCGATGTGCTGGACCCCGATGTGCTCACGGTCGGATTTGCGCGCCGATTCACGGCCTACAAGCGCCCGAACCTGCTGCTGCACGATCCCGCCCGGCTGGAACGCTTGCTGACGCACGGCACGCGCCCGGTACAGCTGGTGCTCGCCGGCAAGGCGCACCCGCTCGACGAGTGCGGCAAGCGGCTGATCGAGGAATGGTCGCGGTTTATCCGGCGCCCGAACGTGCGCGGACGCGTCGTGTTCGCGGAGGACTACGACCTCGCCCTCGCGGGGGACCTGGTCCAGGGGATCGACCTCTGGATCAACACGCCGCGACGCCCCTGGGAGGCGAGCGGTACCAGTGGGATGAAGGTGCTGGTCAATGGCGGGCTGAACCTGTCCGAGCTGGACGGCTGGTGGGCCGAGGCCTACGAGCCCGACGTCGGCTGGGCGCTCGGTGACGGACGCGCACACGGCGACGATCCCGCATGGGACGCGGCGGAGGCCGACGAGCTCTATCGTCTGCTCGAGGAGGAGATCGTGCCCACCTTCTACGAGCGCGACGCCCACGGCATCCCGCGGGCGTGGCTGAACCGCGTGCGCGAGAGCATGGCCAGGCTCACGCCGCGTTTCTCGAGCAACCGCATGTTGCGCGAGTACGTCGAGCACTACTACCTGCCGCTGGCGCACGGATACCAGGAGCGCGCCGGCGATGCCGGCGCCGCGGGCACGCGGATCGTGCAGTGGCGCGCCGAGCTGGCGCGACACTGGGCGAATCTCCGCTTCGGCGCGGTCACGGTGGAGCCGGTCGGAGAGGAGCACCGGTTCCGTGTGCAGGTCTATCTCGACGAGCTCACGGAGGACGCCGTTCAGGTAGAGCTCTATGCGGACGCGGACACCACGCGCGAGGCGCGCCGGATTCCGCTTCAGCCCGACGAGCACATGCCCGGCACCGCCGGGGGGCGGATCTACGCGGGGTCTGCGCCCGCGGACCGGCCGGCCGGGGACTACACTCCCCGCATCGTGGGCCGATCCCCCGATGCCCGCGTGCCGCTCGAGGACCACCACATCCTGTGGCACCGCTGATTGCCGCCGGCCGCCGGATGACGCACGCGATCCGCCGGTCTATGCTCGAGTAACAGGCAATTCCCGCCCAGGCCCCGGCCTCCACCCGCCTGGTTCGGGGGACCCCGTCGGCACGCGACGCCATCGAACACCGTCGGGAGCCGGCACGGCACCACGCCGCCGCCGGCCGCCCGTGGGCGCGCAAAGGGGGCGCGCATCGATGGAAGCGTTTCGCAGTTCCCGTCCTCGCAGCCGCTTGAACGCGGCCTTCCTGGCGGCGACCCTGGTGCTCGGCAACGCCGTGACCGGACCTCGGTCGGACGCGCAGACGCCGTCTGCCACGCCGTCGCCGCCGCACCTCCGGCACGACCTCCAGGACATGCGGTTCGTCGGCACCCTGGTCGAGGGGACGGCCGGGGACCCGGCGGAGGATGTCCTGACATTCGACGACGGCACCTTTTCGACGCGAAGATGCGGCCAGTACGGGTTCGCGCCCGCACCCTACTGGGTCCGCGTCGACGACCAGGGGCTACACTTCCGCGCCACGCTCGACAGCCCCGGGCACGGCACGATGCACTTCGAGGGCCTGTTCGACGGCCGCGAGATGCATGCCACCGCGGTGTGGCGACGCGAACGCTGGTACTGGACCCTCGAACAGACGTTCCGGTTCACGGGGCGACCCGAAGCGCGGTAGGAATCCCCCGGAGAGCCACCCTGCAAGAGAATCCGCCCACTCCGTCGCCGGCTGCGCATCCCGCAGGCATACGCTGGACGCGGGTCGTGATCGTCGTGTCCGGCGCCGTCGCCCTGTACGTCGCGGGGCGGTTGATCGCCGGAAACCTCATCGACCAGTTCAGCGGCCTGCTGCACGCGCACGACGAGCCGATGCTGCACACGGCCATCATGACGGCCACCGGCGCATACGTCGTCCTGATGGCGATTCCGTTCATGCCGGCGGTGGAAATCGGTCTCAGCATGCTCGTGATCTTCGGATCGAAGATCGCATTTCTCGTCTATGTGAGCACGGTGAGCGCCCTCGTCCTGGCCTACCTCGTGGGCCGACTGTTGCCAGTCGCACTCGCGGCAAGCGCGTTCGGCCTGGTCGGCCTGACGCGGGCCCGGGATTTCCTCGATCGGCTCGCCCCCCTGTCTGCGGACGAGCGCATCGCGCTGCTCGTGCACGACATGCCGGTCCGGCTGGTACCGACGCTGGTCCGGCACCGCTACCTCGCGCTCGCGGTGCTCCTGAATCTTCCCGGCAACGTCGTGATCGGCGGCGGAGGGGGCATCGCCATGCTCGCGGGAATGACCCGGCTGTTCCCTCTCCCGGCCTATCTGCTGACCGTGGCGCTCGCCGTCGCGCCGGTTCCACTGGTCGTGTCGCTCGCGGGATGAACACCCGCGCCGCGCGGACCCGGCCGCCGTGGCACGACTCGCGGTCGCGCGTTCTGCCCGCATCCCCGGCGCGCCCGAACATCGTGGCTTCCGCTCACCGACTTCCTGTCCTCCGTCAAGTCGACGGACCCGCGACCGGGCCTATAGTCGATACCGGAATCTGCACACGGAGGGATCCGGTCCATGCACGACACCACACGGACGGCTCCGCGCCGGTGGACCGCGCTGGCGCTGACACTCGCGCTCGTGTTGCCGCCGGCCGTCGCGTTCCCGGCCGGGGGTGGGAACGCGCTCCTGGCGGATGAGCAGAACACGATCGACGTGGTCCGGCAATACGGCCCGGGCGTGGTGGCCATCACCGTCACGGTGGAGGGGCAGCGTGTAGACCCGCTGGAGAATATCCCGCCGGAGCTTCGCCGATTCTTCGAGCGCCTGGGCCCGGACAATCCGCTGGGTCCGCCCCGCACGTTCACGGAGCGTGCGGCGGGCAGCGGCTTCGTGGTCGACGATGCCGGCCATATCGTGAGCAACTTCCACGTCGTCGCCGACGCGCTCGAGGACGGCACCATCCGGCTCAAGCCGAATGCCACGATCACCGTGCGGTTCCCGGGCCGAAAGCAGGACCTGCCCGTGACGCTCGTCGGCGTGGACGAATCGTACGATCTCGCCCTGCTCCGGCTGGCCGACCCCGGTGCACGCCCCATCACCGCGACCCCGATCCCGCTCGGGGACTCCGACACCTTGCTCGTGGGGCAGAAGGTGATCGCGATCGGCAACCCGTTCGCGCTGCAGTCGACCGTGACACAGGGCATCGTGTCGGCGGTCAACAGGCGCCAGGCCGTGGCCGCGAGCGGCGTGCCCATCGACTATATCCAGACCGACGCGGCCATCAATCCGGGCAACTCGGGCGGGCCGCTGCTCGATTCGCATGGCCGGCTCATCGGCGTCAACGACGCCATTCTCGCGCCCAACGGCACCTTCGTGGGGGTCGGGTTCGCCATCCCGAGCAACCTGCTGCAGTCGCGCCTGAGCGACCTGCGCGGTGGCGGCTATCTGAGAAAGGCGCAGCTGGGGATCCAGATTGCGGAGCTCGGCCTGTATCCACCGGACGTGCGGCGATTTCTCAAGCTGCCCGAGCGCGGCGTGATGATCGTCGACGTGGCCGACGGCAGCCCCGCCCGCAAGGCCGGTCTGCGCGCGGCCCGGTACGTCGTCACTTCGGGCGGGGAACAGTGGCCTGCCGGTGGCGACGTGATCGTCGAGGCGGACGGCAGGCCGGTCAATGATGCAACCGATCTGCAGGAAATCGTCTACAAGAAGGACAAGGGCGACACGGTGCGCCTGAAGTATCTCCGCAATGGTCGCGAGGCCACGGTAACCATCCGCCTCGACGTGATCCCCGCGAGCGGCTGATCAGCGACGACGGCCATGCGAAGGTGATCCGGTCCACGGCGGCCGGCAGGCCGTGGTACCCATGCCGGCGAACGGCATTCAGAGGGTCCTCGCCCCCATGACCACACAGATTCCTGCGGCCCGGCGACCGGGCCGGAGGCTGCCCCTCGTACTGCTCATGGCCGCGCTGGTACTGGCCGCAAGCGGTGTCGCCTACTGGCGGGTGGCGCGGAACGCGACGGATGTGCCGGTGGCGCGTGCGCCGGCGCCGGCCCCCGTGGTCGTGGCGGATGTCGCGATCCGGGACATTCCGGAAGAGCTCCACGCCATCGGCACGGTGATCCCGAACGCCACGGTGGATGTGAAAACACGGGTCTCCGGACAGGTCACGGCCGTCGCGTTTCGGGAAGGCACCAGCGTGCGCGCGGGCGATCTCCTGTTCCGCATCGACCCGGAGCCCTTCCGGGCCGCGCTCGACCAGGCGCGGGCCATCCTGGCGCGCGACCGGGCACAGCTCGAAAACGCGCGCGCGGCGCTGGCGCGCTACGCGGACCTGACCCGGCGGCAGTACGCGTCGACCCAGGAATACGACCAGGCACGCGCACAGGCACGCGCGTTCGAGGCCACCATCGCCGCCGACGAGGCTGCCGTCACGATCGCCCGGCAACAGCTGGGCTACACCGAGATCCGTGCACCGATCGATGGCCGCACGGGCGCGGTGCTCGTGCAGGCCGGCAACATCCTCAAGGCCGATGATGCCCAGCCGCTCGTCACCATCGTCCAGGTGCAGCCGATCCGGGTTTCCTTCAGTGTCCCGCAACAGGATCTTCCCCGGGTGCAGGCACGCCTGGCCGCAGGCGGCGCGGCGGCACGCATCACCGTACCCGGATCGGGCGCGACGCCACGCGATGCCGGCGTGGACTTTCTCGACAATGCGGTCAGCGCAACGACCGGAACGATTCAGCTTCGGGCGACGCTCGACAATGCCGACGGCGTTCTGGTGCCCGGACAACTGGTCGAGGTCGCGCTTGGCCTGGGCGTCCTGCACCAGGCGGTCACCATCCCGCGCGACGCCCTCAATGCGGGCCAGGTCGGCCCCTATGTGTACGCAATTGCCAACGACGGCCGCGCGGACCTGCGCCGAGTCCGGGTCGTGTACGAGTCCGGTGACACGGTGGTCGTCGACGGCCCTCTCGCTGCGGGGGACCGGGTCGTCACCGACGGTCAGCTCCGCCTCGCGCCCGGTGTACCCGTGTCGATCGCCACGGATACGGCCAACCGCACGTGAATCCCGCCGAAATCTTCATCCGCCGGCCGGTCATGACCACGCTGGTCATGGCCGCAGTGGTGATCTTCGGGTTCGTTGGCTACGTGCGCCTGCCCGTGAGCGAGCTCCCGGCCGTGGACTTCCCCACCATCAGCGTGACCGCCAGCCTGCCCGGAGCGGATCCGGAGACCATGGCCTCGGCCGTGGCCACCCCGCTGGAGAACCAGTTCACGACGATCGCCGGCCTCGACTCGATGACCTCGACCAGCAGCCTCGGGCAGACGCGCATCACGCTGCAATTCAGTCTCGACCGTGACATCGACGCCGCCGCCCAGGACGTGCAGTCCGCCATCGCTGCCGCCGCCAACCAGCTCCCCAGTACCCTGACCACGCCCCCGCGGCTGCGCAAGGTGAACCCGGCCGAGTCTCCGATCCTGTACATCGCCCTGACTTCGACGACACTGCCGCTGTCGCTGGTGGACCAGTACGCGGAGGCGCAGCTGGCGCGGCGCATCTCGACCGTCGAGGGCGTCGCCCAGGTCAATGTCTACGGCTCGCAGAAATACGCCGTACGCCTGCAGATGGACCCGGACGCGCTCGCCGCGCGTGGCATCGCCATCGACGAGCTGCGCGCCGCCGCGCAGGCCGTCAACGTGAACCTGCCGACCGGCACGCTCACCGGCCCGACACGCTCGGCGGTAATCCACTCCGAAGGGCAGCTTCTGGATGCATCCGCATTCACGCGCCAGATCGTCGCCTGGCGCGACGGCGCGCCGGTACGCTTCGGAGACATCGGCCGGGTCGTCGACAGCGTCGAGAATGACCGCGTCGCGAGCTGGTACAACACGGATCGCGGCATCGTGCTCGCGATCCAGCGCCAACCCGGATCGAACACCATCCGCATTGTCGACACCATCCGCAGTGTGCTGCCCGATTTCGAGCGCCAGCTGCCACCGGCGATCTCCCTGCGCGTGATCTACGACCGCAGCGAGTCGATCCGCGCGGCGGTGCACGACGTGCAGTTCACACTACTGCTCGCCGCCGCGCTCGTCGTGCTGGTGATCTTCCTGTTCCTGAGGCGCGCCTCCACCACGCTGATTCCCTCGCTGGCGCTGCCCATCGCCGTGATCGGCACCTTCGCGGCCCTCGCGCTGTTCGGCTACAGCCTCGACACGCTGTCGCTGATGGCGCTGACATTATCGGTCGGATTCGTCGTCGATGACGCGATCGTGATGCTCGAGAACATCGTTCGCCATATCGAGGCGGGCGAGCCCCCATTCGAGGCGGCGCTCAAGGGCGCCCGCGAGGTCGGCTTCACGATCCTCTCGATGACGCTGTCACTCGCGGCCGTGTTCATTCCCGTGCTGTTCATGGGCGGGATCGTCGGACGCCTGCTGAACGAGTTCGCGGTGACCATCGTGGTCGCGATCCTCGTGTCCGGTGTCGTTTCGCTGTCGCTTACGCCGATGCTCTGCAGTCGCATGATCCGCACAGGCAATCCCGGACACGGACGCCTGTACCGCTGGAGCGAGCGCGGATTCGACGCGATGCACGGGGCATACGACGCGAGCCTGCGCTGGAGCCTCGGTCACCGCCGCACGATCGGCCTCGTGTTCCTCGCCAGCCTGGCCGGATCGGCATGGCTGTTTCACACCGTGCCGCGCGATTTCCTCCCCAGTGAAGACACCGGCCGGCTGATCGCCTTCACCGAGGGCGCCAACAGCATCGCCTTTGCCGACATGGCGCGCCACCAGCAACGCGTGGCCGCGGCGATCATGGCGGACCCGAACGTTGACCGCGTGATGTCCTTCGTGGGCGCCAGCGGCTCGCGCGCCACCGAGAACTCGGGCACGATCTTCGTCGGGCTCAAGCCCCGCGCCAACCGCCGCCTGGACGCCGACGCCGTCGCCCAGGCGCTGCGTCCGCGGCTCGCGGGCATCCCCGGCATCAAGGTCTACATCCAGAACCCGCCGGCCATCCGCATCGGCGGCAACCTGACGAAGGCGCAATACCAGTACACGCTCCAGGACGTCGATCTCGACGAGCTGTACGCGCAGGCCGGCAGGCTCACCAGGGCCCTGGGGGACGTGGCCGGCTTCCAGGACGTCACCAACGACCTCGACCTGTCGAGCCCTGCCCTGATGGTGCACATCGAGCGCGATCGTGCGGCGACGCTGGGCATCACGCCCGAGCAGATCGAGAGCGCGCTCGCCGCGTCCTTCGGCGGCGAGCAGATCTCGACCATCTACACGGCCGCAGACCAGTACGCGGTGATCCTCGAGCTGCAACCCCGATTCCGGCGCGATGCCGACGCCCCGGGGCGCCTGTACCTGCGCTCGGCAACCGGGGCCAACGTCCCGCTGTCCGCCGTCGTGCGCCTCGACCACGGCACGGTCCCACTGACGGTCAACCACCTCGGCCAGCTGCCGGCAGTGACCATATCGTTCAACCTTGCACCCGGGGTGTCCCTCGGAGAGGCCGTCGAACGAATCCACGACACCGAGCGCACCCTGTCGGTACCCGCGACCGTCCAGACCGGCTTCGGCGGCGCAGCGGGGGCGTTCCAGAGTTCCGTACAGGGCACGGGACTGCTGCTCGTGCTGGCGATCGTCGTCGTCTACATCGTGCTTGGCATTCTCTACGAGAGCTTCATTCACCCGCTGACGATCCTGTCCGGCCTCCCCTCCGCGGCCGTGGGTGCGCTGCTCACGCTGGAGCTGTTCGGCATGCCGCTGAGCCTGTACGCGTTCGTCGGCATCATCATGCTCGTCGGCATCGTGAAGAAGAACGCCATCATGATGATCGACTTCGCACTCGATCGGCAGCGGGCCGGCGGACTGGCCGCCGAGGAGGCCGTGTACCGGGCCGCCCTGGTCCGCTTCCGGCCCATCATGATGACGACCATGGCCGCGCTCGCGGGCACGTTGCCCATCGCGCTCGGACTCGGCGCCGGGGCCGAATCGCGCCGTCCGCTGGGCCTCGTGGTCGTTGGCGGCCTGGTGCTGTCCCAACTGCTCACGCTCTACATCACGCCGGTCCTGTACGTTTATCTCGACCGGCTCGGGATGGCCGCGCGGGGTCGCTCGTCCCGGGCCGCGCAGGAATCGGAATCCCCGGCCGGCACGCGCCGCGCCTCGAACGCCTGAGCACGACCCGCACGGGCCGTGCCACCCGTCGGGCCGCCCCGGGAGCCGTCACGGCCGAGTCGCACTTTCCGGGAAGGCGACTACACTCGTGGTGTGCCCCGGATTCCGGGCACGGCTTGCCGCACCCGCTTCGCCGGGACGACCGACTGGTGTCCCGGCTCGCGGATTGAATGGCGCGCCGGGCGGCAATACTGCGCGGACGCCTGGGATGCCTCCCGGGGGCTGGAGGCCCCTGCTGGAGGTGGACTCGAGGTGACATCACCTCGTGCTGACTGGAGAGCCACAACCAATGAAAACATGGATCAACGCCGCGATCGGCGTACTCGCCCTGGGCACGCTCGCGCATGCGGGCACGGTTTCCGCAGCCACCACGACCCTGAAGACGGTACAGGATCGAGGCGAGCTGCACTGCGGCGTCAACACCGGGCTGCCGGGATTTTCGCAGCCGGATCAGAACGGCCACTGGACGGGCATCGACGTGGATACGTGCCGCGCGATCGCCGCGGCGGTTCTGGGTGACGCGGACAAGATCAAGTTCACCCCACTCAACGCGAAGGAGCGCTTCACGGCCCTGCAGTCGGGCGAGATCGACGTCCTCAGCCGCAATACCACCTGGACCCTGACCCGGGACGCGTCACTGGGCCTGAACTTCACCGGCACCAACTACTACGACGGCCAGGGCTTCCTCGTGAAGAAGAGCCTCGGCGTCGACAGCGCCAAACAGCTCGGCGGCGCCACCATCTGCGTCCAGTCGGGAACCACGACCGAGCTCAACCTCGCCGACTACTTCCGCAAGAACGGCATGCAGTACAAGCCGCTGGTGTTCGATACCTCCGACCAGACGGTGCAGGGCTTCGCCAGCAATCGCTGCGACGTGCTGACCTCGGATCGCTCGCAGCTGGCCGCACTGCGCAGCAAGCTGCAGGATCCCTCCAGCGCGAAGATCCTTCCGGAGGTCATCTCCAAGGAACCACTCGGCCCCGTGGTGCGCCAGGGCGACGACCAGTGGTTCAACGTCGTCAAGTGGTGCCTGTTCGCACAGATCAATGCCGAGGAAATGGGCATCAATTCCGGCAATGTCGACCAGATCCGCAAGGACTCCAAGGATCCCGGCGTGATGCGCCTGCTGGGCACGTCCGAGGACATGGGCCAGAAGCTGGGCCTGCCCGCGGACTTCGCCTACCAGATCATCAAGCAGGTCGGCAACTACGCGGAAATGTTCAACCGCAACGTGGGTCCCGGCACACCACTGGACCTCGACCGCGGCATCAACGCGCTCTGGACGGACGGCGGCATCCTCTACGCGCCTCCGGTCCGCTGATCGGCGGAATATCAGCCGGTACACCGGGGACGCGCCTCGCGCCCCCGGCGTACCGGTCCGCTTCTCCAGACCGGACGGATGTCCATGCCGGAACACGAACAACACCCACCGGCCAGCCGCCCCGCACCCTGGCGTAATCCCCAGGTCCGCGCGATCGCGTTCCAGGTCATCGCGCTCGCCATCCTCGCATGGGCCGGTTACACGATCTTCCAGAACACCCTCCACAACATGCAGGAACGCGGAATACATACCGGGTTCGGCTTTCTCGGGCAGCCGGCGGGATTCGGCATCATCTTCTCGCTCATCCCATACGACGAGACCATGAGTTACGGCCGGACCTTCCTGGTGGGGCTGCTCAACACGCTTCTGGTCTCCGGCATCGGGATCGTGCTCGCGACGATCGTGGGGTTCATCGCGGGCATCGCCCGGCTCTCGAAGAACTGGCTGGTGTCCCGGATCGCGGCCGCATACATCGAGATCTTTCGCAACATCCCGCTGCTGCTCCAGATCTTCTTCTGGTACTTCGCGGTCCTGCGCGCATTGCCCTCCCCTCGCCAGAGCATGCATCTGGGTGACAGCGTGTTCCTCAACAACCGCGGCCTGTACGTGCCCGCCCCCGTGTCCCAGCCGGGCATGGGGCTCGTCTGGATCGCGCTGCTCATCGCGATCGTCGCGGTCATCGCCGTGCGCTTCTGGGCCCGCCGCCGGCAACTGCGCACGGGCCAGCCGTTTCACACGTTCTGGGTCGGCCTCGCGATCGTCGTCGGCATGCCGCTGGTGACCTTCCTGGCGACCGGCCGTCCGATCTCGTTCGATCTGCCCCGGCTGCAGGGCTTCAACTTCAGCGGCGGCATGGGACTCATTCCCGAATTCGTCGCGCTGCTCGCGGCCCTCACGATCTACACCGGGACGTTCATCGCCGAGACCGTGCGCGCCGGCATCCTGTCGGTGCGCCACGGCCAGACGGAGGCGGCGCTTTCGCTCGGACTGCCGCAGGGGCTGGTCCTGCGACTGGTCGTGATTCCACAGGCCATGCGCGTGATCATCCCGCCGCTGACGAGCCAGTACCTGAACCTGACCAAGAACTCCTCGCTGGCCACCGCAATCGGGTATCCGGACCTCGTGGCGGTCTTCATGGGCACGACGCTGAACCAGACCGGCAAGGCGGTGGAGATCGTCGCCATGACGATGGCGGTCTATCTCGCCATCAGTCTCGCGATCTCGTTCGTGATGAACATGTACAACCGGGCCGTGGCCCTGAAGGAGCGCTAGCCATGGATGCCGAACCCCGCGCTGCGGACCTGCCGCCACCGATCACGGAGGTCGGTGTCGTCGGCTGGTTGCGGGCCAACCTGTTCCGCTCCTGGACGAGCAGCATCGTCACGCTGGTCCTGCTGTACCTGCTCGTGCGCATGCTCGTGCCCTTTCTCGACTGGGCGCTCGTCTCCGCCGACTTCGTCGGCACGCAGAGTTCCGACTGTTCCGGCCAGGGTGCCTGCTGGGTATTCATCGGCCAGCGCATCCAGTTCTTCATCTACGGCTTCTATCCCTCCGCCGAGTACTGGCGCGTGGACATCTGCTACGCCCTGCTCGCGCTCGTGCTGGCGCCCCAGTTCATCCCGGGCGTGCCCATGCGCGTGCGCAAGTGGCTGGGTATCTTCGGGATGACGCTGTTCCCGGTCGTTTCCTATGTGCTCATCGGCGGCGGCTGGTTCGGTCTCCAGCCGATACCGTCCGACAAATGGGGCGGCCTGACACTCACCCTCATGCTCGCGTTCACCGGCATCCTGGCCTCGCTGCCGATCGGCATCGTCCTCGCCCTCGGGCGGCGCTCGCAGATGCCGGTGATTCGCAGCCTGTCGGTGGTATTCATCGAGATCTGGCGTGGCGTGCCGCTGATCTCGGTACTGTTCATGGCGTCGGTGATGTTGCCGATCTTTCTGCCCGAGGGGGTCGACTTCAACAAGCTGCTGCGGGCCCTGATCGGTATAACCCTGTTCTGGTCCGCCTACATGGCGGAGGTGGTGCGCGGCGGCCTGCAGGCGATCCCGAAGGGACAGTACGAGGCGGCGGACGCGCTTGGCCTCAATTACTGGAAAAGCATGGGCCTCGTCATCCTGCCGCAGGCGCTCAAGTATGTGATTCCGGGTGTCGTGAATACCTTCATCGCGCTGTTCAAGGACACCACCCTCGTGCTCATAATCGGGCTGTTCGACGTGCTGGGCACTGTACAGTCCACGATCATCGACCCTGCCTGGCGCAACGTGGCAACCGAAGGCTACCTGTTCGCCGCCTTCATGTTCTGGATCTTCTGCTTCGGGATGTCACGGTACAGCCAGAACCTCGAGCGCAGGTTGCACACCGGACACCAGACTCGCTGAGAGGAAGCGCATTCATGACACGAGACACGACAGCGTCGGCGAGCGCCGGTACCAATCGCACCGCCCCGGCCAATGGACCGAACGACGTCATCATCCGCGTCCATGACGTGCACAAGTGGTATGGCAACTTTCACGTGCTCAAGGACATCAGCCTGGATGTGCAACGAGGCGAGCGCATCGTGATCTGCGGGCCGTCGGGATCCGGCAAGTCCACGTTCATCCGCTGCCTCAATCGGCTGGAGGCACACCAGCGTGGTCACATCTCGGTTGACGGCGTGGAACTGAACGAGGACATCCGCAACGTGGAGACCGTCCGCCGCGAGATCGGCATGGTCTTCCAGCACTTCGAGCTGTTTCCGCATCTCACCGTGATGGACAACTGCTGCCTCGCGCCCGTGTGGGTGCGCAGGCTTCCCCGCCGGGAGGCCGAGCAGACGGCGATGCAGTACCTCGAGCGCGTCCGCATTCCCGAGCAGGCAGGCAAGTACCCGGGCCAGCTATCGGGTGGCCAGCAGCAGCGCGTCGCGATCGCACGCGCGCTGTGCATGAAGCCCAAGGTCATGCTGTTCGACGAGCCGACCTCGGCCCTCGATCCGGAGATGATCAAGGAGGTTCTCGACGTCATGGTCGAGCTGGCCGAGAGCGGCATGACCATGCTGTGCGTAACGCACGAGATGGGGTTCGCACGCACCGTCGCGGACCGCGTCATCTTCATGGACCAGGGCGAGGTGGTGGAGCAGGCTCCGCCATCGGAGTTCTTCGCTCACCCCAGGGAAGCCCGCACGCGGCAGTTCCTCGACCAGATTCTGCACGACTGAAGCGGCGAGGCGCGCCGCCCCCGGCCGCCGCCCTGTCCCGGACGTCGCCCGCACAGGCGCGCGCGGCCCGAAGTCGCTGCCTGCGCGGCCGGTCGGGCACCGGGACCACCGTGGTCGCCAGGCGCGGGCTGGCGCCCGAGACTCCGGCGGCCGCTGCTGCCGCGCTGCGCATCGTCCATGACACGGTGCACGATCACGCCGTGCTCGTCCTGCACACGGATTCCCGCGACATGACCGCGGCGATCGACCGGGGCCCGTGCCCGTCGCTACACGCTCATCAGGAGATGTTCCCGCTCCCACGAGCTGATGATCCGGAAGTACGCAACGTACTCCGATCGCTTCAGGGCAGCGAACGTGTCGACGAATCGGTCTCCCAGCAGATCCCGCAGCTCCCGGCATTCCGTGAACGGCTGCAGGGCCTGGGACAGGTCCGTCGGCAGCGAATGCGGGCGGTCGTATCCCGAGCCATACAGCGGCGGCGTCGGATCCAGTCGCTCCATCATGCCGAGATACCCGCACGCGAGTGTCGCGGCGATCGCCAGGTACGGATTCGCATCGGCGCCGGCCAGGCGGTTCTCGATTCTCGTCGCATCCGGCTCGTCGATCGGCACCCGCAGGCCAACCGTGCGATTGTCGTATCCCCACTCCGTGTTGATCGGGGCGGCCATATCGGGCCGCAAGCGTCGATAGGAGTTCACGTTCGGCGCCAGCAGCGGCATCGCGAGCGGCAGGTATTTCTGCAATCCGCCCATGTAGGACAGGCACTGCTTGTTCGGCTTGCCGTCGTCCCCGACGAACATGTTCCGGCCCGTCTCCCGGTCGACAACGCTCTGATGCACGTGCATGGAGCTGCCGGGCTCGCTCGCGATCGGTTTCGCCATGAACGTGGCGTAGATGCCGTGACGCAGCGCCACCTCACGCATCGTGCGCTTGAACAGAAAGACCTCATCGGCCAGCTTCAGTGGATCACCATGCAGAAAGTTGATCTCCACCTGCGCGGCACCGTCCTCATGCACGAGCGTCTCGATCGTGAGATTCTGTGCCTCACAGAACTCGTACATTTCCTCGAACAGCGGGTCGAACTCGTTGACGGCGTCGATGCTGTACGACCTGCGACCCGTCTCGCGCCGGCCGCTGCGTCCGACCGGCGCTTCGAGCGGATAGTCCGGGTCCGTGTTCCGATTCACGAGATAGAACTCGAGCTCCGGCGCCACTACGGCCTGCCAGCCCCGCTGCTCATACGTATCGAGAATGCGCCGCAGCACGTGCCGCGGCGCGATCGACACCGGATCACCGTCGACGTATACACAATCATGGATGAGCTGTGCAGTCGGCTCGTTGGCCCACGGCACCAGGCGGACCGATGACGTGTCCGCAACCAGGAGCATATCGACTTCCGACGGATTGATGTGATCGTAACAATCGTCCGGATAGTCACCGGTGACCGTCTGCACGAATATCGTTTCCGGGAGCCTTGGCTTGCCTCCGGAAATGTATTTCCGCGCAGGCATGATCTTGCCTCGGGGAATGCCGGTCATGTCTGGCACCAGGCATTCCACCTCGGTGATCGCGTTGTCCCGGAACCACTGCTCAATATCGGTCATGATTTCACCGTGTCACCATCGTGTGGTCGTACACTCGTATCTGGCCAGCCATTTTCGCCGGGCCGGGCCCACTCACGCGACCCCCGTGTCCCGGGCCGTTCGGTCGAGGGCCGTCCATGCCTTCTCCACCAGTTCATCCACATGGCTGCGCTCGATGATCAGCGGCGGTGCCGTTACCATCGAATCGCGCACGGGACGCATCATCAGGCCGCCTTCGAGGCAGTGATCACGACATATGCCGCCGACACGCCCCGGCTCCTCGAACGCCTCGATCGGGTCCTTCGCGCGCACCAGCTCCAACGCGCCGAGCAGGCCCACGGATCGTGCTTCACCGACCAGCGGATGGCCGGCAAGCTCGCCGAAACGTTCGTGAAAGTACGGAGCAATCGCGGCCGCGCGCTCGACGATACGCTCTTCTTCGAATATGCGCAGGTTCTCGAGCGCGACCGCACACGAAACGGGATGACCGGAATAAGTGAATCCGTGCGCCATCTCGCCCGCTTGCGCAATGATCGTCTCGGCAACGCGCTGGCCGACCATGACGCCCGCAATCGGCAGATAGCCCGACGAAAGCGCCTTGGCGATCGGCATCAGGTCGGGCTCGAGGTCGTAGAGCTCGGAACCGAACCAGTGCCCGGTGCGCCCGAAACCCGTGATTACCTCGTCCACGACCAGGAGAATGTCGTAGTCCCGGCAGATCTGTTGCACGCGCGGCCAGTACGACTTCGGCGGGATGATGACCCCGCCCGCACCCTGGATCGGTTCGCCGATGAAGGCCGCGACGCGCTCGGGGCCGATCTCCAGGATCTTCCGCTCGAGCGCATCCGCTGCATGTCGCCCGAACTCCTCGGGCGACATGTCCCGGCCGCGCCCAAACCAGTACGGAGGCATGATGTGTTCGAATCCCGGCAGCGGCAGGCCACCCTGCTTGTGCATGGCCGACATTCCGCCCAGGCTCGCCCCACCGAGCGTGCTTCCGTGATAGGCATACTCGCGGCTGACGATCACGTTGCGCTTCGGCTCGCCCTTCAACTCCCAGTACAGCCGGACCATCCGGATCACGGTATCGTTCGCCTCGGATCCCGAATTGGCGAAGAAGACGTGATCGAGGCCGGACGGGGTCAGCTCCGCCAGCTTCTCCGACAGGCGAACCACCGGTTCCGTTGCCGTCTTGAAGAAGGTGTTGTAGTACGGAAGTTCACACATCTGGCGGTAGGCGCACTCGGCGAGCTCCTTGCGACCGTACCCGATGTTGACGCACCACAGCCCCGACATCGCGTCGAGAATCCGGTTGCCCGCGTCGTCCCAGATGTAGGCGCCTTCGCCGCGGGTGATTACCCGGACATCCCGCGCCTCGGCGAGCGCCCGCGCGTTGGTAAATGGATGCAAGTGATGCCGGAGATCGCTGTCGAGCAGCGTGTCACCCGTGCTGCTGGCGTTCATGAGCTCTCCCATAACATGGCGGCGTCGCCTGTCAATGCGAACGCGTGAATTCCCTGGCAGGGAACCGGCCGTTCTGCCCGCGCCGGGCGGACGTCATCCGTACGCGCCGGCCGAGCCTCGTTCGCAGGCGCCGTCCGGCGTGTCCGGACGACCGCCCACGAAACCGGAAACGGGGCGCCGGGCGGCCTCATTGCCCGCCCGGCACCACGGCAACCTACTGCGAGCGGACCTCACTCCAGATCTGGTTGAAGGTCTTGAGCGTCTCGCCTGTCAGCGTCGGTGTGAAGTACAGATGCTTCATCTGCTCCGCGGTCGGCGTGATCAACGGCGTCTGGAGGATGTCATCCAGGTAGGGCTTGGCAGCTTCGTTCGGACTCGCATAGTAGTTGTAGTTCGACAGCTCTGCCCCCTTGTGCGCATCGAGCAGGAAGTTGATGAATTCGTGCGCCAGCTTCGGATGCGGGGCATGGGTCGGGATTGCCATCGTATCGACCCAGAGCTCGGTACCTTCCTTGGGAAGGAAGTACTTGATGTGCTTGAACATCTCCGGATTCTCGGATGCGTCCGACGCCACGTTGCCATTGAACGTAACGGCCACGTCCACGACACCATGCTCGAGCTGTGTCAGCGCCGGGTCACCGTCGACGAAGCCCGTCATGTTCTTGCGGTTCTTCGTCTTGATGATCAGCTGGGCCGCCTGCACCCACTTGTCCTTGCTCTGGCAGGTATAGTCCAGGCCGAGATATGCACACGCGCCCCCCATGATCACCTCGCCATCACCGAGCAGCAACGCGAACGGATAGTTCTCGTTCTGTTTCGGATCGAACAGCAGCGACCAGCTCTCCGGCGCGTTCTTGATGTGTTCCGTGTTGTATGCAATCCCGGTGGTGCCCCACTGATACGGAACGCTGTAGGTGTCGTTGGGGTCGTACTCCGGATCCTGGAAACGCGAGTAGAGATTCTTCAGGTTCGGCAGCTGGCTGTGATCCAGTTTCTGGATGAGCCCCAGGTTGACCAGCTTCTTGATGAAGTAGCTGGACGGTACGATGACATCGTACTGGCTGTCGGCACCCGCCTGGAGCTTGGCCTGCAGCTCGGAGTTCCCCCCGTAGAAGTTCTGCACCACCTTCACGTGATGCGTCTGCTCGAACTCCTTGATCAGATCCGGCGAAATGTAATCCGCCCAGTTGAACAGATACAGCGTGTCGTCGGCGGCCTGTGCGGGTGCCAGCGTTGCCAGCATCAGCACGGCGCCGAGCGCTGCGGTTATTGTCGCTTTCATGGTCAGTCTCCCTTGCGGAAGTTTGCGTGTCGCCGCCGCCCGGGCGATTCGGGCGGCGTGCAGGTGCCGAGCTCGCCGCCACGATGGCGGCCGATGGTCAGCATTGCTCTTGCCGGGAACGTCGCCGCTGCTCCCCGGCCTCCTCGCAACCCGCCCCACTTCGGAGTCCCGGCGGTCGATGACGAGAAGATGGTCATGTGGTTGCCCCGCGCCGGCTGCGGCCACGCAGCCGGTCCGCGACGACACTGGTGATCGCGATCACGGCCACCATCGCGATCAGCAGGCTGGCAACGGCATTGATTTCGGGTGATACGCCCTTCTTGACCGAGCTGTAGATGAAGATAGGCAGGGTTGCGCTGCTGGGACCGGACGTGAAGAAGCTGATGACGAAATCGTCGATCGAGAGCGTGAATCCCAGGAAGAACCCCGACACGATGGCGGGCCAGGTCACGGGCAGGATGAAGGCCCACGCACGCTGCATGGGCGAGGCGTAGAGATCCTGCACGGCCTCGAACACGGTCCGGTCCAGACCGACGAGACGGGAATAGACCACCAGTGCGACGAATGGAGTTATGAACGTGATGTGCGCGATGCACATCGTGTCCAGTCCCGCCTCGAGATATCCCGTGTTGCGCTTGATGAAGACGAAGAAGACGGCCTCGGAGATGCCGAACACGATGTCCGGAATGACGATCGGAAGGTACACGATCCAGCTGACCCAGGCGAGTTGAGCGGCACGGTAACGGTACAACCCGTACCCCAGCAGCGTCCCCAGTATGGTGCCCACACTGGCCGACGCAAGGCCGAGGATCAGGCTGTGCCGAATGGCGGCGAGCACGACGTCATTGCTCCACAGGGCCCGGTACCAGCGCAGGCTGAAACCGAGAAATTCCGCGGAGAACTTCGCATCGTTGAACGAGAACAGTACGACGACGGCGAGGGGCGCATAGAGGAAGACCAGGATCGCCCACCAGAGCGTACCCAGGGCGACGCCGGAGCGGCGGGACAGCGTTGGCCCACTCATATCACGGCGGCCTCGGTTCCACCCAGCTGTCGGCCCATTCGCCTGAAGATGGCCAGGCCGACGAATGTCGCCAGGAGCATCAGGATCGACGCGGCGGCACCCAACGGCCAGTTCGAGGCGATGGTGAACTGGTTCGCAACGAGGTTACCCAGCATGAATGCCTTGCCCCCACCCAGCAGCTTGGGGATGACGAACATGCCGAACGCGGGAATGGAAACGAGGACGATACCCGCCATCAGCCCCGGCAGGGTCTGGGGCAGTACTGCATGCCAGAACGTGCGGAACTGGTTTGCGTACAGGTCACGCGCCGCCTCCACCTGGGCATAGTCCAGTCGCTCGAAGGCCGCGTACAGGGGGAGCGTCATGAAGGGAAGAAAATTGTAGACCAGGCTGAGCCCGACTGCGAAGTTCGATGGATACAGGCCCAGGTGCTCGGGAATCAGGCCGAGCCCGGCCGCAATGCGCGACGGCAGGCTGCCCGGTTCCAGCAGCGTCATCCAGCCATACGCCCGAATGACCTGGTTCGTCCATGACGGCACGATGACGAGCAGCAGCATCACCGGGCGTGACGCCGGCCGCCGCGTGGTGATGTAAAAGGCAAGCGGGTAGGCGATTACGCTCACGGATATCGTGGTGATGAGTGTCTGCCACAGCGACCGTCCGAGGGTCGCCAGGTTGCCCGGACTCCACCCCAGGATCCCGAAGCCAGCGAGCTGCCGGAATGCGTCGAACGTCAACGGCATCTCGGGCGTTCCGTAGGGGCCGTTGCTCATGAACGCGACCGAGATCAGGAACACGCTCGGCAGTATCAGGAAGACGATGATCCAGAGAATGCCGGGCGCAATCGTGCCGAGTACATGCAGGGCGGCGAACCGCTGCCGCCGCCGCTGGAGCCGCTGTCCCGAGAGTACGGTGTCGTTCATTGCGTCAAGCCGCCCAGGTTACGCCGCCGCCTATTCCAGGAATACGAGATGACGCGGATCGATCATCAGATCGACCTCCGCGTTCTCCGCGTATTCCTCCTGCTCTATGCCGGAATTGCTCACCGTGACCGTAAGTGGCGTGTCATTGCTGACGAGCCGATACTCGGTGATTCCACCGCGGTACAGGCGCTCGCGGACCACCGCGCGCACTCGCTCGCAGTGATCGCTCGACCGCGTGCCGTCGCCGAACCTGACGGTCTCCGGGCGCACGAGCGCATGTCCGCTCCCGCCCGAGACATCGCCACCGAATCCCGGCGGGCGGCGCCATTGCCCGAAGGGCGTGTCGATCCGGTCGTTGCCGTGGACACTGACCTCGAAGATGTTGGCATGCCCCATGAAGCCGGCGACGAACCGATTGCCGGGATGCTCGTACACTTCCCGCACCGGACCCATTTGCTGAATCGTGCCGCCGTGCAGAACGGCAATCCGGTCACTCATCACCATGGCCTCCTGCTGGTCATGGGTGACGAAGATGAACGTCATGCCCAGGCTCTTCTGGATTCTCAGCAGTTCGACCTGGAGCTGGCTGCGCAGCCCGGCGTCGAGCGCCGAAAGCGGCTCATCGAGCAACAGCAGATCGGGCTCGTTGATCAATGCGCGCGCCAGCGCGATGCGCTGCTGCTGCCCGCCGGAGAGCTGATCCACGTAGCGGTCCAGCAGTTCCGTTATCCGGATGAATCCCGCGACGGACTCGACCCGCCGATAGCGTTCGGCCCGTGGGACGCCCCGCATGCGCAGCCCGAAGCCGATGTTGTCCCGAACATTGTTGTGCGTGAACAGGGCATACGACTGGAACACGGTGTTCACGCTTCGCCGGTGCGGCGGCACGCTGGTCACTTCGTGATCACCGATGTGCACCGTGCCGCGATCCGGCGTCTCGAGGCCCGCAAGGATTCGCAGCATGGTGGTCTTGCCACAACCCGACGGACCGAGCAGCGTAAAGAACTCGCCTGGCTGGATCTCGAGGCTCACGTCGTCGAGCGCGACGACGCCCCCCGGGAAACGCTTGGTGAGCCCCCGCATGCGCACGCCGGATGCACGCCCGCCCGCCCGCTCCCCTTGGTCACCGTCACGGTCCGCGCTACGTCCGCGCAGCGGTGCCGCGGATTCTGTGGGCGACAATTCTGTCTGCACGTCAGTTACCCTCCCGGCCGGCTGGCCCGGTCGAGCTCCGGTTTGGCGTAGGTTGCATTTGCATTCGAATCCACTTGTCAAGCACCGGCTACAGCACGTCCCGCAGGCGGTAATACATGCTCGCCAGGAACACCAGCGGCGCCCGCGCGACGGGTCCACCGGGAAACGGCGCGTGCGGTACGCGCGCGAAGAGGTCGAACCGCTCGCCCCGCCCGGAGACGGCCTCGGCCATCAGCTTGCCGGCCATTGTCCCGAGGGCCATCCCGTGCCCGGAGAAACCCTGCGCGAACAGGGTCGTGCGATTGAGCCGCCCGAAGTGCGGCGCGCGATTGGATGTGATCCCGAACAGGCCGCCCCACGTGTAATCGATGCGCGCACCCTCGAGTTGCGGGAAGACCCGTTGCATGCGCCTCGCCATGGCACGCGACAGGTTGCGCGGCGGGTACGTCGTATAGCTCACGCGACCCCCGAACAGCATTCTCCGGTCCGCGGAAAGCCTGTAGTAATCCAGCACGTAGTTGAGATCCGAGACGGCGGCATCCCCGGGGAGCACCGACCGGACGCCTTCCTCTCCCAGCGGTTCCGTCGCGATGATGTACGTGCCGACGGGCAGGATTCTCCGGGCCATCGCCGCATCGAACGCCGGCAGATACGCGTTGCCGCAAAGCAATACGTGCCCGGCAATCACCTCGCCCTGCTCGGTCCGCACGCGGTGCGGCTTCGCCTCGGCGAGGTCCGTGACGGGCGAGCACTCGTGCAACCGGGCGCCGGCGGCCTGCGCGGCCCGTCCGAGCCCGAGCGTGTAGTTCAGCGGATGCAGGTGTCCGCCGTCGTGCTGGCGGGCGCCACCGACGTATCGGTCGCTCACCACCTCGGCTGCCATCTGCTCTCGATCGAGAATCGACAGTCCATCGTGGCCGTAGGCCCGCACCATGTGCTCCTGCGACCGTTTCAGCTCGTCGAGCTGGCGCACGTTGGTGGCGGCGTGCACGTGGCCCGTCTTCAAATCACATTCGATACCGTGTTCGGCGACCAGGGAACGCACGAGATCGACGCTTTCGCGGGTCACTTCCCATATGCCGCGTGCCGCCTCGAGTCCCAGCCGGGCCTCGACCAGGGAGATATCCGCCGACAGGCCCGGTCCGATCTGGCCGCCACTCCGCCCCGATGCCCCCCAACCGATGCGTCGACCTTCCAGCAGGCACACGGAATAACCTCGCCGCGCGAGATGGAGCGCGGCCGAGCAGCCGGTGACCCCTCCACCCACGATGCATACGTCGGCCGTGGTACTCGTGCGAAGTGGCTCGGCCTCGATCTCGCCGTTGCGGGTGGCGGCATAGTACGAATCGACGTACGCCGCCCCACCGGTATCGAGCGCGCGACCGTTCCGGCCGGACCCGGACCACGCACCCGCCCGGGGCTTCGCGGCTTCGCCGCTCGTGCTTTGCTGCGATGTCATCACGGCAAGGTCCCCCGGGCCCGCGAGTTCACATGAGATCGCGCAGGCGGTAGAAATTCGTTGCGAGTACCAGCAGCGGCGTGCGCAGCCGTCGTCCGCCCGGAAAATCACGGTGCCGCATGCGCGCGAACACGTCGAAACGCTCCGCCTGGCCGCCGATCGCCTCCGCGATCAGGCGGCCCGCCAGCCCCGAGAGAGCGATCCCGTGGCCGGAGTACCCGTGCGCGAAATAGATGTTGTTGCCAATCCGCCCGAAATGCGGGAAACGGTTCAGCGTGATGCCGACCCGACCGCCCCACATGTACTCGATTCCCACGTTGCGAAGCGCCGGGAAGAGCTTCCCCATCTTGGCTTCCATGCGCGCACGGAGGTTTCGCGGTTCGCGACCGTTGTAGCTGACCTGGCCGCCGTACAACAAGCGACGATCACCCGACAGATGGTAGTAATCGAGCACGAAGTTCGCATCGGCGACGGCATCGTTCTGTGGCAGGCTCTCGCGGACCTGGTCCTCGTCCAGGGGCTCGGTCGCGATGATGTAGTTGCTCACCGGCATGATCTTCGCGTCGAGCGCCGGTTCCAGGCCTTCCAGGTAGGCATTGCACGCCAGGACGACGAAGTCCGTCTCGACGCTGCCCGCGCGCGTGTGCACCCGGGTCCGGGTGCCGGGCTCGACACGCTCGACCGGGCTCTGCTCGTGCATGTCCACACCCTGCGCCTGTGCGGCACGTGCAATGCCGCGCGTGTAGTTGAGCGGATGCAGGCGGCCGGCAGCGGGCTCGTGAACCCCGCCCACGTACTGGTCGGTGCGAACGTGCTCCTGCAGGGCGGCGCGATCCAGCAGGCGCAGCCCTTCATAGCCGTAGCGCTCGGCCATCTCGCTCTGCCACTCGCGAAACGCGCGCATGTGCCGGGGACGGACGGCGGCATGGACATAGCCCCACGCCAGGTCGCAGGGTATTTCGTGCTCGCGCACCAGGTCCGCCGCCAGGTCGACGGCTTCGCGGGTCATGTCCCAGACCATGCGGGCCTCGGCGTCGCCCAGCCCCGCGCGCACGACGTCGAGCCCGACCCCGAGCCCGGGCGCCAGGTGCCCGCCGGCACGGCCCGAGGCCCCCCAGCCGATGCGCGCGGCCTCCAGCAGTGTCACACGATAGCCCCGCCGGGCGAGGTGCAGCGCCGCCGAGCAGCCGGTTACGCCGCCCCCGATCACGCAGACGTCGGCGCGGTGGTCACCGGTCAGCGATGGCGCGGCCTCGAGCGGAACCCGGATCGTGGCGCTGTAATAGGAATCAACGTAGCTGTTCACGGGCGGCTCCCGGTCAGAACCGGATCCAGGTGGTCTTCAACTGGGTGTACTTCTCGAGCGCGTGCAGCGACTTGTCCCGTCCGATGCCGGATTGCTTGTACCCCCCGAACGGCACCGTGATGTCGTCGTCGTCGTAGCAGTTCACCCACACGGTCCCCGCCCGCAGCATCCGTGCCGCCCGGTGGGCCCTGGTGATGTCGCGTGTCCACACGGCCGCGGCGAGGCCGTAGGGTGTATCGTTGGCGAGCCGCACCGCATCGTCGAAATCACGCGCGGGGATGGTCGCCAGAACCGGTCCGAAGATCTCTTCGCGCGCAATCTTCATGGTGTTGTCCACGCGATCGAACACGGTCGGCTCGACGAAATACCCCCCGCTGTCCGGGAGCCCCTGGCGGCCCCCGTGACGCAGCACGGCGCCCTCGTCCTCCCCGCTCGCGATGTAGGCGAGCACGCGTTGCATCTGGTCGCCATCGACCATGGCGCCCAGGCGCGTCGCCGGGTCGAGGGGGTCACCCGGCGCGCGGTCGCGCGCGTGCCCCACGATTCGCTCGACGAGTTCCTCCCGCACGGGCTCTTCCACGATCAGGCGCGAGCCGGACATGCAGACTTCGCCCTGGTTGAAGAAGATCGCATTGGCCGCGGCCTGCGCGGCCTGGTCAAGATCCGGCGCGTCGGCGAGGACGAGATTGGGCGACTTGCCACCGCACTCCAGCGCAACGTGCTTCATGTTCGACTGGCCGGCGTACTGCAGGAACAGCATTCCGACCTCCGCGGACCCCGTGAACGCCAGCGCATCGACATCCATGTGCAGTCCCAGGGCGCGCCCGGCGGTCGGCCCGAAGCCCGGCACGACGTTGAGCACCCCGTCGGGCAGGCCCGCCTCGGCCGCGAGCTCGGCCAGTCGCAGCGCGCTCAGCGGACTCTGCTCCGCCGGCTTGAGCACGACGGAGTTTCCGCACGCGAGTGCGGGCGCCAGCTTCCATGCGGCCATCATCAGGGGGAAGTTCCACGGGACCACCGCGGCCACCACGCCGATCGGCTCGCGTGTCACGGTGGCCAGCACGTTGTCGGCCGTCGGCGCGGTCTCCCCGTAGAGCTTGTCGACCGCCTCGGCGTACCAGGAGAACGTGCGTGATACGAGGGGGATATCGACGCCGCTGGAGTCCGTGATGGGCTTGCCCATGTCCAGCGTCTCCAGGAGCGCCAGCTCGGCACGGTGTACGTCCACCAGCTCGGCGAGGCGCAGCAGCACGGCCTTGCGCTCGCGGGGGTGCATCCCGGCCCAGCGCCGGTCCTCGAATGCGGTGCGCGCTGCCTGCACGGCGCGGTCGATGTCCTCGGCATCGCCTTCGGCCACATGTGCCACGACACCGCCCGTCGCCGGATTGATGCAATCGAAGCGCCGCCCCGAAGCGGCGTCGACACAGGCGCCGCCGATGAATGCGCGCTCGCGAATATCGAGGGACTCCGCGAGCGCCTGCCAGCCGGCACGGGAATCGGGCAAGTCCATGATGTGTTCCTCCGGAGAAACTCCGGGATCAGGGTCCGGTGCTGTTCGTTATTTTGTGATCACAATAGCGGGCGCGGCAACGCCGCGCAAGACGGGCCGCCCGTCTACGCGCCGCGCCCGCTCGCTCCGGCCAGCCCCTCCGCCTCGGACAGATCGCGCCACTCCGCCTCGGTGAGCGAGCCCAGGCCTTCGCGTACGTCCGCCTCGATCGCGAAGCGCAGCGCCCCCGCGTCCTGCCGCTCGATGGCCCGCAGCGCCTCCGCATGGCGGTCGACGAGATAGTCGACGCCGATGTGGCTGACCACGAGCCGAAGGAACGGGCTGAACTGGAGCCACACGCTCTCGATCAGGGGCATCAGCACCTCGGGCGAGCCGGCCTCGTACAGCGTGTAGTGGAACTCCCGGTGCCGGTGCAGGTAGGTGGTCACGTCGACGCGCTCGATCGCCGCGTCCACGTCGTCGTCGAGGTGGCGCAGCCGCGCGAGGCGTGCGTCGTCGATGTGCGGCAGCGCACGCTCGGCGGCCAGGGTCTCGAGCGACACCCGGACCGCACACAGGTCATCGAACTTGTCCCGCGTCATGCGCGGAACGCTGACCCGGCGGTTGCCGTGGACCTCGAGAGCGCGCTCGGTCACCAGCCTGCGCAGGGCCTCGCGAACCGGCGTGGGACTCACCTCGAGCATGGACGCGATGCCGCGCAGGGTAACGCTGCGGCCGGGCACGAACTGCCCGATCAGGATGCGTTCCCGGAGCTGCCGGTACACCCATTCCTGTACGGTTATGGAACTGTCAGCGGCGCCCGCGACCGAACGCCGCGGCTCGACGTGATCGAGCATGGATTCTGTCCACCGATGATCGAATGCCTGTCACGCGGCACCCACGATAGCAATCTTTGATCACATTCTCTCGCAATATACCCCATCGGCTGATATTTTGTGATCACAAATTTCGGCGACACTGGCGCTCCGTGCATGGCTGAGGGCTGATGAGCACAATCGACGGCACCACCGACGCGCCCGAGCAGGCGGCGAAGTTCCTCGAGGCGCATCCGCGGATCGAGTTCCTCGAGGCATTCCTCACGGACGCCAACGGCATCGCCCGCGGCAAGCGCGTCTCCGCGGAATCCCTGGTCCGCCTGTATCGTTCGGGCCTGTGCCTCCCGGCATCGACCCTGGTCCTCGACGTGTGGGGCAACGAGGTCGAGGCCACGGGGCTCGTGTTCGCAACGGGCGATGCGGATCACCCGTGCTACCCCGTTCCCGGCAGCCTGCGCCCGCTGCCCTGGAGTGACGGGCGCGGGGCCCAGGTCATGCTGCGAATGCAGACGCCGTCCGGCGAGGCATTCGCGGCCGATCCCCGCAATATCCTCGCCCGGGTCGCGAACCGGTTCGCCGAGCGCGGCGAGACACCGGTCGTCGCCACCGAACTCGAGTTCCGGCTGTTCGACGCGGAATTCGACGGCGCGGGCATACCGCATCCGCCCGCCCGGCTCGCGCGCGCGGGCGGCTCGCAGCTGTACGGGCTCGACGAGATCGATGCCATGGACGTGGTGTTCGCGGACATCGAGGAGGCCTGCCGGGCACAGGATCTGCCGGCCGACACCATCATCGCGGAGCAGAGCGACGGCCAGTACGAGCTGAACCTTCGCCACGTCGCGGATCCGGTGCTCGCCGCGGACCACGCGGTCCTGCTCAAGCGCACGATCAAGGCGGTCGCGCGCCGCCACGGCCTGCTCGCGAGCTTCATGGCAAAGCCGTTCGGGCACGAGTCCGGCAACGGGCTCCACGTCCACATGAGCCTGCTCGACGCCGAGGGCCGCAACGTGTTCGCCGGCGGCGAGGGCCCGACGCCGCGGCTACGGCATGCCGTCGGCGGTCTCGCCGCCACGATGACCGACGCGATGCTGGTGTTCGCTCCGCACGCCAACTCGTTCCGGCGCTTCCAGGTCGACAGTCACGCCCCGCTGGGCCCGACCTGGGGCTTCGACAACCGGACGACCGCGGTCCGCATTCCGTTGTCGGCCCCGGATGCCCTCCGCGTCGAGCATCGTGTCGCGGGCGCGGATGCGAATCCGTACCTGGTGCTGGCGGCGGTGCTCGCCGGGATCGACCACGGACTCTCGGGCGCCGTTGAACCCCCCCCTGAAACGGAGGGTTCCGCCTTCGAACAGCACGCACGCGGGCTGCCCGAAACCTGGGAGGAGGCGCTCGTCGCCTTTCGCGCCTCCGGCTTCATCGCCGACTACCTCGGCACCGAGTACCGACGCCTGTTCAGCGCCTGCAAGGAGCAGGAGCAGGCCCGCTTCCGGCGAGAGGTTCCGCCGGTGGAGTACCGGACCTACCTCGGGACGATCTGACCATGAACGCCGATGCGCAGCCGCTCGAGCCGCGCGGGAATTCGCGTCCGGCGCCAACCAGCGCAGCCGGCGGCCACGTCGATTCGTGGTACGCCGCCACGGCCGCGCCCGCCCCGGCGCGCCCGCCCCTCGAAGGTGACCTGGACACGCAGGTGTGCGTCGTCGGTGCCGGTTTCTCCGGCCTCGCCACGGGCCTCCACCTGGCCGAGCGGGGCCGCCGCGTCACCGTGCTCGAGGCCGAGCGCGTCGGCTGGGGGGCGTCCGGGCGCAATGGCGGCCAGCTCGTCAATGGCTACAGCCGGGACCTGGACGTCATCCAGGGACGCTACGGAACCACGGCGGCACGGGCGCTGGGCGCAATGGCATTCGAGGGTGCCGGCATCATTCGCGAGCTCGTCGCACGCTACGACATCGACTGCGACCTGCGCGACGGTGGCGTGGCGGCCGCCTTCAATCGGCGGCAGCTGCGCGCGCTCGAGGCGCAGAAGGAGAACTGGGACGCATTCGGCCACGGGGCTCTGGAGCTGCTCGACGCCGAGTCCATCCGCCGTCACGTCGCGACGGACCTGTACGTCGGCGGGCTGCTCGACCGGCGCAGCGGGCATGTCCATCCGCTCAACCTGGCCCTCGGGGAGGCCGCGGCGCTGGAGTCACTGGGCGGTACCATACACGAGGAAACGGTCGTGAACCGCGTGGAGCCGGGCGAGAAACCGTGCGTGCACACGAACCGGGGCCGCGTCCGGGCCGACACGGTGATCCTGTGCGGCAACGCCTACCTGGGCAATGCCGTACCGGCGCTGCGTGACCGCATCATGCCCGTCAGCACCCAGATCATCGCGACCGAGCCACTCGACCCAACGACCGCCCGACGACTGTTCCCGAGCGGGGCCTGCATCGAGGACTGCAACTACATGCTCGACTACTACCGGCTGTCCGCGGACAACCGCGTGCTCTTCGGCGGCGGCACCGTCTACGGCGGCAGGACGCCGGCAGACATCATCCGACGGCTGCGGCCGCACCTCGCGCGCACCTTCCCCGAGCTGGCCGATGCCCGCATCGATCATGCGTGGAGCGGCAACTTCGCGCTCACGATGACGCGTATCCCGCACATCGGCCGCCTCGACGAGCGCATCTACTTCACGCACGGCTACAGCGGGCACGGGGTGACGACGACTCACCTCGCCGGCCGCCTCATTGCCGAAGCCGTCGATGGCGACACGCATCGATTCGACGCATTCGCCGGCCTGCGCAACCATCCGTTCCCGGGGGGCCGAACCCTGCGGGTGCCGCTCACCGTGGCCGGCGCGTGGTACTACATGCTGCGCGAGAAGCTCGGACTGTAGGGAACGACCGATTCAATGCCGGCGGGCCTCGATCGGATCACGGGAAGTGGAGACGCGACTCCCGTACGTCGCCGTTTCCACGACCCGCAGGCGTCGAAACGCCGGCACAGGCTCGTGCCGCGGGTGTCCCTGCACGGATCGGAGCGCCCGCCGGCGGAACACGGAAACGACTCATGACGGACGAACGGCAGGGCGATCAGGCATTCCGGGCAGACAGTCTGCTCGGGCGACAGCCGGAGATGACCTACGGGGGTGCGCTCAGCTTTCTGCGGCGGCGCTACACGCGCGAAGTCGCGGCGGCTGACGTGGTCGTCAGCGGCATTCCCTTCGACGCCGCCACCACCAACCGACCCGGGGCGCGTTTCGGGCCGGCGGCGATCCGCGCAGCGTCGACCCAGCTTGCCGAGCTGGAGGCGTTCCCCTGGGGTTTCGATCCATTCGACCACCTCGCCGTGGCCGACTACGGCGACTGCTTTCTCGATCCGGGACACCCCGAATCGGCGGCCGGGCGCATCGAGGCCCACGCGCGCGGCATCCTCGCCCAGGGCCCCGGCATGCTGAGCTTCGGGGGCGACCACTTCATCACCTACCCGCTGCTGAAGGCCCACGCGGAGATCCACGGTCCGCTGGCGTTGATCCAGTTCGACGCGCACCCGGACACCTGGGCCGACGACGGCCGGCGCATCGACCACGGCACCATGTTCCGCCGTGCCGTGGACGAGGGCGTGATCGATCCGGAGCACTCGGTCCAGATCGGCATTCGCACGCACGCGCCCGGCGTTGGCATCACCGTGCTCGACGCACCCTGGGTTCACGCGCAGGGCGTTCAGGCGACCCTCGACCGCATCCACGCGACGGTCGGCGATCACACCGCCTATCTCACCTTCGACATCGACTGCCTCGACCCCGCCCATGCGCCGGGTACCGGTACACCCGTGCCCGGAGGCCTCACGAGCGCGCAGGCGCTGGCCATCATGCGCGAGCTGGGCGACCTCGACCTGGTGGGGATGGACGTCGTGGAGGTGGCGCCGGCCTACGACCCCGCCGGCATCACGGCACTGGCCGCCGCCACCCTCGCGCACGATTACCTCTGCCTGCGGGCGCTGGCCCGCAGGCCGGACCGCCCTTCGTCGTAACGCCCGCAGGCCCGGGGCCCCGCAGCTCGGGGTCGCACGCGGGGCTCAGAACAGCGAGCCCTTGTCCGAGCCGGTACTGTTGGAGCCGGAATGCGCGGCACGAGGCTTCGGCGCGTTCGCCTGGCGGAAGATCTCGAACATGGCGTTCTTCGTGCCCGGGCCCGCGTACCGGCCCGTGTCCGGGTCGATCCGGACGGTGACCATGCCCGGGGGCAGCGACGGCCAGGTCCGGGGCGTACCGGCCAGGGCCGTGCGCATGAACTCGATCCACATGGGCAGCGCAGCCTGGGCCCCGGTCTCGTAGTGGCCGAGCGACCGGTTGTCGTCGCGTCCGACCCACGCCGTCGTCACGACGGAACTGTTGAATCCCGAGAACCAGGCGTCCACCTGGTGATCGGACGTGCCGGTCTTGCCGGCGATATCGTCGCGACCGAGCACACGCGTCGCCTTGCCCGTGCCGCGCCGCGCGACATCGCGCATGAAGCTGCGCACGATGTAGGCGTTCTGCCGGCTGATCACGCGCGGTGCCCGGCGCGGTCCGCCCGCCCCGCCGAGGTCCGGGACCCCCACACCGGCCAGCTTGCCCGAGCGGCTCGGGGTACCCGTGCCGCCGGGCGACAGCGTGGCATTCACTCGGCCCTGCGGCATGTCACTCGGCGCGACCGGCGCACCCCCTGCGGCCGGGTCCGAACCGTGCCCGGCCGTCGAGGCACAGGGGTCGTGGCACACGACCGCGGGGTCGGCGCGATACACGACGTGGCCGTCGCTGGTCGCGATGCGGGTGACGAGATAGGGATCGATCCGGTAGCCCATGTTGGCGAACACGGCGTATCCGCGCGCAAGCTGCAGCGGTGTGACGGATCCGCTGCCGAGCGCCAGCGTCAGGTTGTTCGGAAGCTGGCCCTTGCGGAACCCGAAACGCTGCACGTAGCGAATCGCGTAGGGCACGCCGATGTCGTAGAGCACGCGCAGCGAGACCAGGTTGCGCGAGTGCACGAGCCCCTCGCGCAGGCGCGTCGGTCCGAAGACCTTGCCGCTGTAGTTCTGTGGCTTCCACTGGTCCTCGAGCGCGGACGACTTGAACACCAGCGGCGCGTCGTTGATCAGCGTGGCGGCCGTGTATCCCTTGTGCAGCGCGGCGGAATACACGAACGGCTTGAAACCCGAGCCCGGCTGCCGGTGGGCCTCGGTCACGCGGTTGAACTGGCTGCGCTGGTACGAGAATCCGCCCACCAGCGCCTGGATTGCGCCGTCGTGCGGATCGAGCGCGACCAATGCACCGTTCGCCTTCGGTACCTGGGCGAGGCGGACACCCGGGTGCCCCCGCGCGGGCACCACGTAGATGACGTCGCCGGGCGCCAGCACGTCGGCGGGCGCATCCGGGTGCTTCCCGACATGGCCATTGCCCGCGCGCGGTGCCGCCCATTTCATGCTGTCCCACGGGATGTCGTCGATACGGCCGCCCCGGCGGTAGACGATCGTCCGATCATCGCGCACCGACAGCACCAGCGCCGGCTCGAGATTGCCGACTGGCTCGTAGTCCGAGAGCAGGGAATCGAGCCTGGCCGGCCCCGGCACACCGCTGCCGCCGCTCGCCGCGGCCTTCGTCGGCAGCGCCGTCGCATGGTCGGGCATGTCCTCGCCGGGGGTCCCGGCGCCTGCCGCACGTGCCCGGTCCATCAGGCCGCGCAGTGCCTGCCCGGTCGGGACATGCCCCCCGTCCACCGGCGTCACCGGCCCCTCGTACCCATGTCGCTCGGAGTACTGCAGGAGCGCATGGCGCAAGGCCCGCGTCGCGGCTCGCTGTTCCTGTGCATCGACCGTCGTGTAGACCCGGTACCCTTCCGTGTACACCGTCGGGCCGAGCCGCCGGACTGCTTCGCGGCGCGCCATGTCGGCCGCATACGGCGCATGGACCTGGATCGGCGCCGCGTGCTGCGTGGCCGAGATCGGCTCCGCGCGCGCCCGTGCATACTCGCCGTGCCCGATCATGCCGTTCTCGAGCATCTGCCGGAGGACGTAGTTCCGCCGGTGGCGCGCGCGCGCCGGATGCTGGATCGGGTCGTAGTAGGACGGCGCGCGCGGCAGGCCCGCGATCGTGGCGCGCTGTGCCAGCGTCAGCTTGCCGACCGGCTTGCCGTAGTAGGTCTGCGCGGCCGCGCCGATACCGTAGGCACCCTCGCCGAGATAGATCTTGTTCAGATACAGCTGGAGAATTCGGTTCTTCGAGAACCGGTGATCGATCTGGAGCGCCACGAAGATCTCGCGGATCTTGCGCAGGTACGTCTTTTCCGGAGACAGGAAGAAGTTTCGGGCCACCTGCATGGTGATCGTGCTGCCACCCTGCGTCTTTCTGCCCGTCAGTACCAGGTGCCAGGCGGCGCGCACGATCCCCATCCAGTCGACACCGGGGTGTTCGTAGAACCGGTTGTCCTCGGCGGCGATGAACGCGTTGCGGAACTGCTCGGGGACATCCCGGATATCGATCGGATCGCGCCGCTTGGCGCCATACACCGCCATCAGGTCGCCGTTGGCGGCGTAGATCCGCAGCGGTTGCTGAAACTGGACGTCACGCAGCTGCTCGACCTTCGGCAGGCTGGGCTCGAGGTAGAGATAGAGTCCGCCGAGCAGCAGGAGGCCGGCCACGACCGCGCCCGCGCCGAGGAACACGAGCCACTTCAGGATACGCATTGTGCGACTGGAGAGTTGCGGCAAGGCGGAATCGTTGCGTGCCCGGTGCCGGGCCAAGGATGGAACACCATATCCGGCGCCCCCCGTCGCGCGCACGTTACGGATCGTTCATGTGCACTCGCAATGTCGGTGCGCGCACCGGGGACCGGCGCCGATCGTACCGACACGGCGGGACCGGGGACTGCGGCGATCCGACGACAGCCGGGCCACGGCGATGCATCATCGGGCACCATGAGCACGGCATCGCGCAAGGGTCGAACCACCGGCGCGCCGCGCGCGGCCCTGTCGCTGGCGGACGGGCGCAGGCTCGCATGGACGGAGCATGGCGATCCCGCCGGCTCGCCCGTCCTGTATTGCCACGGATTCCCCTCCTCCGCGGACGAGGCCCGATTCACGCATGATGCCGCACGTCGGGCCGGCGCTCGCATGATCTCGCCCGACCGGCCCGGGTACGGGGGTTCCACGCCCCGCGCGTCCGATGCCGTGGCGGACTGGGTGGACGATGCGGTGGCGCTGCTGGACCACCTGGCCATCACGCCGGTGGCCGTGCTCGGCGTCTCCGGGGGCGCACCGTACGCACTCGCCCTGGCCGCACTCCGTCCGGGGCGCGTGCGACGGGTGGCGCTGGTCGCTGGCCTCGGACCGCTGGCCGAGCTCGGCGGGACCGCCGGGATGTCCGGCCTCGGCCGCCTCAGCTTCAGGCTGGCGCGCGATTGTCCGCCGCTGCAGGCGGCGCTCTTTCACGCGATCGGCGCGCTGATTCGAGTCGCGCCGAGGCTCGTGTTTCGCGCCCTTTCCGCGGGCGGTCCGCCGCGTGATCGCGAGCTGGTGCGCCGACCCGACGTTCAGGCAATCTGGGTACGCGCGATGCGTGGCGGCGTGACATACGGGGCCGATCCGGCCATCCACGAACTCCGGCGCTACGCCCGCCCCTGGCGTTTCGAAGTCGACCGAATCGCGGCACCGGTCGATCTCTGGCACGGCACGGCGGATCGTGTCGTCCCGATCGGGCATTCGCGGTACGTGGCGCAGCGCCTGGGCGACGCGCATGCCCACTGGCTGCCCGGCGACGGCCACTTTTCCGCGCCGGTGGGACATATCGAGGACATCCTGCACACGCTGCTGACCACCGCCTGACCCGCGCCCCGACGGCGCCCGCCCCCATTGAACGGCGCCGGGAAGATGGCTACCGTTCCCCGGGGGCACGCACGGGGGGTACGGCCCGCCCGTGCCGGCCCGTCGCACAGCGCCGCTCGATCACCGGGGATCCCGCGACAGACATGAAACCCTATTCCGCGTGGAAATTGTTCGCACATGCGCTGCGTGACCATCGCGGCTGGCGCCAGGCCTGGCGCAAGGCCCAGCCCAGGGGAACGTACGACGTCGTGATCGTCGGCGGCGGCGGGCACGGCCTGGCCACGGCGTACTACCTCGCCTCCGTGCACGGCATCACCAACGTCGCCGTGCTCGAGCGCGGCTGGCTCGGCGGCGGCAATATCGGGCGCAACACGACGATCGTGCGGTCGAACTACATGATCGGCGGCAACACGCCCTTCTACGAATGGTCGATGAAACTCTGGGAGGGCCTGTCCCACGATCTGAATTTCAACGTGATGCTGTCGCAGCGCGGGCACATGATCCTGGGCCACAGCGCCGACCAGATGCAGGCGCACCTGCGCCGCGCCAATACGATGCGGGCTCACGGGATCGACGCCGAGATCCTCGACCGCGACGCCGTGCGCCGCGAGGCGCCCTACCTCGATTTCTCCGATTCGGCACGTTTCCCGATCCACGGCGCGATCATCCAGCGCCGCGCCGGCACCGCGCGCCACGACGCCGTGGCCTGGGGATACGCGCGTGCGGCCGATCGCCTGGGCGTCGACATCATCGAGAACTGCGAAGTACTGGACTTCATCCAGGCGGGCGGCCGCGTGACGGGCGTCGAGACGACCCGCGGCACCATTCATGCGGGCAGCGTAGGCATGGCCGTTGCCGGGCACACGAGCCAGCTCGGCGCCAGGCTCGGGCTCGACCTCCCCATCGAGAGCCACGTGCTGCAGGCCTTTGTGACCGAAGGCATCAAGCCGCTGGTCGACCACGTGATCGCCTTTGGTGCCGAACAGTTCTACATCAGCCAGTCGGACAAGGGCGGCCTCGTGTTCGGCGGCAATATCGATGGGTACAACTCGTACGCGCAGCGCGGCAACCTGCCGATGGTGCATACCGTTGCCGAGCTCGCGCTCGCCCTCTCGCCCTGCTTTTCGCGCCTGCGCGTGCTGCGCCACTGGGGCGGCGTCATGGACATGACGATGGATGGCAGCCCGATCATCGACCGTACGCCGATCGAGGGGCTGTACCTCAATGCCGGATGGAACTATCTCGGGTTCAAGGCGACTCCCGCGTCGGGCTGGACCTTCGCCCACACGATCGCCAGCGGCACGCCGCACGCGCTCAACGCCTGCTATGCGCTGGACCGGTTCCGGGAGGGCGTGCAGATCGATGAGCACGGGGCGGGCCCGTTCCCGCGCCTGCACTGACCGCCGGTTCACCGGAGCGAATCCATGCTGCGCATTCCCTGCCCCTTCTGCGGCGAGCGCGACCATCACGAATTCACCTACGGTGGCGACGCGTCGGTGACACGGCCCGCGTACGACGACCGCTCCCTCGACGCCTGGTATCGATACGTCTTCGTGCGCACGAATCCCAATGGTCGGCACCAGGAGTTCTGGCAGCACGTTGGCGGCTGCCGCGCGTGGATCGTCGTCGAGCGCGACACGCGGACGCACGAGATCTTCGGCGCGCGGCTGGCCGAGGCGCGCCACGGGGACGCCCGGCATGAGTAACGCGGGCGCACGCATACCGGGTGCCGGGCGCATCGACCGCAATACCCGCCTTGCGTTCACCTTCGACGGCCGTGTGCTCGAAGGGCTCGCCGGCGACACGCTCGCCTCCGCCTTGCTGGCCAACGGCGTGCGGCTGGTCGGACGCAGCTTCAAGCTCCATCGTCCGCGTGGCATCTATTCCGCCGGGGTGGAGGAACCGAACGCACTCGTCGCATTGCGCACCGGCGCACGCGCGGAGCCCAACGTGCAGGCCACCATGGCCGAACTCTGGGATGGCCTGGCGGCCGAGAGCCAGAACCGCTGGCCATCGCTCGCCTTCGACGTCATGGCCGTCAACGGGGCACTCGCCCGCTTCATGCCGGCGGGCTTCTACTACAAGACCTTCATGGGACCGACGCGCGGCTCGTGGATGTTCTACGAGCCGTGGATCCGTCGCGCGGCCGGTCTGGGCCGCGCGGCCCGGGCGCCCGACCCGGACCGGTACGAGCGGGAGTCGGCCTGGTGCGACGTGCTCGTGGTCGGCGCCGGTCCCGCCGGGCTGGCCGCGGCGATTGCCGCGGCCCGATCGGGCGTGCGCGTGATCCTGGCCGAGCAGCACGCGACAGCAGGAGGGCAACTGCTGTCGGAACGCGCCGACTCGCCCGCCGAACAATGGCGCCGCGCCTGCATCGACGAGCTCGAGAGCTCGGCGAACGTTCGCATCATGACCCGGACCACGGCCTTCGGCGCGTACGACGGCAACGTTTTCGGCGCCCTCGAACGCGTGTGGGATCATGTGGCCGCCCCACCGGCCGGCCAACCGCGCCAGCGCGCCTGGACGATCCATCCGGGGCGCGTCGTCCTGGCCACCGGCGCGACCGAGCGCCCGCTGCTCTTCGTGAACAACGACCGGCCGGGCGTGATGCTGGCCGAGGCGGCGCGGCGTTACGTGAATCACTTTGGTGTGCGCCCGGGCAATCGCGTGGTCGTGTGCACCAACAACGACAGCGCATACGCCGCGGCGCTCGACCTGGACGACGCCGGCGCGGAAGTCACCGTGGTGGACACGCGCCCGGCGCCGGGGAATGATCTGCTCGAGGCGATGCGCGCCGCGGGCATCGAGGTTCGCCGCGGTGCGCGTGTCGTCGCGGCGCGCGGGCGCGGACAGGTGTCGTCGGTGCACGTCGCGGCGACGGCCGGCGCGGACGACCTGGACTGCGACCTGCTGTGCGTGTCCGGCGGCTGGTCGCCCAATGTCCACCTCGCCAGTCACCTCGGGGCGCGGCCGGTGTATCGCGCCGACATCGGGGCCTTCGTGCCGGGCACGCTGCCGGCGGCACAGTCCGCGGCTGGCGCCCTCGCGGGCGCCTTCGACGCGGACAGCGCGGCCACCGAGGGCTGGCGCGCCGGCCTGTCCGCGGCCTCGGCGGACGTGGGTGCCCCCCCCCCGGACGGACCGACCACCGCCGCGTCCCCGGGCTACGTGCAACCGGAGGACGGGCCGTCCCCCCGGCGCAGAGCGCGCGGCAAGATCTTCGTCGACATCCAGAACGACGTCACCGCGGACGACGTCGAACTCGCGTGGCGCGAGGGGTACCGCTCCGTCGAACACCTCAAGCGGTACACGACGCTCGGCATGGGCACGGACCAGGGCCGCACGAGCAATATCAATGGCCTGACCCTCATGGCCGCCCTGCGCGGCGACGACATCCCGAACACGGGCGTCACGACCTTTCGGCCCCCGTTCACACCCGTGTCGTTCGGTGCGCTGGCGGGCGGCCACGTCGGCCCGCACTTCCGCGCGGAACGGCGCACGCCGATGCACGACTGGCATGCGGCCAACGGTGTCGAGTTCATGCGCGCCGGTGCCTGGCTGCGCCCGTGGTACTACCGCACCCATGGCGAGGACGCCGACACGGCCGGCATCCACGAGATGCGGCAGGTGCGCGGAAACGTCGGCATGGTCGATGTATCGACGCTCGGCAAGATCGACGTCCAGGGGCCCGATGCGGCCGAGTTTCTCAACCGCGTGTACGTCAACGCCTGGCTCAAGCTGCCCGTCGGCAAGGCCCGCTACGGCGTGATGCTGCGCGACGACGGTATCGCCCTCGACGACGGCACGACGTCGCGCATCGGCGAGCACCAGTACTTCATGACCACGACGACGGGCGAGGCGGCGGTGGTCATGAGCTGGCTCGAGTTCCTGCTGGAGACGGCCTGGACCGACCTGCGGGTGCAGGTGACTTCGGTCACCGACCAGTGGGCGGGGGTAGCGGTGGCCGGGCCGAACAGCCGCCGCGTGCTCGTCGACGCCCTGCCGGGCGCAGACCTCGACGACGAGACGCTGCCGCCGATGGGCGTGCGCGACGCCGAGTGCGACGACGGCCTGCCGGTACGCGTGCTGCGCGTGAGCTTCTCCGGCGAGCGCGCGTACGAAGTGTATACGCCCGCCGGCTACGGCCGCGATCTGTGGGAGCGCATCATGGACGCGGGCCGCCCGCACGGCATCGAGCCCTACGGCGTCGAGGCACTGGGCGCGCTGCGCATCGAGAAGGGACATCCCATCGCCAGCGAGCTGGACGGTCGCACCACGCTCGACGATCTCGGGCTCGGCCGGATGGCCCGCACATCGAAGCCGTTCGTCGGCGACGTGCTGCGCCAGCGACCGGCGCTCACCGCAGCCGGCCGGCGTGCATTCGTCGGCCTGAAGCCGGTCGATGCGTCGGCCCGCCTGCGGGCCGGCAGCCTGCTGTTCAGCGAGGGCGACGCGGTCGACGGTCACGGAATTGGCCACGTGACGTCCGCGGCGTACAGCCCGACCCTGGGCACCCACATCGCGCTGGCCTTCCTGGAAGGCGGTCGCGAGCGCGAGGGCGAGATCGTCCGGGCCGTATCGCCCATCCACGGTGAGGACGTGCGTGTGCACGTGGTCGCGCCGGTATTCCTCGACCCCGAGGGAGAACGCATCCATGCCTGAGCCCGTATCCGCGTTCGAGGACCGCTACGCGGTCGGCCGCCACCCCGTGGGCGGCGAGCCGGGTGTGCTGCTGCGCGAAATCATCGGCTGGGATCTCGTGCAGGCCGCCTGCTGGCGCGGCCAGGTCGAGGCGCTGCATGCGGCCATCGAGCAGAGGCTCGGCGTGGCGCCGCCCGCTGCGCCGAGCCAGTGCAGCGCGGGCGACAGGGTCGAGGTGCTGTCGGTCGCGCCCCGGCGTTTCTGGTGCATGGTGCCACCCGGCGACCCGCGCCCGGCGCACCTGCGCGCCGCAATCGAGCCGGGAATCGGCTGCGTGACCGGCCTCGGACACAGCCACGCCCGTGTTCGGCTCGAGGGCCCGGCCGTGCGGCGCCTGCTTGCCCGGGACATCACGATCGACCTGGAGGCAGCCCGGTTCCCCGCCGGTCGCATCGCGCGCACGGTCATGCACCGCGTGCCCGTGACCCTCCAGTGCATCGAGTCCACGCCGGGCATATTCGACCTGTACTTGCCGCGCACCTTTGCGGGCAGTGCCTGGGAATACCTGCTCGAGCTCGCGACGACGTACGGGTACGAGATCCTGCCGCCGACCCGTCGCGACGGCCACCCGGCCACTTGACCGCCGCGACGCGCATGTCTTGCGCGGCACCGGGCCACGCCCGGAGAATCACGTGCATGCATCCAGGTCCCCGACCGGCCCCGGCGCGCGGCGCGTGGGCGCGGGCGGCCCCCCCGGCAGCCGGAGAGAACGAATGAAGTCGCAGGCCCGCGTGGTGGTCATCGGCGGCGGCGTCGTCGGCGCCAGCGTGCTCTACCACCTCACCAAGCTCGGCTGGACCGACGTGATGCTCATCGAGCGCTCGGAACTCACCAGCGGCTCGACCTGGCACGCCGCCGGCGGCTTTCACACGCTGAACGCGGACACCAACATGGCCGCGTTGCAGGGCTACACGATCCGCCTCTACCGCGAGCTCGAGGCGATCAGCGGCCAGTCCTGCGGGCTGCACCACGTCGGCGGCCTGACGCTGGCCGAGAGCCGGGAACGGCTCGACCAGCTGAAGGCCGAGCGCGCCAAGCACCGCTACATGGGCCTCGAGACCGAGATCGTCGGTCCCGACCGGATCCGCGAGCTCTCGCCGATCACCAATACCGAGGGCGTGCTCGCTGCGCTCTACGATCCGCTCGACGGTCACCTCGACCCCTACGGCACGACCCACGCCTACGCGAAGGCCGCCCGCCAGAACGGTGCGGAGATCCAGCTGCACACGATGGTCGAGCGCCTGGAGCAGCAGCCGGGCGGCGAATGGCACGTCGTGACCACCCGGGGCACGGTCACCGCGGAGCACGTCGTCAACGCCGCCGGTCTCTGGGCCCGCGAGGTCGGACGCATGGCGGGCGTCGAGCTGCCGCTGCACCCGATGGAGCACCAGTACCTCGTTACGGACAACGTGCCGGAGATCGTCGCGCGTGAGCTGGAGCTGCCGCACGTCATGGACCCGCAAGGCGAGAGCTACCTGCGCCAGGAAGGCAAGGGCCTCGTCATCGGGTTCTACGAGCAGGATTGCCATCCCTGGGCCGAGGGCAGCACCACGTGGGAGTTTGGCCACGAGCTGCTGCCGGACGACCTCGAGCGCATCGGCGACTCGCTCGAGTTCGCGTTCCGACGCTATCCCGTCCTGGAGCGCGCCGGCATCAAGCAGGTGATCAACGGCCCGTTCACATTCGCACCGGACGGCAACCCGCTGGTCGGGCCCGTACCCGGACTGCGCAACTACTGGTCCGCCTGCGCGGTGATGGCCGGCTTCAGCCAGGGCGGCGGCGTCGGCCTGTCGCTGGCCGAGTGGATGGTCCACGGTGAGACCTCGCGCGACGTCTCGGCCATGGACGTCGCCCGCTTCGGTGACACCTGCACTCCACCGTACACACGCACGAAGGTGCGCGAGAACTACCAGCGCCGGTTCTCGGTGTCCTATCCGAACGAGGAGCTGCCGGCCGGGCGGCCGCTGCACACGACGCCGGCCTACGGGCTGTGGAAGGCGCGCCGTGCCGTGTTCGGACAGGCCTACGGCATGGAGCACGTCAACTACTTCGCGCCCGGGGGTGAGCCGCTCCATGAGACGCCGACCTTCCGCCGCTCGAACGCGTTCGAAGCGATCGGCGCGGAGTGCCGCGCCGTGCGCGAGGCGGTCGGCATCAACGAGATTCACAACTTCGGCAAGTACGAGGTCACCGGCCCCGATGCCGAGGCCTGGCTGAACCGCGTCATGGCCAACCGCATGCCGCGCGAGGGGCGCATGACGCTCTCGCCGATGCTGAGCCCGTCGGGACGGCTGGTGGGCGACTTCACGATCTCGCACCTCGGCCCGGAGCGCTTCCAGCTGATCGCGTCGTACAGCGCGCAGGCCTACCACATGCGCTGGTTCGAGCAGCACCTGCCCGCCGAAGCCGACCTGGAGATCCGCAACGTCTCGCTGCAGCGCCTCGGCTTCCAGATCGCCGGCCCGAACGCGCGCCGCCTGGTGGAACGCGTCGCCGACGCCGACGTCTCCCGCACGAGCTTGCGCTTCCTGTCCGTGCAGGAAATGCACGTCGGTCCCTGCCCCGCCATCGTCGGGCGCGTGACCTTCACCGGGGATCTCGGGTTCGAGATCTTCGTTCCGGCCGATTACCAGGTCGCGCTGTACGAGACCCTGGAGGCCGCGGGTGCCGACCTCGGCCTGCGTCCGTTCGGCATGCGGGCCATGATGTCGTTGCGCCTTGAGAAGTCGTTCGGGGCCTGGCTGCGCGAATACAAGCCCGAGTACACGCCCGCCGAGACCGGCCTCGAGCACTTCGTCGCGTTCGACAAGGACGACTTCATCGGCCGCGACGCGGCGATCGAGGCCCGCGACAGGCCGCCGGCGCGCCGGCTCGCGACACTGGTCGTGGAGGCGGGCGACGCCGACGTGCACGGCGACGAGCCCATCTGGCGCGGCGACGAGATCGTCGGCTACGTCACCAGCGGCGGCTACGGCCACTACGTGGAGCGGTCGATCGCGCTCGGCTTCGTGCCGCGCGAGTTGCGCGCCGACGGCGAGCGCTTCGAGATCGAGATCCTCGGCGAGCGCCGCCCGGCCGTGCTCACGATCGACCCGCTGCTGGACCCGAAGGGCGAGCGCATGCGGGGGTGAGCGGCTCGCGATTGGCCGAGTCGGTTCGCCACGTTGAGCGGTCGGGCTGAAGCCCGACCTACGGGGTCGGCGGTGCGGCGTCGCGGCTCGGGTCGTACCGTGGGTCCGCGGACCATTCGGTTCCGCGGCGGGCATCGCGCGTTACCCGCATGGTTTGCCGGTCGCTCTGTAGGTCGGGCTTCAGCCCGACAGCCCAACGGAACAACTCCGGCACCGCTAGACCAGCGCAATTCCCGCCACGATCGCGTCCTGGAAACGCCCGTCGCGGATACCGGCCTTCACCGCCTCGATCTCGCCGGCGAACGTGCGGTCGTCCGTGCGCAGCGGCGCCAGCGCGACGACGGCCTCCATGCAGGTCTCGAGACACTCCGACGAACGCAGCGGCCGATGGAACGAGATGCCCTGCGTGGCCGCCATCAGCTCGATCGCGACGATGCCACAGGCGTTCTCTCCCATGTCCAGCAGGCGCCGCGCGGCGTACGTGGCCATGCTGACGTGGTCCTCCTGGTCGGCCGAGGTCGGCAGGCTGTCGACGCTCGCCGGGGTGGCACGCTGGCGGTTCTCGCTGACCAGGGCCGCCGCGGTCACCTGGGGAATCATGAAGCCCGAGTTCACGCCCGGCTCGGGCGTGAGGAAGGCCGGCAGGCCGCTCATCGCCGGGTTCACCAGCAGGGCGGTACGGCGCTCCGACAGCGCGCCGATCTCGGCGATGGCGTTCGCGACCTGGTCCGCGGCAAAGGCCACCGGTTCCGCGTGGAAATTGCCGCCGGAGAGCACCTCGTCGGTGTCGGCGAACACCAGCGGATTGTCCGATACGCCGTTCGCCTCCTGCAGCAGCGTGCCGGCCGCCATGCGCAGCTGGTCGAGGCATGCGCCCATGACGCGCGGCTGGCAGCGGATCGAGTACGGATCCTGGACCCGGTCGCAGTCGAGGTGGCTCTCGCGGATTCGGCTGTGCGCGATCAGGCCGACGAGGGCCGCGGCCACCTCGTCCGGCCCGGCGTGGCCGGCGAGCGCCTGGATGCGCGGATCGAACGCGGCGTCGGTACCCTTCATCGCGTCGACCGAGAGCGCGCCCGCCATCAACGCCGCCTTGAAGGCGTCCTCGGCGGCGAACAGGCCGCGCAGGGCCAGCGCGGTGGAGACCTGTGTTCCGTTGAGCAGCGCCAGCCCCTCCTTGGCCTCCAGCGTGATCGGGGCCAGCCCGGCCCGGTCCAGCGCGGCGTCGCCGGGCAGTCGCTCGCCGCCGATCCGGGCCTCGCCCTCCCCGATCATCACCAGCGCCAGGTGCGCCAGCGGTGCCAGGTCGCCCGAGGCCCCGACCGAGCCTTTCGAGGGAATCACGGGCACGACGCCGGCATTGAGCATGCCGAGGAGCAGGTCGACCGTTGCCTCGCGCACGCCGGAGAATCCGCGCGCGAGCGATGCCGCCTTCAGGGCGATTACCAGGCGCACGGTTTCCGCGTCCAGTGGCTCACCCGTGCCGGCGGCATGGGAGCGCACGAGGCGGACCTGGAGCTCGCGCACGCGGTCGGTCGAGATGCGCTGCCGCGCGAGCAGCCCGAACCCGGTATTGACGCCGTAGACGACCCGCCCCTCGGAGACCACGCGGTCGACCGCCCCGGCGGCGGCCGCTACCTGCGAGCGCCAGTCGCCATCGATCTCGAAGACGGCCCCGGTCCGCTCGATGGCGCGAAGATCGGCGAGCGCGAGTGCCCCCGCATGCGCGCGAACGGTATCGGTCATGCGGGCATCTCCGGCCGGCTCATTCGAGCGGCTCACCGTGCCGATAGCGCGACGTGGCCCGGCGACCGCCGATCCAGTAGCTCAGCTCGGCCGGGTGCTCGATGTCATTCCAGGCGACGAGGTCCGCGTACCGGCCGACCTCGAGCGTGCCGTAGTCATGCGCCAATCCCAGTGCGCGCGCGGCGTTTCGGGTCACGCCGGCGAGCGCCTCCTCGGGCGTCAGGCGAAACAGCGTGCACGCCATGTTCAGCATCAGCAGCAGCGAGCGCGCGGGTGAGGAACCGGGATTCGCATCGGTGGCGACGGCCATCGGCACGCCGTGCGCGCGAAAGCGGTCGATCGGCGGAACCCGGGTCTCGTGCAGCGAGTAGAAGGCGCCCGGCAGGATCACCGCGACGCTGCCGGCATCCGCCATCGCCCGGATCCCGTCTTCCGAGATGTACTCCAGGTGGTCCATCGACAGTGCGCCGTAGCGGGCGGCGAGCTGGGTACCACCCTGGTCGGACAGTTGCTCCGCGTGCAGCTTCACCGGCAGGTCGTACCTGCGAGCCGCGGCGAAGACGCGCTCCGTCTGGGCCGTGTCGAAGGCAATGCGCTCGCAGAACGCATCCACCGCGTCGGCGAGCCCGGCGTCCGCCACGCGGGGGATGATCGTGTTGCAGACGAGGTCGATGTAATCGTCGGCCCGGTGCGTGTACTCGGGCGGCAGCGCGTGTGCGGCCAGGCAGCTGGTGCGTACGGTCAGCGGCAGGCGCTCGCCCAGGCGGCGCGCGACTTCGAGCATGCGCACCTCCGTCGCCTCGTCGAGGCCATAGCCCGACTTGACCTCGAGCACGGTCACGCCCTCGGCCATGAGCTCGCGAACCCGGGCCGTCGCGCCGTCCAGCAGCGCTTCGGTCGAGGCCGCACGCGTATCCCGCACCGTCGAGAGGATGCCGCCGCCCGCGCGCGCGATCTCCTCGTAGCTTGCACCCTCCAGGCGCATCTCGAATTCGCGCGCGCGATTGCCGCCGAACACGACGTGCGTGTGACAGTCGACCAGGCCCGGCGTCACCCAGCGACCGCCCAGGTCGATTGTCTCCGCGCCCGGGTCCGCGGGCACCTCGCCGCGCGCACCGATCCACGCGATTCGCCCGTCCTTCGCCGCGATCGCCGCGTCTTCGATCGCCCCGTAGGGACGCCCGTCCGGACGCATCGTCGCCGCGCGGCAGTTGAGCCATACCGTGTCCCAGCTCATGCCGCGCCCTGCTGCTTCATCGGTTCGCTGTCCGTTCCGGGCCGCGCCATATCGGTCACTCGTCCAGCATCGGAAGATCCAGCCCCTGCTCCCGGGCACAGGCAATGGCGTCCTCGTAGCCCGCGTCCACGTGGCGCATGACGCCGCTGCCGGGGTCGTTGGTGAGCACACGCTGGATGCGGCGGGCCGCGGCCTCGGTGCCGTCGCAGACGATAACCTGGCCGGCGTGCTGGGCGTAGCCCATGCCCACGCCGCCGCCATGGTGGAAGCTCACCCAGGTGGCGCCGCTGGCCGTGTTGAGCAGTGCATTGAGCACGGGCCAGTCGGAGACGGCGTCGGAGCCGTCGCGCATGCCCTCGGTCTCGCGGTTCGGGCTGGCGACGGAGCCGCTGTCGAGGTGGTCGCGGCCGATCACGACCGGCGCCTGGAGCTCGCCGCTGGCGACCATCTCGTTGAAGGCCAGTCCGAGGCGGGCGCGATCGCCGAGTCCCACCCAGCAGATGCGAGCCGGCAAGCCCTGGAAGTGGATGCGCTCGCGCGCCATGTCGAGCCAGTTGCGCAGGTGATCGTCGTCCGGCAACAGTTCCTTGACCTTCTCGTCCGTGCGGTGGATGTCCTGCGGCTCGCCGGAGAGCGCGGCCCAGCGGAAGGGGCCGATGCCGCGACAGAACAGCGGGCGGATGTACGCCGGCACGAAGCCGGGGAAGTCGAAGGCGTCGTCCACGCCCGCGTCCAGGGCCATCTGGCGGATATTGTTGCCGTAATCCACCGTGGGCACGCCGGCGCGGTGGAAGTCGAGCATCGCACGCACCTGCATCGCCATCGAGGCCATCGCCTCGCGCACCACGAGGTCCGGGTCGCTCTGGCGCAGTTCCTCGGCCTGGGCCCAGGTCCAGCCGGCCGGGAGATAGCCGTTGAGCGGATCGTGCGCGCTGGTCTGGTCGGTCACGAGGTCGGGACGCACCCCGCGCTTGACGAGTTCCGGAAACACCTCGGCCGTGTTGCCGTGGAGACCCACGGACACGGCCTGGCCCTTGCCGTGGGCGTCCTCGATCATGCCCAGGGCCTCGTCGAGGTCCTGTGCCTGGCCATCGAGGTATCCCGTATCGATGCGACGCCGGATGCGGTCCTCGCGGCACTCGACGGCCAGCATGGACGCGCCGGCCATGGTCGCGGCCAGCGGCTGGGCGCCGCCCATGCCCCCGAGGCCACCGGTCAGGATCCACCGGCCCCCGAGATCGCCGTCGTAGTGCTGGCGACCGGCCTCTCCGAAGGTCTCGTAGGTCCCCTGCACGATCCCCTGGCTCCCGATGTAGATCCACGACCCCGCCGTCATCTGGCCGAACATCATGAGCCCACGCCGATCGAGCTCGTTGAAGTGCTCCCAGGTGGCCCAGTGCGGCACGAGATTGGAGTTGGCGATCAGCACGCGTGGCGCGTCGGCATGGGTCTGGAACACACCCACCGGCTTGCCGGACTGGATCAGCAGCGTCTCCTCGTCCCCCAGCCGCCGGAGTGTCTCCACGATGCGGTCGTAGCACTCCCAGTTGCGGGCGGCCTTGCCGATGCCGCCGTAGACGACGAGCTCGGCCGGGTTCTCGGCGTTCTCCGGATCGAGGTTGTTCATGAGCATGCGCAGCGGCGCCTCGGTCAGCCAGGACCGGGCACTGCGCTCCGGCCCGCGCGGCGCACGAATCCGGCGGGAGTCGTCGCGTCGGGTGAAGGATTGGGCAGGCATCGAGGTTGCTCCCGGGGTGTTCGCAGGACGAGGTGGACCGGTACTCAATCAGAGAAGGGACATTGCGCGCAAGGTACGGCGTACACAAGACCCGAGTTCAGGCCAGGACCGGGTATCCGAGCTCCGCGGCCTCGCGTTCCATTGTCACGATGTCCTCGTATGCGGCCGTCGGCACGGTCTCGACGCCCTCGATCAGAAGCGCGGCCCGCACGTCCGCGAGCCCGGGGTCGGCCACGGCCGCGTCAAGCGCCCGGCACATGCGCCGGCAGGTTTCGCCCGCCACGGACGGACCGGCGATGTACGGCAATCCGGGCGCAGCCGGCGAGAAGTCCAGCACGCGCGTCCCGTGCAGCGCGACCGGATCGTGGCGCACGAGCAGCGCGTGGGTCACGCAGTCGACCGCGCACAGGTCCGCCCTGCCCTCGCCGACGGCGGCAATGCTCGCGCGGTGCGCACCGGTCTCCAGGAGACCACCGAAGAAGGTATCGCCGCCTGCCAGCGGGGCCACCATGCGTCGCAGCACGTTGTATCCCGAGTGCGAGTCCGGCGCGTTGAACGCGCACACGCCGCCCCGGAGGTCGACAAGCCCCCGCGCCGTGCTTTCCGCACTGACGACCAGCGCACTGGCATAGCGCCAGCCGTGGCAGCCCGGCGCCCGGTACACGGGCGTGCCCAGGAGTTGCACGCGCCCCGCCAGCGCGTGCGTCAGCGGGTAGCCGCAGGTCTGGCTGAAGAGCAGCGCCGGGTCGGTCCAGGCGGGGACCGGCTCGCGGGAGAGGGACTCCGGGACCGCGGCCACACCGGCGCCTCGCAGGTGTCGAGCCAGGCCTCGCCACCAGCGATCGGTCGCGGTGCGCGCCGCCGGCACGTCGTACATGGGCAGGCTGACCAGGATGTCAGCGCACCTCCTCGAGCAGGCCGCGCAGGTATTCCGCCACGTCCGTGGGCTGGACCGTCGCGATGCGCACCAGGCGGTCGAAATGGGCCGTCAGGACGCGGATGTGCTCCGTCGTGTTGAACACGAAATACAGATTGCCCATGTACACGACCGCTCGCTGCGGGCCGAAAAGGGTGATCGGCACGGAGAAATGGCGCAGGCCGTCATACAGCAACCAGCGGAACGTCGGGTACAGTTCCTCCGTAAGCTGGATCATGCGCTCGATCTGCGCCCGGCGCGTGTCCGTGTCCAGCCCGCACCAGACCCCCTCGCCGCGCGCGAATGCCACCAGCGTCTGACTGGCGCAGCAGACCTCCATCTCGGTATCGGGGTGGCGGCTGTAGCTCAGGCGGTTCGCGCTCTGCTCCACACTGACTTCGGGCGACACGTCGCCCAGGTCCGGGCACTCGTAACAGATGACGGCCTCGGTCTTGAGCAGGTCCGGGAGCGTGGTGGGGACGTAGCGGATCTTGTACCCGCTGGCCTCCTCGTGCCAGCGGGCCAGGCGTTCATCGATCGGGGAGCCTGCGCCCGACTCGATCTCCATGTCGGCGCGAATGAGCTCGGTACCCTGCTGCTCGTCCTTTGCCAGCCCGAGCAGCCAGTCGCAGCTCACCTGCATCGCGCTCGCGATCGAGATCACCGTCTCGGCGCGCGGCAGCCGCTCATTGCCGGGCGAGAGGAGCTGCGACAGCGTCGACCGGTCCATGCCCACGCGCGCCGCGAACGCCGAGCGCGACTCGCGGCCGCGCTCGATCAGTTCCAGCACCCGCTTGCGAAACGCCTCGACGGCTTCCGCGCGCTCGAGCGGTGTCATTGCGGTCCGTCTCCACCCCGCAGGGCGCAGGCCCGCCGGCCTGTTCGTCTTGCGAAAATCATGTTTCCCACATACACTGAGCGTTGTGTAATACACATTTTGTTGACTTTAGTAAACAAACGCAACCGGCGAGCAACTGCTTCCCCCATGTCCGTCGCACCAGACACGTTCGACCGTACGCTGCCGCCGCGCCGCGCGGTGGAATGGCCGACGCTCGCGCTCCTCATCCCCATCTACGGGGGGTTCGCGACCCTGACGTGGTTCTACCACACCCTCCCCCTGTGGCTGGTCGTGCCCCTGGCAGCCTACCTGGTCGCCTGGCAGGGATCGCTCCAGCACGAGGCCATCCATGGTCACCCCACGTGGAATCGCTGGCTCAACGAGGTGATCATATTCCCGAATCTCTGGCTGTGGATGCCGTACCGGGTCTACCGCGACAGCCACCTGTCGCACCACCGCGACGAACGCCTCACCGACCCGCTCGATGATCCGGAGTCGTACTACCTGACGGCCGCGCAGTGGGAGCGGTGCAGCCGGGCGACGCGCGCGCTGATGCAGTTCCGCAACACGGTCACGGGCCGCCTGCTGGTCGGGCCCGCCATCGCGATCTGGCACCTCTGGCGCGACCAGATTCCGCGGGTACTGCGCGGCGAGCGGCCCACACTGGTCGCCTGGGGCCTGAACGCCGTCGCGTGCGCGCTCGTGCTGGTATGGGTGGAGGGCGTTTGCGACATCCCGTTCGTCGAGTACGCCCTGTTCTTCGCGTACCCGGGAATCTCGTTGACGCTGCTGCGCTCCTTCGCCGAGCATCGCGCCGAGGAGGACCCGGCCAATCGCTCGGTGATCATCGACGCGGCCTGGCCGATGGCGCTGCTGTTCCTGAACAACAACCTGCATGCCCTGCACCACCGCGAGCCGGGCATACCATGGTACCGCCTGCCGGAGCGCTATCGCGTGATGCGCCGGGCGGTCCTCGCCGCGAACGGCGATTACCGCTTCCGCGGCTACGCGGAGATCATCGCGCGGTATCTGCTCTGGCCGAAGGAAACGGTAGTGCATCCGGCCTACCGGCCCGTCGAGGACGCCTGCCTGCTCGAGCAGCCGCCGGGGCCGCGCCGCTCCGTCTGACTGACCGGCGCGACGCGACCCGCGGCGAGCGGCCTACATCGCGAGGCCGTGCTCCTTGACCCAGCTCCGGGCGACGTCCTTCGGGCTCGTCTTGTCGACGCTCACGCTGCGATTCATCTTCTGCAGCTCGGCCGTCGTGAGGTTCGCCGAAACCTTGTTCAGCGCCGCACGCACGGTGTCGTTGAGGACCTTCTTGCGCACCACCGGGATGAGGTTCTGCGCCGGAACCATTTCCTTGTCGTCCTCGAGCACGACCCAGCCCTTCGAGTTGATGATGCCCTGGGTGGTGAACATCCGGGCCACGTCGATGTCGCCGTTACCCAGCGCACCGGTCGTCAGGGGACCGCCGGCGTCCAGCGACCGGAACTCCTTGAAATCCACCCCATAGACCTCCTTCAGGCCGGGCAACCCGACGTACCGCGTCTTCATCTCCGGCGGACCGCCCACGATCAGCTTCGAGGCAACACCCTTCAGGTCGGATACGGTGTTCAGGTCGTACTTGTCGGCCGTTTCCTTCGTGACCACGAGGGCGTCCTTGTCCTGGGCGGACGCGGGCTCGAGCATCACGAGGTTGTCCGGCAGCGCGGCCTTGAGCTCCTTGATGACTTCGTCCTGCATGTGCGCCTTGCTCTTGCCATCGGTCAGGTACGACAGCAGTGCACCGGTGTACTCGGGCAGCACGTCGATCTCGCCGGACTTGAGCGCGGGGAAGACAATCTCCCGCGACCCGAGATTCAGGCGCTGCTTGACCTCGACCCCGTTCGCCTGGAGCACGTCGGTGTAGATGTTGGCCAGGATCAGCTGCTCCGGGAAATTGGTGGAGCCGACCACGACCCGCTCGGCGGCGCCGGCGGAGCTCGCCGCAAGTGTGGCGATGCCCAGTACCAGCATCTTGAGGCAGGTTTTTCGCATGGTTTTTCCCTTCCTTATCCGGCGTCCGCCGGACCGTTTGTGCCATCTCCGTACCGCCGGCAATGGCCGGCCCGGTACGGCACGCAATCGCCCGACGCCCGGGCGACGATCAAGAAACCTTTCGCCAGCGATTCGGGATGCGAGTCGCTGGCGGAAGGCGCTTCAGCCGGTCAGGCCCTCGGACACGATGCGCTTCTGCACCTGGCCGAGAATAGCCTCGGTGGCGATGGCGAGCAAAGCGACGACAATCGCACCGCCCACCACCTGCGTGAACTGGTGCTGTGCGAGACCGTCGATGAGGTAACGCCCGAGCCCCCCGAGGCCCACGTAGGCCGCCAGCGTCGCGGTGGACACCACCTGCACTGCCGAGGTGCGCACACCCGCCATGACGACTGGCAGCGCGATCGGGAGCTCCACGCGCCAGAGGATCTGCCAGCCGGTCATGCCGACGCCGCGGGCCGACTGGCGCACGTCGGGATCGACCGAGCGCATGCCGACATAGCTGTTGGTCACCATCGGCGGGATGGCCAGCGCGATCAGCGCGACCAGGATCGGCAGGTCGCCATAGCCCGCGATCAGGAACACGAGGATCACCAGGCCGAACTCGGGAATCGCCCGCCCGATGTTCGAGACGTTGATGGCGAGCAGCCCGCCGCGGCCGATGTGCCCGAGGCCGATTCCCAGGGGCAGGGCCACGAGCATGGCGATGCCCATCGAGACAGCCGTGTAGTAGATGTGCTGGACCAGGCGCGTGGGGATGCCGTCCGCGCCCTGCCAGTTGCCGGGCGAGGTGAACCAGTCAAACAGCTCGACCAGCACGTTGCCCGGGTCGCCGGCCGAGCCGATGGTCGCATGGGCCGCCATCGCGGCGACGGCCGCGAGCACCGCCACCGTCACGACCGCCGGCCCCGCGAACCGGGTTCGCGTCGCGTGCCTGGACAGCGTCATGGCAGCTCCCCGTTGACCACCCGCGTCAGTGAAACGCCAGCGGCTGGCCGATGCCACGGCGCTTCGCCTCGGTCAGCATGGCATGTCCGAGCGCAATGTCGCTCGTGCTCAGCCCGCGGTGCCAGAGCAGGATGGTCTCGTGGGGCGTCTCCCGGCCCGGCTTCAGCCCCGCGACGACCTCGCCGAGCTCGGCATGCAGCGACTCTCGCGTGAGCCGGCCCTGGTCGACGTGCTGGCGCAGGGCACCGTACGGCATGCCGGCGCGGCACTGGCCCCAGTCGTCGACCAGGATCTTGTCCATGATATCCGTCAGCGGGAGTTCGACCGCGCTCATCGTGCCATAAGGCACGACGAACGCGCCCGGTTTGATCCAGGCAGTCTTCAGCAGTGGCTCCGGCGCCGGCAGGCGCGACGCCTCGACGACGATATCGGCTCCGCGAACGCAGGATTCCCAATCGTGCGTCACGGTCACCTGCTTGCCGAGATCATGCGACATGCGCTGCGCAAAGGCGTCCCGGCTCTCCGGGCGGCGCGAATGGACCCGGATCTCGTCGAAGTCGAACAGGCCATCGAGCAGGCGCACGTTCCAGTACGCCGTGCCGCGCGTCCCGACGTGGCCCAGCACGCGGCTGTCGGGACGCGCCAGGTATTTCGCGCCGATCGCGGTCAGCGCGCCGGTACGCATCGAGGTGATCGCGGTCGCCTCGACGATGGCGGTCAGCGTCCCGGTTTCGGGGTCGAACAGGTCGAGCACGCCCGGTTCCGAGGGCAGCCCGCGCCGGTAATTGCCGTAGAAATCGCCCACGATCTTCACGCCGGCGACCTTCAGGGGCGCGACATACCCGCGCAGCACGTTGAAGTGCCCCTTGTCCGAGCTCTCGGGCACCAGGTGAACGCGCGGCTCGATGGTGGTCGCGCCACGGCCCTGGGCGTCGAGCGACGCCTCGACAGCCGCGAGGATGGCCGCATCGTCCAGCGCCAGCGCCGCGACGTCGCGTGCCGTGAGCAGCCAGGTCTCGGGGACGGAGCTGTCGGTCATGGCGAATCCCGGTCGCAGGAGAGAATTTCGGCACGAAAACGCTCGGTCAGGCGGTCCGCATCGGGACCGAGCGGGTGGATGGTCGCGGTCAGGACGGGCGCGCAGGCCCGGACCTGCTCCAGCCGCCGCGCCAGCGCGGGCGGCGCCGCGCGATCGGTCACGTACAACGCCTGGCTCGCGACCATCGCGAGCGCGGCCAGCGAGGCCTCCAGCATTCGCCCGGCCTCCGCCTGCGCACGCCAGGCGAAGAAATGCGGCGCGGCCACGTCGTTCTGGCCAAAGCCGCCGCTTTCGCTCCCCGGCAGCAACGTCGGCTGGGCGGCGCGGCGCGCCGACTCCGCGAAACCGACCTGCGCCATCGGCAGGCTGCCCATGTAGCGGGAATCGTCGGGTGCGTCGAGCAGTTGGTCGGGCAGGTGCGACACGGGCCCGTGGAGAATCTTCGCCGCGTGGCGTTCCGCCAACGTGCACAGGTCGGCGCCGGCGGACGCCAGTGCGTCCATGGCGGGTGAGGCCATCGTGTTGTGAAAGCCGCCGTTGGAGACCACGCGGCCATCGGGATGTGCCTCGCTCGGCGGCAGATAGACCGGGTTGTCCGTGACCGCGGCGAGGGAAGTTTCCGCCGCCTCCTCTGCCTGCCGGATCGCACGACGCATCCGGCCGAGCAGGCGCGGCAGGATGCGGAAGCTGACCGGCGCCTGGTACGGGCGGCGCGGCTCGGCCGCGCCGTCGAGCAACCGGCGCAGCGAACGCAGCGCGTCGGCCTCGCCCGGATCGCCCCACAGGGACTCGAGTTCCGCGTCCAGGTGCGCCATGGGCGCCTGGATCGCTTCGAACGCGAGCGCGAACACCTCCTCGACGAGCACCAGCCGACGGCGGCCCGTGAGCGCGGCGTCCGCGACGAGCGCCGCCGCGCACGGGCTGCCGTTGATCAGGGCGAGCGTATCCTTCTCGCGCAGCGCCGCGCGGCCGGCGAGCGGACCGAACAGCTGCGAGAGCGCAATGATCTCACCGGCCCCGCCGTTGCCGTCGATCGGCACGGGTGGCAGTGCCCCGCCCGACAGCAGGTCCGCGACGGATTCCGCGAGGGCCGGGCTGATGGCGGCATGCCCCTCCAGGTAGTTCGCCAGCCGGGCGAGCACGATGGCGCGGGCCGCCCGCTCGGGCAGCGGATCCCCAAACGTCACGGCGGCGGAGTACGGGGGCAGCGCGGCATGCCGCCGACGCTGCTCGGCATCGAAGCGCAGGGCGGCGCGAGGGCCGTAGCCGGAGGTCACGCCGTAGATCACGATGTCTGGATGATCCAGCAGCCGCAGGAAGCCCTCCCGGCTCGCCTGCATGCGCTCGCGCGCCGCCGCGGACAGGCGCACGCCCTCGCCGCCCCAGGCAACGCGCTCCACGGCGGCGAGATCAATGTCGCGTCGGGTATCGAGGACGACCGTCATCGAACGGACGCCAGCCGACAGGGCGGGTGGAGCGGTGCGGAGTGTCCCGATGAGCGCACGTTCAGCTCCGCCCGCGGCGCCAGGGTGTCATCAGCCAGACCGCGCCGGCGAGCACCAGGTCGACCACGACGGCCAGCAGCACCGACAGGACGAAGCCCACGATCAGTGGGGTGGCGAAATGCAGTGTGAAGCCGGTGATGAACAGTTGCCCGAGACCGCCCTGCCCGATCAGCGCCGTGACCGTGACCAGCCCGATCGTCGTGATGGCTGCGATCCGGATGCCGGCCACGATCACGGGCAGCGCCACGGGGATCTCGACGCTGAACAGCTGCCAGGATCGGGAGTACCCCATGGCGCGCGCGGCCTCCGAGACCTCCTGCGGAACCCCGCGCAGGCCGGCAACAATGTTCCTGAAGAGAATCAGCAGCGTGTAGATCGTCAGGCCGATCAGCGACGTCGCCATCGAGAGCCCGGTGAACGGAATCAGCAGGATGAAAAGCGCCAGCGAGGGCACGGTGAACAGCACCCCCGTGGTGGCCAGCGAGGGCGCATACAGGCGCGGCCAGCGAATCGCGGCCAGGGCCAGCGGAAAGGCGATCATGAAGCCGAACAGCAGGGCGAAGCCAGTGAGCTCCACGTGCTGGAGCAGCTTTTCCAGGATCAGGTCCGGATTGTCGGCAATCCACGACCAGCGGATGAAGCTCATGACAGTTGCCGGTTCAGCGCGGCCTGGGTCAGCAGCCCCTCGTAGCGACCGTCCTCGGCCAGGCGCGGGGCGACACCGATACCGGACACGAGCATCGCGTTGAGGGCCGCGCGCAGCGAATCACCGGCCGCAACGGTGTACTTGAACGTGCCACTGACGTCCGCGGGTACCGGCTCATCGTCCAGGGCGTCCAGCGATGTCCAGCCCTGCAGCCTGCCGTCGGCATCCACGACGAGGACCCAGTCGCTGCCGTGCCTCTCCGCGGCTTCGCGCGCGGTCTCCGCGCTGTCGCCGGGCGTCACGACCGGCCCCATCTCGAACCCGGCGTCGCTCACGGAAACGAGTGCCAGGCGCCGGAGCTCACGCTCGGCACCGAGGAAGTCGACGACGAAGTCACTCGTGGGCGCCGCGAGGAGCTCCGTGGGCGAGGCGTACTGGGCCACCCGTCCGCCATCCCGGAACACGGCGATCCGGTCGCCGATCTTGATCGCCTCGTCGATGTCGTGCGTCACGAACACGATGCTCTTGTGCAGACGCTTCTGCAGGCGCAGCAACTCGTCCTGCAGCCGCGTGCGCACGATCGGGTCGACCGCGGCGAAGGGTTCGTCCATCAGCATGATGGGCGGATCGGCCGCCAGCGCCCGCGCAACGCCGACGCGCTGCTGCTGTCCGCCCGACAGCGCGTGCGGGTAGCGGTCGAGCATTTCGGGCGTGAGCCCGACGAGCTCGACGAGCTCGTTCACCCGCTGGTTGATCCGGTCCCGCTCCCAGCCGAGCAGCAGCGGCACGGTCCCGATGTTGTTGCGGATGGTGCGGTGCGGGAAGAGGCCGGAACTCTGCATCACGTAGCCGATGCCCCGGCGGAGCTCGATCGGATCGGTCGCCATGATGTCCCGGCCGTCCACGAGGATGCGTCCCTCGCTCAGTTCCTCCAGCCGGTTGATCATGCGCAGCGACGTGGTCTTGCCGCAGCCGGACGGCCCCACGAGCACGGTGAGCTCGCCCTCGGCGATCTCCAGGCTCAGGTCGTCCACGGCGGGGGGGCCTGCTCCGAAGCGTTTGCTGACGGATTCGAACGTAATCATCGGCTAGTGTCCTGTCCCGTAAGTTCCTTCGCATTCTCGCCGGGTCTTGCGGGCCCTGGCAGCGTTGCGCCTCCTCGCAATAGAGCGCGCTATTACTCGTCGGCGCGCCTTGCCAGGGTCCGCAATCCCTCGCCGCGAATCCGCGAAGAACTTACGCGACAGGACACTAGCCTGGCGTCGGGGAATCCCCAGTCGTCGAGCCGGAACTCCCCGCGCCCCCGGCGAGATCCGTCTTCTTGTTCTCGCGCTCATGATTTCGTGACCGGGCGGCGGACGCAAGACGTTCGACCGGACCGGTTGCCGATGTGCGCCCGGCAATGGTTACATACTCGCCATGCCATCACGAACCCCCCCGGGCACGCAGCAGCTTCACGCCTCCCGCATGCTCCTGCCGGACGGCTGGGCCCACGACGTCGTGCTGACCGTCGACGGTGAAGGCTTCATCCAGGGGATCGACGCCGGTGTCCCCGCGGAGGGCCGGCAGCGCCTGGGGGGACCGGCGATACCGGGCATGGTCAATGCGCACTCGCATGCATTCCAGCGGCTGATCGCCGGCTTCACCGATACGGTCGAGCATCCCGACGACAGCTTCTGGACCTGGCGCGAGGCCATGTACCGCGCCGTGCAGCGCCTCGACCCGGACCAGTTCGAAGTGGCATTCCGCCATGTCTACATCGAGATGCTGCGCGCCGGCTACACCAGCGTCGGCGAGTTCCACTACGTGCACCACCAGCCCGACGGCACGGCGTACGGTCGTCGCGCCGAGCTCGCGGAGCGGGCCCTGGCCGCCGCCGCGGACACCGGCATCGCCCTCTCACTGATGCCCGTGCTGTACAGTCACTCGGGCTTCGGCGGACAGGCACCGAACCCGGGCCAGCGCCGGTTCATCAATGACGTCGACGGCTTCCTCGGAATCTACGGCGAGATCGAGACGAGCGCACGGCAGAACCCGCTGGCGAGGCCCGGCGTCGCGCTGCACTCCCTGCGCGCGGTGACCGGGGCGGAAATCCAGGCAACACTGTCCGCACTGCCGGAGTCCATGCCGGTGCACATCCACGTCGCGGAACAGCAGCGCGAGGTGGAGGACTGCATTGCATGGTCCGGGCAGCGGCCGGTCGAATGGCTGCTCGCCCATGTCGAAGACGTCGGCCCGCGCTGGTGCCTGATCCATGCGACGCACGTCACCGAGGCCGAGCTTGCGGACATCGCCCACCGCGGGGCGGTCGTTGGCCTCTGCCCCGTGACCGAGGCCAACCTCGGCGACGGGCAGTTCCCCGCCGAGCGCTACGCGGCGCTCGGCGGCGCGTTCTCGATCGGCTCCGACAGTCACGTGTCGCTGAGCCCCGTCGAGGAGCTCCGCTGGCTGGAGTACGGCCAGCGGCTGACGGCGCAGAAACGCAATCGTCTCGGGTGCGCCGACCGGCCCGCGGTCGGCGAGAATCTCTACGCCACCGCGGCCACGCAGGGTGCGCGCGCGATCGGCCAGCCTGCCGGCCGCATCGAGGTCGGCCGGCGTGCCGACCTGGTCGTGCTCGACGACGCGCACCCGCTGCTCGGCGATTGTCCCGACGCGCACCTGCTCAACCGCTGGCTGTTCGGCGTCGGGGATGCCGCCGTCCGCGACGTATGGGTAGCGGGGCGCAAGGTCGTCGACAACGGGCATCACCCCGGCGCCGAGGCGTCCGGGCGGACCTTCCGCGCGCTGTGCCGCGAGCTCGTGTACGCCTGACCACGGCACCGGCCGGCGGTCGCCGACCCGTGCCCGGATGGCCGTACCGGTTTTCCGCACAGGCTCCCTACTCCGGGCGCCACTCGAGCAGCGTCTCGACGACCCGACGCAGCACCGGCTGTATCCGGGCGGCCCGCTCCGGCCGATACGTGAACGGCGGGGCCTCGTCCATGTAGGTGCACTGCGCGAGCTCGAGCTGCACCGCGTGCACGTTCTCCGCCGGCGCGCCGAACCGGCGCGTGATCCAGCCGCCCTTGAAACGACCGTTCGCGACCGCGGAGTAGTCGGCCGCCTCCTCGCAGACACCCTGCACGGCCGCCTGCAACGAGGGCGCGCAGCTCGCACCGTCCGCGGTCCCGACGTTCAGGTCGGGCAGGCACCCGTCGAACAGGCGCGGCACGACCGAGCGGATCGTGTGCGCATCGAACAGCAACGCGTAGCCGTGTCGGTCGCGGAGCTCCTCCAGCGCAGCGCCGATACGCGCATGGTACGGATCCCAGATCTCCTCGAGATAGCGCGTCCGCTCGGCCACCGACGGTTCCCGGCCCGAGCGGAACAGCGGCTCGCCGTCGAAGCTGACCGTCGGAAACAGCCCGGTCGTGGCGCCCGCATACAGCGGCACGTCATCCCGCGGTCGGTTCAGGTCGACGACATAGCGCGAATACCGCGCCTCGATGACGCTGGCCCCGAGCGCATCGACGAAGGCGTACAGCCGCGGGACGTGCCAGTCCGTGTCCCCGAGCGTGGCGCCGATGTCGGTGAGGCCGTTCGCAACGGCGTCGGTGAGCGCCAGCCCGGCATGCGGAATGCTCACCAGCAGGGGGGACTCGCCGTCCCGGAAATCGTAGGGGGTCATCGTCACGGGAACTCCGCATTCCGTTCATGGGTACGGCCGCCACGATAACGCCACGCGGCGGGGACACGCACCGCGCGAGTTCGCGCCGCTCCGGATCCCGCGCCCGGGCGCCGTACGCCGTCTATACTTGGCGATACCCACAGGCGGCGGAGCCCGCGTCATGTTCAAGAACATCCTGTGCCCGGTCGACGGCTCACAGCACGCCCTGCGCGCGGCGAAGACCGCATGCGAGCTGGCGCAGGCGTCGGGCGGTGCCCTCACCCTGATCACCGTCACGAAGCCGTTCAAGGTCTCGCCGAAGGCACGGGAGTACCTCGAGCGCGAAAGCCTCCTGGGGGAAGCGACCTACATCGTCGCCCCCATGACCGAACGGGTGATGGACGAGGCCAGGAAGTGCGCGACCGATGCCGGGGTGAAGAGCGTGAACACCGTCGTGCGCGAGGGACATCCCGCGCGCAAGATCATCGAGTACGCCGATCTCAAGAAGATCGACGCGATCGTCCTGGGCAGCCGCGGACGCGGGGACGTCGAATCCACCCTGCTCGGCTCCGTCGCGCACAAGGTCGCCAGCCTCGCGCCGTGCACCGTCATCCTCGTGAAGTAGCGCGCTCCTCGGCAGACGGCTCGCTTGCCTTCAATTCGCGGCGGCGGGCGTGGAGGATCGGCTCGGTGTAGCCGCTCGGCTGCTCGCGTCCCTTGAATACCAGGTCGCAGGCGCCCTGGAACGCGATGCTGTGGGCGAAGTCCGGCGCCATGGAACGGTAGGCCGGATCCGCGCTGTTCTGCCGATCGACCACCTCGGCCATTCGCTGCATCGTCTCGGTAACCTGCGCGGCCGTGCAGACGCCGTGGCGGAGCCAGTTGGCGATGTGCTGGCTCGAGATCCGGCAGGTCGCCCGGTCTTCCATCAACGCGACGTCATTGATGTCAGGCACCTTCGAGCAACCCACGCCCTGCTCGATCCAGCGCACCACGTAACCGAGAATGCCCTGGGCGTTGTTGTCCAGCTCCTGCTGGACTTCTTCCGCGGACCAGGCGGGCTTCTCCACCACGGGGATGGTCAGCAGGTCGTCGAGACTGGCACGGGAGCGACCCGCCAGCCTTTCCTGGACAGCCATCACGTCGACGCGATGGTAGTGGATGGCATGCAGGGTCGCGGCGGTCGGTGACGGGACCCACGCGCAGTTGGCGCCGGCTTCGGGGTGCGCCTGCTTGGTTTCCATCATCTCGCGCATCTCCTCGGGCTTTGCGAACATGCCCTTGCCGACCTGCGCGCGACCGCGCAGGCCGCATTCGAGGCCCACGTCCACGTTCCAGTCCTCGTACGCCTTGATCCAGGGCTCGGTCTTCATGGACTCCTTGCGGACGACCGGACCAAGCTCCATCGAGGTATGGATCTCGTCACCGGTACGGTCGAGAAAGCCCGTGTTGATGAAGATGACGCGGTCCTTCGCGGCGCGGATGCATTCCTTCAGGTTGACCGTGGTCCGGCGTTCCTCGTCCATGATCCCGACCTTGAGCGTATTGCGCGCGAGGCCCAGTGCATCTTCTACGCGCGCGAACATCTCGTCGGTGAAGGCGACCTCGGCCGGGCCGTGCATCTTGGGCTTGACGATGTACACGCTGCCAGCGCGCGAGTTCACGACGGAGCCGGTGCGCTTCAGATCGTGCATCGCGATGAGCGACGTCATCATCGCGTCGAGGATGCCTTCCGGGATCTCGTTGCCATCGGCGTCGAGCACAGCCGGCGTGGTCATCAGGTGGCCGACGTTGCGCACCAGCATGAGGCTGCGGCCCGGGAGTGTCAGCGTCCCGCCGTCCGGTGCCGTGTACCGGCGGTCCTCCTCGAGCCGACGTGTCACGGTCCTGCCGCCCTTGTCGAACGACGCCGCCAGGTCGCCTCGCATCAGCCCGAGCCAGTTCGCGTACACGCCCACCTTGTCCTCGCCGTCGACGGCGGCCACGGAATCCTCGCAGTCCTGGATCGTGGTCACGGCCGCCTCGAGCACGACATCCTTGACGCCCGCCGGATGATCGCTACCGACGACGTCGTCGCGGTCGATGCGGATCTCGGCATGGAGGCCGTGGTGGACGAGCAGCACGGCGTGAGGCGCGTCTTCGGCGCCGTCGTAGCCGGCGAACTGGCCCGGGTCGCGCAGACCGGTTTCGCCGGCGGCCGTGGTCACGGCCAGTGTCCTTGTCCCGTTGACCGCGCGCAGAAAATACGCCGTCGCGTCACCGTGACTTCCCTGCGCCAGCGGCGCGATCTCGTCCAGCACCGAGCCGGCATGCGCCATCACCTTCTTGCCGCGCGCGCGGTTGTACTGCGTCCCCTTCTCGGCACCGTCCGTCTCGGGAATGAGGTCAGTCCCGTACAGGGCATCGTAGAGGCTGCCCCAGCGCGCGTTCGCTGCATTGAGCGCAAAGCGCGCGTTGCTCACCGGGACCACCAGCTGGGGTCCCGGCACGTGTGCGATCTCGGCGTCGACGTTCTC
>Ga0209918_1000025_pt1 | contig 139910 bp, 109 predicted proteins | sample SalPonD_shore_MG_FD_185712 | JGI IMG/M metagenome (GOLD analysis project Ga0209918, IMG submission 185712) | Salt pond soil microbial communities from South San Francisco under conditions of wetland restoration - Salt Pond MetaG... | ecosystem: Environmental > Aquatic > Marine > Intertidal...
GCCATGCTGAAGTCCCTCATCAACAGCCTGGTGGGCACCCGCTTCGAGCGGGAGATGAAGAAGCTCCAGCCCATCGTGGACGAGATCAAGCGCCACGAGGAGCGCCTGGCCGACGTGACGGCCGAGGAGCTCGAGGCCCAGACCGGGCTGTTCCGCGAGCGGATCGCCGAGCGCACCGCCGACCTCGAGGAGCGCATCTCCGAGCTCCGGGAGAAGCGGCGCTACAGCGAGGACCCGAACGAGCGGGCGGACCTCACCCAGCTGCTGGCCGACATGGAGGAGGAGCTCCGCGAGGTGACGCAGGAGGTCCTGGACGAGCTCCTCCCCGAGGCGTTCGCGACCGTGCGCGAGGCCTGCCGCAGGCTCCTGGGCGAGGAGATCAAGGTCACGGGCAGCGCCACGACCTGGGACATGGTTCCCTACGACGTGCAGCTCATCGGCGGCATCGTGCTCCACCAGGGCAAGATCGCCGAGATGGCCACGGGCGAGGGGAAGACCCTCGTGGCCACCATGCCGCTCTACCTGAACGCCCTGCCCGGGAAGGGCGCCCACCTGGTCACCGTCAACGACTACCTGGCCCGCCGGGACGCGAGCTGGATGGGCACCGTGTTCGAGTACCTGGGCCTCACGGTCGGGTGCATCGACGACTCGGATCCCGGCACGGCGGCCAGGCGCGAGGCCTACGAGTGCGACATCACGTACGGGACCAACAACGAGTTCGGCTTCGACTACCTGCGCGACAACATGGTCGTGCGGCTCGACGACCGGGTCCAGCGCGGCCACGTGTACGCGATCATCGACGAGGTGGACTCGGTCCTCATCGACGAGGCGCGCACGCCCCTCATCATCAGCGGGCCGGCGGGGCGGGGCGACGAGGGCATCTACGGCCGCTACAACGCCCAGGTGGCGGACCTGGTGCGCCGGCAGGGCAGGATCGTCCGCGAGCTGATCAGCGAGGGCGAGGAGATGCTCGAGGAGTCCCGCGAGGAGGACGACGCCTCCAGGGAGTTCCAGGCCGGACAGCTCCTCCTGGCGGCCCAGCGCGGCGACCCCAGGAACCGGCGCCTCCTCAAGCTCCTCAACGAGACGGGGGTCAAGCAGCTCGTCCAGAAGACCGAGGGCGAGCTCATGCGCGAGAAGCGGCTCCACGAGATCGACGAGATGCTTCTCTACTCGACCGATGAGAAGGGGCACACGATCCAGATCTCCGACCAGGGGCTGGACGTCCTCAGCCCGTCCGACCCCGAGGCGTTCGTGGTGCCCGACCTCTCCCAGAAGGTCAAGAAGGTCGAGGACTCCGAGGAGCTCTCGGCGGAGGAGAAGCGCGGGAAGATCTCGGACCTGGAGCGCGAGTACGCGGAGAAGTCGGAGAAGATCCACATCATCCACCAGCTGGTGAAGGCCCACGCCCTGTACGAGAAGGACGTGGAGTACGTGGTGGAGGACGGCCAGATCATCATCGTGGACGAGTTCACCGGCCGCAAGATGTCGGGCCGCCGCTGGAGCGACGGGCTCCACCAGGCCGTGGAGGCCAAGGAGGGCGTGACCGTCCAGGGCGAGACCCAGACGCTCGCCACGATCACGATCCAGAACTACTTCCGCATGTACGACAAGCTGGCCGGGATGACGGGGACAGCCGAGACCGAGGAGGGCGAGTTCCACGAGATCTACGGCCTCGAGGTCGTGGTCATCCCCACCAACCGGCCGGTCCGCCGCATCGACCACGACGACGTGATCTTCCGAACCAAGCGGGAGAAGTACGCCTCGCTCCTCGAGGAGATCGAGCGGCTCCACGAGCGCGAGCTGCCGATCCTCGTGGGCACGACGAGCGTCGATGTCTCGGAGATGATCTCGCGCATGCTTCGGCGTCGGGGCCTGCAGCACGAGGTCCTCAACGCCAAGAACCACCAGCGGGAGGCCCAGATCGTGGCCGGCGCCGGCCAGCCCGCGGCGATCACGATCGCCACGAACATGGCCGGCCGCGGCACCGACATCAAGCTGGGCGAGGGCGTCGTGAAGTGCGACGTGTGCGGGATCACCTCGAGCGAGCCCGCCTTCGGCCAGGTCGAGGAGACGCCCGACCTCACCGAGGCGCAGGTGGAGGAGCTGGGCTGCCAGGTCGACCCGCCGTGCGGTCTCCAGATCCTGGGGACCGAGCGCCACGAGGCGCGCCGCATCGACCGCCAGCTCCGCGGCCGCTCGGGCCGCCAGGGGGACCCCGGCTCCAGCCGGTTCTTCGTGTCGCTCGAGGACGACCTCATGCGGCTGTTCGGCTCCGAGCGCATCGCCAAGTGGCTCGACCGGGCCGGCATGAAGGAGGGCGAGGTCATCTCCGACCCGTGGATGACCAAGGCCCTGGAGCGCGCCCAGAAGAAGGTCGAGCTCCAGAACTTCGAGGCCCGCAAGAAGCTGCTGGAGTATGACGACGTCATGAACCAGCAGCGCGAGGTCATCTACGACCTCCGCCTCTTCGCCCTCGAGGGGGGCGAGGACCTCAAGGGCGAGGCGTGGGAGATGATCGAGGCGGTCCTGCGCCAGGACGCCGAGGACTTCCTGCCCGACCCGAGCCACGCCGAGACCTGGGACCTGGCGGGCCTCCGCGAGAAGCTCGTCCTGGACTATTTCCTCCTGTACGACGCCCTCCCCGAGGAGGAGGTTCCTCCGCACGAGCTCCCCTGGACGGACGCCTCCGACCTGGTCGAGGAGGTGGTGGACTACGCCCACCAGGCCTACCGCCAGAAGATCGAGAGCTTCGGGGAGCACTGGGAGCGGATCCTGAGCTTCATCGTGCTCTCGGTCATCGACGACAAGTGGAAGGACCACCTCTACGAGCTCGACCACCTGAGGGACTCGATCCGCTACCGCGCGTGGGGTCAGAAGGACCCGCTGATCGAGTACAAGAAGGAGGCGTTCGACGAGTTCGTGGCGATGATGACGGACCTCCGCCGCAGCGTGGCCAACCTCCTGTTCCGGGCGCAGATCGAGATGGAGGACCGCCGGCAGCTCCGGGCGCCGCGGATCACGGCCATGTCGGGTCCGGACGAGGCGCCGCCCACGGGGGTCGGGGCGGGCGTCCCGGGCGCGGCCGCGGTCCCGGGCCAGGACGGCGCGGGGGCCGAAGAGGCGGAGCCCGCCTACGCGGCGACGGGCGTGGCTACCTCCGCGGCCTCCGGTGGCGCCCAGGCGCAGGCGACGCCGGGGTCGGGGCGGATGATCCGTCCGGACGAGCCGCTCGACGTGGACGAGGAGCCGGGGCGGAACGACCCGTGTCCGTGCGGGTCGGGCAAGAAGTACAAGAAGTGCCACGGGCGGCCGGGCTGAGGCGGTCCGGGGCGGCCTGAGGCGACCTCGGGCGGCCTGAAGGCAGCTCGGGCGGCCTGACCGGCCCCGCCCCAGCCATGCGGCTCCTCCCCCGGCAGGCGGCCGCGGCCCCTTCGACTCGCTGACGGTCGCTGATCCTCGGAGCCTCCTCGGAGCTTCGCTCCTGCGGGGTCTCCTCGGGCGACCGAAGGCTCGCTCCGGGGCCGCGGCGCGCCCGCCGGGGGACGCTTCGGGGGGGACCTGGGGCCGGACGGCCCGTCCGATCGCCGTCGCATCTTCTTCCGGCGTGCCTCACCGCGGTCGATCCGGCTGCCGGACCGACGGCGTGCCGGACGCCCCTCCCCCGTGAGGAAGTGCCATCCCCAATGCCACGGAAGCCCTCGGAACCGAACGGCGCTTCGCCCCCGGCTGACGCCAGCGCCGGCCAGCTTCCGAGGGGGCGTGGTTGGTCCCCTCGTCTCTCCCGTCCCTTGCCAGGATCGCGGTCCTGCCTGCACGGTTCGGCATGACAGACGACGCTCCCCCACCGGGCCAGAGAGCGAGCTTGGGCCGCATCGCCATCGGGGCAGGCGGCGTCGTGCTCGCGGTGGGCGCGTTCGGCGTGTGGGGCGTTCCGGCCGTGGGAGCGGCCCGGTGGGCCGGCGGCCTGCTCGGGGTGGCGGGTGTCGGCGTGACGACGTTCGGGCTGGCCGAGAAGCGGGCGCTCGTGCTCGACCGGGACGGTCCCCGTGCCCTGTGGAGAAGGCGCTGGCGCGTGTGTGGGCGCAGATCCGTTCGGTCCTCGGGATCGGTCCGAAGCCGAAGCACCATACCGTCCAGTTACGCGCCGGCAGCGTCGGCGTCGGTGGAATGTCCGCCCGGCTTTCGAAGCGTTTAGCTGAGGACGCGAGCCTCCCCCTCCGGGTCGAGCAACTAGAGGAAGACGTGAAGGCGCTCCGCGAGGACCTGAACGCGCTCGGGAAGCGGCACCGTGAGGACGTGGACCGGCTCCGTGAGGAGCGCGGCGACCTGGAGCGCCGGCTTCGGGCCTCCGACCAGGAGACGGAGGATCTCGTGGAGGAGGCCCTGGCCGGTAGCTTCGGGCTGGAGCTTCTCGGCGCGTTTTGGATCGCGGCCGGGATCGCGCTGGCGACGTGGCCCCGGTTCTTCGTCGGGGCGCTCCCCCCCGGACTGTGACGCGACTGTGACGTGACCACGACACACTCACCCGAAAACCGAGAGGTCGGGCGTCGGGTGAGATCGGGCGGAAGCCCCGTGGTGGTGCGGCTTAGTGCGTGGTGGTCACGCCCAGAGGGGACCGTGGACCCGTACAAGAAGTGCCACGAGAGTCTTCGCGATCGCCCCGGCGCCGCGATCCCCCGGGGAGGCGCGCCACGGCCCCGGAGCGAGCCTTCGGTCGCCCGAGGAGACCCCGCAGGAGCGCAGCTCCGAGGAGGCTCCGAGGATCAGCGACCGTCAGCGAGTCGGAGGGGCCGCGGCCGCCTCCTCGGGGCCTGGCCCGTAGCCCGGGCGTCGGCCCGCTCAGCCGGTCGTGGTGCATTCCGTCGGCCCGCATCCTACGGGGGGGAGCCGACTACGCCCGGTCCTCGCCCGCCCCCAGCAGCCCCCGCTCCATGAGGCTCACGTAGCGGCCGTCGCCCAGGACGACGTGGTCGCGGACGGGGATGCCGAGGAGGTCGCCGCTGTCGACCAGCTGCCGGGTGACGGCCACGTCGTCGGCGGAGGGCTCGGGGTCGCCGCTCGGGTGGTTGTGGGCCAGCAGGAGGCTCGAGGCGCCGGCGGAGACGGCGGGGGCGAAGACCTCTCGCGGGTGGACGAGGGAGGCGTCCAGGAGGCCGACGGTGAGGCGGCGCTCGGCCAGAACGCGATTTTGCGTGTCCAGGTAGAGCGCCCAGAACTCCTCCTGGCGGCGGTCCCGCAGGCGCGGGCCCAGGCGGCGGTGGACGTCGGCCGGGCCGCGGATGCGGGGCTCCCGGCGCGCGGGCTCGGAGGCGGCGCGGCGTCCGAGCTCGAACGCGGCGGCGACGGCGGCGGCGCGGGCGGGGCCCACGCCGGGGACGGTCTCGAGCACGGGCGGCTCGGCGGAGCCCAGGCGCCTGAGGGAGCCGTCGAAGGTCTCCAGGATCTCGCCGGCCAGGACGAGCGCCGAGCGGCCCCGCGCCCCCGATCCCAGCAGCAGGGCCAGGAGCTCGCGCGCCGAGAGCGCCTCCGCCCTGAGCGCCGCGAGCCTCTCCCGGGGGCGCTCCTCCCGGGGCCATTCGCGAATCGTCCGCGCCATCTCGTCCTCCATGGTCGGCTGTCCGGCCCGAGCTTCGGGCGCGCCGTCAACGCGACGTGAAGGTGCACCGCACGCTGGCACCCCGCGCGCCTTCGTGCGTACCATGAGAATGCCGCGCGTTCCGCGGCGACCACCCACGAGGCGAGGACGATGCCGAGAGCCAGCGGACAGACCGCCGCCGCCGATGCGGCGGGAGCGGGCCCCGACCGGGGGCCGGCCTCGCTCCTGCCGCCGGACTTCGTGCGCGCCGTGCGCGGGAGCGAAGCGCGCCTGGACCTGGAGCTCCTGGCGCTGGCCTTCCAGTACGCCAGGGAGAAGCACGCCGGCCAGAAGCGCGAGTCGGGGGACGACTACATCACCCACTGTGTCGAGGTCGCCAAGATCCTGAGCGGGATCCACCTCGACACGGTCTCGATCGCCTCGTCGCTCCTCCACGACGTGGTCGAGGACACGGGGACGTCGGTGGACGAGATCCGGCAGGAGTTCGGCCGGGAGATCGCCACGATCGTGGACGGGCTCACCAAGATCTCGCGGGTCGAGCTGGGGTCCCTGGCCGAGCGGCAGGTGGAGAACTACCGGAAGCTGCTCCTGTCCATGGCGCGGGACGCGCGGGTCATCCTGGTCAAGCTGGCCGACCGCCTCCACAACATGCGCACGCTGGAGCACCTCCCCGAGCCCCGGCGCCGGGCCATCGCTCTGGAGACGCGGGAGATCTACGCCCCGCTCGCGCACCGGCTCGGGATGGCGCGGGTCAAGTGGGAGCTCGAGGACCTGGCCTTCAAGCACCTGGAGCCGGAGGCCTACCGGGAGCTGGCCCGGGACGTGGCCGACACGCGCAGGGAGCGGGAGGAGCTCATCCGGCGCCTGCAGGAGCCCCTGGAGGCGGAGCTCGGCGAGGCGGGCCTCCAGTGCTCGATCGCGGGGCGCGCCAAACACCTGTGGTCGATCTACCGCAAGATGAAGAAGCGTGGGAAGCCGTTCGAGGAGATCTACGACATCCTGGCCATGCGGGTCATCGTCCCGTCCATCCGGGACTGCTACCACGCCCTCGGGATCATCCACAACGAGTGGACGCCGCTCACCGAGCGCTTCCACGACTACATCGCGACGCCCAAGTCCAACCTCTACCAGAGCCTCCACACCACGATCTTCGGCCCCGGGGGACGGCTGTACGAGATCCAGATCCGCACGGAGGAGATGCACCGCACGGCGGAGATGGGGATCGCGGCGCACTGGCGCTACAAGGAAGGGAAGCGGGACACGGACGAGGTCGACGAGGAGCTGGTCTGGTTCCGGCAGGTCCTCGAGTGGCAGCAGGAGACGCACGAGCCGGAGGAGTACATGGAGTTCCTCCGGATCGACCTCTTCCAGGACGAGATCTTCGTGTTCACGCCGGCCGGCGACGTGAAGCAGCTCCCCAAGGGCGCCACGCCGATCGACTTCGCCTACGCCGTGCACACCGAGATCGGGCACCACTGCTCGGGCGCACGGGTCAACGACCAGATCGCGCCCCTCTCCCGCCCGCTCGAGAACGGCGACACGGTCGAGATCCTCACCTCGGACTCCCAGAGCCCCAGCCGCGACTGGCTCGGCTTCGTGCAGACGAGCCGCGCCCGCCACCGGATCCGCCAGTGGATCCGCCGCGAGGAGCACGACTCGGCGGTCCGGATCGGACGTGAGATCCTGGAGCGCGAGTTCCGCAAGCGTCGGGAGAAGCCCGAGACGGAACGCCTGGCCGGGGCCGCCGGACGGCTCGACGTCGACGGTGGGGTCGAGGGGCTGCAGGCGGCCGTCGGGCGGGGCGACGTGGGCGTCACGAAGGCGCTGCGCGCCATCTTCCCCGAGGAGGAGGCGCCCGAGGAGCCGCAGCGCCCCTCGAACCCGCTGTCGCGTCTGGTGGAGCGGGTCAGGGGCGACACGAAGGGGATCCGGATCCAGGGGATGGACAACCTCATGGTCCGCTACTCCCAGTGCTGCCAGCCGGTGCCCGGGGACGAGGTCATCGGCTACATCACCCGGGGCCGCGGCGTCTCGATCCACCGGGCGGATTGCCCGAACGTGCTCAGCCTCTCGGATCGGCCCGAGCGCCGCGTGGACATCGACTGGGACGCCGGCGGCGGGCAGCGCTTCCTCGTGCGCCTGGCCCTCGAGGGGACGGACCGTCACGGGCTCCTCGGCGACATCGCCCGCGCGATCTCGGACACCGGCACCAACATCCAGTCGGCCGACATCGACGGGGTCGAGGGCGGGATGCGCGGGCAGTTCGTGGTCGAGGTCGAGAACCTGGCCCATCTCAAGAAGGTCATGAAGAAGATCCGCCGCGTGAAGGGGGTGCTCCGGGCCGAGCGCAAGGAGAGCTTCGGCGAGAGCGACCTCACGCTGGAGGGCTGAGCGGTGGTGTGGAGCGCGGGGACGAGGGAGCTCGAGGGGGAGGGAGCGCCGGTGCCGGGCGTGGGCCTCGACCGCTCGGAGGTGTTCGACCTCCAGCTCCCGTTCGAGCCCACGGGCGACCAGCCCCGGGCCATCGAGGACCTGTCGAGGGGCGTGATCGAGGGCGACCGGTGGCAGACGCTGCTCGGGGTCACCGGGAGCGGGAAGACGGTCACCATGGCCGCCGTCATCGAGCGCACGGGCCTGCCCACCCTGGTGATGAGCCACAACAAGACGCTGGCCGCCCAGCTCTACGGCGAGCTCCGCCAGTTCTTCCCGCGCGACGCGGTCGAGTACTTCATCTCCTACTACGACTACTACCAGCCCGAGGCGTACGTCCCCGAGACGGACACGTTCATCGAAAAGGACGCCTCGATCAACGAGGACATCGACCGGCTGCGGCTGCGCGCCACCTCCTCGCTCATGGAGCGGCGGGACGTGATCGTGGTGGCGTCGGTCTCGGCCATCTACGGCCTGGGCGACCCTACGGGCTACCGGGCCATGATGGTGACCCTCGAGGAGGGCCAGGAGATCGGCCGTCGGGAGATCCTCAGGGGCCTCGTCGACATCCAGTACAGCCGGAACGATTTGGACTTCCAGCGCGGGACGTTCCGGGTCCGGGGCGACGTGATCGAGGTCCTGCCCGCCTACGAGGAGCAGGCGGTACGCATCGAGCTGTGGGGGGACGAGATCGAGCGCATCTCCAAGGTCGATCCCCTCACGGGCGAGGTGATCGCGCGCCTCCCCCGGACGGCCATCTTCCCGGCCACGCACTACGCCATCCAGCCCGACCGGCTCGAGCGCGCGATCGACGGGATCGAGCGCGAGCTCGAGGGTCGGCTCCTGGAGCTCCGACAGGAGGACAGGCTCCTCGAGGCGCAGCGGCTCGAGACCCGGACGAAGTTCGACGTCGAGATGCTTCAGCAGATCGGGGTGTGCCCGGGGATCGAGAACTACTCGCGCCACCTGGACGGACGGCGTCCCGGCGAGCGTCCCTACTGCCTCCTCGACTACTTCCCGGACGACTTCCTGGTCATCGTGGATGAGTCCCACGTGACGGTCCCCCAGATAGGTGCCATGTACCGGGGCGACCGGAGCCGAAAGACGACCCTCGTCGAGCACGGCTTCCGCCTCCCCTCGGCCATGGACAACCGTCCGCTCTCCTTCGACGAGTGGGAGGACGTGGTGCCGCAGGTGGTGTTCGTGAGCGCCACGCCGGGCGACTACGAGCTCGAGAAGTCGGGGGGCGTGGTGGTCGAGCAGCTCATCCGCCCGACCGGCCTCCTCGACCCGAAGGTCGAGGTGCGCCCGGTGCGCGGGCAGGTGGACGACCTCCTGGGCGAGATCCGGAAGCGCTCCGAGCGGAACGAGCGCACGCTCGTCACCACGCTCACCAAGCGCATGGCGGAGGACCTGGCGGATTTCCTCCACGCCCGGGGCGTCCGCGTGCGCTACATGCACTCGGACATCGACTCGATCGAGCGGGTCGAGATCCTCCGGGGGCTCCGCCTGGGGGAGTTCGACGTGCTGGTGGGGATCAACCTCCTGCGCGAGGGCCTCGACCTCCCGGAGGTCTCGCTGGTGGCGATCCTGGACGCCGACAAGGAGGGATTCCTCCGCTCGGAGACCTCGCTCATCCAGACGATCGGCCGCGCCGCCCGCAACCTGAACGGGACGGCGATCCTGTACGCCGACCGGATCACCGACTCGATGCGGCGGGCGATCGAGGAGACCGACCGCCGTCGGGAAGTGCAGGCGGAGTACAACGAGGAGCACGACATCGAGCCCCGCTCGATCGTGAAGTCGGTCGACCAGATCCGCTTCTCCACGTCGGTGGCCGACGCGCGCCGGCAGGCCGCCGCCGCGGTGGCCGAGGAGCGCGAGGAGTACGGCGACCTCGAGCCCGGGGAGCTGGTCCGCGTCCTCGAGACGGAGATGCGCGAGGCCGCCGAGTCCCTGGACTTCGAGAAGGCCGCGCGGCTCCGGGACGAGCTGTTCGAGGTGAAGGCCTCGATGGACGACGGGGAGAAGCGCTCGCCCCGCTCCCGGATCTCGGCGATCCGCAAGCGGGATGGAAGCGCCGGCGGCCGCGGCGGCCGGGGCCTCGAGGGCGGGAATCGCGGCGGGGGCGGGCGGTGAGGCGCCGCCTGGAGGCCGTCCTCGACGAGGCGTCGCTGGAGGCGTGGGCCGCGGCCGTAGGGCGCGTGGCCGCCGGCCACGGGATCCTCGTGGCGCTCCGGGGGCCGCTCGGGGCGGGCAAGACCACGTTCGTGCGAGCGGCTTTCCGCGGTGCGTGCTCGGCCCGCCCTGCCCGGAGCCCCACCTACACCCTCCACCACCCCCACCGGCTACGGGCGGGCGGGAGGGCGCACCACATCGACCTCTACCGGGTCGGGGATCCGCGTGAGCTGGACGACCTGGGGTGGGAGGAGCTCCTGGCCTCGGACGAGGCCGTCTTCGTCGAGTGGGCGGAGCGTGCCGGCGGCCGCCTCCCGGCGGACCGCTGGGAGGTCGGGCTCGCTTTCGAGGACGCCGGCGAGAGGAGGCGGCTCGAGGCCGGCGCGCTGGGCGGGACGCCGGACCTGCCGGAGCTGCCGTCGGGGGCGCGGGCCGCGGCCCGCGAGGTAGTGCCCGGAGAGGCCCCGTGCTGACCCTGGCGTTCGACACCAGCACGCGGCTGGGTGGCATCGCGGTGAGCCGGGACGGGAGGCTGGTGGCGGAGACGTCCCTCTCCGTGCGCGCCACCCACTCGGAGACGGTCCTCCCGGTGGTCGAGCGGCTCCTGGAGCGTGCAGGCGAGGGACCCGACGCGCTCGACAGCGTGGTGGTCGGGGCGGGCCCGGGCTCCTTCACCGGGGTCCGGATCGCCGCGGCGCTGGCCAAGGGGCTGTGCGCGGCCTGCGAGGCCGACCTCTACGCCTACTCGAGCCTGGCGGCGGTGGCCGTCGAGACGGACGCCGCGGTGCCGGTGTGCGTGCTGTTCGATGCGCGCAGGGACCAGGTGTACGCGGCGGCGTGGAGAGCGGCGCCGCCGGCGTCGCCCGTCCTTCCGCCGACGGCGGCCGCCCTGGACGAGGTCCTCGGGGCGCTCGGGCCGCTCGAGCGCTGGAGCTTCGCGGGGGAGGGCGCGCGCCGGTACGGCGACCGGATCGAGGAGGCGGGGGGACGGGTCCTTCCTCCGACGCACGACTACCCGCGGGCGTCGGGCCTTCTCGAGCTCCTCCGGCGCTCGCCCCGCGCCGGACGCGTGGAGCACCGCCGCGACTGGGAGCCCACGTACGTGCGGGCTTCGGGGGCGGAGCGTGGCGTCTGAGCCGGCCCGACCGGTCCCGACCACGGTGCGGCCCGCGAGCGAGGCGGACCTCGGCGAGGTCGTGACCATCGAGGAGGCCTCCTTTCCGATCCCGTGGTCCGAGTGGGCGTTCAGGGCCGTGATGGGTCGTGCGGACGCTGTTCTCCTCGTGGCCGAGGAGGACGGGCGGATCGTAGGGCACGCCGCGGCCTGGTTCGCCGGGGACGAGGGCGAGCTGGCGGACGTGGCCGTCCGCCCGACCTGCCGTGGCCGCGGCCTCGGACGTCGGCTGGTCGAGGCCATCCGCGCCGCCTCGGTGGAGCGCGGCGTCCGCGACCTCTACCTCCAGGTGCGCGAGAGCAACGAAGCCGCCCGCCACCTGTACGCCACGGCCGGCTTCAGGCCCGTCGGCCGTCGGCGGTCCTACTACCGCTCGCCGAGGGAGGATGCGCTGGTCCTTCGCTGGCGGCGGGCCGGCACGGGCGCGGTGGCCGGCGGGCCGCCGACTCGTTGACGGTCGCCGCCGCCGCGCCTACCTTTCCCGGACGTCATGTGAAGGGGCCCGCCGGCACGGCGGGGCCGCATGACGCCTCGCGCTCACCCGTCACCCGGAGCCACCCGTCGGAGGGGTCGAATGTCACGCAGCCTCAACAAGGCCATGATCATCGGGAACCTGGGCGCGGATCCCGAGATCCGATCGACACAGTCCGGGACCCGCGTGGCCACGCTCTCGGTCGCCACCAGCCGTAGCTGGACGGACCGGAGCGGACAGACCCAGGAGAAGACGGAGTGGCACAGGGTGGTCGCCTGGGACAAGCTCGCCGAGATCTGCGAGCGTTACCTGAGCAAGGGGGACCGGGTCTACGTGGAGGGCCGGATCGAGTATCGCCAGTGGGAGGGCCAGGATGGCCAGACCCGCTACACCACGGAGATTCGGGCGCGCGAGATGATCATGCTGGGCGGCAGGTCCGAAGCGGGGCGCGGCGGTCGCGACCCCGGACCCGCAGCCGCCGAGGAGGGGGATGATGATGACGAGGACTACTCCGGTTTCTCCAGCGAAGCCCTCATGGGGGAGGATGACCTGCCGTTCTGACAGTGCCCCGGCCGCTCGCGGCCGTGGCCGGACGGAAGGCCTCGTGCTCGCGGCCGTCGTGGCGGCGCTCGCTCTCGCGACGCTCGTCCCGGCCACGCCCGTCGTCGCCCAGGAGACCCCGGGATCGCACGTGGTCAAGAAGGGCGACACGCTCTGGGACCTTGCGGCCCGCTTCCTCTCCGATCCCTTCCAGTGGCACCGGATCTTCGACCTGAACCGCTCGATCATCGACGATCCCCACTGGATCTATCCCGGGCAGGAGTTCCGCATTCCGGGTGCTGCGCAGGACGGCGCCCGGGTCGCCGAGCAGGAGCGGGCCGGCCAGGCCGCCGGGGCGCAGGCCGCCGAGGCGGGGCAGGGCGGGGGTGCGGCCACCGGCGCCGAGCGCGCCGGCGCGTTCGATGCGCCCAGCATCTTCGACCGTTCGCCCGAGGCCTCGGTCAACGTGAACACCATGTCGATGGAGCGGGGGATGTCCCCGCAGCTCGTCACCATGAGCGACTACCTGCGGGCCGGGTTCGTGACCTCGCCCTCGGACGTGTCGCCGCATGCGGTGACGGGCCGGGTCATGAGGGAGAACCCGCTGGGGCTCGAGCTGCCGTCGTCGGTCCGGTCGCACGACCGGATCATGATCGCCCTCAACGGACTGTCGGTCTCGGAGGGGGATCTCCTCCAGGCCATTCGGCCCGGCCGGAGCCGGGGAGACGCCGGCCGCGAGTACGCCTCGATGGGCCTCGTGAAGATCACGAAGATCGAGGGCGACTCGGCTCGCGCCGTGGTCCAGACCGTGTACGGCGACTACGAGGTGGGTGACCTCCTCATCCCCGCCGGGTCCCCGGGTGACGCCGGATCGGAGCTCTCCCCGGTCCGGGACGGGATGGTGTCCCGACTCATGGGCTTCGAGACCGAGCAGCCCCTCCTCTCGACCGGGGACATGGTCTTCCTGGCCGCCGGCTCCCAGGACGGCGTAGAGGTGGGCGACGAGTTCGCCGTGTTCCCGTCGAGCACCCCGGACGTCGGCAGCGCGCTTCTGGGCGACCGACTGAGCGTGGTCCGGGTGGTGCGCACCTTCGGGCACACCGCTTCGGCCCGCGTGGTCGACACGCGCGACGTGGGCACCCGGAGCGACGCCCCGGTACGCCTGGTGCGGCGGCCGAGCGCCGCCGGCGGCTGACCGGGGGACCGATGGAGCGTACGCGGGGGTCCCCCGGGGACGTCGGCGTCTCCGGGACCGACCGTGACGCCGACGCCCGCTCGTGCGGCCGGTGCCGCTCGCGGTCGGGGAGGCCCGGCCTCTCCTCGCGGTGATCTTCGCGCTCCATCTGGCGGCCCTGGCCGGCTACGTGGCCGCCTGGGGATTCCTCGCACGCGCGTTCCGCTCGGGCGGGGGGCTGCAGGAGAGCGTCGGCTGGTGGACCGCCGTCGGCGCCGTGCTCGTTCACACGCTCGGCCTGGCCTGGTTCGTCGCCCGCTACCGCACTTTCCCCCTGGTCGGGCTCGGTCCGGCCTCTTCGAGCCTGGCCCTGGCCATCGCCCTCCTGACGCTCGGGGCGGCCGTGCGGCAGGAGCGGCGCCCGACGGCGCTCTTCGTGCTTCCGGTCGTCGTCGTCCTCACGGGGCTTGCGGTCCTCGTCGGACTCCAGCCGGTCCTCCTGCAGAGCACCTTCCGCGGCCCGTGGTTCGTCCTGCACGTGGCCACGGTGTTCGTCGGCTGCGCGGGTCTCATCCTCGCGTCGGCGGCGGCGGCCATGTACGTGCTGCAGTTCCGGGCCCTCAAGCGTAAGCGGTTCGGCTCGGTCTTCCGCTTCTTCCCCTCGCTGGACGTCCTGGACCGCCTGAACCGGCTGGGGCTCCTCGTGGGCTTCCCGGGCCTGACGGTCGGGCTCATCGCGGGCTGGAGCTGGACGCTGACGTACGGCAGGGGCCTGGCCCTCGGCGATCCTCAGGTGGCGTTCGGTGTAGTGACGTGGCTGGCGTACCTGGTCGCGATCGGGGTCCGAATGTCGCCGGACTGGAGGGGCGAGAGGGCCGCGTTCGTGAGCACGGGCGCCTTCGTGGTCTCGGTCCTGACGTTCCTGGTCCTCAGGGTCGTGATCGTGGGGCCCGAGAGCGTGTTCCTGTGACCGGACGTGCCCCTTCGACGGGTCGCGTCCCGGTCGGTCCGGGACCCGTCCCACCGGTGTGGATCGCCGAGGGAGGCATGTCGTGGGCCTGACCATCGTGGGGGTCAACCACAGGACCGCCCCCATCGATCTCAGAGAGCGGTTCTACCTTTCCCCCGAGGAGATCCCGGCGGCTCTGGACAGCCTCCTGGACGAGGAGGCTGTCGAGGAGTGCGCGCTCCTGAGCACCTGCAACCGGACCGAGTGCTACCTGTGGTCCGCGCCCGCCGCGCCGGGGGAGGACGCGGCGGCCCGCCTGCTGGCCGAGCGCGCCGGCCTCGAGGCCTCGCGCGTAGGACGGTACCTGTACCGCTGGCGGGACGCGGAGGCCGTTCTCCACCTGTTCCGCGTGGCCGGCGGACTGGACTCCATGGTCGTCGGTGAGCCCCAGATCCAGGGCCAGGTAGAGGAGGCGTACCGGACGGCCCGGGAAGGCCGGCCCGGGGCGGTGGGACACGTCCTCCACCGTCTCTTCCAGTCGGCCCTCTCGGCCGGCGGGCGGGTGCGCTCGCAGACGGCCGTGGGCGAGGGGGCGGCGTCCGTCCCCGCCGCGGCCGTCCAGCTGGTCCTCAAGGTGTTCGGATCCCTGGAGGGCCGCCGGGCCCTGGTGATCGGGGCGGGAGAGATGGGCGAGGCCATCCTCCACGGGCTCCTCGACCGGGGCGTCGGGGAGGCGGTCGTGACCAGCCGCACGCTGGAACGCTCGCGGGAGACCGCCGCGAGGCTGGGGGAGGACCGGGTGCGGGCGGCGCCCTATCTGGACGTGCCGGAGGAGCTGAGGAGCGTGGACGTGGTCCTCACGTCCACCTCGGCCCCCCACCCGGTGGTCACGACGGAGGCCCTGGAGTCCGCCCGGGGCGGGGACAGGCGCGACCTCGTGATCGTCGACATCGCGCTGCCGCGTGACGTGGAGCCCGCGGTCGGGGACCTCCCGGGCGTCTTCCTGTACAACATCGACGACCTCCAGGCGGTCGTGCAGGCCACCGAGGAGGCGCGCCAGGCGGAGGGACGGGAGGCCGAGGTCCTCCTGCGCGAGGACGCGGACGTCTTCGTGAGCTGGCTCATGGCCCGCCAGGCCGTGCCGCTCATCCGCGAGATCCGCAGGAGCGCGGAGGAGACGAGGGTCGAGGCCATGGAGGAGGCCCTCGAGGGTATCGAAGGCCTGAGCGAGGCCGAACGGGAACGGATACTGGGCGCCTCGAGGCTCCTCGTGCACCGGCTCCTGCACGCCCCGACGGTGGCGCTGCGGGCGCTGGCGGGCGAGCCGGGCGGCGCCGACCACCTGGAGATCGCCCGCCGGCTGTTCGCGCTGGATGGTCCGGCCGGGAACGGAGCGAAGATCGACGAGGGGACGGACGAGGACGATGACGAGCGGGGGTAGGGTGCTGGTCACCGGGGGGGCCGGGTTCATCGGCTCCCACGTGGCCGAGGCGTATGTGGAGGCGGGCTGGGAGGTGACGGTCCTGGACGACCTGAGCACGGGCCGCCGCGAGAACGTTCCCGACGGGGCGGAGTTCGTGGAGATGGACATCCGCGCGGACGGGATCGGGCGGGTATTCGAGGAGGGACGGTTCGACGTGCTCAACCACCACGCCGCCCAGATCGACGTGCGGCGCTCGGTGGCCGACCCGCGGTTCGACGCCTCGGTGAACATCATCGGGCTCGTGAACCTGCTCGAGGCCGCCCTCCGCACCGACGTCGGCCGCGTACTGTTCATTTCCTCGGGCGGAGTCGTGTACGGGGACGCCGAGACGACGCCGACCCCGGAGACGGCGCCCAAGCAGCCCGTCTCGCCGTACGGCGTCGGAAAGCTCACCGGGGAGCACTACCTCTACTACTATGCGAGGGTGCACGGACTGCGCTACGCGGCCCTTCGCTACGCCAACGTCTATGGTCCCCGGCAGGACCCTTACGGCGAGGCGGGGGTGGTCGCGATCTTCTCCGGTCGCATCGCCGCCGGCGAGCCGCTCATCGTGTACGGGGACGGCCGTCAGACGCGCGACTACGTCTTCGTGAAGGACGTGGCGGAGGCGAACGTGCTGCTCACCGGCGTCGACCTCGACGAGCCGGCGGCGATCGACGCCGCCGCGTACAACGTGGGCACCGGGAGGGAGACGGACGTCATGGAGCTTGCCGAGGCCCTCATGGAGACGGCCGGCCGGCGGGTCGCGATCCGCCACGCGCCGGCCCGGCCGGGGGAGCTGCAGCGCAGCGTGCTGGACACCGGCCGAATCGAGGCGGCGGGCTGGGGCGGCGGCCGGAGCCTCGAGGAGGGGCTGGCGGCGACCTACGGCGCCCTGCAGGAAGGGGGGCGGGCGTGAACGCCGTTGTCGCGGCTCCGCTCGTGGTCCGGCTCCTCCAGGCGGCACAGGACACGGCGCTCGCCGCCCGGGGCGCGGCGGGTGTCGCCACCGGGGCGGGGCGGCAGGCCCTGGCCACGAGCCCCTGGCAGATGGTCCTCCAGGCCACGACGCCGACCAAGATCATCCTCATCGTCCTGGCGGTGTTCTCGATCTGGTCGTGGGTCCTCATCTTCTGGAAGTGGTCGGAGTTCCGCCGGGTGGCCCGTGAAGGGGACGAGTTCGTGCTGGGGATGGAGCGCGCTTCTGGCCTCGAGGAGGTGCGACGGGTTCTCCTCCATCTGGACGAGTCCCCCTACACGCGGGTCTTCCGGGAGGGATTCCAGTTCTTCCGGGACCTGACCATCCCGGGCTCGTCCGACCAGAGCGGGACCCGGCGGGAGATCACCCCCGCCCGGCTCGACACCCTGTGGATGGTCCTCGAGAAGGAGCTTTCGGAGGAGCGAGACGACCTGGCGCACGGCCTGCCGTGGCTGGCCATCATCGGCTCGGTGAGCCCGCTCCTCGGACTCCTCGGGACGGTGGTCGGCGTCATGAACTCGTTCATCGGCATCTCGGCGCGAGGCAGCGCCAACATCGCGGCCGTGGCGCCCGGGATCGCCGAGGCGCTCATCACGACGGTCGTGGGGCTGTTCGTGGCCATCCCGGCCGTGATCGCCTACAACCACTACGCGGCCAAGCTGGGGCTGTTCGCGAGCGAGCTCGAGGGCTTCGCGAGCGAGTTCGTGGGCACGCTGGCGCGCGAGGGCCACGTATGAGGGCGGCGGCGGAGGCCTCGGGCGCGCGGCGACCGTGAGGAAGCCCCAGTTCGGCCGGCTGGGCGATTTCGGCGGACTCCCCGTCCGCGCCGAGATCAACGTCACGAGCCTCGTGGACGTGGCCTTCACCCTCCTCGTGATCTTCATGATCACGGCACCGATCCTCCAGGGAGGGGTACAGGTCGACGTGCCCCAGGCGCCGGCCGCGCCGATCCAGACGTCCGAAGGCCTCGTCATCACGATCGATGCCGATGGACAGATCTACCTGGACGACACGAAGGTGAGCCTGCAGGAGTTCGACGCCAGCGTCGTCCAGGTCGTCAAGCGGCAGGCGTCGAAGGTGGTGTACGTCAAGGGTGACGCGAAGGTGCCCTACGGCGTCGTACTGAGGGTGATCGGAAAGCTGAAGGAGGCGGACATACAGGCGGTGAGCCTGGTGGCCCGGCCGGAGCCGAGGAAGAGCGGGGAGTGACGGAGGACGTGGGTGGAGGAGCGGCACCGGGATCGCGACGACGAGAGGAAGGTGCCGCGCTCGGCGGTGGGCGGGTCCCTCCTGCTCCACGCCGCGGTGGTCCTGCTCCTCGTCCACGCGGCGCGCTCGGCGGCCGCGACGCCGCCGCCGATCACCTACCGGGTGCGGCTCGTCGCCGCGTCGGCGCCGGACGCGCCGGAGCGGGAGAAGCCGGTGCCGGCCAAGGTGGCCGAGAAGAAGGAGCGCCCGCCGACCCCGCAGCCCACCACGGAGAAGAAGCCGAAGGTGCCCGAGCCCACCCAGACCGAGAAGAAGCCGCCCGAGACGAAGCCGTCCAAGGAGCCCGCCCGGTCGGAGGAGAAGGGCGAGGACGCGGTCAACGTCCAGCTCGACGGGGCCACCTTCGCCTATCCCGACTACCTGGACAACATCATCCGCCAGGTCTACCGCTACTGGCGGCCACCGACCGGCGGGAGGGCGCTCCGGGCCGAGATCTCGTTCGTCATACACCGGGACGGCTCGGTGAGCGACATCGAGTGGGTGCGGCGCTCGGGCGAAACGACGTTCGACCTAGAGGCCCGGGGCGCGGTGGAGGCGGCCGGTCGGGCGCGCGCCTTCGGCTCGCTCCCGAAGGGGTATCCGCGGGACCGCCTGCGGGTCTCCTTCTTCTTCGACCCCTCCACGCTCTGATGGGGCCCGGCGTCCCCCGGAGGACGGCGTCCGTCCTCTGGATCGTGCTCGGGCTCCTGTCCGGCCTCGTCCTGTCCGCCGTCCCTGCCCGCGCGCAGCAGGGTGGGGGGGAGAAGGAGGGGGAGGTCCGGCTCGGGATCACGTACACGCCGGGCTATCGGCCCGGACTGGCCGTACCTCCGGTCGAGATCGGGGGCGGCTCGGCGGCCCTCTCGGACGTCTCCGACCGCGTCGTCTCCATCCTCCGCACCGACTTCGACTACTCGGACCGCTTCGAGATCATCCCGGTCCCCGACTCGCTGAAGGCGGGCGGGAGCATCAACTACGGCCTGTGGAACCAGCTCGGGGCCGTGTGGCTGGTCGCCACCCAGCTCACCGGCTCGGCCGACAGCCCGCTCCTCCGCGTGAGCCTCCACGATGTCGTCTACGGCAACCTGCGAAACGTGCAGGCGTTCACCCTGCCCGCCGGGGAGGGGGAGGCCTTCCGCATGGCGGTCCACCGGGCGGCCGACTCGGTCGTGGCCTGGGCGACGGGCGAGTCCGGGATGGCCGCCACCCGGATCGCCTTCCGCAGGAAGAGCGGGGACGGCGCTTCCGACATCTACATGGTCGACGCGGACGGCCAGAATCTCCACCGCGTCACGCACGACAGCAGCATCGTCTACTCGCCGGCCTTCTCGCCGGACGGCCGCAGGCTCCTGTTCGTCTCCTACGTCTCGGGGACCGCGGACGCTTACGAGCTCGACCTGGTCACCGGGCGGCGGCGGACGATCTCCTCGGTCCCCGGGGTGAATCTCACGCCCGTGTACCGGCCCGACGGCCTGCGGATCGCGGTGGCGCGCACGACCGGGGAGCAGGGAACCGAGATCTACTCGCTCCAGGCGGAGCCCCTGTGCTGCGCGCAGCGCCTCACGTTCACCGACCCCGGCGACGCCCTCAACGCCAGCTACGCGCCGGACGGGAAGCGGTTCGCGTACACGAGCACGTCGCTGGGAGAGCCCCAGGTGTTCGTCCAGAACGTGGGAGGCGGCGGTCCGGGGCTCATCAGCCGTTACGTATACGGCGAGCAGGGCTACGCGACCTCGCCCGACTGGTCGCCGCGCGGGGACCGGATCGTGTATCAGGGGTGGGTGGACGGCGTCTTCCAGATCGTCACCGTGAACCCCGACGGAGGGGACCGCCGGATCGTGACCTCGAAGGGGTCGAACGAGGATCCGGCCTGGGCCCCCGACGGCCGCCACATCGTGTTCTCGTCCACGCGCGGGGGCTACCACGCCCTGTGGATCCTGGACACCGTGACGGGTCGCGTGCGGCGGCTGGCCGAGAATCACGTGGACCAGATGCCGGCGTGGTCGCCGGGCCTGCCCCCGTGAGGCGGCCCGGTGGCCGATTTCCGGCCCCGCAAGACGGTTGGCAAGCGGGCTCGGCGCGCATAGCTTGAGCCACCGAGCCACCGTTCGAAGACGAGTCGAGATCCGGTTCCGCCGCGGGCCGGGTCCTCCGAGAAGAGCCGAAAGGAGCCGACCATGCCCCGCAGCCTACGCCTGAGCCCCGCTCTCGTCCTGGCCGTCGCAGCCCTAGTCGCGTGCGGTGGGAACCCGCCGCCGCAGACCGGCCCGCAGGTGAACGAGGATTCGCTGGCCGCCGCGCGCCGGGACTCCGCCGCCCGCGCCGACTCCATCGCGCGCGCCGCGGAGCGCGAGGCCGCCGCCTCGCGGCTGTGCGACCGGGCCCTGGCCGCGGTCACCGCGGGCAACTACGACCAGGCCCGCTCGCTCTACCAGCAGGCCCGGAGCCAGTACGCGGGCACGCAGTGCGCCGACAGGGCCGGGGCCGAGCTCGAGCGCCTCTCGGCGATCGAGACCGTCGCCCAGCGCATCCACTTCGAGTTCGACAAGTCCCGGATCACCGACGAGGCGGCCAAGGTCCTGCAGCAGAAGGCCGATGTGCTGCGCGACAATCCCCGGTTCCAGATCCAGATCCAGGGGAACTGCGACGAGCGCGGCTCGAACGAGTACAACCTCGCGCTGGGCCAGCGCCGCGCCGCGTCTGCCCGGCAGTACCTGGTGAGCCTGGGGATCTCCCCGGATCGCCTGTCGACGATCAGCTACGGGGAGGAGCGGCCGATCGCCGAGGGGCACGACGAGCAGGCCTGGGCCATGAACCGGCGCGACGACTTCGTGATCCAGAACCTGGGCCAGACCCTGCAGTCGAAGTGAGGACGTGAAGCCGTGAAGATCTTCCGGGGGGGTGGCGGGAGGGCGTGCCTGGCGGGGCTCGGCGCGCTCCTCCTCTCGGCCTGCGTCAGCAAGAACGACCTCCAGGACATGGAGACGACGATGCTGGCGGAGATGCACGCCCTGAGGGCGCGCCAGGATTCCCTGGCCGACCGGATGGCGGAGCTGCGCGCCACCCTCATGGACACCCTGAGCCAGACCACGCAGCAGACCGTCACGGGACGGAGCGAGCTGGATCGGCGCTTCGCCGCGATCCAGGACCAGCTCGGGCAGGTGGCGGCGCTCGTCGGCCAGAACCAGCGCCTGCTGGCGCAGATGCGGGGGGGGACGGGGGCGGCCGACACCGCCGGAGCCGCGGGCGGCGCCGCCGAGACGGGCGGCGCGGCGGCGGGCGGGGAGCAGACGCCGGACCGGACCGAAGCCCCCTCGGGCGGCGCGGCCTCCGGCGGATCCTCCGGGGGGCAGCAGCTCTACCAGGCGGCGCTCCAGCAGTACCGGCGCGGCGCCTACGGCACGGCGCGCAGCGGCCTCCAGGAGTTTCTGAAGAGCTACCCGAACGACGACCTGGCCCCGGACGCCCAGTACTACATCGCCCAGAGCTGGGAGCAGCAGGACAGCACCGGGAAGGCGCTCGATGCCTACGCCCGGGTCCTCCAGCTCTTCCCCAACTCCCGGCGGGCGCCGGCGGCCCTGTACAAGAGCGGCCTCCTGGAGCTCCGGCGCGGCAACGTCCAGGACGCCAGGACGTACTTCTCGCGCGTCGTGAGGGGGTATCCGGACAGCGACGAGGCGCCCCTGGCCAGGGAGCAGCTCGGCAAGCTGAAGGGATGAGGCGGTCGGCGGAGAGGAGAAGGTCCCGGATCCGGGGCTCCTAGACCATGCAGTGCCCGGCGTGCGAGCACCCGGAGAGCCGGGTGGTGGATTCGCGGATGAGCCGCGGCGGGCGCGCGATTCGGCGCCGCCGGGAGTGCGTCCGCTGCGGACGCCGATTCACGACGTACGAGCAGATCGAGGAAGAGCCCCTCACGATCCACAAGCGGGACGGCGCCAGCGAGCCGTTCGAGCGCTCCAAGCTCCTCGAGAGCGTGCGGATCGCCTGTGCCAAGCGACCCGTCTCCCGGACCGACATCGAGTCCCTGGTCGACGAGGTCGAGGCCGAGCTCGAGGCCGGGGACGAGCGGGAGGTCGAGAGCCGGGTGGTCGGAGAGATGGTGATGCACCGGCTGCGTCGCCTGGACCAGGTGGCCTACGTCCGCTTCGCGTCGGTCTACCGGGCCTTCCAGGACACGACCGAGTTCATGGAGGAGATCCGGGAGATGGTCCGTCGCGCCGGATACGAGTCCGCCGGTCAGGTCGACATGTTCCGGGGTGACGACGACGGCAAAGACGAGGGATAGATGGCCCGCGGTCCGGCGGAGATGCCGTTCCTCGACCACCTGGAGGAGCTCCGGTGGCGATTGATCTGGAGCCTCGTGGCCCTCGGGGTCGCGACGGCCGTGGGCCTCCTCATCGTGTCCAGGCTGGACGTGATCGGGGTGCTCGAGCGTCCGATCCGGCAGCTCCTCCCTGACCAGAAGCTCCTGTTCACCAGCCCCACCACGCCCTTCCTCGTCACCCTGAAGCTGGCGTTCCTCGTCGGCCTCGTCCTCGCGATCCCGTTCATCGCCTACCAGGTGTGGGCTTTCCTGGCTCCCGCCCTGAAGGAGGAGGAGCGGAAGTACGTCGTGCCGGCGATCTGGGTCTCGTTCGGGCTCTTCCTGGCGGGGATCGCGATGGCCTACTTCCTGGTCCTCCCGCTGGGGCTCCGCTTCCTTCTCGGGATCCAGAGCCAGAGCCTGAGCCCGATCATCACCATCGACGAGTACCTCAAGTTCGCCACGCGCATGCTGCTGGGCTTCGGCGTCATCTTCGAGCTGCCGGTCATCATGGTGGTCCTGGCCGCCATGGGCATCGTCACGCCCGATTTCCTCAGGAAGTACCGCCGCCACGCGCTGGTCATCCTCGCGACCCTGTCCGCGCTCCTCACGCCCCCGGACGTGGGGACCATGCTCATGATGATGACGCCGCTCTTCCTCCTGTACGAGACCTCGATCTGGCTCGTCCGGTTCGTCACGCGGGCGCGGCGTCGGAGCCCCGGGGAGTCCGCGGAGGAGACGGCGGGGTGACCCGCCGGGAAGCGGCCGCGCGCCACGGCGTCGTGGCGTGGCCGGTCCTCCTTCCCCTCCTCCTCGTCGGGGCGTGGCCAGCCCGGGGGGCGGCGCAGGGCGTGGACACGACGCGCGCCGTGGCGGATACGACGCCGAGGACGGCGCTCGACACGACGCGGGGCGTCGCGGCGGACACCACGCCCGGCGCCGCACGTGACACCTCGGGCGCGGCGGCCGACACCTCCGGCGCCATGAGGCTCGGCGAGATGCGCGAGGGCATGGCCGGCGGCGCCTTCCCCGAGCGAGACTCGGTCTTCCGGGACCTGGCGGGGCGCAAGGGATTCCGAATCGTCGAGTATCGGGGCAAGACCGTGGGTCTGAACGTCCCCGATCGGGTCATCCGGCTGGTCGACTCCGCGCAGGCCGACTACGGTGACGCGGCGCTGCGCGCCGACACGATCACCTATCGCTCGCGGCTGGCGTTCCTGGCGGCCAGGGGCGACATCCTCCTCCTCAGTCCGGACCAGCGGCAGGTCACCAGCGACTCGGTCCTCTACTACGACGTCTCCCGCAAGAAGGGCACGGTGCTGGCCGCCCACACCCGATTCGCGGCCCAGGGGGCGGAGTGGGTGGTGCGCGGAAACGCGGTCCCCGTGGGGACCGACACGCTGTTCGTGAGCCCCGGACAGTTCAGCACCTGCGACCTGCCGCAGCCCCACTACTGGTTCCAGGCGGGGAAGATCAAGATGGTCAGCCAGGACGTCATCGTGGCGTGGCCGGTCACCCTCTACATCGAGAACGTGCCGGTGGCGTGGCTCCCCTTCTTCGCCCAGGACATCCGTCCCGACCGGCGAAGCGGCATCCTGCCCCCCCAGTTCGGGGTGAACACGATCATCCGGACGGGGGGAACGAGCGGCCCGGGAGGCACGGGGCGAAACGTCCGGGACTTTGGCTACTACTGGGCCATCAACCGATTCATGGACGCACGCTTCACGGTGGATTGGTACGCGGGCCAGTGGACACAGCTCAACGGCCGCTTCCGTTACAAGGACATCAAGAAGCACCTGAACGGGAACGTGGCCGTGAGCGAGCAGTTCGCGCAGAACGGCCGCAACTTCACCCTGAACCTGCAGCACAGCCAGAAGCTCGGCCCCGGGACCTCGCTGGACGTGTCGGCCAACTACGTCCAGAGGCCCGGGACCTTCCAGAACCGGAGCTTCGACACGAACCAGCTCACGCAGACGATCGACTCGGACGTGAAGCTGCAGAAGACGATGTCCTGGGCCAATCTGTCGCTGGGCGCCAGGCGGCGGCAGTTCCTGGGCCCGAACGGCCAGCTCACCTCCACGCTCCCCGCGCTCAACCTCTCCTTCTCGCCGGTGACGTTGTTCCGGGCGCCCGGAAGCCAGGCCGGGCTGTTCAACAACATGACCTGGTCGGGCTCGGGGAGCTTCCAGAGGAACACCAGGTCGAGCGACCTGGATACCGACATGCGGAGCACGACCGGGTCGATCAACCAGTCGCTGCGCCTGAGCGACCTCAGCTTCTCCGGCTCCGCCGACTACCGGGACCAGCTCCAGACGCCCAAGGACAGCCTCGGGAACGACCTTCCCGCCTACACGCAGACGTCGGTGACCTGGCAGTCCTCGGCCGACTACCAGGTGCGGTTGATGGGGAGCACCTCGCTGCGGCCCACGGTGAGCCTGAGCGGCGGCCTGTTCCGGGCCTTCGACCGACAGGACTCGATCCTGGACACGAACGATCGGTTCGTCAGCGCGCCGACGCGGGCCAGCGTCGGCGCCACCCTGAGCACCGACCTCTATGCGTTCTTCCCGGGGTTCGGCCCTTTCACGCGCATTCGGCACAAGATCTCGCCGAACCTGACCTGGAGGTACTCGCCCGCCGTCTCCGCGCCCGACACCCTCTCGGCCGTGCCGGGCTTCCCCGGCGGCACCTTTCAGGCCCAGAACGTCCTCACGGTGGGAATCTCCCAGACCTTCGAGGCCAAGGTGCACGAGTCCGCGCCCGAGCAGGTCGCGGGCGACACCGCCGCCGGCCGCGCGGGGCCGGGAGCGCCGGCCGACACGGGCGCCGCGGCGCGCGCCGACACCTCCGCGAGAGCGCCGGCCGAGACTACGGGGGGAGCCGTCGCGGACACGGTGGCCGGAGCCGCCCCCGGGGCCCCCTCGCCCCTCCCGGGCAGGCCGCCCCCGGCCGCGGTCGCCCGGGAGCGGAAGGTCACGCTCCTCGCCATCCGCACCACCACGCCCCTCCGGCTGGACTTCGCCGCGCACGCGCGAGGGGAGCCGCTGGTCCAGACCGACCAGCTGACGAACTCGATCAGCTCGGACCTCATCCGTGGCTTCTCCCTCAACATGACACACGACCTGTTCGAGGGGACCGGTCCCGACCGGCGTTTCGCCCCGATGCTGACCCGGCTCAACGCGAGCTTCAGCATCACGTCGGGGACGAGCCTCGGGTCGATCTTCGGGCTGGGAGGTGAGGGCGGGAGCCGCCGGCCGCCCCCCCGCACGCAGCGCAACCCGGAGGGCGGGCAGGAGAGGCGCGGCGGTCCCTGGAGCCTGGGGCTCAGCTACTCCCTCAACCGCCCCCGAGCCGGGCAGTTCGGGTCATCCAACTCCACGGTGCAATGGAACTTCAGCCTGCAGCCCACGCCCAACTGGCGCGTGAGCTGGTCGAGCTCCTACAACTTCTCGGACCACCAGTTTGCCCAGCAGACGGTGGACCTGACCCGTACGCTCCACCGCTGGCAGGCTTCCTTCCACTTCACGAAGGTGCCCAACGGCAACTTCCTGTTCGACATCCAGGTCTCCCTGACCGACGTTCCGCAGTTGCACGTGAACTACGACGAGAGGAGCGGACTGGGCCGATGAGCGAGACGCCGGTGAGGGTGGACGGACGTACGCTGTCGCTCGAGGAGGTGGGGGACGTGGCCCGCGGGCGCCCCGTGGAGCCGCGGATGGACGGGAGGGCCCGGGCGCGGATGGAGGCGTCGCGGGAGGTCGTGGAGGCCATCCTGGCGGGCGACGAGGCCGTCTACGGCGTGAACACCGGGTTCGGGAAGCTCTCGGACGTGCGGGTCTCCCACGATCGGCTCGCGGAGCTCCAGCTCAACCTGGTTCGCAGCCACGCCTGCGGCGTGGGGGAGGCGCTGGACCCGGAGGAGGTCCGGGCCATGATGCTCCTCCGCGCCAACGTCCTGGCGGTCGGCTGCAGCGGCGTGCGGCCGGTGGTCGCGGAGCGGCTTCTCGAGCTCATCGAGCGTGGCGTCCTCCCGGTCGTGCCCCGCGAGGGGTCGGTGGGCGCCTCCGGGGACCTGGCCCCCGCGGCGCACGTGGCCCTCGTCCTGGTGGGCGAGGGAGAGGCGACGGTCGGGGGGGAGCGACTGGACGGCGCGGAGGCGCTCCGCAAGGCGGGGCTCGAGCCGCTCGTCCTCCGGCCCAAGGAGGGCCTGGCCCTCCTGAACGGGACGCAGGGCATGACGGCCGTGGGAACCCTCGCGCTCCTCCGGGCCGAGGCCCTGGCCGAGGTGGCCGAGCTGGCGGGTGCCGCGTCCCTGGAGGGGCTGCGGGGCTCGCCGGACCCGTTCGCCGCCGAGATCCAGGCCCTGCGTCCCCATCCGGGTCAGGCCGCGACCGCGGCCCGGCTGCGGGGCCTCCTGGCCGGCAGCGAGATCCGGGAGAGCCACCGTGACGGGGATCCGCGGGTGCAGGACGCATACTCGCTCCGCTGCATGCCCCAGGTCCACGGGACGGCCCGGGACGCCATCGCCGGGGTGCGGCGCGTGCTCGAGGCCGAGGTGAACGCGGCCACCGACAACCCGCTCGTCCTCTCGGGCCCTCCGGCGCGGATCGAGTCCAACGGGAACTTCCACGGCCAGCCGGTGGCCACGGCCCTCGACCATCTTGCGATCGCGGTCACCACGCTGGCCACGATCAGCGAGCGCCGGACCGACCGCCTCCTGAACCCCGATCTGTCGGGGCTCCCGGCCTTCCTCGCGCCCGAGCCGGGCCTCATGTCGGGGATGATGATGATGCAGGTGACCGCGGCGGCCCAGGTGGCCCGCTGCCGCCAGCTCGCCGCTCCGGCGAGCGTGGGGACGATCCCCACCGGGGCTTCCAAGGAGGACCACGTCTCCATGGGCATGCACGCGGCCGACCAGGCGCGCGAGGCGCTCCTCTGCCTCGAGAGGGTGCTGGCCGTGGAGCTCCTGGCCGCCGCCCAGGCCATCGACCTCCTGGCCCCGCTGCGGCCCGGGAAGGGCGTGCAGGAAGCCATCCGGCTCCTCAGGGAGCGGGTTCCGCACCTCGAGGAGGACCGCCCGCAGGCGCCCGACATACGGTCCGTCGTGTCGTTGATGCGCGAGGACGCGCTCCCGGCTCTCGCCGGGGCGTACGCGATCGCGGAGGGCGGGGGATTGTAGTTGGACACCGGGGCGGCCTAGATTCCATGCTGCCGCAGGAGCGTCCCCGTGCCGCCCGCGACGTCGCGGACGAGCCCCGGAGCGAGTGATGCCGAGCGTATCCTACCTCAAAGACAAGGCCCGGAAGGAAGAGAAGCGGGGCAACTGGTCCCGGGCCGTCGACTATTACTGGCAGGCCGTGGAGCGCGCCGAGCGGGGCGGCGAGCTCATGGGCGAGCTGGGTCTCTACAACCGCATCGGCGACCTCCTGCTCCGGATGGACAGCACCGATGCGGCGATCGACGCCTATCTGGAAGGCGTCGAGCGCTACGGCGAGGAGGGACTGCACGCCCCCGCCGTGGCCATGTGCAACAAGATCCTCCGCCTGGCGCCGCAGCGTCACGACGTCCGTCGTCGTCTCGTCCAGCTCCACCTCGACTCCGGCCTGATCGCGGACGCGCGGCAGGCCCTCCTCGACTACGTTCGCAGGGCCGACGACGCCGACCTCGAGGGGGAGGCCCTCACGGCCATTCTCGAGTTCCTCGAGACCGCGGCGGACGACGAGCTGCGTATGCACGCGGCCCTCCGGCTCGAGGAGAAGAATCGGCCTCGGGACGCCCTCGAGCAGCTCCGGGCCGTCCGGAAGGCACGCCTGGAGCGTGGCGAGGACACCGCGCCGATCGAGGCCCGCATCGAGTCTCTCGCATCCCGGCTTCCGTCCGAGATGATCGAGCAAGCGGAGTCCGAGCCGGCCGGGAAGGAGCCCGTGGCCGCCGCGGAGCCGGACGAGCCCGTGGCCGCCGCGGAGCCGGAGAAACCCGCGACTCGCTCGGCCCCCGAGGAGCCGCCCGCCCCCGAGGAGCCGCCCGCCCCCGAGGAGCCGCCCGTCCCCGAAGAGGTCGTGCCCGAGAAGCCGAAGGCCGGCAAGAGGAAGGCGCCACGGAAGCCTCCCTCGGAGAAGCGCCCGGCCCGCAGGTCGGCCAGGAAGGCTGCCCCGCTCGCTCCGGCACCGGAGCCGACGGAGGGCGCGGAGAAGATTCCCCGGTACCGGCGCGCGCTGCCGGAGGACGTCCCGCGACTCGCGGCCGAGGCGCCGGTTCGCGCGGAGACGGTCCGGACCGAGCCCGAGCCCGCGCTGGCGGCCCATGGAGCGGCGGCCGGAGCCGCGGGGACGGCCGTCTCCGCGATGCGGACGGACGAGGGCCTGCAGCCGCCGGTCGTGTCCCCTCCCATGTCGCTCGTGCGGATCCGTCCCGTGTCCGGGGCCGCGATATCGGCCGGAGAGGCGGCGCCGGCGCGGGAGGGCGCGGGCGAGTCCGCGGTCTCGGACCCTGACGCCCGGCGACCGGTTCCGGATCGGGGGAGCGGCGGCGTCGTGGTGCGATGGGGCCCCGTCCCGGCGGGGCTCCCGCAGGTCGACGGCGGCCGCGTCCTCCCGGCGGAGCGTCACGCGCCCGGCGAGGGCCGACCCGAAGCATCGCCCGTGTGGGATCGGCTCGCGCTCCGTCCGCTCGCGAACGGCGTCGCGAGGCCCGCGGATGCGGCGCCGGCGCACTCGGCTCAGGCGGGGCCCGCCGCTTGGTCCGCCTGCCGCCCCGCCGGGTCGCGGGCCGCGGCCACCGAGGATATGACGCCGACCACCGAGCCTCCCTCCGGCTCGCGGACCGATGGACATGCCGTCGATGCCGAACCGGTCCGGCTCGAGCTGCTCGTCGTGGTCCCGGCCGACCCCCAGCTGATGGGGGGCGCGCTCGGGCGCGTGGAGGCGCTGAGGGTCGGTCGCGACCCCCGGGGCTCGACCTCGCCGGGGTCCGACGAGGAGGGCGCGACCCGAGACGGAGCCCGGACGGGCGGGGTGCTGGGCGGCCTGCGACGCATCGGGCTTCTCCGGGACGACGATGGGACGGAGGCTCCCGAGGCGGGGCTTCCGACGGCGTCGGACGCCCCGGTTCCCGGGCTGTCGGCGCCGGCTCCGGACCTCGAGACCGGCCCGGCGCGCATCGGGACGGTGGCGTTGCAGCCGGCCGAGCGAGAGCCCCACGCCGAGGTCGCGGTCGCGGGCCCCCCGACGAGCGTTATCCTCGCCGGGGTCGAGGACCTGGCGCCGGATCGGGCCCCGTGGGAGCCGGAACTCGAGCCCGAGGAGGACGCGCCGCCGCAGGCCGAGGCCGAGACGGCCGCGGAGCCGCAGGCCGAGCCGGAGGAGGCGGCCGCGAAAGCGGACGAAGCCGTCGAGGAGACGGTCGAAAGCGCGGAGGTCACCCGGCAGGAAGCGGCGGTCGAGGAGGAGGCCGACGTCGAGCCGCCCGTCGAGCCGGAGGCGGCCGAGCCCGCGGCCGAGGTCGAAGAGGAGGCGGCCGCGTCCGAGCCCGAGGAGGCGTCGGCTGAACCGGTGGAAGAGGCGCCGTCTGATCCGGTGGAGGAGGCGCCGGCAGAACCGGAGGAGCCCGCCCACGAGAGCCTCACGTCCATTCTCAAACGACGCTGGGCCGACGTCGCACCCGGCTCGCGGGATTCTTCTCCCCCTTCCGCCGCCTCCGCTCCGCGCGTCGAGGAGGCCGCTCCGAAGGACGGAGGATCGACGGCTGCCGACGAGGCGGGACCGCCCTCGGAGTCGGAGCCGAAGATCGCCGCGGAGGCCGGAAGCGAGCCGGACCTCCACGAGCCGGAGCCGGACGAGAGCTCCCCCGAGGAGGCCGCGGCCTCGCACCTTGAAGCGTTGCTCACCCCCGACACGGACCGGGACGAGGACGTGCCGGACCTCACGTCCATGCTCGAGCGCATGGGATGGCTCGGAGGCGGCGCGGGCGGGGCTCAGCCGACCGCCGGCGAGGAGAGCCGTGCGGAGGACGAGAGCCGCGCCGAGGAGGTCGTGCATCCCGCTCCCTGGAAGCGCTCGTCGGACGCGAACGCCGCGATCGACGACGAGGACCGGCCGGTGGTCGACGAGGACGTTCCGAACCTGACGGGCATGCTCAGGTCGCTGGGCTGGCTCGGCAGCGCCGAGGATGAGGCCGAGGAGGGCGAAGCGCCCGCCGAAGGGAAGGGAAGCTGAGATGGCGAGGGTGAAGCAGCTCAAGACGGCTGCGCGAAGGGAGGAGCAGCGGGAGAATTGGGCCCGTGCCATCGAGCTGTATCGCCGCGCCCTCGATACCTCCCGGGAGACGCGGGACGGGCTTCCGGACCTGGGGCTGTACAACCGGATCGGCGACCTCTACCTGCGGCAGAGCGAGCCCGCCAGCGCGATCGAGTACTACCTGGAGGCCGTCGATCGATACGCCGAACAGCAGCTCTACGGCGGCGCGATCGCCCTGTGCGACAAGGTCCTGCGCATCGACCCCGACCAGGTGGACGTCTACCGGCGCCTGGGACGACTCCACGCCGCCAGCGGCCTGGTGGCCGAGGCCCGGGCCAATTTCCTGGAGTACGCCTCGCGCCTGGAGGAGAAGGGCGAGGAGGCGGCTACCCTCGAGGCCTTCCTCGAGCTGGCCCGGCTCACCGACGACGGCGTGCTCTACGTCGAGGTCGTGGACCGCCTGCTCGAGCGGGGGGACCGCGAGCGCGCGGTGGCGGAGCTCCGCTACCTGCGCGGCGCCTCGGACAGGTTCCGGGGGATCGAGGAAGCCGTTCGGGAGCGCCTGGGGTCGGTGGCCCCCGAAGAGCTGGCGTCCGAAGAGTCCGACGCGCCTGAGGAGCCGCCGGTGGCCCCTCCCGATGCCGAGCCCGCCTCGGAGGGGAGGAAGGAGCTTGGTTCCGAGACGTCGGAGGCGGCGATGAAGGCCGCCGAGGAAGAGGGGGACCTGTCCGGGGCGCTGGCCATCGCGGCGCGCCTCCTCGAGGCGGACCCGGACAGCGTCCCCCTCCACCGTGAGAGGGTGGAGCTGGCCCTGGCGCTCGAGGAAGAGAAGGTCCTCGTGCGGGCCTACCTGGGCCTGGCGGCGTGTCTCGAGCGGACGGGATCGCACGAGGCCGCCCGCGACGTGTACCAACGCATCCTGGGACTCGCGCCGGGTCACGAGAAGGCGCGGAGGGCGCTGGACCGACTCGAGCCGGAGGCGGAGGCTCCCCCGCTGCCCGCGTCCGGGGAGACGCCACGCCGGCCCTCCGGCGAGGAGGCCGGCGACCGGGCGCTCGACGACATGCTCGTGGGCTTCCGGGCTCGGGAGGACGCTGCGGCGGAGGACGCGGATCCGGCCGCCCGCTGCGACTTCGGGGTCACGCTTCGCGGGATGGGGCGCCTCGAGGATGCGATCCGGGAGTTCCAGGCGGCGGCGCGGGCGCCCGAGCCACCGATCCGGGCCTTCGAGCTGCTGGGGGAGTGTTTCCTCGAGGAGGGCCTCCACCGCGTGTCGATCCGGGTCCTGACCCGGGCCCTGCGCCAGCCGGGCTACCGGGAGGTCGACCTGCTGGGCGTCCTCTACCTGCTGGGCGTGGCCCGCCAGGCCACGGGGCAGATCGAGGAGGCGCTCGAGTGCTTCGAGCGCGTCTACAGCGTCGACATCGACTTCCGGGACGTGGGAGACCGGATGCGGGCCTGCGCCCTTTGACACTCCCGCGGACGGCCTTCTACATTGGGCGGCCGTCGACGGGCGGTCCGAGAGGACGGCCGACAGGATCCCATGCCGCGTGAAGCCATGCTCGAGGCCGCCCCCTCCTCCCTCAGATCGATCCGAGAGCCGATACGGACCCGTCTCGAGGCGGTCCGCGACCGCCTGGTCGAGATGGCCGCCGATGGCTACGCCGCCGTCGACGAGATCTCGGAGTACCTCACCGCGCTCGAGGGAAAGCTCGTGCGCCCCATGCTGGTTCTGCTCTCCAACGAGGTCGGCGGGACCCCCGACGAGCGGGCGATCGACCTGGCCGCCGTCGTGGAGATGGTGCACGTGGCCACGCTGGTCCACGACGATGCGGTCGACCACTCGGTCCGGCGCCGCGGCCAGCCGACCATCAACTCGCGGTGGACGTACCAGGTGGCGATCATCATGGGGGACTTCCTCTATTCCCGGGCCGTGACACGCCTGGCCGAGATGGGGAGCGTGGAGGCGGTCGAGATCCTCGGACGGGCGGCCAACCGCATGACGGTGGGGGAGATGCGGCAGCTCATGGCCCACGATGCCCTGGACGCGACGGAGGAGGACTACGAGCTTCTGTGCGAGTGCAAGACGGCATCGCTGATGGCGGCCGCGTGCGAGCTCGGTGCCCTGGTGGGCCGCCCCGAGCTCCGCGAGCCGCTCCGGCTGTACGGCTACGAGCTCGGGATGGCCTTCCAGGTGAGCGACGACCTCCTGGACTACACGGCGTCCTCGCGGATCCTCGGGAAGCCCACGGGGCTGGATCTGCGCGAGCACAAGGTCACGCTGCCGCTGATCGCCGCCCTGCCCGAGATGACGGTGGAAGAGCGTGCACGCGTGGAGAGTCTCTTCTCCGATCCCGAGCCCGGCAGGGACCTCGTCGACGAGGTCGTGGAGATCGTGGAGCGGCGCGGAGGGCTGGACTACGCCAGGCGCCGGGCGCGCGAGTGGGCGGAGCGGGCGGCCGGCCGGCTGGAGGATCTTCCGGAGGGGCCCGCCACCGGGGCTCTCTCCGGGGCGGTGGATTTCGTGGTCTCGCGCCGCAGCTGAGCCGGGCCGGCGCGTTCGAGCAGACGACACCCGGGAGGAAGGGCACGCGAGATGGAGTTCGGGGGTACCCGTAAGAAGACGGGACGGCGGGTCGTGTTCATCGTGGCCGGCGGGCTGCTGGTGGGGGCCCTGCTGACCCAGGTGGTCGGCCTGGCCTTCCCGCCGAGCGCGGCGCGGGAGTTCTTCGTGACGACCGTCTCCGCCACGTTCGGACCGCTGGCTGTGGACCTTCGCGTGATCGCGTTGACGCTGGGCCCGCTCGTCCTCCGGGTGAACGTGCTCAGCGTCGTGGGCGTGGTGCTCGTGGCCTGGTTCTCGCGATCCCTGCTCTGATGGAGGGAAGCCTCCGACCGTGACGGTCGCGCGGTTCGGACGGCGGACCCACACAAGGATGGCATGACATGTTTGGTGGACTCGGCGTACCGGAGCTCATCCTCATCTTCTTCATCGTCCTCCTCTTTTTCGGGGCGCGCCGCCTGCCGGAGATCGGCGGCTCCCTCGGGAAGGGGATCCGGGAATTCAAGGACTCCCTGTCGGGTCTGGAGGAGGACGTGAACCGGGAGATCCCGCCGGGCGAGCGCTCGAGGGACGAATCGGCCGGGGGGAGCGGGGAGACGGAGCGACGGGAGGAGCCCCGGGCCTGAGTCGAGGTCCTGGGGGGGCGCCGGGGCGCGAGGCGCCCCGGGCGTCCGGTCACGCTCCGTGCGGCATCCCGTCAGGTGGTCGGAGCCGCGCGCGATGCGCTGACTTCCTCCCGGAGGTCCTGGATGTCCGCGTCGTCGTGAAGCGCCTGCAGCCACTGCTGCAGGTACCCCTGCCGGGACTGCGAGACCACCTGCTGGCGTAGCCGGCTCTCGGCACGCTGGAAGCTCGCACGATCCGGCTTCGTCCGTCCGATCACCTCCACCAGAGCCACGTTCCCGTCCGCGTCCATGCCACCCGAGAGTCTCCCTTCCGGGAGCCCGAAGGCCGCGCCGATCGCCTCCGATCCGCGACCGAGCCCCGGCACGAAGTCCGTGCGAGTGAACGAAGGGCTCGCCTGGACCTGCCAGCCCTGCGAGGCGGCCAGTGCCTGGAGGCCCCCGTGGCTCTGGCGGGCGCCGGCCGCCAGGCTGTCGAGGCGCCGGCGGAGGACGTCGTGCTTCTTCCTGGCCACGAGCTCCTGGCGGATCCGGCTCCGGACGGTCTCCAGCGGCGCGGTGCCGGCGGGAGAGCGGCTCTCGAGCTGGAGCATGTGGTAGCCGAGGTCGTTCTCGAAGAACTGGCTCACCTCCCCGACCGTCGTCCCCGGGTCGAACGCCCAGTCCACGGCCACCCCCAGCGCGCCGGCGCCGGGGACGAACTGCGCTCCGCTGTTCAGCTCGACGCCTCGCCGGACCTGGAGGCCCATGGTGTCGGCCGCGGGCTTCAGCCCCTGGCTGAGCGCGAGGCCCTCCAGATTGTCCATCTCGTCGAAGATCCGGTCCTCGTGCTCCGGCGTGAGCCGGACGGGCACCAGGATGTCCTGGACGGAGATCGAGTCCCCGCTCCGAGAGCCGACGCGGAGGAGATGGTAGCCCGAGTCGGCCAGCACCGGCCGGGACACGCGCCCCGTCGCCAGCGCGAACGCCGCCGAGTCGGCCGCCCCCACGAGGTCGCCGCGGTGCATCCATCCGAGGTCGCCGCCCCGGAGCCCGGTCGTGCTGTCGGCCGAGGCGGTCTTCACGAGGTCGGAGAACTCCCGCTGCCCCGACTCGACGAGCGAGCGCAGCGAGTCGGCCCGCTCGCGGGCCGCCGCCGAATCCGCGGCGGTCGGCTGCTCGGAGATCGTCACGAGGTCGACCGTCGCCGTGGCGGGCCGCTGGAAGCGGTCGGGATGCGCGTCGTAGAAGTCCCGGATGTCCCCGTCGGTCACGGTCACGGCGCTGTCGGGGATGACCGAGCCCGGGTCCAGGCTCACGAACCGCACGCGGGCCGTCTCGCTCTGATCCACGTAGCGCTGCCAGAGCTCGGCGTCGCTCACGTCGACCTCCTGGGAGACCAGCTGGAGCAGCTTGGACCGCGGCAGGACGTTCCGGTAGTAGTCCTCGATCTGCTTGAGGAGGTTCGGATCCACGCCCGGCCGGGAGAAGAACGCCTGGTACTTCTGGTAGTCGAACTGTCCGTTCGTCTGGAACGCGGGATGGTTGCGGAGCGACGGCGGCGGGCTCGTCCTGAACGCCTCCCGGATCTCGGCGTCGCTGACGCGGATCCCCAGCCGGTCGAGCTCCTGCTGCATCAGGATGTCATCGATCATCTGGGTCCAGGCCTGCTGGGTGACCCGGTAGACCTGCTCGTCGGTCAGGGGCTGGGTGGAGCCCTGACGCGCCTGATCGAGGACGTTCTGGAGGTATCGGTTCCACTCCACGTAGTGGATCTGCTGCCCGTTCACCGAGCCCACGACCGGGTTGGCGCCCGTCTGGGTGGTCTGCTGGCGGCTCTGGACCCAGTCGAAGACGAGCCAGCCGACGAAGGCCACCGTCAGTATGAGCATGATCCACTTGGTGTTCTCGCGCATCGCGCGCATGACCATGGGCGCGTGTCCTCCTGGCTGGGTTTGTCCGTGGGAGCGACCCCGCGAGGGGGCCCTGAATGCCGAGCGGCCGAGAGCCCCGGCCGCGACGTCCCCGTGTGTCGACCCGTCGTGTGGAAACCCCGCAAACTTACCGGAGGTCCGGGATCCGGGCAACGAGAGGGAAACCGGCGCGCGCGTTGACACGTGGCGAGAGAGGCCGGTATCTTCGCTCCGTTTCGACTCGTAGCGCCACGCCTCGTCCCCACGCCCGTATGGACCCGTTCATGACCGATCCCGATCTTCGACAAGAGATAGGCCGTCTCGAAGCGCAGCTCGCGGCGCATCCCGGAAGCCTCCTGTTCGCCCGGCTCGCGGATCTGGTCCGCAAGGACGGGGACGCCGGGCGCGCGCTCGAGATCCTCGAGCGCGGCCTCGAGGCCCATCCGGAGTACCTGAGCGCGCATATCGTCAGGGCGCGCGCTCTCGAGGACCTGGGCCGCGACTCGGAAGCGGAGGAGGCGTACCGCCTCGTCGTGGACCTCGACGAGCAGAACCTCGTGGCCCTGGACGCGCTCGCCCGGGCCGCCGAGCGGCGGAGCGACCGGGACGCGGCCATCTCGTGGTACGAGCGCCTGCTGGCCGTCGATCCGAGGAACGGCGAGGCGGAGGTCAGACTGCAGGAGCTGCGGGAGGGCGCCGGGAACGGGACTTCCGAGGACGGGCCCCCCGAAGAGGAGTCCTTCGGAGAAGAGCCCGCCGGCGAGATCGACGAGCCTCCCGAGGAGGCGCCCGCGTCCGGGACCGGCGAGCCCGAGCCCCACGACGCCTTCGGCATCGAGGCGGGAGACGAGCTCCGGTCGGCCAGGTGGCCCTGGGACGGGGAGCCGGGTTCCGAGGCGAAGGAGGCGCTTCCCTCCGACGAGGTCATGGCTTTCTCCGGAGACGAGCCCGGAGCCGCGACCGACGAGGGTGTCGGCCCCGGCTCCGAGGGGGAGCCCGGGGAAGCGTTCTCCGACTGGGGGGTGGTGTCCCTCGAGGAAGCGAAGCCTCCCGCCGCCGGGGAGGAAGAGCCGGCCGCCGAGGGAGGAGAGCTCCCGAGCGACGGGGAGGAAGCCGGGTCCGGTTGGGAGGAGCCCGAGCCGGAACCCGCCCCCGAATGGGAGGATCTCGAGGCTCGCGGAGAGGATCTCCTGGCGGAATGGGACGATGTCGAGCCGGAGGAGGCCGATTCCGTTTCCGGGGCGGCCGGGGAGGAGCTCGAGGAGGACTCCGACCTGCCCACCGAGACGCTGGCGAACCTGTATGCCAGCCAGGGGCTCTACCGGGAGGCCGTCACGATCTACGAGGAGCTCGTCCGCAGGCGCCCGCACGACGAGGCGCTTCTCGAGCGGCTGCGGGCCGCCCGCGAGGAGCTCGACGAGGCCGTCGGCGGGGGCGCGGACGAGCCCGCGGAGCCGGACATCGCCGCGGAGCCTCCCGGGGAGTCCGGTGAGGAGCCCGCCGCCGCGGGAGCGGCCCCCGGCGAGGAGGTGCCCGAGCCGACCATGCGCGAGCACCTCCTGGCGCTCCTCCGCGGAGAGGCCGTCCCCGACGTTCCGACGCGTGAGGGCGGCGCGTGAGGGCCCGGGCGTGACGGCCGCCGGCCGGCGCGTGGGCGTCGTCCACGGGCCCAACCTCGACCTCCTGGGCGGACGCGAGGCGGAGCACTACGGGACGGAGACGCTCGAGGAGATCGACGCGCGGCTCGAGGAGCGGGCGGCCGAGCGAGGCGTGGAGGTCCTCACCTTCCAGTCGAACGCCGAGGGCGACCTGATCGACTGGATCGGGTCCCGGGCGCCGGACGTCGCGGGCTGGCTCGTGAACGCCGGCGGTCTCACGCACTCCAGCGTGGTGCTCCGCGATGCCCTCGTCGCTTCCGGCCGGCCGTTCGTGGAGGTGCACCTCTCGAACGTCCACGCGCGGGAGCCGTTCCGGAGGAGGTCCCTCCTCTCGGACGTGGCCGTGGGCGTGGTGTGCGGCTTCCGCGGGGACAGCTATCTGCTGGCGCTCGACGGTCTCCTGGCCCACCTGGGCGCCGGGTGAGTGGCGAGGAGACGGGGGAGCCGGGCCACAGCGCCGCCTTCGCCGACCGGCTGGACCGGCTCCGGGGCCGCCTGTCCGCGGAGTCGCTCGATGGCCTGGTTACGGGCCATCCTCCCAACGTCCGCTATCTGTCGGGCTTCACGGGTTCGAGCGGCCTCCTCGCGATCCTGCCGGACCGGGCCGTCCTCATCACAGACTTCCGCTACGAGGAGCAGGCCGGCTCGGAGCTCTCGCCGTCCTTCGAGCTGGAGATCGCGCGAGACGGCGGCTTCGGGCTCCTCGGGGAGCTCCTGGGCGCAGGGGGCGCCGGCCTGCGGCTGGGCTTCGAGGCCGAGCACGTGACCGTGCGGGACCACGGGCTTCTGGAGGAGAAGGCGTCGGGACCGGAGTGGACCGCCACCTCCGACCTCGTCGAGGCCCTGCGCGCCCGGAAGGACGCCGCCGAGCTGGCCCTCCTGGGGCGCGCGGCGGACGTGGCCTGCCGGGCCCTGGCCCGGACGCTGGAGGCGGTCGAGGCCGGCATGACGGAGCTGGAGGTGACCGCCGAGCTCGAGCACGACCTGCGCAGCGAGGGCTCGGAGGGCCCCGCGTTCGAGACCATCGTCGCCGCGGGGCCCCGCTCCGCCCTCCCGCACGCGCGGCCGTCCGAGCGACCGCTCGCCGGGGGGGATCTCCTCCTCATCGACTTCGGGGCCGTGATCGGGGGATACCGCTCGGACATCACCCGGACGTTCGTCCTCGGACCGTCCGCGCCGTGGCAGGAGGAGGTCCATGCCGCGGTGCTGGCCGCCCGCAAGGCCGCCCTGGAGGCGGCGCGCCCCGGAGTCCCGGCCCGGGACGTGGACGCGGCGACCCGGGACAGCCTCGAGGCCGCCGGGTTCGGGGAGAGGTTCGGGCACGCCACCGGCCACGGGATCGGGCTCGAAGTGCACGAGGGCCCGGGGCTGTCGCGACGGTCGGACGCCATCTTGCGAGAGGACCACGTGGTAACGATCGAGCCCGGCGTGTATCTTCCGGGCCGCGGCGGAGTGAGGGTCGAGGACGACGTCGTGTTGGGCGCCGGCGGAGCCCGGCTGCTCACCGACTTCCCCGCCGACCTCCGCGAGCTCTGAGAGACCGGAACACGGGACATGGCGTCTACATCGGATTTCAGGAACGGGATGGTGATCGAGCTCGATGACGAGCTCTGGGCCATCACGTACTTCCAGCACGTGAAGCCGGGGAAGGGCGGGGCGTTCGTCCGCACCAGGCTCAAGAACGTCATGACGGGGGCGGTGGTCGACCGTACCTTCAGGGCGGGTGAGAGGGTGCAGGAGGTGCGCCTCGTCCGCCGTCCGCTCCAGTACAGCTACACGGACGGGAACCTGTACTATTTCATGGACATGGAGACCTACGAGATGGTCCCGCTCTCGGCCGGCGCCATCGGCGAGGACCAGCTGCGCTACCTGACCGAGAACCTCGAGTGCCAGGGCCTCACGCGCGATAGGGAGGTGCTGGCCATCGAGCTGCCGCAGTTCGTCGAGCAGCGCGTGGTGGACACCGAGCCCGGGGTGCGGGGCGACACGGCCCAGGGCGGGACGAAGCCGGCCAGGCTCGAGGCGGGAGCCGTCGTGCAGGTGCCGCTGTTCATCGAGGAGGGCGACGTGGTGAGAGTCGACCGGACGGAGGACAAGTACCTGGAACGGGTGAGCTCATGATGGACCTCGACTGGATCCGGCGCCTGCTAGAGCTCGTCGACGATTCCGACGTCGACACGCTCGAGATCCGACGGTTCGGCACGCACGTGCGGATCTCCAAGAGCCCGCCGGTGGCGGCTGGTGGCGGGCCCGCCCGCGTGGTCTCCGCGGGCGGCGGAGCGGGAGCGGGCGGGCCGGCCCCGGCCGCGCCCCGGCCCACGGGGACAGCGCAGGCCGGAGGTGGAAAGGCGGCCGGCGGAGCGGCCGGGACGGAAGAGGCCGACGCGGGCGGCGAGTCCGGGGACGCCGGCGGGGACGAGGACCTGCACGCGGTCAGCTCCCCGATGGTGGGCACGTTCTACCGGGCCCCGGCGCCCGACGCTCCGCCCTACGTGGAAGTGGGCGACCGCGTCCGGAAGGGCCAGACGCTGTGCATTCTCGAGGCGATGAAGCTCATGAACGAGCTAGAGTCCGAGGTGGCCGGCGTCATCCGGGAGGTCAGCGTGGAGAACTCGGAGCCGGTCGAGTACGGCCAGGTCCTGTTCCGCATCGAGGTCGACGGTAAGAGCTGAGCGAGGGCTGGCGTGTTCGAGAAGGTCCTGATCGCGAATCGCGGGGAGATCGCGCTCCGCGTCATCCGCGCCTGCCGGGAGCTGGGCGTGGCCACCGTGGCCGTCTACTCGGAGGCCGACCGGGAGTCGCTCCACGTCAGGTTCTCGGACGAGGACGTGTGCATCGGCCCGCCGCCCAGCCGCGAGAGCTATCTGAACATCCCGCGCATCATCGCCGCCGCCGAGGTCACGGGCGCGGACGCCATCCATCCGGGCTACGGCTTCCTGGCGGAGAACGCCGAGTTCGCCGAGGTGTGCGAGCGCTCGGGGTTCACGTTCATCGGGCCGACCGCCGAGCACATACGGAAGATGGGCCACAAGGCCGAGGCCCGGCGCGCCATGGCGAACGCCGGAGTCCCGGTCGTCCCGGGGACGGAGGGGACGATCGACGACCCCGAGGAGGCCGAGGCCGAGGCCGAGCGCATCGGCTTCCCGGTGATGATCAAGGCCGCGGCGGGCGGGGGCGGCAAGGGGATGAGGGTGGCCCGCGACGCCGAGGAGTTCCGCAGCGCGTTCAGCATGGCCCGCAACGAGGCGGGCGCCGCCTTCGACGACCCCTCGGTGTACGTGGAGCGCTTCGTCGAGGAGCCCCGCCACGTGGAGATCCAGATCATGGCGGACCGCCACGGAAACCTCGTCCATCTGGGCGAGCGGGACTGCACGATCCAGCGCCGGCATCAGAAGCTCATCGAGGAGTCGCCCAGCCCGGTCCTCACGCCGGAGACCCGGGAGGCCATGGGCGATGCGGCCATCAAGGGCGCTCGGGCCATCGGCTACCGGAACGCCGGCACCGTCGAGTTCCTCCTGGGCGCGGACGGTTCCTTCTATTTCATGGAGATGAACACCCGGATCCAGGTCGAGCACCCGGTCACCGAGTGGGTCACCTCCACCGACATCGTCAAGGAGCAGATCCGGGTGGCGGCGGGCGAGCAGCTCTCGTTCCCGGCCCACACCGAGCTGGTGGGGCACGCGATCGAGTGCCGCATCAACGCCGAGGACCCCGACCACGACTTCCGGCCCGCTCCGGGCACCGTGACCGCCTTCCACGCGCCGGGAGGGCCCGGCGTCAGGGTGGACACCCACATCTACGCGGGTTACAGGGTCCCGCCCTACTACGACTCGCTGCTCGGGAAGCTCGTCGTCCACGACAAGACCAGGGAGGCGGCGCTCAGGAAGGCCGAGTACGCCCTGGAGGAGTTCGTGATCGAGGGGATCCCCACCACCATCTCCTTCCTGCAGCGGGTGCTCCGCCATCCCGACTTCGTGGCCGGCCGGATCGACACCGGCTTCCTGGAGCGCATGCGCGACGGGGGATGAAGCTCCGCGTCGGGCTCCTGCCGCCGGCCGTTCGCGAGAATGAGGTGGAGGGCCGGGTGGCCGTGGTGATCGACGTGATCCGCTTCTCGACCAGCGTCCTGGTCGCGCTCGAGGCGGGAGCCGCGGAGGTCCGGACCGCGCCCTCTCCCGCCGATGCGGTACGGCTCGCCGAGAGCCTCGGCCGCTCCGCGGTGCTCCTGTGCGGCGAGGTGGGCGGTGAGCCCATCCCGGGGTGGGACCTGGGCAACTCGCCGCGCGAGCTCGCCTCGGGGCGGGTCGCCGGCCGCACACTGGTGTACAGCACGACGAACGGCACGCGGGCTCTCGAGCGGGTCCGGGGAGCGGAGCACGTCCTCGTGGGCTGCCTGCGGAACCTGGGAGCGGTCGCGGCCCGGGTGCGCGAGCTCGCGGCTCCCACCCTGGTCGTGTGCGCGGGGCGGGAGGGCCGGGTCGGGCTGGACGACGCCTGGTGCGCCGGTCTCCTGGCCGGCCGCGTGTCGGAGCACGGGGGTCTGCACGAGCTGGACGATGGCGCCCGCGTGGCCGTCGCGGCCGCACGCTCGCTCGGCATCCCCGACCGGGACGCGCTCGCCGCCACCGGGGCCGGAGCCGCGCTGGTGAACATCGGGTACGGAGGAGATCTGGACGTGTGCGCGGAGATGGACGCCACGGGCGCCGTCCCCGTGCTCGTGGAGAGCGGATTGGTGCTGGAGGGCGCGGCGGCGTGAGAGCGGATCGCGGTACGCATCGGCAGGAGGCCCTGGGCGTGGGTCTCGTGGCCCTCGGGCTCCTCCTGACCCTCGCCATCCTCCCGGCCGCCCTCTCCTCGGGCGCGGCCGGAGGGAACCTCGTCGGTCCCGCCGGAGCGGCGCTCTACCGCTGGCTCAGCTATGCCTTCGGGCCCACGGCCTTTCTGGTCGCGGCGCTTCCCATCATCTGGAGCCTGTGGTGCTTCGGCCTCGCGGAGCCGGAGACGGCGGGCCGCTGGTCCGCGTTCGCGGCCACGGTGCTCGCGCTCGTGCCGACCGGGATCTGGCTCCTCACCGGCGGCGGCGCGGCGGGCTATCGTGAATCGATCGGCGCCGTGGGCCGAACCTTCGGGATCCTCCTGCAGGGAGGGTTCGGGACGGCGGGCGGCGCGATCATCCTCCTGGGCGTGCTCGTGGCGCTCTCGGTCCTCACGCTCGGTTGGTCCCCCTCCCGAGGCTTCGGGGGGCTCGTGCGGGCCGTCGGGGGCGGCCTGACGGGCGCCGGCCGCCTGGCCCGCGCCGCGGGCGGTCGGGCCCGGACCGCGGCCCGCGCGGCGGGAGGGGCCGCGAGCGGGGGTGAGCCGTCCCCGTGGGAGACGGTGCGGGCGGTCGGCGAGGAGGACGGCGCGGAGCCGGAGGCCGCCAGCGGCGCGACGGCCGGGGCCGAACGGGCCGGGGCGCCCGGCGCGGACGAGAGCGGCCAGACCGAGCTCGACCTGGCCGATTACGGGGACCTGAGCCAGACCGAGCTCCCCCCGATCGACCTGCTCGAGAAGCCCGACCGCTCGTCCAGCGGGCTGGAGGAGCGCGAGCTCCGCTCCCTGGGCCAGATCCTGGTGGACAAGCTCGGGACGTTCAGGGTCGAGGGGGAGATCCGGGGATGGACCACGGGCCCGGTCGTGACCCAGTTCGAGATCGTCCCCGCCGCCGGCGTCAAGGTCGGACAGATCGCGGCCCTGGCCGACGACCTGGCGCTCGCGCTCAAGGCGCCCTCGGTGCGCATCGTGGCCCCGATCCCGGGGAAGGGCGCCGTGGGAGTCGAGGTCCCCAACCCGGATCCCGAGATCGTCCGCCTGCGGGAGGTGCTCGAGTCGCCCGCCTACCGGCGCTCGCGGGCGCTCCTCCCCCTCGCCCTGGGACGAGACCTGGCCGGGTCGCCCTACTGCGCGGACCTGTCGCGGATGCCGCACCTCCTCATCGCAGGCGCCACGGGCTCCGGCAAATCGGTGTGCATCAACACGATCATCACGAGCCTCATCTATCGCTACACGCCCCGCGAGCTCCGACTCCTCATGATCGACCCGAAGATGGTCGAGCTCAGCGTGTACGACGACCTGCCGCACCTCCGCCATCCCGTGGTGACGGACAACCAGGAGGCCGCGTCTATCCTACGGTGGGCGGTCCTGGAGATGAACCGCCGGTACGAGCTCCTGTCGGCCAACGGCTGCAGGAGCCTGCGCGAGTTCAACCGGCGCGTCCGGGACGGCGTCACCCTTCGGCGGCGAGGCTCCTCGGACCGGGAGTACGAGGGGGACGAGCTCCCCTACGTCGTGCTCCTCATCGACGAGCTGGCCGACCTGATGATGACCGTGCAGTCGGAAGTCGAGGGGCCGCTGGCCATGCTGGCCCAGAAGGCCAGGGCGGTCGGGCTCCACCTCGTCATAGCGACGCAGAGGCCCTCGGTGAACGTGATCACGGGACTGATCAAGGCCAACTTCCCCAGCCGGATCGCCTTCCGGGTGGCGTCCAAGACGGACAGCCGGACGATCCTGGACCAGAACGGGGCGGAGAGCCTCCTCGGGAACGGGGACATGCTCTTCCTCCCGCCCGGGGAGGCCGACCCGGTGCGGATCCAGGGAGCCTACCTGGACGGGGACGAGACCGAGCGCCTGATCGGCTGGTACCGGGAGAGGGCGGCGCAGGCGGCCGAGGAGGAGACGTCCGGGGAGGAGCGGGACATCCTGGACATCGTCCGCGAGCACGACGAGGAGGCAGCGCGGGTGGACGTGGTCGAGGAGGTGCTCGAGGACCGCGACGAGCTCTTCCGCCAGGCGGCCGAGATCGTGATCGCGAACGACTCGGGCTCGACGAGCCTCCTGCAGCGGCGCCTGAGGATCGGCTACGGCCGCGCCGCGCGGATCATCGACCAGCTCCACCACGCCGGCGTCGTGGGCCCGGCCCAGGGCTCGCAGCCCCGGGAGGTGCTGGTCACGCTGGATCGGCTGGATGCCGTACTCGAGCAGGGAGGCGACGATGCGAGGGCGTGAGATCGTGCCCCTGGTGGTGGCGGTGGCCGCCGTGGCGGCGGCCCCGCCGGCCGGCACCGCCGCGTCCTCGTGCGGCGGCGACGTCCGGGCGCTCCTGGCCCGGGCCGAGGCCCGCTACGACTCGCTGCACTCCCTGGAGGCCTCCTTCGAGCAGGTCCTGGAGGTCCCGCTCCTGGACCAGAAGCGCGAGGGCCGCGGGACCTGGTACCAGGAGGGAAGGGCGCGCTTCCGGATGGACTTCAGCGACCCGCCTCACGACCTCATCGTGGCCGACGGAACGCACCTGTGGCTCTACTATCCGAGCACGAACCCGGGGCAGGTCGTGCGGACGACGCTCGAGGGCGACCCCACCGGCGCCGCCATGGTGGACCTCGAGGGACGGATCTTCCGGCAGGCCAGGACCGGCTTCGACGCCACGCCGGGCGGGCGGGAGGACGTGGGGGGCGTGGCCACCTGCCGCGTCGATCTCGTGCCGCAGCCCGGCGCCGAGACCACCTACCGGAAGGTGCGGGTGTGGGTGGGAGCCCGGGACCTCCTCGTCCGCCGCTTCGAGATCACCGAGGAGAACGAGACGGTGCGCACGGTGACGTTGAGCGACCTCAGGCCCGACGCGGCCATCCCGGACTCGCTGTTCACCTTCCACGCACCGGCCGGCGTGGACGTGTTCTCGGGCTGAGGGGGGAGCGACGTGGAGGGCCGGGAAGCGCTGTGGGAACGCGCCCGCCTGCTGCTTCCGGGCGGTGTGAGCTCGCCCGTCCGCGCCTTTCGCGCGGTGGGCGGCGCGCCGTTCTTCGCCGAGCGGGGCGAGGGGGCGTGGCTCGTGGACACGGAAGGCCGCCGCTACCTGGACTACGTGCTCTCCTGGGGCCCCCTGATCCTGGGGCACGCCCACCCCGAGGTGGTCGAGGCGGTCCGGGAGGCGGCAGGGAAGGGCACGAGCTACGGGACGCCCGTCCCCGGAGAGGTCGAGCTGGCCGAGCGGGTGGTGCGCTGGTTCCCGTCGGTCCAGATGATCCGGTTCGTGAACAGCGGCACGGAGGCCACCATGTCGGCCGTGCGGCTCGCGCGAGGCGTCACCGGCCGGGACCTGATCGTCAAGTTCGAGGGCTGCTACCACGGCCACGGGGATTCCTTCCTGGTCCGGGCGGGCTCGGGGGTGGCCACGCTGGGTCTGCCCGACTCGCCCGGGGTGCCGGCCGCCCTCTCGGAGCTCACGCTCACGCTCCCGTTCAACGACCCGGATGCCGTACGGGACGCCTTCGCGCGTCACGGGGACGGCATCGCGGCGATCATCGTCGAGCCGGTGGTCGGGAACGCCGGGGTCATCCCTCCCGTGGAGGGCTTCCTCGAGGGGCTGCGCGAGATCACCCGCGCGGCCGGCTCCCTCCTCATCTTCGATGAGGTCATGACCGGCTTCCGGGTGTCGCGGGGCGGCGCCCAGGAGAGATTCCGGATCGAGCCCGACCTCACGACGCTGGGGAAGGTGCTGGGTGGAGGCCTCCCGGTGGCGGCGTTCGGCGGCCGGCGGGACATCATGGAGCGCGTGGCGCCGGTGGGGCCCGTCTACCAGGCCGGCACCCTGAGCGGGAACCCCCTGGCCATGGCCGCAGGCGCCGCCCAGCTCGCGGTGCTGGAGAGGGAGGACCCGTTCGACGAGCTGGAGCGCAGGACCCGCCGGCTCGTGGACGGCATCCTGGCGGCGGCTTCCGACGCGGGCGTGCCGGCCACGGGGACGGCCATGGGCTCGATGTGGGGCGTGTACTTCCGGGAGGGCCCGGTCCGGGACTACGAGGACGCCCGCGGGACCGACACGGCGTTCTTCGCCCGCTACTTCGGCGCCTGCCTGGAGCGGGGCCTCTTCCTGGCGCCCTCCGCTTTCGAGGCCGGGTTCATGTCGACGGCGCACGGGGACGAGGAGATCGACCGAACGCTGGAGATCGTGCGCGAGGCGCTGGACGTGGCGTGCCGGGACGGCTGACGTCGGGGTGAGCGAGGTCCCGGCGGGAGCGCGGACCCTCGCCTCCGCGCTCGCCGGAGCGATCCTGGCCGCCGCGTGCGCATCGCTCGGGACGGCCGGCGCGGGGGGCGCCGCCGCAGCTCCCGGCGGCGTCGCCGCCCCGGCGCCGGCCGAGCAGGGCGCCCTCCCGAGCCGCGAGCCCTGGCTCCGGGTCGGCATCGAGGTCGCGCCGGACTCGGTGGTGGTCGGGGCCCGAGGCGCGCTGCGCGTTCGGGACCTGGCCACGGGCGCCGAGATCGCCCCCCCCGCCGCCGGGACCTGGACGCTCTTCCCCTCGGAGGGAGGTGGCGTGCTAGCGGTGGCCGGCGGCGACACGGTCCGCGGCCCCCGCCAGGATCTCCTGCTCGAAGCCCGGGACGGGGCGGACGAAGTGCGCATCGACGGCCGGGCGTACCGCGGCGGCGCCGAGGTGGTGGCCGTGTCGGGCCGGCGGATCGTCGTCATCAATCGCCTCCGTCTCGAGGATTACCTCCTCGGGGTGGTGCCCCTCGAGATCGGTCCCCGGGCCCCGGAAGAGGCGGAGGCGGTGAAGGCCCAGGCGGTGGCGGCCCGGACGTACGCGCTCGCCAACCTCGGGCGCAGGGACTCGCTCGGCTTCGACGTGTTCGGCTCGGTCCAGGACCAGGTATACGGCGGGATCGAGGCGGAGCGCCCGGAGGCGGCGGAGGCGGTGCGCGCGACCGCCGGCCAGGTGCTGACCTGGCGCGGCCGGCCGATCCGGGCCTACTACCATGCGGACGGCGGAGGACGGACGGCGGCCGTGCACGAGGTTTGGAACCTGCCCGACGCTCCGTACCTTCGGTCCGTGACCGACCTTCGGCCGGACGGATCGGACTGGGGCGACGCCGACCCCGGCCACCGGTGGGAGGAGAGCTGGTCGCCGGCCGAGCTGCGGGCGTCTCTCGCCGCCGGCCTGGCCGCCTACTACGGCGTGGACACCGTGAGGATGGGGGCCGTCAGGGACGTGCGGGTGCTCGGGAGGACCGGGAGCGGCCGGGTCGCCGCGCTCGAGGTGAGGACGGACCGGGGACGCTACGTGGCGGAGAGGAACGACATCCGCTTCGTCCTCCGGCGCGCCGACGGCCGGGTCCTGCGCTCGACGCTGTTCGAGGTGGCGCGGGGGCCGGGGGCCGGCGGCGGGCTGGACCTGCGGGGACGCGGGAACGGCCACGGCGTCGGGATGTGCCAGTGGGGCGCGATCGGGAGAGCCCGGTCCGGCCAGGCCTACCGGCAGATCCTGGAGGCCTACTATCCCGGGGCGAAGCTCCGCCGGGCCTATGCGGCCGGCGGGAGCGCCCGGGCAGGGGACGGGAGCTGAGGGAGACCCCGAAAGGAGGCAAGACGAGGATGGCGAGAGACATACGTGTGGCGGTGATCGGTGCGGGGGGCGTGGCCCAGGTCGTCCATCTTCCCATTCTCAAGCGCCTCCCGGACCTGGATGTGGCCGCGATCGTGGACCCGCAGCGGGCCAAGGCCAGGACGATCGCCGACCGCTTCGGCGTGCAGGGGGTCTTCCAGGAGGTCGGCGACCTGGCGTCCATCGACGGCCTGGACGCGGTGGTCATCTGTACGCCGAACGACGTCCACGAGGAGAACGCCATCGCCTGCCTGGAGATGGGTCTCCACGTCCTGTGCGAGCGTCCGCTCTCGACCACGAGCGCCTCGGCGCGCCGGATGATCGAGGCCGCCGAGGCGGCCGATCGGCAGCTCATGGTGGCCATGAACCAGCGCTTCCGCTACGACGCCCGGGCGATCCGGCAGTTCGTGGCGAGCGGCGAGCTGGGGGACGTCTTCTTCGTCCGGAGCTCGTGGCTCAACCGCCGGGTGAACCGGCCGCGTCGCGGCTGGAAGAGGCTGGCGCACCGGGCCGGCGGAGGCGTCCTCATGGACCTGGGCGTCCAGGCCATCGACCTGGCCCTGTGGCTGGCCGGCTACCCGCGGGTCGAGCGCGTGAGCGCCCGCTTCCACCGCCGGGAGGAGGTCGAGGACTCGGCGGTCGTCCTCATGGCCATCGAGGGCGGTGGCACCGTGAGCGTCGAGGTGACCTGGGAGCTCATGGAGGACCGCGACCGGCACGCGGTCTACGTGCTCGGCACCCGCGGCTCGGCATCGACCTCGCCCTTCCGGGTCCTCAAGGAGCTCGAGACCGGGCTCACCGAGGTCACGCCGCCGCTGGACGTGGCGCCGTCCGGCCTGTACACGGCCTCCTACCGGCAGGAGTGGGCCTATTTCCTCCGGAGGGTGCGGGGGGAGCGCCCGCGGGAGGTCCAGGAGAACCAGATCCACCTGCTCGAGGTCGTGGAGGCGTGCTACGCTTCGGTCGAGGAGGAGCGCGAGGTGAGCGTATGAGGTGGAGGAGGCTGGTGCCGCGCCTCCCGCGGCGTCCGGCTCCCCTCCTCCTCTCCGGCCTCCTCCTCGGGCTGGCGTTCCCGCCGTTCCACCTGGTCGTCCCCTCCTTCCTGGCGCTCGTCCCCTTCGGGGCGTGGGTCGAGGGCCTCCCGGCCGGCGACGGAGAGGGGCGGTCGGAGGCCCTGCGCGGCGGGTTCCTGCTCGGGCTGGTGTCCTACACGCTGGTCTTCTACTGGCTGCTCACCTCGCTCATCTACTATACGCCGCTGGCCATCCTGGCCTTCGTCCTCCCCGTGCTCATCATGTCCGGCTTCCTGGCCGTGGCGACGGAGGGCATGCGGGAGGCGCGGAGCCGGCTCGGGTGGCCGCTGTGGATCGCCCTCCCTGTGTTCTGGACGGCGGCAGAGTGGCTCCGGGGGCACCTGGGGCCCGTCTCCTTCCCGTGGATGCAGCTGGGAGACTCCCTGGCGAGCACGCCCCGGCTGGCCGGAGCCGCCGATTTGGTGGGCTCGCGGGGGCTCTCCTTCTGGCTGGCGCTCGTGAGCGGGCTGGCGGCCGGGCTGTGGGTGGCGTGGCGCGGCCGGGGGGAGGGCGGACGCGGGCGCCGGATGCGGCGGCTCGGCGTCGGCCTCCTGGCCGCCCTGGCCATCCCGATCGGCTATTCGGTCCTGCGGTGGAACGCGATCGACCTGCGGCCGGCGGCGCGGGTGGCGGTGATCCAGCCGAACGTCGAGGAAGACCTGAAGATGAAGAAGGAGCCGGCCATCGACACGGCGATGGCCTCCTTCTACCGGCTGGCGGCCGACAGCGTCCTGCCCGACACGGCGGGCCTGGACATGCTCGTCCTCCCGGAGACGGCGTTCCCGGACTACATCGAGCGGGTCCCCTCCTGGGGCTGGCCGGGCCGACCGGACATCCTCCGTATGGTCGGCAGGGTGGCCCGGGCCATCGACGCGCGGGTGCTGTTCGGGGGGATCGGCAGCCACGACTCCGCGGACGGCGGCGTCGACGCCTTCAACAGCGCGTTCCTGATGAACGTCCGCGGACGGCTCCTGGGCCGCTACGACAAGCACTATCTGGTCCCCATGGTGGAGCGGGTGCCGTTCGTGCCGCCGAGCTGGCTGGATCGCTTCCAGTTCTTCGGCGGCTTCGCGCGCGGCGAGAGGGCTCCCATCTTCCGCTCCGACGGCGCGAGCTTCGGCATCGTGATCTGCTACGAGGACGTGTTCGCCGACTGGCCGCGCCGCTACCGGAACGAGGGCGCGGACTTCCTGGTCAACATCACGAACGACGCGTGGTTCGGCCGGGAGAAGCCGTGGTGGAGCCGGACCAGCGCCCTGTGGCAGCACCCGGCGCACCTGGCCATGCGGGCCATCGAGAACCGCATGGGCGCGGTGCGCTCGGCCAACACGGGGATCTCGGAGATCGTCGATCCGCTCGGCCGGGTCTCGCACGAGACCGCGCTCTTCCGCCCCGCCGCCTTTACCGCGACCGTCATGACGTCCGACGTCCACACCCTGTACGACCGCTGGGGCGACATCGTCGGCTGGGCCTCGATCCTGGCCGCGGTGGGCGCAGCGCTTGCATCCCTCCTGCGGGGGCGCCGGAGGGACGGCGCTGACGACGGCGGCGCCGAGCGCCCGTCCGGTTCCTGAAGCCCTCCGTCGCCCGTCCCGATCCCGTTCCCCTCATCCGCTCTCGACCTTCAGGAGGAGGCATCCGCATGCCCGACGCCGACCGACATTCGCCCCTCGAGTGCAGCGACACGTTCCTGGACCGGGCCATGGAACGGCTCGGGCTGGGCGAGGAGATGCGGATCCTCCTGAAGGGGCCCTACCGGGAGGTCATGGTCGAGCTCCCGCTGGTCCGGGAGGACGGCGCGCTGGAGGTGTTCGCGGGCTACCGGGTGCAGCACGACCAGGCGCGGGGTCCGTTCAAGGGAGGGCTCCGCTTCCACCCGTCCGTCGACATGGACCACTTCCGGGCCCTGGCGGCGGTGATGACCTGGAAGACGGCCGTGGTCGACATACCCTTCGGGGGCGCGAAGGGCGGCATCGCCTGCGATCCGCACGCGCTCTCGCCCGCCGAGCTCGAGGACCTCACCAAGGGCTTCACGGAGAAGCTGGACGAGATCATCGGGCCCAACCGCGACATCCCCGCCCCGGACGTGGGGACGGGCTCGCGCGAGATGGCCTGGATGTTCGACGCCTACAGCCGGCGGCACGGCTACGAGCCCGGGGTCGTGACCGGGAAGCCGATCCAGCTGGGGGGCTCTTACGGACGCACGGAGGCCACGGGCCGCGGCGTCGCGATGGTGACGGCGTGGGCCTGCGAGGCCGAGGAGATCGGGCTGGAGGGGGCGCGGGTGGCGATCCAGGGCTTCGGAAACGTGGGGAATCACGCCGCTTCCTTCCTCGCGGAACGGGGCGCCAGGGTCGTGGCCCTGAGCGACGTGCACGGCGCGCTCCACCGGGAGGAGGGGCTGGACGTGGAGGCCATGCGCCGGAGCGCCTCCGAAGACCCCGGGCTGCCGCTCCCCGAGATGGACGTGGAGGGCGAGCCCATCTCGAACGAGGAGCTCCTGACCCTGGACGTGGACGTGCTCGTCCCCGCGGCCATCGAGGGGGTCCTCCACGGTGGGAACGCCGGGGACGTACGGGCGCGCCTGGTGGTGGAGGGAGCCAACCTCCCCACCACGTGCGACGCGCACGCGCTCCTGGTCGAGCGGGGCATCCCGGTCGTGCCGGACATCCTGGCCAACGCGGGCGGGGTCACGGTCTCCTACCTGGAATGGGTCCAGAATCGTGAGCGCGTCCGCTGGGAGGCGGAGCGCGTGAACCGGGAGCTGGAGCGGGTGCTCGGGGAGGCCTGGAGGTCGGTCAGGGACCGCGCCGGGGAGGAGGACGTGGACTACCGGATGGCCGCCTACGAGCTGGCGGTCGGCCGCGTGCGCGAGGCCATCGAGCTGCGGGGGTTCTGAGGGGACGGCGGCGGGCCGGCTCCGTCAGCCGGCCCCTTCCGCCTCCGGGTCCTCGCCGTCCCGCTCGGAGACCTCGAGCCGGCGCTCCAGGAGCTGGGCCGCCACTCCCATGAAATCGCGCTCGGTGACCAGCCCGACCAGGTGCCCCTCCTGCACCACGGGCAGGCAGGCGACCCCCTCTTCCCGCATCCGCGCCACGGCCTCGAGGGTGGGCGTGTCCGGGGACGCGGTCACGAGCTCGGTGGTCATCACCGCCTCGACGGGCACCGGGTCGTCGGACTTGCGGTACTCGTCGCCGGTCAGGTAACGGAGCAGGGTCCGGTCGGTGACCAGGCCCACCAGCCGGTGCTCGTCGTCCTCCACCGGCACGTAGCGCAGCTTGTGCCACACCATGAGGTTGGCCACCAGCTCGAGGGCCTCGTGCTCGTTCACGGTGAGGAGATCGGTGGTCATGAAGTCCTCGAGCCTCCGGTAGCCGACCGTCCAGCCGCCGCCCTCGTCCAGGGTGGCGAGCTCCCACTCCGACACCGGCCGGCCGTCGTCCCGCTGGCGGGCGGCGGTGGCGCCGGTCAGGGCCCGGAGCCGTTCCTCGGGCCTGGCTTCCTCGCCCATGACCGCCAGCGACTCCAGGAGCCACGCGGCCCCGGTCCGCTTGCGGCTCGCCCGGCGCTCGATCACGCCCAGGTAGCGGTCGATGTCGTCCCCGTCGATGCCGCTCTCCTCGAGGCCGCCCCGGGCCAGCGGGAGGAGGCGCTCCAGGACCAGCCGGTCGGCGCTCGACTCGCCGCCGGGCCAGGCGAGCGTGGCCCCCAGCCCGAGCTTGGCGGCCGCGATGAAGTTGCCGCGGGCGTCGTGGAACTCCATGACCTTCCGGATGTCGCCGTATTCCTCGGAGACGCCCCGCAGCAGACCGAACCACAGGGCCGCATTCGCGATCTCGTCGGTCAGCGTCGGACCGGAGGGGAGGACGCGGTTCTCGATCCGGAGGTGCGCCCGCCCGTTGCCCGAGAGGCCGTAACACGGGCGGTTCCACCGGTAGACGGTGCTGTTGTGGAGCTGGAGCGCCTCGAGCGACGGGGCGCGCCCCTCCTCCATGACCTCGAACGGATCCTCGCTCACGTCGGTCCCGAACAGCGACTTGAAGCGGGCCACATCCTCCCGGAAGATCTCCAGGATCGAGCTCTCCACCCACTTCTGCCCGAAGGTCACCCGGGGCGGCATCTCCCGCAGGTCGGGCTTGCGCTTCCGGGTGTCGATCGACTGCTGGAAGAGCGCGATCCGCGTCTCGCGCCACAGCCGCTTGCCGAACAGGAGGGAAGAGTTGACGGCCACGGCCAGGACCGGCCCCGTGACGGCCTGGGCCACGTTGTAGAGGCGCGCGAAGCTCTCCGGGTCGACCTGGAAGTGGATCTGGAAGCTGGTGTTGGCGGCCTCGACCATCATCGAGTCGTGCCGCAGGTGCAGCTCGTCCGTCCCCCGGATGTAGAACTCGAAGGTTCCCCCCATCATGCGGGTGAGCGTCTCGTTCAGGATCCGGTAGCGCTCCCGCGGCGTCATCATGTCGAGGCCGAGGTCGGATCGCTTGAGGGTCGGGAGGATGCCCGTGAGCAGGATTTCCGCCCCGTGCTGGCGGGCGACCCGATGGGCCTCCTCGAGGAGGTCGGCGAGCCGGCCGTGGAGCCGCCGGAGGCAATCCCCCTCGAACGCGAGGGGGCGGGCGTTGAACTCGAGGTTGAACAGGCCGAGCTCCGGCACCACCCGCTCGTCGCTCACCTCGTCCAGGATGGCCTGGGCCACGGGCGCCGGACGCCAGTGCCGGTCGACCAGGAAGGTCTCCTGCTCGACCCCGATCCGGCTCGGCCCACGCTCGATGAGGTCGCTGTCGAGGAGCGCCTCGAGCGCCTCCATGTCCCGCAGGAGGTGGCGGGTGTACCGGCGCAGGGCCTCGGCCTCGTCCCGGGGCGCGTTCACTTCCTGACCCATGCGCGTAGCCTCGCGTCGCGAGCGCGTGAGACCCTCGAACCGGGAGAGCGGGCACCGCCGCACGCCTCCTCGTCCTGCAGGGGGAAAGGTCGGCCACGGACCGCCCCGCAACAAGGCACGCGGCCGCTCACGCTCCCGCGGCTTCGAGGAAGCGCCGGGCCACGCGCGGCCAATCGAACCGCCGGACGTGCTCCCGGCCGCGGGCTCCCATGCGCTCCCTGAGCCCGCCATCGCGCAGGAGCCGGAGCAGGGCGCCGGCCAGCGCCTCCTCGTCGCCCGGCGGGACCAGGAGGCCGGCCTCGCCGTGGGGGACGACCTCGGGGACGGCGGCGGCCCGCGCGGCCACGACGGGGAGCCGCGAGGCCATGGCCTCGAGGAAGACGATCCCGAACCCTTCCTGCCGGCTGGGCAGGGCGAAGACGTCGGCCCGCGCGTACTCCTGGCGGACGCGCTCGCGGTCGCCGACCTCGCCCGCGAAGTCCACGGACTCGCCGATGCCCATCCGGGCCGTCAGTCGTCGCAGAGACGGGAGCTCGGGGCCTCCACCGACCACCCGGAGACGGGCCGTGGGCAGGTCGTCCAGGACTCTCGGCATGGCCGCCACGAGCGTCCGGGTGTCCTTGCGGGGATATTGCCGGGCCACGCTGAGGATGGTGGGCGGCCTCGTCCCGGCGGTCCGATGCGGTGGCGGGTCCGCGGCCGGATCGGGCCAGCCGGTCAGATCGATGCCCTCCGGCACGACGCGGACCCGGGAAGGATCGAGCCCGTAGGCCTCGATGGCCCTCCCGGCGCTGTAGCGGCTGGTCACGACGACCCGGTCCGCGATCCGGGCGTTCCGGGCCTCGAGCCGGGAGAGGAGGGCGAAGCGGAGCCGCGTCGCTCTCCGCTCGAACCGCATCTCGTCGGCCATGACGCCCTTGAGGGCGGTGATCCGGCGGGGGGCTCCCGGGGCCGGGGTCAGGAAGCAGCCGTCGAAGTCGAAGCCCACCACCAGGTCCGCTGCGGAGGGCGGGGGCGTCAGCGGAAGGCGGAGGTTGAAGGCCAGGCGGGAGAGCGTCCGTCCCCTCCGGCGCGCGGGCGTGCGGACGACGACCTCGTGGCCGAGGGCGCGCAGGGCGTCCCCGAGACCCCCGATCGCGACGGCCGATCCGCTCCCCGGGCCCGGGTCGGCGTGCCAGGAGTCGAGAAAGACGATGCGGAGAGCGGCCTCTTCGCTCAGCTGCCGCTCCGCGCGTGGCCGCAGCCGGCTCCCCCGGGCGGGCGCGGCCCTAGAGCGCCTCGATCTTGGCGGCCAGCACGAAGTCGCTCTCGGTGAGGCCGTCGATCTTGTGCGTCCAGATCTCGACGCCCACCCGCCCCCAGCTCAGATGGAGGTCGGGGTGATGTCCCTGCTCCTCGGCCAGCCGGCCCACCCGGTTGACGAACTCCAGGGCGCCCACGAAGTCGTCGAACTCGAACGCCTTCTCCAGGTGGTGCTCTTCGACCGCCCGCCAGCCGCCGCCGAGCTCGGCGAGCAGGCCCGCGAGCTCCTCCCCCTCAAGCGGCGGAACGCCGCCCTTGCAGGGAACGCACTCCTTCTCGGCCAGACGTGTCGGCATCATCGCCTCCGGCGTGGGAGATCGTCGGATCGCTCCGGCACAGGAGGGCGCAAGTTCCGGTCCGGCCCGGGGCGGGGGAACGAGCCGGTCAGACCTCCGGGTCCACGGCCGGCGGGCGGGTCGGGTCGTAGAGAGCTATCTGGTTGCGACCCCGCCGCTTGGCCCGGTAGAGGGCCTCGTCGGCCTGCTGGAGGAGGCCGTCGGCTTCCGTGGCGTCGTCGGGGTAGAACGCCACGCCGGCCGACAGCGAGATCTGGAGGAGCTGCCCCTGATCGTCACAAAAGGCCAGGTCCTCGATGGCCTGCCGCATGCGCCGGTGCACCCGCACGACCTCCCCGTCGTCGGTCTGCAGGATGAGAGCCGCGAACTCGTCTCCTCCGATCCGGGCCACCTCATCCGAGTCCCGCAGGCTCGCCCCCAGCAGCTCGCCCACGGCGCACAGGGCCCGGTCGCCGGTCTGGTGGCCGTGGAAGTCGTTCACTTCCTTGAGGTAGTCGAAGTCGAACAGGAGGAGGGCCAGCCGCTCGCCGTACCGCTCCGCCCGGGCCAGGTGGGTGTCGAGGCGCTCCAGGAAGAACCGGCGGTTGTGGAGTCCGGTGAGCGGGTCGGTGATGGCGAGCCTCCGGGTCTCCTCGTAGAGCCGGACGGTGTGGATCACGGCGGCCGCCTGCTGGGCGATGACGCTCAGGGTCTGGCGATGCTCCGGACCGAACGCTCCCGGCATCCGCGACTCGGCGTCCAGCACGCCCAGTACCTCCCCGTCCACGACGAGCGGCACGGCCACCTCGCTGCGACCGTTCGGGACGCCGGGTATGTAGTCTTCCTCGTCGTCGACATCGCTCACGACCACCTCCCGGCCCGTGGCGGCGCAGCGGCCGGTCACTCCGTGGCCCTTCGGGATCTCCAGCTCCTCCATGCCCGGCCCGTAGCCGCGCGAGGCGCGCACCCGCAGGACGCCCTCCTGGGGCTCCAGGAGGAGGAACGCCATGTGGCAGTCCTCGTCTCCCGAGAGCTCGCAGGCGATGTCGAGGATCTTCTCGAGCGTCTCGTCCAGGTCCCCGTGCTCGTTCGAGAGGCGGCTGATGCGGTAGAGGGCGTCCAGCTCGCGGATGCGCTCCTGGAGGCGGGAGCGGTCGCGGGCGGCGATGATGGCCAGGGCCGCCTGGACCCCGAGGGCCGTGAGCAGCTCTTCGTCCTCCACCGTGAACGCGTCGGGCTCCTCCGACTCCAGGTTCACGACCCCCACGACGTCCGAACCGACGACGAGGGGCACGGCGAGGTTGGAGCGTGCGGTCTCGAGGCCGGGCACGTAGCGGGCGTCCGAGCCGACGTCTCCGACCCGGACCGCGGCCCGGTGCTCGGCGGCCCAGCCGGAGATGCCCTCCCCGCGCCGCAGGACGAGCGACAGGACCTCCTCGCGTCGGCGACCGTAGCCGTGGGCCCTGGCCACGGACAGCGCTCCGGTGCGGGAGTCCCGGAGCATGAGAGCTCCGTGCTCGAAGTCGATGAGGTCGCGTGCCTGCACGAGGATCTCGTCGATGAGCGCCTCGAGATCGTCGCTGAGTCCGATGCGGCGCGCGGCCTCGTACAGGCCACCGAGGGAGGCGGGGCCGCTCACGGTCCCCGGCCCCGTGCTCCGCCGGGCCCGTCCGCGCGGCCGGCCGGCGGACGCCGCCGTCCGGTCAGGCGAGCCCTTCGGCACGCAGCAGCTCGATGGCGGCGTCCAGGCTCTCCTCCGCAGACACGGCCGCGTCGACCGGCCGCACCAGCGGTCCGGTGCATTCCCCGGGAGGCTGCCAGCGGCCCGCCATCTCTCGGTATACGGACCGACCGGCGTCGGACGCCCCGCGCCGCCTCGACCGCAACCTCTCCTCCACCACCTCCGGGTCGACCTCGCATACGAGGAATAGTACGGGAACCGCCAGTCGCTTCGCCACTTCCACGACGGCGAGCCGCCGCTCCTCGTCGTGGAAGGAGGCGTCGATCAGGACTCGGCGGCCCGAAGCCAGGCGCTCGCGGGCCCGGTCGCACAGCGCCGCGTAGGTGCGCTCCGTCCACGCCGGGGCGTAGATGCCCTCACCGTACGGGGCCGCGGCTCCGCGGCCTGCGGGGACGCCCGCCAGCTCCTTTCGCACCTCGTCGCTCGAGAGGACCTCGAAGCCGGCACGGCGTGCGAGGCCGGCCGCCAGCGTCGACTTCCCGGTGCCGGGCAGGCCTCCGACGAGGACGAGGCAGGGGCGGCGGCCGGGATCCTCCAGCTCGCCCAGCGACAGGAGCCAGTAGGCGCGCGCCCGCTCGCGGGCCCGCCGGCGGGCGTCCTCGGGGACCTCCTCGTCCAGCGCGATCATGCCATCCACCTTGCCCCGGACGGCGGCGCGGTACGCCCGGTAGAGCGGAACCAGCTCGGCCCCTTCCCCGTCGCCCGAAGCTTCGACGTAGGCGGACGTGAACGTCTCCGAGAGGTCACGCCGCCCCCGGAACGCCAGGTCCATGGCCAGGAAGGCCATGTCGGAGATCGGATCGGCGTATCGGAAGCGCTCGTTGAACTCGATGCAGTCGACCACGACCAGGTCGTCTCCGGGCCCCCGTTCGGGGAGGATGTAGACGTGGTCCAGGTGGAGGTCCCCGTGCGTGTCCCGGGGGACGCCCGCGTCGGCCCTGGCCTCGATCCGCTCGCGGTGGCGAGCCAGGGCGCCCTCGGTGAGGCGCTCGGTCCGCTCCAGGACCGATCCGTCCACGACGGGACCGGCCTGCACGCGCGACTGCTCGAAGTTCTCCCGCGCGTTCCCCGCCACGACGTCCCAGCGGCCGAAGCGGGCCACGTGCTCCCCGCGCGCCGCTCCCGCGTGGAAGTCCGCGATCCGGCCGGCCAGGCGCACCAGCTCCTCCGCCGCCAGCTCGTCCCGCTCCAGCCGCCGCAGCGCCGTGGCTTCCGCGGGGAGCCGGCGCATCTTGACCGCGTACTCGACCGGCTCGCCGGGACCGCCCACGCTCAGCCCCCCCTCACGCTCCACCAGCGGGACGACGCCCAGGTAGATGTCCGGGGCGAGCCGCCGGTTGAGGCGGACCTCCTCGCCGCAGAAGTGGCGGCGCTTCTCGAGCGTGGTGAAGTCCAGGAACCCCAGGTCGACCGGCTTCTTCACCTTGTACGCGAACGGACCGGCCAGGAAGACCACCGAGATGTGCGTGTGGTGGACGACGGGGGCGTCGACCGGATGGGGGTACGCGTCGGGGTCCTGGAGCGCCTGAACGACGCGTTCGAGGTCCACGATTCGGCTCCGTGATCCCGGGTTCTCGAGCGGACGCCGGGGCCGGCGGTCCGGTGACGGTCCGGCCCGCGGGGCCTCAGGCCGAGCGGATCGCGCTCCGCACGGCGTCGTAGTCCGGCTCCACCCCGGGGTCCTCGGACACCCAGCGATAGGCCACCCGCCCGTCCTCGCCGATCACGATGACCGCCCGCTTGGACACGCCCTCGAGGCCCAGGAGCTCGTCGTACAGGACGCCGTAGCGCTCCGAAACGGCGCGGTTGAAGTCCGAGAGGACGGGGAAGGGGATCTCCTCTTCTTGCCTGAACTTGCTGGTGACGAACGGACTGTCCACCGAGATCGCGAACACCCGCGCGTCCAGGCCCTCGAACTCCGACCAGCGGCTCCTGAAGGTGTCCATCTCGGTCGTGCACGTCGGGCTGAAGGCCAGCGGGATGAAGAGGAGGACGACCTTCTGCCGTCCGATCAGGCCGCCGACGTCCACCGTCTTGCCCGGGGCCTCGGCCAGGGTGAAACCGGGGGCGAGATCCCCTTTCTCCACGGACATGCGCAGCCACCTCTCCCTGGGGTCGTGAAACGAGGGGCCGGGCCGCCCCCCGGCGGCCGGCGCCCGGCGGGCCTCATCGGCCCGTGCACCGGTCCACGCCCTGCGCAAGGGACGTACCGACCCCACGCGTCGGAGGCGGGGATCGTCGCCCTCCTCGGGAACGGACCCCGGAGTCCGGCCGCCGAAGAGACCGTCGCCGGCGTGCGGTCAGAACCCGCCCGTGCCGCCTCCGCCGAAGCCGCCTCCCGAGAAGCCACCGCCTCCCGAGAACCCCGAGCCGCTCGAGCTGCTGCGCGGCTGCGAGGTCATGGCGGAGCTCGTGCGCGCCGACATGTTCCCGAGGCTGACCACGAACAGGCTCGGCCGGAACCCGGTGGGGTCCGTGCCCCGGTACCACGACGGGGGCTCCGTGTACATCCCGTCGAACGCCTTCGCCCAGGTCTTCTCGACGCCGAGGGCCATGGCGTGGGGGAGGAAGCGCTCGAAGTCCTCGGGCCCCTTGATGAGGCGCTTGAAGTGGTCCTCCTCGACCCGCTTCAGGAACTCCTCGAAGCCGAGGATGGCCTCCAGCGCCCGGGTCCCGGCTTCGGTCTTGGCCGGCATGAACCACCCGAAGCCGGCCACCACGATCGCCGAGATCGCGACGCCCAGCACGACGGCCAGCGCGGAGACGGCCCCGCCGGAGGCGATCTTGAGCCCCAGCGCCAGCAGGAGCGCCCCGCCGATGATCGCGACGGCCAGCCACATGCCCCGCACGCGGTCGGGCCGACGCCCGTAGTAGCCCCGCCGCATCAGGGCGGCGAACAGGCTGTCCTTGATGCCCGGGAGGTCCCTGTAGAAGCTGTCCTCGAGGTCCTCCAGGCGCACGTGATCGCGCGCCCCATCGTCGAAGAGTGCGTCGAGGAGCTTGCGCTCGTGGTCCTCCAGGTCGCCCCACTCCTCGCGGGGGCGCTCGAGTTCGAACGCGTAGTCGGGCTCGGAGCCGAGCAGCCCCAGGAGCTTCTTCTTCTCGTGCTCGTCGATCGTGACATAGCCGCGGACCGCCAGGTCGACGATCGTCGCGGTGACGTCCCGCATGTCCGGGGAGTCGTCCACGAGGACGCCCTCCTCACCGGGCGTCAGCCCATCGGGAGGCTCGTACCGGGCCGCGATGGGCCGCCGGCGCGGGTCGCGCCCGCGCCGCCACCACGCGCCGAACATGGCGGGGAAGACGAGCAGGGGGAGGCTCAGAGGCCAGTTTCCCCTGAGGAACCAGCTGGCCTTCTCGAAGAACGAGGGCCTCGCGATGACCCCGGTGTTCCACGCCACGTCCACGGTGAGACCCTCGTGCAGGCCGAGGGCCTCGCTGGTGCGGAAGTGGACGAGGGCACCGTCGACGTCGGTCGTCGCGGCGTGCCCCCGGGTCCCGTACCGGCCCGTGAACGCCTGGGCCCGAACGCCCACGACCTGCGTCGGAAGGTGGACCGTGGCGGACGCGGACTGGATGGCCACGGGCGACTCCGTACCGGTCACGTTCCAGTAGATCTCGTCGTAGTCGTCGAAGAAGCGGAGCCCGTTCTCGACGCGGTAGCGGATCCGCACGGTCCGCTCGGAGTCGGTCGCGCCCGGAACGTAGATCTTGAGGCGGAGGGTCCCCTTCGATCGCCGGGTGTCGTACTCGAGCTCCCGCCCCTGTCCGTCCTCGATGGCCTCCACGGTCACGAACAGGCGGTAGTTGAACCCGCCCGGGCCCGGGTAGTCGATCGGGATGTCGCGGTAGACGCCGTGCCAGGAGCCTGTGAAGCGGTACCGGATCGTCTCGACGACGTCCATGGCGCCCGTCGTGAAGACGCTGAGGTCGGCGTGGAAGCTCTCGACGCTCAGCGACCGGGGAGCCGCCGCGGTGGGCGTGGGCCGCGGGCCGAGACCCGCCGGGACGACAGGTCCCGGCGCTCCGGCCGCGGCGTCCGCAGACCGGGGGCCGGCCAGCAGGAGCCCGGCGAGGACGAGGAGCGTTGCGGCCGGGGCGCGCCCGAGAGGCTCCGCCCTGCGGCCGGCCAAGGCCGTCCGCGAAGGGGTGCGTCCCATCGCGCTCACGGAGCGCTCAGAACTCGACTTCGGGCACCGCCCGCTCGGACTCGTCCCCCAGGGTGAAGAACTCGCGCGGGTGGAAGCCGAACATCCCCGCCACCAGGTTGGACGGGAACTGCTGGATGCGCGTGTTGAGGTCCCGGACGACCGCGTTGTAGTACCGACGGGCGTTCTGGACCGCGTCCTCGATGCTGTTCAGCGTGTCCTGGAGCTGCCGGAAGCTCTCGACGGCCCGGAGCTGCGGGTAGGACTCCGAGAGGGCGAAGAGCGACTTGAGGGCGTTGGTGAGCTGGCCCTCGGCCTGGCCCCGCGCGGCCGGGCCCTGCGCGCTCATGGCCTTGTTGCGGGCCTCGACGACGCCCTCGAGCGTATCCTTCTCGTGTCCCGCGTAGCCCTTGACCGTCTCCACGAGGTTCGGGATGAGGTCGTGCCGGCGCTTGAGCTGGACGTCGATGTCCGCCCAGGCGTTGTCCGCCTGCACCTTGAGCCGTACCAGCTTGTTGTACACGAGGATGGCGCCGACCACGAGGAGCGCCAGAAGCACAAGGAACCACATGGGATCCTCCGGGCGGGAGATGGACGCGTGAGCGATCCGCGTTCGGCGTCACCACCATACGCGCCCCGCTCCGGGGTGTAAACCCCGCGGGCGCGGAGGCACCCGGGGGCGTCCGCCGGGCCTGCGGGGGTCGGGCCCCGGGACCGGCCGTCGTCGCCGGCCGCCTGGACCGGCGCTCCGGCGGGCCTCATCGTGGGGATCCGTCCCACGTGTCTCCGGCCGCAGGGGGCTCCAGGTGCTCGTCCAGGACCGTCCGCAGGGTCTCCGGCTGATCCGCCAGCACGACCACGCCCTGGCCTCGGGGGCCCTGGCCCGGGCGTGGACGCCGCCCGACCGCCCGGCGCTCCCCTTCGCGCTCGTCCTGGCCGTGGCGCTCCACGACGTGGCGTGGATTCCCGCGGACCGCGAGCCGAGCCTGGATGCCTCCTCCGGACGCCCGCACGACTTCCAGACCTTCCCGGCCGGGGAGAAGCTGGCGGCCTACGCCGAGGGCCTGGACCGGGCCGAGGCGCTCCACCCGGCCGCCGGCCTCCTGGGCAGCCTCCACTATGCGGCGTTCGCGGAGGCGGGATCCGCCTCGGCGCCGGAAGAGACCGAGCGCTTCCTGGAGGACGAGCGGCGGCGCTGTCGGCGCCTGGAGGGCAGGCCCGGGGCCGCGATCCCGGGGATCCCCCGGGAGAGGGCGCTCGGGCTCCTCCGCTTCTTCGACCGCCTCTCGCTCCTCCTCTGCCTCTCCGCGCCCGGCTCCGACCCGGCGGCGGTGCCGTCGTGGCTGGAGCCGCCGGGTCGGGTGGACGCTCCCGGCGGCCGGACGCTGGAGCTGGCGTGGAAGGGCGAGGGGCGGGTCCTCGTCGCCCCCTTCCCGCTCGGCGGGTCGCTGACGCTCCGGATCCCGTTCCGGGACCTGCCGTCCGTCCGGTTCGCGGACGGGGACGCGTTGCGGCGCGCCTGGGAAGCCGCCCCGGAACGGGTGTGGGAGCTGGAGGTGGCGCCAGGCTGAAGAGCCGCCCCCTCAGTCCTCCCGGCCGGCCATCTCCTTCACGATGCGGAACTCCTCCGCCGTGACGGGAAGGATCGAGTGCCTGACCCCGCGCTGCAGCACCTTCATGTCCCCGAGGCCCGCCTCCTCCTTCATGGCATCCCGCGTCACCGGCCCGTCGAACGTCTTCACGTGCTCGAGGTCCACGCACCACCAGGTCGGATCGTCCGGGTCGGAGTCGGGATCCTCGTAGGGGTGCCCGTCCTCGAACTGCTTCGAGTCGGGGTGCGCGGGGCCGGCGACGCGCGCCAGCCCGTAGACGCCGAGGACCTTGGTGCTCGAGTGGTAGATCAGGACGCCGTCCCCCGGCTCCATGTCGTCCCGCATGTAGTTCCGGGCCAGGTAGTTCCTCACGCCCCACCACTCGGTGGTGCCGTCGCGCTCGAGGTCCTCGATCGCGTACGTGTCGGGATCCGTCTTGACGAGCCAGTGGCCTCGGGACATGTGGGAGTGCCTCCTCGGGTGGGTTCGATCGCACGGTCGAGCGGGCGGACGATACCGTAGCGGATGCGCGGCGCCGCCGCGAGCCGGATCCGGCGGCACAGGAAGCTCGCCCGAACGTGGACGTCAGACCCGGTTGCCGACCCGCGGCGGCTCTCCGGACGCGGCCTCACCCTCGTCGAGCCGCCGGCCCGGCCCCTGCAGGCTGCGCGGCGGCTCGCGGCCGACCAGGTCCTCGGTGAAGGCCATGCGCTCCTCGAGCAGGCTCATGCGCTGATCGAGGCCGTCCAGCTGCTCCCGGAGCCCGTCCACCTTCCGTCGCTCCTCCTGACCTGCGAGCCGGTCCTTCGTGTAGGCGTCGATGAGGTCGGCCAGCCTCTTGCTCAGCGGCCGGAAGATGGCGACGCCGGCCACGGCGAGGATGGCGACGATGGGGATCAGCGCGTAGATGGCATTTTCCATGATCCGACTCGCTCGTTGAAGGAAGGTCGTCCGCGGTGCCGCTCATCTGTACGTGGGGGCGCCCGACGGGGTTTCCGCCCCCTCGCCGCCGGCGATCGTGCGGCCGGCGCCACCCTCCGTCCTCACCCGCCCACCCGCCGCCACACGGCCCGGCCCACGAAGCGGAGGCGGTCGGGCCACGAGAGGCGCCCGAACGTGGTCCGCACCACGCCGCGGGTGAAGAAGGTGGGCCGGGAGTAGTCGACGGCCACGTCCACGGCCACGGGCCGGCCCTCCGCCAGGCGGTCGGCCGCCGCGCGGACCGTCGCTTCGATCGCGTCGTCCGCCTCGAGGGCGAGGCACTCGACGCCCATCCCCTCGCACAGGGTGGCCAGGTCGTAGTCGGCGACGCGGCTCGCCTCCCGTCGGCCGAGGGCGACCTGCTGGAACTGGGCGATCTGGGCCAGCTCCCGGTCGCGGAGGACGAAGACGGCCACGGCCGCGCCCTCGCGGGCGGCGGTGAGGAGCTCCAGGCCGGTCATGAGGAACGCTCCGTCTCCGGCCAGGGCGACGACCGGGGCGCCGGGCCGGGCAAGGGAGGCGCCGATGGCCGCCGGCACGGAGTAGCCCATGCACGAGTAGTCGACGGGCGCCAGGAAGCGCCGGGGGGCGTCCAGCCGCAGCATCTCCACGGCCAGGAAGGTGCCGTTTCCGCTGTCGGTGGCGTACACGGCCTCCGGCCCGAGGACGAGCTGCAGGGCGTCGAGGAGGAGGCCCGGGCTCACGCCCCCTTCCCCGGTCGGCTCGAGCTGCTCGCGGCGGACCTCCGCGTGGCCCGCGCGGATCCGCTCGCGCAGCGCGTGGTCGGGGCCCGGCGCCGGCCCCACGCGCCGCAGGCGGTCGAGGAGCGCCTCGACGAACGCGCGGGCGTCGGCGGCCGCAGCCACCTTCGCGGGGAAGTTCCGGTCCAGGGCCTCCGGGTCGATGTCCACGTGGACGAGCGGTGCGGGCGGCTCGAAGCTCCAGCTCCCCGTGCCCACCTCCCTGAAGCGGCAGCCCAGGGCGAGCGTGGCGTCGCAGCCCGCCGCGACGTCGCGCACGAACGAGGGCGCGGTCCGGCCGAAGCCGGGCCACAGCCACAGCGGGTGCGACTCGGGGAAGACGCCCTTCCCCTGGAAGGTCGTGGAGACCGGGGCCTCCAGCCGCTCGGCCAGCCCTGGCAGCAGGTCGGCGGCCCCGGCCGCGCCCGCGCCGACGTAGAGCAGGGGGCGCTCGGCGCCGGACAGGATCTCGGCGGCGTGCGCGACGTCCCGTTCCGCCGGCGCGCGGGGGGCGGAGGCCGCGGGGCCGGCCGCGTCCGCCCGGCCGCCCCTCCGCTCCGCGTGCCACCCGAGCATGAGCTCGGCCGGGATCTCGAGGAGCACGGGTCCTGGCGCTCCGGCGCGGGCCAGCCGGCACGCGCGCCGGACGGCCCCGCCCACGTCCTCGTCCGGGCCGAGGCGGAGCGCCGCCTTCGTCACCGGCCCCGCGAGGGCCACCTGGTCCATCTCGTGGAGCTGGAAGGCCCGGTCGATGTCCGTCCGGATGCCGCACGCCAGGATGAGCATGGGGACGCCGTCGAGGAGGGCCTCGGCCACACCGGAGAGGGCGTGGGTGAGGCCCGCGCCCGGGACGAGAGCCAGGGCCGCCATGCGGCCGGAGGCGCGCCACGCCCCGTCCGCCATGAACGAGGCGCTCTGCTCATCGGTGACCAGCACCGGCCGGACGCTCTCCGACGCCCCCATCGCGTCCCATAGCTCCAGGTTGTGGGTGCCGGGGATCCCGGCCACGAGCTCGATCCCCTCGGCCTCGAGGGCCGCCACGACCTCCGCCGCGCCCCGGCGCTTCACGGGGACACCCGACCCGCCGCCATCTCGCCCAGGTCCTCGAGCACGGCCCCGGCGGTGCGGTCGGCCAGCGCCATGATCGTGAGGTACGGGTTGATCTCCACCGAGTCCGGGAACAGGCTGGCGTCGGCCACCCGCAGCCACGGCACGCCGTGCACGCGGCCCCGGGCGTCGGTCACCGAGTCGGCCGCGTCCCGTCCCATGCCGCAGCCGCCCATGAGGTGCGCGGCCGACACGGGCGTGCGGCCCGGCAGGAAGCGGCCGGGGTCGATCCGGCCGGCCAGCCGCGCCGCATCTCCCACCCAGTCGGCCTCGTCGCGCTCCAGGATCGGCGGCTCCGCGGTCGGGACGTGCACCCGCCGGGCGCCCGCCCCGAAGAAGATCCGCGTCGCGGCCCGCGCCCCGTCCGTGAGCGAGCGTACGACCTGGTCCGTGAACCGGTAGTGGACGACGGGCTCCCCGTCCCCGTCCACCGCGACCCGGTTCCCGGCGTCGGCCCGGTCGCAGGCGAGGACGAGGATCATCTGCAGCCGGGGGTAGGCGTCCATGAGCGCGGCGTTCTCCTCCCCGAATCCGGCCAGGCTCTTGGCGGTCACGAACGGGAAGTAGATGCACGTCTCGAGCACCCAGCCCTCCTCCTCGGCCCGGTCCACGTAGTAGCTCTTGGGGTGGCCGACGTCGTTGGTGATCGGACGGTCGTGCTCGCCGACCAGGATGTGGGCGGGGTGGCAGGTGAAGCCCTCGCCCAGCCGTGGAAGCTCGCGGCCGAAGCCCGAGCGGAGGAGGAGGGCCGGGGTCCCGACCGCGCCGGCCGCCACGACCACGATCCGGGCGCGGATCCTGTATCGGCCCGGCTCCCACGAGGAGGGGAGGCCCGGGGCGCCGGCGGGGGCCTCCGAGACGACGACGTCCAGGGCGCCGCCCCCTTCCTCGCCCGGCTCCACGCGCCGCGCCTCGGCCCGGGTCACGACCTCCACGCCGGCCGCCTCGGCCGCGGGGAGCTGCACCCGGTGGGTCCCCATCTTGGCCTGATTCGGGCACCCCAGGTTGCACAGGCTCGAGCCCAGGCAGCCCTTCACATTGACGGGGAACTGCCGGACCTCGTAGCCGGCCGCGCGCGCCCCCCGTACGAAGAGCCGGTTGTTCTCGTTGATCTCCGGTCCGTCGAGGAGGTGCACGTGGTTCTCGCGGGCGTAGCGCCGGGAGCGGGCCGCGACGTCGGCGTGGGTGAGGCCCGGGACGTCCCAGCCCTCGATGACCCGGCCGGGAGCGACCAGCGAGGTCCCCGTGTAGACGACGGTGGAGCCCCCGTAGGCTCGGGCGAAGGCGAGGGTCAGCGTCCCCTCCTCGTTCAGGAAGCCGCCGCCCTCGGCGTACAGGGTCCGGGCCATCTCGAGCTCGCGGCCGGTGAACTCGTCGTCCCGGAGCCGCGGCCCCCGCTCCAGGACCAGGACCCGCTTCCCGTCCCGGGCGAGCGGGGTCAGCGCCGCGGCCACCGTCCCGCCCCCGGCCCCGGAGCCCACCACCGCCACGTCGCACGAGACCTCCCTCACGGCGCGGCCTCCCCGCGCGGCACGGAGGGATCCGGAGCGGGCGGGACGGCGGGCGCAGGCTCATCTTGCCGGGGTCCCTTCTCGCGCCACCCCCCGAGCCTCGCGTCCCAGCCCGTGGCCGCGCCGCCCTCGGGCCTCCCGTACCAGCCCATGAGGACGAGCGTGCGGAGGCCCCAGAAGCCGCGCCGGAGGAGAAGGACGCGCGAGCGCTCGACGCCGGAGAGAAAGCGGCCGCGGCGCTCCCGCCCGAGCCCGCCGAACGTGCGCCCCCAGCGCAGGAGAGGGAGCCACCACAGCGCGCGGACCAGGAGCCGGAGCTGGCGGCGCATGCCCGGGGGGCGGTCGAGGAGCGCCCGCCCCACGATGGCCTCGACGTCCGACCACCCCTCCTCGGAGAGGTCGCGGCACCGCGGGAGGATGGTCTCCGCGAGCGCGCGGAAGGGACGGCGGACGGGGGCGAGGACCTGCTCCGGAGCGGTGGTCTCGGGCATGACAGCAACGTAGAGCGCGGGGCGCCGGGAGGCCAAGCGGCCCGGCGGCCGGGCGCTCGGGTTGCCGCGCGGCTCCGCGCCCCTACCTTTGCGGCTTTCGGAGAGCCCCTCGCACGCCGCCTTGTTGGGAGGACCCGAGGTGAACATCCGGATGTTCCAGGTCGATGCGTTCGCGGACCGCGTGTTCGCGGGGAATCCCGCGGCCGTGTGTCCCCTCGAGCGGTGGCCGGAGGACGGTCTCCTGCAGGCCATCGCCGCCGAGAACAACCTGTCCGAGACGGCCTTCCTCGTCCCGGACGGGGAGGACTTCGAGCTCCGGTGGTTCACGCCGGAGGCGGAGGTCGACCTGTGCGGCCACGCCACGCTGGCCTCGGCGCACGTGGTCCTGGGCCACATGGAGCCCTCGCGCGAGAGCGTCCGGTTCCGCACCCGGGAGCGGGGCGACCTGGTCGTCCGCCGCGGCGAGGAGGGGCGGCTGGTCATGGACTTCCCCGCGCTCCCTCCCGGGCCGGTGGAGGATCCCGGCGAGCGTGACGCGGTGAGGGCGGCCCTCGGGGCGCCCGAGGCCGAGGTGCTCGCCGCTCTCGACTACGTGGTCGTGCTGGACTCCGAGGAGGAGGTGCGGGGCCAGGAGCCGGACATGCGGGCCGTCTCGCGGCTGAAGCGGCGGGGCGTGGCCGTGAGCGCGCGGGGCGCCGGCGGCGTCGACTTCGTCTCGCGCTTCTTCGCGCCCAAGGTCGGAGTGCCGGAGGACCCGGTCACGGGCTCGGCGCACTGCGAGCTGGCCCCGCTGTGGGCCGCACGCCTGGGCCGCGGCTCCCTGAGGGGGATGCAGCTCTCCCGGCGGGGCGGGGAGGTGGCATGCGAGGTGGCCGGGGACCGGGTTCGGCTCGGCGGCCGGGCGGTCCTCTACCTGGAGGGCACGATCCGCGTCCCGGAGGGCGCCGGGACGCGGAGCTGAGGGGCGGCCCGTGCGCGTCTAGGCCGACGCCGCGCTCTCCACGAGGGCGTCCAGCTTCTCGGCGGGCACGGCCCCCACCTCCCGGGCCGCCTCCTCCCCGTCCCTGAAGAGGATCAGGGTCGGAATGCCCCGGATGCCGAACCTGGCGGCCACCTCTCCCCAGCGATCGGTGTCGAGCTTGACCACCAGGAGGCGGCCGGCGTGCCGCGCGGCCAGATCGTCCAGCACGGGCGCCATCATCTTGCAGGGCCCGCACCAGTCGGCGTAGAAGTCGACCAGGACCGGGACCTCCGCCGAGGCGACGGTCCGCTCCCAGTCGTCTCCCTCCAGCCGGAACGGGCGGTCCAGCAGGATGGGCCGGCCGCAGTCTCCACAGCGGGGACGGTCACCGGCCCGCGCGAGCGCCACGCGGTTCAAGGTCCTGCAGAAGCCACATCTTAGCGTCACGCCCCCGGTGGGGGATTCCCCGGCCGTTTTCTCGAAATCCTTCACCCGTGCCTCGGGGTCCGCGGTTTTTCGGGCGCGCCGAACCGTTCGTCGCCACCCCTCCCGCCGTGCTTGACATGGAGCCGACGATCCATACTGTACTCCGAATGCGCGATACAGTGCCGAACCGGCCATCCAGGCTTGGGTCCACGTGCCGCCGAGTCCTTCGGGGCTGCGAGCGGCTGGCCCCACATAGAAGCTCTGTACGCCACTCCGCCCCAGCAGCCCCACCCGGGTCGCGTCGACGCCGGTGGTCCGAACGACCCGGCGGAGCGCGTTCCATCGAATCTCAGACAGGGGAAGGCACGTGAGAATCAAGCTCGGTACGCTCGTAGCCTGCGTCCTGACGCTGGTCGCCACGGCGGCCCACGCCCAGGAGCGCACCATCCGGGGGACGGTCACCGATTCGGTCAGCACGCAGCCGGTGTCCAACCCGAACGTCGTGGTCAAGGGCACGCAGATCGGCGTGCTCGGCGAGGACGACGGGTCTTTCGCGCTCCAGGGCGTTCCCGCCGGCCCGGTCACGCTGGTGGTGTCCCGCATCGGGTACCGGTCCACGGAGGTCCGCGTCCCCGCCGGCCAGAACCGCGTCACGGTTCATCTCGTCACCGACTACCTTCACGTCGAGGAGCTGGTGGTCACGGGCCGGGCCACGTCGATCAGCCGGCAGAACGCGGCCAACGCCATTGCGGTCGTGAATACCCAGGAGGTGAACGAGACGCCCGCCCAGACGGTCGATCAGGCGCTCCAGGGCAAGGTCGCCGGAGCGCTCATCGAGTCGAACTCCGGCGCCCCGGGCGGCGGTCTCCAGGTCAAGCTGCGAGGCGTCTCGTCGATCAACGCGGACGCCTCCCCGCTGTACGTGGTGGATGGAACCCTCGTCTCCAACGACGTGATCCAGCCCGACGCCAACGTGATCACTCAGGCAGCGGGCACCGGAAGCGCGTCCAGCGACCAGGACAACGGCGTGAGCCGGATCGCCGACCTGAACCCGGAGGACATCGAGAGCATCCAGGTTCTCAAGGGCGCCTCGGCGGCCGCCATCTACGGTGCCAAGGCCTCCAACGGGGTCATCATCATCACGACCAAGCGGGGGCAGGCGGGCCGCCCCCGGGTCAGGCTCTCGGGCAACCTCGGCATGTACGCCACCTCGAACGAGCTCGGCAGCCGCCGCTTCACCTCCGCCGCGGAAGCGGCCACGGTGTTCGGGGCGCTCGGTGACTCGATATTCACCGCCAACAACGGCCAGTTCTTCGACAACGAGGCGGCGCTGACGGACGTCCGCAAGCCCTCGTGGCAGGGCTCCGGCAGCATCTCGGGCGGCGACGACCAGACCAAGTACTTCGGCTCCGCGATGTGGAGGAACGACCAGGGCATCATCGAGGGGACGGGCTACGAGAAGCAGTCGGCCCGGCTCAACCTGACGCGGGACCTGGGCGACCTGGCCACGGTGAACCTCAACACGGGCTACATCCATTCTCAGGCCAACCGGGGCCTCACGAACAACGACAACTCCTCGACCAGCTACTACATGGTCCTCACGGCGACCCCGAGCTTCCTCGACCTCCGGCCGACCACGGACAGCGATGGCAACCTCGTCTTCCCGACGAATCCTTTCGTCCCGGGCTCGAGCAACCCGCTGCAGACCGCGCATCTGCTGCAGAAGGGAGAGGACGTCAACCGGTTCATAGGCTCGGCCGACGTCACCCTCAATCCCGTTCGCGGCGATCGGAGCGACGTCAAGCTGGTCGGCAGGGCCGGGCTGGACTGGTTCGGCCAGGTGGACGACATCTTCTCGCCGCCCACTCTGTTCTATGAGCCCACCGACGGGCTGCGGGGGACCAAGGTCCTCAGCAAGGCGGAGAACCAGAACATCAACCTGGGCGCCAACGCCGTATGGACGTACAACAGCGAGGGCGGGGGCTTCACATCCACGCTCTCCCTGGGCGCACAGTTCTCTTCGCGCGATCTGCACGTCGACCGCACCATCTCCCAGAACCTGACGGGCGGGCTGAACAAGGTGGACGCCGGCACGCAGGTCGTGGTGAACCAGAGCCGGGTGAGGGTGCGGGACGCCGGATACTATCTCCAGGAGGAAGTGCAGCTGGGCGAGCGGCTCCGGCTCACGGGGGCGATCCGCGGAGACCAGAGCGGCGCGGCGGGCGATCCGAACCACGTCTTCTTCTATCCGAAGGCATCGGCTTCGTACGTGATTCCGGATGTCGCGGGCTGGCTGGACCGGGTGAAGCTCCGGGCCGCCTTCGGACAGACGGGGAACGAGCCCCAGTTCGGCCAGAAGTTCACCTCGCTCACGGGGACGAACAACATCCAGGGAGCGGCCGGGCTGTTCCCGTCCGACACGGTGGGCAACCCGGACATCAAGCCCGAGCGACAGTCGGAGTTCGAGGGCGGCGTGGACCTGACCGCTTTCGGCGGTCGGGCGACGCTCGAAGCCACCGCCTACGGTCAGTGGATCACCGACCTCATCCTCACGAGGCAGGTGGCGCCCTCCGTGGGCTTCAACTTCCAGCTCATCAACGGCGGCAAGCTCCGCAACCTGGGCGCCGAGGTGGCCCTCGGCCTCACGCCGGTGGCGAGCCAGGATCTGACGTGGGTGTCGCGCTTCAACTTCGGGCTCAACCGGAGCAAGGTTCTCGAGCTCCCGGTGCCGGCCTTCGATCGGGGCGGCTTCGGGGCCGGCCTCGGCGAGTTCCGGGTCGAGCAGGGTCAGTCGGCCACCCAGATCGTCGGGACGGCGGGTGGCAGCGAGACCGTGAAGCTGGGTGATTCCAGTCCCGACTTCACGCTTTCGTGGTCCAACCAGGTGAATTTCCTGAACGGGTTCCGGCTCTACGCCATGGCGGATTGGCGGCAAGGGTTCGACGTGATCAACCTCACGCAGCTCCTGCAGGACGGCGCGCTCCTCAGCCCCGACTACCTGCCGTCCGACCTGAGCAGCCTGCGGCCCGCCACGGAGTGCTTCCCGAACTGCTCCGGCGCGGAGCGGCTCGGCGTGCTCGTGGATCCCTCGGGCAACGTGATCACGGGACAGGGGTTGGCCCAGGGCTTCGCCCGTCCCTACGTGCAGGACGGCTCCTTCGTGAAGATCCGCGAGGTCTCTCTCTCTTACGATCTGCCGAGGTCCGCCGTGACCAGCCTGTTCGGCGGAGCCTTCAGGAGCGTTCGGCTGACGGCCAGCGGTCGGAATCTGGCCACCTTCACGCCGTATAGCGGACTGGATCCCGAGGTGAGCAACTTCGGGAACCAGCAGATCGGCCGGAGCATCGACGTGTCTCCCTATCCTCCGAGCCGGAGCTTCTGGTTCACCGTGGACCTGGGGCTGTGACGGTGGAGAAGCGGAGCCGGTCACGGAGCGCCTTCACGCGCGAACTCACAGGGGACTGGGGAGAGACCATGAAGACTGCGATGAACATACGGACGATAGTGGGGATCCTGGCCATCGGCCTCCTGGCCGGGGTCGCGGGGTGCAAGAGCCTCTCGGATCCCAACTTCAACGCCAGCGACCTGAACCAGTTGACGTCGAATCCCACCCGGGCGGCCGTCCTCGACGCGGTGCCCGGGCTGCTGATCGGACATCGTTCCTACCAGGACGGCCAGGTGGGCTACGTGTCGGAGCTCGGGATGCTCGGCCGCGAGTCGGTCGTCCTCGACATCGCCGACCCGCGGTGGGTGAGCGAGATGCTGAGCGCCTCGCTCAATCCCGGAGACGGGGCGTTCGGCGGCAACTTCTGGTTCCGCCCCTACCAGAACGTCAAGCTGGCCTCCACGATTCTCACCGCGATGGCCGGCCTCTCCGATGCACCCGACCAGGGCGGGATGTCACCGGCGGAGAAGGCGGCGACCACGGGCTTCGTCGAGACGATGCAGGCCCTGGACTTCCTGACGATCGTGAACACGCACGACACCAACTGCGGGTGTCCGATCGAGACCACCGATGACGTGAACACTCCGGCGCCGCAGGTGGACAAGGCGGCGGTGTTCGCCAAGATCGAGAGCCTGCTCGGGGACGCCATCCAGCAGCTCCGGAACGGGGGAGACAGCTTCCCGTTCTCGCTGTCCGATGGATTCACCGGCTTCGACACGCCGGAGACCCTCCTGAAGGCGGTGTACGCGATCAAGGCCCGCGTCGACGTCTACACGATGCAGTGGGACGTCGCGCTGAACGACCTGGACAGTTCCTTCGTGGACACGACCACGGCCACGGTCGATGGGCTCAGGGTCGGCATCTACGATGCCTACGGGTCCGGGTCGGGGGACAACACCAACGGGCTGTTCCAGCCGAACGACCCCAACATCAGGGGCCAGGACTCCCTGTTCAACGATGTCGAGACCCAGCCCAACGGCGACATGGACGCACGTGTGCTGCGGAAGACCACCACGATCGAGTCGCGTAAGTTCCAGGGAATCAGCTCGGGAATCGCGTTCACCATCTACAACTCCCTGACGACCCCCATCCCGATCATCCGGAACGAGGAGCTCATCCTCCTGCGTGCGGAGGCCAACATCCAGCAGGGCGATCTCGAGGCGGGGCGTGCCGACATCAACTTCGTGCGGCGGGTCTCGGGCGGCCTCGACCCGGTCGGGTCGTTCGCCGACCAGAGCGCGGCGATCGACCAGCTCCTCCAGGAGCGACGCTATTCGCTGCTGTTCGAAGGCGGCCATCGCTGGATCGACATGCGGCGGTACGACAGGCTGGACCAGATCGCGATCGATCCGAGCACCGCGATCGCGACGGCGTACCCGCTCCCGCTCGAGGAGACGGACGCGAGGAAGTAGGGCTCGATCCGGCGCGACTCGGCCGGCGGACGGCACGGGGCGACCTGGCCGGTCCGCACCGGTCGCGCACCTCGAGCGACGAAGGGCCGGGGGGATCCCCCCGGCCCTTCGGCGTTTCGGGTGGGTGCGGGTGTGTCATGCCCGGTGACGACAGCTGCCGACGAGTTCAGCCCCGAGATGGGCGGAGCTTGCCAGCCAGCGATGCAGCAAGTCTCGTAACGACAGAACCATCGGGCGAACGGTTCGAGCTCGGACAAGACGGTGCGGCCCGTCGCGGCGCGACCCAGGAGCCCCCGATCCGTCGCTGGGACAAGCCCCGCCGTCCGAGTCTCGTCGGCAGATGACTGTGGACATCCATCTCCCGATATCATCGCCGATGATGTCGCCTTGTTTTTCCGGAACTCGAACCGGAGACAGGAGTAGGGCTCCTTGTTGGAACAAGCTTTTTCTCGAATCGGAGGTCGCACACATGGTAGTTCGGCGATGCCTGCCCGTCGTGTGCCTGGCGGCTCTCGCTGCCTTCGTAGCGTGCCACGGTGCTCCGACTGGCTTCAGGACGCCCGGTGCCCGCGCATCTCTCTGCCTCACGTGCGTAGACGGTGGTGGCGGCGGTGGTGGCGGTGGTACCAGGACGCTGAACACGGATTCAACTCTATCCGTCAGCGTCACGGGGTACTCCCGGGTGACCACGGACTCGGCTGTATACACGGCCCAAGTCTCTGGCGCCAGCGGGCCGTTCTACTATTACTGGCTCTACAAGCCTTGTTTCCGTACATCCTCCAGCTCCGTCTCCTGCGTGGACGATTATACAGAGCTGGCAGAAGGCGCTGACAAGCGAAGTGTCGTCCTTCGATTCAAGCCGAACACGGCATGGATCAACGTGGATGTGCAATTGCGGCAAAACGATGGGTCGCCGTACTGGACTGGCGAAGGCTACAAGTTGGTCCTCGGACCGGGAGCGCTTTCGGACCAGGGGCCCCAGGCAACGTCCTCATGCGCCATCAACCAGCAGTTCTATCCATTTCAGCAGATGGACATGAGCTCTGGCGACACGACGGGGGTGGATTTCCGCTTGAAGCCCTGCTCATCGGATGTTGTAACGAACTGATCGAGCACGACGCGGCGTGGTCCTCCGTTGACGGACGAACGGTTCAGCATGGTCAAGACACGCCAGACCAGATAGGAATCGGCAACAGGGGACGTGCAGCAAGGGCCGGGGGGATCCCCCCCCGGCCCTTCGTCGTTTCGGGTGGGTGCGGCGTCGCGCCGGGCGGGCCGAGGGGGGCGTCCCGGGCGGTCGCCACCGGCGCGAGTCGAGGCCCCGCGCGCCTTCAGGCCTCCGCCGCGGTCTCCTCGAGCCACCGGTGGAGGAGGGAGTAGCCCCCGGCACGGTGCTCCTCGGCCAGCACGGCGGCGCCCTCCAGGTCGCCCGCTTCCAGGGCCGCCTCGATCCCCTCGTGCTCGCGCAGCGCGTGGGCCAGGTCGCCGGTGGCGTTGGCCACCGCGTACTCCGACTCGTAGAGGAGGTAGCGCTGCAGGCGGCTCCACACGAGCTGCAGGGCTTCGTGCAGCGGCCCGTTGTCGACGTCCCCCATGAGCGTCTCGTGCCAGCGCAGGCCCAGACGGGCCATGCGGGCGGGCTCCCCTTTCGCGTCCCGGAGCTGGCGGTCCAGGGCCCGCAGGCGCTCGATCCGGTCCTGGGGGACCCGGTCCACGATCCGCAGGCCGTAGGCCTCCAGCGCCCCGGCCACCTCGTACAGGTCCAGGGCTTCCTGTGGATCGAGCGGCCACACGTAGAAGCCGTGTCCCTGCCGGGAGCCCACCAGCCCGTCGTGCTCCAGTCGGAGGAGGGCCTCCCGCAGGGGCGTGCGGCTCACGCCCAGCTGCTCGGCCAGCTCCGACTCGTTGATGTCCTCGCCGGGAGCGAGCTCGCCCGTCAGGACCCGCTTCTTCAGGATACGGCGCACCTCGTCGCGGAGGGGCTCCGGTCGGCTGAGGAAGGACACCAGGGCAGCCTCCTGTTTCGACGCATCTAACGGCACCGCCCCACCATAGGAAGTCCGTCCGCTCACCACAAGACGGCGCCTCACACCGCCACGAGTGCGGCGGACAGGAAGGCGGCGGCGGTTCGCTCGGCCCAGAAGCCGGGGGTCCAGGGCGCGGCTCCCTCCACGAACCCCACGTGGCCGCCCCGCGGCGTGAGGACGGACGAGATCCAGGGGTTGGCGGCCAGGGCCGCCTTCGGCACCGCCGCCTCGGGCAGGAAGGGATCGTCGAGCGCGTGGAGGACGAGGGTCGGCGTGCGGATCCTGTCGAGGGCGGTCCCGGCGCCGGCGGACCGGTAGTAGTCCTCGGCGCCGTCGAATCCGTGGATCGGGGCGGTCACCCCCTCGTCGAACTCCCGAAGCGTCCGTGCCCTGCGCGCCGCGTCCAGCGGGAGCTCGATGCCCCGCTCCCGTGCCTTGCGTGCCACGGCCGTCCGCAGCGTCCTCAGGAAGGAGGCGCCGTACAGTCGTCCGGGGAGCGCCTCGAGCCGCCGCGCCCCGGCGGCCAGGTCGAAGGGCACCGAGACGGCCACGGCCGCGGCCACGTGCCGGCGGGCCGCCTCGCCCCCCTCTTCCAGGAGGCGGAGGAGGACCGAGCCCCCCAGCGAGAAGCCGGCCACCCCCACGGTCCGTCCGCCCCTCAAGGCGACCAGGCGCTCGAGGACGAGCTCCGGGTCCCCCGTCGCGCCCGCGTGATAGAAGCGCCGCGTCCGGTTGGGCTCTCCCGAGCACGAGCGGAAGTTGAGGGCCGCACCGCGCAGGCCCAGGCGGCGGAGCTCGAGCAGGAGCTGGCGGACGTAGCCGGAAGCCGAGGAGCCGCCCAACCCGTGGAGGACGAGGACGTCCGGGGGGCCCGGACCCGGATCGACGTCCAGGTCCAGAAAGTCCCCATCGGGCGTCTCGAGCCGCACGCGGTGCAGGCCCGGCGATCGCGGCCTCCGCAGGACGGCGCCGGCCAACGTCTGGAGGTGGGGGTCGGGGAGCCACGGCGCCGGCCGGAAGGGCGCCGGGACGAAGGGCGGGACCGCCGGGCCTCGGGGGGAGGCGCCGGCGGCCCGCCCCCCGGTCAGTGGGTGGCCTGGTAGGCCGGCCCGTGCTCCCAGTCCTGGGCGCTCGAGATGTTCGGCATCCCCCAATCGGCCCCGTCCCATCCGGCGAATCCGTCCATGCGGAAGATCCACAGGCCGCTGTTCGAGTCGCTGAGGACGATGAGGCCGTCCTGGTTGCGGACGTCGATCCCGAACGCGCCCTGCATCACGCTGGTGCCGTGCTTCGGCAGGATCTGCCACCCGCCGTACCCGTCGGCGTGCTTGCACCCGCACGTGTAGTACCAGCCCACCGTCTTCGGGTGCTCGGGGTCGTACATCGAGAAGACCTGGAGGCCGTCCTCGTAGCCCGACACGAACACGTAGGGCCAGCGCACCTCGTGGTTGTGGGCCAGGTCGCGCCAGTCGGCCGTCCACGCGCTGATCGGGTGGTTGATCGTGGACACCTCACCGTTCAGGCCGGGCTTCAGGTCGAAGAGCCGCAGCGGCGCGTACTGGTACTCGGTCTCGGTGACCGCGTACCGGCCGTTCGGGTCGGGCGTGAAGGTGTGGCCCCACGTGACGCCCGCCACGCCCTGGATGGACGTGAGGAGCTGCGGGCTCGACGGGTTCGTCACATCGTAGACGAAGTAGCCGCCGCCGCCCGCACCGTAGAACCTGTCCTTCTGCGTGGCCGGGTCGTAGGCGACGTAGAAGTCGTGGTAGAAGGCGCGCTGCGCCTGTCCCACCGGGTCGGGGATCTTCCCGACGAGAGCCTGGTCCGGATGGCCGTCCACGACCCTGGCCAGGTCGTAGATGTTGGCGTGGTCGCCCGAGACCGTCGTGAACAGCAGCGCCCGCCCGTCCGAGTGCTTGTAGGCGAAGATGTTGTGGAAGCCGCCGGGCTCGTCCGGGTTCCGGATCCTGGCGACCACCTTGACCTTGCTCGGGTCGGGGAGGCCGGTGACGTCCAGGACCACCGCCCCCAGGTCCGCGTCCGGCGTGCCCTGCTGGAACTGGAAGGACTGCACGTAATACGTGTGCCCGCTCAGCCGGAAGTACTTGCCGTCCATGCCGCCCGAGCCCTGGTGGAGCGACGGGTTGTCGATGCGGTAGCGGTAGATCACCCGGGCGTGCGCCGGATCGCTGACGTCCACGATGTCGGTGCCCGCGCCGCCCGGCGAGCTGTTCATCTTGGACACGTAGACGTAGGGCCTGGCCGGGTCCTGCTCCATCTCGATGTCGGCCACGGCGAAGTAGCCGCCCAGCGGCACGTGGCTCAGCATGTGGATGTTGGGGCTTCCACCCACCTTGGGCCCGTCCTGCAGGCCCATGTCCGGATGGGCGTCCTGGGCCAGCGCGGCGCGCGGGGCTCCCGCCACCAGCGCCACGGCGGCCAGCGTGGCCACGGTTCGGAGCGCTCGTCTCATGATTCAGCCTCTCGTTCCTGGTGGAAGATCCGGCGCCGCCTCGTGTGGGCGCGCGCCTGTTTCGGCCTCCCGGCGCCGCGACGGCGTCAGGGCCCGACGGTGAAGGTCATCTTCATACCCGTCTCCAGGTGCTCGGCGATGTGGCAGTGCGCCAGCCACGTGCCCGGATTGGACGCATCCATGAGGATGACGACCGTGCTCCCGACCGGGACGAGGACCGTGTCCTTCCAGGCCAGGTCGTCGGAAGGCACCCCGTCGCGGGACAGCACGAGGAAGCGCTGGCCGTGGAAGTGGATCGGGTGGTTCATCGGGTGCATGGACGTCGGGTCGTTGTGGATGCTGATCTTCACGACCGAGCCGGTCTCGAAGTGCCAGGCGATGTCCATGTTCTCCCGGCCGGTGTCCGGGTCGCGCAGGATCCAGCGCGCCTCGTGGCCGGTCGAGATCCAGTTCATCCTGGGCATGCCGTCATTCCACTCGACGGGCGGGTAGTACATCGTGTCCGACGCCATGAGGGTCTGCACCCGGCCCGGCAGGCCCTGGATGTTGACCAGGAGCTCGAGCCGCTTGTCCACCGGCTCGTCGAAGTACTTCCGGTAGCTCTCGATGTCCGCCTTCACCGAGTCGCGGGCGTGGAGGGCGCCGAACGTGCCGGCGTGGTCCTCGTCCGTGGGCTGCTCGGTCACGCGGACCGTGCCCAGGGTGTCGACCTCGGGAAAGAACGTCCCCTTCACGTGGTTGATCGCCTGGACCCGGTTCAGGATCGGGTAGGTGCCGGCCGAGTCCCAGCGCACCTCGGCCACGTACCTCTGGGCCACCGCGATCGGGATGCTCTCGACCCACGCCTCCTGCTCGAAGGGCCCGATGTCGGCGCCCACGAGCTTCGTCTTCCCGCCCTCGAAGACGACGTTGTAGGTCCGCGTGGGCGACGCGTCGGTCAGGTAGAAGCGCACCACGTCCCCCCGGTGGACCTCCAGCCTGTAGTCGGGCTCGCCGTTCACGAGAAACAGGTTCCCGAACCGGCCCATGATCGCGAAGTCCGCCGTCTCCTTCCCGAAGGGGAAGAGGCCGTGCTCGTCGAGCAGGAGATCGCTGAGGATGAGCGGCGCCTCCCGGTTGACCGGGTCGTTGAAGCCGTAGATGGGCGAGTCGACGATCTCGTTTCCGTAGAGGCCGGCGTCGATCTCGATGTCCCCCCGGACGTGGGGGTGGTACCAGTAGACGCCGGCGTCCGGGAAGTGCACGTGGTAGACGAAGTCGCCGCCCGGGGGCACGGGGTCCTGCGTGACGCCCGGGACGCCGTCGTAGCGGTTGTCGATCCTGAGGCCGTGCCAGTGGACGGTCGAGGGGAGGTCCAGCCGGTTGTGGAAGCGGACGATGATCGTGGCGCCACGCTTCACCCGGATGAGCGGGCCGGGATACTGCCGGTTGAAGGCGTACATGATGACCGTCTTGCCCCGGAGCTCCCGCCGGACGAGTCCGGCGGTGAGGTCCAGCGTGTCCCCGTCCGAGAGCCGGAGGACCCGGTTCGGCTTCGCCTCCGGGAGGGTGGAAGGATCGACGCCCTCGCCGGGGAGCCACGGAGTGACCGACGGTCGCTCGCTCTCGAGCCCCAGCCGCATGTTCATCCCGTGCTGCATGGGCGGCGGTCGATTCACGGCCTCCGCCGTGTCCCTGCCGGCCGGCCGGTCCTGCGCCCGGAGCGGGCCGGGCGGGGCCGCGAGCGCCACGAGGATGGCGGCGAGCGCGAGAGCCAGCGAGCTCCCGGCGGACGGCACCTCGGCTGTGGGATGGCTCGTCAGCAAGGCGGCATGCCACCGTTCAGGAGCGGCTCGGTGAGCATGTTCTTCATCTGTCCGCTGGGCGAGAGCCCCTGCAGGAGGATGGGGCCGGACTTCTCGGTGACGTCCGCCGAGGGCTCGGCGGTCACGAACACCAGGAACTTCTCGTAGGCCAGCTCCCCCGAGGCGGTGCCGTCGGACCCGACCGCGCCCAGCTTCCGGACGGAGCCGAGGTCCGCGGGGGCGGCCCACGCCACGTAGGCCGAGTAGCTCCCCAGGCTCGAGGGATCGGGGAGTCCGCGCACCTGCACCTGGACGGCGAAGCGGTGGTGTCCGTCGGCCGTCACCGACGCGCCGAAGAGCGTGGAGGCGGGGCGGAGGAGGGCGGTGCCCCCCGCGCCGCCGACCCTGCCCGTGGGCTTGAGGTCGATACGGTAGAGCGGCGGCCGGGCCGCCGCGGCGCAGGCGGCCGCGACGGGCCGACGATGCGGAACCACGGGCGCCCGGCCGGCTCCGGCGGAGGCCGCGACCAGCTGCGCGAGGAGGGCGATGACGGGCGCGACTCGGGTCGGAATCACCGCGGCGCGGACGCAGGGTCGGCGAGAGGCTTCGTCATATCGTATACCGGGACGAACGCGGATCGATTGTACACAGGATGCCAGCCTATCCGACCCGCGGCCGGGGGGCAAGGTCGCCGATGGCCCGGCCAGCGTCCGTGCGGGCCGCGGCGCCGGCCGGGGTCCCCCGCCGCCGCGGGCGCCGCCCGTCACGCCCCTCGCCTACATCCTGAACACGTAGCTCAGCTTCACGAAGAAGACGTCGGCCGTCCGGTCCAGCCCGGCCACCTGGAAGCGCCGGTCACCCCGGAGGTCGGTCCCGTACCCGACGAACAGGGCGGTGCCGGGGCTCGGCTGGATCGCGAGCAGCGCGTCGGTGTGGAAGCGGCCGCTGCGCAGCTGGACCGTGCGGCGATAGGTCCCGGTGTCGGGGTCGCGCAGGAGGATCGGATCGCCGGTGCGGGTGTCGTCCCGCAGGGCGTCCTGGAAGTTCGAGTCGTACTCGCCGATGAGCCGCAGGTAGAGCGCGCGGGTGACCTGGTAGGTCAGCTTGAGGCGCGGCAGGTCGCGGATGGCCACGTTCGAGCGGTCGCTGAACCGCAGGTACTGCTGGCGCGAGTAGGTGACTCCGAAATGGAGTCGGTCGGTCGGCTTCCAGTTCATCGAGGCGTTCGCGATGACGATGTACGCCGGCGCCCACTCGAAGAAGTTCTCGTCCCGGCCCAGGATGAGCGTGAGGCCGGCGTCGAAGTGGTCGAACCGGGGCGTGGCCATCCGGAGGACGACGTCCAGGTTGGGGATGGAGGGCGTGCCGGTGAAGGGGACCGTGTCGGTCCCGGCCGGGGTCGTCCTCTCGATCGCGTAGTCGCTGTACAGATAGGGCGGATAGAAGAAGCGCTCGAACAGAACCGAAGCGCCGGTCCTCCACCCGCTCCGGAAGGCGAGGTCGGCGTTGAGGTGGAGCTTGAGCGACTCGGGCCCGCGGCCACCGAACAGATCGTCGTACAGCCAGTCCCCGTACAGGACCACGCTGGTGGTGGCGCTCTCGAGCGGGGAGGAGGGCGAGCCGAACAGCGTGAGCCTCGGGCTGGCGGACGCCTGGGCGACGCCGGTCCGGCTCAGGAAGCCCGCGTCGGTCACGAAGTCGGGGCTGATGGCCCGGAAGCTGGCCGTGGCCCCGAACGAGCGGCCCGAGCGCTCGAGCGAGACGTCCCACAGCGGCCCCCACCGGGGGCTCCCGCCGTCCTTCGTCACCGAGCCCCCGGCCTGGGCGGAGAGCACGTAGGCGTCCCCGAGGACGAGCCGCGTGTCGGCGGCGGCCACGTGGTTGTAGTCGCTCCCGTGGACGCGGTCGGTGTACAGGAGGCCCACGGTCGACTCCGACCCGACGTCCGCCTGCGCCCGGAGGATGTTGAAGATCGAGCGGTGGAGGTCCCCGGGCGAGGGGCGGTTCAGCGCGCTAAGGAACCCGGTCGAGAGGCCGGACACGCTACCGCTCAGCTTGGTGGCCACCAGGGGATCGTCGATCCGCCGGGTGTACACCAGCTGATTGGGCGCCGAGAAGCGCTCGCTCCCCTCCAGGAAGAACGGCCGCTTCTCGGGAAAGAACAGCGCCTGGCGCGGGTCGAACGAGAGCTGGCCCGCGTCCGCCTCCACCTGCGAGAAGTCGGGGTTGTAGGTGGCGTTCAGGCTGAGGTCCGACGTGACGCCGTAGCGCAGGTTGAGGCCGATGTCGGGCGAGGGGTCCCCGTAGCTCCAGCCGTCCGGAGCCGGAGCGCCCTGCATGCGGGCCGTGGCCACGGGGTTCACGTCCAGCGTGGAGCCCCGGCGCAGCCCGGAGAGGCCGGTCAGGGTGCCCCCCTGGGCCAGGAAGGAGGTCTCGCCCTGGTGGACGGGCGCCCACGTGAGCTCGCGGCCGGAGTGGGGCACGCGGCGGACCACGTTGAGTCCCCAGTCCCGCTCGTCGGAGGAGAAGCGGAGGCTCGAGAACGGGATGCGGATCTCCACCACGTACCCGCCGGGCACGAGACGTCCCCGGGACTCGTACTGGAAGTCGGGCGTGAGGTCGGCCGGCTCGGCGCTCCGGTCCGCGTCGAACAGCCCGGCCTTCCCCTCCGTGCCCTCGACCCGGATCCCGTCCTCCTGCACGCCGAAGGCGTTCACCCCGAAGACGTAGGCCCTGCGCGAGGCGTGCTCGGTGTCGATGAGGAGGCGGACCCGGTCGTCGGTGCCGATCCGGTCCCGGGCCGACATGCTGGCCCCGACCGGACCGTGCACCTCGAAGGCCTCGATCCCCACGTGGAGCGCCTCTTCCGAGTACCACACGAGGACGCGCGTCGAGTCCTCGGCCGGCGGCCCGTCCTGCGGGAGATAGCGCGTGAAGCCCGTGAGCACGGCCGCCCGGCTCCAGACCGGCTCGTCGAGCCGGCCGTCCACCCGGCTCTCGAGGCCGAGCCGCGGGATCCGGACGTCCGTCCGGCCCCGGTCCCCGCGGTAGACGGGTCCGGTCGTGTCGGCGTGGGAGGGCCGCGGCGCGTCCACGGCCAGCGCGGGACGGGAGCCGGCGGCCCCGAGGACGAGGACGGCCAGGATCGCGGGGAGCGGGTGGCTTCGGAGGGTCATAGTGCGCTCGTCGTCTTCGAATCCGGGCGCTCGAGTCGGCCGGGCTTCTCTCCGGGGTGGCCGGTCCCGTGCAGGCCTCCCGCCTGCGGTCCGGGAGGATAGCCGCCGCGGCGGCGGTCCGACACCCGGCGCACGGATGCTGCATCCCCCGGGTCCCGACCCAGGTCGATGCATCCCCGACTCGAGGAGGAGCCGCATGGCGTCGTGCCCGTTCGACCCGGCCCTCGCCCGACCGTGAGCGCCCCGGAGCTGGCGCACGAGCTGGTCGAGCCCGAGGGAGGCGGGGCGGAGGACCTGCGGTGGACCTACTTCCTCCACGGCATCTTCGGAGCCGGGCGCAACTGGCGATCGATGGCCCGCCGCTGGGTGGACGCGGGCCCGGCGAGGGCCGGCGTCCTGGCCGACCTCCGGCTGCACGGGGACTCGACCGGGTTCGAGCCTCCGCACACGATCGAGGCGTGCGGGGGGGACGTCGAGGACCTGTTCGCCGCCACCGGCCGCCGGCCCTTCGGCCTCCTGGGCCATTCCTTCGGCGGGAAGGTGGCCCTGCAGGTGGCGGCTGGGGCCCCGGACGGGCTCTCGGTCGTGTGGATCGTCGACTCCACCCCCGAGGTGCGCGAGCCGGAGGGCGACGCGGTCCGGATGCTCGGGACGCTCCGGGCCGAGCCGGGCCCGTTCGGAAGTCGCGGCGAGGCGGAGGCGGCCATCCGGCGCCACGGCTTTCCGGCCTTCGTGGCGCGCTGGATGACGACCAACCTGGTGGACGAGGACGGGGCGCAGGTGTGGCGGTTCGACCTGGACGGGCTCGCCGCGCTCCTCGAGGACTTCTTCCGCGCGGACCTGTGGCCGGTGGTCGAGGATCCGCCCTCCGGTGTCGAGCTCCACTTCCTCAGGGCCTCCGAGTCCGGGGTCCTCCCCGAGGCCGCCTGCGAGCGCATCGAGGCGGCGGGGCGGGACACCGGCCGGGTCCACCTCCATCGGGTCGAGGGCGGGCACTGGCTCCACGTCGCCGCTCCCGACGAGGTGCTGGCCATCCTGGACGCCACCACTCCGGACTGACGGGACGGCGGCCCCGTGAAACGGACGGGCACCGCCCCCGTTCCGGACTGGCACATCCGCCGGCGGGCACAAAAGTTGACCGTGAGGGATTGAGACGGGGAAGACACCCAACCCGCGCCCGGGAGGTCCCATGCTCGCCACCGAAGACACCGTTCGTCACCGGCCCGGAGCCGTCCTCCGCGCCCTGGCTTTCACCGGCGTACTGGCGGGCGTGGTGGCGGCGGGCCCCGCCGGCTGCGCCACGGGAGGCGCGGGCGCCGGACAGGACCAGGTCCGGCGGCAGGAGGCCCCGGTCACGCTCTTCGTCAAGAACTACAACTGGTCCACCGTCCACGTGTACGTCATAGCGTCGGGGCAGACGGTGTCCATGGGGCAGCTCAGCAGCATGGACACGGCCACCTACACGCTCCCGCCATCTGTCCTGGGCGGCGCCCGCCAGATTCGCCTGCTCGCCGATCCGGTCGGCTCGAGGACGGCCTTCATGTCGGAGCCGGTGCTCATCGAGGCGGGCGACCGGGTGGAGTGGACCATCCAGGACCACCTGTCGCAGTCCAGCGTCATGGTGAGGTAGTGAGCCGTACGGAGCGACGACCCGGGAGGGAGAGAGGATGAGCGAGCCGTTCTACGTGTCCAGGAGCTCCGTGCGCAAGGTCGAGGGCGTCCATCGCCGGGCCACGCTCGGCACCGGCCACACCTTCGACATGGGCGTGCACGGGCCGATCAAGGACCACTTCGGGATCGAGGCGGAGGACCTCCCGCTCCCGGTCGACTTCCTGGTGGCCACGGCCGGCGGGTGAATGCTCGGGACTCTCAACGGCGCACTGGAGGTGCGCGAGGTCACGCTGGATCCCGAGGACATGGTCGCGGAGGTCGAGGGCGTCAACGAAGTGCGCGACGGCCTCCCGGTCCTCACGGAGATCCGCATCCACTACCGGCTCCGGATCCCCGGCGGGAGCCGGGAGCGGGTCGAGCGGGCGCTGGAGCGCCATCAGACGAAGTGTCCGACCGCGCGGAGCCTCGAAGGGGCCGTCCGGGTGAGCTGGACGGCCGACATCGAGGAGGTGTGACGGCGCCGGCGCCCGCGGCATCCCCGGGTCGGGCTCTACCGACCCGAAGACCCCCCCGCATCGGCGCTCGTCGCCGCCGAGTCCGCCGCGGCCGAGTCCGCCGCGGCCGAGTCCGCCGCCCCCGCGCCGGTGCGGCCGTTCACCGAGACCATCTCCACGTCGAAGATGAGCGTGGCGTTCGGCGGGATGACGCCGCCGGCGCCCCTGGAGCCGTAGGCCAGATCGGAGGGGATGACCAGGCGTCGCTCTCCGCCCGGCTTCATGCCCTGTAGACCCTCGTCCCAGCCCGGGATCACCATCCCCGTGCCGAGGACGAACTGGAAGGGCTGGTTGCGGTCGTAGCTGCTGTCGAACTTGGTGCCGTCGGTGAGGCAGCCCGTGTAGTGCACGCTGACCGTGTCGCCGGGAGCCGCTGCCGGGCCGCTCCCCTCCGCGAAGTCCCGGTAGCGGAGGCCGTCCGCCAGCGTCTCCATCGAGGTCGAATCGAACTTCGCGGCCGCGGCGCAGGTCCCGAAGTCGTCCGTCCCGGGCGAGGCGGCGGCTTCCTTGCCGCCCCCCCCGCCACAGGCGGCGGCCAGCGCGACCGCCGCAGCGGCGGCCAGGGCCAGGGACGGCGTCCGGGAGCGACCGACGTCGCGCGGATTCTCGGGCTCGGATCGGATCATGTCGACCTCTCTCCTCCTGTAGGGCTCGCGACGGGGGCGAGGTGCTCGTCGTGGATTTTCACGCTCTTGACGTTGACGAACTCGCGAATCCCGTGGCGGCCCAGCTCCCGGCCGTGGCCGGAGTCTTTCACGCCGCCGAACGGAAGCCGGGGGTCGGACGCGGTCATCCCGTCGATCGCGATGCCTCCGGCCTCGAGCCCGTCGACGAACAACCTGCGCTCGTCGGGGTCGCGCGTCCACGCCGCGGCGCCGAGCCCGTACTCCGTGTCGTTGGCCAGAGCGAGCGCGGCCCGCGCGTCGGGCACCCGGAACAGGCACGCCACCGGCCCGAACAGCTCCTCCCGGCGTGCCGGCGCGTCGTCCGGTATGCCCTCGAGGACGGTCGGCTCGTAGAACCACCCGTCCCGGTCGGGAACCCCTCCTCCCAGGAGAACGCGGGCGCCGGCCTCGACGGTCTCGCGGACCTGCCGGTCCAGCTCGTCGCGGAGGTCCTCCCGGGCCAGCGGCCCGACGTCCGTCTCCTCTTCGAGAGGGTCTCCCACGGTGAGCGACCCGATCCTCTCGACCAGGCCATCCCGGAAGTCCTCGTAGGCCTCGTCGGCCACGATGAACCGCTTGGCGGCGATGCACGACTGCCCGTTGTTCTGCATGCGGGCGTCGACGGCCGTCTCCAGCGCATCATCCAGGTCCGCGCTCGGCATGACGATGAAGGGGTCGCTCCCGCCCAGCTCGAGGACCACCTTCTTCAGGTGCCGCCCCGCCTCCGCGGCGACGGCCCGTCCTGCCCGGACGCTCCCGGTGACGGTGGCGGCCCGCACCCGACGGTCCCCCAGGATCCCGGGCACGGCGTCGGTGTCCACGAACAGGTTCTGGAAGGCCCCTCCGGGGAAGCCGGCGCGCCGGAAAATCCCCTCGATGGCGAGCGCGCACTGGGGGACGTTGGGCGCGTGCTTGAGGAGCCCGACGTTCCCCGCCATGAGCGAGGGTGCCGCGAAGCGGAAGACCTGCCAGAAGGGGAAGTTCCACGGCATGATGGCCAGGACGGGCCCGAGCGGCTGGTAGCGCACGAAGCTGCGCGGGACGTCCGTCTCGACTTCCTCGTCGGCCAGGTAGTCGGCTCCGTGCTCGGCGTAGTGTCGGCATAGCCACGCGCACTTCTCCGCCTCGGCCACGGCCTGCCCGATCGGCTTCCCCATCTCGAGCGTCATCAGGCGTCCGAAGGACCGGGCGCCCTCCTCCAGGAGGTCGGCCGCCCGTCGGAGGCGCTCGGCCCTCTCCCCGTACGGGGTGCCGCGCTCCGCCCGGAAGGTGTCCCGGGCCCGCGCCACACGCTCCTCCAGGGCCTGGCCGGAGATCGTCTCGAAGCGCTCCAGCCGCTCGCCGGTCGTCGGGTTGATGCTGTCGAAAGCCATGGCTCCTCCCGGTGCCCGGTCACGTCGTTCCGCAGGAGCGCGGGCGCACGATGCGTTCCACGGGAGGGCGCCACGCGCTGAGTGCGATGAGGCCGGTAGCTCGGTAGGATGGAAGCGCGATCGAGATCGTGTCCCGCCCATTCCGGGACACGACGCGCTCGACTCTCACACGGCGAGGAGATCCACCGTCGACCCGAACGCTACGCCTCACACGTCAACGCTGCTCGAGGCCCTGGCCCGACGCCGAAGGCGAGCGGGGGTCCGCGAGACGCTCCTCGTGTGTCGCCACCATGGGGAAGGCCGTGAGCTTCTCCGTTCGCTGGCGCTCCGCTATGGAGGCTGGATCGGAATCGAGGTGACGACGCCCCTCGGCGTGGCCGATGCCGTCGCGAGCGGGCGGATGGCGGAAATGGGGCTGGTAGCGGCGGACGACTTCGACGAGCACGCCCTCCTCGAGGCATCGCTCGCTGCGGCGCTGGCCTCGGTGAGGGACCTGCCGTACCGGGACCTCGCGGAGCGTCCGGGCTTCCGGACGGCCCTCCATGGCACCGTGAAGGCCCTGCGACTGGCCGGGATCGCTGCCGATTCCGTACGGTCGGCACGGCTGGAGGACGGTGCGCGCGGTCGTCTTCTGTGGGAGGTCCTCGGACGTTACGAGGAAGGGCTCGAGGCGGCAGGACTCGCCGATGAAGCGGCACGGCTGGCGCTCGCCGGCGAGATGCTCGATCGGCACGCGGCACTTCCTGCTGAGGAGGTGCTCCTCCTGCCCGGACACGGACGGCGCGGCCTGCGAGGTCGGCTGCTGGAGCTTCTCTTGGACGGCGGCGCAAGCGTCCTGGAATCGGATCCCGTGGTCGGGCTGAGGTGCCCCACGTCGGTCATGATGGGGCCGGCGTCGGAGGCCGTGAGCCGACTGGCCTTCTTGCACGAACCGAAACGCGCGGCGGCGGCTGCCGAGCCCGAGGTGACGCTCTTCGCCGCCGCGAACCCCGACGAGGAGCTGCGGGAAGTGCTGCGTCGAGTCCGGGCGGCCGGAGACCGCTGGGACCAGGTGGAAATCGTCGCGACGGACCCGGTGTCGTACGGAAGTGCGCTGGATGCCCTCGCCACGCGCTTGGGTATCCCCGCGACGTACGCCGTGGGCCTGCCGGTGGGGCGCACCCGGCAGGGTCAGGCCGTGCTCGCCTATCTCCGGTGGATCGAGTCGGACTTCCCGGCGGACGTCCCGTGGGCTCTCCTGCGGGCAGAGACTCTCACGGCCACCGCCTCCGAGACGGACGAACCACCGGGGGGCGGGCGTCTTGCGCGGCGGCTTCGTGCGCTCCGGATAGGCTGGGGGAGGGACCGATACGAATCAGCGATCGAGGGCGCCCTCCGTCACCTCGACGAGACCCCGGCGGCCGGGCGGGTCGCTGCGGACGACGAGGACGACAGGGATCCCGAGGAGATTGGACGGGACCAATCGGACGCGAGGAGCGAACTCGTGCATCTTCGGGCGCTCCTCGTGCCGCTGCTTCGGGCGACGCCCCCCACGCCCGATCGAACGGGCCGTGGTGGAACGCCCGTCTCAGCCGCCGATGTGGCGCGGGGGGCGCTCGCCTTTCTCGAACACGTCTACCTGCCGGAGCCCACGGGCCCCGGCGCCACCGAGCACGAAGCCCGTGAGCGACTCGTCGCGATACTGGACCGGATTCGGGACACACAGGACATGCCCACCAGCTTCGCGATGGCGGTGACGGCCGTTCGCGATTGGCTGGAGGACGTGCGCGTCCCGTCGCCCGGCTCGCCGGGTCCTCGGCCGTGGAGCTCCTCGGAAGGAAAGCTCCACCTGACGGACGTGGAGCACGGAGGTCTGTCGGGGCGTCCGGTGACCTTCGTCGTCGGTCTGGACGCCGGACGCTTTCCGGGTTCCGGACTGCAGGACTCGATTCTTCCCGACGAGGACCGGCAGCGTCTCGGCGGCGAGGTCCTGCCCACCGCTCGGGCCGGGCTGGACGAGCGCCGCTATCGGTTCGCGGTCATGCTGGCGGGGCTTCGGGGACGGGTGACGCTGAGCTACAGCGCGTGGGAATCGGCCGAGGGCCGCACCATCGCGCCGGCTTCGGTCATGCTCCAGGCGGCCCGGATCCAGCAGGGCGACGCGAGCCTGGACTACCGGGGCATGCACCGGGTCCTGGGCGCTCCGGCCTCTCCGGTCCCGCGGAGCGGCGGCCTCCTGGACGATGCCGACGTGTGGCTCGACGCGCTCGCGTCCGACGGATCGCTCAGAGCCGGACGGAAGACCGTGCTGGAGGCCTATCCCGCCCTCGCGGCGGGACTCGAGGCCGATCGCCGGCGCGAGTCCGCCGGCGCGGGCCCGCACCGCGGTGTGGTGAGCCCCCGTCCCGACCGGTTCGACCCCCGGGGAGGTGGGGAGCCCATCGTGTCCGCCAGCCGGCTGGAAACGTTGGGACGCTGCCCGCTGGCGTACCTGTACCGCTACGTTCTGGGGCTCCGTGCTCCCGAGGATCCTGAGCTGGACCCGTCCCGCTGGCTCGACGCCCGCGATCGCGGAGCCTTGCTGCACAGGGTCTTCGAGCTCGTTCTCGCACGGGCGAGCGAACGAGACGTCGCACCCGGTGACGAACGCTTCTCGCTCCTCGCCCGGGAGGTGCTGGACGACGTCGCCGGACGAGTGCGGGACCGGTTGCCGCCTCCCGGCGACTTCGTCTACGAGCGGGAGGTCGAGGGCCTGCGGGCGGATGTCGACGTATTCGTGGCCATGGTGCGAGAAGAAGAGCCCGAATCGATCGCCCGGGAACTCGAGTTCGGCTTCCCGGGCTCGGAGCACCCCGCCGTCCACCTCGGACTTCCGGGTGGCCCCATCCGCATCAGGGGACGTATCGACCGCGTGGACCGGGTGCGGCCCTTCGGCCTTCGGGTGGTCGACTACAAGACGGGCAGCGATCGGGGACGTGACGCGGACCCGTTCGAGGGGGGACGACGCTGGCAGCATCTCCTGTATACGGAAGCGACGACGGTGCTCCTCGACGAGCGCGTGGTCCGCATGGAGTATCGCTATCCCACGGTGAGGGGCCAGAACGGCAGGGTGCCGTACCTGGCCGACGAGCTCGCGGGCGGCCCCGACCGCCTGGATGCCCTGCTCGAGGGAGTCGCCAGGGGGAACTTCGTTCCCACCTCCGAAGCGCGGGACTGCAGATTCTGCGCTTTCAAGGCCATTTGCCGGGTCCGCGAGGACCAGTGGGGAAACGTGGACTCGCCGCCGGCCCGGTGGGCCTCAGAGCACGGCGAAGGGCTCCCCGAGTTCGAGCAGCTCGCTCGAGCCAGACGATCCGATGAGTGACGGAACTCCTACGGACCGCGGCGCGCCGGGGCTGCCTCCGCGGCCCCTGCCGGATCTCGACCAGCGCCGTCGCATCACAGGGGACCTCGATGCGAATCTCCTGGTCGAGGCCGGAGCCGGCTCGGGGAAGACGAAAGCGCTGACCGACCGCATGGTGGCCCTGGTCGCGGAAGGGCGGGCGGAAGTCGATGAACTGGCGGCGATCACGTTCACCCGGAAGGCCGCGGCGGAGCTCCGGGAGCGCTTCCAGGATGCGCTCGAAAGCCGTCTTTCGGAATCGCGGTCGCACGGAGCCGAAGACGCCGAGGTCCGACGACTCGACGAGGCTCTCCGAAACATCGATCGGGCCGTCATCGGAACCATACACGCCTTCTGCGGTCGTCTTCTCCGGGAGAGGCCCCTGGAGGTGGGACTCGACCCGGGATTCACCGAGGTACACGGTGCCGAGGAGGAGGACCTGCGGCGGGAGTTCTGGCAACGGCACCTGGAGCGCCTGGCCCGACAGGAGGATCCGCTGCTGGAACGGCTCTCGCATCTGGGCCTCGACCCCCCTCGGCTGAGGCGCGCGTTCGACGTCTTGAGCGAGAACCCGGACGTCCATTTTCCGGGCCCGGAGGTCGCGGCTCCCGATCCGGCGCGGGTCCGGTCCGAGCTCGAAGACCTCCTCGACCGCGCTCGTCCCCTCCTCCCGGACCGGGAGCCCGATCGGGGATGGGGGAAGCTTCAGCTGCGCCTCAGGGAGCTTCGGTTCCGCAGGCACGTGGTCGACGGCTGGGACGAGATGGCCCCTTTCTTCGAGGCGCTGAGCTCGCTCGTCGAAACCCGCTGGTCCGTCACACAGAACCGCTGGGGTCGAGATCGCGAGTCGAAAGCGGAGGCGAAGGAGCTGGGCCGTGCCTTCGAGGCGTTCGCGCGCGAGGGCGGGGATGCGTGGGCCTGTCTCCAGCGGTGGTACGAGCATCGGTATCGCAGCGTACTGGAGTTCTGCCGACGGGCTGCAGCCGCCTTCGCGAGCGAGCGGCGCCGGCGCGGCACGCTGACCTTCCAGGACCTACTGACGCTCGCGGTCGAGCTCCTGCGGGAAAGCCCGACCGCCCGACGGGACCTGGCTCACCGATACCGCTACGTGCTGGTGGACGAGTTCCAGGACACCGATCCCCTCCAGGCCGAAGTCGTGTTCCTTCTGACTGCCCGCGACGAGCGCGGGACGGACTGGCGACGCGCCGTGCCTCGACCGGGTGCGCTATTCGTCGTGGGCGATCCCAAGCAGAGCATTTACCGGTTCCGCCGGGCCGACATCGCCGTCTATCAGCTCGTCCGACAGAGGTTCGAAGCCCTCCGTGCGGAGTACGGCTCCGAGGTGGCGGAGGTCGTGCAGCTCACGGCCAATTTCCGCTCGGTGAGCCCGGTGACGAGCTTCGTCAACCGGGTCTTCCGCACCAGGTTTCCCGAGCGCGGGTCGGAGGTCCAGGCTGCGTTCGCGCAGCTGGAGCCACAGCGGCGGACGGGGGGAGGCAAGGGCGGCGTCTTCTGGTACGACGTCTCGCCTGAGAAGGGGAAGAGCCAGGAGGCGGTCGCGAGGGAGGACGCGGAGGCCGTCGCCCGCTGGATCGAGGGCCGCGTGGACCTCGGAGAGCGCTCGCCCGGGGACTTTCTCGTCCTGACCTACCGGAAGGACTACCTGCACGAGTACGGTAGGGCTCTGGAGGCGAGGAATCTCCCTGTGGACGTGACGGGCGCCGAGCTTCTGGTCGAACGGGAGATCCGGGAGCTGGCGCTCGTCCTCCGCGCCCTCATCGATCCCGACGACCCGGTCCTCACGGTGGCCGTCCTCGAGGGTCTGTTCTTCGGTCTGGATCACGAGAGCCTGGTACGTCACGTGGTCGATCACGGTGGATCTCTGCATTACACGCGGCGTCCGCCCGCGCCGGGGACGGCCGTCGAACAGGCCCTGGCGACTCTGCGCGACTGGTGGGACGAATCCCGGAGGGAGCCGGCCGACGTGTTCGTGGGGAGGCTGGCGAGCCGTCTCGGTCTTCTGCCCTATGCGGCGTCCGGCGAGCTCGGCGGCACGCGAGCCGGCATGCTCCACTACGTCCTGTCCACGGTGCGCGCGACCGGTGTGGAAAGGGGCGATACGTCGCTCGCGGTGGCGGTCGAGGCCCTGGAACGCGCGCTGTCGAACCGTGACGCCGACGCGCCCCTCGAGCCGGGGAGACAGGACGCGGTTCGCGTCATGAACCTCCACAAGGCCAAGGGGACCGAGGCCGCCGTCGTGCTCCTGGCCCACCCCACGGGAAGGGTCTCGTACGCGCCCGAGCTCCACGTGGCCAGAGAGGGTGGCGAGGAGGCGGTGGGGTGGCTCCGAATCCGGGATCCTGACGTTCGGGGCGGACGTGCGCTGCTGGCACAGCCCGCGGGATGGGAGAAGCTGGCGGGGATCGAGATGGAGTTCTCCGAAGCCGAAGACGACCGTCTCCTCTACGTGGCGACGACGCGAGCCAGGGACGAGCTCGTGGTGGCGCGCTGTCCCGAGACGGTGGACTCTTCTCCCTGGGGCCCACTGTATCCTCACCTCGAGCAGGTAGGCGAAAAGATCGACCTCGAGGGCCCCCCGGGTTCGCCGCGTCGGCACCTGGAGGTCGGTGTCGACGAGATTCGGGCTCGTCGCCGCCGGGCCTCCGAAGGGCGCGGGGAGGCAGGGCGGCCCGGCTACCGGACCGTCACGGTCACCGATGAGGCCAAGGACGAGGCGTTCCGCGCGAGCCTGAGCCGCCGCGGCCGCGGGACGGCCTGGGGCGACCTCGTGCATCGCGCGATCGAGCACGAGCTGCGTCGAATCCGTCGGGCCGGGAAGCGGAACGAGGCGCCCCGCTCCGGTGCGGGGGAGGACTGGAGGGAGGGACTGCGGAGCCGGTGCGCGGCGCTCGTCCGCGAGGCCGGGTCGCGGGGCGGCGGGCGTGCGAGATTCGACGCCGGCGAGCTGGCGGAAACCGTGGAGCGGGTTCTGGATACCCGGATCGTGCGCCGGGCCCTCTCCTCCTCCTCGGTGCTCGTCGAGCCTGCGTTCGCGGCTCGAGAGGAGGCCCCCGGCGAGGGGCGAGGCGGCGGGCGGGTCCCGACCCTGCGCGAAGGAAGGATCGACCTCGCCTTTCGGGAGAACGGGTCCTGGATCGTGGTGGACTACAAGACCGACGTCGGCGCCGGCCCGGCTCGAGGGGAACGGCTCTCGTCGTATCGCAAGCAGCTCGACCTGTACAGCCGCTCGTTCGAGACCCTCACCGGCGCGCCGGTCTCGCGGCGCGTCCTTCTGTTCACGTCCGACTGTGAGTCCATCGAGTGGTGAGGGGTGGTTCCGCCTCACGGGACGCCCGCGCCATCCTGAACCCGGTCTCCCCCGGCGCGCGGAGCCGGCCCGGACTGGCCTCCGTGCTCGCGGAGGAGCACGGGCTGGACGTCCGGATCACGACCGGCCCGGGTGACGCGACGCGGCTGGCCCGCGGAGCGCTCGAGGACGGCGTCGGCACGCTCGTCGTGGCGGGAGGCGACGGCACGCTCCACGAGGTCGCGGCCGGCCTCGGCGCCGCCGCCGGCGCCGCCGGGCTCCGCGTGGCGCTCGTCCCGCTCGGGACCGGGAACGACCTGGCCGCGGCTCTGGGGATCCCGCGCGAGCCCGAGGCGGCCCTGGCGCTCCTGGAGGAGGGGGAGCCACGCCGCCTGGACCTCGTGCGGGTGCGGGGCGGGACCGACGGCTGGGTCGTGAACTTCGCCATGGGCGGATTCGCGGGGCGGGTGGCCGAGCGCGTCACGCCCCGCCGGCGCCGCCTCTGGGGGCGACGCGTCTACCTGAGGGCCGCCCTGGACGAGGTCCTCGAGCGCAGGCCCCGCCGGGTGCGCGTGGTGGCCGACGGCCGGGACCTCGAGTCGGGCCCGCTCCTGGCCGTGGTCGTGGCGAGCGGCCCGCGCTTCGGGGGCGGGATCCCCATCGCCCCGGGCGCCCTCCCCGACGACGGGCTCCTGGATCTCCTGCTTCTGGCCGACGTGTCGCTCCCGGGCCTCCTGCGGGTCGTGGGCCGGGCCCTCCGGGGGCGTCACCTGGAGGACCGCGCCGTCACCCACCTCCGCGTGAGGCGCGTCGAGGTCGAGGCCGACCCGGACCTGCCGTGGAACGGGGACGGCGAGGACCTGGGAGCCGGCTCCCGCGCCTTCGAGGTCGTCCCCGGCGCGCTCCCGGTCCTCGTCCCGCGCGCCTGAGTTTCGGCGAACGGAAGCCCGGGCAACCCTGCCCCCGGCCGGGCTGTCGAACGTTCGAGAGCGGCGAGGAACCCCTCGCCCCTGAACGCGTCCGGGCCCTCCCCCTGCGGGCCCTCAGTCGGGAGGAACTCCATGAGTCTCGCCAGGTCGACCGCGCTCCTGTCCGCCTTCCTCGGCCTCGCCGCCCTGAGCGCCCCCGTCCGCGCGGCGCCGGTCGCCCAGGACACCGGCACGGCGACCGTGTCCGGCGGCCGGCCGGGCGGCACGTGGATCGTCGGACCCCGCCGCACGCGCGTCCTCGTGAACGGCTCCCGGGACGCCGGCTACCTGGGAGTCCGCGTCGCGGACGTCGACAGCGCCGACGTCTCCCGTCTCGACCTGCCGGCGCTCCGCGGGGCCAGGGTGACGTCGGTGGAGGACAGCTCGCCGGCCGCGCAGGCCGGTCTCCGGGCCGACGACGTCATCGTGGACCTGGACGGGGAGCCCGTCCGCAGCGTGTCCACCCTGACGCGCATGGTCCGCGAGACGCCCCCGGGCCGCAGCGTCCGTCTCAGCGTGGTCCGTGGCGGGAAGACCCGCCAGGTGACCGTGGTCACGGGCGAGGCGCCCGGCTTCGAGAGCTTCGGCGCCATGGTCGCGCCGAACGTACAGCTGCGCATGGAGCGCCTCGTGAACGACAGCACGAGGGAGCGGATCCGGGAGGAGGTCGAGAAGGCCCACGAGGAGGCCCGGAAGGCGGGCGAGGAGATGCGTCGCTCGTGGCGGTCCGGCGACTTCGGCCCGCACGCGTTCATGTTCGAGCTCGGGGTCCCGGGACGGTTGGGCGTGAGCCTCCGCCCCCTGGGCGACCAGCTCGGCGCCTACTTCGGCGTGAAGGACGGCCACGGTGCGCTCATCGGGAGCGTCGAGTCCGGCTCGGCCGCCGAGAAGGCGGGGCTGAAGGCCGGTGACGTGATCGTCGAGGTCGGCGGCGAGAAGGTCGAGGACCCGGGCGATGTCATCGAGGCGATCCACGACGCCGACGCCGGCCCGCTCACGGTCAAGGTGATGCGGGACCGCAACGAGAAGACGGTCACGGTGGACCTCCCCGAGCACCGGCGTCCCGCGCCGGGAGAGGAGACGTCGTGGCGGATCCCGGCGCCCCCGCTCTCCGTGCCCTCGCTCCCGATGGCGCCGCCCGAGGTCCACGTGGCGCCGCCGGCCCTACCGCCGCTCGCCCCGATGCCCGCGGCGCCGGCCGCCCCCCCGGTCGACCGCTACATCTGAGTCCCTCGGGCCGTCCGCCGGGCCGCGCGCCGGCCCGGCGGGCGTGACGGCGGGAGCGGCGCCGCGGCCCGTCCGCGCCCGCTTCGCCCCGCGCTCCCGCCTCAGCTCCCGCCGTCCGACGTCGCTCCGCCGCTCGGCGACAGGCTCACCCGGATCGTCCGCCCGGTGACGGCCCGGTAGATCACCTCCACGACCACCGACAGGCCCAGGAGCAGGACCAGCACCCACAGCCGGCTCGGGTCGGTCCGGACGGTCTGCCACAGGAGCGCCGCCAGGGCCGCCAGGCACGCCGCCGCCCCCACGACCCCTACCCAGGCCCGTGAGTCCGTCTGGTCGGCCAGGCGCACGTTGGCCACGTTGACGCCGGCGAACAGGAGGAGGAAGCCCGCACTCCCCATGGTCGAGATGGCCGAGAGGTCCAGGAGGTTGGAGACGAGGAGGGCGGCCGCGGCCGTGATGAGCAGCCCCTCGGCGGGCTCCTGCCAGATCTTCTTCTCGAGGACGGCGGGGAGCTCGCCGTCCTTCGCCATGATGTAGCTCAGACGGGCCGAGCCGTAGAGCGTGGCGTTGATGGCCGACGCCGTGGACAGCATGGCCGCCACGGCGATGAGCGTGAAGCCGAACTGCCCGAGGAACGGGCGCGCCGCCGCCGCCAGCGCGAAGTCCTTCGCCTGGACGATCTTGTCGACGGGCAGGTTCCCGACGGTCACGATCGCCACGGCCACGTACAGCGCGATCACGAAACCGACCGAGGTGAAGAAGGCGCGCGGCAGTGTCTTCTCGGGATCCTTCGCGTCGCCCGCGGTGTTGGCGATGAGCTCGAAGCCCTCGTAGGCGAGGAAGATGATCATCCCGCCCGCGGCGAGCTGGAACGGGGGCTTCCAGGCGGACGGCGCCAGCCGCGCGCCCTGGATCCCCCAGATCCCCACGGCCACGAAGAACAGGAGGATCGTCAGCTTGATCCCGACGATCCAGTCCTCCACCTCGCCCACTACCTTCGCGCTCAGGAGGTTGAGTCCGGCGATCACCACGATGGCGCCGCTGATGAGGACGTGCTTCCAGAAGCCCTGCGAGCCCTTCGGGAAGAAGGTCGCGCCGTAGCTCCCGAAGGCGAAGGCGTACAGCGACAGCATGACGATGTAGCTCAGCCACAGGAGGACGTTCAGCGATCCGGTGAGCGTCCCCTCGCCGAACGCCCGGTTCAGGAAGGAGACCGTCCCGCCCTGGCTCGGAAAGCTCACCGAAAGGCGGCTGTAGGCGTACGCGGTGACGAGCGCCACGGCGCCGGCGAGCGCGAACGCTACGGGCGTGCCGCCTCCCGCCAGCTGCACGGCCAGGCCCAGCACGGCGAAGATGCCGCCGCCGACCATGCCGCCCACGCCGATGGAGGTGGCCTCGAGGAACCCGACCTCGTCCGAGCTCGAGCCGCCCGAATCGTCCCTGCCGCTCCCACCTCCGTCCCCGCTCATGAGCTCTCCTTCCGGCTCGAGTGAAAGGTCCGGGTCTCATGAAAGCAAGGCTCGTGCGGGGAGCGGTGGGGAGGAGGCGTCGCGGGGGGGAAGGAAAGGGATCGCCGGCGCGCGGATTCGATCACGACAGGAGGTCGCTCTCTATCCTTGCCACAGGAGGGTGCCGCACGCCGGCGAATCCCGGGTCCAACATCTGTGTCCTGTTCGGGCTCGGGTGGACCTCTTCTCTGCGAGATCCACATCTTGGACGACCGGGAGGGGCCGAGGGTTGCATTTCCGGCCGCCGCGCTGCCCTACACATCTCTCCTACGGAGGTCCTGCGGCCCCGGTTTCGTCCGTCCCCGCGCTCAGCCGCCGGCCCGATCCCCGTCCCCGCCTCCGTGTCCGTCCCGGACCCGCTCCAGGTCCTCCCGGAGGATCGCCACGGCCTCCTCGACCTCCTCGACGCAGTGCGGGAGGTCCAGGTCCCCGGGGTCGGCCAGGTGACGCGGTCCGCCGTCCAGCATGAAGCGGCGCCCCCACTCCACCAGGTCGCGCCACATGGGGCCGAGCATGATGAAGGGACGGTCGGTGATGTGCCGCACCTGGAGGAGCTGCCACACCATGAGGGCTTCCAGGGTCGTGCCGATGCCGCCCGGCACGACCACGAAGGCGCTCGAGAGACGGACGAAGTGGTGGAGTCGCGTGAAGAACGTGCGGTGGGTGTAGGCCTTCTCGACGTACGGGTTGACCTGCTGCTCGTGCGGGACCTCGATGTTGAGGCCGAAGGAGCGGGTCTGGCCGTCCACGTCCCCCTGTTCGGCGCCCTGGTTGGCCGCCTGCATGAGCCCGGGCCCCCCGCCGGTGACGATGTCGCAGCCCATCGCGGACAGCTCCCGCGCCAGGTCGCGGACCTTGCCGTAGATCGGATCCCCCTCCTGCATCCGGGACGAGCCGAAGATCGTGACGCGGTAGTAGGGCAGCCGCGGCGCGTGGATCCGCGCCAGGTCGTCCACGGCCTTCCACAGGTCGAGGAGGGTGTCCTCGACGACGTCGAAGATCTGCTCGTCGCTGGTCGAGATGGCTTCGATCTGGCGGCGCTTATCGGTGTCGCTCACGCCCTCGCCTCCGGTGCGCTCGGGTGGGTCCGCGGGATCGCGTGTCGCCGGCATACCCGCCGCGGCCTCCCGCGTTTCGGGATTTGTGCCGGCGCCCGCGGCGCGCCATCCTTGAGCCGGTGGGAAGGATCGCGCCGGCCGCTTCCGGGCCCGCGGTCGTCGAGGTCCGGTCGAGACAGGGAGCGAGGATGGACTCCAGCTGGATCCGGAACCTGCTGCAGTCGCTGCCCGACCGGCTCTCCGCGGCGGCGCTGTGGGACTTCCTCCTGTGGATCGTCGTGGCCCTGGTCGTGGCGGGGCTCGTGCGCCTGACGCGGCGGTGGATCGCCCGCAACGTGGAGGACGTCAACCGGCGCCACCTCCTCTCCAAGCGCGTGGGCTACGGGGGCGCCCTCTTCCTGGTCCTGCTCGGCCTCTCGTTCTTCGTCGGGCATTTCGGACAGCTGGCCACGGTGGTCGGCCTGGTGGGCGCCGGGGCCGCCATCGCCCTCCAGGACGTGGGGAAGAGCGCGGCGGGCTGGCTCTATCTCACCGGGCACCGGGAGCTGGGGCCCGGGACCCGGATCGAGGTCGGAGGGCTGGTCGGCGAGATCATCGACGTCGGCGTCCTGAAGACCACCGTCCTCGAGGTCGGCAACCTGGTGTATGGACGTCAGTCGAGCGGCCGTCTCGCCTCGGTTCCCAACTCCCGGCTGCTCGACGAGAGCGTGTTCTTCACGCCGTCGGACGCCACCTGTGTGTGGCAGGAGCTCCGCTTCCTCCTCACGTTCGAGAGCGACTGGCGGCTCGGCGTGGAGCGCCTCGAGGGCATCGGACGCCGGGAGTGGGAGCGCTGGGACCAGGACGCCGGGGAGAGCTTCCGCCGCATGGGGCGGCGCTACGCCTTCAAGTACGGGGCGCTGACGCCGATCGTGTACGTGGCGGTGGCCGACTCGGGGATCGAGCTCACGCTGCGATACCTCGTGCCGCTCCGCAGGCGGCGCGGCTCGGCCGACCGGGTGGGTCGGGCTATGCTCGAGGCGGTGGAGGCGGAGCCGGGTCTCGACTTCGCCTATCCGACCTGGCGGGTGTACCGGCAGGGGGAGCGAGGTCCATCGGCCGGGGGAGGCCCGGCCGGCCCGAACGACACGAAAGACGACGAGGAGGGAGAATACGCATGGAACGGTTGAAGCCGACGTGGATCGGAGTGGCGGGCGGGCTGGCGCTCGCGGCGGCGGTGGCCTGGACGGGGTTCCGCGGCGGCGGCGCCGCCGGGCGGTCGTCGGCCCCCGCGGTCCCGGACACCTTCCGGGTCCGGTTCGAGACCTCGGCGGGGCCGTTCACGGTGCTCGTGCACCGCGCGTGGGCGCCGCGGGGGGCCACGCGCTTCTACCGGCTCGTGGAGGCCGGATACTTCGATGGCAACCGGTTCTTCCGGGTGATCCCGGGGTTCGTGGTCCAGTTCGGGATCTCGGGGGACACGGCCCGGGCGCTGGCGTGGCGCCGCCGGCCGATCCGGGACGACCGGGTCACCAAGAGCAACACCCGCGGGACGCTGACCTTCGCCGCGGCGGGGCCCGACACGAGGACCAGCCAGATCTTCATCAACCTGACCGACAACGCCCGGCTGGACGGGATGGGCTTCGCGCCCTTCGGGGAGGTCGTGGAGGGGATGGCCACTGTGGACTCCCTCTACTCAGGCTACGGGGACGGCCCGCCCCGGGGGGAGGGTCCCGAGCAGGGGCGCATCTTCCGCGAAGGGAACGCGTACCTCGAGAAGGAGTTCCCGAAGCTGGACTACATCCGGACCGCGCGGGTGGTCGGCGACGCAGGGGGGGCGGCCCCTGCGAGTCCGGACTCCGCGGGCCGAGGCTCCGCGGCCGGGTCCGACCGGGCCGGGGACGGCTCCGGCGCGGCCGGGGGCAGGTGAGCTCCGGCCCTCCGGGGCCGCCCGGCCCCCGCCCGGTCAGCCGCCCGCCACCGCCTCCAGGATCCCGTCCAGCCGCTCGGGGGCCAGCCGATGGCCCAGGTTGCTGATGTAGACGTGCCGGGCTCCGGCGTCGCGCAGGGCGCGGATCGAACGGGCGCAGACGGTCTCGGGCGTCGCGCCGCGCTCGAACTCGCGCGTCAGCTCCCGCGCGGGGACCGGAAAGAAGCCGGAGAGCTTCTCGAGCGTGGACGGCGTGGCGCTCCGGTAGTAGAACACGCCGAACACGCCCGGCAGCTCGAGGCCCCGCCGGCGGGCCTCTTCCATGAAGGCCTCGACCCGGCCGGCGGTGTGGTGGGAGACGACCTGCGTCAGGTAGAACTCTCCCGCGAACTCCCCGTCGAGCAGGTAGTCGACCTGCTCGACCGGCTCGCGGTGGGGATTGGCCCACCCGCCCAGCACGAGCCCCGGCACCCGGCTCCGGATTCTCTGGCGGAGCTGGTAGGCGTGCGGCACGCAGCGGGGAGGGCCGGCCTCCGGGTCGCCGCCCAGCACCACGAGGGCCTCGAGCCCGCGCGAGGCGGCCCGGTCGGCGTAGCGGAGGCAGTAGCCCAGCGAGTGCTTGCACGTCAGGAACGGGACGAGGCGGTCCCGGGGGACCTCCCCGGCCAGGTTGGTCACCAGGTGGCGGAGGTTCTCCTCCTCGCGCTCGCCCACCGCGTCGTCGGTGAGGAACACCGCCGTGTCCCGGCTTCCCAGCCTCCGCAGCGCGTGGTGGAGGTCGAGCCACGTCTCCATCCCCTCGTCCGAGGGAAGGTCGGCGGGAGGGGGTCGGAGCTCGACGGCAGCCAGCGGCTCCGTCCGCCGGAGCCGTTCGAGGAAGGCGCTCTGTCGGGGAGGCGTGGAGGTGGCCATCTTGGGCCGCAACTTAGTCGTTCGGGCCGCCTTCCGTCGAGGGATGCCGGGGTGGGGACGTCGACGTGAAACGCTTCTTCTACCGTTTCCGGGGGTGGCTGGTGGCGCCCCCGCTCCTCTTCGCCCTGTCCACGACCGTGGGGCGCGCGGACCGTCCGGTCCTGTCGTGGTCCGTCGGGCTCGGTCTCTTCGCCCTGGGCGTCGGTCTCCGGCTGTGGGCCCAGGAGCACCTGCACTACCGGCTCGAGGCCGATACGGCGCTCACCCGATCGGGTCCCTACCTGTGGACCCGGAACCCGATCTACGTGGGCAACACCCTCATCGGCGCCGGCCTGGTGGCCACCTCGGGGCTCCTGTGGCTGGTCGTGCCGACGGCGGCGTGGTTCCTGGGAGTGTACGCCGTGGTGGCGCGCTACGAGGAGGGGGTGCTCGAGGAGACGTACGGGGAGGCGTACCGCGCCTTCCGGGAGGAGACGCCCCGCTGGTGGCCGCGCGTCCCCGCGGACGGACGCCTGGAGCTCGTGAACGACCACCTGGGGGCCTCGATCGTGGCCGAGCTCCACAACCTCCTGTTTCTCGTTCCGTTCGTGGTTCGGGCGCTGGTGCTCCGCTGAGCGCCCGGGGCGCGTCCGGCGGACGGAGGGACGCCGCGCGCGGGGAGCCCCGGCCCTAGCCCTCCCGGGCGCGGCGGACCACGGCCTGCGGCGCCTCGTCCACGTACTCCCTGTCACCCGCGCGGTGGACCCGGAAGATCTCGACACGGTCGGGATGGCGGACGAGACGTACGGTCTGGGACGACGCGGCCTCGGGCTGGTCCGCCAGCCGCTCGAGCTGCTCTCCGAGGGTCTCGGTGTAGAGGCTCTTCTCGATCACGCTCCAGCCTTCGGCGCCGAGCCGGCGCAGGGCCTCGGCGTAGGTCGTGGTCCTCGCGCCTCCTCCCTCCTCCCGATCGTCCGCCTCGTGCACGTCCTCCTCCCGCGCTCGACCGCCCTCCGGCCGCCGCTCCCCCCCGCCGACCGGCGTTCGCCGCTGTCGCCTCTGCATGGTAGGGGCCGGACCGTCTTCGCGTCACGCCCTGCGTGACGGACGTGGCGGGACCGTATCTTGCAATCGGTCGAGGGCCGGAACCGACCGGCCCGTCGGCAACCGCAGCGGGCTCCCAGGCCCGGGACGGGAAGAACCCGTCGGAGGGCCGCCTTTTTCGACCCGACCCGAGTGACGACCCGGCACGAAACTCACAGGAGGATACCATGATACAGCGTCGTTCATCCCGGGCAGCGCTCCTGGGCGCCGCCCTCGTGGCCCTGCTCCTGCCCGGCCACGTCCGGGCACAGGTGGGGACCGCCATCTCCGTGGCGCGCAACCTGTCCGTCGAAGGCCGGGCCGGGATCGGCGTTCCCGGCGGCAAGCTGTCGGACATCGAGGATGCGGGCTTCAGCCCCGGGCTCGGGGTCTCCTACCGGCTCACCGACCGTATCCGCGTGAGGGCGGACGGCGACCTGGAGACCCTCCTGGGGAAGCCGAGGCCGACGGGCCTGACCGCCTACCCCGACCTCAAGCTCTGGCACTACGGGGCGGGCGTGGACGTCGAGCTCCTCCGTCCGATCCTCATCCCGTGGCGCATCACGGCCGGGGTGGGAGCCGGAGCCACGACCTTCGCCTTCGACGACTTCACGTCCGGGGGCGTGACCGTGAGCCCGGACAAGACGACGTATCTGACGACCACCGGCTTCGCGCGCGTGGGCTACAGCCCCATGCCCCTGGTGGACGTGTTCGTGCAGGCGCGGGCCTACCTGATGTTCACCAGCCCCGAGGACTTCCAGGCCGTGGGCGGGAACATCGGCGACACGACGTGGTCCTTCCCGCTGCAGGGGGGCATCGCGCTCCATCTGCCCTGACGCTGCGCGAGGGGCCGCGACGCCGGGGACGCGGGCCGGAAACGTGACTTTCGCTCCTGCTCGTTCGTCCATGGACCGGACAGCGGGCCACCCACGGGGGACGTGAATCCTCCGCGAGGGCCCGACCGTAGATCGACGCAGAGGATGCCGAGCACGACAGGTTGGCCGACAACATAGGAGGACACATGAAGGAAGCAGGAAGATGGAGCGCCGTACTGGCGGCCGTGCTGGGCGCCGTGGCGCTGCTCGGGGCGTGGAGCTCGCCGGCGCGGGCGCAGAGCGTGTACGAGCCGCGCTTCACGGTGGACGGCAGGCTCGGGGTCGCGCTCCCGTTCGGCGGTCTGGGCGACCTGGAGGACCCGGGCCTGGGAGCGGGGTTGGGCGGAGCCTACTGGTTCAGCCCCCGCTTCGCCGTGCGCGCCGACTGGAGCCTCGAGTCCCTGAACGGGAACGAGATCCCGGGAGCGCAGACCTTCCGTGACGTGAACCTGTGGCACTATACGGGCGGCGTGGAGGCCAACCTGGCCCCGCCGGTGAGCGGGAACGTGAAGTTCACCGTGAACGGCGGGCTCGGCCTGACGACCGTGGACTTCAACGGCGACGGTCCGAGCCACAGCTACTTCACGATGACGGGAGGCGCCAAGCTGGCGTTCCCGCTGAACCGTCAGATCGATGCGTTCGCGGGCGGCCAGGTGAACCTGGTCTTCTCGAAGAGCGATGACGCGTTCCAGAGCGTGGCGGGCAGCAACATCCCCGTCACCCTCGGAACCAGCAGCCTGTGGTCCGTTCCGCTGTACGGCGGAATCCAGGTGAGCTTCCCGTAAGGAGCCGGGTCGACCCTGCCCGGGCCGGCGCTCGCCGGCTCCCGGGAACGGGCGCCCGAAGGAGAAGCGGCCGCCCCGGCGTCCACTCGGGCGCCGGGGCGGCCGTGTTTGCGAGTGCGAACGGGCGTCGGAGGTCCCCCGAGGCGTCGGGGAGCTCCCGCACCTAGGACTTGGAGGAGCTCCCGGAGGAGGACGCGGACGAGCTCCCGCCCGAGCCCGACGAACCACTCGAGCCGCCGGCGCCCGACGCCTTCGAGCCCGACGCCCCCCCGCTGCTCGACGAGCTCGACGATCCGGACGAGCCCGAGCCGCCCGAGCCGCCCCTGTCCATCACCAGCCGGCCGTTCACGACGCCGCCCTCCTGGATCTGGATGACGGGGGCACGGACCTCGGCGTCGACCTGACAGCCCTCCATGAAGCGTGCGGCCTCGGAGGCGACGACGTTGCCGCTCACGTGCCCGCCGACATGGATCTCCCGGGCCTCGATGTCGCCGTCGACGATCCCCCGCGGCGCCACCACGACCTCGCCTTCGGTCCTGATCGAGCCCTTCACGCGGCCCTCGATGCGGAGGTCGCCGCGGGCCTTGAGCTCGCCGTCGAGCTCCATCCCGCTCCCGATGACCGACGGGGTCGCGGTGCCGCGGCCCGGGGACGATGTCGCGCTGGCGGACGGGGCGTCGCCCCCCTTGCGGGAGAGTCCTTCGAATACTGGTGTCATGAGCTCCTCTTCCTGTTCGGCGTGCGGTGTGACCCCGGCGGCTCCAGCGGCGGGAGACGCGGGAACGTTACCCTCTGCCCGTGGAGCCGGGCAAGCGGCTCCGTGCGAGACCCCGGTGCGGCTGCGCCCCCCGCGGACTCCGCGGCGGGCGTCGAGACGGCACTCTTCACGATCGATGACGCGCCGGACCGCGTTCGCGTCACGGATCCCGGGATCTCCCCGGGCGGCGACCCGCGGTCCGGCGGCGACTCCCGCTCCGCGCACCGTCGGTACGACCCTTGCCCGCGGAGTGAGCGGGACGGATGCGTTCACCCGAACGGGAGAGGCACGTGGGCCTGAACGTCGCACAGAAGCTGATCCGGTCGCACCTCGTGGAGGGGGAGATGACTCCCGGCCGGGAGATCGGCCTCGAGATCGACCAGACGCTCACCCAGGACGCCACGGGCACGCTGGTCATGCTGGAGCTGGAGGCGATGGGCCTGGACCGGGCCCGGACCGAGCTCTCGGCCCAGTACGTGGACCACAACCTCATCCAGGAGGACAACAGGAATCCGGACGACCACCGCTTCCTCAGGAGCGCGTGCCGGAAGTTCGGGATCTGGTTCAGCCGGCCCGGGAACGGCGTGAGCCATCCCGTCCACCAGGAGCGCTTCGGCGTGCCCGGCAAGACGATGGTGGGCTCGGACAGCCACACCCCCGCCGCCGGCGCCATCGGGATGCTGGCCATCGGCTCGGGCGGGATGGACGTGGCCATGGCCATCGCCGGTGAGCCCTACTACGTGAAGATGCCCGAGATCTGGGGCGTCCGGCTCACGGGGGAGCTCCCCGACTGGGTGAGCGCCAAGGACGTGATCCTGGAGATGCTCCGACGCCACGACGTGGACGGCGGCGTGGGCCGGATCATCGAGTACTACGGGCCGGGGCTCGAGTCGCTCTCGGCCATGGACCGGCACGTCATCGCGAACATGGGGACCGAGCTCGGCGCGACGACCACGGTCTTCCCCTCCGACGACGAGGTGCGCCGCTTCCTGGCAGCCCAGGGGCGCGAGGACGACTGGACCGAGATCGTGGCCGACGAGGACGCCACCTACGACGTCCACGAGGAGATCGACCTCTCCGGACTCGTGCCCCTCATCGCGAAGCCCTCGAGCCCGGGGAACGTGGTGCCGGTCTCCGAGCTGGCGGGCCAGGAGATCTCCCAGGCCTACGTCGGCTCCTCGGCCAACCCCGGCTACCGGGACTTCGCCGTGGCGGCCGAGATCGTGAAGGGACGGCAGGTCCACCCGGACGTCTCCTTCGACGTGAATCCCACGTCGCGGCAGATCCTGGAGAACCTGGACCGGGACGGGCACCTCCTCTCCCTCATCCACGCCGGTGCCCGCATCCACCAGGCGGGCTGCAACGGCTGCATCGGGATGGGACAGGCGCCGGCCACCGACACGCGGAGCCTGCGCACGGTCCCGCGGAACTTCCCCGACCGCTCGGGGACGAAGGAGGACATGGTCTACCTGGTGAGCCCGGAGACGGCTGCCGCCTCCGCCCTCATGGGGGTCATCACCGACCCGCGGAGCCTGGAGGAGGAGCTCGGGCTCCCGTACCCGAGGGTCTCCGATCCCGCCGAACCGATCCTGAACACGAAGGCGCTCGAGGGGCCGCCTCCGGCCGAGCAGGCCCGAGACCTCTCCCTCGTGAAGGGCCCCAACATCGTCTCGCTCCCCGAGCTGGAGGGCCTGCCGGATGCGCTCGAGGTGCCGGTGAACTTCAAGGCGGCCGACAACATCTCCACCGACGAGATCCTGCGGGCGGGCGCCGAGGTCCTCCCGTACCGGAGCAACATCCCGGAGATCTCGAAGTTCGCGTTCGACGTGGTCGACCCCGACTACTACGACAGGGCGATGGACACCCGGGACTCGGGCGGACACGCGGTGGTCGGCGGCTCGAACTACGGCCAGGGCTCGAGCCGCGAGCACGCGGCGCTGGCACCTCGCTACCTGGGCCTCCGGCTCGTCGTGGCGAAGGACTACGCCCGCATCCACTGGCAGAACCTGGTGAACTTCGGGGTGCTGCCGCTCACCTTCGAGGACGCCGACGACTACGACCGGATCGAGCAGGGCGACGTGCTGCGGGTCGAGGGCCTGCACCGGGTCCTCGCGGAGGGCCCGGAGCTCGAGGTGCGCAGCCTCACGAAGGACGAGACGTACGCGGTCCGGCACGACCTGTCGGAGCGGCAGATCGAGATCCTTCGACAGGGCGGGCAGATCGAGTGGATGAAGCAGCGGCTGGCCGGCACCGCCGCGGGCTGAGGGAAGGGAGGCGACGATGGAGCTGTACGTGGCCCGGCACGCGCGTGCCGCCGACGAGGGCCGGGGCGGCGAGCGGCCGCTCACCGATGAAGGACGCGACGACGCCCGCCGGATAGGACGGGCCCTGGCGGCGGCGGGGGTGGAGCTGAAGTCGGTGTGGCACTCCGGGAAGCTCCGGGCCCGGGAGACGGCCGACCTCCTGGCCGGGGCGGTCGGGGCGGGCGCCGACCTCGATGAGCGGGCCGACCTCCAGCCGCTCTCGGACCCCTCCACGGTCCTGGACGCGGTCCGGGACGGCGACGGGCCGGTCCTCGTGGTCGGTCACCTGCCGCACGTCGAGCGCCTGTCCTCGCTCCTCCTCACGGGTGACGTCGACGCCGAGGTCGTGGACATCCCGCCCGGCGCGGTGCTGCGGTTCGTGAGCGGCGAGGGTCGGGACTGGCGGCTCACCTGGTTCGTGACGCCGGGGCTGCTGCCGCGGGGGACGGAGAGGCGCTAGGCGGCGGGGCCGCGGGCCCGACCCGGGCGCCGCGGCGGCGGCCTTTCCCCGTCGTCCCCCCGGCCTTATCCTGCCCACTCACGCGGCGCCGGCCCTCCCGGCGCTCCCGGTCCGCGGCCCCCGGCCGGCCGGTCCGGTGCCACGCTCGACCACCGCGACCCCGGACCCGGAGCGCCCCATGCGGATCCCCACCCTTCTCGCATCCTCGATCGTCCTGTCGGCCGTGGCGCCGCACCCCGCCGTGGCGCGTCCGGCGGCCCCGGCCGAGCCGGCCGCTGCCGCGCCCGCCGCTGCCGCGCCCGCCGCCCTCCGGGACACGACCGGCGGAGCATCCGGGAAGGAAGAGGGGAAGAAGCCCCTGCCGCTCTCGACGCCCGACACGCTCCGGGTCTCCTCCTCGGAGGGCTCGTGGCTCTCGCTCGACGTGAGCCCCGACGGCCGGCAGCTCGTGATCGACTACCTGGGCGATCTCTATCTCCTCCCGTTCGAGGGGGGACGCGCGCGTCCGCTCACCACGGGACAGGCGTTCGACGGGCAGCCGCGCTTCAGCCCCGACGGGAAGCGCGTGGCGTTCGTCTCGGACCGGAGCGGCTCGGAGAACCTGTGGATCGTCTCGGTGGACGGGAAGGACACCGCGCAGGTCACGAAGACGAAGCACGACCTCTTCCAGTCGCCCGAGTGGACGCCCGACGGGGAGTACCTGGTCGCCTCGAGGGAGACGGGCTTCGGCCCGGCCAAGCCGTGGCTCTACCACGTGGAGGGCGGGACCGGGATCCAGCTCGTCGAGGACGAGGACGGCGGAGACGGCGGACGCACGCAGGGCAGGCGGCTGACGGGCGCGGCCTTCGGGCCCGATCCGCGCTACATCTGGTTTGCCGAGCGGAAGGGGACGTGGGAGTACAACGCCATCTTCCCGCAGTACGAGCTGGTGGAGTACGACCGGAAGACGGGCGAGACCTTCACCCGCTCGGCCCGGTACGGCTCGGGCATGCGGCCCACCCTCTCCCCCGACGGCCGCTGGCTGGTGTACGCGACGCGACACGACGCGCAGACGGGGCTCCGCATCCGGGACCTCGGGAGCGGTCGGGAGCGGTGGCTGGCCTACCCGGTCCAGCGCGACGACCAGGAGTCGGTGGCCAGCCGCGACGTCTACCCCGGCATGTCGTTCACCCCCGACTCGAAGGAGCTGGTGGCCACCTACGGCGGGAAGCTGTGGCGGATCCCGGTGGACGGGAGCGCGCCGAGCGAGATCCCGTTCACGGTGGACGCGGCGGTCCCGATCGGCCCGCGGCTCGACTTCGAGTACCCGATCCCCGACTCGGCGGAGTTCACGGTCCGGCAGATCCGGGACGCCGTCCCCTCGCCCGACGGGAAGCGCCTGGCGTTCACGGCCCTCGACCGGCTGTACGTCATGGCCTGGCCGGACGGGACGCCCCGCAGGCTCACCTCCTCGGAGGCTCTCATCGAGGCTGAGCCCACGTGGTCGCCCGACGGGCGGTGGATCGCCTACGCCACGTGGTCGGACGACGAGGGCGGCCACGTCTACCGGGTGCGCTCGGACGGGAGCGGGAGTCCGTGGCGGCTCACGACCGAGCCCGCCGTCTACCAGGAGCCGGCGTGGTCGCCGGACGGGGAGCGCATCGTGGCGGTGAAGGGGCCCGCGCGCACCTACTTCGAGCACCAGGGCCCCTTCGAGCCGGGCGCGCGCGAGGACCTGGTATGGATCCCGGCGTCGGGCGGCGCCGCCCGGACGATCGTGCCGGCCGAGGGCCGCGGGAGCCCGCACTTCAGCCGCTCGGAGCCCGACCGGATCTTCCTGTACTCCGCCGAAGACGGTCTCGTCTCGATCCGCTGGGACGGCACCGACCAGCGCAGCTACCTGAAGGTGACGGGGGGGAAGCCGCCCGGGGCACGCCGGCCCCTGCAGGCCGAGCTCCTCCTCATGGGGCCGGACGGGTCCGAGGCCCTGGCCCTGGTGAACCACCAGGTCTACGTGGTCACCGTGCCGTTCGTGGGCGGGAAGACGCCCGAGGTCTCGGTGGCCAGCCCGAAGAGCGCCGCCGTGCCCGTGAAGAAGCTCACCGACGTGGGCGGACAGTTCATCGCGTGGGGCCCGACCGGCCGCGCCGTGCACTGGTCGATCGGGAACGCCCACTTCGCCTACGACCTCGTGGCCGCCAGGGCCGCCGAGGACAGCGCCGAGGCGACGAAGAAGGCCGGGGCGAGGGCCCGGGCCGCCGCCGGAGCCGACACCGCGGAGGCGGCCGGCGAGGCCGGGGAAGCGGCCGCCGCCGACACCACGGAGGAGGCCGGCGAGGCCGCCGGGGCCGAGAACGAGGAGCCCGCCTACGAGCCGCTGGAGCGGAGCGTGGTCGTCCGCGCCCGCCGCGACATCCCGCGGGGGGCGGTCGTCCTCCGCGGCGCGCGGGTGGTCACCATGGACGGTGACCGGGTCGTCGAGGACGCCGACCTGGTGGTCGAGGGGGCGCGCATCCGGGCCGTCGGGGCGCGGGGCCAGGTCCCGGTGCCGGATGGGGCGCAGGTCGTCGACGTGTCGGGGAAGACGATCATCCCGGGCTTCGTCGACACGCACGCCCATCCGTGGCCCGTGTGGGGGCTCCACAAGACGCAGGTCCCCAAGTACATGGCCAACCTGGCGTACGGTGTGACCACGACCCGCGACCCGCAGACGTCGACCACGGACGTCCTCACCTATGCCGACCGGGTGGAGGCGGGGCGCATGCTGGGGCCGCGCATCTTCTCGACGGGACCGGGCGTGTTCAGCTCGGAGATGATCTCGAGCCTGGACGACGCCCGGGACGTCCTGGAGCGCTACAGCCGCTACTATCACACCCGGTACATCAAGATGTACATGACCGGGAACCGGCAGCAGCGCCAGTGGGTCATCATGGCGGCCCGAGAGCAGCACCTGCTCCCGACCACCGAGGGCGGGCTCGATCTCAAGCTCGACATGACGCACGCGCTGGACGGGTATCCGGGCCACGAGCACGCGCTCCCCATCTTCCCGCTGTACGAGGACATCATCCGGCTCATGGCGGACACGAAGAGCGCCTACACCCCGACGCTCATCGTCGCCTACGGAGGGCCGTTCGGGGAGAACTACTGGTACACGCGGCACAACCCGCACGACGACGCCAAGCTCCGGCGGTTCACGCCCCACCAGGAGCTGGACTCGAAGACGCGGCGGCGGGGGCAGGGGGTCGGTCCGGGTCCGGGCGGGTGGTTCCTCGAGGACGAGCACGTCTTCCCCGAGATCGCCACCTATGCCCGGAAGATCATGGAGGCCGGCGGACGGCTGGGGGTGGGGAGCCACGGCCAGCTCGAGGGCCTGGGCTACGAGTGGGAGCTGTGGATGCTGGCCTCGGGCGGCATGACGCCCATGCAGGCGCTCCGGGTGGCCACGATCATGGGGGCGGACGACCTGGGGCTGGACGGCGACCTGGGCTCGATCGAGCCGGGCAAGCTGGCCGACCTCCAGGTCCTGGACCGGGACCCCCTGGAGGACCTCCAGAACGTCAGCTCGCTCCGGTACGTCATGAAGAACGGGCGGCTGTACGACGCGAACACCCTGGACGAGGTGTGGCCGCGCCAGGTCGAGCCTGCGGGCATGTACTGGCTGGGCCAGGACCCCGAGGGCCTGAAGGCGGGGGTCGGGGCGGGGAAGTGAGGGGGGCGCGGGCGGCGCCGGGGCCGCCGGGAGCGTCCGGGCCCGGCCCGCTCCCCCGCCTTCAGCCCACCACGCGCAGGAGCACGAGGCTGGCCACGCTGAAGTAGATCACGAGCCCCGTCACGTCCACGAGCGTCGCCACGAACGGGGCCGACGCGCTGGCCGGGTCGAAGCCCAGCCTCCGGAGGACGAAGGGGAGCATCGATCCGATCAGCGTCCCCCACGTCACCACGCCCACGAGCGTGCTCCCCACGGTCAGCGCCACGAGCGGGTAGTGCGGGCCGTAGTCGTACAGCCCCGAGTACTGCCACGCGAGGATCCGCACCACCCCGATCGCGCCCAGGATGGAGCCGAGCGCCAGGCCGGACCGCAGCTCCCTCCACGCCACCCGCCACCAGTCCCGGAGCCGGACCTCGCCCAGGGCCAGCGCCCGGATGACCAGCGTGGTGGCCTGCGAGCCCGAGTTCCCGCCGCTCGAGATGATGAGAGGCACGAACAGCGCCAGGACCACGGCCTGCGCGATCTCGCCCTCGAAGTGGCCCATGGCGCTCGCGGTGAGCATCTCGCCCAGGAAGAGGACCGAGAGCCAGCCGGCGCGCTTCTTCACCAGCAGCCCGAAGGGCGTCTCCATGTAGGGGGTGTCGAACACGCCGGAGCCGCCGATGCGCTGGATGTCCTCGGTCTGCTCCTCCCGGATGACGTCGGCGATGTCGTCGAAGGTGACGATGCCCACGAGCCGGCGGTCCCCGTCCACCACCGGGAGGGCCAGGAGGTCGTGCTCGCGGTAGAGGCGCGCCACCTCCTCCTGGTCCATCGTCTCCGGGACGGCCACCACGTCCCGCCGCATGATGTCCTCCACCCGCCGGCCCGAGGGGGCCTCGAACAGGTCCCGGAAGGAGAGGACGCCCAGGAGCCGCTGCTCCCGGTCCAGGACGAACACGTAATAGATGGTCTCGAGCAGGGGGGCCTGGCGGCGGAGGTACGCGAACGCCTCGCCCACTGTCATGTCGGGACGTACCCGGGCGAAGCGCGGGCTCATGAGCCCGCCGGCCACGTCCTCCGCGTAGGCCAGGAGCGCGGTCACCTCGCGCCGCGTGGTCTCGTCCAGGAGGTCCAGGAGCCACGCCGCCTCCTCCTCCTCCGCCTCCTGCACCAGGTCGGCGGCGTCGTCCGGCGGGAGGAGCCGCATCCAGACCTTTCGCTCGCCCCGGGGCAGGCCGACGACCAGCTCGGCCTGCTCGCGCGGGTCCAGGGAGAGGAAGAAGTCGTCCGCCACAGCGGGGGTGAGAGCCCGGAACGCCTCGACCTGCTCCTCCGGGTCGAGGACCGGCCAGCGCTCCCACAGCTCGACGGCCTCGCCCCTCTCCGTGTCGGGGGTGGGCATGTGGGTGGCGACCATCGCTCGTCTCCTCTCTTCGTTCGTCCATCGGGTCCGGAAGGACGCCGCCGGCGCTTCCGCAAAGATCTGGGGCTCGGGGCGGGCGGGAAAGGTGACGGCCGGCCGCCCCGAGGCGTCTTAGCCATGGAGACCGACGGGGCCGGGACGCTTCCGCGATCCGGATCCGGAGGTGGAACGGAACGTGCCCCACATGCGGCGTGGGGAGAAGCGCCTCATAGACGAGCTCGAGGACGATGTACACGCTGATCCAGCCAGAAGACGACGGTCCGGTCACCTTCCGGACGCACGTGCCGCTCTCGGGCCTGACGCCCGGGGAGGCTCGGCGGATCCTGGCCTCCCTGGGTCCGCTCCTGGGCAAGCTCCGGGAGCGGGCGGCGTCGGACGAGCCGGGGGAGGCCGCCGTGGTGGACCTTCAGGCGCGTCCCTCCGGCCACACCCGGGAGGCCGGATCCGGGGATGCGGGCGCGGCCGGGGCCCGGGTCCGGGCCGGCTGACCGGCCCGGACCCGGGCGTCAGGGCTCCCGCTCCTCCGCCACCTCCAGCGTCCTGAGCCGGCTGGCCGCGGCCGCCAGCTCCTGCGGCCGGGGCATGGCCAGCTCCGGGGCGTCCTCCACCGTGTGGAGGCCCTCGCGCCGCGCCGTCTCGACCGCCTCTCGCGCCAGCTCCGCCAGCGTCCGCTCGCCGTCCGCGCGCTCGCGCATGCCGTGGAGCATGCCCGCGATGGCGCGGGCCTGTCCGTAGTCCTGCAGCTGCTCGATCCCCGACAGGTCCACATCGGTCGAGCCGAGCTGGATCGTGTCCGTGTCCCGCGTGCGGATCCTCACCTTCCCCTTCCGGCGCGCCTCGAAGCTCCGGGCCAGGGGCCGGCGGCCGGAGGCGCGCAGCGGGTGCTCGGGCTCGCCCGTCCGCCGGCCCGTCGGGTGATCCCCGGCCACGCGCCGGGCCTCTTCGGCCGCGTCCCGCGGCCGGTAGTCCTCCATGAGGATCACGGTGTCGGCCACGTCCAGGTAGTCGCCGCCCCCGCCCGTCACCAGGACCGTGCTCACCCCCGCCTCCAGGAGCTCCCGCACCCGGTCGATGAGGGGCGTGATCGTCTCCTCGCGCACCAGCTCCTGCATGCGGGCGTCCCGGACCATGAGGTTCGTTGCGCAGGTGTCCTCGTCCATCAGGAGGAGGGAGGTGCCGATCTCGAGCGCCTCCAGGATGGCGGCCGCCAGGCTCGTGCTCCCCGAGGCGTCGGTCGTCGTGAACCGGGCCGTGTCCCGGCCCAGGGGGAGGCCGTGGATGAAGGGCCGCAGGTCGAGGCCCGTCACCGCGCGCCCGTCCTCGCTCCGCACCTTGACCGCGTCCGGCCGGGTGACGACCCATTCCCGGCCGTCGCCCGGGACGTGCGCGAAGACGCCGTGCTGGAGAGCCTCGAGCACCGTGGTCTTCCCGTGGTAGCCGCCGCCCGTGATCACGGTCACCCCCTCCGGGATTCCGAGCCCCTCGACCCGGCCGTGGTGGAGGGTGGGGAGCGAGACCCGGAGGCTGCCGGGCGCCTCGAACGGCACGGCGCCCTCCAGGGGCTCCTGGCTGACCCCGCTCTCGCGCGGGAGGAGGCTCCCGTCCCGGATGAAGCCGACCAGGCCGCGCTCGGCCAGGACCTCCTGGAGGCGGGCGTGGTCCTCCGCCGTCTCGCTCCACTCGCGGGCCAGCTCCCGGTCCAGGTGCTCCCAGCGAACCGCGTGGGCCGCGAGAGGCAGGTCCCGCGTGAGGAGGTCGGCGGCCGAGTGCCCGAAGCAGGTGCGGCCGCCGGCGGGAAGGCCCACCCGGAAGCGGAGGGTGAGCCCCCCGGCGTCGATCGTGCAGCCGGAGCGCTCGACCACGATCGGGCCGTCGACGCTCACCCTCACCCGGCCGGACTTCCCCGAGCCCGATACCGGCGGGAGCTTCCGGCACGCCTCCCGGAACGCCCGCAGCACGAAGTCGCGGAGGCCGCGCTCGCGGGCGGGACGGCTCCAGGCGTCGTCGGGGATCCCGTGCGTCCCGGGAGGGAGGTGGAAGCGGACGCGGCTCGGGGTGGCGTAGGGGTCGCCCTGCACGTGGTCGACGTGGAGCGTGAGGCCGCGGCCCTCCCAGGTCCCCTTCGCCCGCCTGTAGGCGCCGTAGCCCGCCCCGTCGATCCCGTGGAGCAGCTCCGCCAGGTCCTCGAGGGTGCCGCGCACGCCCGCTCCCGGGCTACGCCAGCCGGACGCCGGTCTCCCGGAGCGCCTCCACGATGCGCTTCCCATGGTGGCGTCCGTTCTCGATGAAGATCCGGTTGGCGTCGTTCCCGGCGGTGAGGACTCCGGCCACGTACACGCCGGGGACGGGCGTCTCCAGCGTGTCGGGGTCGTGCTCGGGCACTCCGGACCCGGGGTCGATCGGGACGCCGAGGTCCCGCAGGAGGCCCGGCCGGGCGTGCCAGCCCGTCATCGCGAACACCCAGTCGTTGGCGATCTCCTCCGTCCGACCCGAGTCCACGTCCGCGAGGACCACGGTGCCGGGGGTGATGCGCTCCACCCGCGTCCCCCAGCGCACCGGGATCTGTCCCTTCACGAACCGGTTGCGGATGTCCGGGAGGACCCAGGGCTTCACCCCGGGGTCGAGCTCCCGGGCGAAGTGGACGAAGGTGACCCGCGCGCCGGCGCGCCACAGCTCGAGCGCGGCCTCGACGGCGGAGTTCCCGCCCCCCACCGTGATCACGTCCTGGCGCCAGTAGGGGTGGGGCTCATCGTAGCGGTGCGTGACCTTGGGGAGGTCCTCGCCCGGGACGCCGATCGGGTTCGGGGCGTCGAAGCTCCCGGTGGCGACGACCAGCGCCCGCGCGCGCGTCTCCCGCTCCCGGCCGGTGCGGCTGCGGCTCAGGAGCCGGAAGTCCCCCTCCTCGCCTTCCACCGAGACGACCTCCTCGAACTGGCGCACTTCCAGCTCGAAGTACTCGGCCGCGCGCCGGTAGTAGGCCAGCGCCTCCTCCCGCGTGGGCTTGCCGCGCTCGATCGGGAAGGGGAGTCCCCCGATCTCGAGGCGGTCGGCGGTGCTGAAGAAGGTCATGTACGGGCCGTACTCGCGGACGATGGTGGCCGTGAGCGGCCCCCGCTCGAACAGGGTGCAGCGCAGGCCCGCGCCGCGCGCGGCCGCGCCCACGGCCAGCCCGCACGGGCCCGCTCCCACCACCGCCAGGTCCAGCATCTCGTCACTCATGGCTGCTCGGAACGCTCCGCACGGAAGGTGCCGCCGGGGCTCGAGGGCCGGGGCTCGCTACGCTCCGGCAGCGGCAAGGAAAGGAATCCCGGGCGGCGCGGCAAGCGGCGGGCAGGCCCTCAGGAGTCCGCGCGCCGGAGCTCCCCGAAGGCGTAGCGCCACCCGAAGCGCCCGAGGACGTCGACGAGGCGGCCGACCGGGAGTCCCATGACGGCGAAGAAGTCCCCCTCGATCCCCTCCACGAGCGCGGCGCCGCGGGCCTGGATCCCGTAGCCGCCCGCCTTGTCCAGCGGCTCGCCGGTGGCCGCGTACTCCCGGAGCTCCGCTTCGTGGAGGCGCCGGAAGCGGACCCGCGTGGCCTCCACGGCCGATTCGGTGCGCTCCGGCGTGGCGATCGCGATGCCGGTGTAGACCACGTGCTCGCGGCCCGAGAGCCGCCCCAGCATGGAGACGGCCTCCTCCGGGGAGCCGGGCTTCTCCAGGATCTCGTCCCCGAGCGCGACGATCGTGTCGGCGGCCAGCGCCAGCGCGCCGGGCCGCGCGGCGGACTCGGCCTTCTCCCGGGCCAGCCGCTCGGCGGCCTCGCGGGCGGCCTCCCCGGGCCGCAGGGTCTCGTCGATCCCCGCGGGGTCGACCTCGAATGCGAGGCCCAGCCTGCGGAGGATCTCGGCCCGCCGCGGAGAGCGCGAGGCGAGGACGAGGCGAGGCGGGTCGCTCACGCGGGCGAGGCGGCCCCGCCGGGCACGTGGACCGGTACGATCCCGCGCTCGGCCATCCACGCGCGCAGGTCGTCGATGGCCCGTGCGGCCAGCCGGGCCCGCTTCTCGCGCCGCTTCCGGACACGCTCGGGAAGGGGGTCCACCAGGCCCCAGTTCGAGTTCATGGGCTGGAAGGCTCCCGGGTCGGCCTCACGCAGGTGGCGGAGGAGCCCGCCCAGCATGGTGGTGGCGGGGGGCAGGGCGGGCTCGAGGCCGTCCAGGAGCCGATCGAGCGTGACCCCCGCCAGGAGCCCGCTCGCCGCCGACTCGACGTAGCCCTCCACTCCCGTGAGCTGTCCGGCGAACACCAGGTCCTGCCGGCCCGGGGGCGAGCCCCAGGGCGTGAGGCACCGCGGGAAGTTCAGGTAGCTGTTCCGGTGGATCCCGCCCCAGCGCAGGAACTCCGCGTGTCCGAGCCCCGGGACGAGCCGGAACACCCGCTCCTGCTCGCCGTGGCGCAGCCGCGTCTGGAAGCCCACCAGGTTCCACATGCGGCCGGCCCGGTCCTCCCGGCGCAGCTGCACGACCGCGTGCGGCCGCTCCCCGGTCCGGGGGTCCTCGAGCCCGATCGGCTTCATGGGTCCGTAGCGCAGGGTCTCCCGCCCCCGCGCCGCCATCACCTCGATCGGAAGGCAGCCCTCGAAGTAGGGGATGGCCTCCCAGTCGTGGCCCGGGTAGGCGTCCGCCGCGAGGAGCGCGTCCAGGAACCGCCCGTACGCCTCGCGGTCCATGGGGCAGTTCAGGTAGTCGTCCGATTCTCCGAACCGCCCGGCCGCGAACACGACCTCCTGGTCCAGGGACTCGCGCGAGACGATGGGGGAGAGGGCGTCGAAGAAGGCGAGCCCCCCGTCCCCGAGGAGCCCGGCGATCGCCCCGGACAGGGCGTCGGAGGTGAGGGGGCCGGTGGCGACCACCGCCGGGCCCTCCGGGAGCGCGGCCTGCTCCCGGCGGACGACCTCTATGCCCGGATGGGCCTCGACGGCCTCCGTCACGGCCCGCGCGAACAGCTCGCGGTCCACGGCCAGGGCGGAGCCGGCCGGCACCCGGGCGCGGTCGGCGCAGGCCAGGAAGAGCGAGCCCAGGGCGCGCATCTCCCGCTTGATCTCGCCGTGCGCGTTGGACGGGTCCTCCGACTTGAACGAGTTCGAGCACACGAGCTCGCCCAGGAGATCGGTGCGGTGGGCCGGCGTGGCCGCCGCCGGCCGCATCTCGACGAGCTCCACGCGCCGCCCGCGCTCCGCGAGGCCCCAGGCGGCCTCGGCTCCGGCCAGCCCGCCGCCGACGACCGTGACGTCCGGGCTCACGCGCCGCCCCGCCGGAGGACCGCCGCGCCCCGGGCCCTCGTTCGCTCCCGGGCCGTCACTCGCTCCCGGACCTGTAGCGCTCGAACCACCCCAGGATGTAGGCGGTCTTGGCCACCAGGTTGCTGGGCTTGCCCGCGATCTCGTGCGAGGCGTCCGGGATCCTGACCAGGGCGGATGGGACCTTCCGGAGCTTGAGGGCCTGGTAGAACTGGTACGCCTCCCCGCTGGGCGTGCGGTAGTCCACGCCCCCGGTCATGACCATGGTGGGCGTGGTCACGTTCCCCGCGTACGTGATCGGGGAGTGCTCCATGTAGTTCTGCAGGTTCTCCCACGGGTATCCGGAGAACCAGTACTTGAGGCCGAACAGGGACATGTCGGCCGTGAGCACCCAGCTGTACCAGTTGATGACGGGCTTGGCGACCACCGCCGCCCGGAAGCGGTCGGTGTGGCCCACCGTCCACGCCGTGAGGACGCCGCCGCCCGACCCGCCGGTGACGTAGAGGCTGTCGGGGCTGACGTAGCCTTCCTTCAGGACCGCGTCCACGCCGGACATCAGGTCCTGGTAGTCGTGGTCCGGGTAGTCCAGGTGGATCGAGTTCCCGAACGCGCCCCCGTAGCTGGTCGAGCCGCGGGGGTTCACGTACAGCACCACGTACCCGCGCGCCGCGTAGAGCTGGTCCTCGGCCGCGAACCGGTCCCCGTAGTCGGCGTAGGGGCCGCCGTGGATCTCCAGGATGAGCGGGTACGTCCGCGATGGGTCGAATCCGGGAGGCTGCAGGATCCACCCCTGGATCTCCTTCCCGTCGTAGGAGGAGGTGAACGTGATCTCGTGGCCGGCGGCCAGCGCCCGCCGACCCAGGACGTCGTCGTTGAGGCGGGTGAGCCGCCTCACGCCCGAGGTCCCGGCCTTCCGGCTTCCCACCGCCACGTCGGAGGGGTGGTCGAACAGCGTGTGCGTGAACGCGAAGCGGCCGGTGGACGGGGAGACGCTGTAGGACCCCCCGGCGTACGGCCGGCCGATGGAGAGGCCGCCCACGTGCCCGGCCAGGACGGTGACCTTCCCGTCCAGGGTCACGAACCCGACCTTCGTGTCGCCGCGGTCGTCGTACTGGACGTACAGCCCGCGCCCGTCGGCCGCCCACACCGGATGCCCCATGCTCCGGTCGAAGTCGCCGGTGACGACCCGCGCGCCCGAGCCGTCCGCCCCCATGACGTAGAGCCGCCGGACCTGGTAGCCCTGGTAGCGCTCGTCGTAGCCGACGTAGGCGATCTTCGAGCCGTCCGGAGAGACCGCCGGGCTCGCGTCGGGGCCGTGCCGGTCGGTGAGCGCGCGGACCTCGCCGCCCGCCGCCGCCACCTCGTACACCTCGGAGTCGGCCGGATCGTAGTCGGCGTCGTCGTGACGGTTCCCCGAGAACACCAGGGTCTTCCCGTCCGGCGTCCACGCCGGGGCCCCGTCGTCGTACGGCCCGTCCGTGACCTGGCGGGGCGTGCCGCCCTCGGCGGGGAGGACGAACACGTGCGTGTGGCCGTGCGGCAGCAGCCCCTGCCCGTTCTGCCGCCAGTGCACCCGGTCGATGAGCTCGATCGGCGGCCCCCAATCGGCACCCTTCGGCGGCGCGGGCATGTCCGCGATCGGCCTGGGCCCCGGCCCCTCCACGAACCCGGCGAAGGCGAGACGCGTGCCGTCCGGGGACCAGGCGAGCCCGCGCGGGCCGTGCCGGAGAGTGGCGAGCACGGCCTCCTGGCCGGTGTCCAGCCAGCGCACGCGAATCTCCGCCCCCTCCTCGACCCGCGTCACGTAGGCCAGCCGCGAGCCGTCGGGAGACCAGGTGGGCGAGGAAGCCTCGCGCTCACCTTCGGTCAGGGGCCGCAGGTGCGATCCGTCGGCGTCCATGATCCACAGGCTCGTCCGCTCCCGGTCCTTCATGACGTCGAAGCCGTTGCGCACGAAGGCGACCCGGGAGCCGTCCGGTGAGATCTGCGGGTCGGAGGCCCACTCCAGGTCGAAGACGTCCATGTAGGAGAAGCGCGGGGTGTCGGCCGGAGCGACGCTCGGGGCCGCGGCGACGCTCGCGGCCGCCGCGGGCCGCGCGGCGGTCCCGGCCCCGGACGCCCCGGAGCCCGCGCCGGCGGCTGCGGCCGGCGCGGCCCTCACCGGGCCGGCCAGGGTCAGGCCGAGGGCGAGCGGCAGGAAGCGGATCACGCGTCGCATGGCATCTCTCCTGGGTTCTCGGGAGTCGGTCGCGGATCATGGTCATAGGCGGGACCGGGGGCACGGGCAAGGGAACGGCCCCGGCCGATCGGGGTCGGCCGGCCCGGTCCATGCGAGGCTCTCGCCCGGGCCGCGCCAGAGCCACTCTTCGGCCACGAGATGGGGACGACACGTGAGCGCAGACGACAGCCCGGCCGCCCGAACCTGCCTCATCACCGGAGCCAACTCGGGCATCGGGAAGGAGGCGGCGCGCCGCCTCGTGCGGGACGGGGCACGGGTGATCCTCGTGTGCCGATCCCGGGAGCGCGGGGAGGCCGCCCGGCGGGAGTTGGAGACCGGGGCCGAAGGACCCTCGCCCGAGCTGGTGGTCGGCGACCTCGAGCGCTTCGAGTCGGTGAGGGAGGCGGCCGCGGAGGCGGCGCGGCGCGCGCCCCGCCTGGACGCGCTCGTGGCCAACGCGGGCGTCTACCGGGCCCAGCGCGAGATCACGCCCGAGGGACTCGAGCGGACGATGGCGGTGAACCACGTGGGGCACTTCCTGCTCGTGGGGCTCCTCCTCGATCGGGTGGTCGACGCCGCGGGCCGGATCGTGGTCGTGAGCTCCGAAGCCCACCGGGCCGGTCGGCTGCGCCGGCGGCCCCTCGAGGAGATCCTCCGCGGAGAGGGCGACTACTCGGGCTGGCAGGCGTACGCCGATTCCAAGCTGGCCAACCTCCTGTTCGCCTTCGAGCTGGGACGGCGGCTCGAGGGGACGGGCGTGGGCGTCTCGGCCCTGCATCCGGGCACCCTGGCCACGAGCATCTGGAACCGCAACCGGGACGTGCCCAGCCTGATCGCCCGCGTGGCCAAGCCCTTCATGGGCTCCCCCGAACGAGGCGGAGAGCGCGTGGCACGGCTGGTGACCGATCCCGACCTGGCCGAGGAGCCGGGCGTGTACTTCAGCGGGGACGAGCGCTCGCGCGCCTCGGAGGACGTCTACGACCGCGACCTGGCCGAGGAGCTGTGGGAGGTGACGGATCGGGTGACCGGCACGGCGTCCGGAGCCTGACGGGCCGCGGACGACGGCCCGGCGGGGGCCGGCCCTTCAGTCGGGGGCTTCCGACCCACCCTCCGCCCCGGGCGGCTATTCCAGCCAGTCGTCCAGGGTGTGGGCGGCGTAGTTCCAGTGGTCGAGGAGACGGCTCGCCGCCGCCTCGGTGTCCCCTTTCTCCAGGGCCTCGAGGACGGAGGCGTGCTGCTCGAGGCCCCTCACCCCGATCTGCTCGAACTTCCTGGCCTGGCCGTACTCGTAGCGGTGCACGCGCTGGCGGAGGAGGTCCAGGAGCTCGAGGAGCTGCCGGTTGGGACACGCCTCGACCAGGGTGCGGTGCCACCGGATGTCGAGGGCGACGGCCTCGGTGGCATCGTGGTCCTCCGGCCGGCGGGCCCGCCGGCGGTCCATCTCGCGCAGGCGCTCCAGCGTCTCCTCGTCGAGCGACCCGGTCCGCCGCAGCGCGAGCACCTCGAGCTCTGCCACCAGGTGGAAGAGCTCCCTGCCCGTGCGGACGTCCATCTCGGTCACCCGGAAGCCCCGGCCGGGCTCGCTCTCGATCAGGCCCTCGGAGGCGAGCTGGAGGAGCGCCTCCCGGAGGGGAGTGCGGCTGATCCCGAACTCCGCCGCCAGCTCCGTCTCGTTGATGTGCTGGCCGGGCTCGAGCTGGCGGTCCAGGAGGCGGTCCACGAGGATCTCGCGGACCTTGTCCCGAATGGGCTCCCTGGAGATCGGACTCGTCACTCCACCTCCCGAGCCGGGTCGCGGCCGACCTTGGCTGCCTCGCCGCCGGGTGCGGGCGGTCGGCACCGGCCCGCACCGCAGAATATCCCCGTACGCGTCACGGCCACAACTCCGGACGACTACGAGAGTAAGGTGGCCGCGGACCCGCGGTTCGGACCGGGCGGGGCGGCCCGGTGGCGGCCCCCCGAAGAAAGAGGGCCGGATCTCTCCGGCCCTCCCGGTTCGATGAGGCCGGCGCGCAACGCGCCCCGGCCGGGCGAAGGCGCTACCTCTTGGCCTTCACCTCGATCCTGCGCGGCTTGGCCTCGGGCGCCTTGGGCAGGACCACCCTCAGCACGCCTTCGGCGAAGTTGGCGTCGATGTCGTCCGGGTTCACCGAACGCGGCAGCGCGTAGCTCCGACTGAAGCGGTCGACCGAGCGCTCACGCAGGTGATACGTGCGCCCCTCGGTCTCCTCGGTCTCCTCGATGCTGCGCGAGCCGGATACGGTGAGGACGCCGCGCTCCATCGTGAGCTCGATGTCATCCAGGCCGAAGCCGGGGAGCTCCATCTCGAGCACGAACGCGTCCTCGGTCTCGAACAGGTCCGCCGCGGGAGTCCACGCGCTCCAGCTGTTCAGCGGACGGCCGAAGAAGTCGTCCAGCATGTTGCTCAGCTCCGGGACCATGTTGCCGGTCCACGGACGCCGGGCGGCCACTCGCCTTCCACTGCTGGTAGTCGGAAGCATACTCCACCTCCTGTTGACGGCTCGTCTCGTATCGTCTGTCGTGATCCAGGTCGGCGGACGCCGGCCTGTTCTGCAACCCCGTCCAGGTGCAAGGGCCGTACCCGTCTTCCGGGGCCGAAAGCCCGTCATTCTTGCACCTTCGGAGCCTCGCGCACGGCCGTCGCGGCAGATCCCTGCAAACTCGACAGGCGCCGACCGGCGCGGGACCCTCGTCGGCTATCCGGAGGCCGCCTCGAGGTCCGCGTAGCGGGCGATGAGCCGCCGCGTCCGCCCGTCCTCGAAGGCCACGACGATGCGGGGGTCGCGCGCGCTCCCGGCCACCTCGAGCACGGTCCCCGCGCCGAAGCGCGGGTGGCGGACCGCGTCGCCCGCGCTCCAGGACGGTCCGCGCCCGCCCTGCTCCGCGCGGTCGCCGGCCCGCAGCTCCTCCACGTGCTCCTCGGGGAGCTCCCGCAGGAAGGAAGAGGGGGCCGACCAGCTCCGGCGGCCCCAGCGCCTGCGGGACGAGGCGTGGGTGAGCGCCACGCGGTGGCGCGCGCGCGTGAGGCCGACGTAGAAGAGCCGCCGCTCCTCCTCGAGCTCCTCCCGGGAGCCGGAGGAGCGGGCGTGGGGGCAAAGCCCCTCCTCCATCCCGGCCAGGAAGACCCAGGGAAACTCGAGCCCCTTGCTGTTGTGGAGGGTCATGAGGAGCACCGCGTCGGCCTCGGGGTCGTGCCGGTCGATCTCGGCCACGAGGGCCACCTCCTGGAGGAAACGGTCGAGCGAGGTGAGCTCGGCGCCGGGCTCCTCGGGCTCGGCCGCCGGGACCGCCGTGTCCGCCCCGCGCTCGTCGATCTCCGCCGCGGCGGCCACCAGCTCCTCGACGTTCTCGGCCCGCTCCTCGCCCTCGGCACCCTCCTCGCGGAGCGCCTGCAGGATGTCGAGCTCCTCGACGAGCCGCCGCAGGAGCTCGGCCGCCGGGAGTCCCTCCGCCAGCCGGCGGTAGCGCTCGACGAGCTCGCCGAACGCCTCCAGCGCGCGGGCCCCGGCCGTGGGGATCTCGTCCGCCTCGGTGGCCGTCAGGGACGCCTCGACGGGTGAGATCCCCTCCTCGCGCGCCCGGGCCAGGAGGCGGCTCCGGGTCACCTCGCCCACGCCCCGGCGCGGCCAGCGGACGGCGCGCTCGAAGGCCGCCCGGTCGCGCGGGTTCGCGAGCAGACGGAGGTAGGCGAGCACGTCCCGGATCTCCCGCCGCTCGTAGAAGCGCACGCCGCCCACGATCTGGTAGGGGATTCCGCGGCGGCGGATGGCGTCCTCGAGCGCCCGCGACTGCGCGTTGGTCCGGTACAGGATGGCGAAGTCGCGGTAGCGGGCGGCGGGGTCCTCCTCCATCCGCTCCTCGATCGTGTCCGCGATCCACCGCGCCTCGGCCGCGTCGTCGTCCGCGCGCACGAGGAGGAGCGGCTCCCCCTCGGGGCCGTCGGTGAACAGCGTCTTCCCCTTCCTGTGCCGGTTGTGGCGGATGACGTGGTTGGCGGCCGCCAGGATGCGCCCCGTGGAGCGGTAGTTCTTCTCGAGGCGGACCGTGTGGCAGCCCTCGAAGTCCTCCTCGAACTCCAGGATGTTGCGGACGTCGGCGCCCCTCCATCCGTAGATCGACTGGTCGTCGTCGCCCACCACCATGAGGTTGCGGTGGCGCTCGGCCAGGAGCTGCACGAGCCGGTACTGGGCGTGGTTCGTGTCCTGGTACTCGTCGACCAGGATGAAGGAGAAGCGGCTCCGGTAGCGCTCGAGCACCTCCTTCTCGTCCCGGAGGAGCTCGACGGCCTTCATGAGGAGATCGTCGAAGTCGAAGGCGTCCTGCCGCTTCAGGGAGGCCTGGTAGGCCTCGTAGACGTCCTGGACCACCCGCTCGAACGGCTCGGGGTCGGGCCCGAGCATGGCGGCGCGGGCCCCGGGGGTGAGGAGCCAGTTCTTGGCGTCGGAGATGTGGCTGCGCACCGCCCGCGGATGCCAGCGCTCCCGGTCCAGCTCCAGCGCCTCCATGACCCGCTCGACCCGGGAGAGCGTCTCGTCGGCGTCGTGGATGGTGAAGCGGTGCGACCATCCGATCCTCGGGGCGTGGCGCCGGAGGAGCCAGGCCCCGAAGGCGTGGAACGTCCCGGCCCACAGGCCCGCCGGGGGCTCCCCGAGGAGCCGCTCGATGCGCTCGCGCATCTCCGAGGCCGCCCTGTTCGTGAAGGTGACCGCGAGGATGCGCTCGGGAGGGACGCCGTGCTCGTCGATGAGGAGCGCGACGCGGGTGGTGAGGACGCGCGTCTTGCCGCTCCCGGCCCCGGCCAGGACGAGGAGGGGGCCCTCGACGTGCTCGGCCGCCTCCCGCTGAGCGGGGTTCAGCGTGTCGAGCTGGTCCTGGACGGTCATGTCCCTCCGGTCGGGATGGCTGACGGGCCGCGGCCGATCGGCGGCCGGCTCGCCGGGCGCCCCGGGGCCGCCGCGCCGCCGGGGCCCGCCGCACCGGGGCGCGCACACCGAATGTACCCCGAAGCCGGTCGAGGTGCCGGAAGCGGAGCTCGCCGGGGTCCGGCCCGCACGGTCCGCGACGTGTCGTGCGGCGGGCTCTCGTCGTATCTTGAAAGGTACGTCACCCCGCGAGCCGATCCGGACCGCCCCGCCTGGAGGTGGATCCTGGCCAGCACCTCCTCTCGGAGCCAGGGAGAGGGGGCCCGACATCCGCTGCCCGTCGTCGCGGCCTTCCTCCTGTGCGCCGCCACCTTCGCCTACGACGTGAGCACGACGCCCTTCCACGCCCTGGGGGTCGTGCCCTACGTCCTGGCCGTCCTCGTGAGCTACCGGCATCGGTGGCCGGGGGTGCCGTTCGTGATCGCGGGCCTCTCCACCGTCCTGGCCCTCGCAGGGCCGCCGCTGGGCGGCCACCCCTACACCCGTCCGCTCCTGGTCAACCGCTCGGTGATCGTCCTCGTCCTGTGGGCGGCGGCCTGGCTCGTGTGGCGCGGCCGCCAGGCGAAGGTCACGGCGACCGATCACGGTCGGGCGCTCGAGGAGCTCCGGGGGGAGCGGCGGCGGCTGAGGCTCTTCCTGGAACGGGTCCCGGCCATCCTGTGGGCGGTGGACCGGGGCCTGCATTTCACCCAGAGCACGGGAGCGGGCCTCTCGGAGCTGGGTCTCGAGTCCGACCAGGTCCTGGGCCGCACCCTCCAGGAGTTCTTCGGCACCGACGACCCCTCCTTCGAGTCGATCGCGGCCCACCGGCGGGTGCTGGAGACGGGGGAGACCGCGAGCTTCGAGACCGGGTGGAACGGCCGCCACTACCGGGTATATCTCGAGCCGCTGCCGGGTCCGGGAGCGCGGCCGGCCGGGGTCGTGGGGCTGGCCCTGGACGTCAGCGAGCGGCTCCGGGCACAGGAGAGCGCGCGCCGGAGCGAGGCCCGCTACCGGCGGCTGTTCGAGGACGTCCAGGAGGCAGTGTACTTCGCCGGCCTGGACGGGCGCATCCGGGAGGCGAACCGGGCGTTCCGGGAGCTGTTCGGCCTGCCCGCGGGGGCGCTGGAGGGTCTGGACTCGTCCGAGCTCTACGCCGACCCGGACGAGCGCGATCGCCTCCGGGAGGTCCTCCTGGAGCGCGGTTTCGTGCGGGACTTCGAGCTCCGGATGCGGTACCGGGACGGGCGGTCCATCCGCGCCCTCCTCTCCGCCACGGTCGTCCGCGACGCCGCGGACCGGCCCGCCGGCTTCCAGGGCATCCTCCGCGACGTCACCCGCCAGCGGGAGCTCGAGGCCGAGCTCCGGCGGCGGGCGCTCCACGACACGCTGACCGACCTCCCCAACCGGGCGCTGCTCCACGATCGCCTGGAGGTCGCCCTGGAGCGGCAGGCGCGCGAGCGGAGCGGCGTCGCGCTCCTGTTCGTGGACCTGGACGGGTTCAAGCGGGTCAACGACGGCCTGGGGCACCAGGCCGGCGACGTCGTGCTCCAGCGAGCCGCGGTCCGCCTCGACGAGGGGCTGCGCGGCGCCGACACGGTGGCCCGGGTGGGCGGAGACGAGTTCATGGTCCTGCTCACCGACGTGGTCGAGCCCGGAGAAGCCGCCGCCGCCGCGGGCCGGCTCACATCCCTGTTCGAGCGTCCGTTCCTGGCCGGGATCCACGAGGTGCACCTGGCCGCCAGCGTGGGGGTCGTCTACGTGGGCCCCGGATCGGGGTGGCCCGAGTCCGAGCCCGTGGATTCCGATCGATTGGTCCGCGCCGCCGACCTGGCCCTGTACCGGGCCAAGCGGAGAGCGGGCTCGACGTACCGGCTCTTCGATCCGGCCGAGGACTGGGCGGGCGGGGAGCGGGACCGCCTGGCGCTCGAGAACGAGATTCGTGAGGGACTGGCGGCAGGGGCGTTCGAGTGCCGATACCAGCCCGTCGTGGGCTTCGATGAGGGGGGCGTCGTCGGTGTCGAGGTCCTGGCGCGGTGGCGCCACGGGGAACGGGGCCTCCTCGCGCCCGCCGAGTTCATCGACGTGTGCGAGGAGACGGGGCTCATCGTGCCCCTGGGCGAGGCCATCCTCCGGCGGGCGTGCCGCGAGTCGGCCTCGTGGCGGGGACCGGGCGGGAACCTCCTCCCGATCTTCGTGAACCTGAGCCCGCGGGAGTTCGACGACCCGGAGCTGGTCTCCCGGGTGCGCGCAGCGCTCGAGGACACCGGCACCGACCCCGGCCGGCTCGTGTTCGAGGTCACCGAGAGCGGGGCGATGCTCCGACCCGAGCACACGGCCCGCCTCCGGGAGCTGGGCTGCCGCGTGGCGCTGGACGACTTCGGGACGGGCTACGCCAGCCTCCACTACCTGAAGACCCTGGCGCTCGACGTGCTCAAGCTGGACATGACCTTCACGCACGGGCTCCCGGACGATCCGGCCGACGTGGCCATCTGCCGGGCCGTGGCTACGCTGGGCCGGCACCTCGGTCTGGCCGTGGTGGCCGAGGGGATCGAGACGGCCGAGCAGCTCCAGGCCGCCCGCGAGGTCGGCTGCGGGCGGGGGCAGGGCTTCTTCCTGGGTCGTCCCGAGCCGCCCGAGGAGATGGCGCGGCGGCTGGCCGGCCCGGCCGTGGGGCGAGAGGAGCTCTGAGCGTGGACGTCCTGGTCACGGGGGCGACCGGCTACATCGGCGGCCGGCTCGTCCCTCTCCTCCTGGAGAGGGGCCACCGGGTCCGCGTGCTGGCCCGGGATCCCTCCCGCGCCGCCGATCGGCCGTGGGCGCGGCAGGTGGAGCTGGCCGCCGGAGACGTGCTGGATGCGGCCAGCCTGGCACCGGCTCTCGAAGGCATCGAGCTGGCCTACTACCTGGTCCACGCCATGACCGGCGGCGGCGATTTCGCCGAGCGGGACCGGACAGCGGCCGAGACGTTCGCGTCGGCCGTGCCGGAGGGCGCACGCGTGGTCTACCTGGGAGGGCTGCTGCCCTCCGGCCGGGTCCGCTCGGAGCACCTTCGGAGCCGCGCCGAGGTGGGCCGGATCCTCCGCGAGCGCTGCCCTGCGACGGAGCTCAGGGCGGGGCCCGTGATCGGATCGGGCTCCGCCTCCTTCGAGATGGTTCGCTACCTGACCGAGCGCCTGCCCGTCATGACGGCCCCGCGCTGGGTCGAGAATCCCGTGCAGCCCATCGGCGTCGAGGACGTCCTCGCGTACCTCGTCGCCGCCGGGGAGGGCCCGCCGGCGGGTGCGGTGGACGTCGGGGCGGACGTGGTCACCTTCCGGCGCATGATGGAGATCTACGCCGAGGTGCGGGGGCTCCGCCGCACGATCCTCCCCGTCCCCGTGCTGGCCCCGAAGCTGGCGGCCCGGTGGGTGGGGCTGGTGACCCCGATCCCGAACCGCCTGGCGGTTCCGCTCGTGGAGGGCGTCCTGCAGCCGGTCACCGCGGACACCGCCAGAGCCCGGGAGCTGTATCCCTCGGTCCGTCCGATCCCCTACCGGGAGGCGGTGCGCCGCGCCGTCGAGGAGACGCTCTCGGGCGAGGTCATCACGCGCTGGTCGGGGGCCCTGGGCGATGGTCCGGCCCGGGTGCTGGGGGAGCGCGAGGGCCTGGCCCGCGAGGTCCGCACCCTCCGGATCGACGCCCCGGAGGACGTCATCTACAGGGCGTTCTCGGGCCTGGGCGGCGACCGGGGCTGGCCGGCTTGGTCGTGGGCGTGGCGGCTGCGCGGGCTCATCGACCGGCTGGCCGGCGGCCCGGGGCTCCGGCGCGGACGCCGCCATCCCGACGAGCTCAGGGTCGGCGAGGCGGTGGACTTCTGGCGTGCCGAGGTCGTCGAGCCGCCCCGGCGGCTGCGGCTGCGCGCCGAGATGCGGCTCCCGGGGAGGGCGTGGCTCGACTGGGAGGTCCGGTCCGTCCGCGGGGAGGCCGGCGCCGGGCACGAGCTCGTGCAGACGGCCTATTTCGCCCCCCGCGGCCTTCCCGGGCTGGCGTACTGGTACGGGCTCTATCCCTTCCACGCGGTCATCTTCAGGGGCCTCATCCGGGCCGTGGCGCGCCGCGCCGAGCGTCTTGCCGCCGGGGGGTGAGATCCTCTAGCGTGCGGCCGGCCCCGCCGGGCCGCGTCCGGGCCGGGGTCGAACGGACCGCCACCCGTGCCCAGGAGCCCCGATGATGCGCCGTCGTCCGCTCGCCTCCCTCGCCGTCCCGCTGCTCGCCCTGGCCGCCGCGCTCGCGCCGACAGCGCTCCCGCGCCCGGCGCTCGCGCAGGCCGCCGTGCCCGACGGCGACGCCACGCCCGACACCGCGGGCGGGCCCGGCTACTACCGCTACCCGGCCCTCCACGACACGACCGTCGTGTTCACCTCCGAGGGCGACCTGTGGACGGTCGGGATCCACGGTGGGGAGGCGCGGCGGCTCACGTCGGGGCTCCGGGAGGAGACCCACGCCGCTTTCTCGCCCGACGGTCGCACGCTGGCGTTCACGGCCTCGTACGAGGGTCCCGAGGAGGTGTACACGATGCCGGTGTCGGGCGGCGTCCCGGTGCGGAGGAGCTGGGACGGGGGCGGGGCCACCGTGGTCGGCTGGACGCCCGACGGCCGCGTCCTGTACACGACCCGCCACTACTCCACGCTCCCCAACGCGCAGCTCGTCGCGCTCGACACCGCGACGCACGGGCGCACCAGGGTCCCCCTGGCCCAGGCGTCCGACGGGACGTACGGCCCGGACGGGAAGGTCCTCTACTTCACCCGCCTCCCGTTCCAGGGGAGCCACACGGACCGCTACCGGGGCGGGAGCGTCCAGCAGCTCTGGAAGTACCGGTACGGGGCCGACGAAGCCGTCCCGCTCACGACCGACTATCCGGGCACGAGCAAGGACCCCATGCTGTGGCGGGGCAGGGTCGTGTTCGCCTCGGACCGCGACGGCGTCATGAACCTGTGGTCCATGGACGAGAGCGGCGGCGACCTCCGGCAGCTCACCCGGCACCGGGTCTTCAACCTCCAGTCCCCCTCGCTCTCGGACGGCCGGGTGGTCTACCAGTACGGGGCCGACCTCAGGGTCCTGGACCTCGGCTCCGGCCGGGACCGGGCGATCCCGATCCGGCTCTCCTCGGACTTCGGCCAGCTCCGACCGCACTGGGTCCACGACCCGATGGACTTCCTGACCGACGTGCACCTCTCCCCCACCGGCGACCGGGTGGTCCTCACGGCCCGGGGGCAGCTGTTCGTGGCTCCGGCCGGACAGGGCCGCTTCGTGGAGGCCACCCGTACGAACGGCGTGCGCTGGCGCCGGGCGCGCTTCGCGCCGGGCGGCGACTCCCTCCTGGCTCTCTCCGACTCCACCGGGGAGGTCGAGATCTGGAAGCTCCCGGCCAACGGCGTCGGCCGGCCCCGCCAGCTCACACGGGACGGGACGATCATGCGCTGGGACGCGGTCCCCTCGCCGGACGGGCGCTGGATCGCCCACCACGACAAGGACCACCGCCTGTGGGTCCTGGACACGTCCACGGGCCGCTCCACGGAGATCGACAGCTCCGGTTACGGGGACTTCTCGGACCTGGCGTGGTCGCCCGACTCGCGCTGGCTGGCCTACGTGGAGCCGATCGAGAACGGGTTCCGGAGGATCGTGGTGTGGAGCGCGGACCAGGGCTCGACCACCCCGGTGACGACCGACCGCTACGTGAGCCGGTCGCCCGCCTGGAGCCGTGACGGGAAGTGGCTCTATCTCCTCTCGGACCGCCACTTCGTCTCCTCGGTCGGCTCCCCGTGGGGGCCGCGCCAGCCCGAGCCCTACTTCACCCGGACCACGAAGATCTACGCGCTCGCGCTCGAGCCGGGGACGCGCTCACCCTTCCGTCCCGACGACGAGCTGGCGCCCCCCTCCGCGACGAAGGCGGGGGCGAAGGAAGAGAGCGCGGGCGGCGGGGCCGCCGCCGACACCGCCCAGGCCCCACCCCGCGTCCAGATCGCGCTCGACGGCATCCGGGAGAGGATCGAGGAGGTCCCGGTTCCTCCGGGGAACTACGGCGACCTCTCGGCGGGCCGGGAGACGCTCTACTGGCTCTCCTCGGAGGACGGCCCCGGGCGTGACCGGAAGCTGGAGGCGCTCGAGGTCACCAACCACGAGCCGAAGCCGGACACCCTGGTCGACGGCGTCCGCGGCTACGAGCTGTCGGCGAACGGGAAGAAGCTCCTGGTCCGCAGGGGCGACGACCTCTACGTGTTCGACGCGGGCACGAAGCCCCCGGCCAGGCTCGAGGAGAGCAAGGTGGACCTCGGCGACTGGATGCTCCGGGTCGACCCGCGGCGCGAGTACATGGAGATGTTCCGGGAGGCGTGGAGGCTCCACCGGGACTACTTCTACGATCCGGGCATGCACGGCGTCGCCTGGCCCGCCATGAAGGCGAAGTACCTCCCGCTGGCCCGGCGGGTCACCGACCGCCGGGAGCTCTCCGACGCGATCGGCCAGATGGTGGCCGAGCTCTCCGCGCTCCACACGTTCGTGACGAACGGTGACGTGCGCCCGGGCCGCGATACGATCAAGGTGGCCTCGCTCGGGGCGCGCCTCGTGCGCGACCCGGACGCGGGCGGCTACAGGGTGGCCCACGTGTACCGGTCCGACCCGGACCTCCCCGACGGGCTCTCGCCGCTGGCGCGGCCGGGTGTCGAGGTGCACGCGGGCGACGTGATCACGTCCATCGACGGGGTCCCGACCCTGTCGGTCCCCGACTACCGCTCCCTCCTCAGGCGCAAGGCGGGCGAGCAGACGCTCCTGGGCGTCCGTCCCCCGGGGGGCGGGACGGAGCGGCAGGCCATCGTGGAGCCGATCACGGAGCGCGAGGCGTCCGACCTGCGCTACGACGAGTGGGAGTACACCCGGCGCCTCGCGGTCGACAGCCTGAGCCACGACTCGATCGGCTACGTCCACCTCCGGGCCATGGGCTCGTCGGACATCGCGGACTGGGAGCGCCAGTTCTATCCGATCTTCACCCGGAAGGCCCTGATCGTCGACGTGCGCAACAACCGGGGCGGGAACATCGACAGCTGGATCCTCGAGAAGCTCATGCGCCGGGCCTGGATGTACTTCAAGCCCAGGGGCGAGAAGCCGTCCTGGAACATGCAGGCGGCCTTCCGCGGACCCATGATCGCGCTCATCAACGAGCACACCGCCTCGGACGGCGAGGCGTTCAGCGCCGGCTTCCGCAGGCTGGGCCTGGGCAAGCTCCTCGGGACCCGCACGTGGGGCGGGGAGATCTGGCTCAGCTTCGACAACCTGCTCGTGGACGGCGGCATCGCGTCGGCGGCCGAGATGGGCGTGTACGGTCCCGAGGGGCAGTGGCTCATCGAGGGCCACGGCGTCGATCCGGACATCGAGGTCGACGACGCCCCCCACGCCACCTTCGAGGGGAAGGACGCCCAGCTCCGCGCGGCCATCGACGAGCTGCGGGCGGAGATGAAGGGCCACCCGGAGCCGGTGCCGCCGGCACCTGCGTATCCCGACAAGAGCGGGGCGGGGAACGGGAAGGGGGGAGGCGGCTGAGCGCAGGCCCGGCTCCGCGGCCGGCCCGCACCGCCCGCCGTCAGCTCGAGCTGCTCGACGCCGGGAGGCCGCCGATCTGCCAGAAGAGCGAGAGGGTGTCGCCCTGGGTCCAGGCCCGGGAGATCGCGCCGTCGACCACCTCGTAGATCCCGAGCACCGGTAGCTCGATGGTGCGGCCGGAGGGGGGGACGCCCATGAACTCCCCGCGGTGGACGCCGCGGATGGTGATCCGGGCCACGGCCCGCTCCCCGGCGCCGAAGATGTCGTGGACCTGGATGGTGAAGGCCGGGAAGGCGGCCTCGAAGTCGGCCAGCTCGTCCGCCAGGGCGGCGTCGGACACGTAGCGGCGGACCACGTCCTTCGGCTTGGCCTCGCCCGAGAGCGCGGCGAAGACATTCCTGACGACCGAACTCGGATCGGCCGATGCGGCCATGCGGATCCTCCCCGGAGGGCGGTGACTGTACGTCGAAACAACGATGGCGACCTTTTCAGTATACAGTATGCGATGGTGCGGAGGAAGGGCTCGCGGAGGGGCGTGGTGCGGAGGCTCCCGGGTCCGGCCGACGGGAGGGGCGCGCCGACGAAGGGCGGGCGCTCGCCGCCCGCTTCCGGCCGTGACAGAATGTCGGGGGGACGCCGGCCCGGTTCGGGACACTCTGTCGTCCGCGGCCGCCCGCGCGGAAGCTCTCGCCGACGCCTCAGCGGGCCCGGAGTCCTTACGCCGGGCGGGGTTCGCGGGAGATGGTCCGCGAAGGCCACCCGGGGGCACGCCGGTTGCACTCTCGGGAAAGCCCTGCGACGAGGAAGCTTCGGCAACCACGACGTGGGTTTCGGCGCCCGACGGTTCGGGCCGAAGGGCGCCACGTCTGACGGGAGTTTGGCCCGATCAGACCGACTGGGAGGTCGTCGGACCCAGTCCGTAGTCCCGGGAACGGGGACGCCTGAGTCGCGAGCTTCGACTCACGACGAGGGAAAGAGCCGGAAGCCAGGTCACCACACGGGGTGACGCCAAACCGACTGGCCAGGGTTCGCCGACGCAACGAGGCCCCCGATCGGATCCGTGAATCCGGTCGGGGGTTTCGTCTTGTCCGTAGGGCATCCAGCGCCCGGGCCGTCGGGAGGTCCCCACCTTCGGCCTTTCTTCCCGTTTCGCTCTCCGCGTCACCGCGTATCTTGAGGATCCCCTCTCGGGGAGCTCGACACCTCGACGACAGATGGGCGACGCCTCACCGGCCCCCGCGGGCCCCGGCCGACCCCCCCTCGACCAGGACGGAGCGAGCGAGACCGGCGTGCCACAGCGGGACAGCGACGGGAGGAGTGTCTCCAGCATCCTCGTCCTCGACCGGGACGAGTCGAGGCGGGCGCGCGTGGCGGCCGTGCTCGAGGGCCGCGGCTACAGGGCGCGGACGGCCGGTCGCGGGGACGAGGGGCTCCGCCGCCTGCGCGAGGAGCGGTACGACGCGGCGATCGCGGCGGCCGACCTCCCCGGCGTCTCCGGCCTGGACCTGCTGGACCGCATCGACCCCCTCGAGACCGACGCGCGCGTCGTGACGGTCGTGGACGAGGGGGACGTGAGCTCCGCCGTGGAGGCCATGCGCCGGGGCGCCGCCGACTGCCTCTCCATGCCCCTCGACACCGACCGCCTCGTGGCGGCCGTGGGCCGCGCCGTCGAAGCGTACGCGCGTCGCCGGGCCGCGCGCCGCCGCGACGAGGGCGAGGAGGACCTCCGGGTCCCGATCCTGGGCCGCTCGGCGGCCATCCGCCGCACCCTGAGCCTGGTGCGCAGGGTGGCGCCGACCCGCTCCTCGGTGCTGGTGACCGGGGAGACCGGGACGGGGAAGGAGCTCGTGGCCCGGGCCATCCACGAGCTGTCGCCGCGCGAGGAGGGGCCGTTCATCGCGGTGGTGTGCTCGGCCCTGCCGGACACGCTCCTCGAGGCCGAGCTGTTCGGCCACCGCAAGGGGAGCTTCACGGGAGCCCATGCCGATCGGCTCGGGCTCATCGAGGAGGCGCACGGCGGCACGCTCTTTCTGGACGAGATCGCCACCGTGCCCACCGACGTGCAGGTGAAGCTGCTCCGGGTCCTGGAGGAGCGCAGGGTGCGCCGCGTGGGTGGCGGGGAGACCGTGCCGGTCGACTTCCGCCTGGTGGTCGCCACCAACGAGGACCTGGAGGACGCCGTGGCGGAGGGGAGCTTCCGGGAGGATCTCTTCTTCCGCCTCAACGTGTTCCCGATCCGGGTCCCGCCCCTGCGCGAGCGGCGCGAGGACCTCCCGGTCCTGGCCGAGCACTTCCGCCGCCGCTTCGCCGAGGAGAACGGCATCGAGGCGCCGGCGATCCTCCCCGAGACGATGGCCCGCATGCAGGAGTACCGCTGGCCGGGCAACGTCCGGGAGCTCGAGCACTTCATCGAGCGCGCGATGCTCCTCTACGCCGACCGGGACGCGATCCGCTTCGAGCCGCCGACCCGGCGCGGGCGCGGCGAGGCCGGCGACCTCCTGTCGCGGGCCGAGGACGAGCGCTGGGACCTCGAGCGGCTCGAGCGCGAGTACATCCTCCGGATCCTGGAGGAGGCCGGGGGGAACCGGACCCGGGCGGCCGAGATCCTTGGGGTCCACCGGCGAACGCTGGCTCGCCGGATGGACCGCTACCGCGAGCGGCCGCGCTCGGGCCGCCGATCCTAGTCGGCTAGCTCTTCCCGGCCGGCCGGGGTCCGGCCGGCACCGGCACCATGATGTGGACGTAGGGCGTCCCGTCCCACATGACCCATGGCCCTCGCTCGTGCGGAGTGCGCGGCAGGGCCTCGAGCGACGCGGCGTCCGGAACGAGGATCATGACGTGGGGTCCGGAGTCCGCGATCCACTGGTTCTCGGGGGTCGGGCTCTCGCCGTACGGGTCGATGTTCGACGTGGGGAAGTCGCCCTGCAGCATGTAGCCGAACCCGATCCGGTCGGCGCTGAAGGGCTTCTTGTTCATCCACGCGTCCGCCCATTGCATCCAGACGTCGTCCAGGCACATGGGCGAGTTCCCCGGCCGCTCCGGCATGTCCGGCATACAGGTCCAGCCGTTCGAGCCCTCCCGGAGGACGTTCCCCTCCCAGTCCCGGACGGTGGCCTCGGCGGAGATCTCCGCCGGCGCCGCGCTCGTGGCGCTGCGGATCATGGCGTCCCGCTCGGGCGAAGCGGGGGTAGCCTGGCCCGCGGCGGGTGCGGCCGTGAGCAGCAGGCTCGCGAGGAGTCCGACGGGCGCGACGGCGACGGCCATGAAGCGACTCGAGGATCTGGCGACTCCCGACATGGGAGGCCTCCTTTCGTGGGGTGAGTGGCGGAGCCACGGCCGGGGCCCGCGCCTCCGGGATGGAGGTGGCGTCGCCCCGACCTGTCCGCACCCCATCGAATCTAGATTAGTCGAACCTAATCGAAAAGGCCCCGGTCCCGGCGCCGCGTCCGTCCGCCCGGGCCCCGGTGGCGGGCCGTGCCGCCCCTCACGGCACGAGCCACAGCAGGATCGCGAACGCGATCACGGCCACCGTGACCACCCTCCGCACCCAGGCGTGCCCCTTGAGGACCGTGAGCCGCACGCCCAGCAGGGCCCCGGAGAGGTTCCCCGCGGCGAGCGCCAGGCCCGGGGCCCACGCCACCTGGCCGTGCGCGGCGAACACCCACAGCGAGAGCGGCGTCCACAGGAGGATGACCAGGACCTTGAGGGCGTTCCCGCGCACGAGGTCGAAGCCCGCCCACGTGAGGACCGCCAGGAAGAGGAACCCGGTCCCGGCCTGCACGAACCCCCCGTACACGCCCACCAGGAAGAAGCCCGCGCCGAGGCCGGCCCGCCGCCACGCCCCCTCGGGAGCGTCGGGCGCGCCCTCGCGCTCCCCGGCCGCCGCGGAGGCCGGCCGCCACAGGGAGGCGAGCGACACGACGACCATGAGGATCGAGAGAATGCGCTCGAAGGAGCGGTCGCCGATCCGCGTGGCGAGCCACGCCCCGAGGAGCGCCCCGACCAGGGCAGGGAGGCCGGCCCGCAGGAGCCAGCGCCAGGAGACCAGCTTCCGGCGCTGGAAGCCCCACACGGCCCCGACGTTCTGCACGAGGATGGCGATGCGGTTGGTGCCGTTGGCCACCGTGGGCGGGAGGCCCAGGAAGATCATGGCCGGGAGGGTGAGGAAGGAGCCGCCGCCGGCGATGACGTTGAGGGCGCCGGCCGCCACGCCGACCGCGGCCAGCGCCACGTAGGAGAGCCAGCCCCAGGTCACGGGAGGCCCCGCCGCTCTTGCGCCATCGGCAGGTCGCTCCTAGCGTCGGCCATCGCTCCGCCCGTCGTCTCCTGTCCCCGGCCCAGAGGTCAGCATGGCGAGCTCCCCGTCCGCTGAGGCGCAAGGCTCATCGATCCGCTCCGGCTCCGATCCCTTCATTCCGGCCTCGGAGTCGCTGCCCGAGATCACCGTCAAGGCGGTCATCCTGGGGATCATCCTAGCCGTCGTGCTGGCGGGGGCCAACGCCTACCTGGGCCTGTTCGCCGGGATGACGGTCTCGGCCTCGATCCCCGCCGCCGTGATCTCCATGGGGATCCTGCGGATGTTCAGGACCTCGAACATCCTCGAGAACAACATCGTGCAGACCTGCGCCAGCGCCGGCGAGTCGCTGGCGGCGGGCGTCATCTTCACGATCCCGGCGCTCGTGCTCCTCGGCACGTGGACCCGCTTCGACTTCGTGCAGGTGACCCTCATCGCGGGCTTCGGCGGCATCCTGGGCGTCCTGTTCACCGTGCCGCTCCGGCGCGCGCTCATCATCGAGCAGGACCTCCAGTTCCCCGAGGGGATCGCGTGCGCCGAGGTGCTCGAGACGGGCGAGCGCGGCGGCTCGGGGGTCAGGTTCGTGGCCGGCGCGGCGATCGTCTCGGCCCTGTTCAAGCTGTCGCAGACGGGCTTCCGGCTGTGGAGCGAGACGGCCGAGTGGGCGTCGGGCATGTTCGGCAGGAAGAGCCTGTTCTACGTAGGGACGAACCTCTCGCCGGCGCTCGTGGCGGTGGGCTACATCGTGGGCCTCAACATCGCGGTCCTCGTGTTCGCGGGCGGCATCCTCAACTGGTGGGTGGCCATCCCGATCGTCACCTGGCTCCACGGGGGGCTCCCCGCCGGGCAGACGGCCGCCGAGCACGCGGGCGCGATCTGGTCGGCCCAGACTCGCTACCTGGGCGTCGGCGCCATGGTCGTCGGAGGCCTGTGGGCCCTGGTGCGCATGGGGGGGAGCGTCGGGACCGGCATCACGTCGGGCCTCGAGGCCTACCGGAACCTGAAGGAGGGCGGCGAGGTGGCCTTGCGCACGGATCGGGACATGCCCATGCAGTGGGTCCTGGGCATCATCATAGTGTCGATCATCCCCCTCTTCTTCCTCTACAACTATCTGGTCGGCCACCTGGGGATGAGCTTCGCGATGGCCGTGATCATGGTGCTGGGCGGCTTCCTGTTCTCGGCCGTCTCGGGCTACATGACCGGGCTGGTGGGCTCCTCGAACAACCCGGTTTCGGGCGTCACGATCGCGACGATCCTCTTCGCCTCGCTCCTCCTCCTGCTCGTGTTCGGCGAGGCGGGTGGGACGGGCGCGGCGGCCGCGATCCTGATCGGGGCCGTGGTGGCGTGCGCGGCGGCGATCGCGGGCGACAACCTCCACGACCTGAAGACCGGCTACCTGGTCGGCGCGACCCCGTGGAAGCAGCAGGTCATGCTCATCGTGGGGACGGGCGTCTCGGCGTTCGTGATGGCGCCGGTCCTGAACCTCCTCCTTGAGGCGTACGGGATCGGGCCGCAGACGGCGGCCCACCCGCAGTCGCTCACCGCCCCGCAGGCCACGCTCATGGCCTCGGTGGCCCAGGGCGTGTTCGAGGGAGGGCTCCCGTGGACGATGGTGTTCATCGGGATGGGCCTGGCGGTGGCGATCATCCTGTTCGACCTGTGGCTGGAGAAGCGGAGCTCGAGCTTCCGGGCGCCGGTGCTGGCCGTGGCGGTCGGGATCTACCTCCCGCTCGAGCTGTCGGTGCCGATCATGATCGGCGGCCTCGTCTCGCTCTTCGTCAAGCGCGCGCTGAAGGGCCGGCACGGATCGGCCTCGCCCGAGGAGCGCCAGGAGATCGAGCAGCGGGGCCTCCTCCTCTCCTCGGGACTGATCACGGGCGAGGCTCTGGTGGGGATCTTCATGGCGATCCCGATCGTCGTCGCCGGGCGCTCGGACGTCCTGGCCTTCTGGGGCGTGCACGGCTCGGCGCTCCCCGGCCTCATCCTCCTCGCGCTGGTCGTATGGGCCATGTACCGCGTGGCCGCTCCCGGGGAGGGCCGCGCCTGAGGCCGTGAGCCGATGAGGGGTCGGCCCGTGAGCCCGGCCCCCCGCGGGGCCCCGGCGTCGCCGTGGGCTCCGCTCCGCCATCCGCTGTTCCGGGCCATCTGGGCGGCCAACGTGGTCTCCTACGTCGGGACCTGGGTGCAGCAGGTGGCGGCCCAGTGGCTCATGACCGACCTGGCCCCCGACCCGGTCATGGTGGCCCTGGTCCAGGCCGCGACCGGCCTGGCCATGTTCGCTCTGGTCGTCCCGGCCGGCGCGCTGGCGGACCTGGTGGACCGGAGAAAGATCCTCATCGGCTGCCAGGTGTGGCAGCTCCTGGTCGCGGCCGGCCTCGGGGTGCTCACGGTG